>Ga0209281_1000023_pt1 | contig 519955 bp, 471 predicted proteins | sample MedtruBG_FD_187514 | JGI IMG/M metagenome (GOLD analysis project Ga0209281, IMG submission 187514) | Root nodule microbial communities of legume samples collected from California, USA - Medicago truncatula BG (SPAdes) (version 2) | ecosystem: Host-associated > Plants > Roots > Nodule | place... | reverse complement strand
CAACCACGCCATCACGGCAACAGCCATAGCCCGACACAAGCCAACCAGGTCGCGCACCTGCGTGCTGAAGCCGTTGCAGGCGGCGACGGCCAACCGGATCCGTTGCGCACGAGCGTCGACCACATGGGTGGCGGCCGCGGACGCGGCCGTCCGGGCGGCGGTGGTGGTGGTGGCGGCTACGGCGGCAATCGTTCGGGCGGCGGCGGCCGTTCGGGTGGCGGCGGCTACGGCGGCGGTGGCCGTTCCGGCGGCGGCGGCTACTGATCACTGATCAGACCCAGCGAGAAGGCGGCAGGCGCGAAGGCGTTGCCGCCTTTTTCATTGGGCCTCCCGGAACAGGAATGTCATCCCGGCCTGCGCCGGCATGACGTTTGTTTCTGGGCCGAGTGGCCTGTGGGGGACTCACTCCCCCGCGCGGTGCTTCCGTTCCCGCCCCACCAGCAGGCGGTCGAACACGACATTGGGCAAGGCCCGCATCAGCTTGGCCACCACCCCCATCTGCCACGGGATCACGCGGTAGCTGCGCCCTGCCGCGATGGTGTCGAAGGCCCGGTCGGCGAACGCGTCCGGCTGCATCAGGAATGGCATGCTGTACCGGTTCGCCGCCGTGAGCGGCGTGGCGATGTAGCCCGGCAGCACGGTGACCACGCGCACGCCCGAGCCGTGCAGTTCCCCGCGCAGGCTCTCGAGGTAGCTGATCACCGCGGCCTTGCTGGAGCAGTAGGCCCCGTGTCCGGGCAGGCCGCGGATGCCCGCGACGCTCGCGATGCCCACGAGGCGGCCGGAGCCGCGCTGGCGCATCGGCGTGATGAAGGGCTGGAACGTGGCGGCCATGCCGAGGTTGTTGGTCTCGTAGGTGCGGCGCATGACCTCGAGGTCCTCGAAGATCGCCGTGTCGATGCCGAGGCTGATGCCCGCGTTGGCGATCACCACGTCGGGCAGGCCCTGGGCCGCGATGCACGCACGACCCGCGCCGGCGATGGCGTCGAGGTCGCGCACGTCGGCCGGGTAGACGGTGCAGCGTTCGGGCGGGATGCCCTCGCTGCGCGCCCAGGCCTCGACTTCGGCGCCGCGGCGCGCCACGAGCGCGAGGCGCCAGCCGGCCTGGTGGTAGCGGCGCGCGAGGGCCTGGCCGATGCCGCTCGATGCCCCCGTGATGAAGACCAGCGGCGCCGAACTCATGGTTTCGACGGCCGGGGCTCGAACACCGCGCGGGTGCGCCCGCTGAAGCGGATCACGCCGTCCGCGTGGGTGTACTCCATGCCATCGGCGCGCAGCTGGGTGCCGCCCTGCGTGACCGTCACCGGCTTGTTCGAGAACACCCGTTCGGTGTCGAGGAAGGCGTGCAGGAACTCGCTTCGGAAGTAGATGGGGGCTTCCTTGTCGGTGGCTTCTCGCACCAGCTCGGCCTGGCCGAGCAGCTGCACTTCGGTGGCGGCACCGTTCGTGAGGGCCTGGCGCGCGGTGGCGACCGACGCGCGGCCTTCCTCGTCGATGGCGCGCAGGCGCACCTGGTCGACCTCGACGGTGTCGTCGTCCGGGTAGTGCCGCAGCTCGGTGCCCTCGATCTGCGCCTCGAGCGTGCCGACCGGGGTGTACCGCTGCACCGAGAAGTTCTGCATCTGGTAGTCGGGCACGTGCCTCGGCGCGGCCACGGGGCGCTCGTCGACGACCGGGGCGGTGTTCTTCACGAGCCACCAGGTGCCGAGCGCCAGCAGCGCCATGAGCATCACCGGCAGGTACGTGGTGGCGAGCTGCAGCAGCTGCCAGTGCCATGGCTGGCGCGCGGGCGCCGGCGCCGGATCGACGGCCGGCGGTGCGAGGGTGGGCTGGGTGTCCGCGAAACTCACGGGGTGCCGTCGAGGGTGGTCAGGTGGCCGTGCAGCAGGCGGGCGTACGCGCCCACGGCCGTCAGCAGCAGGTCGCAGCACTCGCGCGCCGCGCCGTAGCCGCCGCGGGCCTGCGTCACGTGGTGGGCCACGGCCAGCACTTCGGCATGGGCGTTGGCCGGCGCGCAGGCGAAGCCGGTGCGGGTCATCAGGGGCAGGTCGGGCCAGTCGTCGCCGATGGCACCCATCTGCGACCAGTCGAGCTGCAGGGTGGCCAACAGCCCGTTCGCCGCGGCGAGCTTGTCGTGGGCGCCGTACACGGCGTGGCGGATGCCGAGGTCGGCCACGCGCCGGCGCACCGCCGGGGAGTCGCGGCCGGTGATCACGACGGGTTCGACGCCGCCCTGCGCCAGCAGCTTCAGGCCGTGGCCGTCGAGGGTGTTGAAGGCCTTGAACTCTTCGCCGTTCGCGCCGATGTAGATGCGCCCGTCGGTGAGCACACCGTCGACGTCGAAGATGCAGGCGCGGATGCCCTGGGCCTTCAGCAGCACCTCGGGCGGGAAGGACAGCACCGGTGTGAGCGTGGCGGCCATCAGATGACCTTGGCCCGCATCAGGTCGTTGGTGTTGAGGGCACCGACGAGCGCACCCGCGGCGTCCACCACCAGCACGCTGGTGATGCGGTGCCGTTCCATCAGGTCGGCCGCCTCGACCGCGAGCGCGTCGGCGCGCACGAGGCGGGGTTTCGGGTGCATGGCTTCGCGGGCGTTGAGGCCACGCAGGTCCTGGCCGCTCTCGACCAGGCGGCGCAGGTCGCCGTCGGTGAAGATGCCGAGCACCTGGCCGGCGGGGTCGACCACCGCGGTGGCGCCGAGGCCCTTGCGGGTCATCTCCTTCATCATGTCGACGAAGGACGTGTCGGGCGGCACGCTGGGCACCTCGTCGCCGGAGCGCATCACGTCGCGCACGTGCGTCAGCAGCTTGCGGCCGAGGGCCCCGCCGGGGTGCGAGCGGGCGAAGTCTTCCTCGCGGAAGCCGCGGGCGTCGAGCAGCGCCACGGCCAGGGCGTCGCCCAGGGCCATCTGCGCGGTGGTGCTGGCGGTGGGGGCGAGGTTGAGCGGGCAGGCTTCCTCGTCGACCCCGCTGTCGAGCACCACGTCGGCGTGGTTCGCGAGCGACGACCCGGCGCGGCCGGTCATCGCGACGAGCGTGATGCCCACGCGCTTGAGCGCGGGCAGGATGGCCGCGAGTTCGTCGCTTTCACCCGAGTTCGAGATGGCGAGCACCACGTCGCCCGGCGTGACCATGCCCAGGTCGCCGTGGCTGGCCTCGGCGGGGTGCACGAACATCGCGGGGGTGCCGGTGGAGGCGAGCGTGGCGGCGATCTTGCGGCCCACGTGCCCGCTCTTGCCCATGCCCATCACCACCACCCGGCCGGTGCACTGCAGCACGGCCAGCACGGCGCGGGTGAAGCCCTCGCCCTGGCGCGCCTTCAGGCCGAGCAGGGCCTTCGACTCGATGTCGAACGTTTCCCGGGCCAGGCGCAGGGCGCGCTCGGCGTCGAAAGTTTCAGGAGTGGCGTTGGCAGGAGACACGGTGCGGGGCTGGGGTCCAGTAGGATGGAGCGATTGTAGGCACCCTCCCCCTTCCCGTCCCCCCCCGATGGCATCCACCCTCGAACTGGCGTTGTTGTACCTGGTGGCCGCGGTCGGCGGCGTGGCGCTGTGCCGCACGCTCAAGCTGCCGCCCATGCTGGGGTACCTCGCCGTCGGGGTGGTGATCGGGCCCAACGCGCTGGCGCTCGCGAAGGACTCTTCGTCCGTGACCTACCTCGCCGAATTCGGCGTGGTGTTCCTGATGTTCGTGATCGGACTCGAGTTCAACCTGCCCAAGCTGCGCAGCATGCGCACCCTGGTGTTCGGCCTGGGCCTGAGCCAGGTCACCCTGACCATCCTCGCGGCCGTGGCCGGCAACGTGCTGCTCGCCTGGGGGTTCACGATGGCGGGCCGTTCCTGGGGGCTCGGCTGGCAGAGCGCGGTGGCGCTCGGCGGGGCGCTCGCGATGAGCAGCACGGCCATCGTGGTCAAGCTGATGGCCGAGCGGCTCGAGCTCGAGTCCGAACACGGCCGCCGGGTCATGGGCGTGCTGCTGTTCCAGGATCTGGCCGTGGTGCCGTTGCTGGTGCTGATCCCGGCCCTGGGCTCGTCGCCCGAGGTGCTGATGCAGTCGCTCGCGTTAGCCGCGCTGAAGGCCGCCGGGCTGCTCACCGTGCTGCTCGTGGGCGGGCAGAAGGTGATGCGCTGGTGGCTCACCATCGTCGCGCGCCGGCGCAGCGAGGAGCTGTTCATGCTGAACCTGCTGCTCGTGACGCTGGGACTCGCCTGGCTGACCGAACACGCGGGGCTGTCCCTCGCGCTGGGCGCCTTCGTCGCGGGCATGCTGATCGCCGAGACGGAGTACAAGCACCAGGTGGAGACCGACATTCGCCCGTTCCACGACGTGCTGCTGGGCCTCTTCTTCATCACCATCGGCATGAAGCTCGACGCCGGGATCGTGATGGAGCGCTGGGGCCTCGTGCTGCTGCTGAGCCTGCTGCCGGTGGTGTTCAAGTTCGCGCTGGTGGCCGGCCTGGCGAAGGCCTTCGGCGCCCAGCCGGGGGTGGCGCTGCGCACGGGCCTCTACCTCGCGCAGGCCGGCGAGTTCGGCTTCGTGCTGCTGTCGATGGCCACCGCGCAGAACCTGATCCCCGAGCGCCTGCACAGCCCGGTGCTCGCGAGCATGGTGCTGTCGATGCTCGCGACGCCGTTCCTGATCATGTACAGCAACCGCATCGTGATGCGGCTGAGCTCCAGCGACTGGCTGATGCAGTCCGTCGCGATGACCCGCATCGCCAAGCGCGCGATCAACACCGAGGCCCACATCATCATCGCCGGCTACGGCCGCAGCGGGCAGAACCTCGCCCGGTTGCTGGAGCACGAGCACATCCCGTACATGGCGCTCGACCTGGACCCCGACCGCGTGCGCCAGGCCACGGCCGCCGGCCAGAGCGTGGTGTTCGGCGACGCCGCCCGGCTGCAGAGCCTGATGGCCGCGGGCCTCGCGCGGGCGAGCGCGGTGGTGGTCAGCTACCACGACACGCTGTCGGCGCTGAAGATCCTGCACCTCGTGCAGGAGCACGCGCCGAAGGTGCCGGTGATCGTGCGCACGCGCGACGACACCGACATCGAACGCCTGCAGACGGCCGGTGCCACCGGCGTGGTGCCCGAGACCATCGAGGGGTCGCTGATGCTCGCGAGCCACGCCCTCGCGCTGGTGGGTGTGCCCATGCGCCGGGTGATCCGCGTGGTGCAGGACCAGCGCGACGCGCGCTACGGCCTGCTGCGCGGCTATTTCCACGGCGCCGACGACGACACGGTGGACGAACGCCAGCAGGCCCGCCTGCTCAGCGTGAGCCTGCCGCCGGCCGCGGCCAGCCTGGGCGAGACGCTCGAATCGCTGGCGCTGCACGCGCTCGGGGTCAGCGTGGTGTCGGTGCGGCGCGCCTCGGGCGCCGTGACCCGGCCCGACGACCAGCTCACGCTGGCCGCGGGCGACACGCTCGTGCTGTCGGGGCTGCCCGAGCCGCTCGCCCTCGCGGAAGGCAAGCTGCTCGGGCGGGGCTGACGCCGGGCGTCAGACGCAGGGCTTGGCCACCTTCAGGGTGTTCCGCAGCGTGACGAGGCCGGCGGAGTCGCCATTGGCCGTGGCCGCGTCGCGGGTGAAGGTGCAGCCGTAGGTCGGGTTGGCGACGGTGGTCGGCGTGAGCACGTCGTCACCCGCCGGCCGCGGGCCGCCCGCTTCCCAGGCCACCATCGCGTCGAACGCCTCCGTCTGCTCGGCGGCCGAGAAGTCGCAGTGGCCGATGCCGCGGATGGCGCGCTGCACCAGCCAGCCGCCGTTGCCCTTCGCCTCGGCCCGCGTGCGGTAGATCTGTTCCATGCTGAACGGCACGTACATGTCGCCCAGCGTGTGGATGGTGACCACCGGCACCTTGAACTCGCCGTTCACCTTGGGCACCCAGCGCAGGCCGTCGCTGCGCTTGCGGTTGTACTCCGCGGCGGCGGTCAGCTTCTGCGCGCCGGCATTGAGCGCGGCGCTGCCGGCCGGGTCGTTGTCGATGCGGTACGTGAACCGGTTCGTGTCCGCACCGAAGCGGTTGTAGATGCCGTTGACGGTGCCGTCGCCGCCGAAGGTGCCCCAGACCACCGTGGTGTAGTAGCCCACCACGCCCAGGTCGAACATGGGGCGCGCGCCGCCGGTCAGGTTCTGCATCACGGAGACCCACTTCTGGCCGTCGGCGGTGAACACGTACTGGCCGGTGGGCGTGGTGGCAGCCTGGGTGAACAGCTTGGCGGCCACGGCGCCCTTGACACCTTCCCAGCCGGTGGTGGGCGTGCTCGCGGCGCCTGCCAGGCCGTGGGCCGCGATCTGCGCCGCGCCGAGGTAGTCGAACAGCTCGGTGTCGCCCACCACGCCGCACATGGGCACGGCGCCGTGGTACTTGACCTTGTGGTTCGCGGTGGCGGCGGTCTCGTCCTCGACGGCTGCGGCGGCGATGTGGCCCCCCATGGAGTGGCCGATGATGAAGGTCTTCGTGGGCGTGGGGTTCGCGAGGCCCTTCGCGGCCGCGATCTTCGGGAACTCGAGCGCGAGCGCGTTGGTGTCCTCGACCCCGGCTCGCACGTCGTAGAAGTTCTTGCTGTAGCTGGACGCGGCCCAGGCATAGCCCAGGCCCAGCAGATGCCGGCGCAGCCCGTCGCCGAGGGGTTGCACGGCCACTTCGGAGCCCGTGCCCGCGTAGCCGTGGGCATACATCACGAGCTTGCCGTTCCACGTCTTCGGCACCTCGATCTGGTACGAAGACCCGCCGAGCACGCCGGCCCAGCGCAGCGATGCCGCGGTGTCGGCATCGCCACCCGTCACGGCCGCGAAGGTGGTCGCGGTCGCATCGGCCGCCTTGATCGTGAACACGCGGCTGTCCTGCGCGCGGGTTTCCTCGGCCGGTGCCGGGTCGTCGTCGCCGCCGCAGGCGGTCAGGGTGAACGTGGTGGTGGCGGCCGCCGCGGCGAGCATGAGCCAGCGGGATGTCTGGGGATACAGCATGTCGGAGCTCCTGTGGGTTCGTTCTGCCCGGCAGAGCGTGTGCCGGACCCACGAGCCTATGCCTCGTCCCTCCCTCGGGCCTCGGGAGTTTCCCGTCGCGCACGGTCTCGGCCGCGACAGGATCGCTCTGTCTGGCAGAGCGCGTGTTCCGCGAGGTTCAGAGCCGCGCGGCCAGCCGCGTCCCCTGCGCGATGGCCCGCTTCGCGTCGAGCTCGGCCGCCTCGTCGGCTCCGCCGATCACGTGGGTCGACACGCCCGCGGCCCGCAGCGGTTCGAGCAGTTCGCGCAGCGGTTCCTGCCCGGCGCACAGCACCACGGTGTCGCACTCGATCAGCGTGCCGTCGCGGCGGTCCTCGCCGAACGTGACGAAGAGGCCCTGCGGCCCGATGCGCTCGTAGTTGACGCCGCCGATCATCTCCACCGACTTCATCGCGAGCGCCGCGCGGTGGATCCAGCCCGTGGTCTTGCCGAGGCCCTTGCCCAGCTTGCCGGCCTTGCGCTGCAGCAGCGTCACCTGGCGCACCGGCGGTTCGGGCGCGGCGCGCACCACGCCGCCGCGAACGGTGGCCGGGTCGGCCACGCCCCACTCCGCCTGCCACGCGGCGAGGTCCAGCGCCGGCGAGTGGCCGGGGGGCGTGACGAGGTACTCGGCCACGTCGAAGCCGATGCCGCCGGCGCCCACGATCGCCACGCGCGGGCCCACGTGGCGGCCGTGCAGCAGCACGTCGACGTAGCTGAGCACGTTGGGCCCGTCGCTGCCGGGGATGCGCGGGTCGCGTGGGCGCACGCCGGTCGCGAGCACCACGTCGTCGTAGCCGCCCGCGGCCAGGCGCTCGCTGTCCACGCGGCTCTCGAGGAACACCGACACGCCGGTCGCGGCGAGCCGCCGCGTGAAGTAGCGGAGGGTTTCGACGAACTCCTCCTTGCCCGGCACGCGGCTGGCCATGTTGAACTGGCCACCGATGGCGTTGGCGGCCTCGAACAGGTGCACCTCGTGGCCGCGTTCGGCGAGGGTGGTGGCGGCGGCGAGCCCGGCCGGACCCGCGCCCACCACGGCCACGCGTTTCTTCCTCACGGCAGGCGCGATCACGAGCGTCGTCTCGTGCCCGGCCCGCGGGTTGACGAGGCACGAGGCCAGCTGCGCCTTGAAGGTGTGGTCCAGGCACGCCTGGTTGCAGGCGATGCACGTGTTGATGTCGGCACCCTCCCCCCGCGCGGCCTTGTTGACGAACTCGGCGTCGGCCAGCAGCGGGCGGGCCATGCTGACCATGTCGGCGCAGCCGTCGGCCAGGATCTCCTCGGCCACCTCGGGCGTGTTGATGCGGTTGCTGGTGATGAGCGGGATGGTGACGCCCGCGGCGTGCAGCTCGCGCCGCATCTTCTGCGTGACCCACGCGAACGCACCGCGCGGCACGCTCGTCGCGATGGTGGGCACCCGCGCCTCGTGCCAGCCGATGCCCGTGTTGATGATCGTGGCGCCCGCGGCCGCGATGGCTTTCGCGAGTTGCACCGCCTCGGGCCACGAGCTGCCGTCGGGGATCAGGTCCAGCATCGAGAGGCGGTAGATCAGGATGAAGTCGGGCCCGGTGGCCTCGCGCACGCACCGCACGATCTCCAGTGCCAGTCGCATGCGGTTCTCGTACGCGCCACCCCACTCGTCGGTGCGGTGGTTCGTGTGCGTGACGAGGAACTGGTTGATCAGGTAGCCCTCGCTGCCCATGATCTCGACGCCGTCGTAGCCCGCGTCACGTGCCAGCGAAGCGCAGCGGACGAAGGCGCGGATCTGCCGCTCGATGCCCCGCGCGCTGAGTTCGCGCGGCGTGAACGGCGAGATGGGCGACTGGATGCGCGACGGCGCCACGCACAGCGGGCTGTAGCCGTAGCGGCCGGTGTGCAGGATCTGCAGCGCGATCTTGCCGCCCTCGGCGTGCACCGCGTCGGTGACCTGTTGGTGCCGTCGCGCCGCACCCGACGTGGCCAGCGTGCCGCCGAACGGTTTGACCCAGCCCTCGATGTTGGGCGAGAACCCCCCCGTCACCATCAGGCCCACACCACCCCGCGCCCGTTCGGCGAAAAAGGCGGCCATCGCCGCGAAATGCCGGCGGCCGTCCTCCAGCCCCGTGTGCATGCTGCCCATCAGCACGCGGTTCTTCAGCGTGGTGAACCCGAGGTCCAGCGGGGCGAGCAGGTGGGGGTAGGCGGTCATCGGCAAAGTCTCCTTCGGGGTGGGGGCATTGTGCGCAATCGCAAGATGGACGGAACTCATGGCTTGTGCGGTGTCGTACAGGGTTCACGTCAGGAGGATTTGCCGTGAAGCATTGGATCAGGACATCGTTGACCGTGGCCGGCCTGCTCGGGGCTGGCGCCCTCGCCCACGCGCAGGTGGTCACGCCCGCGTCGAAATCCGTGGTGCAGCAGCGCCGCTGGCAGGCCGCGCTCGACGCGTTCGCCGCGGAAGACCGTGCCCACGCGCCGCAGCCGGGCGGCGTGCTGTTCGTGGGCAGCTCGTCCATCCGCCTGTGGGACACCCTCGAGGCGCAGTTCCAGGGCGTGCCGGTGATCAAGCGCGGCTTCGGCGGCTCGCGCCTCGCCGACTGCGCCGAGCGCGTGCCGGAACTGGTGCTGCCCTACAAGCCGCGCCTGGTCGTGCTGTACGCGGGCGACAACGACCTCGCCGAGGGCCGTTCGCCGCGCGAGGTGGTGGAGAGCCTGAAGGCTTTCGTGGACGCCGTGCACGCCTCGTTGCCCGACACCCGCATCGCCTACGTGTCGATCAAGCCGAGCCCCCTGCGGGCCGCGCTGATGCCGCAGGTGCGCGAGACCAACGACCTCGCGCGCGACTACCTTGCGACCGGCCCCGGCCTCGCCTATGTCGACGTCTTCAGCGCCATGCTCGACCCGGCCGGCCAGCCTCGCAAGGACCTGTTCCTGCCCGATGCGCTGCACCTCAACGCGGCGGGCTACTCGGTGTGGCACGAGGCGCTGTCGGCCGTCGTGCGGTGAACCACTGCTGGAAGCGGGCCACCCCGTAGAGCACCGCGAAGCTCACCCCCAGCACCACGGGGTCGATCCACGGGGCGCGGCCCGGCCGGCTCTCGCCCACCAGCGCGAGCGCCACGAGCGCCAGCATCAGGTGCACGCAGAACACGGTGAGCGATGCGGCCCCGAACACCTCGAGGAAGCGCAGCCGCGGCAGGTGCTGCTTGAGCCACGGGGCGAACCGCATCGCCAGGATCATCAGCGCGACGAAGTCGAGCAGCCGCAGCGGGCCGAGGTACCACTTGTCGAACAGCAGGTTGAGGGCCGCGTGATCGCCGAACGGCACCTGGCCCACGGCATGGCGCCACACGAAACACACGGCCGCGAACACCGCGGCCACCGCCACCATCGCGTGCGGGAACGGGGGCGCGTGGCCGGGCCGCGTGGCGGCGGTGGCGCCCATCCACAGCCCGAGCACCCACAGGAACTGCCACGCGAGCATCGCGAACGAGCCGGTCTCCTCCGGCGGCACGGGCAGGCCGGTCAGGTCCACGGCGCGGGCGTAGAGCCAGCCGCCGAGCCCGAACTGCGAGGCGAACCACAGCAGCAGGCTGCCGAGCAGGATGCCGTTCCAGCCCTGGTGCAGGCCGTGCATCAGCAGCACCGGGCTCGCGAGCATGAACACGATGTACATCGGCAGGATGTCGAGCAGCGGCGGGTTGTACAGCAGCAGCGCCGCGCCGAACACCGCGGCCGCTGGGTCGTGGCGGAAGAACGACGTGAGGTTGCCGATGGCCGTCTCGTCGGTGAAGAGGTCGATGAACCCCACCACGGTGAACAGGAACACGAGCAGCGCGGCCTGGCACGCGTAGATCTTCAGCGCGCGGCGCAGGAAGGCCTCGCGCATCTCGGGCACGCCGTCGCGCCGCGCGCGCAGCGTGTAGACCATGCCGGCCATGTAGCCCGACAGCATCACGAACCCTTCGGCCGCGGACACGTGCCCCAGCGGCTGCCCGAGCGGATTCGCCACCGCCGTGGGGAGGTGCGTGAGGGTCATCAGCACGAGCATCAGCCCGCGCAGTGCGTCGAGTTCCCAGCGGCGGGTCATGGAGGACGGGGTGTGTCCTCCTTCCGCGGCAACCCGCGTGCCCGCGTGTCAGCGGGCCACGTCGCGGAGTGCCGCCACGAGCCGGTCGACATCGGCTTCGGAATGGGCTGCCGACAGCGACACGCGCAGCCGCGCGGTGCCGTCGGGCACGGTGGGCGGGCGGATGGCCGGCGCCCAGATGCCGCGTTCGCGCAGCGCGGTCATGGCGGCGAGCGCCTCGGCGTTGCCGCCGATGATCAGCGGCTGGATCGCGGTGAACGATTCGGGGTGCTCCCAGGGCAGGCTGGCCGTGCCTTCGCGCAGTCGCGCGATCAGGCGCGTGAGGCGCTCGCGCCGCCAGCCTTCCTCGCGGATCACCTTGACGGAGGCGCGCAGCACCTCGGCGACCAGCGCCGGCGTGGCGGTGGCGAAGATGTAGCTGCGCGCGCGCTGCATGATCCACTCGACGAGCGTGGCGTGGCCGGCCACGAACGCGCCGGCGCTGCCCGCGGCCTTGCCGAGCGTGGCCATGTAGACGAGGCGTGGCGAGTCGATGCCGAGGTGCGCCGCCGTGCCGCGGCCGTCCGGGCCCAGCACGCCGAAGCCGTGGGCGTCGTCGATCATCAGGAACGCATCGAAGCGTTCGCACAGCGCGATCATCTCGCGCAGCGGGGCCACGTCGCCGTCCATGCTGAACACCGCGTCGGTGACGATCAGCTTGCGGCGCGCGGTGCTGCCCTCGAGCGCGCGCGTGAGCGCGGCGAGGTCGTTGTGCGGGTAGACATGCGTCTCGGCGCGGGAGAGGCGCACACCGTCGATCAGGCACGCGTGGTTCAGCGCGTCGGAGAACACGGCGTCGCCCCGGCCCACGAGCGACGGGATGATGCCGATGTTCGCGACGTAACCCGAGCCGAAGTACAGCGCACGCTGGTGGCCGGTGAACTCGGCGAGTTCGCGTTCCAGCGCCTCGTGTGCGTCGCTGTGGCCGCTGACGAGCGGCGAGGCCCCCGCGCCCACGCCGTACTTCGCCGCGCCGCGCTGTGCCGCCTCGATCAGCGCCGGGTGCTGCGAAAGGCCCAGGTAATCGTTGCTGCAGAACGCGAGCACGTTCTGCCCGGCCACGCGCAGGTGCGGGCCGTCCACCGCCTCGACGGCGGGACGCTTGCGGATCAGGTGGGCCGCCGCGAGTTGGGCGAGGTCGTGTTCGAAGGCGGCGAGCGGGTCGGTCATCGGAAGCAGTGGAGCGGGCAATCCGGCATCTTAGGCTTGTCCGGCCTCCGGGCGCCACACGACCTGTTCCGGCCGAGGGGTGTTCATGCGCGGCACGTCGGCCCATGGCAGCGCGCCGAGCCGGTCGGTCAGGTAGGCGATGTTGTCGTCGGCCGCGGACATCGCCGGGTCGATGCGGTTGGCCACCCAGCCGGCGAGCGTCAGGCCCCGCGCGCGGATGGCCTCGGCCGTCAGCAGCGCATGGTTGAGGCAGCCCAGGCGCAGGCCCACCACCAGCACCACGGGCAGGCCCAGGCGCTGGGCCAGGTCGGCGCCGTTCTCGGTGTCGTTCAGCGGCACGTGGAAACCGCCGGCGCCTTCCACCACCACCACGTCGGCGAGCGCGGCGAGCTGCCGGTAGCGGTCGGCGAGCAGGCCGAGGTCGATCACCTGGCCCGCCGCGCGGGCCGCGAGGTGCGGCGACATCGGCAGCGGCAGGCAGTACGGGTTGTCGAGCTCGCGCGGCACGGCGACGGAGCCCGCGGCGCGCAGCGCGACGGCGTCCTCGTTGTCGGGGCCGTGCGGCGTGTCCACGGTGCCCGCGGCCACCGGCTTCATGCCGACCACGCGCGCATGGGTCTTGCGCAGGTGGTGCACGAAGGCGCAGCTGACGAGGGTCTTGCCGACTTCGGTGTCGGTGCCGGTCACGAAGTAGCTCATGCCAGGGCCTCCTGCAGTGCCGCCAGCGAACCTTCGGCGAGCTGGACCGACGCGGCTTCGTCGATCACGTACGGCGGCATGAAGTACAGCGTGGACCCGATGGGCCGCAGCATCAGCCCCTGGCCGAGGGCCGCAGTGTGGAAGCGGCGCGAGAACGCCGGGTCCGGGGTGTCCACGTCGAAGGCCCACAGCATGCCCAGCTGGCGGAAGGACTTCACGCGCGGGTGGTTCACGAGCGGTTCGCACAGCGCCGTGAGGCGTGCCGCGATGGCGCGGTTGTGCGCGAACCAGTCCTGCTGGTCGAAGATCTCCAGCGTCGCGAGCGCGGCGCGGCACGCGAGCGGGTTGCCGGTGTACGAATGCGAATGCAGGAAGCCGCGGGCCGTGCTGTCGTCGTAGAAGGCGGCGTAGAGGTCGTCGGTGCACAGCACGGCCGACAGCGCCATCGTGCCGCCGGTGAGGCCCTTGGACAGGCACACCAGGTCGGGCACGATGCCGGCCTGCTGGTGCGCGAACATCGAGCCGGTGCGGCCGAAGCCCACGGCGATCTCGTCGGCCACGAGGTGCACCTCGAAGCGGTCGCACAGGGCACGGGCGAGGCGCAGGTACTCGGGGTCGTGCATCGCGATTCCCGCGGCGCACTGCACCAGCGGCTCGACGATGAAGGCCGCCGTCTCATGGTGGTGCAATTCGAGGTACGCCTCGAGCGCGCGGGCGCAGTGGCGTGCGTGGTCCACGGCGGAGACGCCCGGCGCGGCCAGGCGCGTGTCCGGGCTCGGCACCACCGCGCTCACGCGCACGAGCGGGCCGTAAGCCTCGCGGAACAGCGGGATGTCGGTGACCGACAGCGCCCCCGCGGTTTCTCCGTGGTAGCCGTGTTCGAGGCCGATGAAGCGGCACTTCTCGGCGCGGCCGCGGTTGCGCCAGTAATGCGCGCTCATCTTCAGCGCGATCTCGGTGGCCGAGGCGCCGTCGCTCGCGTAGAACGCGTGGCCGAGGCCCGTGAGGGCCGCGAGGCGTTCGGACAGTGCGACGACCGGCTCGTGCGTGCAGCCGGCCAGCATCACGTGCGACAGCGTGCCGAGCTGCTCGGTGAGCGCCTGCACGATGTGGGGGTGGCTGTGCCCGAAGAGGTTCACCCACCACGAGCTGATGCCGTCGAGGTAGCGGCGGCCGTCGGTGTCCACGAGCCACGGCCCCTCGGCGCGGGCGATGGGCAGCAGCGGCACGGTCTCGTGCTGCTTCATCTGGCTGCAGGGGTGCCAGACCGCCTTCAGGCTGCGTTCGGTCAAGGGGCTCATCGCTGCACCATCCCGTCGCGGTAGACCTCGAAGATCAGCATCAGCGGCGACTCGGGCGTGACGACGCGGTAGCAGCGGCTGGCCCGCGTGTCGGGCAGGTCGACGCGGGACCACAGCGCCTGCGCGACGTCGGCCGATCCCGGCATGCCCTCGCGCTGCACGAACAGCTTGCCGAGCAGGTGGCCCACCGGGGCTTGGCCGGCGTCGAGGCCCGACAGGAACCAGTCCGGCACGGCGTCGAGCCGCGTGTACGACAGGTTGTCCATCATCACGCGGCCGTGCGCGTGCAGGCTGGTGACCCGCTCCAGCCAGCGGTCGCCGCCGAGCTGCTCGCGCACGGCGGCGGGCACATCGGTGGTCTGCCGCTGGTGGTGCAGTTGCACGGTGACGGGACGCTGGGCCAGCGCCTCGCACACCCGCGTGGTGGATCCGTCCAGCGCCAGCAGCGCCCGCAGCAGCGGGGCGTGACGCGGGTCGGAGGGGAAAAGTTGTCGCTCTACACTCATGCGCCCAATATCTCGTGTTGCCGAAGTTGACGCCCAGGATCGTACCCCTTGACCTCACCGCGTCACCGCAGGCGGTGTGCGCGCGCCTGCGCGGCCGCGGCGACACGGTGCTGCTGGAAAGCAGCAAGGCCATGCCGGGATTGTCCGGCTGGTCCTGCGTGGCCGGCCCGCCGGTGGCCACGCTGGAGACCGGGGAACACGAGACCACGCTGCGCCGCGCCGACGGGGTGCTGCTCGACACCTGGCGCGACCCGTTCGACGCCCTGCGCGCGGTGCTGGGCCGCATCGCCCACGGGGTCCCCCACGCCGTGCCGTTCGCGGGCGGCCTCGCCGGCTTCATCGGCTACGACCTCGCCCGCCACGTCGAGCGGCTGCCCGTGATCGCGGCGGCCGACCCCGCCCTGCCCCGCCTGCGCCTGCACCTGTGCGACCACGTGCTGGCCTACGACCACACGGCAGACCGCTGGTGGGACGCCACCACGCACTGGGACTGGACCGGCGCCACCGGACGCGACGCCGTGTGGGCCGAGACCCGCGACCTCGCCGCCGGGCCGGACCCCGCACCCGGTGTGTTCCACGCGACCCCGCTCGCCTCGCGCACCCCGCCCGCCACGTACCTCGCCGACGTGCAGCGTGTGCTCGACTACATCGCCGCCGGTGACATCTTCCAGGCCAACCTGTCGCACCGCCTCGAAGGCGCGTTCGACGGCGACCCGTGGGCGCTCTACACGCGGCTGACGGCGGCGAACCCGGCGCCCTTCTCGGCGTACCTGGAAAGCGGCGGCCTCGCGATCGCGAGCGTTTCGCCCGAACGGTTCCTGAAGCTGTCGGGCCGCGACGTGGTGGCCCGCCCGATCAAGGGCACGCTGGCGCGCGGTGCGGACACCGCGGACGACGAGGTGCGGCGCGACACGCTGGCCGCGAGCGTGAAGGACCGCGCCGAGAACGTGATGATCGTGGACCTGATGCGCAACGATCTGGGCCGCGTCGCCGACACCGGCAGCGTCGCCGTCGAGCGCCTGTTCGAGATCGAGCCGCACCCGAGCGTGTGGCAGATGGTGTCGACCATCCGCGCCCGGCTGCGCGAGGGCCTGGGCGCGGCCGACCTGCTGCGCGCCTGCTGGCCGCCCGGGTCGATGACCGGGGCGCCGAAGGTGCGGGCCATGGAGATCATCGAGTCGCTGGAGCCCGTGCGGCGCGGCCCGTACGCGGGGGCCATCGGCTACCTCGACGCGTCGGGGGCCATGGACCTGTCGGTGGTGATCCGCACCGCGGTGATCGCCAGCGGGCGGGTGATGGTCCAGGTGGGCGGCGCGGTGGTGGCCGATTCGCTGCCGCAGTCCGAACTCGACGAGACGTTTGCGAAGGGGCGGCTGCTGGTCGAGGTGCTGTCCGGGCGGATCAGCGCGACTTGACCGCAGCCGGCGCGTCGCAGGCCACCTGCGGCTCGATGGCCTCCTGCTTCACGAGGGCCACGTCGAACTTGTCGGGCGTGCCGGTCACGTGCAGCGAGCGGTCGAGCGAGAGCGGCGCCGCCTGCTTCGGCCGTGGCGTCAGCAGCAGGTCGACGTGGCGTTTCGCGAGGTCGATGCGGCCGCGGCCGTCGACGCGCGTCTGCGCCGTGTCCAGCAGCAACGGGAAGACCTCGCCCTGCCCGTCCTTCAGCTGGACGTCGGCGCGGGCGCACAGGATGGGCACGTCCGCCGGCCCGCCCAGCGCGGCCCGCAGCAGCTTGCCGCCGTTCAGCGCGAGGCGCGCGTCGAGGCCCGCCGACAGCCGGCCGCCCTTGAGCAGCGCGGTCGCCCGCCCGGTGGCGTTCGCGAGCAGCGTGCGGGCCGTGGTGCCGTGGCTCGTGAGCTTGAACTCGCCCGAGACCGGGCCCGTGGCCTCGCCGTCGTCGGGCAGCGGCGGCAGCAGCTGTTCCAGCCGCAGGTCGCGCCACGCGAGTTCGGCGCGCAGCGTGGCGGGCCGCTGGCGGGTGTCGTAGACCGCGAGGCCCCGGGCCTGGCCGCCCGCGAGCTGCCACTGCACCGGGGACAGGTCGAGCAGGCCGTCGTCGAGGTGGGCCTTCACGCGCACCTGGTTCAGCGGGGGCAGGCCGGACACGTGCAGCGACCGCACGAGCAGCGTCACCTCACCGTCGAAGTCGCGCAGCGGCGGGGTCTCGTCGCCGGGCTTGCCATCCATCGAGGCGGCGGGCGTCTCGCGCTCGGGCCACATGTCCTCGATGCGGGTGGTGCGGCTCGTCAGCGTCGCCTCGAGGTACGGCCGGTCGGCGTGGGCGTTGTAGTGCAACTCGCCGGCCACGTCGGATTTCCCGACGTCGGCGCGCACGTCGGTGAAGTGCCATTGGTCTGCGGCCTTCGACAGCCGCGCCCGGGCCGTGTACGCCGCCGTCTCGGGCCAGGCCTGGGGCAGCAGGCGGCGCACGTCGGCGAGCGACGGTCCCGACAGGGTCAGGTCGGCCTCGACCCCGTCGAGCTTGAACAGGTCGGTGACCTGCCCGTCCGCGTCGAGGCGGGTCTTGCTGGATTGGCCGTGGCCCCGCAGCGAAAAGGCCTCGCCGGTTTCCAGGAAGGTCAGCACGCGGGACGTGTCGGCCGACCCGGTGAACGGCACCTCGCGCCAAGTGCCTTCGAAGGCGATGCGGCTCGCGAGCGGTGCGGCCGCGGGGGGCAGGTCGGTGGCGGCGGTGCGCACGTCGAGGCCGATGCCCTCGTGGGCGAAGCGCAGCCGGCTCTGGTGGGCTTCCAGCCGCAGGAACTTGAACTGGCCCGGGCCGCGGTCGTCGGGGTCGCGCAGCCGCCAGTTGCGCAGGCCGTCGGCGCGGCGTTCGAGCGACACGTCGGCGTCGACCAGCAGCAGGTGCGAGACGACGGGCCGGCGTTCGAACAGGCTGCGCCACGCGAACGTGAAGGCCACCTCCCCCGCCTTCGCGAACGGCTTGCCGGCGGTGGCGCGGGCCCAGGGGGCGTTGTCGATGTGCAGGTCGCGCAGGCGCACGGTGGGGTCGAGCCCGCGGTCGAACGCGACGTGCAGGTCACCGATGTGCACCGCGCGGCCGGACTGTTCGGCGAGGTGCCGTTCGAGCGGTCCCCGGAACCAGTTCCAGTCCCAGGCGAAGGCGAGCCCGGCGACGGCGGCGGCGAGGCCCAGGACGGTCAGTGTTTTCGGGCCGGGACGGGTCATGCCCTAGTGTGTCATGCGCAGATTCTTGGCCCGGGTCTCCACCCACAGGTACGCGGCGCTGGCCACCGCCAGCGGCACGAGGTAGTACAGCGCGCGGTAGACGATCAGCGTGGCGAGCAGCTCGCCGGCGGGAATGGCCGGCGACAGCAGCGCCACGAACACCGCCTCCAGCACGCCGAGCCCCGCCGGCACGTGGGCGATCACGCCGGCCACGGCAGCCGCCAGCAGCACGCCCAGCACGGCGGCATATTCGACGCGGCCCTGCAGCAGCACGAACACCACGCCGGCGATCAGCATCCAGTTCACCATCGACACCGCCAGCTGCAGCAGCGCGAGGCGGCCGGACGGCAGGATCACCTCGTGCCCGCGCACCGTCCACCGGCGCCGCTTCAGCGTGGCGCAGGCCAGCAGCCAGGCCGTGGCGACACCCAGCAGCAGGAAACCGAGCCACTGCAGGTCGCCGGATTCGATGGGCCACGTGGGTGGCACCGGGATCGGGTGCAACAGGAACACGAGGCCCGCGAGCACCAGGTAACCGAGCCAGTTCGTCAGCATGCTCACGGTGAGCACGCGCGTGACCACGGCACCGCCCAGACCCAGCCGCGCGTACAGGCGGTAGCGGAACGCGATGCCGCCCACGAGCGCGCCGAAGTTCAGGTTGAAGGCGTAGCTGATGAAGGTCACGAGCATCACGCGGCCCGTGCGCAGGTGGTGGCCGGTCAGGTGGCGGCCGAACAGGTCGAAGGTGCTGTAGAGCACGTGGCTGCCGGCCGCGAGCAGCGCCCCCAGCAGCAGCACCGGCACGGGCAGCTCGGCCATCGACACGCCCACCGCGCTCCAGTCGATCGTGCGGGCCTGGCGCACGAGCAGCCAGGCGACCAGGGCGAAGAACCCGAACGCGAGGCCCCGCTTCGCCACCGGCCACCAGGCCCGGCGTGGCGCGTGCGGGTGGCGTGCGGCGACGGTCTGCATGTCAGCGCGACTCCGCGGACTCGGTCGCGTGGGTCATGCCGGCGAGGTTCGCGATCGATGCCTGTTCGGGCTCGGGCTTCGGGACCACCACCTTCGGCACGTGCGCCGGCAGCCACCCGGCCCAGGCGGGGTAGCGGCGCAGGAAGTGGAAGACGAAGAAGCTGCGCACGATGTGCCAGGCGTTGCGGCGCGGCAGCCGGTCGGCCGTGACCTGCGTGCACGCGTGTTCCATCAGGTACTCGAGCCGCTCGCGCAAGTGCTGGTTGAAGCCGCGGTCGCGGATCACGACGTTCGCCTCGAGGTTCAGCGACAGGCTCAGCGGGTCGAGGTTGCTGGAGCCCACGGTGGCCCATTCGTCGTCGACCAGGGCCACCTTGCCGTGCAGCGGGCGCTTGCAGTACTCGTGGATCTCGACACCGGCGCGTTGCAGGTGGTCGTACAGCATCGCGGCGGCCATCTTGACGATCGGCATGTCGGGTTCGCCCTGCAGGATCAGGCGCACGCGCACGCCGCGGCGGGCCGCCTTGCGCATCTCCTTCAGCAGCCGGTAGCCGGGGAAGAAGTACGCGTTGGCGATGATGACGTCCTTGCGGGCCGAGCGGATCGCCGCGCGGTAGTGCCGTTCGATGTCGGTGCGGTGCGACTGGTTGTCGCGTGTGATGAACAGGGCGCTGGCCGTGCCGGGCTCGGGCTGGGGCGCGTCGCGGTGCAGGTGCGGGCGGCGCTGGTACCACCGGCGCTGGCCGTCGTCGGGCACCGCGATGGCGTTGCGGGCGAACGTGCGGATCTCGGTCACGACCGGGCCTTCGATCCGCACCGAATAGTCCTGCTTGGCCTGGGGGCCGAAGTCGGCGAGGTGGTCGGCCGAGTAGTTGATGCCTCCCACGAACGCGAGGGTTCCGTCGACGACGACGATCTTGCGGTGCATGCGGCGAAACACGTTCGTGCGCATGCCGAGGACACGCGGCTTCGGGTCGAACGCGCGGAAACGCACGCCGGCCTCGGTCAGCGCGGCGATGAACGCGGGTGTCAGCTCGGACGAGCCGAAACCATCGACCAGCACGTCCACCGTGACGCCCCGCTTCGCGGCCTCGATGAGCACCTGCTGCAGCTCGTTGCCCACCTTGTCCTCGAACCAGATGAAGGTCTCGAGCACCACCTCCCGCCGCGCGGCGCGGATGGCGTCGAACACGGCCGGGAAGAACTCCTCGCCGTTCTCGAGCAGCTCGAAGCGGTTGCCCTGGGTCCAGCGCGCGTTCACAGCGCGATCTCCGCGGCCAGCGGCGCGTGGTCGGACAGGTGCGACCACGGCTTGCGCGGCAGCACGAACGGCGCGTGCACGCGCGCGTTGCGCACGTAGATGCGGTCGAGCTGCAGCACGGGGAAACGGGCGGGGAAGGTGCGGGCCGACTTGCCGGTGGCGCGCACGAACACCTCGTGCAGGCCCGCGCCCTTCTCCAGGATGCGGTGCGCGTTGCGCCGCCAGTCGTTGAAGTCGCCGGCGACCAGCAGCGGCGCGTCGTCGGGCACCTCGGTGCGGACCATCTCGCAGAGCATGTCCATCTGCTTGCGGCGGTGGGCCTCCTGCAGGCTCAGGTGCACGCAGATGGCGTGGATCTGGGGCTTGTCCTCGCGCCCCGGCACCTTCATCACCACGTGCAGCAGGCCGCGGCGCTCCGGACCGCCGATGGAGACGTCGCGGTTCTCGTGGTGGACGATCGGGTACTTCGACAGCACCGCGTTGCCGTGGTGCCCGTGCGGGTACACGGCGTTGCGGCCGTAGGCGAACTGCGGCCAGATCGAATCCGCGAGGAACTCGTAGTGCGGCGCCTCCGTCCAGTTGGTGAAGCGTTCGGCGTGCCGCATGTGGGTGCCCTGCACTTCCTGCAGGAACACCACGTCGGCCGACACCGCCCGCACGGCCTCGCGCAGCTCGGGGAGGATGAATCGGCGGTTCAGGGCAGTGAACCCCTTGTGGGTGTTCACCGTCAGGACCTTGAAGGAGAAATCGGTCGACGGGCGCACCGCCGACGGAGGGTTCTGGCTCATTCCCCCGGTTGTACCGAAGGGGCCGGACGGGGGCTGTAGGAAAACGCCGAGGCCCGGTGCAGGCCTTCGGCGCGCCCCTCGGCGGTGCGTTACACCAGCCCTTCGGCCTTCAGTGCTTCACCGACTGCGGGGCGTGCGCCCACTCTCGCCATGAACGCCAGCAGGTTGGGCAGTTCGTCGGTGGAGATGCTCACGTGTTGGGTCCAGTTGACCACCGTGTAGAGGTACGCGTCGGCCACGGTGAACGTGTCGCCCGTCAGGTACTGCTTGCCGGCGAGCTGGCCGTCGACCCACTTGAGGCGGTGGGCGATCCAGCCCTTGAGCACCTCCTTGCCGTCGGCGGGCATGGTGGGCGTGAACAGCGGGCCGAACGACTTGTGCAGCTCGCTGGTGATGTAGTTGAGCCACTCCTGCACGCGGTAGCGCGCCATGGTGCCGGCGGGCGGCACGAGCTGCTTCTGCGGCACCTGGTCGGCGATGTACTGGACGATCACGGGGCCCTCGGTCAGGCGCTCGCCGTTGGCGATCTCGAGCACCGGGACGGCGCCCTTCGGGTTGATCGCGTAGAAGTCGGTGCCGTCGTCCAGCTTGTGCGTCTTGGTGCTGGTGCGCACCAGGTCGAAGGCGAGGCCGGACTCGCGCAGCACGATGTGGGGCGACAGCGAACAGGCGCCGGGGCTGTAGTAGAGCTTCATGCGGACTCCATCGGGACAGGGAAAGCAGACATTAGAACGCCACGGCCGACCATGCAATCCGTTTGAGCGATGGCATCAAACCAGCCGCCTTCCAATCGCGGCCCGGGGACCTACATTGAACCCATGAACACCTCTACCCCCACCCTCGTTTCCTTGACCCAGTCCCGCACCGTCGAACGGCAGGTGCGAGGCCAACCCACCTCCGACGGGGACGGCGTCAAGCTGACGCGTGTGCTGACGCAGCCGCTGCAGCGCCGGCTGGACCCGTTCCTGATGCTGGACGCCTTCGGCAGCGATGCCGCGAGCGACTACATCGGCGGCTTCCCGACCCACCCGCACCGGGGTTTCGAGACCGTCACGTACATGCTGGCCGGGCGCATGCGCCACCAGGACAGCGTGGGCAACGTCGGCCTGCTCGAACCGGGCAGCCTGCAGTGGATGACGGCCGGCCGGGGCATCCTGCACTCGGAGATGCCCGAGCAGGAGGAAGGCCGCATGGCGGGCTTCCAGCTGTGGGTCAACCTCGCCGCGAAGGACAAGCTGACCGCGCCGGGCTACCAGGACGTGCCGCCCGCGGACGTGCCGTTCCTGACGCTGCCCGACGGCGTGACGGTGCGTGTGCTGGCCGGTGAGACGCGTGGCACGCGCGGGGCCGTCACTCGCCCGACGACCGAACCGCTGTACCTGGACGTCACGCTGCCCCCGGGCACGTCGTTCGAGCAGCCGATCCCGGCCACGCACAACGCGTTCGTCTACGTGTTCGGCGGCGCGGCCGACGTGGCGGGCACGCGGGTCGAGGCCGACCGCATGGCGATCCTCGCGAACACGGCGGGCGCGGACGGCGTGCGCATCGACTCGGCCTCGGACGAGCCGGTGCGGGTGCTGATCGTGGCCGGCAAGCCGCTGAACGAGCCCATCGTGCAGTACGGTCCGTTCGTGATGAACACCGAGGCCGAGATCCACCAGGCCTTCCGGGACTTCCAGTCGGGCGCCCTGGCCACGTGACGGGGGCTGGCATCGGCTAACCTTCGGGCTCTTCCCCGAGCCTGGAGCCAGCCGATGCCCCGTCAAGTCCTCGACGAGACCCGAATCCACCCTGCGGTGCGCGACCAGGTCGCGAACCTGAACGCCGACATCGTGCACAACGTGCAGGCGGCCGCGGGGTCGAACCCGGTGCTGGTGGTCGGCATGGCGATGAACCCCGAGTGCCGCAAGGCCCGGCGGGCGCTCGACGCGGCCGGCGTGAGCCACCAGTACCTCGAGTACGGCAGCTACTTCTCCGAATGGCGCCGGCGCAACGCGCTGAAGATGTGGACGGGCTGGCCCACGTTCCCGATGGTGTTCGTGAAGGGCAGCCTCGTGGGCGGCAACACCGACCTGCAGCGCCTGATCGACAGCGGCGAGCTGAAGCGGCTGCTGGGCGCCTGAGCCCGATGCGAGCCCTGTCGCGCGCCCTCGCCGGCCTCGCCCTCCTGGCGGGTGCCCTGCCCGCCGCGCAGGCGCAGCTGCAGCCGTGCCGCATCGACGGGCACCGCTTCGAGGTGATGTGCGGCTCGGTGCGCCGCCCGCTCGACCCGGCCCGGCCCGACGGGCCCGCCATCGACGTGCGCTACGTGGTGGTGCCGGCGCTCGCGCGGCGCAAGTTCGACGATCCCGTCTTCCTGATCCCCGGCGGCCCGGGGCAGAGCGCGTCGTCGGTGCTGTCCCAGGTGCTGCCGCTGTTCCAGCGCCTGAACAACCGGCGCGACATCGTGTTCGTGGACCAGCGCGGCACCGGCCGGTCCGAGCCGCTCGACTGCGAGGACCCGCGCCACCAGTCCCTGGCCGACCAGACCGACCCCGACCGCCAGTTCCGCCAGCTGATGGCCTGCCGCGACCGCCTGGGCGCCCGGAAGAACCTCGGCGGTGTCGACGGCCTGAAGTTCTTCGCGACCCCCGTCGCGATGCAGGATCTCGACGCGGTGCGTGTGCAGCTGGGCGCCGACCGCATCAACCTCGTGGGCGCGTCCTACGGCACCCGCGCGGCGCTCGACTACCTCCGCCAGTTCCCGCGCCACGTGCGCCGCGTGGTGCTCGACGGCGTGGCCCCGCCCGACATGGTGCTGCCGGCCAGCCAGTCGCTCGACAGCCAGGCGGTGCTCGACGCGCTGCTGGAGGCCTGTGCCCGCGAGCCGGGCTGCGCGGCCGACTTCCCGAACCTGCGCGACGACTGGGCGAAGCTGCTGTCGGGCCTGCCCCGCCTGGTGGAGGTGACCCACCCGCTCACCGGCCGTCCGGAGCGCCTGACGCTCACGCGCGAGATCTTGCTGTCGACGGTGCGGGGCGCGCTGTACGCCCCGGTGCTGTCGTCCGCGCTGCCGGCCGCCCTGCACGATGCCGCGGCGGGGCGCCTGGAAGGGCTGATGGGCCTCGGCAGCAGCCTGTTCTCGGGCAAGGCCGGCGCCATCGCGGCCGGTATGCACTTCTCGGTGGTGTGTGCCGAGGACGTGCCCCGCCTCGCCGGCCACGCCGAGGGCCGCGGCAAGGACTTCGGCGAGGGCCAGCTGCAACTGTACCGCCGCGTGTGCGCCGAGTGGCCGCGCGGCGAGGTGCCGCCGGCGTTCTACACCGTGCCGCCGAGCCCGGCGCCGGTGCTGCTGCTGAGCGGCGGGCTCGACCCGGCCACGCCGCCCCGCCATGCCGAACGCGTCGCCACGGCGCTGGGATCGAACGCGCGGCACGTGGTGGTCGACCACGCGGGCCACGGCCTGCTGTCGCTCGGCTGCCTGCGCGACGTGTGGTTCCGCTTCGTGGACGCGCCCGACGACGCCACCGCGCTGCGCGTGGACACGTCCTGCGCGAAGGGCGTGCCGCGGCCCCCGGCCCTGCGTCCCGTGCGCCTGCCCGCGGAGGTGAAGCCATGATCCGCGTCGAACACCTCGTGAAGAACTTCCCCGCACCGCGCCGCTTCCTGCGCCCGGCGGCCGGGCCGGTGCATGCGGTCGTCGACGTGAGCTTCACCGCCCCCGACGGCCACATCCTCGGCCTGCTCGGCCCGAACGGCGCGGGCAAGACCACGTCGCTGCGGATGCTGGCGGGGCTCATCGAACCGGATGGGGGCCGCATGGCGGTGGACGGCATCGACGTGAAACGCGACCCGCGCGGCGCCATCGCGCGCATGGGTGTGCTGAGCGATGCGCGCGGCCTGTACCCGCGCCTCACGGCCCGCGAGAACATCGTGTACTTCGGCCGGCTGCAGGGCATGCCCCGCGACGCCGCCGAGGCGCGTGCGGCCGAACTCGCGCGGGTGCTCGACCTGACGCGGCTGCTGGACCGCCGCACCGACGGCTTCAGCCAGGGCGAACGCATGAAGACGGCGCTGGCCCGCGCGCTGGTGCACGACCCGGCGAACATCGTGCTGGACGAACCCACCAACGGCCTCGACGTGATGGCCACGCGGGCGCTGCGCGAGACGCTGCACCACCTGTGTTCGCCGGAGGGCGGGGGCAAGTGCATCGTCTTCTCGACGCACATCATGCAGGAGGTGGAGCGGCTCTGCGACAGCGTCGTGATCGTCTCGCACGGGCGCACCGTGGCCTCGGGCACGGTGGACGAGCTGCTCGCGTCCACGCTCGAGACCGACTTCGAGGAAGCGTTCGTCGCCCTCGCCTACCCCGGGGAGGCCGCGCCATGAAGGCGGTGTGGACGGTGTACTGCAAGGAGATCGTCGACGCGCTGCGCGACCGGCGCACGCTGATGGTCGTGCTGGTGTCGAGCGTGCTGCTCGGGCCGCTGGTGCTGATCGCGCTGTCGGGGCTGCTCGCGCAGTTCGAGACGCAGGCGGAGAAGCGCGTGGTGGTGGTGGACGGCATCGAACGCGCGCCCACGCTGCGCAACTTCATCGAGCGCCAGACGTACACGATCGAGGCGCCGCCCGCGGACTACGAGGACCGGCTGCGGCGCTCGAAGTTCGGCGAACCCGTGCTGGTGGTGCCCGAGAACTTCGAGGACGCGCTGCTGCACGGCGACCAGCCCGTGCTGGAGCTCGTGTCCGACAGCGGCAACCGCCAGGCCGAGGCGGGAGCGGCGCGGGTGCGCCGCCTGGTCGAGGGCTTCTCGCGCGAACGCGGGCTGCTGGCCCTCGCGCTCCGGGGCGTGTCGGCCCAGGTGCTGGAGCCGGTGGACCTCGCCGGGCGCGACCTCGCGAGCCAGCAGTCGCGCGCCGCGCAGCTGACGTCGATGCTGCCCTTCTTCGTGCTGATGGCCGTGCTGTACGGCGCGCTCAACGCCGCGCTCGACACCACGGCCGGCGAGCGCGAGCGCGGCTCGCTGGAGCCGCTGCTGGTGCTGCCCGCGCCCCGCTGGGCCCTCGTGCTCGGCAAGTGGGCGGCGGTGGTGTCGGTGTCGGTGCTGATCGCCGTGCTGAGCTGTTTCAGCTTCCTGCCCGCGCAGTGGCTGCTGCGCAGCGACACGCTGCAGGCGCTGTTCCAGTTCGGCGCGGTGGAGGCGGCCTGGTTCGTCGCGGTGCTGCTGCCGCTCGCGTGTGCGCTGTCGGCGCTGCTGATGGCCGTGGCCATCCGGTGTCGCACCTTCAAGGAAGCGCAGGCAAGCACGTCCGTGCTGCTGCTCGTGGTGTCGATGCTGCCGCTCGTGACCGTCTTCAACCAGGACGGCGAAGCCCCGTGGCACCGCTGGGTGCCCGCGCTCGCCCAGCACGCGCTGATGACCCGCGTGCTCAAGGGCGAGGCGCTCTCGTGGGAGCTGATGGCCGTGCCGGCCGGCGTGTGCATGGTGCTGGCCGGGGTGGGCGTGCTGGCGGTGGCGCGGTCCCTGCGCGGGGCCTCGCTGCGCTGACGCCGCGCCCGTTCAGTGCGACGTGGCGTGCATCATCTGCTCGCTCTGCACCGCACGCGAGACCTCCGATTGCCACGGCAGTGTGCGCACCAGTTCGTTCAGGTACAGCGCCACCTGCATGTTCGACAAGGCCTCGCCCTTCGGCCCCACGAGCCGCAGGTTCGTGACGAGGCCGAGCGGGTCCGCCATGGCGAACACACCTTCTTGCAGTTCGACCCAGTCCCACGCGACTCCGGCGACGGAGGCGGACGAGGGGTTGCCCCACAGGGTCTGCCCCATGCTGGGGTGTTCCGGGTCCCCGGGGTTGAGCACACTGGTGCCGAGGTGAACGAAATGCAATTCCGGGGTGGATTGCGCGTTCAAAAGCACCGGAGGCCAAGCACATACGATCCAGGCGGGCGTCATAGGGGTTGACGGGTCGCTATACGATCCCTGAGCATTGCGATCTGCGAATGATCTTGCCCGGGGCCGGCACCTCACAAGCTGTAAACCCTGGCATCTGTAAACCATGACAGGGGCGCGCCACATGCATGCGCCGGGTGGATCCAGGGCCTCGGTGGCCGGTGCGGGCGAGAGGTGCGGTGAGTCAGGCGCTTGGCGAGAGGAGCCCATGCTTCAAAGTGGTTACATGGCGGTGATGCACGCGGGCAGCCGCGAGGAGTTCCTGTCCGAGATCGTGCGTTTCACGCAGCAGCTCGGCTTCCAGACGGTGTCGGCCACGATGGTGCTCGACCACGTGCTCGCCGACTCCGAATTCATCACGGTCGACAACGCGCCCGATGCCTATCGCACGGCCTTCCTCAGCCGCGAGAACTGGCGCCGTGACCCCGTCATGCAGCATTGCAAGCGGCAGAGCGTGCCCATCATCTGGAACCAGGCCACGTACACGAAGGACGGCCAGGGCGAGATCTGGGAAGAGCAGGCCCGCTTCGGCTACCGCGCCGGCATCGCGATGGCGCTGCACCTGCCCGAGGGGCGCCACTTCATGCTCGGCGTCGAACGCGACCAGGGGGTGCCCTCCGACCCGGTCGAACTCATGCGCATCGTCGCCGACCTGCAGCTGCTCACGGTGCATGCGCAGGAAGCCGCGGGTCGCATCTTCGTGCCGGTCGCGCCCGACAAGTCGGTCACCACGCTCACGCCGCGCGAGCTCGAGGCGCTGCGCTGGACCATGGAAGGCAAGACCGCCTGGGAGGTGGGCAACATCCTCGGCATCAGCGAACGCACCGCGGTGCTTCACGTCAACAACGCGATGCACAAGCTCGGTTGCGTGAACAAGCACCAGGCCGTGCTGAAGGCCTTGCGCATGGGCCTTCTGCGTTGATCGCACACCCTGTTTTACCAGCGTTCGGGGGCCCTTCGCGGGCCCCTACCTGTAAGAGCTGACACTACCGCCCGAAGGGTCGCACTGCTGGAATCTGCTCCGTGCATTCAACGAGATGCACGCACCCCCAAACCGGAGCAGATCATGCAAAACCAATCCAGCACCGTTCAACCCAAGGCCGACGACAAGCAAGCCCAGAAGCCCGCAACGCCGCTGCCTGCTCCGCAGCCGCTGTCGCCCGAACTGCTGCAGCAGATCGGTGGCGCGGGTGGTCCGCGTGCCCTGCCCAAGGGTGGCTGGTGAGCGGCGCAAGCCCTCATCGTTCGTGACTCTTCTTTGACACTCTGAAGACCGCACCCGCGTCGTTTCGGAGCGTTCTCTCACATGTCCAGCCTCTTTCGCCCTGAGGTCGCCGACGGCCGGCGTCAGGGCTGGCTGGGCAGCATCCAGCTCATCCGCCCCGTGTCGCTGTCGGTGCTGACCGTGCTCGTCGCGGTCAGTGCCGTCGCGGTGGCGCTGTACTTCAGCTTCGGCGAGTACACGCGCAAGGCGCGGGTCACCGGTTACCTCGTGCCCGACCTCGGCGTGATGCGCCTCACGTCGCCCCAGCTCGCACAGGTCGTCGAACGGCATGCCGTCGAAGGCCAGGTCGTGAAGCAGGGCGACGTGCTGTTCGTGCTGTCGCTCGACCGTGCCACCACGCAGGGCGATGCACACGAGGCCGTGCAGGCGAGCCTCGCCCGGCGCGAGCGCAGCCTCAACGCCGCGAGCAAGCTGCGCCAGGAACTGCAGGCCGCACGCGTGAGTGCCTCGGCCCGCCAGATCGAGAACATGCGCCGCCAGCTCAAGCAGCTCGACGACGAGATCGTCTCGCAGCAGGCCCGCGTGGCCGGCGCGAAGCAGTTGCTCGAGCGGCAGGAAGCGCTGGTCAAGCAGAACTACGTGGCCGCGGTGTCGCTGGTCGAGAAGGCGCAGGACCTGCGCCTCGCCGAAGGCCAGCTCGCCTCGCTCGAAGGCAAGCGCACCGCCCACCAGAGCGACATCCTCGTGGCCGAGGCCAAGCAGCGCGAGCTGCCCCTGGCCGAACTCGCCGAACAGGGCGAGATCGAACGCGACCTCGCCGAAGTGGCGCAGGAAGCCGCCGAGAACGAAGCGCGCCGCCGCCTCGTGGTGCGCGCCCCGCAGGGCGGCACGGTCACCGCAGTGTCGGCCGAGCCCGGGCAGACCGTGGTGGCGCAGGCCGTGCTCGCGAACATCGTGCCGGCCGGTGCATCGCTGCAGGCCCACCTCTTCGCGCCGTCCAGCGCGATGGGCTTCGTGCGCGCCGACCAGCCCGTGCTGCTGCGTTACGAGGCCTACCCATATCAGAAGTTCGGGCACCAGTCGGGCCATGTGCTGCAGGTCTCGCGCACGCCGCTGCCGGCGTCGGAACTGAGCGGCCTGCCGGGTGGTGCCGCGCAGGAACCGATGTACCGCATCACCGTCGCCCTCGACCGGCAGGTGGTGCAGGCCTATGGCCAGGCGCAGACGCTGTCGCCCGGCATGCAGCTCGAGGCCGACGTGCTGCTCGACCGCCGCCGCCTGCTCGAATGGATCTTCGAACCCGTGCTGAGCCTCACAGGACGGGTGTGATGCACTTGTGCCCCCGGTGCTGGAACACACCATGCTCGATTCGCTGAAGTTCGGATTCGCCACGCGCCGCGTGCCGCTCGTGCTGCAGACCGAGGCCGCCGAGTGCGGCCTCGCCAGCTTGTCCATGTGCGCATCGGCCCATGGCCTGCGCATCGACCTGCCCACGCTGCGCCAGCGCTTCTCGCTGTCGGCCAAGGGGGCTTCGCTGGCCGACCTCGTCCGCATCGCCGGCCTGCTGCAGCTCAACGCGCGCCCGCTGCGCGCCGAACTCGATCACCTGCCCCAGCTGCAGACGCCATGCATCCTGCACTGGGACCTGAACCACTTCGTCGTGCTCGTCGAGGTGCGCCGCAACGTCGCGGTGATCCACGACCCGGCCCGCGGCGTGCGGCGCCTGCCGATGAGCGAGGTGTCGAAACACTTCACCGGCATCGCGATGGAACTGGTGCCCGCGGCCGACTTCCGCCCGAAGGTCGAGAAGCAGCACATCAGCCTCGAGCAGCTGCTGGGCCGCGTGACGGGCCTCAAGCGCTCGCTGATCCAGATCTTCGTGCTCGCGCTGGCCCTCGAGGGCTTCATGCTGCTCGCGCCCTTCTTCCTGCAGTGGGTGGTGGATTCGGTGCTCGTGAGCGCCGACCGCGACCTGCTCGTCACGCTGGGCATCGGCTTCGGCCTGCTCGTGCTGATCCAGGTGGCCACCGGCGCGGTGCGGTCGTGGGCCGTGCTGTACCTGTCGTCCACGCTGAACCTTCAGTGGCTCAGCAACGTGTTCGCCCACATGATGCGGCTGCCGGTCAGCTGGTTCGAGAAGCGGCACACGGGTGACGTGATGTCGCGCTTCAACGCCATCCAGCACATCCAGCAGACCATGACCACGAGCTTCATCGAGGCCGTGCTCGACGGCCTGCTGGTGATGCTCACGCTGGGCATGATGTTCGTCTACAGCGGCACGCTGAGCGGCATCGCGATCGGCTGCGTGGCGGTGTACGCGCTGTTGCGCTGGGCCTTCTTCCGCCCGCTGCGCGACGCCACGGAAGAGAGCATCGTGCACGACGCCAAGCGCGAGACGCACTTCCTCGAATCGCTGCGCGGCGTGCAGTCCATCAAGCTGTTCAACCGCCAGGAAGACCGGCAGTCGCAGTTCATGAACCGCGTGGTGGACGCGATGAACGCGAACCTCGCCACGCGCAAGCTCGACCTGATGTTCGGCGTCATCCACAAGCTGGTGTTCGGCCTCGAGCGCATCGCGGTGATCTGGGTGGGGGCCCTGCTCGTCATGGACCACCGCTTCTCCGTCGGCATGCTGTTCGCGTTCTTCGCCTACAAGGAACAGTTCGCGGTGCGGGTCAGCGGCCTGATCGACAAGCTCGTCGAACTGAAGATGCTGCGCCTGCAGGGCGAGCGCCTCGCCGACATCGTGCTGTCGGCCCCCGAGGCCGAGGTGGGCGGCGGACGTGACGTGCGCGAGCGCAAGGTCGAGCCGCGGCTGGAGCTGCAGAACGTCAGCTTCCGCTACTCCGACTCCGAACCGGACGTGCTGACCGACCTCAGCTTCTCCATCGAGCCGGGCGAGTCGGTGGCCATCGTGGGGCCGTCGGGCTGCGGCAAGACGACGCTGCTCAAGCTGATGCTGGGCATCCACGTGCCGCAGGCCGGCGAGATGAAGGTGGGCGGCGTGCCGCTGCACCAGCTGGGCCTGCGCGCCTGGCGCGACATGATCGGCACCGTGATGCAGGACGACCAGCTGTTCGCGGGCTCCATCACCGACAACATCTGCTTCTTCGACGCCCAGCCCGACCCCGAGTGGGCCGAGGAATGCGCGCAGCTGGCCGCGGTGCACGACGAGATCGTCGCGATGCCCATGGGCTACCACACGCTGATCGGCGACATGGGCGCCAGCATCTCGGGCGGCCAGAAGCAACGCATCCTGCTCGCGCGGGCGCTCTACAAGCGGCCGAAGATCCTGTTCCTCGACGAGGCCACCAGCGCCCTCGACGTGGACCGCGAGCGCCTCGTGAACCAGGCCATCAAGCAGCTCGAGCTCACGCGGGTGATCGTGGCCCACCGCCCCGAGACCATCGCGTCGGCCGGCCGCGTGATCGTGCTGAAGGACGGCAACGTGACGCAGGACCTGCGCAGCGTCAACGCGGCGTCGCGATAGCCCGCGGCCATGTACGCATTCCAGAGGGCGGGCAGCGAACCGAACCCGCACGCACTCGCGGCGCTGGTGAAGGCGAGCGAACAGCACTCGATCGTCGCGTCGCGCGACATCGTCGACATCCGAGGCGTCAAGCTCTGGGCCCAGGGCCAGGCCGTGTCGGCGGCGCTGCACCAGCGGCTGCTCGACCGCCGGCTGCAGAACCCGCTCGAGGTGTGCCTGATGGCCGAGGACGGGGTCACGCCGTTTTCGCTGCTGGCCGATTTGAGGAAATTCATCGAGGAAGAGCACCCGATAGCGAAAGCCGTGCGCCCGTGGGCCGGCACGCTGCTGGAGCAGCTGCAGCACATTCCGCTGCACTCGGTGGTGCAGCTGATGCTCACTGCGTCGGTGGCCACCCGCCCCGCCACGCTGCGCCATGCGGTGGCCGCGATGGGCCTGGCCGGCGCGATGATCGCCAGCCGCCAGGGTTCGGTGCAGGACATCCGCCTGGCGATGCTGGGCGGCCTGCTGCACGACATCGGCGAGGTCTACATCCACCCGCAGTACCTCGACTACCTGCAGCCGCTGGACCTGATGGGGCACAAGCACCTGGTGATCCACCCCCGGGTCGGGCAGATGCTGCTGAGCACGCTGACCGACTACCCGTCGGTGCTGTCCCGCGCGGTGGGCGAACACCACGAGCGCCTCGACCGGTCCGGATACCCGGCGCGACTGGCCGGCGACGAGATCTCCACGCTCGGCCGGGTGCTGGCCGTTACCGAGGTCACCCTCGGCATCCTGCGCTGGCCCGACGCGCCGCTCAGCCGTGCGAGCTTCGCGATGCGGGTGGTGCCGGGTGAGTTCGATCCGGCCTGGGCGTCGTTCGTGTGGGACGCCGCGCGCGAGGCCGGCGAGGCGCCGGGCCGCCAGGCCACGTCCATCGACCTGTACCAGCAGCTCGCCGACATCGACCAGCAGCTGCTGCAGGCGCGCCAGCTCGGGCAGGAGCTGCACGACCAGGGCCGGTCCATCCCGGTGATCACCGTCGTGACCCAGGCGATGGAACGGCTCGACCGCCTTCGCGTGGCCTGGAACGCGCTGGGCTTGTGGCGGGTGTCCGCCGGGGATGCACCGGATGCGGAACGCTTCGAACTCGAACTGGCGCACGCCGAGCTGCGCCAGCGCATGCGCAGCGTGCAGCGCGAATGCCTGCTGGTCAGCGACCGGTTGGGCGAGGCGGAGAAGTTCCGGGTGGCGCCGTTGTGGAAGGGCTTGATGGCCGGGCGCGACTGACGTCGGTCAGGGCGCCGTGGCAGTCTCGACGTGCCCGAGCCAGCGCATCGCCTGCTCCCGCGAGTCGCCGCACATGTCCGGGTCGGGCTTCAGCGACGAACACACGGCAGGCCGGTCCGGGTGGCCGAAGATGGCGCAGCGGTCGTCGGCCGTCAGCTGGATGCAGCGCACACCGGCAGGTTTGCTGATGCCGTCCTGCATCGGCATGCCGGGGATCGGCGACGAGATGGACGGGGCGATGCAGCACGCCCCACACCCGGGTCGGCAGGCGTGGGGAGCGGGTCGGGCGGTCGAGCGGTCGGACATCCCGACATTATTCGCTGCGGACACCACGTTCGGGGGCTCCGGGGTGTCCCCAGCCCGTGACGGCGAAGGGCCCACAGCCTAAAATTCACGTCTTGCCCGCCGCCGTTTCCGGCGCTGCCGCGGCCCTCTTCATCCCCGGAGCTCTCGATGTTGTACCCCCACGAATTCGACGTGATCGTCGTCGGCGGAGGCCATGCCGGCACGGAAGCCGCGCTGGCGTCCGCTCGCATGGGCGCCAGCACGCTGCTGCTCAGCCACAACATCGAAACGCTCGGCCAGATGAGCTGCAACCCGTCCATCGGCGGCATCGGCAAGGGCCACCTGGTGAAGGAGGTCGACGCGCTGGGCGGTGCCATGGCGCTGGCCACCGACGAGTCGGGCATCCAGTTCCGCATCCTCAACAGCTCGAAGGGCCCGGCCGTGCGCGCCACCCGCGCCCAGGCCGACCGCATCCTCTACAAGGCCGCCATCCGCCGCCGCCTCGAGAACCAGCCGAACCTCACCCTCTTCCAGCAGGCCGTCGACGACCTGATGGTCGAGGGCGACCGGGTGGTGGGTGCGGTGACGCAGGTCGGCATCCGCTTCCGCGCCCGCGCGGTGGTGCTGACGGCCGGCACCTTCCTCGACGGCAAGATCCACGTCGGCCTGCAGAACCATTCGGGCGGCCGTGCCGGTGACCCGCCGGCGGTGTCGCTGTCGGCCCGCCTCAAGGAACTGAAGCTGCCGCAGGGCCGCCTGAAGACCGGCACCCCGCCGCGCATCGACGGCCGCACCATCGACTTCTCGAAGCTGACCGAACAGCCCGGCGACCTGGACCCGGTGCCGGTGTTCAGCTTCATGGGCGACGCCGCCATGCACCCGACCCAGGTGCCCTGCTGGATCACGCACACCAACGAGCGCACCCACGACATCATCCGCTCCGGCTTCGACCGCAGCCCGATGTTCACCGGCATCATCGGCGGCGTGGGCCCGCGCTACTGCCCCAGCATCGAGGACAAGATCAACCGGTTCGCGGACAAGGACTCGCACCAGATCTTCCTGGAGCCCGAGGGCCTGACGACGCACGAGTTCTACCCGAACGGCATCAGCACCAGCCTGCCCTTCGACATCCAGCTGCAGGCCGTGCGCTCCATGGTCGGCATGGAAAACGCCCACATCCTGCGCCCCGGCTACGCCATCGAGTACGACTACTTCGACCCGCGCGCCCTGAAGGCCACGTTCGAGACCAAGTCCATCGGTGGCCTGTTCTTCGCCGGCCAGATCAACGGCACCACCGGCTACGAAGAAGCGGCGGCCCAGGGCCTGTTCGCCGGGCTGAATGCCGCCCTGCAGGTCCAGGGCAAGTCGGCCTGGACGCCGGGCCGCGATCAGGCCTACCTGGGTGTGCTGGTGGACGACCTGATCACGAAGGGCGTGACCGAGCCGTACCGCATGTTCACCAGCCGCGCCGAGTTCCGGTTGCAGCTGCGCGAGGACAACGCCGACGCGCGCCTGACCGAGGTCGGCCGTGAGATGGGCTTGGTGGACGACGCCCGCTGGGATGCCTTCAACCGGAAGCGCGATGCTGTTTCACGTGAAACAGAGAAGCTGAAGTCCACGTGGGTCCAGCCGAGCACCCTGCCCGCCGCTGATGCCGAAGCCCTGCTCGGCAAGGCGCTCGAGCACGAGTACAGCTTGGCCGACCTGCTCCGCCGTCCCAACGTCACCTTCGACACGCTCGAAGAGATCGCTGCCATCGCCCGTCCCCTGGCCGGTGTTTCACGTGAAACGCTGGTTCAAGCGTTGGGGCAGGAACTGGCGGACACCGTGATCGAGCAGGTCGAGATCAGCGTGAAGTACGCGGGCTACATCAACAAGCAGAACGAGGACGTGGAGCGTGCCGCCCACTTCGAGCACCTGCGTTTGCCCGCCGAACTCGACTACAGCAAGGTCACGGCCCTGAGTTTCGAGGCCCGTCAGAAGCTTGCGGCCCAGCGACCGGAAACCCTGGGCCAGGCTTCGCGCATCTCCGGCATCACCCCGGCCACGATCTCCCTGCTGCTGATCCACCTGAAGAAGGGTCGCTTCCAGGGATTCGCCGCGAACGACACCACCACCACCCGGCCCACCGACGATGCAGCCGCATGAGTCGCAGGCGCTCGCCGCCGGCCTCGCGGCCCTGAAGCTGTCCCTGGACGAGGGACAGCAATCCGCCCTGCTCGCCTACCTGGCCCTGATCGACAAGTGGAACAAGGTCTACAACCTGACCGCCGTGCGGGACCCGGCCGAGATGCTGACCCTGCACCTGCTCGACAGCCTGTCGGTGGTCGCCCCCCTGCACCGCCATGTGGGCGACCGCCCGGCCCGCGTGCTCGACGTGGGCAGTGGTGCCGGCCTGCCCGGCGTGGTGCTGGCCATCGCCCTGCCCCAGTTGCAGGTCACGTGTGTCGACACCGTGGGCAAGAAGGCCAGCTTCATCCAGCAGGTGGCGAGTGAGCTGCGGCTCCGCAACCTCTCGGCGCAACATGCACGCGTGGAGTCGATGAAGATCGACCCCGTGGACGTGGTGACCTCCCGCGCCTTTGCGTCGCTGGTGGACTTCACGAACCTGACCTCGCACCACCTCCAGCCCACAGGGGTGTGGATGGCGATGAAGGGCAAGGCCCCGGCGGACGAAACCGCCGCCCTGCCCCCATCGGTGGATGTGTTTCACGTGGAACAACTGGTGGTGCCCGGCCTGGATGCCGAGCGCTGCCTGGTCTGGATGAGGCAACGGCCATGAACGTCTTCGGCATTTCGGACTACGGCTCCTTCTGCGCCGCCGTTCTTCTGTTCCTCGCCCTGCCCGGCCCCGGCACCTTTGCGCTGCTGACCTCCACCGGCAAGGGCGGCTTCCGGGCCGGTGCCGGCTGCACCCTCGGCGTGATGTGCGGCGACCAGGTGTTGCTGTGGCTGGCGGTGGCCGGCGTGGCCGCCCTGCTCGCCTCGCACCCCGTGGCGTTCAAGCTGGTTCAATACGGCGGCGCCGCCTACCTGGTCTGGATCGGTCTGAACCTGATCTTTGCGAAGGAAGGCAGCACCCGCTCGCCGGTCCACATCGAACCGCGGCACTACGCCCGCCAGGGATTCCTGATCACGTTGCTGAACCCGAAGGCCATCGTCTTCTACATGGCCTTCTTCCCGCTGTTCATCAACCCGACGACCCACCGCGGCCTGGTCACCTTCGCCGCGATGGCGGTGACCATCGCCCTGATCACCATCGCCTACTGCCTGACCCTGTGTGCCTTCGCGCACGCGGTGTCGGCCAAGGTGAAGGCGCACCGGCGTTTGTCGCAGTGGCTGCAGCGTGTGGCCGGCCTGTGCCTCGTGGCCTTCGGCATCCGCCTGACCACGAACTGATCGAATCCCTCCCCTCGCCCGATCCCTGGAACCTCCCATGCGCATCTTCTGTGTCGCGAACCAAAAAGGCGGCGTCGGCAAGACGACCACCACCGTGAACCTCGCCGCGGGCCTCGCCAAGATCGGGCAGCGGGTACTGATCGTCGACCTCGACCCGCAGGGCAATGCCACGATGGGCTCGGGCGTCGACAAGCGGGCCCTGCCGCTGACCGTGTACGACGTGCTGCTGGAAAGCGCGTCCATCGCCGAGGCGAAGCAGCACAGCGAACAGGTGGGCTACGACGTGCTGGGGGCGAACCGGGAACTGGCCGGCGCCGAGGTGGACCTGGTGGGGCTGGAGCGTCGTGACCGCCGCCTCAAGGGCGCGCTGGAAGCGGTGAGCGACCAGTACGACTTCGTGCTGATCGACTGCCCGCCGTCGCTGAGCCTGCTGACCCTGAACGGCCTGTGCAGCGCCCACGGCGTGCTGGTGCCGATGCAGTGCGAGTACTTCGCGCTCGAGGGCCTCAGCGACCTCGTCAACACGATCAAGCAAGTGCACGCGAACCTGAACCCGGACCTGCAGCTGATCGGCCTGCTGCGGGTGATGTTCGACCCGCGCATCACGCTGCAGCAGCAGGTGAGCGACCAGCTCAAGACGCACTTCGCGGACAAGGTGTTCAACACCGTGATCCCGCGCAACGTGCGCTTGGCCGAGGCGCCCAGCTACGGGCTGCCGGGGGTGGTGTTCGATCCGGCGTCGAAGGGGGCGCAGGCCTTCATCGACTTCGCGCGGGAGATGGTGGAGCGGGTGCAGCAGCCGGCGCCGGCGGTGCCGGCCTGACCCGTGTCATCCCGGCGAACGCCGGGATCCACGGCCACCGGAGCGCGCTGCGGACCCGGTGGGCCCCGGCGTTCGCCGGGGTGACGCGTGTTTCAGAGACCCAGGCCTTCGTCCACCCCCAGGTGCACGTTCATCGACTGCACCGCCGCCCCACTGGCCCCCTTGCCCAGGTTGTCCAGACGGGCGATCAACACAACCTGCGTCTCGTTGCCGAACACGAAGATGTTGACCTGGTTGGTGTCGTTGTTGGCCTGGGCGTCGAAGAAGCCGTTGGCCAGCGTGGCCGGGTCGCGCACCGGCATCACGCGGATGAACCGCTCACCGGCGTAACGCTTCGCGAAGGCTTCCTGCAGCTTCTCGGCCGTGACGCCGGCCGGCAGTTGCGACAAATGCAAGGGCACACTCACCGCCAGGCCCTTGAGGAACGGGCCCACGATGGGCATGAACACCGGCGTGGAGAGCAAGCCGGTATGGGCCGTCATCTCGGGCAGGTGCTTGTGGGCGAGGCCCAGCGCGTACGGACGCGGTGCGTCCAGCGTCGGGTTGTTGCCGGCCTCGTACTCCTCGATCATCTTCTTGCCACCGCCGGAATAGCCGGTGATGGACGTGGCGGTGATGGGCGTGTTCGCCGGGATCAGGCCGGCGTCGACCAGCGGGCGCAGCAGCAGGATGAACGCCGTGGCGTGGCAGCCCGGGTTCGCGATGCGCTTGGTCTTGCGGATCAGGTCGCGCTGTTCCGGGGCCAGTTCGGGCAGGCCGAAGGCCCAGCCCGGGGCGGTGCGGAACGCCGTGCTGGCGTCGATCACGCAGGTGTTGGGGTTGGTGATGAGCGACACCGCCTCGCGCGACGCGGCGTCGGGCAGGCACAGGAACGCGACGTCCGCCGCATTGAGCAGGCGGGCGCGTTCGGCGGGATCCTTGCGGCGGTCGCGGTCGATGCGGAGCACCTCGATGTCCTGGCGCGCGGCCAGGTACTCGTTGATGCGCAGGCCGGTGGTGCCTTCTTGCCCGTCGACAAACACCCGATACTTCATGGTCGATTTCCTCGTTTGCTGAGTCGTGAAGGATAAGCCACGCCGATGACCGATCGTGACAATGATGCGAAGCCCGCACGCCGCGTGCTTCTTCTGCCGGGGTGGCTCAACTCCGGCCCGGACCACTGGCAGACGCTGTGGGAGGCCGCGCACCACGACACCCGCGTGGAACAGGACGACTGGCACTGGCCGAAACGGGGCGACTGGATGAGCCAGCTCGAACAAGCCGTGCTGGCGGACCCCCGCCCGGTGTTGCTCGTGGGACACAGTCTCGGCTGCCACCTGGCCGCCGCGTGGGCCGGGCATTCGCAGCACGCGGGCCGCGTGGCGGGTGCGCTGCTGGTCGCCCCGCCCGACCTCGACCGCGACGACCTGCCCCCGCAACTCGCCACGTGGCGCAGCATCGTGCGCCGCCCGCTGCCCTTCCCCGCCACCGTGGTCTACAGCGACGACGACCCGTACTGCACCGCACCGCGTGCGCTGCAGATGGCGGCGGCCTGGGGCGCCACGACCGTCGCCGTGGGCGCCAAGGGCCACGTCAACGGCGACTCGGGCCTCGCGGCCTGGCCCGAAGGTCGCGAATTGCTGCAGGCCCTGGCGGAACGGGCCTGATCGATCAACGAGAATGCGCGCATGGTCACCAAGAAACCCAAAGGCCTCGGCCTCGGCCTCGAAGCACTGCTCGGCCCCAAAGTCAGCGACGTTCCCATCCCGGCCGACGACGGCACGCCCCGCACGCTGAAGCTGACGCAGCTGCAGCCCGGCAAGTACCAGCCGCGCACGCGCATGGACGAGGGCTCGCTCTACGAGCTGGCCGAGAGCATCCGCGCGCAGGGCATCATGCAGCCCATCCTCGTGCGGCCGGTGGGTCCGAACAAGTTCGAGATCATCGCGGGCGAACGCCGCTCGCGCGCGGCCAAGCTGGCCGGCCTCGACGAGGTGCCCGTGCTGGTGCGCGAGGTGCCCGACGAGTCCGCCGCGGCCATGGCGCTCATCGAGAACATCCAGCGCGAAGACCTGAACCCGCTCGAAGAGGCCCAGGGCATCGCCCGCCTCGTCAACGAGTTCCACCTCACGCACGAGCAGGCCGCCCAGGCCGTGGGCCGCTCGCGCAGCGCCGCCAGCAACCTGCTGCGCCTGCTCAACCTCGCCGAACCCGTGCAGCAGATGCTGATGGCCGGCGACCTCGACATGGGCCATGCCCGTGCCCTGCTGCCGCTCGATGGTGCACAGCAGATCCTGAGTGCGGGCGAGATCGTGGCCCGCAAGCTCAGCGTGCGCGATGCCGAGAAGCTCGTCACCCGTGCCGTGGCCGGCCGCCAGCAGCCGCTGATCCGCGTCGCGAAGGAAAAGCCGCGCGACATCGCCCGCATCGAGGAGGAGCTGTCCGACACGCTCACCGCTGCGGTGGAGATCCGCGTGAAGAAGCGCACCAAGCGTGGCGAACAGGGCGAGGTGGCCATCCAGTTCGGTTCGCTCGACGAACTCAACGGCCTGTTGATCAAGCTCGGCCTGAAGCAGGAATGACACGTGCTACAGGGAGGGTGAGCGGACAGGCCGCGCGCGGTTGACAGCACATTCACCGAGGGAACTCCGAGGTGTCTCGTGGCTCACTCATTCGCGGCATGCGCCGATTCGCAGATGGATGCACACTGCTCATCAGGCAAGCCGCGATCAGTTGTGCATCAGTTGTGTAAAAGCCCCGCTTATGGGGGCATCATGGTCAACACGATCACCGAAGCTTGAGCAAACTTGGTAAAACGGAACCGAGCGCAAGACGAACCGGAGACCGCCCGAACGAATTCGACTGAACGACATGAACTGAGCCGACCCTGAAGGAAAGCTCTGATGGAGTCCCCCACCACGGGCTTCATCAGAACTTCCCCCAACGGTGCAGAGGTGGCCCCTCCGCACGGTTGTCCTGATGCTAGGAGGTCAGCATGGATGTGATCAGCCATTTCACCGCCCGTTTCGAGCGCACGCGGGAAGAGGAACTCTCTCTCGAAGAGTACCTCGCCGAGTGCAAGCGCAACCCCGTGGCCTACGCCACTGCTGCCGAACGCATGCTCAAGGCGATCGGCGAGCCACAGACCATCGACACGCGCAACGACCCGCGCCTGTCCCGCCTGTTCGCCAACAAGGTGATCAAGGTCTACCCGGCCTTCGCCGAGTTCTACGGCATGGAAGACGCGATCGAACAGGTCGTCTCGTACTTCCGCCACGCGGCGCAAGGCCTCGAAGAGAAGAAGCAGATCCTCTACCTGCTCGGCCCCGTGGGCGGCGGCAAGTCCTCCATTGCCGAACGCCTCAAGTCGCTGATGCAGGAAGTGCCCTTCTACGCCATCAAGGGCTCGCCGGTGAACGAGACGCCGCTGGGCCTGTTCGATGCCATCGAGGACGGTCCCATCCTCGAAAAGGAATACGGCATCCCGCGCCGCTACCTCCAGCGCGTGCTGTCGCCGTGGGCCGTGAAGCGCCTCGACGAATACGGCGGCGACATCCGCAAGTTCCGCGTCGTGAAGCGGTATCCCTCGGTGCTCAAGCAGGTCGGCATCGCGAAGACCGAGCCCGGTGACGAGAACAACCAGGACATCAGCTCGCTGGTCGGCAAGGTCGACATCCGCAAGCTCGAGACCTTCGCGCAGGACGACCCGGACGCGTACAGCTACTCCGGTGGCCTGTGCCTCGCGAACCAGGGCCTGCTCGAGTTCGTGGAAATGTTCAAGGCGCCCATCAAGGTGCTGCACCCGCTGCTCACCGCCACGCAGGAAGGCAACTACAAGGGCACCGAAGGCTTCGGCGCCATCCCGTTCGACGGCGTGGTGCTTGCGCACAGCAACGAGAGCGAGTGGAAGACCTTCCGCAACAACAAGAACAACGAGGCCTTCCTCGACCGCATCTACATCGTGAAGGTGCCGTACTGCCTGCGGGTGAGCGAAGAGGTCAAGATCTACGAGAAGCTGCTGCGCGGCTCGTCGCTGTCGCAGGCCACGTGCGCGCCGGGCACCCTCAAGATGATGAGCCAGTTCGCCGTGCTCACGCGCCTGAAGGAACCCGAGAACTCGAGCCTCTACTCCAAGATGCTGGTGTACGACGGTGAGAACCTGAAGGACACCGACCCGCGCGCGAAGAGCTTCCAGGAGTACCGCGACTACGCCGGGGTCGACGAAGGCATGAGCGGCATCTCCACGCGCTTCGCCTTCAAGATCATCAGCAAGGTCTTCAACTTCGACAGCACCGAGGTCGCGGCCAACCCCGTGCACCTGATGTACGTGCTCGAGCAGCAGATCGAACGCGAGCAGTTCCCGAGCGAGGTCGAGCAGAAGTACCTCGCCTTCATCAAGGAACATCTTGCCGTCCGATATGCCGAGTTCATCGGCAAGGAGATCCAGACCGCCTACCTCGAGAGCTACAGCGAATACGGCCAGAACATCTTCGACCGCTACGTCACGTACGCGGACTACTGGATCCAGGACCACGAGTACCGCGACACCGACACCGGCGAGGTGTTCGACCGCGCCTCGCTGAACGCCGAGCTCGAGAAGATCGAGAAGCCGGCCGGCATCGCGAACCCGAAGGACTTCCGCAACGAGATCGTCAACTTCGTGCTGCGCGCGCGCGCCAACAACGCGGGCAACAACCCGGTGTGGACGAGCTACGAGAAGCTGCGCACGGTGATCGAGAAGAAGATGTTCTCGAACACCGAGGAGCTGCTCCCGGTCATCAGCTTCAACGCGAAGGCCAGTGCCGACGAGGCGAAGAAGCACGAGGACTTCGTCACCCGCATGGTGGCCAAGGGCTACACGCCGAAGCAGGTCCGCCTGCTCTGCGAGTGGTACCTGCGCGTGAGGAAGAGCTCCTGACGCGGAGGCGCCCCGGACAACCTGAAGGAGTCGCATGTTCCAGCAGATCATCGATCGACGACTCGCGGGCAAGAACAAGTCCATCGGCAACCGCGAACGGTTCCTCCGCCGCCACAAGGACCAGATCCGCGAGGCGGTGAAGCGGGCCGTGGACGGCCGCGGCATCCGCGACATGGCGCAGGGGGAGGACATCCACATCCCCCGGCGCGACATCGCCGAGCCCGTCTTCGGCCACGGCCAGGGCGGCAAGCGCGAGATGGTGCACCCCGGCAACCAGGACTACGTGCGGGGCGACCGCATCGAACGCCCGAAGGGGGGTGGCGGTGGCGGGGGCGGCAGCCAGGCGAGCGACTCCGGCGAGGGGGACGACGACTTCGTCTTCCACCTCAGCAAGGAGGAGTTCATGCAGGTGTTCTTCGACGACCTCGCGTTGCCGAACCTCGCCCGCACCACGCTCGCCGAGACGCCCGAGTTCAAGACCCACCGTGCCGGCTACAGCAGCGACGGCACGCCCAACAACCTGCACGTGGTGCGTTCCATGCGCGGGGCCATCGGCCGGCGCATCGCGCTCGGGTCCGATGCCCGGCGCGAGCTGCTCGCGCTCGAGGAGCGGCTCATCGAGCTGCAGACGGCCGCCGGCGACCACGCCGAGGCCATCGCCGAGGTCGAGGCCGCCATCGCCGTGTTGCGCGCGCGCATCGGCCGCATCCCCTACCTCGACCCCATCGACCTGCGCTACCGCAGCCGCGTGCGCGTGCCGGTGCCCACGGCCAAGGCGGTGATGTTCTGCCTGATGGACGTGTCCGGCTCCATGGACGAGGCGCGCAAGGACCTGGCCAAGCGCTTCTTCATCCTGCTGTACCTGTTCCTGACGCGGCACTACGAGCGCATCGACATCGTCTTCATCCGCCACCACACGCAGGCGCAGGAGGTGGACGAGCAGAACTTCTTCCACTCCACCGAGACCGGCGGCACCGTGGTGTCGAGCGCCCTCGTGCTGATGGAGGAGATCGCCCGCGCCCGCTACCCCACCAGCGAGTGGAACATCTACGGCGCCCAGGCGAGCGACGGCGACAACTGGCACCACGACAGCGGCCGCTGCCGCGAACTGCTCGCGAACAACATCCTCCCGCTCTGCCGCTACTTCGCCTATGTGCAGGTGGCCGAGGAGGAGCAGAATCTGTGGGACGAATACAGCGCGCTGTCGGCCGAGGCCAAGGCCTTCGCGATCCGCAAGGTGACCGAAGCGTCCCAGATCTACCCGGTCTTCCGCGATCTGTTCAAGAAGGAAGGAGCCGCGGCATGAGTGCTGTGCCCGCCGATATCGATCCGATGCTGCGCCGCGCCATGCGCGCCGCCGACATCCGCCCGCCCCCGAAGGCCGCTGAACCGCTGCCCGCGCCCAGCGACTGGTCGTTCGAGCTGATCGAGCGCTACCACGAGCGCATCAAGGCCACGGCCGAGCGCTTCGGCCTCGACACCTACCCGAACCAGCTCGAGATCATCACCGCCGAGCAGATGATGGACGCGTACGCGTCCGTCGGCATGCCGGTGAACTACCGCCACTGGAGCTACGGCAAGGAGTTCATCTCCACCGAGAAGAACTACCGGCGCGGCCACATGGGCCTCGCGTACGAGATCGTCATCAACTCCAACCCCTGCATCAGCTACCTGATGGAGGAAAACACGATGGGCATGCAGGCCCTCGTGATCGCCCACGCGGCGTACGGGCACAACAGCTTCTTCAAGGGCAACTACCTGTTCCGCATGTGGACGGATGCGTCGTCCATCATCGACTACCTCGTCTACGCGAAGAACTACGTGGCCGACTGCGAGGAACGCCACGGCCTCGACGCCGTCGAGGCGCTGCTCGACAGCTGCCACGCGCTGATGAACCACGGCGTGGACCGCTACCGCCGCCCGAGCCGCAAGTCGCTCGCGCAGGAGCTCGCCGACCGCAAGGACCGCGAGGCCTACGCCCAGCGCCAGGTCAACGACATGTGGCGCACCCTGCCCGCCCGGCCCGAGAAGGCCGCGGAGGAATCCACCGCCCGCCGCTTCCCGGAGGAACCGCAGGAGAACCTGCTGTACTTCATCGAGAAGAACGCGCCGCTGCTCGAACCCTGGCAGCGCGAGATCGTGCGCATCGTGCGCAAGGTGGCGCAGTACTTCTACCCGCAGCGCCAGACGCAGGTGATGAACGAGGGGTGGGCCACGTTCTGGCACCACCACCTGCTCAACACCATGTACGACGACGGCCACCTGACCGACGGCATCATGATCGAGTGGCTCAAGTCCCACACGAACGTGGTGTACCAGCCCCGCGTGGGCGACCGCGGCTACAGCGGCATCAACCCGTACGCGCTCGGCTTCGCGATGTACACCGACATCAAGCGCATCTGCCAGAACCCCACGGAGGAAGACCGCCAGTGGTTCCCGGACATCGCGGGCAGCGACTGGCTCGAGACACTCGACCACGCGATGCGCAACTTCAAGGACGAAAGCTTCATCGGCCAGTACCTCTCGCCGAACCTGATGCGCGAGTTCCGCCTGTTCGCCATCGTCGACGACGAGAAGCAGTCTGAGCTGGAGGTGTCGGCCATCCACGACGAACAGGGCTACCGGCGCGTGCGCGAGGCGCTGTCGCACCAGTACGACCTGGGCAGCCGCGAGCCCAACATCCAGGTCTGGAACGTGAACCTGCGCGGTGACCGTTCGCTGACGCTGCGCCACACGCAGCACGACGACCGGCCCTTGCACGATGGGGCCCAGGAGGTGTTGAAACACGTCGCCCGACTGTGGGGGTTCGGCGTGCAGATGGAGAGTGTCAACGGCGCTGGCGACGTGACCAAACGCTGGTCCGTGCCTGCCCCTCCGCCCTGACGCTCAGGCCCGGACCCCGTCCCCCGCTGCCGTCCGGGTGGGGAGCGTCGACCGCATGACGACGTGTTGCCCACCCTCCCTCCGTCCGCCCCGCGGGATCTTCCCTGCGGTCTGCTGTCGTTCGACGACGGCGGGCAACTGCTCTCCCTCAATGGCCGGCTGCGCGAGTGGCTCGGCTGGGGACCCGACGAACCCGTCGGCGCGCTGCTGACCGACCTGCTCTCCCCGCCGTCACGGCTCGTGTGCCCTGACGTCGTGTTCGAGCCGCTGCAGCACACCGGCCGGGCCGACGAGGTGGAGCTGACGTTGCGCACGCGCGCCGGTGCCGACGTGCGTTCGCTCTGGAATGTCGTGCACGAGGCCGATGGCGCGGCCGGCCGGAACGTGGCCGTGGTGGTGCGCCTGCCCGAGCTGCCCGAGGCCCACCCGCAGCTTGTCTCCGCCCGCACCGCCGAGCAGTTGCCCGGCCTCGTCTACCAGTACCTGCTGCGTCCCGACGGCACCAGCGGCTTCCCGTATGCGAGCGAGGCCATCCAGGAGCTGTTCGGTGTCACGGCGGAGGACGTGCGCGAGTCCGCCGAACGCCTCGCCTACCGCGTGCACCGCGACGACTGGCCGGGGCTCGAGGCCAGCATCATGAAGTCGGCCCAGACGCTCGAACGGTGGGACAGCTGCTTCCGCGTCATCGTCGACGGCAAGGAACGCTGGCTCGAGGGCCGCTCGTCGCCGGAGGCCCTGCCCGATGGCGGTGTGCTGTGGCACGGCTACCTGTACGACGTGACCGAACGCAAGGCGTTGGAGCGCTCGCGCCAGGGCGAGGCGGTGGCCGAGCAGGCGGGCCGGGCCCAGGCGGAATTCCTCGCCCGCATCAGCCACGAGTTGCGCACGCCGCTCAACGCGGTGCTGGGTTTCGCGCAGCTGCTGTCCGCTGACGACGCGCTCGGCCTGAAGCCCCACCAGCGCCGTCAACTCGACCACATCGAAAGCGCGGGCCGCAGCCTGCTGTCGCTGATCAACGAGGTGCTCGACCTCACCCACATCGAGAGCGGCGGCCTGCCGCTCAAGCTGCAGCCGCTGGACCTGCCGTCCGTGGTGGAGGAAAGCCTCGGCATGGTGGAGGTGATGGCGCAGCGGGCCGGCATCGCGCTGCGCATCCAGGTCGACACCACGCTGCGTGTGATGGCCGACCGCCGCCGGCTCGTGCAGTGCCTCGTCAACCTGCTGACGAACGCCATCAAGTACAACCGCAGCGGCGGCCAGGTGGCGCTGGCGGCCTCGCCCCTCAAGCGGACCCGCGAGGTGCGCATCGACGTGCGCGACACCGGCAGCGGCTTCACGCCCTCGCAGATGAACCATCTGTTCGAGCCGTTCAACCGGCTGGGCGCCGAACAGGGCGCCACGGAGGGCAGCGGCCTCGGCCTCGTCATCGTGCGCGGGCTGGCCGAACGCATGGGCGGGCACCTGTCCGTCGAGAGCGAACCCGGCCAGGGCACCTGCTTCACGCTGCGCCTGCCCGCGCCCGACCCGGCCGACGGCGAACCGCCGCCGCGCACCGACCCCGTGCCCATCGACACCGCGCCGCCGCCCACGCCGGCCGGGGCGCTGCGCCGGGTGCTCTACGTGGAGGACAACAGCGTCAACGTGATGCTGATGCAGGCCATCTTCGACCTGCGGCCGGCCCTGAAGCTGGAGGTGGCCGGCACCGGGGCCGAAGGGCTCGAGAAGGCCCTGGCCGATCCCCCGGCCCTGCTGCTGCTGGACCTGGGGTTGCCGGACGTCGATGGGGTCACGCTGCTCGGCCGGCTGCGCGGTCATGGCGTGCTCGCGGAGATCCCCGCGGTGGCCGTGTCGGCGGACGCACTCAGCGCCGACATCCAGCGGGCGCTGGCGGCGGGGTTCGAGGCCTACTGGACGAAGCCGCTGGATTTGCGGAAGACGCTGGAAGCGCTGGATGCGTTGATGCAGTGAGGGCCGATGGCGCGCGGTTCACCGGTGGGCCCCGGCGTTCGCCGGGGTGGCCCGTGTGGTGATGAGGGAAAGGCCGTCATCCCGGCGAACGCCGGGATCCACCGCGGTCAAGGCGCACCGCCGGCGCGATGGCCCTGGGCGTTCACCGAGGGACCGGCGACTCCACGAACGGCCGCACCACCGCCAGCAGGCGCTCCGTCCAGTCGTCCTTCTGCCCCACGGGCGCGGTCTGCTGCAGGGCCTGTGTGGCCGCCTCCAGCCCCGCCCCCTTCCACATCAGCCACGTCGCCAGGTAATGCGCCGCGAAGGCACCGCCCGCCGTGGCCACGGGGCCGCGGGCATGGAACGGCGTGTCGTCGGCCACCCGCACGCCGGCCTGCACCATCCAGGGTTTGCTCGCCACGTCGGTGGCGGCCGGCAGGTCGGCCAGCAGGCCCAGGCGGGCCAGCAGCAGCGTGCCCGAGCACTGGCCACCGATCAGCTGGCGCACGGGGTCGAGCTGCAGGCGGTCGATGACCGCGGAGTTCTCGGCGATGGCGCGGCTGTAGAGCCCGCCGGGGAACACGACCGCGCCGGCCTCGTTGGCGAACTCGAGGGGTTGCGGCGTGTCGACGGTGACACCGCCCATCGAGGTGACACGCGCCGACGGCGCCGCCAGTTCGGCCTTCCAGCCGCTGGCACCCAGCCGGTTCAGCAACCCGAACGTGATGAACGTGTCGAGTTCGCTGAACCCGTCGAAGAGGACGATGGCCACCCGCATGGGGGTCGGCGGCACGGTGGGCCTCTTACTCTTCCAGCAGGCTGCGCAGCATCCACGCGGTCTGCTCGTGAATGGCGATGCGCTGCGTCAGCAGGTCGGCGGTGGGCTCGTCGCTGGCCTTGTCGGCGAGCGGGAAGATGCTGCGCGCGGTGCGGGCGACGGCTTCGTGGCCGCTCATGAGCACACGCACCATCTCGAGCGCCTTCGGGGGCATGGCTGGCGCATCGGGCACCGACGACAGCGCGGCGAACTGGCCGTACGAGCCGGGGGCGGTGTGGCCCAGCGCGCGGATGCGCTCGGCGATGGGGTCCACGGCGTTCCACAGCTCGGTGTACTGGGCCATGAACATCGCGTGCAGCGAGTTGAACATGGGGCCCGTCACGTTCCAGTGGAAGTTGTGGGTGGTGAGGTACAGCGTGTACGTGTCGGCGAGCAGCTTGCTCAGGGCGCCGGCGATGGCGCTGCGGTCCTTGTCGCTGATGCCGATGTGCACGGCGATGGTGCCGGCGGCGGGGGCCAGCTTGGCGGCTTCTTGGGCGGTCTTGGGTTTCTTGGCCATGGGGACTCCGGATTCGATCGAAACAGTCTAACGACGGACGGGGTAATTGATAAGTCCGAAGGGGTGGGGCGCGGCCTCCTCCTACGGAGGGACGCGGCCGGTCACGAGAGCCGCTCCACGCCGTCGAGCTGGCAGGCGTAGATCGCATTGCGCAAGGCCGCGATGGCTTCGTAGCGCGTGAAGGTGCGCCGCCACGCGAGCACCACGCGCCGCGTGGGCACTGGCGCACTGAAGGGGATGTAGCGGACGTGCGGCTGGGTGTCCTTCGGCACGCTGAGCTGCGGCACCACGGTCACGCCCATGCCCGAGGCCACCATGTACTTGATGGTCTCGAGCGACGACCCCTCGAAGCTCTTGCGGATGCCCTCGGCATCGCTCGAGAAGCGGGCGTACTCGGGGCACACCTCCAGCACGTGGTCGCGGAAGCAGTGGCCGGTGCCGAGCAGCAGCATGGTCTCCTGCTTCAGTTCCTCGGCGCTCACGTGCTTGCGCTTGGCCAGCGCGTGGGTCTTCGGCACGGCCACCATGAACGGCTCGTCGTACAGCGGGGCCACGGCCAGGCCGGTGTCGGGGAACGGTTCGGCCATGATCGCGCAGTCGAGTTCACCGGTGCGCAGCATGTCGAGCAGCTTCGCGGTGAAGTTCTCCTGCAGCATCAGCGGCATCTGCGGCACGCGGTCGATGGCCTGCTTGACGAGGTCGGGCAGCAGGTAGGGGCCGATCGTGTAGATCACGCCGAGGCGCAGCGGGCCGGACACCGGGTCCTTGCCGCGCTTGGCCGTTTCCTTGATGCCGGCCGCACCCTCGATCACCGTCTGGGCCTGGCGCACGATCTCCTCGCCGAGCGGCGTGACCGTGACCTCGTTGGCGCCGCGCTCGAAGAGCTTGACCTCGAGTTCGTCTTCCAGCTTCTTGATGGCCACGCTCAGCGTGGGCTGCGAGACGAAGCAGGCCTCGGCGGCACGACCGAAGTGTTTCTCCCGGGCGACGGCAACGATGTAGCGCAATTCGGTGAGCGTCATGCCCCCGAGATTAACCGAAACTAACGGATCAGGCCTTCAAATAGTCTGATTTGGCACCGAGCCATCGGGCCACGTGGCGCTCCGCCGCCTCGGCGTGGCGGTCCAGCATGACCTCGGCCGCGGCCCGGGCCACCTGCACCAGCTCCTCGTCGAGGGCCATGTCGGCGAAACGCAGCAGCGGCGCGCCCGACTGGCGGGCGCCCATGAACTCGCCCGGCCCGCGGATCTCCAGGTCACGCCGGGCGATCTCGAAGCCGTCCTGGGTCTCGGCCATCGCCCGCAGGCGGGACTTGCCCGTGTCCGACAACGGCGCGGTATAGAGCAGCACGCACACGCTCGCCACCGACCCCCGCCCCACCCGCCCGCGCAGCTGGTGCAGCTGGCTCAGGCCGAAGCGTTCGGCGTGTTCGATGACCATCAGCGACGCGTTGGGCACGTCGACCCCCACCTCGATCACCGTGGTGCTCACGAGCACGTGCATGCGCCCGGCGGTGAACTCGGCCATCACCGCGGCCTTTTCGGCGGACGGCATGCGGCCGTGCAGCAGGCCCACCACCTGCCCGGGCAGCGCGGCCACCAGCTGCTGATGGGTTTCCGTGGCGTTCTGCAGGTCGAGGGTTTCCGACTCCTCGATCAGCGGACACACCCAGTACACCTGCCGGCCGTTCGCGGCCTCGCCCGCGATGGTGTGGATGACACCCTCCCGCTTGGCGTCCGCGAAGACCTTCGTGACGATGGGCGTGCGCCCGGGCGGCAGCTCGTCGATGGTGCTGACGTCGAGGTCGGCGAAGAGGGTCATCGCGAGCGTGCGCGGAATGGGCGTGGCCGACATCATCAGCAGGTGCGGCTCGAGGCCCTCCGCCGCGTCGACGAGCTTCTCGCGCAGCGCCAGCCGCTGCGCCACGCCGAAGCGGTGCTGTTCGTCGATGACGGCCAGGCCCAGGCGCTTGAACACCACGTCGTCCTGGATCACCGCGTGGGTGCCGACCACGAGGGCCGCTTCGCCCGAGGCCACGGCTTCCAGCATCTCGCGGCGCGCCTTGCCCTTGCGGCTGCCGGTGAGCCACGCGATGCGGATGCCGAGCGGTTCCAGCCAGCCCACGAGCTTGCGGAAGTGCTGCTCGGCGAGGATCTCGGTGGGCGCCATCAGCGCGCACTGCCAGCCGTCGTTCATCGCGACCGTGGCCGCGAGCGCCGCCACCACCGTCTTGCCCGACCCCACGTCGCCCTGCAGCAGCCGGTGCATGGGCACCTCGCGCTGCAGGTCCGTGGCGATCTCCTCGACCACGCGGCGCTGCGCGGCGGTGAGCGAAAACGGCAGCGCGGCCAGCAGCCGCTCCTGCAGCCCGTCCTTGCGCACCTTGAACTTCGGCGCCCGCTGGTGTTCGCGTTCGCGCTTGGCCTGGAGCTGCGAGAGCTGCTGGGCCAGCAGCTCCTCGAACTTGAGCCGCTGCCAGGCGGGGTGGCTGTGGTCCTCCAGCTCGTCGAGCCGGGTGTCGGGCGACGGTTCGTGCAGGAACCGGAGCGCATCGCGCAGGCCCCACATGCCCTTCGGCACGAGCGCGGGCGGCACGATCTCGGACAGGTCGGCCCGCTTGAGCCCGCCGGCCACCGCCTTGCGCAGGTAGGCCTGCGGCAACGCTGCCGTGGTGGGGTACACCGGCGTGAGCGCCGCCGCGAGCGGGGTGTCGTCGTCCACGCCACGGAAGTTCGGGTGGACCATCTCGATGCCGAAGAAGCCCCCGCGCGCCTCGCCGCGCACGCGCACCCGCTTGCCCACGCCCAGCGTCTTCTGGTGGCTGGGGTAGAAGTTGAGGAAACGCATCACGAGCGTGCCCGAGCCGTCGTCGAGCTTGGCCACGAGCTGGCGGCGCGGGCGGAACTGCACCTCGCAGTGGGTGACGACGCCCTCGACCTGCGCCGTGTCGCCGTCGCGCAGCGCCCGCACGGGCGTGATGCGGGTCTCGTCCTCGTAGCGCAGCGGGAGGTGCAGCGCCAGGTCGATGTCGCGCCGCAGGTCGAGCTTTTCCATCGCCTTCTGCGGGGCGGACTTCTCCTTGTTCGGGGGGGATGAAACCTCGGGCATGGGGCGATTCTGCCCGGGACGGCGCTGATAGCATGGCGGCGCCGTACCCGAATACCTCCCATCCGACAGGAAGACACCCATGTCCCGACCCTCGTTCCCCCGCCTGCTCCCGGTGCTGGTGCTGGCCGCTGCCGCCATGGCCGGCTGCGCGCAACCCGCCGTCCCCACCGAGTCCGCGCAGGTCACCACCGACAACTTCTCGAAAGCCAAGGCCGCGGGCATCCGCCCGGTCGCGGTGGGCGAGTTCCGTTCCGTGAAGGACAGCAAACCCGCCGAGGCCCGCCACCTGAAGGACACGCTGTCCACCGAACTCTCGGGCGCCGGCCTGCTGGACCCGGCCTCGGGCGCCGTCGTGGAAGGCGAGCTGGTCTCGGCCGAGCTGGGCAAGACGAGCGGCACCGTGGCGGCCCGCTTCATCGTCACCACCGGCGGCCGCGTCGTGTACGACAAGGAACTGCGCTCCTCGTCCACGTGGCGTGCCGACGCCAACGTGCCGCGCGAGCAGGGCCTCGTCTACAGCAAGCTCGTGGGTCAGCTGTTCACCGACCCGATGTTCCGCAACGCGGTGCCCCGCTGATCCCTCCTGCCGTTTCCCGTTTCACCATGTCCCGTTCCTACACGCTGGCCGACTTCGACTTCGAGCTGCCGCCCGAACTGATCGCCCAGCATCCCGCCGCCGAACGCAGCGGCTCGCGCCTGCTCGACGGCACGCGGTGGCCGCCCGCCGACCACATCTTCCGCGAGCTGCCGTCGCTGCTGCGCGCCGGCGACCTGCTCGTCTTCAACGACACGCGGGTCATCAAGGCGCGGCTGCTCGGCGCCAAGTCCAGCGGCGGGTCGGTGGAGGCGCTGGTCGAACGGGTGCTGCCGGGGAACGAGGTGTGGATGCACCTGCGCGCCAGCAAGTCGCCGAAGGCCGGCGGTCGCGTGCGTTTCGCGAGCGGCGACGGGTCCAGCTCGTTCGAGGCCGAGGTGCTGGGCCGCGGTGGTCCGGAAGACTCGCTCTTCCACCTGCGGTTCCCGAGCGAACCGTTCGCGCTCATCGAACGCCACGGTCACGTGCCGCTGCCGCCGTACATCACGCACGCCGACGACGCGGACGACGAACGCCGCTACCAGACCGTGTTCGCGGCCAACCCCGGCGCGGCCGCCGCGCCCACTGCGGCGCTGCACTTCGACGAGGCCCTGCTCGCCGAGCTGGCCGCGCGTGGCATCGGCCGCGCCGCGGTCACGCTGCACGTGGGCGCGGGCACGTTCCAGCCGGTGCGCACCGACAACATCGCGGACCACCGCATGCACAGCGAATGGTTCGATGTGCCGCAGTCCACGGTGGACGCCATCGCGGCCACGAAGGCCGCGGGCGGGCGGGTCGTCTCGGTGGGCACCACCACGCTGCGCGCGCTCGAATCGGCGGCCGTCGGCGGCACGCTTCAGGCGGGCAGCCGCGACACGGCCATCTTCATCACCCCCGGGTTCGACTTCAAGGTCATCGACGTGCTCGTCACCAACTTCCACCTGCCCAAGAGCACGCTGCTGATGCTCGTGAGCGCCCTGGCCGGCCACGACCGCGTGATGGGCCTGTACCGCCACGCGATCGAACACGGCTACCGCTTCTTCAGCTACGGCGACGCGATGCTGCTCGAACGGGCGGCCGCATGAAGGCGCTCCTTGCCGCGCTGGCGCTGGCCGCGCCGCTGGTGGTGAACGCCGCGCCCTACACGCCGTCGGGCACCTGCGGGCCGTTCCCGAAGGTCGACGTGGCGGTGCCGGCCGGTTACTGCGTGGCGCTCGTCGCCGACAACACCCGCGGCCTGCGCTTCCCGCGCCGCATCGTCGAGCTCGCCCCGAACCGCTTCTGGATCATCGACATGGGCAACTGGGAGCCCCGCCAGGGCCGGCTGCTCGAGATGACCTTGAACGAATCCGCCACCGACCCCGCCGAACGCGTGCGCATCACCACGCTCGCGAGCAAGCTCGACCGGCCGCTCGCGCTGGCCGTGGGGCCCGACGGCAAGGTGTACGTGGGCGAGGCCGGCCGCATCTGGCGCACGCCCACCACCGGCCCGGTGGTGCAGGAGGTGGTGGTGGACAAGCTGCCCGACGGCGGCGCCCACCCGCTAAAGGAAATCGCCTTCGCGCCGGGCAACCGCATGTTCATCAACGTGGGCTCCGCGTCGGACGCCTGCCGCGACGCGGGCAACCCGCCCGCGATGCCGTGCCCCGAGGTCGAGGGCGACACACCCCGCGCCGCGGTGTACGAGGCCGTGCTCGGCGAGGGTTCGCCCGCGCTGAAGTCGCTCAAGCCGTACGCCACGGGCCTGCGCAACTCGGTCGCGCTCGCGTTCGTGGGCGACACGCTGCTGCAGGGCGAAAACAGCATCGACTACCCCGACGCGGAGAACCCGCCCGAGGAACTCAACGTGCTGCGCGCCGGCGCCCGCTACGGCTGGCCGTACTGCACCGGTGACCGCCAGGTCGCCCGCGGCTACGAGAAGAAGGCAGACTGCAAGGCCACCGAGGCCCCGGCGCAGCGCTGGCCCGCCCATGCCGCGCCGTTGCAGCTGTTCGCGGTGCCGGCGTCGAACCCGAGCCCGTGGGCCGGCCAGGTGCTCGTGGCCTGGCACGGCCACCGCCCCACCGGCCAGCGCGTGATGGCGCTGAAGGTCGACGCGAAGGGCCATCCCGCCGCGGCGCCGGTGCAGGTGGTGGGCGGCTGGAACGCCGCCGAGGGCGTGCGTCCCAAGGGGGCACCCACCGGCCTCACCGTGGACCGCGCCGGCCGCCTCTGGATCGTCGAGGACCGCAACAAGACGGTGCTGATGGTGCGGCGGGAGTCGAAGTAGATGCGGTGGCGCCGGCTGCTCGTGCGTGGGGCGCTCGCATGCGCCCTCGCCGGCCGGCTGGCGCTGGCGGCCGCGATGGGCGAACCGCCGGTCGACCTCGTGGTGCTGGACCAGGCCGCGTTCCTCAAGGCGGGCGCCGCCGAACAGACCGTGCCGCTGCCCGACACCTGGGTGCAGCGCGGCCTGCCCAACCAGGGCACGGCCCGCTACCGACTCGTGTTCCAGCTCGACCGCGTGCCCGACCAGCCGCTCGCCGTGCGGTTCACGCGGGTCAGCTCCACGCGCAAGGTGATGCTCAACGGGCGGCTCATCACCGCCCCCAACGTCGCGGGCCGGGACCACCCGGTGCCCGAGGTGTTCGACCTGCCCTCGTTGCTGCTGCGGCCCGGCCGCAACGAACTCGAGGTGGAGGTGCGCTACCGCTCCCGCGCGGGCCTGTCCGCGGCCGCCATCGGCCCGGCGAACGAACTGCGGCTGGTGCACGACCGCGACGCGCTGTGGAGCCGCGAGCTGCCCCGCATCCTGAACATGGGGATGATGGTGCTGGCCGCCTTCATGTTCTCGCTGTGGTGGCGGCGGCGCAGCGAATGGACCATCGGCCTCTTCGGCGTGCTGCTGGCCGTCGGCTCGCTGCGCAACTACACCTACTTCTCGGACGTGTCGCTGCTGCCGGCGGGTGTCACCGACTGGTTCTTCTACGCCGCGCAGATCTGGACCGTCACCCTCTTCTGCGCCTTCGCGCTGAGTCTCGATGACGGGCACGCCGCCTGGCGCCGCGGGTGGCGCTGGCTCGCGGCCGTCGCCGTCGTGATGCCGCTGCTGGCCATCGGGTTCTCGGCCGCATCGCAGCTGCCGGTGCTGCGCACGTTCACCTACCCCGTGCTGTTCGTGCTCGCGGTCGTCGCGGTGCGGTTCCTCTGGCGTTCGGTGCGCTCGCAGGGTGACCTGACCCACGTCGCGCTCGTCGCCTCCTTCGCCGCGGTGGTGCTGTCGGGCGCCCACGACTACCTGTACCAGCAGGGCCACGTGGCCGTCACCGGCACGTTCTGGCTGCCGTTCGCGATGCCGGTCGGCTTCGGCATCTACGGGATGATGCTGATGGGCCGGCTCGTCAGTGCGGTGGGCGAGGTGGAGCGGCTCAACGTCGAGCTGGAGCACCGCGTGCTCGCCCGCACGCGGGCGCTGCAGACGGCCAACCTCGCGAAGACCCGCTTCCTCGCTTCGGCCAGCCATGACCTGCGGCAGCCCGTCGCGGCCATCGGCCTGATGGTGGGCCTGCTGCGCGAGCAGGTGCCCGACCCCCGGCTGCGCGGCATGATCGACCGCGTCGACCATGCCGTGGCCTCGATGGAGTCGATGCTCAAGGGCCTGCTCGACCTGTCCCGGCTGGAGTCGGGCACCGTGCACGCGCGCGTGGCGTGGGTGCCGCTGCAGACCGTGTTCGATGCCATCGCGTTGCACGAACGCGAGGCGGCGGACGCCCGCCGGCTGACGCTGCGGTTCCGGCCCACGCGGCTGGCCGTGCTGTCCGACCGGGTGCTGCTCGAGCAGGTGCTGCGCAACCTCGTCAGCAACGCCGTGCGCTACACCGAACGGGGCGGCGTGCTGGTCACGGCCCGCGCGCGGGTCGACGGCGAGGTGCTGCTGCAGGTGTGGGACACGGGCGTGGGCATCGCCGCCGAACACCAGGCCACGATCTTCGAGGAGTTCGTTCAGGTGGGTGGCGCCGCGGCGGGGTCGCGCGGCCTCGGGCTGGGCCTGGCCATCGTGCAGCGCAGCCTGGCCGTGCTGGGCCACCCGCTGATGCTGAAGTCGCGCCCGGGCCGTGGCAGCTGCTTCGGCGTGCGGGTCCCGCGCGGGCACGACGAGCGCCGTGCCCGCCCGCGCGTGGAAGGCCCGGCCGCGCCGACCCCCCTCGACGGCCTGCGCGTGCTGCTGGTGGAAGACGACGCCGACGTGCGCCACGGCCTCGCCGAGCGCCTGCGCTCCTGGGGCGCCGAGGTGCAGGCCTTCGACGGCATCACCGCGCTGCGGGCCGCCCTGCCCCCGGCCGGCGCGCCCCGCGGCACGCCGATGGCCGACCTCGTCGTCACCGACCAGGCGCTCCCGGGCGGCAGCGGCCTGCTCGTGATCGAACTCGTGCGGCAGCGGGTCGGTGCCATCCACGCGATGGTGGTCACCGGCGACACCTCGCCCGGCGACCTCACGCTGCTCGAAGCCTCGGGCGTGCCGGTGCTGCACAAGCCCTTCCGCACCGAGGCGCTGCTGGCCACCGTGCACCTGGCGCTGGCCGCCACGGCCCTCGGCGAGCTGCCGGGCTGAACGGTGTGCGGACTCGGCCATTTGGTCGACTTCCGCGGCCACCGGCCCTGCGGAACAATCGGGCATGCGTAATCGCCTGATCCGCTGGGCTGGCCTGCTGCTGTGGTGTGCATTGACGTGCGTGGCCCACGCGGCGGATGCCATCCCCCCGGTGGCCCTGCGCGAGGCCTTCTTCCAGTACGAGGGCGACGCCGGGGAAGTGCGGGTCACCCTCCCCGACACCTGGGGCGCCCGCCACCGGCCCACCGTGGGCCGGGCCACGTACCGCATCCCGTTCGACCTGGCCGAGGTGCCCCGCGCCGGCCTCACGGCGCGGTTCACCCGCATCAGCTCCACCCGCCGCGTGCTGCTCAACGGCTTCCCCGTGGGCAACGAGAGCCTCGAGGGCAACGAACACGGCATCCCGGACCTGCTCTCGCTGCCCGCGCCCATGCTGCGCGCCGGCCCGAACGTGCTCGAGATCGAGGTGCGGCACCGCGACCGCGGCGGACTGTCCGACGGCGTCGTGGGCGACCCCATCCAGCTGCGCGCCGACCACAACGACGAGCTGGTGGTCGACCGCGAGCTGCCCCGGGCCCTCAACATGGGCATGGCGACGCTGTCGATCTTCCTGCTGCTCGTGTGGACGCGCCGGCGCAGCGAAACCACCATCGGCCTCTTCGGCGTGCTCGCCTTCCTCGGCTCCGTGCGCAACTACGCGTACTTCGCCGAGTTCTCGCTGTTCCCCGGCGCGGTGTCGGACTGGTTCTTCTTCTCGGCCCAGGTGTGGACCATCACGCTCTTCACGGCCTTCGCCCGCAGCCTGCAGGTCCCACCGCCGAAGGGCCGCGGCTGGACCCGCGCGCTGTTCGCCTTCGGCGTGGGCGTGCCGCTGTTCGCGCTCGCGGCCTACCCGTCGGGGCTGATGCCGTTCATGCGCATGACGGTGTACCCCGTGCTGCTCGTCGCCGGCTTCATCTCGGCCGGCCTGCTGTGGCGCGTGGCGCGCGTGCGGCGCGACGCCACCCACTTCGTGCTGGCCGTGGCCTTCACCAGCGTGATCCTGGCCGGGCTGCACGACCACCTGTACCAGCAGGGGGTGCTGCCCGTGACCGGGTGGTTCTGGATCCCGCTCGTGATGCCGTTCGCCTTCGGCGTGTACGCGGTGATGACGATGAGCCGCCTTGTCACCGCCGTGGGCGAGGTCGAGCGCCTGAACACCGAGCTGGAGCAGCGGGTGCTGCAGCGCACCCGCGCGCTGCAGAACGCCAACGCCACCAAGTCGCGCTTCCTCGCCTCGGCCAGCCACGACCTGCGCCAGCCCGTGGCCGCCATCGGCCTGATGGTGAGCCTGCTGCGCGAGCAGGCCCCGGCGCGGCCCATGCAGGCGATGATCGACCGCGTCGACGAGGCCGTCGCGTCGATGGAGGCCATGCTGCGCGGCCTGCTCGACCTCTCGCGCTTCGAGTCGGGCACCGTGCGCGCGCGCCCGCAGCGCGTGGCCCTGCAGGGCCTGTTCGACGCCATCGACCTCCACGAACGCGACGCGGCCGCGGCGAAGGGCCTCGCCCTGCGCTTCCGCCCCACGCGGCTCGCGGTGCAGGCCGACCCCGTGCTGCTCGACCAGGTGCTGCGCAACCTCGTCAGCAACGCGGTGCGCTACACCGAACGCGGCGGCGTGCTCGTGACCGCACGCGCCCGTGGCGCGGGCGGGGTGCTGATCCAGGTGTGGGACACCGGCATCGGCATCGCCCCGGAAGACCAGACCGCGGTGTTCGAGGAATTCGTGCAGGTGGGCAACGCCGCGCGCCAGCGCACCCGGGGCCTGGGCCTCGGCCTGTCGATCGTGCGCCGCAGTGCGGGTGTGATGGGCCATGCGCTGTCGCTGCGCTCGACCCCGGGCCGCGGCTCGTGCTTCGGCCTTCAGGTGCCGCGGTCGTGGGTCGAGAACCCGGCCGCGGACGACACCCCGAAACCGGAGATCGGCGCCGCACCGCTCGTCGGCCTGCGCATCGTGCTGGTGGAGGACGACGACGCGGTGCGCGAAGGTCTCGCGGGCCGGTTGCAGGCCTGGGGCGCCACGGTCCAGGCCTTCGACGGCGTGCCCGCCCTGCGCGCCGCGCTGCCGCCGGCGGGTTCACCGCACCGGGGCGACTTCACCGACCTCGTCATCACCGACCAGCGCCTGCCCGGCGGCAGCGGCCTCGTGGTGATCGAACTCGTGCGGCAGCGCTGCGGCGCCACCCGTGCCATGGTGGTCACCGGCGACACCTCGCCGGGCGACCTCACGCTGCTGGAAGCCTCGGGGGTGCCGGTGCTGCACAAGCCCTTCCGCAGCGAGGCGCTGCTGGCGGCCGTGCTGCAGGCGCGGGCCACCGTGGCCGTGGGGGAGGTGGTGTAGCGGCACCGGTGATGTCACGAAAACGTCACCGGGGGGCATTAGTTTCGAGGGCTTTTGGCCTACGAGACCCATCCCGTGCGACCCGTGCCCTTCACACTCCGTCATGGTTTCCTGCTTTCCGCGGTCGTCCTGGCGCTCAGCGCCTGCGGCAGCGACGACGACACCACCGTCGCCGCACCGCTCGCCGCGCCGACGCTCGCGTTCACGCCGCCGGGTGAAAGCCTCGACCTCAGCAACTACACGCTGACCGGGCGCCACACGCTGCCGGTCGCGACGGGCGCCGGCGTCAACCAGATCGCCGCCGAGGTCTCGGCCGTCACGTACGACGCCGCCACCGACAGCCTGTTCATCGTCGGCGACGAAGGCACCTACATCACGCAGATCTCGAAGACCGGCCAGGTCATCGACACCATGTCGCTGCCCGCCGGCCTCTTCGGGGATCCGGAAGGCATCGCGGCCATCGGCAACGGCCAGTTCGTCGTCGCCGACGAACGCCTGCGCAGCGCGAACCTCTTCACCTACAAGGCGGGCACCACGCTCGACGCCGCCACGGTGCGCACGGTGAAGCTCGCCACCACGGTGGGCAACATCGGGCTCGAAGGGGTCACGTTCGACCCGATGACCAACGGCTACGTGTTCGTCAAGGAGATGACGCCGCAGGGCATCTTCCAGACCACGATCGACTTCGTCGCGGGCACGGCCTCGAACGGCTCGGCCACCACCGAAACGCCGAAGGACCTGTTCGACCCGGCCAAGCTGAATGTCGCCGACTTCGGCGACATCCACGCGCTGTCGAACGTGCTGCCGGCGACTGCGCCGGACTACTCGCACCTGATCGTGCTGAGCAACGACACGGGCCGCCTCGTGAAGACCGACCGCAGCGGGCGCGTGTACGGCACGCTCGACATCCTGCAGTCGGCCCAGCACGAAGGGGTCACCTTCGACAAGCAGCTGAACCTGTACGTGACGAACGAAGCCGGCGGCGGCTCGCAGGCCCTGCCCCAGCTGTGGGTGTTCGCACCGACCCGATCGGCGAACGCCGTGGGCCTGGGCAGCAACCTGTACCTCACGTTCTCCGCGAACGTCGTGGCCGGCACCGGCAACATCACGCTGATCGGCAGCGGCGGCGACACCCGCACCATCGCGGTCACCGACACCACGCAGGTCACGATCTCGGGCGCGACGGTCAAGATCAACCCGACGGCCGACCTGGTGCCGAACACCGCGTACAGCGTCCAGTTCGCCAGCGGCGTGTTCCGCGATGCCGCGGGCACCGCCACCCAGGCCGTGTCCGACGCGCAGAAGCTCGCCTTCACGTCGGTGCCCGACACCACGGCGCCCACGCTGGCCTCCAGCACGCCGATCGACAACGCCACGGCCATCGCCGAGGGCGGCAACCTCACGCTCACGTTCAGCGAACCCGTCAAGGCCGGCGCCGGCGCCTTCACGATCAGCAACGGCAGCGACGACGTCCGCACCATCGCGGCGACGGACACCACGCAGGTGACCTTCAACGGCACCACGGTCACCGTCAACCCGACGGCCGACCTGCGCAGCGGCACGGCCTACCACGTGCGGGTGGCCGCCGATGCCGTCACCGACACCGTGGGCAATGCGTTCGCGGGCATCAGCGACACCACGGCCCTGAACTTCGTCACGGCCGGCACCACGCCGCCCACCACGCTCGCCGCGGGCGACCTGCTGTTCATCGCGGTGAACGGCGACGCGACCGATGCCTTCGCCTTCATCCTGATGCGCGACATCACGGCCGGCACGCAGATCGGCTTCAGCGACCGCGACAGCCTGACCGCCACCAACGAATCGGCCTTCATGTGGACCGCCGACCGCGCCTACGCCGCCGGCACCCTCGTGACCGTGCTGCCGGACGCCGCCACGCCCACCACCGACAAGGGCAACATCGTCGGTTCGGGCGGCGGCATCAGCACCTCCACCGAAACGATCTTCGCGTTCCAGGGCAGCATCCCCACCCTGCCGGTGGCCGCGGGTGCGCCGACGCTGGTGGTCGATCGCTACCTCGCCGCCATCAACATGGGCACCGCGGGCCCGCTCGACACCACGCTGCAGGCGGCGCTGGGCTCCGCGGGCGCGTTCATCGCGTTCACGCCGGACGACAACGTGCGCTACGGCGGCACGCTCTCGATCGCCGACCCGGCCGCGCTGCGTGCGGCCATCGCCAACACGGCGAACTGGGTGCGCAACGACACCACCGCCTTCCCGGTGACGGCGGGTTCGCTGTACCCCTGACGGGGCACCGCGCCGGCCGCCTCAGCGGTCGGCGCCGAAGACGAGCCCGAGCCGCGCCGCGGCCACCACGGCCTGCGTGCGCGACGTCACCTCGAGCTTGCGGAAGATCGCTGCGAGGTGCGTCTTGACGGTGGACTCGGCGAGGTCGAGCTCGCGGCAGATCAGCTTGTTCGGCTTGCCCGCGACCAGCAGGCGCAGCACGTCGACCTGGCGCGGCGACAGGCCACCCGGGCCGGTGGCCTCGGGATCGTCGGCCACGATCACTTCCACCTTGGCCACGGGAGCCGGCTCGCCGCGTGCGTGCCCGAGCACCGACGGCGGCAGGTAGACCCCACCGGCCAGCACCACCCTCAACGCGGCCTGCATGACCCCGGCCTTGGCCGTCTTCGGCACGAAGCCGGCGGCCCCGGCATCGATGGCCGACAGCACGGTCTCGGGGGTCTCGTCGGCCGACAGCACGACGACGGTGACGTCGGGCGCCTGCTCGCGCAGGCGCTGCAGCCCCTGCATGCCGGCGCTGTCGGGCAGGCCCAGGTCGAGCAGCACGAGTTCGAAGCCGCCATCGGACCGGAGCAGGCCCAGCGCCTCGGCGATGTCGCCGGCCTGGTGCAGCTGGACGTCGGGGAACCCGTGCGAGATGAGCATCGCCAGGCCTTCGCGGAACAGGGTGTGGTCGTCGACGAGGAGCGTTTTCATGCCGGATGGCGGTGCACGGGATCGTTCGATTATCGGCGCTCGGACGCCCCCGGCCTCATCCGGATGGCCGATGCCGGCGCGTGGCGCGGTCACCCGTCACACCGATCCCGCTTTTGTTTCCGCGCTGACACAGTCTCGGCAGGCGGATTTCCAGGTGGGGGTCCGCGTCGACACATGGGCGCCAGGGAGGCGCCCTCACTGGGAGAACACCCGATGCGATTGCATACCCTGTTGGCGACCCTCGCGGTCGCCGGTTTCGTCACCGCCTGCGGCGGTGATGGTGGCGATGGCGGCACCACGACGCCGACCTCGTCCTCCGTCGTGCTCTCCGGCGTCGCCGCGAAGGGCGCGCTGCAGTTCGCACTCGTCTCCGTGCACCCGGTCAAGGCCGACGGCACGGTGGACCTGACCAAGACCCTGTCGTCCACCGAATCCGACGCGAACGGCAACTACACGCTGCCGGCCTTCGAAGGCGTCCGCGGCACCCCGTACGTGGTGCGTGTCTCCGCCGTCTCCGGCAAGACCAAGACCCTCGACGAGGTCACCGGCCAGCCCGTCTCGCTGCCTGACGGCTTCTCGCTGCGCAGCCTCGTGATCGCTCCGACGACGGGCACCACGACCATCACGTCGCACGTGACGCCGTTCACGGAACTCGCCGCCGCCGCGGCCACCGGCGCCCCGGGTGGCATCACCGCCGCCAACGCGACGACTGCCCTGTCGAACGTGCGCCAGCTGCTGGGCTTCGACGCCTCGGTGGTGACCCCGACCACGCTGCAGAACGCCACGACGCCCGAGCAGCAGGCCCTCGCCGTGATGCTGACCGCCGTGTCCAAGCTCGCGAACGACGGCGGCCTCGGCTGCTCCGACACCGACCTCGGCGCCCGCACCAAGTGCGTGGTCGACGCGCTGGCCGCCTCGGCCTCCATCACCTCCACGAACCCCGGCACCGTCGGCGGCGTCAACGTCGCCGAGAAGCTGGTCGCCGCGGCTGAAGCCGTCGCGACCGACCCGCAGCTGACCGCCGGCACGACCATCGGCGAAGGCACCGTCGCCGGTGTCATCGGCAAGCTCGAAGGCGACGGCAAGCCCGCCCCGGCCGGCAACGTCACCGCCATCGCCGCCGCGACCCAGCTGTTCACCGGCATCCGCAGCGACTTCCAGGCCCTGTTCAGCAAGGGCGGTGCCACGTCGATCGCCAAGGGCGCCGTGAACCAGGAGGCCTTCAAGTTCGTCGAAGCCATGGAGGCCGTGCAGGCTCCCGCCGAGATGGTCGTGAAGGACGCCGGCGCGATCATCACCGGCATCGACATGTACAACGACTTCATGTTCGGCACGGGCGCGATGACGCGCAACCGTGGCGACGAGGGGAACGGCTTCCCGACGGTCGGCTGCTCGCTCTACACGACGGCGCAGAACACCGAACTCGCCACGTCGAAGGACAACGCGAAGTTCATCGGCTGCACGGCCAACTACAAGGTGGTCTTCACGTTCGAGAACAACGTGATGGTGAAGACCCGGTACCGCCACGGCTTCTCGATCGAGCCGAAGGCCGACGGCACGTTCGTGTACTCGACCCGTGCCCGCCGCACCACGAGCTGCCAGCCGGCACCGTGCGCGAACCCGGTCAACGACGCGCTGTCCGAGTCGGTCACCGGCGTCGTCACGCCGACGATCGTCAACAACCGCGTCACGGGCGTCAAGCTGGTGGGTGACTTCGCCGGCGCGTTCGAGACGGGTGGGACCACCGTCATCGACGCGAAGACCACGGTCGACCTGTCGGGCACCCGCACGATCGGCACCGACAACATGTCGTCGACGACCTTCAAGGGCACGGCCAAGTCGTACAAGGCCGACGGCACGCTGCTCGGCACGCTGGACGTGAAGTCGGGTTCGACCTCGGAGATCCCGATGTCGTGGGACGCGAACGGCAACCTCGTGGCCCGCAACGCCCCGACGGCCGTCGAACCGGCCGGCGGCGACATCGCCACCGCCTCCATCGACCTCGTGTGGACCACCGGCAACTCCGAGTTCGCCGGCACCCTCGCCCTGACCGACAACGCCTGGGACAAGTCGCTGACGTCGCACATCCCGACGAAGGGCACGCTGACCGGTTCGCTGCGCAACATCAGCAACGGCACGACCAGCGAGTTCCTCGCCGGCTCGCTGACCGCCGCCATCACCGGCTACGGCAACTACACGGCCACCGCCGAGGACAGCGCCACGAACAACTTCAACACGTCGCTGACGTTCACGGGTTCCGTGACCGCCCCGACCCGTCCGAAGCTCGAACTGACGCTGAACACGGCCATGGCCAGCCACGAAGACGGTCCGGCCACCGTGACGCTGAACTACCGCTCGATCGTCAACGGCACGCCGAAGCAGCAGGTCGGCGCGGTGGCCACCCGCCAGGCCAACGGCAAGTACTCGACCAAGCTGACCGAAGCGGCGTCGAACCTGTCGATGACCTGGGGCCCGGATGCGAAGGAAGCCGACCTCTACGTCAACAACACCGAGGTGGTGGGCAAGTTCAAGGACCTGACCCTGACCTTCACCGACGGCACCTTCATCTCGCTCGACATCGGGCTGTGATCGACGCGTGACCCCTTGGCGGCCCGGCAGCGATGCCGGGCCGCCATTTCCGTTTTTTCCCGGAACGCGAGACCGTGATCCACCGTTGCATCCTTTCCCTGGGGCTGGCCGTCCCCGCCGTGGCGTTCGCCGCGGGCTGGCAGGTCGACCTCACCTCGTCGCGGCACGCCGACGCGCTGCCGCTGCACAAGCTCGACATCGACGACGTCGCGGGGCAGTTCCAGCCGCGGGCCGGCCGCAACATCGCGTACATGCACGACGAACTGCGCATCTCGACGCAGCGCGGCGCGAACACCTGGTCGCTGCTGGCGCGGCAGGACGCGACGCTCGTGTCCACCGCCGACGCGCTCGACATCGCCCGCACTCTCGAGGCCGTGGGCACGCCCACCGCGTCGAAGCAGTGGAACGTGCACGCGAAGTACCAAAGCTATGTCGGCGGCGGCGGCGCTTGGAACCGAACGTTCGAGATCGCCCAAGGCTGGCAGGCCATGTTCGGCCTGCAGGCGCTGGTGCTGGGCCAGTACCGCGAGTTCCAGCTCGACGGCCCGGCCGCCTACGACGCCGCGCTGAACCAGTGGGCGTTCGACCTGCGCTACCGCCGCATCGACAGCCGGCTCGACTTCCCGTTCCAGCAGGACTTCGCGGCCCGTGGCTTCGCGCTGCTGACCGACGGCGCCCTGCGCTGGCGCGGCGACGACTGGTCCGCCGCGGTGAGCTGGCGCAACGCCGGCTGGATGCGCTGGCGCGGCCTGCCGCAGCAGGACGCCGTGCTGTCGACGAACACCCAGGCCATCGACGCCGACGGCTTCGTGATCTACAAGCCGCTGATCGAGGGCCGCTACACGCAGGAGACGGTCAACCGCACCGTCCCCGGCATCGCGAACGCGCGCGTGGGCTGGCGCCTGTCGCCCGACACCGAGTTCGCCGTGAGCGCCGACTACGTCGACGGCTTCGGCGTGCTGCCCCGCGTGGCCGCGCGCCAGCGCGTGGGAGAGGCCCACGTGGGCGCCGCGTACGACACCCACGAACGCCGCCTCGGCATGGCCCTCGACTGGGCCGGCTGGCGCCTCGGCTTCGGCATCGACCGGCTGGGCGACGAGGCCCATTCGCGGGAGTTCCGCGTGGGGTACGTCTGGGGCGATCTCTGATTCTGGATTCCTGATCGTCTGGCCGGGACCCGCCGGCGCTGCGACAATCGCGGGATGCTCCAGTTCGAACTCCTCAAGACCGACGGCCACGCCCGTCGCGGCCGCCTCACCCTCAACCACGGCGTCGTCGAGACGCCCGTGTTCATGCCGGTGGGCACCTACGGCACCGTCAAGGGCGTGCTGCCGTCGTCCCTCGAGGAGATGGGCGCCCAGATCATCCTCGGCAACACGTTCCACCTGTGGCTGCGCCCGGGCATCGACGTGCTCAACCAGTTCGGCGGCCTGCACCGCTTCGAAGGCTGGAACAAGCCCATCCTGACCGACAGCGGCGGCTTCCAGGTGTGGAGCCTCGGCGAGATGCGGAAGATCAGCGAGGAAGGCGTGCGCTTCGCCTCGCCGGTCAACGGCGACAAGCTGTTCCTCACGCCCGAGACCAGCATGCAGATCCAGCGCGCGCTCAACAGCGACATCGTCATGCAGTTCGACGAATGCACGCCGTACGAGACCAAGGGCCACCTGACCACGGAGCGCGAGGCGCGGGTGTCGATGGAACTCAGCCTGCGCTGGGCCAAGCGCTGCCTCGACGAGTTCAACCGCAACGAGAACCCGAACGCCCTCTTCGGCATCGTGCAGGGCGGCATGTTCGAGCACCTGCGCGAGGAATCGCTCAACGCGCTGGTCGACCTCGACCTGCCGGGCTACGCCATCGGCGGCGTGAGCGTGGGCGAACCCAAGCCCGAGATGCAGCGCATCGTGGCCCACACGCCGCACCGCCTGCCGGCCAACAAGCCGCGTTACCTGATGGGCGTGGGCACGCCGGAAGACCTGGTGGAAGGTGTGGCCGCGGGCGTCGACATGTTCGACTGCGTGATGCCCACCCGCAACGCCCGCAACGCGCACCTGTTCACCCGCTTCGGCGACGTGCGCCTGCGCAACAGCCGCTTCCGGACCGACGAGCGCCCGGTCGACGAGACCTGCACGTGCCACACGTGCAAGCACTTCAGCCGCGCGTACCTGCACCACCTGGAGCGCTGCGGCGAGATGCTCGCGCCGATGCTGGCGAGCATCCACAACCTGCACTACTACGTGAACCTGATGCGCGAGGTGCGTGAAGCGCTGGACGCCGGGACGTTCCCGCAGTTCGTCGAGCAGTTCAAGGCGGATCGGGCGCGCGGGACCACGTAGCCCCGCTTCGGCCCCGGTGGATCCCGGCGTTCGCCGGGATGACCAGAGGGGGTGTCACCCCGGCGAACGCCGGGGCCCACGGCTCGCTGGTGTCAGAGCCTCGCCCTGAACGCCTTGTAATCCTGCGCACACCGCTCCGGCGCCTCGAACATCGGCAAGTGCCCGATCTCCGGCAGCACCACCACCTCCGAGTTCGGCAGCAGCGCATGGATCACGTCGGCCGTGCCCGGCGGGAACACCCGGTCCTCCTGCCCCCAGACGATCAGCGTGGGCACCGGCAGGCCGCGCACGCGGTCCTCCACCGAGTCGGCCGAGGCCTGCGCGAAGATGCGCCGTTCGAGCGCGAGGTTGGCGATGCGGGCCTGCGCCAGCACCTTCATGATCGACTTCGGCACCGCGGGCGGCTTGTGCACCACGAAGCGGAAGACCTCGGCGAACTCCTCCTCCGTGGACGCCACGAGCAGGTTGCGCCCCGTGCGCTGCAGGTGCTTCTGCAACTCGCCCTGCGGCCCTGACCACACGCCCCCCGCATCGATCAGCCACAGGCTGCGCACGGTGTCCGGGTACAGCGCGGCGTAGGTCATCGCGATGTGCCCGCCCATCGAGTTGCCACCCAGGTCGACGGCCCCGAGCCCCAGCGCCTGCACGAACGCGCGCAGCCGGCGGGCCTGGGCCACGGGCGAGTAGTCGGCATGCTCGGGCTTGTCGGACTCGCCGAAGCCCAGGTGGTCCGGCACCACCACGCGGTAGCTGCCCGTGAGCAGCGCCGCCACGCGCGTGAAGTTGTCCTTGGTGGCGCCGAAGCCGTGCAGCAGCAGCAGCGTGGGGCCGGTGCCCCCGTCGAGGTACACGTAGCGCTCGCCGGTGTCGAGGCGGACGGTGCGGCGCGCGAGGTGCGCCCGGCGGCGGGCGCGGCGCAGCGCCAGGGCCACGAGGGCCTTGTGGATGAAGCTCATGGGGTGTCTCTCTCCGGGGAAAACCGCCCTGTGGTTCTTGAAAGTGGACGGGTGTGCACTATTTGACCACCACCGGGCGGTGGTCGTCACCCCCCGCCGCCGAGGGGTGTGCGGTTATCATCGAAATCATGTTCTCCCCCGCCCCTCAGACTCGCGCCTCCGGCCGGCACCGCCCGCTGCCGGCCGCACATTCCTGAGCCCGGCGATCCCCACCCTCCCCGTTTCCTTCACTGCGCAAACCATCGATCGCCGGGCCCACCGGATCCCGCGCGCCCTCTTCCCGATCGACAGGAATGCCATGGAACACCTCCTCGCGGACGAGCGTCTGCTCTCCGAACTCGACCACGTCCGCCTGACCCACCTCGTGCGCCGCACCCCTGCGGCGGCCGGCGGTCCCCTCGACCAGCTGCTCGACGGAGCCTCCACGGTGATGCCGCGCGAGGTGCCGTCCGACGTCGTCACGATGAACTCGCGCGTGCAGGTCGCCGACACGAAGACCGGCGCCCCGTCGGTGCTGACGCTGTCCTATCCCGACGAGGCCGACGCGGCCGCCGGCCACGTGTCGGTGCTGTCGCCGCTGGGCGCGGCGCTGTTGGGGCGGCGCGTCGGTGCCACCGTGTCGTGGGCCGCGCCGGACGGGCGGGGGCATGGCCTCGTGGTCTCGGCGCTGGAGTACCAGCCGGAACTCAGTGGCGACTACACGGCCTGAGGGCAGCTCACCAAAGCTCGTCATCCCGGCGAACGCCGGGATCCACTGCCCGCGCAGCAGCACACGGTGCAGTGGGCCCGGGCGTTCGCCGGGGTGACCTGGCTTGTGTAGGGGCCGAGTTCGATTGACACCCCACACCCCACCCCCGAGGATGCAGCCACCTCGTGACCCGGAGCGCATGTGCCCGACCTGCAGCAGTTCGACTACGTGATCGTCGGAGGCGGCTCGGCCGGCTGCGTGCTGGCCAACCGCCTGAGCGCCGACCCGGCCACCACCGTGGCCCTGCTCGAAGCGGGCAGCGACGGTACCGGCCTGCTGCTGCGCGTGCCTGTGGGCGCCGTGGCCACCCTGCCCCGCCCCTGGCACAACTGGGCCTTCGAATCGGTGCCGCAACCCGGGCTCAACGGCCGCCGCGCCTACCAGCCGCGTGGCAAGGCCCTCGGCGGGTCGTCGGCCATCAACGCGATGATCTACACCCGCGGCCACCGGTCCGACTACGACCACTGGGCCGCGCTCGGCAACCCCGGCTGGTCCTGGGACGAGGTGCTGCCGTACTTCCGCAAGGCCGAACACAACGAACGCCTGGCCAACGAGTTCCACGGCCAGGGCGGCCCCCTCAACGTTGCCGACCTGCGCACCGACAACCCGTGGCACGCCCGCCTGATCGAGGGCGCGCGCGAAGCGGGCTTCCCGCTCACGGACGACTTCAACGGCGCCGAGCAGGAAGGCTTCGGCCTGTACCAGGTCACCCAGAAGGACGGTGAACGCTGGAGCGCCGCACGCGCCTACGTGCACCCCGTGCTGGCCGACCGCCCCAACCTGCAGGTGTTCGCCGAGACCCACGCGCTGCGCGTGCTGTTCGACGGCAAGCGCGCCACCGGCGTCGAGGTGGAACAGAAGGGGTCCGTGTTCACGGTGAACGCCCGCCGCGAGACCATCCTTTCATGCGGCGCGCTGCAGACCCCGCAGCTGCTGCTCGTCTCCGGCGTGGGCGACGGCGCCACGCTGCAGAAGACCGGCATCCGCCTGCGCCACCACCTCCCCGGCGTGGGCCGCAACCTGCAGGACCACCTCGACTTCACCTTCGCCCACCACGTCCCCGACACCGCCCTCTTCGGCCTCACGCCTCCCGGCTGGTGGCCCACGCTGCGCGACGTGCTGCGCTACCGCAACGAACGCCGCGGCCGCTTCACGAGCAACTTCGCCGAGGCCGGCGGTTTCCTGCGCCTCACGCCCGAGTCGGCGGCGCCCGAGGTGCAGCTGCATGTCGTGATGGCGGTGGTCGACGACCACGCCCGCAAGCTGCACTTCCGCCACGGCCTGTCGTGCCACGTGTGTGTGCTGCGGCCCAAGAGCCGAGGCACCGTGACCGTGGCGGGCGATGACATGCGCGAGCCGCCGGTCATCGATCCGAAGTACCTGGAGCATCCCGACGACATCGAGCAGATGGTGGGGGGCTATCACCTCGCCCGCCGTTTGCTCAATGCCCCCGCCATCCGTTCACGCCTGGGCCGTGACCTGTTCACCGAGGGCGTGGAAAGCGAGGCCGAGGTGCGCGAGGTGATCCACGCGCGGGCCGAGACGATCTACCACCCGGTGGGGACGTGCCGGATGGGGGTGGACGACGAGGCGGTGGTGGATTCGTCGCTGCGCGTGCGCGGGATCGGTGGGTTGCGGGTGGTGGATGCGTCGGTGATGCCGACGCTGGTCGGGGGCAACACGAATGCGCCGGTCATCATGATCGCGGAGAAGGCGGCGGAGATGATCCTTGCCTCCGCCGCCGAGCGCGCCGAATGATTCAAGGCCGCTTGGGGTCAGGCCTGAAGTTCGAACTCTAGATCTCAGACCTGACCCAGAATCGCGACGGAAGGGTTGTGCATCAGTTCACTCCTTGAGGAGAGATGCGAGCAAGAGAAGAGCCTCCTCATAGTTGCTTTGCCGCCTTCGATGCGCGGTACTTCTGCAGGCGATCCCCGTGGGGAGATGCACCAGCTTCACGCAGCTGGTCGTTCGCCGAATCATGCGGCCGTGCCTCGCGAACTCGTGGACAAAGTACTCGACCGCTAATTCATCGGAGGGGATGGCGGCTTCGTTCCACCGGGCGCCCTCTATCAAGCGGAAGCTGACGCCTTCAGGAAGTTCCATCGCAAGCCTGTCGGGCAGAGCCTGCATCCGTTCTCTCGACAGTGGCGCCAGCAGCTTCAGGACAGCTGCTGACAGGTCCCCACCTTCGTTGAGTCTCTGCTCGTCGACGACGTCGATGGCGCTCATGTCGACGAACTCGTCGCCACAGGCTTTGAGGGCCCTGCTCAGCCAGTTCTTGCATCGGCCGCTGTCTCTCAGAAGGACGTAGCACTCGGCCGCGGCGACGTCCTTGGGCAACGACTCAAGTGCAATCGCTTCGCCCACCTCGGGATCCAACATGGCCACGTCGTCCCGCCATGGCGTACCGCTTCCTGCCCCAGCTTCGGGCTGTGAACTCGCCCTCATTCGCTGAAGCAAGGGATGGTCTGGATGTCCTTGAAGGTATGCGTCGACAGCGAGCTTCGCCTCGTACAAGCCCATCCCGCTGATACTGCGAAGGGCCTTGATTCCCGAAACGGCACCCATCTCGAGTGCCTCGACGACTTCGGTCGGAAGTTGGTTCGCATCAGTCATGTGAGTGATCTGTCAGTCGCTGCCGGAAGCCTGACGCGTCTTGAACGCGAATGCGCCGCGCCGCTGTGTGTCGGTCAAGCTGGAACCGCAGGTCATGACCGTCCCATGCGACTCGCCATTGTTCTCATCGGCCCCGACGGTCAGAAATGCCTCGGCGTCGGCTCTGAAAGTTGAACTTCAGATTTAAGACTTGACCCCGATGGTTTTTCCGACCTCGACAGGCAGGTGGCTCTAAACCCCTTCCGGATCGCCGTCTGGCAAGTCACGGTCATAAGGATGCTCCGGTTGAAGGTTCGGCACGATCGGCCCGAAGAACGGATCGGGCATCTCATCGATCCGGCCGTTCATGATCCGATGCACCCGGAAGACGTTGCCAGAGGTCTCGGACTCCTCATCGTCGTTGACGTGGAAGAGCCCGTAGCTCCCCGGACCGTGCGCCGCGATCCACGCCAGCATGTCCCAGAACGGTGATCCCCTGTGGTTCCGCGACAGGTACACCTGAAGCATCCCCTTGTGGTTGTTGTGTTGCTCATGCAGCGTCCACAGAAGCCACGGGGAACTGTTCGCTGCCATCCACTCGCGGAAGTCGGACCACAGCTTCGCGTCCGCCGCAGAAATCGCTTCCTGCAAGACGTCGACCTCGTCGAGCCCTGTTTGCGCATACGCGCTGCGGGACGTGCGGAGAACACACCAACCGATGCCGATGATCATCGGTGCAGCCTACCGCAGCTCCGGCTCGGACGCCTGAATTCGAACTTCAGATTTCAGACTTGACCCCCGATCTGTTCTCTTGACCCCCGATCTGTTCTCGGCCGGTTCCTGCAGGAAGCGCCACGCCGGGTCGAGCGACAGCGCCCGGCGCGCCACCGCGAGTTCGGCCGGGTTCAGCGGCACCAGCGTCTCCACCTGCCCCGACACACTCGTCGCGATGGGCACGCCGCCGCGGAACAGCACCCGCGCGCCGGCCACGCGAGGCAGCCGCCGCCCCGCGAGCACGGTGCCCAGCAGGTTCGCGGGGTCCGCCGCGGCGAGGCACACGAGGGTGTCGCCCGCGGGTTGACGGCGCACCTCGCGCATGCGGGCCACGGCCTCGGGCAGCGCGAACTGTTCACCCGACAGGCCGGCGATGAACCGCCCGCCGCGCAGCTCGCCCCGCGCCTCCAGGCGGCGGCACACGCGCACGAGGTCGCGCCACGGCGGCAGCCACGCGGCCTCGCGTTCGAGCAGGCGCCATGCGACCACGCCGTAGCGGCGCAGCAGCACGCGCACCACTTGCTCCAGGTCGTCGGGCCCCTCGGGATCGGCGGCGACGGGTGGCTTGACGAGCGACCACCGCCCTGCGTCCTCGATGCCCGACAGCGGCCCGCGGCGGCGGAAGCGCGACCGCGTGGGCGCGCGTTTCGACGCGGGCACCATCAGCGCCCGCAGCCCGGCGAAGCTGTCGCACGTGGCGCGCCCGCGCACCACCAGTTCGGCGAGTGCGTCTTCCAGTTCGGACTGCAGCAGGCGCGTGCCGTGCAACATCTCGTCGAAGAACGAGGCGCCGTGGTCGGCGAGGTACGCGGCGAGGCGCTGGGCCCGCGACCCGAGTTCGACGTCGTCGCTCGCGGGCGGGGCCACGCGGGCCCACAGCGGCGCCACGCGGCGCGGCAGCAGCAGCACTGGCGTGGACTTGAGCGACCCGCTTCCCCCACCGCTGCGGCTGGTGGCGGCGGGCGGACGCAGCCGCATCCACACGGTGCGCCCCGCGGTGCACAGGTCGTCGAGCCACGGCGACGCGTAGTCGCGCACGCGCGCCGGCAGGATCTCGGCCTCCCACTGCCCGGCCGGGGCCTCGTAGCCTTCGAGCCGCGCGAGCACGGCTGGCAGCGCGTCGGGGCCTTCGACCTGCTGGCCCGGGCCCACCTGCTGCCACTCGAACAGGAACCGCGCGAAGTCGCGGGGCTCGACCGGTTCGATCTCGCGCCGCAGCCGCTGCAGCGTGTAGCGGTGGATGCGTGCGAGCAGGTGGCGCTCGCACCACTCGATGCCCTCGGCGTCGGGCGTGAAGCGCCCCTGCATCACCGCGCCTTCGGACTGCAGGCTCAGCAGGGCCGCTTCGATGCGGGCTTCGGGCAAGGCGAGCGAACGGGCCAATGAAGGGACCCGCACCGGACCGAGCCCACCGAGCCGGGAGCGCAGGAGATCGCGCAGCGCATCGTCCGCCTCGGGCACGCCGGTGAACCCGGTGGGCGGCTCGATCGCGGGGCGCGCGCCGCGCTCCGGGTACAGCACCCGCATCTGCGCGAGCCGTTCGGCCACCGTCCACAGGCCGTTGGACAGGTGCGTGACCCGCCGCGCCTTCGCGAGCGCGGCCAGCCAGCCGGTCCAACCGTCGCGGTCGGCCACCTCGCGGTCGGTGACCACCCCCAGCGTGTTCAGCGCCTCGTGCATCTCGTCGGCATCGCGCACGCGCGGCCAGGCCTCGTCGCGCACGCTGTCGATGGCGTCCGGGTCGAGGCGGCCCAGGTCGTCGGCGCTGTCGGCGTCCATCAGGTGGCGGCTGCGCACGGCCTGCGTGCGGCGCTCCTCGAGCGGTGCGTCGTCGAGGAAGGCGTACGGCTTCGCGTTGAGCACCTCGGCGGCCAGCGGCGACGGCGCGGCGAGGTCGCGCGCGATCACCTCGACCTCGCCCGACTCGATGCGCCGCAGCAGCGCGAGCCAGCCGTCGGCGTCCATCGCGTCGTGCAGGCAGTCGTCGAGGGTCTGCGCGACGAGCGGGTGGTCGGGGATCTGCCGTTCGCCCACGATGTTCTCGAGGCACGCCACCTGGTCGGGGAAGACCGACGCCAGCAGGTCCTCCGACTTCATGCGCTGGAGCTGCGGCGCCACCTTGTGCCCGCCGCGGAAGCGCGGCAGCGCGAGCGCGGTGGTGGCGTTCCACCGCCAGCGCACCGCGAACAGCGGTGCGTCGAGCAGCGCCTGCACCAGCACGTCGAGCGCGGTGTTCGAGTGCAGGTACTTCGCCACCTCGATCAGCGGAAAGCTGTGGCTGGTGGACAGCGACAGCACGATGGCGTCTTCCGTGGCCGCGGCCTGCAGCTCGAAGTTGAACTGGCGGCAGAAGCGCTTGCGCAGCGCGAGGCCCCACGCGCGGTTCAGGCGGCTGCCGAATGGCGCGTGGATCACGAGCTGCATGCCGCCCGATTCGTCGAAGAAGCGCTCGAACACGATGCGCTGCTGCGTGGGCAGCGTGCCCAGCGCGGCGGCGGCGCGCTGCAGGTGGTCCAGCAGCTGAGGGGCGGCGGTGTCGTCGAGCCGCAGCGTGTCCCGCGCCCAGTCGCGGGCGGCCGACGGCGACGGCAGCGCGAGGAAGTCGTCGCGCAGGCGCGAGACCGCGGCCGAGAGTTCGTCGGTGCGGCCCGGCGCCTCGCCCAGCCAGAACGGGATGTTGGGCGCGGCGCCGTGGGCGTCTTCCACGCGCACGTTGCCGGGCTGGACGCGCAGGATGCGGTAGCTCGTGTTGCCGAGCTGGAAGACGTCGCCCGCGATGCTCTCCACCGCGAAGTCTTCGTTCACCGTGCCGATGCGTTCGGCCTGCGGTTCGAGTGTGACGGTGTAGTCGCCGGTCTCGGGGATGGTGCCGCCCGACGTGAGCGCGGTCAGCCGCGCGCCCTTGCGCTCGCGCAGCCGGCGGTGCACGGCGTCGCGGTGCACGTACCCGGCGCGCGGGCCCTGGCGCGTGGTGAAGCCGTCGGACAGCATGCGCACGGTGGCGTCGTACGTCTCGCGCGCCAGGCCGGCGTACGGCGTGGCGCGGCGCACGAGCGCGAAGAGGTCGTCCTCGTCCCACTCGCGGCTCGCCACCTCGGCGACGATCTGCTGGGCCAGCACGTCCAGCGGCGCACGGGGCACGCGCAGCGCGTCGAGTTCACCGCGGCGCACCGCATCGAGCAGCGCCACGCATTCGACGAGTTCGTCGCGCGACTGCGGGAACAGCCGCGCCTTCGGCGTGCCCCCCACCGCGTGGCCCGATCGGCCCGCGCGCTGCAGGAACGTGGCGATGGAGCGCGGCGAGCCCAGTTGCACCACGAGGTCCACGTCGCCGATGTCGAGGCCCAGTTCGAGCGACGCGGTGGCCACCAGCACCTGCAGCTCGCCGCGCTTGAGCCGCTGCTCGGCGAGCAGCCGCGCCTCCTTCGACAGGCTGCCGTGGTGCGCGGCCACGTTCTCGCGGCCCAGGCGCTCGCCCAGGTGGCGCGCGGCGCGTTCGGCCATGCGCCGCGTGTTGACGAACACGAGCGTGGTGCGGTGCGACAGCACGAGTTCGGTCACGCGGCCGTACACCTGCTCCCACTGGTCGGTGGACATCACGACGCCGAGCGGCGTGGGCGGCACCTCGATCGCGAGGTCGCGTTCGCGCGTGTAGCCGATGTCGACGACCTCGCACGGTGCACCGCCGGTGAGGAACCTCGCGACGACGTCGATGGGCTTCTGCGTGGCCGACAGGCCGATGCGCGTGAGCGGCGTGGGGCACAGCGCCTGCAGCCGCTCCAGCGTGAGCGCGAGGTGGCTGCCGCGCTTGCCGTTGGCCACCGCGTGGATCTCGTCGACGATCACCGTGCGCACCGTGGAGAGCATCTTCCGCCCCGACTCGGACCCGATCAGCACGTACAGCGATTCCGGCGTGGTCACGATGACGTGCGGCGGTTGCCGCAGCACCTGCTGGCGCTCCTTCGCGGGCGTGTCGCCGGTGCGCACCGCGGTGCGGATGGGCACGTCGGGCAGCCCCAGGCGCGCGAGTTCTTCGCGGATGCCCGCGAGCGGCGCTTCCAGGTTCAGGTGGATGTCGTTCGACAGCGCCTTCAGCGGCGACACATAGACCACCGCCGTCTCGTCCGGCAGGCCACCCGGCTCCAGCCCTCGGCGCACGAGGTCGTCGAGCGCGGCGAGGAAGGCCGTCAGCGTCTTGCCCGACCCGGTGGGCGCGGCGACGAGCGTGTGCCGCCGGGCGCGGATGTGCGGCCACGCCGCCGCCTGCGCCGCCGTGGGCGCGGGGAAGGCCTGCTGGAACCAGGCCTGCACGGCGGGGTGGAAGGGGGCGATGGACACGGGGACGACCTCTGGCGGCAAAGACCACGGCTGGACAGCTTGGCATGAGGTCCCGGCCACGGCAAGCCTTGCACGTCGGGGCGGAACGCCCGATCTCAACCCGGAAGCGGTTGGGGTGTCCAGGCGCTCGACGCCGGTCGGTCGAGCAAGGCGGACGCGACGGCGCCGAGGTCCACGCCCAGGTGTTCGCGTGCCGATCCGTTGCCGGCATCGCCTCGATCGGCGTGGGCCGCGAACCGCTCGAAGTGGTCCCAGGACGCGCGGGACAGCTGTTCGACGAGGATGCGCGCCAGGTCATAGGACAGCAGGTTGCCGTCGTCGGTCCGCTGGAACGAGTCGCCCTCCCAGAACTGCTGGATCTCCTCGTCACCCCAGAAGGCCAGGTGTTTCTCGTGCATCTCCCGAGGGGTGTGCATCGGCGGCGCCGCGCTCGCCACGCGACGTTCGGTGTTCACCGCGAGGCCTTCGTCGAGCCAGAGCGGCAGGCACAGGTGGGCGAGCGCCGCATGGGTCAGCTCGTGGGCGATGACCGGTTCCACCTGGGCCAGGTCGGCGCGGACGGTCACGAAATGCGGGCACCCCGCGTCGATGAACATGCCGCCGCTGAACGCGAACTCGCCGTCCTCGGGGTAGTAGCCTGACACGTAGTGGTAGTAGTCGGCCGAGTCCTCGAAGACGATCACGACGCTCCGCTCTCCCTCCGGGTACCGCGCCAACGTGCCCAGCACCCGCTGCACCCGGCCCCGTGCGGTGGCGACGTAGCGGGCCGTGGCGTCGGCCACGGCGGGTTCGAGCGCCGACAGGATCAGGGCGTGGGGTGATTCGTGCAGCCAGAAGTGCGGGCCCAGTGTGTCGCGCAGGTGCAGCAGCCACCCGCGCCGCACTGCGTCGACGGCCGGCGCGCGGTGGTCGGGATCGCCGATGGCCCCGGCCCAGGCGTCCACGGCCGACCAGTCGGGCATTGGCACGCCGTTGAACGCCTGCAGGTGGGCCGACAGCGGGAACACGGAACCGGCCGAGACCACCTCGTCGGGCGCGGCCGCTTGCGGAACGCCGTCGTTCGCCGGCTCGGCCGCCCGGCGGGCCAGGGTCAATGCGCGCAGGTGCAGCGCGGACATGAACAGGCCGACGCCGGGCGCGATCCAGACGAGGGCGATGAACATCCCCTTGTGGTCGAAGTCATCGCCCGCCCTGCGGATGCGTCGGGTCTGCCAGATGTTGGCCGCGACGAGCGCGACGAGAACGGCGAGCGCGCCCACGTCAGGGATGCGTCTTGGCGATCTCGCCGAACGCATGCCCCTGCCACAGCTTCAGCCGCTGGCGCTCCATCAGCCCGAGGCCCGGGCCCTCGGGAGCCGGCAGGTTGCGCGCGGCCCAGAAGCTGCTGTTCTTGAGGTCGATCTTCTGCACCACGGTGTCGTGCAGGTGCTTGATGGTGATGACCTTGGCGCCGAACGCGAGGGCCTTGTCAAGCAGGCCGGATTTCTCGAGCAGGCTGAAGTCGTCGCCGCGCAGCTGGTTGAGCACCAGCACGTAGTGCAGGCGCTGGCCGAAACGTTCCAGCAGGCGGGCGAGCAGGTCGACCGAGTCGCGGCCCGCGTCCATCACGTGCCAGTAGTTGATGGCGAAGCCGGAGAGGTCGGCCATGTCGAGCACGCCCGACTCTTCCATCCACTTGACCAGCGGCTCGTGCGTCTGCGCGGCGAGGTCGACCAGCACGCGGCGGCCGGGGGCCTCGGCGGCGCTTTCGATGATCTGGTCGAGGGCCTCGTAGCGGTCGATGAGTACCGGCGAGGCGTAGTCGCTGTAGAAGCGCAGCAGCGAGCCGTGCGACCGGTCGGTGTCGTAGCCGACGAAGGCCAGGTCGTGGTCGATGAAGTACTGCGCGAGCAGGCGGGACACCATCGACTTGCCGACGCCCCCCTTCTCGCCGCCGACGAGGTGGATCTTCGAGACCGGGTTTGTTTCGAGCGTGACGACTTGCATGGGGTGGGCGCCGTGGAAGTGGTTGGGCCCATTGTGCAGCACGACCCGTGCCGGGCGGGTTGTCATCCCGGCGCGGTATTCTCGCGTCCTCGAACCAACCCCCAGGGAACGAAGGCATGACGATCTCCGAGCGCACCGAGCGGTTTGCAGGCCTGCAGGTCATCGACTGGAAGCCCGGCGAGCCGGTGGTGCACCAGGCCGGCCAGGTGCACCGCCTGAGCATGGACTACGACGACAAGGACACCATGGCCGAGCGCCTCACGGCGTACCTCGACGCCGCCGACACGGCGAAGCTCCAGGCCCTCGTGATCGGCGCCTGGGGCGAGGCCCACGACGAAGGTCCGGAGCCGTTCCTCGAGGTGCTGATCGAACGCGCGGCCGAACTGCCCGCCCTGAAGGCGCTGTTCGTGGGCGACATGACCTACGAGGAGTGCGAGATCTCGTGGATCATCCAGGGCGACTACGGCCCGCTGCTGGCCGCGTTCACCGGCCTCGAGGTGCTGCGCATCCGCGGGTCCACGTCGCTCGAGCTGCCGGCCTTCCGCCACGACGCGCTGCGCGAGCTGGCGATCGAGTGTGGCGGCCTGCCCCGGGAGATCGGCGAGGCCCTCGCCTCGTCGACGCTGCCGAAGCTGGAAGCCCTCGAACTCTGGCTCGGCACCGACGACTACGGGTTCGACGGCGACGTCGACCTGGTCGGGCGTGTCGTCGCCGCGCTGCGCGGGCCGGCGCTGAAGACCCTGGGCCTGCGCGATGCGGAGATCGCCGACGACGTGGCGAAATGGCTCGCCGGCGAGCCGTGGGTGGCCGGCCTGCAGAAGCTCGACCTGTCCCTCGGCACGCTGGGCGATGCCGGCGCCGAGGCGCTGTGCGGCAGTGCCCACGTCGCCCGCGTGCCCGTGGTGGACCTGAGCCACCACTACATCAGTCCGGCCCTGCAGGAGCGGCTGCGCGCCGCGGTGCCCGGGGTGGTGCTCGACGACGCCCAGGCGCCGGACGACGAAGACCGCTACGTCGCGGTCGGCGAGTAACGCCGCCGGGATGCCGATGCGGTGGGTGGTGCTGGGCGTGGCTGGCAGCAAGCGCACGCGCGGGCTGCAGGACGCCTGCGAGCGCCTCGGCCGTCCGGCGCCGGTGCTGGTGGCCTGGCGCGACTGGCTGCGCGACCCGGCGTGCCTCGCGGCGGCCTTGTCGGCGCCGTGTGTGTTCAAGGTGGAACCGCCCGGCGACGACGCGGAGGTGCACCACGCCCTCGTCGTCCGGGGGGCCGAGCGGCTCGGGCGCCCCGTGCCGCCGGCGGCCGAACCGGGTGAACTCGCGGGCACCGACCTCTGGTTCGCCGGGTTCTCCGACACGATGGACCGGCTGGCCGCCACCCTCGCGCAGGCGCCCGGCGCCCGCCCGGTGAACCCGCCCGCGGACATCCTCGGGATGACCGACAAGCTCGAGTGCCAGTTGCGCCTGCAGGGTGCCGGCGTGCCCGTGCCCCGGCTGCTGGGGGCGGTGACGGACCACGCCTCGTTCGTCGCACGGCTCGACGCCGCGGGGCTCGACCGCGGGTGGCTGAAAGCACGGTTCGGGTCGTCGGCCGCCGGTGTGGTGGCGTTCCGCCGCAACCGCCGGGGCCAGGTGTCCGCCACCACGTCCGCGCACCTGGTGGACGGCGGGGGCGGCGCCCCGCGGCTCTTCAACGTGAAGCGGGTGCGGTCGTACCACCGGCCCGACGAGGTGCGGCGGGTGATGGACCTCGTGGCCGCCCAGGGCGCCTATGCGGAGGCCTGGGTGCCGAAGCCGCGCGCCGGGGCCGGCCACTTCGACCTGCGCCTGCTGGCGCTGCGCGGCGTGCCCGCGCACCGCGTGGCGCGCATCGGTGAACGCACCGTGACGAACCTGCACCTCGACAGCCGCCGGGCGGACCCGGCCGACCTCCTCGACGTCCCCGAGATCCGGCTCGCCGAGGACACGGTGCGCCGCGCGGCCGCGGTGTTCGGCGGCAGCGGCGTGATCGGCTTCGACCTCGTCGTGTCCGGCCCGCGTGCCCACGTGCTGGAAGCCAACGCCTTCGGTGACCTGCTGCCCGGCCTGCGCTGGGGCGGCCGCGACGCGTGGGACGCCGCGCTGGAGGCCGCATGAGCGCGTTCCCCGTGCCCGACATGAACGCGGTGGTGGGTTCGCACGACGTCGTGTTCATCACCCTCGACACCCTCCGGTTCGACGTGGCCCAGGGCTGCTTCGAGCGCGGCGAACTGCCGGTGCTCGCGCGCCACCTGCCGCCGTCGGGCTGGGCGCGCCGCCACACGCCGGGCAGCTTCACCTACGCGGCGCACCACGCCTTCTTCTCGGGTTTCCTGCCCACGCCGGACCGGCCGGGCCGCCACCCGCGCCTGTTCGCCACCGCCTTCCGCGGCAGCGAGACCACGTCGGCGTCCACCTGCGTGTTCGAGGAAGCCACCGTGGTCGAAGGGCTCGCGGCCCGGGGATACCACACGGTGTGCATCGGCGGCGTGGGCTTCTTCAACCGCCAGACCGCCCTCGGCTGCGTGCTGCCCGACCTGTTCGCCGAGAGCCACTGGAACCCCGCGATGGGGGTGGGCCACCGCCATTCCACCGAACGCCAGGTGGCGCTCGCGTGCGCGCGGCTGCAGGCGCTGCCGGGCCGGGTGTTCCTGTTCATCAACGTGTCGGCCATCCACTCGCCCAACCGCGCGCACCTGCCGGGTGCCGACGCCGATTCGGTGGAGAGCCACGCCGCCGCGCTGCGCTACGTGGACGGGGCGCTCGCACCGCTGTTCGACGCGTGCCGCGCGCGTGCACCCACGTTCGCCATCGTCTGCTCCGACCACGGCTCGGCCTATGGCGACGACGGGTTCTCGGGCCACCGCCTCGCGCACGAGAGCGTGTGGACCGTGCCCTACGGCCACTTCTTCCTCGACCCGACATGAGCGCCGTGCCGGCTGCCACGCCCTCCTCGCTCGACGCGCTGCTCCGCCGCGGCCCGTACCAGGCGTACTCGTACTCGTACCCGCACAAGAGCGCGTACCGGGCGCTCGCGGTGCCACGGGCGCTCGCCGACGTGTGGGCGGGCGAGGACCGCAGCGCGCTGTTCGCCTACGTCCACGTGCCGTTCTGCTCGATGCGCTGCGGCTTCTGCAACCTGTTCGCGATGGCGCAGCCCCACGACGACCTCGTGGACCGCTACGTGGCCGCGGTGGTGCGCCAGATGCAGGCGGTGGACGAGGCCCTCGGCGAGCGCCGCTTCGTGCGGCTCGCGCTGGGCGGGGGCACGCCGTCGTACCTGTCGGCCGCGCAGCTCGAACGGCTCTACAGCGCGCTGGCGCAGCGGCTCGGCATCGACCTGCAGGGCACGCCGTCGGGCATCGAGGTGTCGCCCGAGACGGTGACCGCGGACCGGCTGGCCGTGTGCCGGACGATGGGCGTGGACCGCGTCAGCATGGGCGTCCAGAGCTTCTCGGACGCGGAGGTGCGCGCGCTGGCCCGGCCGCAGCAGAACACCACCGTGGTCGCGGCGGTCGAGGCCATCCGCCGCGCGGGCTTCCCGGTGCTCAACCTCGACCTGATCTACGGCATCGCCGGCCAGACCCTCGCGAGCTGGGCGTCGTCGCTCGACAGCGCGCTGGCCCTCGCGCCGGAGGAGATCTACCTCTACCCGCTGTACGTGCGCGAGCGCACGGGCCTCGGCAAGCTCGCGATCCGGCGCGGGGCGGAGCCCGTGGACGACCGGCCCGCGATGTACGCGCTGGCCTGCGAACGCCTCGCAGCCGCGGGGTACGTGCAGGTGTCGATGCGGATGTTCCGGGCCCCGCACGCCCCGGCCGACGCGGGGCCGGCGTACAGCTGCCAGACGGACGGCATGGTGGGCCTCGGCGCCGGGGCGCGGTCTTACACGTCGCGGCTGCACTACTCGTCGCACTACGCGGTGGACCGCGTGGCGACGCGGGACATCGTCGAACGGTTCGCCGAAGGCGACCTCGCTCACTTCGCCACCGTGGACTACGGTTTCGAGCTGGACGGCGAGGAGCAGCGCCGGCGGTTCGCGATCCAGTCGCTGCTGAGCCAGCCGGGCCTCGTGGCGGCCGACTACCGCGCCCGCTTCGGTTCGGACTGGGCCGACGACCTGCCGCAGCTCACCGAACTCGCGGCCCGCGGCCTGGCGCACGACGACGGCCAGCTGCTGGCGCTGACGGCCGCCGGCCTCGCGCGCGCCGACACCCTCGGGCCCTGGCTCGTGTCGGACGGCGTGGCGCGCCGCATGGACGCCGGATGCTGACGCTGCTGTACCGCGGCAGCCTCACCAGCTGCAACTACGCGTGCGGCTACTGCCCGTTCGCGAAACGCCGCGACACCCGCGCGACCCTCGCGCGCGACGCGGCGGAGCTGGCCCGGTTCGTCGACTGGGTCGACGCCCGCGAGGTGCCCACCCGCGTGCTGTTCACGCCGTGGGGCGAGGCGCTGATCCGCCGCCACTACCGCGAGGCGATGGGCCGGCTCGCGGCGATGCCGCACGTGCTGCAGGTCGCCGCGCAGACGAACCTGTCGGGGCCGCTCGCGTGGCTCGAGGACGTGCCGCGCGACCGGCTGTCGCTGTGGTGCACGTGGCACCCCGAGGAGGTGCCGCTGCAGCGTTTCCTCGACCGCTCCGCCCGGCTCGCCACGCTCGGCGTGCGCCACTCGGTCGGGGTGGTGGCCCGGCGCGAGCACTACGACGCCATCCGGGCGCTGAAGGCGGCGCTGCCGGACGGTGTGCCGCTGTGGCTGAACGCCTACGACCGGCGCGGCCCCGGCTACTACACCGCGCAGGACCTCGCCTGGCTCGACGGCATGGACCCGTGGTTCCATCACGAACACAACCCCGGCGGCTCGCGTGGCAAGGCCTGCCGCGCCGGCGAAGAGGTGGTGTCGGTGGACGGGGACGGCGAGGTGCGCCGCTGCCACTTCGTGCCGCAGCGGCTGGGCAACCTCTACACCGACCCGTTGGAAGCGATGCTCGCGCCCCGGCCGTGCTCCCGGTTCAAGTGCGACTGCTTCATCGGCTACGCGCACCGGCGCGACCTGCCCATCGCCGAGGCGTTCGGCGACGGGGTGCTGGCGCGCATCCCGATCAGCGCCGTCGCCTGAAGTCCGTGGCGGCCCGCAGCACCAGGCGCTGGTAGCCGGATCCGAGCAGCCGCACGATCTTGTCGGCCCACCACGCGTCGCGCCCCACCAGCACACGCCGCTCGTTGCGCTCGACACCCTGCAGGATGCGCTGCGCGGCCGCGTGCGACGAGGTGGTGTTCAGCAGCCGGTCGAACGTGCGCCGGGCCTTCTCCACGGGCTGGCCCGTCCAGGCCTCGGTGCCCGGCGTGATGCGGGCGCGCCGGGCGATCTCGGTGCGCACGCCGCCCGGGTGCACGCAGGTGGCGCTCACGCACGAGCGGATCGACTCCAGCTCCATGCGCAGCGCCTCGGTGTAGCCGCGCACCGCGAACTTCGTCGCGTTGTACGGTCCGTTGAGCGGGATCGACATCAACCCGAACAGGCTCGAGGTGTTGACCACGTGGCCCTCGCCCGACGCGGTGAGGTGCGGCAGGAAGGCCTGCGTGCCCCACACCACGCCCCAGAAGTTGATGTTCATGATCCAGTCGAAGTCGGCCTGGGTCACCTCGGCGAGCGGGGCGCTCAGGCTCACGCCGGCGTTGTTGAACACGAAGTTCACGCGGCCGTGCTTGCGCACCACCTCGTCGGCCCAAGCGAACACGGCGTCGCGGTTGGCGGTGTCGACGTGGGACAGGGTCAGCGTGACGCCGCCCGACGCGGCGATGCGCGCGGTTTCGGCGAGGCCCGCATCGTCGATGTCGGACAGCGCGAGGTGGCAACCGCGCCGGGCCAGTTCCACCGCGAGCGCGCGGCCCATGCCGGACGCCGCGCCCGTGATGGCGGCCACCCTGCCCTTGAAGCGGTCGCGGGCCACGGCGCCGGCCTCAGCGGGGGTACGGCGGGCTCGCGAGCAGTTCGCTCACCCGCGTGCGCAGCCCGGCGGGTGTGACCGCGGCCGCCGGCACGGGCTCGCCGGCGACGAGGCCCACGCGACTCCAGAAGCCGCGCCGGAACGGGCGGACCATCGCGGTGCCGTGTTCCACGCGGGAGAAGAACGAGCCCCACAGGTTCTGCAGCGCCATCGGGATCACCGGCACGGGGTTGCGTTCCAGCAGCTTCATCACGCCGGCCTTGAACTCGCCCAGTTCGCCGTCCTTCGTGATGGCGCCCTCCGGGAAGATGCAGACCAGGTCGCCGTCGTCGAGGTGGGCGGCGGCGCGGGCGAAGGCCGCCTCGTACACCGCCGGGTTCTCGCGCTGCGAGGCGATCGGGATGGCCTTCAGCAGCCGGAACATGTGGCCCAGCACGGGCATGTTGAAGATGCGGTGGTCCATGATGAACACCACCGGCCGCGGGCTCGCGCCCATCAGCACCACGGCGTCGATGAAGCTCACGTGGTTGCACACCAGGATGGCCGCGCCTTCGACCGGCAGGTGTTCGTCGCCGCGCACCTTGAAGCGGTAGATCAGCCGCGTGACCACGAAGGCGACGAAGCGCAGCAGGTACTCGGGCAGCAGCAGGAAGATGTAGCCCGCGACGATGGCGTTGGCGATGCCGACGATCAGGAACACCTGCGGGATCGTGGCGCCGAAGTGCAGCAGCGCGCCCACGGCGACCGAGCTGACGATCATGAACAGCGCGTTGAGGATGTTGTTGGCCGCGATGATGCGGGCGCGGTGGCTGGGCGCCGAGCGGAGCTGGATCAGCGCGTACATCGGCACGCTGTAGAGGCCGGCGAACAGCGACAGCAGCGCCAGGTCCGCCATCACGCGCCAGTGGGCCGGCTGCGAAACGAAGGCCGACAGCGTGAGCCCATCGGCCGGCGGCAGCCCGCGCGACGCGAAGTACAGGTCGATGGCGAACACGCTCATGCCGATGGCACCGAGCGGCACGAGGCCGATCTCGACGTGGCGGCGCGACAGCACCTCGCACAGCAGCGAACCCACGCCGATGCCCACCGAGAACACCACGAGCAGCAGCGACGCCACCTGCTCGTTGCCGTGCAGCACCTCCTTCGCGAACGACGGGAACTGCGACAGGAACACCGCGCCGAAGAACCACATCCACGAGATGCCCAGCAGCGATCGGAACACCACGAGGTTGCCGTGCGCGAGCTTGAGGTTGCGCACGGTTTCGGTGACGGGGTTCCAGTTGATGCGCAGGCCCGGGTCGGTGGACGGCGACACCGGCACCGCCTGCGACAGCACGCGGCCGAGCACGGCGAGCGCGACGCAGGCCACGGCGACCCAGGTGGCGCCCACCTCGGGCATGGCGATCAGCAGGCCGCCGGCCACGTTGCCGAGCAGGATGGCCACGAAGGTGCCCATCTCGACCATGCCGTTGCCGCCGGTGAGCTCGCGCTCGTCGAGGTGCTGCGGCAGGTACGCGAACTTCACGGGGCCGAACAACGTGGAGTGCAGGCCCATCAGGAACACGCAGCCGAGCAGCACCGGCACGTTGTGCGTGACGAAGCCCCACGCCGCGATGGCCATCACGGCGATCTCGAAGTTCTTCACGAAGCGGATCAGCGACGCCTTGTCGTGTTTGTCGGCGAGCTGGCCGCTGGTGGCCGAGAACAGCAGGAACGGCAGGATGAACAGCGCCCCGATCACGAGCCCGGCCATCTCCGGCGCCAGCCAGGCCACCTGGATCTGGTACGTCACCATCACGGTGAGCGCGAACTTGAAGAGGTTGTCGTTGCCGGCGCCGAGGAACTGCGTCCAGAAGAACGGCGCGAAGCGCCGCTGGGACAGCAGGGCGAACTGGTTCGGGTGCGGGGCGTGGCTCAAGCGGATTCCTCGGGGCGACGGTTCGGGAAGGGTTGTAGCACCGAATCAGCGGATCGCGATGGGGCGGGACCCGAGGCCGCTGCGTTCGAGCCACAGGAACACGGAATCGGCGGTCACGGTGAAGATGCGGCCGCTGTAGCGGTACTTGTCGGGGTGGTCGTCGAACGCGATGTTGGCCTGGGTGACCCGGGCGCCCAGGCGCTGGAAGGTCGACAGGTGGATGGTGGCCGGCTTGTAGCCCTTCAGGTTCAGCCAGGACTGGGCGCGGTCGCGGCTGTTCGCGTCGGTGTCCTCGGCCATCGCGAGCGTCTCGATCGCCCACTGGTTCGACTGCTGGTACTTCTTGCTCCAGACGTAGGCCAGCATGCTGTAGTCGGGGATGTGGAGACGGGACAGCCGGCCGTTGTCGCGCAGCACGGCCAGCAGGTGCGCCTGCACCTCGGGTTTCGGCACCACGATGCCCGCCTCGTAGTCGAACGGGTCGTCGAGGAAGAACTCGCCCAGGCCCTGGCGGAAGATCGCCGAGGTGTCGGTGCCGCACTCGTTGAGCTTGTGCACCACGCGCCACACGTCGCCGTCGCGGTACGCGAAGCCGAGGTGGGAGTAGCGCTGGCCGTACTCGCGCAGGTCCTGGCCCACGCGGGCGATGACCACCACGTCGGCGCCGGTGCCCTTGAGGTGCTGCTCCACGCGGCTGGCCAGGGCCAGGCCGCGGCTGATGGCCTGGGTGTCCGGGGCCTTCTGTTCGCACGTCTGGCCGGCATGGGCGGCCACGGCGGCGAGGGCCAGCACGAGGCCGGCGACGACACCGCGGGCGCTCATCGCGTCACCCGTTCGTTGTAGAGCAGCGCCTTGCCCACCTCGTTCGGGATGAACGCGATGGCCGTGCCGGCGGCCGAGAGCACCATCCCGGCCCCCACGGCGCTCGCGGTCACCGCCGTGCCCACGCCCACGGACAGGCCCCCCACCCCCTGCCCCACCAGGCGCACGGTGCAGCGCACGCCGGTGGCGATGTTCTCGAGGACCCACACCGTGGCGTCGACCGAGGCCTCGACGGCCACGATGGTGAACACGGCCCCGGCCGACAGCACGGCCGACGGGCCGACCACCGAGATCGCGACCGGCAGCATCGACAGGCCGGCGCTCGCTTCCGAGGCGCCCGAGCGGTGCGCCTGGGCGGGGGTGTGCAGGACCAGGGCGGCGGCGAGGGCCACCCCGAGAGAGAGTTGCTTGAAGCGATTCATGGCGGGGGTCTCCGGGTGAAGTCGGGGGCTCATTCGAACGAGCGGCCGCGGTCGGCCTGTTCGGCTTCGAAGGCGTCGCGCAGGGTCTTGGCCAGCGTGAACACGGACGAGATCAGGAACAGCCAGCTGACGCCGAGGAAGGCCTTGTAGGTCGGGTTGATGTCCATGCGGTACAGGCCCCAGGCGGTCAGGCCCATCGCCAGCGCGAAGCCGCCCCACACCACCAGCTTCCACATCGGGGTGTCGGTGCTGCGGCCTTCGTTGTCGCGGACGAACTTCGAGAGGCCGAAGGCGGTGGAGAGGCAGAAGACGTAGCCCATGACCATGAACGCGCGGTCCAGGTCCTGGCCCGGGAGGTACGCGAGGCCGGTGGCGCACAGCGCGACGGCGAGGCCGAAGGAAACCCAGACCTGCAGTTTCCAGGCGCGGGTGTCGTGGCGGGCGGCGGGAGCGTTCATGGTCGTCTTCAGGGGTTGAGTGAACATGGCTGAATGGTCGTCGCGGACCGCCTTGGTATCAATCCATCTGAGGTGGGACGCATTCGGAGGTGCGTCTGGTATCGTTTGTTGATACTTTTCGGGAGTTTTTGCCATGAGCACCACCCTCGACCTGGTGACCACGCTGAAGGCCGAGCTGAAGGCCGCGCAGGTGACCTACGCCGACTTGGCGGAGCACCTCGGGATGTCGGAGTCGAGCATCAAGCGCATCTTCGCGAAGGGCGACATGCCGCTCTCGCGCATCGACGAGGTGCTGCGCGTGCTGAAGATGGACTTCGCCGAGCTGGCCCGCAAGGTGGCCGACGCCCGGCCCGAACGCAGCGAGCTCACGCTCGAGCAGGAGAAGGCCGTGGTGGCCGACCGCGTGCTGCTGCTGATCGCCATCTGCTGCCTGAGCCAGTGGTCGCTGGAGCAGATCGTGGCCACGTACACGCTGAGCGAGGCGCAGTGCCTCGTGTACTTCAAGGTGCTGGACCGCCTGGGCGTGATCGAGCTGCGCCCGCTGAACCGCTACCGCCTCAAGGTGGCCAAGACCTTCCGCTGGCGCCCCAACGGCCCGGTGATGAACTTCTTCCGCACCCACGTGGCGGGCGACTTCTTCAGCGCGGGTTTCGACGAGCCGGGCGAGATGATGATGCTGGTGCACGGCCAGCTGTCGCCCGCGGCGGCGGAGGGTTTCGTGGAGCGCCTGCGCCGCGTGGGCCAGGACTTCGCGCAGCAGCACGTGGCCGACCAGCGGCTGCCGGCGGACAAGCGCCGCGCGTTCACGCTGGTGGTGGGGATGCGTTCGTGGCTGTTCGGCGCGTTCAGGGACCTGAAGCGCGACGACCGCGAGACGCTCAACGAGCTTCCGGCGGTGCCTGGGGCGGCTCGGGGTCCACGTTGAGCGCGCCGGTGAGCCGCACCTGCGAGCCGTTGCGGTACACGTCGAGTTCGAGCTGGGTCTGCTGCATCAGCGCGACCATCGAGCCTTCGTCGACGGCGGTCATCGCGGGCGTGTCGATCGAGTAGACGACGTCGCCGGTCTTCAGTCCCATGCGGTCGTAGCGGCCCTCGGGCAGCACGCGGTCCACGACGAAGCCGCCGCGCGGGTCGGGGTGCACCTGCACCTCGTTGAGGAAGGCCGCGGCCAGTTGCGGCCGGGCGGTGGTGAGCTGGCGGGCTTCGACGGCGGGCGCTTCGGCGTTCTCGTCGGCTGGGGCAGTCGAGGCGACGGTGACCGAGCGCAGCGCGAGTTCGCGCGACTGCGACCCGAAACGCAGCGTGACCGCCTGGGCGTCGACGTGTTCGAGGCGGATGCCGGGGAACACCTCCTGGCCCACCGTGTACGTGGCCGGGCGCGAGGCCACGGCGATCACCGCGCCGCGTGGCGTGAGGTCGAGCAGGGCGAGGTCGATGTCGGGGAATGGGGCGTCGCCACGCACTTCGGCCTGGGCCTGGGCGAGGCGGTTCGCGGCGACCGACGGCGGCGGCGCGGGCCGCTCGGCCGGGTCGTCCGGCAGGGACCACACGCCCACCGCCAGCACCACGCCAGCGGTGGCCGCGAGGCCCACCCATCGCCAGGGCGACGGGCGGGCGTTCAGGTGGAGGGACCCGTTCATGGTGAGACTGCAGGGTCCGTCCGCCCTCGCCTCACGGCGTGACGCGCGACTTCAGCCAGGTCATCGTGGCCGGGAGGGCCCAGGCGCCGCTGCCGTACTGGTAGTTGGCATCGACGGCCAGCACGCCGGTGCACTGGGCGCCGTAGGTGCCGAGGCCCATGAAGCAGTGGTCGGCGTACAGGTCGAGCACGTTCGTGTCCTTCACGATGGCCCAGCCGGAACCGTCGGACTTGATGCACGAGGTGGGGCTCAGGCCGCTGCAGGTGATGCCGGTGACGAGTTCGGCCTGCGAGCGGGCGATGGCTTCGGTGCCGCCGACGAACATGTCGCGTTCGCCGTTGATGATGCGCAGGTTGCTGCCCGGTTGCGCGTGCTTGCCGTTGGCCATGCACGACTGCAGGTTGTAGGCGACGGTGTAGGTGGAGCCGGTGCCCTGGCCCATCGACGCGCGGATGCGGGAGTCATAGTCGCGCGACAGCACGGAGATGATCGAACCCTGGCTCAGGCCGCCGGTCACGATGCCCTTGGAGCAGTCGGCCTTGGCCCGCGAGCACAGCTTCGCGATGGCGCTGTTGGCGTTGCTGGCGTTGAAGATGCACTTGGCGCGCTGGCCGATGGTGGAGCAGGTGCCGAACGACGCGTTGTCGTACTGCACGGTGGCGGCGACGAAGCCCTTGGCCACCGCGGCGTCGACGGCGGCCATGGCCCATGCGCCGTTGTAGGTCTCGCCGGTGCCGCCGATGTGGACGTACACGGGGTACTTGCCGGAAGCGGTGGGCTCCTTGCCCTGGATGCTGTAGGTGGAGCCGCAGGACGAGGTGCTGCCGCCCTTGTAGGTCGCGGTGAAGCTGGTTTGCGCGGCCGCGTACGACGACGCGACGGCGAACGCACAGGCGAGGACCGCCCGGATCAGGGTTTTCGTTTTCAAGGTCTGTCTCCGTTCTGGGTTGAAGACCGGGTCTTTGCCCGGCCAGCACGTTGAATGCGCGTGCTGGAACGAATCATGAACCTCGATTCACAAATTGTGTGGTCCGATGTTTAAGGACTTTCCGGGATGCGCGTAATGCCTGGAAGAACGTTCTTCAGAGCACACCGCGCTCGCGCAGCGCCTGCAGCTGGCTGGCGGTGACACCCACCTCGCGCAGCACGGCCTCGGTGTCCTCGCCGAGCGTGGGCGCGCGCCGCGTGATGCCACCCGGCGTCGCGCTGAGCTTCGGCACGATGCCCGGCACGTCGACCGCGAGGCCGTCGGCGGACACGACGCGCTCCACCATGCCGCGGGCGCGGTAGTGCGGGTCCTCGGCGATGTCCTTCGCGGTGTAGAGGCGGCCCGCGGGCACCTGCGCGGCGTTGAGGACGTCGAGCACCTCGGCCACCGTGCGCGCGGCGGTCCAGGTGCCGATGGCCGCGTCGATCTCGGCCACGCGGGCCACGCGCGCGGGGTTGCCGACGAGGGCCGGGTCGTCGCCCAGGTCGCGCCGACCGATGGCGGCCATCAGCCGCGTGAAGATGCTGTCGCCGTTGCCGGCCACGAGCACCCAGCCGTCGGCGCACGGGTACGCGTTGCTGGGGGCGATGCCCGGCAGCGCCGAGCCCGCGGCTTCACGCACCGCGCCGAAGGCGCTGTACTCGGGCAGCAGGCTTTCCATGCAGTTGAAGACGGCCTCGTAGAGCGCCACGTCGATCACCTGGCCCTGCCCTGTCGCGTGGCGGTGGTGCAGGGCCATGAGGATGCCGATCACGCCATGCAGCGAGGCGAGCGTGTCGCCGATGCTCACCCCCACGCGCACCGGCACGCGGCCCGGCTCGCCGGTGAGGTGGCGCAGCCCGCCCATCGCCTCGGCCACCACGCCGAAGCCGGGGCGGTCCTTGTACGGGCCGGTCTGGCCGTAGCCGCTGATGCGCAGCATGATCAGGCCGGGGTTCGAGCGCGACAGCGTGGCGTGGTCGAAGCCCCAGGCCTCCATCACGCCGGGCTTGAAGTTCTCGACCACCACGTCGCACTCGTCGATCAGGCGGCGCACGAGGTCGCGGGCCTCGGGCGATTTCAGGTCGAGGGCCACGCTCTTCTTGTTGCGCGACTGCACCTGCCACCACACGCTGGTGCCCTCGTGCAGCAGGCGCCACTGGCGCAGCGGGTCGCCGGCGCCGGGCGGTTCGATCTTGATGACCTCGGCGCCGAAGTCGGCGAGGGTCTTCGCGGCGAAGGGGCCCGCGATCAGCTGGCCCATCTCGAGCACCTTGAGTCCGGCGAGCGGGCCCATCGCGTCAGCTCGCCTTCTGCTCGATCAGGTACGAGGCGTCGTCGTACTGGCCCAGCACGTCGACCAGGTACGGCATCAGCTCGACCAGTTCGTCGTGGAGCGTGTACGGCGGGTTCATGATGAACATGCCGCTGCCGGCCAGGCCGAAGCCCTGCGCATCGGGCTGCTGCACCGTCATCCGCACGTGCAGCCAGCCCTTCGGGGCGATGGTCTCCAGGCGGCGCGGCAGCTGGGCGGCCTCGAGCTTGGTGACCTGCGGGTACCAGACCATGTAGACGCCTTCGGCGAAGCGGTCGATGGCCTCGCGCAGCGACGAGATCACGCGGCCGTAGTCGGCGTGGCCCTCGTACGACGGGTCCATCAGCACGGCGGCGCGGCGTGTCGACGGCGGCACCTGGCCCTTCAGGCCATCGAAGCCGTCGCTGTCGCGGATCTCGACGCCCTTGGTCTCGCCGAGGAAGGACGACAGGATGCGGTGGTCGGTGGGATGGCGCTCGAAGAGGCGCAGCTGGTCGCCGGGGCGCAGCAGCATCTGCGCGAACGCGGGCGAGCCGGGGTACTGCTCCATGCGGCCGTCGGGGTTGAACTGCTTGACGAGCTGCACGTAGTCGGCGGCGAGTTCGGGCAGGTCGTCGCGGTCCCACAGGCGGGCGATGCCTTCGAGGTACTCGCCCTTCTTCTGGGCGTACTGGCCTTCGAGCGAATAGCCGCCGGCGCCGGCGTGGGTGTCGACCAGCCGGTACGGCTTGTCCTTCTGGTTCATGTAGCGGAGCACGCGGGTCAGCACGATGTGCTTGAGGACGTCGGCGTGGTTGCCCGCATGGAAGGCGTGGCGGTAGGCGAGCATGGGCGGATCTCGGTGGGGTGGCGCGGTAAGTCGCTATTGTCGTTGGTCCGCACCGTCGAGGTGGGCGAACCGCGCGACCAGCTCGTCGAGCACGCCGCGCACGCGCAGCGGCAGGTGGCGGTGGGTGGGCAGGATGGCCTGCAGCGGGAAGGTGTCGCTCGACCAGTCGGGCATCACCTCGACGAGCCGCCCGGCCGCCAGGTCGGCCAGCACGTCGAGCCGGGCCTTGAAGGCGATGCCGAGGCCGGCCACGGCCCATTCGCGCACCAGGCCGCCGTCGTCGGCCACCCGGTTGCCGTGCACGCGCACCGTGAGGGACTCGCCGGCGCGGTGGAAGGTCCAGCGCACCTCGGGGCGGCTGCGCAGGTTCAGCGCCAGGCAGTTGTGGGCGTCGAGGTCATGGGGGTGCCGCGGCACGCCGTGGCGTTCCAGGTACGCGGGGGAGGCGACCGCCAGGCGGCGGGTGGTCGCGAGCGGCCGGGCGACCAGCGACGAGTCCTGGAGCACCCCGTAGCGCACGGCGAGGTCGACGCGCTCCCGGGTCAGGTCGTGCATCGAGTCGGACAGGTGCATCACGACCCGCAGCCGCGGGTGGCGGGACAGCAGCGGCTCGAGCATCGGGCTCAGCACCGAACGGCCGAGGTCGAGTGGCGCGGCCAGGTGCACCTCGCCGGCGAGCGCCTCGCGCTGGGCCCCGAGCAGCGAACGGGCGTCGTCCAGCACGCCGAGCGCGCGCTGGGCATGCTCGCGCAGCAGTTCGCCCTCGGGCGTGAGCCGCATCGACCGGGTGGACCGCTCGACGAGGCGCACGGCCAGCGAGGTCTCCAGGCGCTTGAGCGAGGCGCTGGCCGCGGCCGGGGTCATGTCGAGCTGACGCGCGGCGGCGCTCAGCGAGCCGGCGTCGGCCAGGCGGATGAACAGCTGGAGCTGGGAGAGCTGCAGGTCGGCGGGCCAGTTCATCTGCAAACGGGATTTGAAAGTGTTGTCGGTTCGAGCTGGATTATCAATCGGAAGCGATGTCCGTAGAGTTCGTTCCATCCCATCAGGAGCTTCCCCATGAAAGCCATCGCCCGCTACCAGCCCCTTCCGATCGACCACCCCGAATCGCTGGTCGACACCACCCTGCCCGCCCCGGCACCGGGTCCGCGCGACCTGCTGGTGCGGGTGCACGCCGTGTCCGTCAACCCGGTGGACACCAAGGTGCGCGCCAACGCCGCGGCCGACTGCCAGCCGAAGGTGCTGGGCTTCGACGCCGCCGGCGTGGTCGAGGCCGTGGGCGCGCAGGTGACGCTGTTCAAGGTCGGCGACCGCGTGATGTATGCGGGCGACATCACCCGCCCCGGCAGCAATGCCGAGCTGCAGGCGGTGGACGAACGCATCGTGGGCCGGATGCCCGCGTCGCTCGGTTTTGCCGAAGCCGCCGCACTGCCGCTGACCGCCATCACCGCGTGGGAGCTGCTGTTCGACCGGCTCGGCATCACGCCCCAGACCACCGGCACGCTGCTGGTCACGGGGGCGGCCGGTGGTGTCGGCTCCATCCTCGTGCAGCTGGCCCGGCAGCTGACGTCGCTGACCATCGTGGGCACCGCTTCGCGGCAGGAGACCCAGGCCTGGGTGCGCGAGCTCGGCGCCCACCACGTCATCGACCACACGAAGCCGATCACCGAAGGCCTGCGCGCCGCCGGCATCGGCCCGGTCGAGTTCGTCGCGAGCCTCACCCACACCGACCAGCACTACGCGCAGATCGTCGAGGCGCTCGCGCCGCAGGGCCGCCTGGGCCTGATCGACGATCCGAAGGCGCCGCTCGACGTGATGGCGCTCAAGCGCAAGGCGCTGTCGCTGCACTGGGAGATGATGTTCGCCCGCCCGATGTTCCAGACGCCCGACATGCAGGCCCAGCACGACCTGCTGGAGCGTGTGGCCGCGCTCGTCGACGAGGGCCGGCTGCGCACCACGCTGGGCGAACGGTTCGGTGCCATCAACGCGGCGAACCTGCGCCGGGCCCATGCGCTGATCGAGTCCGGCCGGGCGAAGGGCAAGGTGGTGCTCGAGGGCTTCTGATTCCGCCAAACAGCAGGGCCGCCGTTCACCTTCGTGACAGATGGCCCTCCCGACACTTCGTACGATCGTACGCACTCCCGCCACCAGGAACCCTGCCATGACCTCCCTGTTCGACCCCGCCCGCATCGGCGACATCCCCGTCGCCAACCGCATCGCGATGGCCCCGCTGACGCGCAACCGCGCCGGCGCCGGCCAGGTGCCCACCGACCTCACCGTCGAGTACTACCGCCAGCGCGCGAGCGCCGGCCTGATCATCACGGAAGCCTCGCAGATCGTGGCCGAGGGCCAGGGTTACCTCGACACCCCCGGGATCTTCTCGCCCGAGCAGATCGCCGGCTGGAAGAAGGTGACCGACGCGGTGCACGCCGAAGGCGGCCGCATCGTGATCCAGCTGTGGCACGTGGGCCGCATCTCGCACGTGTCGCTGCAGCCGGGCGGCATCGCGCCGGTCTCGTCGACCGACCGCGCGGCCCGGGGCAAGACCTTCACGAAGGACGGCTTCGTCGACACGTCGACGCCGCGTGCGCTGCGCACGGACGAGATCCCCGGCATCGTCGCGGCCTATCGGCACGCGGCCCGCTCGGCCATCGATGCCGGCTTCGACGGCGTGGAGGTGCACGGCGCCAACGGCTACCTGATCGACCAGTTCCTGCGCGACAGCGTCAACGACCGCACCGATGCGTACGGCGGCTCCATCGAGAACCGCACGCGCCTGCTGGTGGAAGTGATGGAGGCGGTGGTGGCCGAGATCGGCGCCGGCCGCACCGGCCTGCGGCTGAGCCCGGTCACGCCCGTCAACGACGCCGGCCAGGACAGCAACGCGCAGGCCCTGTTCGACCGCGCGGTGGAGCGCATCGCCCCGCTGAAGATCGCGTTCCTGCACGTGATCGAAGGCCAGACCGGCGGTGCGCGCGACGTGGCCCCGTTCGACTACGAGGCGCTGCGCACGCGGTACAAGGCGGGCCACGAGGCCGGCGCCTGGATGGTCAACAACGGCTACAACCGCCAGATGGCGATGGACGTGGTGTCGTCGGGGGCGGCGGACGTGGTGGCCTTCGGCCGGCCGTTCATCGGCAACCCGGACCTGGTGCGGCGGTTGAAGGACGACAAGCCGCTGGCGGATCTGAACCCGAAGCTGCTGTATGGCGGGGGGGCGGAGGGGTACACGGATTACCCCGCGTTGAGCTGAAGCAGGTCACCCCGGCGAACGCCGGGGCCCACTGTCCGCTGGCGCGTTGCGGGAACAGTGGGTCCCGACGTTCGTCGGGATGACGCGCTTCGCTATTTTTTGTGCGCCCCGGTCTTCCCCCGGAAGATCTCCTCGATCCCCACCTCCCGCGGCCCCGGGATCACCTCGAACCCCTGCCCCGCCGTGATGGTGCCAGGGTCGCGCACCGCGAGGTAGAACCCGCACCACGCGTTCGCAGCCATCAGCTTCACGGCCTGGTTGAACCCCATGGCCGCGTTGAACTTGAAGCATGGGAATCGCGGTTCGCTCACCGCCAGCGTGCAATCGGGGAACCTGAGCAGGTCGCCCACCCACACCTGCGTTTCGAGCAGGCCCGCGAGGGTGAGGTTCTCACCCATCGCGCCGTGGGGCAGCGGGTCGTTCCAGCCGGCCACCTTCGCCTGTGCACGCACGGTCTGCCAGAACGGGTAGTGTTCGCTCGGGTACGCGTACACGGCCTTCGAGAGGCCGCCGTGCACCGAGAGGTCGGCCTGTTCGTCGCCATCGAGCCCCATCGGACGCACCGCCACCGGGCCGTCCACCGAACGCTTGAGGATGCCGGTGAGCACCGGCCGGCCGCCGATCTCGATCTCGGTGGCCTTTGCGCGGTTCACGCTGAGCAGGGTCGCCGTCATTTCACGCCCTTCCAGCCGCGCGCGCTGCCCGCCACGCGGCGGCCGTTCGCACCGCTGACCCACTGGCCGAACAGCTTGGCCGCGGGGTGGTTCACGCGGAACGACCGCATCACCACCACCTCGGTGGCCATGCGCGGGTCGCCCTCGACGATGACTGCGAGGGGCTTGCCACCGCGCCTCAGCCACTGGCCGCGGTCCACCACGGTGTACGCGCCGGTGGAGATGGCCAGCGCGAGCGGGTCGGTGCCGGCCGGGGCCTTCAGGTACCACGGGTTGCCCGGGGCGACCTTCGCGGCGCGCCACAGCACGAGTTCGCCGAGGTTGGCGCTCGAGCCTGGCAATGGGGCGATGAACGGGGCCTTGGCCTCGGCGAGTTTCGCCAGGGCCACGCCGATGTCGCGTTCGCCCAGCAGCCCGGCCGGGTCGGTGGCCTTCTTGCCCTTGCCCTCGACCGGGCCCACCAGCACGAAGTCACCGCCGGCGATCACGTGGCGGTCGTGTGCGAGGCCCTGCTTCTCGAGGCGGTTCTCGATCTCGGGCGCGTTGGTCATCGACGAGTCCACCTCGCCCTGCTCCAGCGCGGACAGCACCGAGGCGCTGGTGCCCGGCATCAGCTTCACCGCGACGCCGGTGTCGCGGCCGAACGCCTTCTGGAAGGCCTGGGCGAGGCCGGCATCGACGAGGGACTGCTCGACCCCGAGCAGCAACGGGTCGGCGAGGGACTTCTTCTGGGCGGCCACGGCGGGAAGTGCGGTGGCCAGCAGCGAGATCAGGAGCGGGCGGCGGTTCATGGAGGCGGATCTTACGTTCCCGGACGGGGCAAGCTGTAAGGCATGGCAGGTGCGGCCGCCGGGGCGCACCGATAGATTGCGGCCCTCCCCGTTCCTTCAGGAGTTCCGATGAACCGAGGCCGCACGATCCCCGATTCTCCCGACAGCTGGGCCTGGTGCGAAGCCTGCAGCGACCGCCTCCAGGAGCAGGAGCCGCGCCTCAAGACGGCCGATGCCGACGAGTTCGCCGCGAAGCTGTGGCTCGACGAAACGGTGCGCGACGACTGCCCCGTGCGGGCCGCCGACCGGTTCCTGACGAAGCCCTGGGACGAGTGATCGCCCCGTGCGCTCGTCAGAGCGCCGACGTGAGCACCCGGCCGTCGCGGTAGAACGCGCGCAGGTTCTCGCGCACGAGGTCGGCCATCGCGCGGCGGGTCTGTTCGGTGCCGCTGGCCACGTGGGGCAGCAGCACCACGTTGTCCATCGCGATCAGCTCGGTCGGCACGTTCGGTTCGCGGTCGAACACGTCGAGGCCTGCGCCGGCGATGCGGCCTTCCTGCAACGCCTTCACGAGGGCCACCTCGTCGACCACGCTGCCGCGGGCGACGTTGACCAGGAAGCCCTGCGGGCCCAGCGCGTCGAGCACCTCGGCGCTGATCAGGTGGCGCGTCTCGGCGCCGCCGGACACGATCACCACGAGGAAGTCGCACCACGACGCGAGTGCGGTGAGCGACGGCTCGTGCTGCCACGGCGCATCGGCCACCACGCGGCGGCTGTGGTACCGGATGTCCATGTCGAACCCGCCGGCCCGCTTGGCGATGGTGCGCCCGATGCGGCCGAGGCCCACGATGCCGAGGCGCCGTCCGCTGACCCGCTGGGCCAGGCGGAAGCGGCCGTTCATCCAGTCGCCGCGGCGCAGGAAGCGGTCGGCCGCGGTGACGCCGCGGGCCACGTCGAGCACGAGGGCCATGGCCAGGTCGGCCACGCAGTCGTTCAGCACGTCGGGCGTGTTGCCCACCGCGATGCCCCGGCGGGCGGCTTCGGCGAGGTCGAGGGCGTCGGTGCCCACGCCGAAGCTCGAGATCACCTTCAGCGAGGGCAGCGCGCCGATCAGTGCCGCGTCGGCCCCGAAGCCACCCGACGTGACGAGGCCGGTGAACTCGGGGCCGTGGGCCGCGAGGAAGGCGGCGCGTTCGGCCACCGGGGGGAGCAGGGTCAGGTCGCAGTCGGCGGCCAGTTCCTGCTCCAGTTCGGGCAGCAGACGGCCGTGCTGCAGGACGCGGGGGCGGGTGCTCATGGTCAGTCGATCTTCACGTTGCCGGCCTTGACGATCTTGACCCACTTCGCCTGCTCGGCCACCTGGTAGTCGCCGAACTGCTTCGGCGTGTTGGGCGCGTACTCGAGGCCCAGCGTGTACATCTTCGCCTTGGTCTCGGTGGTCGCGAGGATCTTCTGCAGCTCGCTGTTCAGGCGGTCGACGATCGCCGGCGCGGTGCCGGCCGGGGCGAAGAGGCCCTGCCAGCTCACCACGTCGAACCCGGCCACGCCCGCTTCCTGCAGCGTGGGCACGTCGGGCAGCGTCGGCGTGCGCTTGGGCGACGTGACGGCCAGGGCCCGCACCTTGCCGGCCTGGATGTGCGGCAGCGCCACGGTCACGGTCTCGAAGCTCATCGGCACCTGGCCGGCGATCACGTCCTGGATGGCCGGGCCGCTGCCCTTGTACGGGACGTGGAGGATGTCGATGCCGGCGAGCACCTTGAGCGTTTCGCCCGACATGTGCTGCGACGTGCCCTGCCCCGCCGACGCGAACGCGTACGACCCGGGCTTGGCCTTGGCGCGGCCGATCAGCTCCTTCGCGGTCTTCGACGGTTCGGTGGCGGTCACGATCAGCACGTTGGCGATGCTGCCGAGCCGGATGATCGGGGCGAAGTCCTTCGAGGCGTTGTACGGGATCTTGGCCGACAGCGCCGGGTTGATGGCGTGCGAGGCGACCGTGCCGAGCAGGATGGTGTAGCCGTCGTTCGGCGACTTGGCCACGCTGTCGGCGCCGATCACGCCGCCCGCGCCGGCCTTGTTCTCGACGATCACCGTCTGCTTCAGCGCGATCTGCAGCTGGGCCGCGACGTGGCGGGCCAGGATGTCCGACGTGCCGCCCGGGGCGAAGGGCACCACGAGCTTGATGGGTTTCGAGGGCCACGTGTCCTGGGCGAACGACGGGGTGGACACCACGGCGAGGCCGGCGGCGATGGCGGCGGCGTGGGCGAGGAAGGAACGGCGAGCGGACATCGAATAACTCTCCAGGACAAGCAGCAAACGCATTTGTCGTCAGTTGTCAGACAACAAGCGGAAGGAATGGTCATCATCTCCAGCACGGTTCTCCCCGCATATCAGGGTTAACCAGCACTCCCGGCGCTTGCGTTTCCGGTGGTTAGTTGTACGATGACATACAACGTGCGGACGTCGCACTGCCCCGCCCGCCATGAGTGGGCATCCTCACTCGGAGTCTCCATGAACCCCCAAGAGCTGAAACAAGCCCTTTCGTCCGGTCTGCTGTCCTTCCCGCTGACCGACTTCGACGCGAACCTCCAGTTCAACAAGGCCGCGTACACGAAGCGCCTCGAATGGCTGATGCCCTACGGCGCCACGGTGCTGTTCGCCGCCGGCGGCACGGGTGAGTTCTTCTCGCTCGAACCGGGTGAGTTCACGGAAGTGGTCCGCACCGCCGTGGAAACCTGCAAGGGCGACACGCCCATCGTGGCCGGCGCCGGTGGTGGCACCACGCTCGCGATCCAGTATGCCCAGGCCGCCGAGAAGGCTGGCGCGCAAGGCATCCTGCTGCTGCCGCACTACCTGACCGAAGCTTCGCAAGAAGGCCTGATCGCCCACGTGAAGGCCGTCTGCGCCTCCGTGAAGATCGGCGTGATCGTCTACAACCGCGCCGGCATGCGCCTCTCGCCCGCCTCGCTGGAGCAGCTGGCCGAGCAGTGCCCGAACCTGATCGGCTACAAGGACGGCGTGGGCGACATCGAGCTGATGGTGTCGATCCGCCAGCGCCTCGGCGACCGCTTCTCGTACCTGGGCGGCCTGCCCACCGCCGAAGTCTTCGCCCACGCCTACCGCGCGCTCGGCGTGCCGGTGTATTCGTCGGCCGTCTTCAACTTCATCCCGAAGACCGCGATGGAGTTCTACAACGCGTACGCCAAGGGCGACATCGCGACGACCGACCGCCTGATCAAGGACTTCTTCCTGCCCTACCTCGAGATCCGCAACCGCGGCCATGGCTACGCCGTGAGCATCGTGAAGGCCGGCGCCACCATCATCGGCCACTCGGCCGGCCCGGTGCGTCCGCCGATCTCGGACCTCAAGCCGACGGAAGTCGAGGACCTGCGCGCCCTGATCGCCAAGCTCGGCCCCCAGTAATTCGTTCACGGAGACCCGCCGATGAAACAGAACCTCATCGGTGGCGAGTGGGTCGACGGACCCCGCGCCACCCGCAACATCAACCCGTCGGACACGCGTGACCTGATCGGCGAGTACGCGCTCGCCGACGCTGCGCAGACGAAGACGGCCATTGCCGCGGCCGAAACCGCCGCGGCCGGCTGGGGCCTGAGCACGCCGCAGCAGCGCTTCGACGCCCTCGACGCCATCGGCTCCGAGATCCTCGCCCGCAAGGCCGAGCTCGGTGACCTGCTGGCCCGCGAGGAAGGCAAGCGCCTGCCCGAAGCCATCGGCGAAGTGACCCGCGCCGGCAACATCTTCAAGTTCTTCGCCGGCGAGGCTTTGCGCCAGGCTGGCGAGGTGCTCGGCTCGGTGCGCCCGGGCGTGGGTGTCGAAGTCACGCGTGAACCGGTCGGCGTCGTCGGCCTGATCACGCCGTGGAACTTCCCGATCGCGATTCCCGCGTGGAAGATCGCCCCGGCCCTCGCCCATGGCAACGCCGTGGTGTTCAAGCCGGCCGAACTCGTGCCGGGCTCGGCCTGGGCGCTCGCCGAGATCATCTCGCGCAGCGGCATCCCCGCCGGCGTGTTCAACCTCGTGATGGGCCGCGGCACCGAAGTCGGCGCCACGATGCTCGAGGACAAGCGCGTCAACGCCATCAGCTTCACCGGTTCGGTGGGCACGGGCCAGCGTGTCGCGGCGGCGTGCGTGTCGCGCTTCGCGAAGTTCCAGCTGGAGATGGGCGGCAAGAACCCGTTCGTCGTGCTCGACGACGCCGACCTCGCGGTCGCCGTCAACTGCGCGGTGGACAGCGGCTTCTTCTCGACCGGCCAGCGCTGCACGGCCTCGTCGCGCGTGATCGTCACCGAAGGCATCCACGACAAGTTCGTGGCCGCGGTGGCCGAACGCATCAAGACGCTGAAGGTCGACGACGCCCGCAAGGCCGGCACCGACATCGGCCCGGTCGTGGACGACCGCCAGCTGGCGCAGAACCTCGAGTACGTGAAGATCGGCCAGGACGAAGGCGCCCGCCTCGTCACCGGCGGCCAGGCCATCCCGACGAACGTCGACGGCCAGCCCGGCTACTTCATGGCTCCGGCGCTGTTCGCCGACACGGCCCCGACGATGCGCATCAATACCGAGGAGATCTTCGGCCCGGTGGTCAGCGTGCAGAAGGTCAAGAACTACGACGAAGCGCTGCACCTGGCGAACGACACCCCGTTCGGCCTCGCCTCCGGCATCGCGACGACGTCGCTCAAGCACGCCACGCACTTCAAGCGCCACGCGCAGGCCGGCATGGTGATGGTCAACCTGCCGACGGCAGGTGTGGACTACCACGTGCCGTTCGGCGGCCGCAAGGGTTCGAGCTACGGCCCGCGCGAGCAGGGCAAGTACGCCGCCGAGTTCTTCACCACGGTGAAGACGGCGTACACCTCGGCATAAGGCTTTCGCCGCTTGCCGAAGCGCCCGTCCCGGTGTCCGACGACACTGGGACGGGCGTTGTCCGTTGTGTCGGTTCCTTGACAGCCGACCCCGGAAACCCGACCATCGATGTTCTGTTGTACGACAACTTACAACGCTGCTTCACCTCTGTTTGACCGAGCCGTACGCCATGGACCAGCCCGTCGCCCGCCCTCCCCACACGATCCGCATGCATGAGGCGGACAACGTCGCCATCGTCGCCAACGACGGCGGCCTGCCGGCCGGCACCGTGCTGCCGAGCGGCCTGGTGCTGAAAGACCACGTGCCGCAAGGGCACAAGGTGGCCCTGGAAGACCTGCCCGAGGGGGGTGTGGTGCGCCGCTACAACGTGGCCATCGGCTACGCGGCCAAGGCCATCCCCGCCGGCAGCTGGGTGCACGAGAAGATCCTGGTGATGCCCGGCGCCCGCGAGCTGGACAACCTGCCCATCGCCACCGTCAAGCCGCCCGCGATGCCGCCGCTCGAGGGCTACACCTTCGAGGGCTTCCGCAACGCCGACGGTTCGGTGGGCACGCGCAACATCCTCGCCATCACCACCACCGTGCAGTGCGTGGCCGGGGTCGTCGACTTCGCCGTGGCCCGCATCAAGAAGGAACTGCTGCCGCTGTACCCGAACGTCGACGACGTGGTGGGCCTCGAGCACACGTACGGCTGCGGCGTGGCCATCGACGCGCCGGATGCGGTCATCCCGATCCGCACCGTGCGCAACATCAGCCTCAACCCGAACTTCGGCGGCGAGGTGATGGTGGTGAGCCTCGGCTGCGAGAAGCTGCAGCCCGAGCGCCTGATGCCTCCGGGCACGATCCCCATCGTCGACAAGCGCGGCGAGGAAGAGGCCGAGGACCTCGACGTCGTCTGCCTGCAGGACAACGAACACGTCGGCTTCCTGTCGATGATCGATTCGGTGCTCGAGTCCGCCAAGTTCCACCTGGAGCGCCTGAACAAGCGCCGCCGCGAGACCGTGCCCGCCAGCGAGCTGGTGGTCGGTGTGCAATGCGGCGGCAGCGACGCCTTCTCGGGTGTCACCGCCAACCCCGCCGTGGGCTTCTGCACCGACCTGCTGGTGCGTGCGGGCGCCACCGTGATGTTCTCGGAAGTGACCGAGGTGCGCGACGGCATCGACCAGCTCACCTCGCGCGCGACCACACCGGAAGTGGCCGACGCGATGATCCGCGAGATGGCCTGGTACGACGCGTACCTGAACAAGGGCCGCGTGGACCGCAGCGCCAACACCACGCCGGGCAACAAGAAGGGCGGCCTCTCGAACATCGTCGAGAAGGCCATGGGCTCCATCGTCAAGAGCGGGTCGTCGCCGATCTCGGGCGTGCTGCCCCCGGGCGACAAGCTCAAACAGCGCGGCCTGATCTACGCCGCCACGCCGGCCAGCGACTTCATCTGCGGCACGCTGCAGCTGGCCGCCGGCATGAACCTGCACGTGTTCACCACCGGCCGCGGCACGCCGTACGGCCTGGCCGAGTGCCCGGTCATCAAGGTGGCCACGCGCTCCGACCTCGCCCGCCGCTGGCACGACCTGATGGACATCAACGCCGGCCGCATCGCCGACGGCGAGGCCACCATCGAGGACGTGGGCTGGGAAATGTTCCGCCTGATGCTCGACGTGGCCAGCGGCCGCAAGCAGACGTACGCCGAGCAGTGGAAGCTGCACAACGCGCTGGTGCTGTTCAACCCGGCCCCGGTGACCTGATCCGGGTCGTAGACTGCCGGGCATGGCGCTCCACACCTGGTTGATCTACCTGCTGGCCGTCGTCGGCCTGTCGCTCACGCCCGGGCCCAACGCCCTGCTGGTGCTGACGCACGGGGCGTTGCACGGCCACCGTCGGACCCTGTTCACCGTGGCCGGCGGCGCGGTGGGGTTCGTCGGGCTGATCGCGTTGTCGATGCTGGGCATCGGCGCGCTGCTGCAGACGGCTTCGGGCGCGCTGACCGTGCTGAAGGTCGTGGGCGGCGCCTACCTCGTGTGGCTGGGCATCCAGCTCTGGCGCGCCCCCCCGCTGAAGCTCGACCCTGCCACCGCGGGCGAGGCGCTCGACCACCGTGGGCGCGTGCTGTTCCGCCAGGGCCTCTTCTCCGCCGTCTCCAACCCGAAGGTGCTGCTGTTCTACGGCGCCTTCCTGCCCCAGTTCATCGACCCCGCCCGTGACCTGCTGCTGCAGTTCGCCATCCTGGCCGGCACCTTCGCCGGCATCGAAGCGGTGGTCGAAGTGCTGCTGGCCCGCCTGGCGCACCGCGTGCGGCCATGGCTGCAGCGCACCGGCCGCACCTTCAACCGCGTCTGCGGCGGCCTGTTCGCTGCGATGGGTGCTGCGCTGCCGCTGACCCGCTGAGTCGGACCGCCGTTCGCCCAGTCGTCGCGTCCGGGCAACGACTTCCCCTAGTGGTTTTCACTGCACGACCGTCCACTTCATCGGACGCCGGGCCCTCATTTGCCCGGAAATTCCACATCGTGGAGTGCCTCTTTCACCCCTTGGACGCTTCTGACGCCCGGTGACATGGGGTCATGCAAACGTTGCATGACCCCCCGATGCGCGGTGAGGTCCTCCGCCGGACAATGGCAACACAATGAGTTGACGGTCGTTCGTTTATCCCTCGAACGACGCTGTCCGACCCGATTCCCGGCCCCTCACCCTTCGGCCGGAAGGCCGACCAGATGGATCGAAGCGGCATGGGGCGAGCCCCCCAAAGAGGCCTGCGAGCGCAGGCCGGCGCGAGGCTCGCCCGATTCCGTTTTTAACTTTGATGATTGGAAGCACCATGAACCAACCGAAGCTGGAAGGGCTGCGTTTGAACGTCCCTGCCTACGTGAAGAACAACCGCCTGATCTCCTGGGTGGCCGACGTCGCCGCGCTGACCGAGGCGAAGGACGTCTACTGGTGCGATGGCAGCACCGAGGAATACGACCGCCTCTGCGCCCAGCTGGTGGCCGCCGGCACGTTCAAGAAGCTCAACCCCGAGCTGCGCCCGAACAGCTACCTCGCCCAGAGCAGCCCGAGCGACGTCGCCCGCGTGGAAGACCGCACCTTCATCTGCTCCGCCAAGAAGGAAGACGCCGGCCCCACCAACAACTGGATGGCCCCGGCGGAGATGCGCGAGCTGCTGCAGACCGGCGACAAGGCCCTGTTCAAGGGCGCGATGCGCGGCCGCACGCTGTACGTCGTGCCCTTCAGCATGGGCCCGCTCGGCTCGCCCATCGCCCACATCGGCGTGGAGCTGTCCGACAGCCCGTACGTGGCCGTCAACATGAAGATCATGACGCGCATGGGCAAGGCCGTGCTCGAGGTGCTGGGCGCCGAGGGCCACTTCGTCCCCTGCGTGCACACCGTGGGCGCACCGCTGGAAGCCGGCCAGAAGGACGTCAGCTGGCCCTGCAACACCACGAAGTACATCGTCCACTACCCCGAGACCCAGGAAATCTGGAGCTACGGTTCGGGCTACGGCGGCAACGCCCTGCTGGGCAAGAAGTGCTTCGCGCTGCGCATCGCCTCCACGATGGGCCGTGACCAGGGCTGGCTCGCCGAACACATGCTGGTGCTGGGTGTCACGTCGCCCGAAGGCAAGAAACACCACGTCGCGGCCGCCTTCCCCAGCGCCTGCGGCAAGACCAACTTCGCGATGCTGATCCCGCCGGCCGGCTTCGACGGCTGGAAGGTCACCACCATCGGCGACGACATCGCCTGGATCAAGCCGGGTGCCGATGGCCGCCTGTACGCCATCAACCCGGAAGCCGGCTACTTCGGCGTGGCCCCGGGCACCAACAGCCTGACCAACGCCAACTGCATGGCCAGCCTGAACCGCGACGTGATCTTCACGAACGTGGCGCTGACCGACGACGGTGACGTGTGGTGGGAAGGCATGACCGACACGCCGCCCGCCCACGCCATCGACTGGCAGGGCAAGGACTGGACGCCGCAGATCGCGAAGGAAACCGGCGCCAAGGCCGCGCACCCGAACGCCCGCTTCACCGTCGGCGCGCTGAACAACCCGGCGCTCGACGCCGAGTGGGACAACCCCGCTGGCGTGCCCATCGACGCGTTCATCTTCGGCGGCCGCCGCTCCACCACGGTGCCGCTCGTGACCGAGGCCCGCACCTGGAACGAAGGCGTCTACATGGCCGCCACGATGGGTTCGGAAACCACCGCCGCCGCCGCGGGCCAGCAGGGCGTCGTGCGCCGCGACCCGTTCGCGATGCTGCCGTTCATGGGCTACAACATGAGCGACTACTTCCAGCACTGGCTGAACCTCGGTGCCAAGCTCGAGCAGTCGGGCGCCAAGCTGCCGAAGATCTACTGCGTCAACTGGTTCCGCAAGGGCGCCGACGGCAAGTTCGTGTGGCCGGGCTACGGCGACAACATGCGGGTGCTGAAGTGGATGCTGGACCGCGTGGAAGGCAAGGGCCAGGGCGAGGAGAACCTCTTCGGCGTGACCCCGCGCTACGAAGACCTGACCTGGACCGGCCTCGACTTCACGAAGGCCCAGTTCGACCTGGTGACGGGCATCGACAAGGCCGCATGGCGCGACGAACTCGGCCTGCACGCCGAGCTGTTCCAGCAGCTGGCCTACCACCTGCCGGCCGAGCTGACCGCGACCAAGGCCGACCTGGAGAAGCGCCTGGCCGCCTGACGGTTCGCCGCCTCCCAAGACAAAAGGCCTCGCATCGCTGCGAGGCCTTTTGCTTTCGGGCCGGCCCGCGGGCGGGCCGGTGTGTCTCCCCGGAGCGCGTGGCTCGTCTCTCAGAAGCGCGTGAGCGTCATCGAGAAGCTCAGGTTCATGCGGATGCGGATGTCGTCGCCACCGCGGTCACGCTGGGCCGGCAGGAACGGCGACGGGGACCACGGGTCCGTGATGCGGATCGGGTCCGGGCGGCGGCAGCCGCCGCCGTGGCCGTGACCGCCACCATGGCCACCCCCGTGGTCATGCTCCGGGGGCTTCGGGAAGCTGCCGTGGCAGAAGCCGCCCTGGAAGAAGATGCTGATCAGCGAGCTCAGCTGGCGGAAGGCATCCTTGTGCTTGTCCACCATCGCGCCGCCCTTCTTGAGGTCGGTCTCGTTGATGTACTGCTGGTCGACCTTGCGGACACGGCCGCAGTCGTCCACGGCCACGAAGCCCTTGCCGGCCGGGTTCTCGTGCAGCGTGTTGCCGTCGCCGACCACGGCGTCGAGCGTGCGGCCCCAGCCCTTGGCTTCGTCGATCTTCAGGTCGCCGGTGGTGTTGCTGTCCACACCGCTGATCTGCACGCCGTAGTCACCGTTCGTGATGGTGACCTTCGACGACAGCGTCTCGTTCGGGTTGTCCTTGAACGGCGTCGTGTTGATGGTCACCTTCGTGCCGTCTTCGAGCTGGAGCGTGGTGGTGCCCCAGAAATCGAACTCGTGCTTGCCGTCGATGTTCATGTGGGGGTCGCCCCACGCTTCGTACGTTTCACCGGTCTTCTTGTTGTGGATGGTGACGGTGTTGTTGTCGTCGGCGCTGATGCGGTAGTTGTCGTTCTCGAACACCGCCTTGCCGCCCTGCATCGACGTGCTGGCGTTGGTGGGGTTCGACGGGTCGGCGCAACGCGGCGGATGGCAGCCGCCGACGGCGATGCTGGCGTTGGCGTTGTACTGGGCCTGGATGGTCATGAGGGCTCTCCCTTGAAAAGATTGTTGGACGAGAGGTGGGTGGTGCTGCGGATGGGATTTCAGCCGCAGCGGCCCTTTGCCGGTAGATGGGACGTGCGATAGCTGTGAAGCACCCTAGCTGGGGTGCGCCCCAGGAGCGTGTCACGGGCGCACACCTTTTGGGGATGGCTCCGCTGGAACAAGCCCGTAGACTGCCCTCGTCCCGCGAGACCGACACACAGCGGCCACGGGACCCCAGGGAGAGGACAACGACGAATGGCGAACCTGCTCATCCGGCACGGCACCCGCGCGGCCGGCCCCTACACCTTCGAGGAGACCGAACGGTTCCTCGCCGAAGGCACGCTGCCGGCCGATGCGCTGGCGTGGACCGAAGGCCTGATCGACTGGACCCCGGTCGCCACGGTGATCGCGCAGCTCAAGGACCGTGTCGCGGCCATCACGCCGCCGGAGTTCACCGACCTCGCGCGCCGCGTCGAACTGCCCGACGGCGTGCGCGGCCTGAGCTGGGCCGGCTTCGTGATCGCGCCCTTCTGGGCCGTGGGCAACCGCGTGTGGATCGGCCTGCTGGCGCTGATCCCCGGCCTCGGCCAGCTCGTGAGCCTCTGGCTGCTGTTCCATGGCCGCGAACTCGCGTGGCGGCGCGGCGGCTGGCCGAGCCTGAACGCCTTCCGGCAGACGCAGCGGCGGTGGTCCATCGCGGCGGCCATCGCGGCACCCCTCATCGCGGTGCTGACCGTGCTCGTCGCCATCGAGGCGCAGCAGCGCGGCGGCCGGCCCGCCGCGGAAGCTCCGGCGCCCGCCCCGGCCCCCGCGCCACGCGAAGCGGCACCCGAGCCGGTCCGGCCGGTCCAGCCGTTGCAACGCCGCGGTGCGCCGGCGGCCGAACCCACCGGCGGTGCCGTCGCCCGCCTCCCGCTGCCGCTGCCCCGTGCCGCCTTCGAGGCCGCGCTGCGGGGCCGCACGCCCGCCGAGGCCGAGGTCATGGTGGGCACGCCGGCCGCGCGGCACAACGAGCAGGGCGTGGTGGTCCACGTCTTCCAGAACGCCACGCTGAACCCCGAGACCCGCGGCCCGGACGACGCCACCATCGTGATGTTCGCCGACGGCCGGGCCGCGATGTTCCGCTACGCGCAGCAGACGAGGTGAACGCCATGAACGCCCCTTGCGAACTGGTGCTGGTCAACACGCCGGCCGACTTGCCCGAGGCGCTGCGCGATGCCGCCCTCGCCCACCTCGCCACGGTCACGCGCCGCACGGCCGACGACCTCGCCGCGCTGTGGTCGCACCCGCGGCCGGTGCTGGCGCGCACCGCCGACCGTGCCGAGGCGCTGCGCCTGCAGCAGGACATCCGCCGCGCCGGCTGGCACAGCGAACTGCGCGAGGCCGCCCCGCCGGTGGTGCGGCCGGCTGCTGCCGCCGCCGCACCCGAACGCGTGTGCCCCGCCTGCACGCACACCAACGCGCCGCTCGCGCGCTTCTGTGGCGACTGCGGCGCGGCCCTGCCCGCGCTGCCGGTGCGCGCGCCCAGCCAGCACGACAGCGACCACGACGACGCCCTCGGGGCCACCGCGCGTTCGGTGGCCGGCCTCGCGGGGCTGCCGGCGGTGCGCGGCTTCAGCATCGGCGCGCTGTTCGACGAGGTCTTCAAGCGCCGCACCCCGGCCGAGATCGAGGACCACCTGATGGCCGGCACGCTGCGCACCACGCCGCTCGTCACGGACGTCTCGTGCGACTGGCCCCGGCCGTGGATGTTCGCGCGCCTGTTCCTGCTGTCGGCCTTCCTGTTCGTGATGTTCTGGGCTGGCTACCGCTACTTCGCCAACGACAACCTCGTGCCGGGCACGATGGTGATCGGCTCGTTCGTCGTGCCCATGACGGTGGTGCTGCTGTTCTACGAGCTGAACGCACCGCGCAACGTCTCGCTGCTGCTGGTGGCGAAGCTGGTGCTGCTCGGCGGCGCGTGGTCGCTGGTCATCTCCCTCGTGCTGTTCAAGCTCGGCAAGGACGTGAGCAGCCTGATCGGCGCGTCGGCCGCCGGGCTCATCGAGGAGACCGGCAAGCTCGCGGCCGTCGTGTTCGCCACGCGCTCGCTGAGTTCGGTGCGCTACCGCTACACGCTCAACGGGCTGCTGTTCGGCGCGGCCGTGGGCGCGGGTTTCGCGGCCTTCGAGTCCGCGGGGTACGCGTTCGTCCAGCTGGTCAAGGGCGGCTTCGGCGCGATGGACAACATCATCCTGCTGCGCGGCGGCCTCTCCCCGTTCGGCCACGTGGTGTGGACGGCGATCACCGCCGGCGCGCTGTGGCGCGTGAAGGGCGCCATGTCGTACCACGGCACGCTGCTCGCCGAACGTCGCTTCCTCGGGTTGTTCGTGACCGCGGTGGTGTGCCATGCGATCTGGAACGCGCCGTTCTCGATCGGACCGGGGTTCACCAAGTACGTGCTGCTGGGCCTCGTCGCGTGGATGATCGCGCTGTCGCTGGTGCAGGACGGGCTGGGCCAGGTGCGGCGCGAGCAGCAGTCGGTGGGCACGCCCACGGCGTGATGCCTGGGTGCGGCTTCAGCGCGGATCGGGCGCCCGGGCCAGGCACTCCTGCACCAGCTGTGCCCAACCGTTGAGCAGGCGGTCCGATACCCACGTCGGGTGCAGGTAGCGGTGCACCACGAGGCCTTCCACATCCTCGGTCCAGGGCGCTCCGCGGGGCGAATCGGGGTCGTCGGTGCACAGCACCACGCGGCGGTAGCTCGCCATGCCGTCGCGGCCATCCACTTCGTCGAAGTTCACATCCCAGCGGTAGCGCGGGTCGCGCCGGATCACCGCTTCGCCGATCAGCAGCGCGAGGTCGAAGGTCAGCGCGTACACGACCTCGTCGCCGCGGTACGAGGTGCGGTCCCACACGCCATGGCTGCCGATGCGCGGGTCGTGCGCGGCGGGCCAGGTGTCGTTGGCCCACCGGTGCAGCGCCTCGAGCACGGGCTTCCATTCGCCGCCGTCCAGCAACGGCCGCGCGTCGATGCCCTCGGCGTCGAGCCAGGTGACGAGGTGGGCGAGGCGCTGCGCGCGAACCGCGAGCAGGTGCGACAGGTTCTCGCGGGCCTGGGCATCGGTCCAGCGGAACGACGGGCCGGCGTGGGGCGTGTCGTGCGGCGGGTAGCCGTGCAGGCGCTCCCGCAGTCGGGACCGCGAAGGGGTGCGGCGTCGTGCCAGCCAGTCGAACCAGTGTTTCACGGGGACGTCGCTTCGAGCGCACCGGGCCCCACGTAGAGGCCGCGGTGGTCGCGCCACCACACGGGGCGCAACCCCTCCACGAATGGCAGGTCGGGGAAGTCGCGACGGCCCGTGGCCTCGAAGCGCATCACCACGAGGTCGATGGGCGAACACACGGGCGGGTCCGCCGCGTCGTCGGGCAAGGTGGGATCGAGCAGCACGGCGCGGCCGGCGAAGGGGCCGCCATCGGCCACGTGGTCGTCGAACCCGTCCACGCCCCACGCGAAGGCCGGTGCGGCGCGCAGGGCCAGCTCGCCGAGGGCCACCGCCACGTCGACCGCGTGCGTGTACGCGGCGGCCTGCTCGCCGGTGGCCCGCTGCCAACCGGTCCACGGCTCGCTGCCGGGCCGCACCCAGGCGCGGCGGATCAGGCCGGGCCAGGTCGTGCGGGTCCAGCGATCGAGGGCCTGCACCACGGCCAGCGGCTCGTCGCCGAGGTCGATGCCCGCGGGCCGCAGCACCTCGCCCAGCCGGGCGAGCCGGCGGGACCGGCTGGCCCGCAGGGCCGCGAGTTCGGCGTCACCGAGGCCCGAGGCCCAGGGGGGCGGTTCGGCTTCGACCCGGCGCAGCAGCGGGTGGCGCAGGAAGGGCAGCCTCATGGCGCGCGCTCGATGGCGCCTCGCCGGTCGCTCACCGAAGCGACGTCATGGATTCCGGGGACCGGCCTCCGCACGCAGTCAGTAGAGGTAGGACGCCGAACCGGAGCACGGCATCACGGCGGCCTTGCCACTCTCCAGGTACTGGACCGGGCGGGACTCCGGGCTGTTTTCGTAGACGCTGCGGGCTGTCGATGGCGCATACCACCGCTTGCAATAGAAGGTGCTGGCGCCTCCTTGCGAGAAGGCCCCTGCGTCGGTGCTCAGGACGATGAACTTGCCGTCCGGCGACCATGAGGCGCCTTGACCGTACTTCCCCGTGGAGAACCGCTGGGACCCGCTGCCGTCGATCGCGCTGACCCAGATGTCGGAGTGGTTCGTGCCTTCCACCCAGGTGAAGGTCAACAGCAGTTTCGTTCCATCCGGGCTGGCGTTGATGTTGCGGGCCACGGACAGGTCTCCGGGCACGTCGAGTGTGCCTTTGACCGATTCGTTTCCGCCTTGAACCAAGGCACTGCCCGTCACGAGCGTGCGGTCGCCCCTCAGGTAGATGAACTGGTTCCCGGGCAGCCAGTCGTACCCGAAGACGACGTTGCTGCCGGTGCGGGAGAAGTCGACCACGGCGGTCGGGTTGGCCGGGTCGGCCAGGTCCAGGATGGCCAGCCCCGACTCCGCCAGCGTGCCCTGCGTCACCAGGTCGGGGTAGCGGATCGCGGCGAGGAACCGGTTGTCGGGCGAGAACTTGAAGCTCGCGGCGAAGCCGTCGAACTGGATCTTGGTGAGCAGCTTCTTGGTGGCGGTCTCGTACACGGACAGCACCATGTACTCGGAGTTCTCCTGCCCGGTGACGCTGTCGTTGATGGCCTCCGCGTAGCGGCTGCCGTCCGGAGAGACGTAGACAAAATGGCGGCTCGTGGAGCCGCGGAGCAGCGGGGTGCGCACACCCGTGGCCGCGTCGACTCGGAACATGTCGTCGGTCCCGGCCGCCGTGAAATAGAAGGACCCGGTCAGCCCCGGATTGACCACGGCACCGCCATCGCCGGATGGCGGCGGGGCCGTGTCGACGGCCGGGTCTCCGCCCCCTCCTCCGCCGCAACCCACCAGGGCGCAGACGGCCAGACCCAGGCCCGCGATGGCTGACGTGCGTTGAAGTTTGTTCATGGCGGAGATTTCCTTTCTGCTTGCCGGATGAAACGAAAAAGGCACCGGCGCCCATGGACGCCGATGCCGCGGTGCCCGAAGGCACCGGTGAATGCGAGGCAACGTCAGCCCTTGCGGCCCATCTGGCTCAGACCTTCGCCGATGGACTTGAGGGCGTTCGAGAACGCGCTTTGCAGCAGGCTGAACTCCTGGGAGACGCCTTGCAGTTCGGTCTGGGTCTGGGTGAATGCGGCCGCGTCGGCGGTGGCTTGTTTCTGGTCGGCAGCCTTCTGCTCGTCGCTGACTTGCTTGCCGTCGCCAGCGCGGCCCTTCGCCTCTTCGGCGTTGGCAGCCTGCTTCTCGGACAGGGCGCTCATCTTCTGCGACAGCTCGACCATCTTCGCGGCCTTCTGGCCCAGGGTCTTGCCCATGCCTTCGGCCAGGGCCTGCAGCCACGACTTGGGGCTGCTCTTCTTCGAGCCGGCTTCGCTGGAGTCGCCGCAGCCGCCCTTCTTGTCGAGTTCGTCCTTGACGTTCTTGTACATCGACTTGGTGAGCTCTTCGACGAAGTTCTTGCTCCAGTCCTGCAGGTCCTTGTCGTTGTTGACGCAGTGCTGCGCGTCGGCGGAGACGTTCTTGTCCTTCGATTCGCCGATGGCTTCCTTGATCGCGTTCTTGATTTCCTTCGCGAGGAACGGCGGCATGCCGTCTTCCTTCTGCAGCTTGTCGACGGTCTTGCCGGCGGCGTCGCCGACCGCGTCCTGGACCAGGTTGCCGATCGCGCCGCCGATGGCTGCGCCGATCGGGCCGCCGAAGATGCCGCCGACGATGCTGCCGATGCTGCTGAGGAGGCCGCCGCCTTGGCCGCCACCCAGACCACCCACCACGCTGTTCAGAGCTCCAGACATGTTTCTCTCCTGTTCGATTCGATTCCGTTGATATGAGGCGCCCGACGTTGCGGGACCTCCCTGCAACTCACTCGCCACCGTTGCCGATCGCGTACCGCAGAGTCGACGGAATGAATTAAAGGCGGAGGGTCCTTCTTTCGTAAGCTGGTGCGTGCGATAGCTAGGGTGCGCCCCAGCGGTGAACTCGAACCGGACGTGGGACGTGCTCATGCGCGCGGGCTCATCGAATGAGCCACCCCCTCGGATGACGCGGAGGTGGACGTGGCCGTGCCACGCACGGGTTCGCGCGAGAGCAGCGAGATGCCGCCCCCCGTCACGCCGAGCACCCATTCCTCGCCGCGGTACTGCATGACCACGACGCGTTCCTTCGCGCCCACGGGCAACGCGCGCACGAAACGCAGTTCATCGGCATCGGGGCGGGAACCGGGAAGCAGGCGGCCCTGCTGGAGCCGCTTGAGCATCGCGAGGCTCACCCACGCGAGCAGGCCCACGAAGGCCAGTGCGAGCAGCGTGCTGAGGAGTTGCGACGAGAAGTTGTCCATGGCTCGGTCGGGGAACGGCTGAGCATTCTTCCCCACCGTCCGTGACAAATGCCACACCCGGGCGCCTTGCAACCTAGGGGTTGACCGAGCGGGCACGGGGTGCGGCATCCCTGCCGCGACGGGATTCAGGGGTGTGCCGGAGGGCGGCGCACGGCCACGATGTCATAGGTGCCGAGACCGAAGCTCGACTCCTTCACCTGGTTGCTCTGGTTGCCCCCCAGGAGGGTGACCCGCCCGTCACCACCGGACACAAAAAAGCCCACGTGGTTCTGCCCCGAGGCCTTGTTGCGGATGACGACCACGTCGCCGTTGTGGGCGTTGCCGAGGCCGTTGACCCGATCACCCCACGACGCCCAGCTGATGGCCGCGGCGCTGTCGGTGCCACGGTGGCCGGCCTTCTCCAGCGACCAGTTGACGAACGAGGCGCACCACGGCGTTTCGTCGGACCGCGCGCGCAGCGACGTGGTCTGGTGGTACTCGACGATGCGCGCGTTGTGGCGGCTGCCCGCGATCTCGCGCTGGCCGGTTTCGCCGCGGGCGATGGCCATCCAGCCGCCCGCATCGCTGCCCAGCTGCCGGCCGAGCTGCGAGAGCGTCGCGCCACTTTCCGCGGCGGGACCCTGCGGGCGCGCGGTGCCGCGGCCGGGCAGGTTCAGGCGTTCGCCGGCGATGATCAGGTCCGGGTTGCGGATCTGCGGGTTCGCGTCGAGGAGCGCCCGCACCGTGGTGCCATGTTCGCGCGCCAGGCCGGACAGCGTGTCGCCGCGTTCGATGCGCACCGACGACGACGCCATGTCGGCGGACGTCGAGGAACCGGCGGGGGACGAACGGGTGCTGCTGATCGCGGACATGGCATGGACTCCTGGGCGAAGTCCGCACCTTAGGGGCCGCGAGCCGCCCCGTCGATCTGTCGCCGACCCTGGCTAGGGTGCACCCGAGGGGGTGTCGCGACGCATGTCCTCCGGATACCGCGTGAGGTCCTCGCCCGGCGCCTTGCGCCGCGCGCGGGCACCGGGCTCGCGCGGCCGCGTCTTCAACGGATCGCGGTGGGACTCGACCGACTCGCGCACCTCGCGCGCCCACAGGATGACCTCGGCCATCACCTCGAACGTGTCGCGCGGGATCACCTCGCCCTCCTCGCCGCGCGCGAGCAGGTCTCGCGCGAGCGGGATGTTGCGCACGATGGGCACGCCCGCCGCCTCGGCGGCTTCGCGCATCGCACGTGCCGTGTCGTCCTCGCCCTTGGCCGAGATCGTGGGCACGGGGCAGGTCTCGCGGTCGTAGTCGATCGCGATGGCGACGTGGGTCGGGTTCACGAGCAGCACGTTGGCCTGTGCCGCCGCGTTCGCGGCATTGCGCTGCGACCACTCCTGGTGGGTCTGGCGGCGGTGGGCCTTGATGTGCGGGTCGCCCTCGGACTCCTTCATCTCCTGCCGGATGTCGCGCAGGCTCATTCGGTTTTTCTTCGTGAAGCTGTGGCGCTGCCAGACGATGTCGAGCACGCTCACGAGCGCGAAGACCCCGAGCGTCCACGCGAGCAGCCGCAGGCTCAGCGCCCAGATCGCATCGCCGATCGCGCCGGGCTCTGCCGTCGACAGCAGTGCGAACTGCGGCATCAGCGAGCGCAGCACGAGCCAGCCGATCGCGAACAGCAGCGCCGTCTTCGCGACGGCCTTCAGCACCTCGACGACGTTGTCCATGCTGAACATCCGCTTGACCCCGGCCGCGGGGTTGAGGTGCTCGGCCTTCGGCTTGAGCTTGTCCATCGCGAACACCGGGCCGGCCTGCAGGAACTCGACGAGCAGGCCCACCACGATCACCGGCACGAGCAGCAGACCGGTGGCCCACAGCACGGTCTCGAGCGCGAGCCACCCCATCGCCGGTGCGGAAAACGAAAACGGTTGCACGACGGCCTCGATCACCCGGTCGGTGAGCACGGCCACGCGCTGCCCCACGAGCGGGATCGCGAGGGCGCCGAGCGCGAGCCACACGAGCAGCGTCAGGGTGCTCGTGATCTCCTTGCTTTTCGGGACGTCGCCTTTCTTGCGCGCGTCCTTCAGCCGTTTGTCGGTCGGCTTTTCGGTCTTGTCGCCACCGTCGTTGCTGTCGGCCATGGGGGTCCTGGGCTGTTCAAAAACGCGCAAAGCGTGCCCGAAAAGCGTGCCCGGCCACCCCCACCCCTAGTTTGAGGCGTAACGCCCGCTTACATCGATGACAGGTCTCGCCCCTTTATTGGGCCCTCCCGGTTTGTGACAGCCGGCTTGTAACGTCAACTTACAAACGGTCGTGATCCACGTCACGAATCGGACGGTTCGGCCCTGCAACATCCGGGCATCGAAACCGACGCAGTGCGGTTCGGGAGGGCAAAACCCCCAAGGGAGCTCCGATGTTCGGCGGATGGATCAACCCGGGAGACGCAATGACGTCTCCGCCAGTCACGGTAGTTGTTGCGGCGATTGCAATGTTCAGCCCGGCGGTCCAGGCCTGTGGACCCGGGGGCATGGCAGCCGCATTGCAGGCCCCCACGGTGGCCACCAAGTTTGCGCTCGCTCGCGAATTCTGCGCGGCAGATGAAGGGACTCAGGTCGTCGCAACGCCTCGCGTCCCCGACACCTCCCGGTACGCCGAACAGCTCTGGCTCTACGACCGCCCGGCGGCTCGGACGCCGGAAACCGTCCTGCCGGAACCGGTTCGCGTGTCGCCGCCGGCCGCCGCGCCGACGGCCTCCGTCATCCGGTCGTCCGCGCCGGTGGCCGGCCGCCCGATCCGCGGTGTGAGCCGCGAGGCGTCGGCCCGCGCGCTGTCGCTCGTGCCGCAGATCAGCGACGTCGCCGCACGCTTCCGCATCGACCCGCTGCTGCTGCATGCCATCGCCCACGTCGAGTCGCGCCACAACCCGGACGCCGTGTCGCACGCCGGGGCGCTGGGCCTGATGCAGGTGATGCCGGCCACGGCGCGTCGCTTCGGCGTCACGTCCCCGAAGGCGCAGCTGCACGACCCGAAGATCAGCCTCGAGGTCAGCTCGGCGTACCTCAAGACGCTGCAGCAGCGCTTCGACAACAACCTCACGCTCGTGATCGCCGCGTACAACGCCGGCGAAGGTGCCGTCGAGAAGTACGGCCGCCAGGTGCCGCCGTACAAGGAAACGCAGGGCTACGTGCGCGACGTGATGGCGCATTACCGCGCGCTCCTGAGCCAGCGCGACGCCGGTGCCTCCGCGGCGCCGGCACGCCCGATGCTCTGACGGGAGCGCCGGAATGAGCCTCTCCGCGTATTTCCAGTCCGCGTCGCTGCGTCCCGAGGGGACGCTCTCGCGCTACAGCGACCTCGTGCTCGTGGCCGGCGTCATCGCCATCGTGGCGCTGATGGTGCTGCCGCTGCCGCTGTTCGTCATCGACCTGCTCGTCGCCGTGAACCTCGCGATGGGCGTGATGCTGCTGCTGATGGCGATCTACATCGGCTCGCCGCTCGAGTTCTCGGTGTTCCCGAGCGTGCTGCTCGTGAGCACGCTGTTCCGCCTCTCGCTCGCCATCGCCACCACGCGGATGATCCTGCTGCACGGCGACGCGGGCCACATCATCGACACCTTCGGCAAGACGGTGGCCGGCGGCAACCTCGTCGTGGGCCTGGTGGTGTTCCTCATCATCACGGTGGTGCAGTTCATCGTGATCGCGAAGGGCGCGGAGCGGGTGGCCGAGGTGGCCGCGCGGTTCTCGCTCGACGCGATGCCGGGCAAGCAGCTGTCCATCGACTCCGACCTGCGTTCGGGCCTCATCGACAAGGACGAGGCCAAGCGCAAGCGCCGCGAGCTGGAGATGGAAAGCAAGCTGCACGGCAACCTGGACGGTGCGATGAAGTTCGTCAAGGGCGACGCCATCGCGGGCATCGTCATCATCGTGATCAACCTGCTTGGCGGCCTCGCGGTGGGCGTGTTGCAGCAGGGCATGGACATGGGCCATGCGATGACGAAGTACTCCGTGCTGACGATCGGCGACGGCATGGTCTCGCAGATCCCCGCGCTGCTCGCGGCGATGTCGGCCGGCCTGATCGTCACGCGCACGTCGGACGCCGAGGACAAGCACCTGGGCGACGCGATGCGCAAGCAGTTCACCGCGAAGCCCCGCGTGCTGCTGGTGGCCGGCGGCATCTGCGCCCTGTTTGCGCTGGTGCCGGGCTTCCCGGCGGTGACGTTCCTCGTGATGGCGGCGGTGCTGGGCGGTGGCGGCGCGCTGATGACGCCGGTGCTGCGCCAGCGCATGGCAAAGGCCTCCGGGCCGGCGTTCGAGGCCGTCGTCAAGCGCAAGGAAGCGGCCCCGGGCGTGCTCGCCACCGCGCTGCCCACACCCCACCCCGCCGTGCCGCTGCTGCTCGAACTGCCGCCGCGCGCGCTGGGCAACGATCAGGGCGCCGCGCTCACGCGGTCGCTCGAGGCGGTGCTCGAGCACTTCCAGCTGTCGCTGGGCCTCGCGCTGCCGCGCATCAGCATCCATGCGCGTGCCGACGGGGGCGACGGCTGGCAGCTGCACGCCTTCGAAGTGCCGGTGGCCCGCGGTGAGGTACCGCAGGGCGACGTGCCGGTGGAACTGGCCGGTGCCGTGCGCGAGGCGCTGCGCCGCCACACCATGCTGTTCCTCGGCATCCAGGAGGCCAGCGCGCTGCTGACGCGGGCCTCGCTCGACTACCCCGAGGCCGTGAAGGAAGTGCTGCGCGTGATCCCGATGCAGCGGCTGGCCGACATCTTCCGCCGCCTCGTCGAGGAAGAAGTGTCGGTGCGCCACATGCGCGACATGCTCGAGGCGCTCGCCGAGGCGGGCCAGCGCGAGAAGGACGTGTTCACGCTCGCCGAGTTCGCGCGCATCGCCCTCAAGCGCCACATCAGCCACCGCTACGCACCCGACGGCCTGCTGCGCGCGACGCTGCTGCTGCCCGACCTGGAGGAGCTGCTGCGCCAGGCGCTGCGCACCAACGGCGGTGTCCAGCAACTGGCCATCGACCCGCAGGTGGCGCGCCAGGTGATCGACCTGATCCGCCAGAGCGTCGAGACCCATGGCGTGGCCGCCGTCGTGACCACCGTCGACCTCCGCCGCCACGTGCGCAAGCTGATCGAACTCGACTGCTTCGACGTGCCGGTGCTGTCGTACCACGAGCTGATGCCCTCGTTGCGCCTGGACGTCGCCGACCGTGTCGGTGCGCCCGCCACGGCGCTGCTCGAAGCCGCCTGACCGGGGTCCGCCCCACCGCTCTCCACGAGATCCCGCGATGCCTTCCTTTGCCCCCGTTTTCCCGTCGTTCCGCCGCCTGGCTGCAGTGCTGCTGGTGTCCGTGTGCGCCACCGCGGCCCTGGCCGCGCCCCCGCCGTACGCCGACCGCAAGGTGCAGCTCGCCGCGCGCGAGCAGCCCATCGCCGCGTTCCTGCAGGACCTGTTCGGGCTGATCGACGTGCCCGTGTCGGTGTCACCCGCCGTCAAGGGCGCCGTGAACGGCACCTTCAACGGCGAGGCCGAGGGGATCGCACGCAGCATCTCGCGGGCCTTCGGCCTCGTCATGTACTACGACGGCGCCGTGATGCACGTCTACACCGCGGGCGAGATGGGCGCGCGCACGCTGCCCACCACGCCGGCCGTGGCCGACAAGGTGCTGCGCGCGGCCGGCGAGATGCGCCTGGCCGACGCGCGCAACACGCTGCGCACCACGCGCGACGGTGCAGTGATCGCGAGCGGCACGCGCCGCTTCATCGAGCAGGTGGAGGAACTCACCCGCGCCAGCCAGGTGAGCCAGGTCGTCCAGCCGCCGATGGGCTTCAAGGTCTTCTACCTGCGCTACGCGTGGGCACACGACGTGACGGTGGCGTTCTCGGGGCGCCAGATCATCGTGCCGGGGGTCGCGAGCATCGTGCGTTCGCTCGTGACCTCGTCGCCGCGCAGCCCCGCGATGCTCGGCCAGCAGGAGCAACTGCTGCGTCCCACGCAGCCGAAGCTCAAGGGCCAGGGCCTCGGCCGCAACCCCAACCAGCCGGTGCTGGGGCTGTCCGACGCGAACGCGCAGCCCGGCACGGCCGACGTGCTGATGGCCGCGTACGGCGGTGCGGCGGCCGGCGGTGGCGGGGGCGGCAACGGGCTCGTGCTGGGCGACCTGCAGCAGGTGCGCATCGAGGCCGACACACGGCTCAACGCGATCATCGTGCGCGACGCGCCGGAACGGTTGCCGTACTACGAGCAGCTGGTGCAGTCGCTCGACGTCGAGCCGCAGTCGCTCGAGATCGAGGCCACGATCATCGACATCAACACCGACAAGATGCGCGAGCTCGGCATCAACTGGCGCGGCAACATCGAGAAGAGCTCGGTGCTGTTCGGCAAGGGCGACGCGTCGGACCTGCTGCTGCAGCCGGGCGGCTCGGTCATCGGCTCGGCCATCACCCCCATCGCGCAGGGTGGCGTGATCTCCGCGGTGCTCGGCAACGCGCAGCAGTTCGTCGCCCGCATCAGCGCGCTGCAGACCGAAGGCGCGGCCAAGGTCGTGTCGAGCCCGCAGGTGGTGACCCTCTCCAACGTCGAAGCCGTGTTCGACAGCAGCCAGACCTTCTACGTGCGGGTGGCCGGCCGCGAGGAGGTGGACCTCTTCAACGTGTCGGCCGGCACGCTGCTGCGGGTCACGCCCCACGTCTTCAAGGACACGCAAGGCGTGCGCATCAAGCTGCTCGTGAACCTGGAGGACGGTTCGCTGTCGTCGGAACGCGTGGACGCGCTGCCGATCGTGGCCCGTTCGTCGATCAACACGCAGGCCCTGATCTACGAGGGCGAGAGCCTGCTGATCGGCGGTCTCACGCGCGAGTCGTCGGAGAACGGGGTCGAGAAGGTGCCGCTGCTGGGCGACATCCCGGTCATCGGCCACCTGTTCAAGACGCAGCGCGAGAGCGGCGGCCGCACCGAACGCATGTTCCTGATCTCGCCGCGGCTGTCGCAGCGCCGGTCCGCGGCGATGGGGCCGGCACCCGTGGCGCCGCCGCCCGCCGTGCCGTCGGCACCCCCGTCCGCGCCGCCGCCGCCGGCGCCGCCCGTGCCGGGTGAATCGTCAGGCGCCTGCACGCCCACCTGGTGCCCGCGCGGCAGCGTGGTGGCCACCACCGGAGCGCGCCGATGACCCCGTCGCCGCTCGAACTGCGCGTGCTCACGGGGCCGCAGGCTGGCGCGCGCATCGCGCTGGCCGCCGGCGGCCGTGTGGACGTGGGCAGCCTCGACGCGGCGGGATGCCAGGTGGTGTTGCGAGACCCGCGGGTCGCGCAGCAGCGCGTGCGCCTGCACGTGCGGCCGTACGACGTGCGGCTCGAGGTGCTGGCCGGTGAGGTCGAGTTCAACGGGATGTTGCTCGTGGCGCCGGCGTCCGCCGACTGGCCGCTCTACGCGCCCGTGCGCCTGGGCGACACCGTGCTGGCCGTGGGCGCCGAGGACGGTGTGCGGTGGGACGACGCGCTGGCCCTCGCGCTGTCGCCGCAGCCGCCGGCCGCGCCGGCCGAAGCCCCCGCCCCCGCGGCACCGGCCCCTGCCGTCGTGCCGCGCCCCCGCCGCCGCCTCGAGGCGTGGCTGGCGATCGGCGGCGGCGCGCTGGCGCTCGTCGCCACGGGCCTGCTCGCGTTCGCGAGCCTCGTCACACCGCCGAAGGTGGTGGCCGAAACGGCGTCGCAACGCCTGGAACGCCTGCTGGCCGTGCCCGAGTTCCGCGGCCTGCGCGTGGCGGCGGCGGGCGAAGGCCTTCGTGTGACCGGCGACGTGCTGACGGTCGCCGATCGCCAGCGCCTCGACGTGCAGCTGGCCGGCGCCGACCTGTCGCCCGTGGTCGAGGTGCGCGTCGCCGAACAGCTGGCGGCCGCGGTGCGCGAGGTGTTCCGCATGAACGGCGTGGTGGCCGAGACCACCCCGGCCACGTCGCTCGCCGACGTGGGGGTGGTGCGTGTGACCACGCGCGTCGCCGACCTGTCGCAGCTGGCTCGTGCCGAGGCCAGCGCCCGGCGCGACGTGCCCGGCCTGCGCGGCCTGGCCGTCGAGAACGAACGTCCCGCCACCCCGCCCGACAGCGCGCCGGTGGCCGACGACCCCGGCAAGCGCGTCGCCTCCATCGTGCCGGGCGACTCGCCCTACGTCGTGACCGTCGACGGCACCCGCTATTTCGTCGGGGCGCTGCTGCCGAGCGGCCACCGCCTCGCCTCGATCACCGAGCAGGAAGTCCTGCTCGACAAGGACGGCGTCATCTCGACGCTGCGCTTCTGACCCGCCCCTCCCTCCCACGAAACCCAGCAGGAGATCTCCCATGAGCAACACGATCAACCCCCTCTCGATGGTCGCCGCGGCCCCCTCCACCAACAGCAGCAAGCAGGGCAAGTCCGACAACTGGTTCGAGGCGATGGCCGAGGCCTGGGGCCAGACGCTCGACAAGACCGCGACCTCCATCGAATCGATGTCCGAGGACATCAGCAACGGCAACGACAAGCCCGCGGCCATCACGGCGCTGTCGGCCGAGTCGCTCAAGATGAGCTTCCTGTCGAACAGCTCGCACACCGCGCTCTCCAGCGTCGGCAGCGCGCTCGAGACGATGGCCCGCAAGCAGTGAGCGGGAGGCCGCGATGAACGTCGATCCTTCGATGGTGGCCGCGAGCCCGGTGCTCGGCCTGGGCGGCGGTGTCGCCGGCCCGGGGCCGGTGTCCGCGATGTCCGGCGCCGGCCTGCAGGCCGGCTACGGGCTGTCCTTCACCGACCTGGGCCGTTTCGAGCAGGCGCTCTCCGCGTCGCAGAGCCGGCTCGAGGGCCAGCCCGTGCGCGCGCCGAACGAGGCGCTGCAGGCCATGGCCCGGCCGCTCGAGTACGTCAACAACGAGGCCGCGTCGCTCTCGGAGTTCGCGACCCGCGCCGTGTCGGCCGGCAGCGCGATGACGCCCGGCGAGATGGTGATGCTGTCGGTGCGTTGCCAGGAGTTCATGTTCCATTGCCAGCTGACCTCGAACGTGGCCAACCGCGCGTCCGACGGCCTGCAGCAGCTCTTCCGCCAGCAGTCCTGACCGACCATGCGCCTCGACACATTCCTCCGCCGCCTGGCCGTGCTCGGTGCCGCGTTGCTGCTCGCCGGCTGCATGCGCCAGGAGCTCTACGGCCAGGTCTCCGAACGGCAGGCCAACGAGATGGTCGCGCTGCTGCAGGGCGCCGGCATCGACGCGCGCAAGGAACACCGCGATGCGGCCAACTTCGCGATCACGTCGCCGTCGGCCGACTTCGGGCGCGCCATCGAGTTGCTGCATGCGAACGGCTACCCGCGCGGCAACTTCGACAGCGTGGGCCAGGTGTTCAAGAAGGAGGGGTTCGTGTCGTCCCCGGTCGAGGAGCGGGCGCGGCTGACCTACGCGCTGTCACAGGAACTCGCGAACACCCTGCAGACCATCGACGGGGTCGTGGTCGCACGCGTGCACCTCGCGGTGCCCGAGAAGGACCCGCTCACCGACAAGCCTCACCCCGCCTCCGCCTCGGTGTTCATCAAGCACCGCGCGGGGCGTGACCTCACGGGGCAGGTCAACCAGATGAAGGCGCTGGTGGTCAACGGGGTCGAGGGCCTGCCCTACGACAACGTCACCGTCGCGCTGTTCCCGGCCGAGACCGTGCCGGCGCCACGCCCGGGGCTGGCCACCGACCCGCTGGCCACGTCGCTGCAGGCGGTCGCGGGCTTCGGCGGCCTGCTGCTGCTGGGCAGCGCGGGCGTGTGGGGCTGGCGCCGCCGGCAGGCCACGCGCGGCGAGGCGCTGGTGCTGGTGCAGAACGATCGGGGAGGTGTCGATGCGGCGCGCGGCTGACACCACCCTCGCGCTGCGGCCCGTGGTCACGCCCGACGAGGCGCGGCGCACACGGGCCTGGAACGTGCGCGTGGCCACCTGGCTCGACGAAGTGTGGGGCGATGAGGCCGGGACGCTGCCGCCGTTCACGTGGGAGACGCTGTCCGCGGTGCCCGGCTGGGCGGTGGGCACACCGGCCGAACTGGAGCGGCTTGCGCTGCTGTGCGGCGCGCTGTTCGCCGCGCCGGCGCTGCGGGTGTGTCTCGACGCCGGACTGCTGATCCGCGTGCGCGCCCTCGTGGGCGCCGACGCGCTCGACCAGGTGCTCGCCGTGCCGGGCCTGCCGATGCAGGCCCCCACGTGGCCGCAGGACGCGCGCGCCGAACGCGACACGCTGCACGCCTGGGGTGGCACGCTGCTGGTCGCGAGCGTCGCCGACCCGCGGGTGCAGGCCACGGTGCACCGTGTGCTCGACCTGCGGTCGACTGCCGCCGACGCGCGGGCCGTGCCGGTCTCCGTGGCGCTGCGGCTCGTGCGGCTGGCACTCGGCATCGCCGGCAAGGAAACGGAGGCCGTGCGATGAGCCGCTACACCGTGCTGCACGGCCGCCGCTCGCTGCAGGTGGCCACCAACCGGCTCGTGGTGCCGGCCGCGGAGGTGGGCGACTTCACGTCAGCCATCCAGTGCGCCCAGGCACTCACGTCCCTGCTCGAACACGAGCGGGCGCGCGTGGCCCAGGCGCTGGCCCAGGCGCAGGAGGCCGGTTTCGAACAAGGCCGGCGCGACGGTGAACGGGTCGCGGCTGAACGCCTGACCGAGGTCGTCGCCCGCATCACCCGCGACCAGCAGGTGCAGCAGCAGGCCGCGCGCGACGCGGTGGGCGCGCTGGCGCTGGCCGTGGTGCAGAAGCTCGCGTCGTCGCTCGGCGCGTCGGAGGTGGTGCCGAAGCTCGTGGAGCAGGCCGTGATCGAACTGCTGCCGCAGCGCTCCACCCGCGTGCGCGTGGGCCCCGAGGCCATGGAGGCCACGCGCGAACGCCTCGCGAAGCTGGGCCTGTCCGCCGACGTGCGGGCCGACGAGACGCTGGGGGCCTTCGACTGCGTGATCGACAGCGTGACCGGCCAGCACGTGGTGAGCCTCGATTCGCAGCTGGCCGCCATCGGCCGCGCGCTGGGCCTGCCCGAGCGCGACATCGAACGCGACACCGAGACGGCCTGATGACCATCGCCTCGTTCGACGAACACCTGCGCCAGTCGCTGCACATGCTGCAGAAGGCCCGCCCCGTGCACCAGCGCGGTCGGGTCGTGCAGGCCTTCGGCACGATGCTGCGCGTGACCGGCATCCCCGCGCGCATCGGCCAGCAGTGCCGCATCGTCGACCCGGCGTCGGGCGCGGCGGTGCCGGCCGAGGTGGTGGGGTTCGCCGACGGCCATGCGCTGCTCGTGCCGCTCGCGCCGCTGCACGGCGTCACGCTCGACGCCGAGGTGGAGGTGATGCACGACGGTGGATCGATGCTCGTGGGCGACGGCCTCAAGGGCCGTGTGCTCGATGCCTTCGGCCAGCCGCTCGACGGCCGCCCGCTGCCTGCGGGCCTCGACACCGCGCCGCTGCACGCCGAGGCGCCGCCGGCCCTCGACCGGCCGGCCATCGGCGAGACCTTCGTCACCGGCATCCGTGCCGTCGACAGCCTGCTGACCGTGGGCGTGGGCCAGCGGCTCGGCGTGTTCGCGGCGGCGGGGGGCGGCAAGTCCACGCTGCTGGGCATGCTCGCGCGGCAGGCCACGGCGGACGTCAACGTGATCGCGCTGATCGGCGAACGCGGCCGCGAGGTGCGCGAGTTCATCGAGGACAGCCTCGGGCCCGAGGGCCTCGCGCGCTCGGTGCTGGTCGTGTCCACGTCCGACCGGCCGGCGATGGAACGTGCCCGCGCGGCCCTCGCGGCCACGGCCATCGCCGAAGGGTTCCGCGCGCGCGGTGCCCGCGTGATGCTGCTGATGGACTCGGTCACGCGGCACGCCCGCGCGCTGCGCGAGATCGGCCTGTCCATCGGCGAACCACCGGTGCGCCGCGGCTTCCCGCCGTCGGTGTTCGCCGAACTGCCGCGTCTGTTCGAACGTGCCGGCAACGACGGCCGCGGCAGCATCACGGCCTTCTACACGGTGCTGCTGGAGGACGAGGACAGCGCGGACCCGGTGGCCGAGGAGGTGCGGTCCATCCTCGACGGCCACCTGGTGCTCTCGCGCCAGCTCGGCCAGGCGAACCACTACCCCGCCATCGACGTGCTGGCGAGCGTGAGCCGCACCTTCACGCGCGTGGCCACGCCCGCGCACCGCGAGGCCGCCGGCCACGTGCGCGCGCTGATGGCCAAACACGCGGAGGTGCGGTTCCTGCTGCAGGTGGGCGAGTACAAGGCGGGCAGCGACACCCTCGCCGACGAGGCCATCGCGAAGCTGCCGGCCATCCACGCGCTGCTGCGCCAGCCGGCGGACGAGGCGTCCGCGTACGACACCACGCTCGCGCAGCTGCAGGCCCTGGCCACGTGAGCGTCACACCATGAAGACCTCCGACCGCACCCTCGGCTCCCCGGCCGACCTCGCCCAGTTGCAGCGCCTGCGCCAGGCCCGCGCCGAGGCGGCCGAGCGCCGGGTGTTCGCGCAGCGCCGCGCGTGCGAGGAGGCCCGGGCCGAGGTCGCGGCACAGGCCCGGCGCATCGAAGCCGAGCGCGAGCGGGTGCGGCAGCACGCGTTGCACCGCGTCGGCGAAGGTGCGGCGTCGCTGCCCCGCTTCCAGGCGCTGGACGCCGCGTTCCGCGAAGACCTCGACGACAACCGCGACCGTGCCGAGTACGACCTGATCGACCGCGAAGAGGCGCTCGCCGACGAACTGGCCGCACTGCGCGAGCGTCAACACGAATGGCAGCGCGAACAGGCCCGGCGCGACGCCGTGTCGGACGCCCTCGCCCGCAGCCGCGCCGCGGTGGGCCTGGCCCGCGAACGCGCGGCCGAATCCGAAGCCGAGGACACCCGCCGCGGCACCCCCTTCCACCCGCTCGCCCGCACCTCGTGATGAAACCGTCTGCCCCTTCCTCCGACACCTCCCCGTCCCGTCCGGCCGAACGCCCGCAGCAGCGCCCCGCGCCGAAGCGGGAACGCGAGGCGTTCGAGCAGCTGCTCGAGGCGCGCGAGTCGAAGCCGGAGGCCGCGGGTGTCCTGCCGCCCACCGTGTTCGAGGTCCCGCGCGCCGAACCGGTCGAGGACGACACGGGACTCACCCCGCTCGAACGCGCCGACGCCCACCCCGCCGCCCCGCTGCGCGCGGCCATGGTGGAACCGGCGCCGTCCGTCGTGGCGGCCCTGCCCGACCCGTCGCAGGCCGCCTGGGCCCGGCAGCTGCAGGCGCCCGCCGTGGCGCCGGGCGAGGCCACGCGCTTCCAGGTGATCGACCCGGCGGCGCCCCGCTGGTTGTCGTCGGTCGACGTGCAGGCGCTCGGGGCCGGCGGCGTGACCGTTGCCGTCGTCACCGGGGCCGAACATGCCGCGCTGCTCGACCGCCACCTGCCTCAGCTGCAGCGCCGGCTCGGTGCCCGCGGCGTGTCGCAGGTGCGCGTGGACGGCCGCGACGACACGGGTCGCTGACCACCGGACCGGACTCCCCGCATGAGCGACCTGTCGATCTCCCCGGTGGCGATGCGCGCGCTGCTCGAACTGCCCGAGCTGCCGCCGCAGGACACGCCGAAGAGCCCGCTGGAGGCGTTGACCCTCGGCGCGGAAGCCGGCGGCCTGGGCGACCCTCGCACGAACGGCGTGGCCGCGCTCGGCATCGCGCCGGAGGCGGCCACGACCTTGCCCGAGGCGCAGGTCGATGGCGGGCACGAGTACACGTCCCCGACGCTCGCGCTGATGGCGCAGGCGGTGCAGGCCACACCGCGCCCGGACGGGCCCGCACCCGCGGCCGTGGACGCGAACGCGGCCCCGCGCCACGAGGCGGCCGTCGAGGCCGGTTCACCCGCCGACGCCGGAGCCGCCCCCCTGCCGACCGACCTGCCGGCCACGGTGGCCGTGGCCTCGCTGCTGCACGTGGCCGTCCCCGAGTTCCGCACCCGCACGGACGCATCGCCCGCGGTGGAAGACCGGGGCCGCCTGGCCCTCGACACCGACGCCGACGAGGACGGCGAAGGCGAGGCGCAGGAGGACGACGAGCCTCCCGCCGAGGCGGCCGAGCCCCTCGTCGCTCCGCTGCCCGTCACGAGCGGCGATGCCACGCTCTATGCGCGCATCGTCGCGCGGCTGCAGCAGCTGGCCGGCGGGTCACCGGTCGCCGACGAGGTGCTCGGTGAACTGCGCCGCCAGCGCCGGGTCGTGCTGGTCACGCCGTCCACGCTGCTGCCCGGACCGAAGACCCCGGCCCACGTGGACGTGCTGTGGCCGCTGCCCACGGGCGGGCGTGCGCTGCGCCTGGGTGGCGAGCTGTGGTGGGCGCGTGTGCCGGTGCCCGAGGCCTGGTGGTGCGCGCACCTCGTGAAGTCGCGGTCCGCCGATCACCAGCACCACCTCGCGCCGCGCCCCGGTGACGAGGCGGCACGCGACGTGGCCGTGTGCCTCGGCAACCAGGACCTTGCGGCCGGCGCCGGCGCGCAGGTGTGCGTGCGCGTGCGCGACACCACGCGCCTGTGGCGCGCGCTGGAGCCGCAGTGGAGCCTGCGCGTGGCCGTCGGCACGCGGCCCTGGACGGCACGGGCCGCGGTGCGACCGGAGATCGGCCATGTCGCCTGAGACGCTCGACGCCCTGGGCGTGTGCGCCGCCACCCTCGACCTCGCGCAGGGCCGCGTGCTGTGGCGCGCGCCGTCGTTCGAACGCCTCGCGGGCGGCCGCGACGAGTCGGTCGCCGACCTGTGCCGCCGCCTCGGCGGCCTGCAGGCGCTGCTCGACGGCAACGCCGCCGTGCGCACCGTGGCCTGCGAAGGCCGTCCGCTCGAAGCCCGCCGCATCCCGCTGGACGACGGTCGTGTGGTGCTGCGCCTCGACGACCGCCACGGCGAGGCGCAGGCGCGCCAGCGCCACCTGGAGGACCGCGAGCAGCTGCTGTTCACGTCGCGGCTGCTGTCCATCGGCGAGATGGCCACCACGCTCGCCCACGAGATCAACCAGCCGATCGGCGCGGCAGCGAACCTGCTGCGTGGCTCGGTGATGCGCCTGCAGCGCGGCGAGCTCGACGCCGACGGGCGCAACGGCCTGCTGCAGGCGCTGCAGCGCGCCACCGAGCAGGTGCTGTTCGCGTCCCGCGTGATCGCCCGCATCCGCGAGTACACGCACTCGCACACGCCGAAGCGCGCGCCCATCGACGTCGCCGCGCTGCTGCGCGCATGCGTGGGCCTGCTCGACTGGGAGACCGAACGCGAAGGCGTGCGGGTCGACCTGCAGGCCCCGGCCGAACCGCTGTGGATCCTGGCCGACGAGACCATGCTGCAGCAACTGTTCGTCAACCTGATGCGCAACGCGATCGACGCGATGCGTGGCAACACGCCCGGCACACGCCGGCTCGACCTGTCCGTGCGCGTCGAGGGCTCGCAGGTGGAGGCCACGGTGTGCGACAGCGGTTGCGGCCTCAGCGAGGAGGCCGAGCAGACGCTCTTCGTGCCGTTCGTGTCCACCAAACCCACCGGCACCGGCATCGGCTTGAACATCTGCCGTTCGTTCGTCGAGCTGCACCAGGGGCGGCTGTGGTTCACGCGGAACGACGGCCCGGGCACGTCGTTCCACGCCGCGCTGCCGCTGATGTCCGCGAACGAGGTTTCCGCGACCAAGAAGGAGAAGACCCCATGAACGCCCGCACCGTCTACATCGTCGACGACAACACCGAGTTCCTGCAGTCCGCCGTGTGGTGGCTGGAAGGGGCCGGGTACGACGTGGAATGTTTCGACGACCCGCACCGCGCGCTCGAGGTGCTCGCCGCACCGCGGCCCGGCGCGTGCCTGCTGCTCGACGTGCGCATGCCCGCGATGTCCGGCCTCGAGGTGCACGACACGCTGCGCCGCCGCGGCGTGCGCATCCCCGTCGTCTACATGACCGGCCACGGCGACGTGCCGCTCGCGGTGGAGGCCATGCGCAAGGGCGCGGTGACCTTCATCGAGAAGCCGTTCGCGGACGAGGCGCTGGAGTCCGCGCTGGCACTGGCCTTCGAGCCGGCGGAGGCTGAGCCGGACGCGCCGGGCGCGGCCCCGGCCGAGGCCGAGTTCTCGACGCGCATGGCGCGCCTCACCGCGCGCGAGCGCGAGGTGATCGACTGGGTGGTCAAGGGCAAGCTCAACAAGGTGATCGCCGACCTGCTGGGCATCAGCATCAAGACGGTCGAGCTGCACCGCAAGAACGCGATGACCAAGCTGCAGGCGCGTTCGGTGCTCGAGCTGAGCCGGCTGATGTTCACGGGGAAGGTGTCGTGATGCCGGTGCGCCTGCTGTTCCGTGCCCGCCTGCCCGACAGTGTCGTGGGCCTGAGCCTGCCCGCCGTGGAACCCGCGCCCGGCCGCGCGCTGTTCGAGGCGGCGCGTGCGCTCGCCGCGGCCGAAGCCTGGCTGCCCGTGCTGGAGGACTGGCTGGGGGCCGGCCTGCTGCCGGAGCCGGTGTCCGGCGCCACCGACGCATTCGGCGAATCGCTGATGTTCAGCCAGCACGCCGTGCTGTCGAACGAGGAGATCGGGGTCGACGTGCACCTGCCGCTCACCGTGCTGGCCGCGCGGCGCGTGCCGCCGCCCGAGGCGCTGGCCGGCTGGACGTGGCGGCCCGTGGTGTGCGAGCTGCTGCTCGACACGCTGCCGCTGTCCGCCGAGGACTTGCGGAACCTCGAGCCCGGGGCGGTGCTGCTGCTGCCGGCCTCGTTCTCGTCCACGTGGCACGGCTGCCTGCAGCCGGTCAGCGGCCAGGGCGGCGCGTTCCTTGCGCGGCTGCACGAGACGCGCGGTCGCCTGGGTGTCACCGCCACCGGCGACGACGGCGACCACCCGGCCAACGACCTCGCCGCCGTGCGCTTCGCGCAGCCGGTGATGGCCCGTCCGCACGACCTCTTCGGCTGGCGGGCTGGTGGCCGGCCGCCGCTGCTCGACACGCCCACGCTGTCGGGGCCCGGCGCCATCGTGCTGCAGGCCTCGCCGCTGCACGACCTGCAGCCGCTCGCCGCGGGGCAGCTCATTCCCGTGGGCTCGGGCTTCGGCGTGCAGGTGCAGGAGGTGCTGTCCACCTTCGAGCCCACGCCCATCGAACCCGACATCTCGCTCGCCTGATTCCCGCCTCCCTTCATGGACCTCACCCAGTTCTCCCCGTCGTCGGCCCTCATCACCGTCGTGCTGCTGGCGCTCGCGCCGTATGCGGCGGTGATGGTCACCTCCTTCACGAAGATCGTCGTGGTGCTGAGCCTGCTGCGCAACGCGCTCGGGCTGCAGCAGGTGCCGCCCAACGTGGTGCTCAACGGCCTCGCGCTCGTGCTGTCGGTGTACGTGATGTACCCGGTGGGGCAGCAGATGGCCGATCGCGCGACCGCGGTGCCCAACGCCTACACGAGCACGAGCGGCATGCTGGCCGCGGCCGATGCGGCGAAGGAGCCGCTGCGCGAGTTCATGGTGAAACACGCGCAGCCGCGCGAGCGGGCGTTTTTCCTGAAGACGGCGCAGAAGGCGCTGCCCGCCGACAAGGCCGCCGTGCTCACCGACCGCGACTTCATCGTGATCGTGCCGGCCTTCACGGTGACCGAACTCGCCACCGCGTTCCAGATCGGCTTCCTGATCTTCCTGCCGTTCCTGGTGGTCGACCTCATCGTGTCGAACATCCTGATGGCGATGGGGATGATGATGCTGTCGCCCACCACCGTGTCGCTGCCGTTCAAGCTGCTGCTGTTCGTGCTGATCGACGGCTGGGTCAAGCTCACGCACGGCCTCGTGCTCACCTACCAGTGAACGGGGCCGCGCGATGATGTTCAACACCGAAGCGATGCAGCTCACGCAGCAGGCGCTGTGGCTCGTGCTCGTGCTGTCGGCGCCCGCCGTGCTGGTGGCCGCGCTCGTCGGCCTGCTGATCGCGTTCGTGCAGGCGGCCACGCAGCTGCAGGAACAGACCTTCCAGTACGCGGCCAAGTTCTTCGCGATCGTGCTGGTGATCCTCGTCACGTCGTCGCTGCTCGGGGGCACGCTGGTGCATTTCAGCGACCGCATCTTCTCCGAGTTCTCGGGCATGGTGAGGCGCTGACGCGATGGAGTCGTTCGCCCAGATCGCGAAGCTCTCCGACCAGGCGCTGCTGCTCGCGTTGTCGACCACCCGCATCGCGGTGGCCTTCCTCGTGCTGCCCCTCTTCACCGGCGACCTGATCCCGGCCACCGTGCGCAATGCGATCTACGTGGCCTTCGGCGTGCTCGCGCTGGCGCTGCAGCCGGCCGCCACGAACGCGCAGGTCATGCAGGTGCAGTGGCTGCTGCTGTTCGGCAAGGAGGCCTTCCTCGGCGCCGGCGTCGGCTTCCTGTTCGGCTCGGTGCTGTGGGCCTTCGAGGCGGCAGGGGCCTTGATCGACACGAAGATCGGCGCCACCACGGCCCAGGTGACCGACCCGATGTCGGGCCAGCAGACGCCGCTCACCGGGGCGTTCCTCGGGCGCCTCGCGAACTTCGTCTTCATGTTCTCGGGCGGCCTGCTGCTGCTGATGGGCACGCTGCTCGACAGCTACGTGCTGTGGCCGGTCCTCTCGAAGCTGCCCGCGCTGAAGGCGGCCGGCGTCGGGGCGTTCGAGGTCGAGTTCGGCCGGCTGATGCTGCTCGCGCTGCTGATCGCCGCGCCGTCGCTCGTGGTGCTGTTCGCGATCGACGGTGTGCTGGGCCTCGTGAACCGGTTCGCGCAGCAGCTCAACGTGTTCTCGCTGTCGATGTCGATCAAGACCTGGGCGTCGACGGCGGTGCTGATGCTGATGACCGCGTCGATGGTGCAGCAGCTGATCGCCGACGTGCAGTCGCGCCCGGCGATCGTGCTGCGCACGCTGCGGGCGCTGTTCTCGGGATGAGCGCCGCACCGTCCTCCGGGGGGCGCCTGCGCCTGCGGCCCTTCACGGCCGGCGACCGCGACCGGCTCGTCGACATGCACCGGGACCCGCGCGTGCGCGCGCTGCTGATCGACGACCGCCCGTTCGACGACCCCCGCTGGACGGCGATGTTCCTCGAGCGGCTGGAGGCCTACTGCGCGGCCCGCCCCGGCCTCGGCCTCTGGGCCGCGGAACACTGGGCGGTCGACCTGTCGCCGGGCGATGCGGACTATGCCGAGGCCGCCGAAGTCCTGTCGCCCGAAGCGCTCGCCCGCATGTGCACGCCCCGCCCGCGGTTCATCGGCTGGTTCAACCTGATGCCGATGCCGGCGGACCCGGACGAGGTCGAACTCGGATGCCGCCTCGTGCCCGAGGTGTGGGGCTCGGGGCTGTCGCTGGAAGGCGGGGCGTTGCTCCTGGACCACGCGTTCGACGGGCTCGGCCGTTCGCGGGTGCACGCGGTGTGCCATCCCGGCCACCGCTCGGTGCACCTGTGCCTGCGGGCGCTCGGGTTCGAACACCGCGGCGAGCGGTTCTACGAGGAGGTGTGGTCCAGCCACTTCGAGGTGGACGCGCCGGCCTGGCGTGCGGTGCGTGTGCGGCCGCTGGCGGCGCGGCGCCGCGAGGCCGCGGCGTGGGTGCGGGAGGTGTTACGCCCCGAGCCAGCGCCCACGCGCGTCGCCGAGGGTGCCGAACGGGGAGCCGTGGAGCGCGGCGCGCAGGCTGGCCACCACGGCCTCCGGTGAACCGCCCGTCTCCCATTCGGAGACCAGCGCGGTCAGCGCGGCCCGGGTCGACCGGGTGAGCGAGCCCCCGAGCGGGTCGTCGATGTCCTGGCGCAGCTTGCTGCAGTAGAGGGCTTTTGCGCGTGGGTCGGACGACACCAGCGCGATCACCGAGCGGGTGGCGGTGTCGAAGGCGGTGGCCGGCAGCGGAGACGGACCGCTCTGCTGGGCGTGCCACGCGCACAGGTATTCGATGGGGCCGAGGCTGCGGCTGTTGCCCGAGAGGGCGGTGCCGGCCGCGAGGCCGTGGCCGCCCCAGGCGTCCAGCCGTCCGGACGGCAGCCGGCCGGTGGACAGCGCGTGCACCAGCGTCTGCGCGACGGACCGGCGCGCGTCGGCGTCCGCCCGGTCGTTGACGAGGCACAGCAGCTGGAGGAAGGCGGGGTAGAGGCGATCGCCGAGCGAACGGCAGACGTGGTCCAGGAACCGGACCCGCTGGTCGTCGCTCGCGAGGGCGCTGCAGCCGTCGATGAGGGTCTGCGCGGCGGCTTCCCAGTCGGGCGCCGCCTTCAGCGCGGGGTTCATCGCGGCGCCGGGTCGTCGAGCAGGTGTCCCACCAGGCGGCGGGCCCACCCTTCGGCGTCCTTCGGCGCGTCGGCCGTCACCCGGGCCGACAGCACGTGGCTGGTGGCGGGGGTGCCGGCGAACCATTCGGTGGGGCTCCGGGGATCACCCGCCGGCGCGGCCGAACGTCCGGTCCAGCCGGAAGAGGCCGGCTGGCCGTGGGAGATGAAGGGGGTCGTGGCGCTCATGGCTGTTTCCGTCTTGCCCCGAGATTACGGCCTCGGGCGCCCGACGGGCAGCTGTCGCCGACCCCAGGTGGGGTCGACCCCAGGCCTTCTTACTGGCCTTGTTGCTGCTCGAAGCGGTCGATCGCGGCCGACAGGTCGGCGGCGCTGCGCGGGTCGCGGCGGCTCCATTCGGCGGCCAGTTCACGGGCGCGGCGGATGTCACGGGCCGCATTGCGCTCGGCCGGGGCGGCACGGAACGAATTCAGGAAACGGGCGAAAGCGTTGCCGAGGACGGCGGCGCCACGCGGGGCGGTACGTTGTTGGGCGACTTGCAGATTGATCGTGGTGGTGGTGCTCATGATGAACTCCTTGTTTGTTTGGCCAACCGACTTCGGTCAGCGCATGGGACGAATATTAGGGGTTTCCCCTAGGGTTGCGCCAATTGAATCTGTGAAGGATTGATATACACAGCGCTTATATCTGCGATGAACTTCCTGACCCTCGATCTGAACCTGCTCCGCGTGTTCGATGCCGTGATGGCCGAACGCAGCATCACGCGGGCCGCCGACCGGCTCGCGTTGACCCAGCCGGCGGTGAGCAATGCCTTGAAACGCTTCAGGGAGGCTGTAGGCGAGGACTTGCTCACACGCGAGGCGCACGGGGTGCGCCCCACCCCCTACGCCGAGCGCCTGTGGCCCCAGGTCCGGGTCGCGCTGGGCCGCCTGCGGGACGCTTTCGAGCCCCAGGAGTTCGACCCGCGCACGGCCAGCGCCAACTTCCGCATCGCCACGGCCGATGCTTCGGCGGCCACGCTGCTGCCCTCGGTGATCGCCGAGATCGAACAATCGCAGGCCCAGGTCAACCTGCGCGTGCTGCCGCTGACCACCCGCGACCCGCGTGGCCTGCTGGAACGCGACGAGGTCGACGTGGCGGTGGGCTACTTCCCGGAGGCGGTGGCCGCGCTGGTCGCGCAGGGTGACGACGCTTCACTGCGGCACCGGCGGCTGCACCAGAGCGAGTACGTCTGCGTGATGCGCCGCGACCACCCACTCGCCAAGGAGCCCCTCACGCTGGACCGGTTCTGCGAGGCCCACCACCTGCTGGTGAGCTTCTCCGGCCGCCCGCACGGGTTCGTCGACCAGGCGCTGATCGCCGCCGGCCGGTCCCGGCGCATCGTGCTGACCGTCAACCAGTTCTTCACCGCCGGCCGCGTGGTGGCCCAGAGCGACCTGCTGACCGTGTTGCCGGCGTCGTTCGTCGACGCCACCGGCTACCGGTCGGCCGTGGTCGAGCGGCCGCTGCCGCTGCGCCTGGCCCGCATCCACGTCGAGATGCTCTGGCACCTGCGCCATGACGACGACCCGGCGCACCAGTGGCTCCGCTCGCGGCTGGTGGAGGCGGCGCAGTTGCTGGTGTCCGGCCGGCCGGCTTCGTAAGACAATACGGGCCGTTGCCCCGACCGAGATCCACCATGTCCCCGCCCGTTGTCGCCCCCGTTGCCCACGACCTGACCGACGAAGAGTTCGCCGAACTCGACGACCTGCTGCTGGAAACGCCGCAGCCCCTGACCCCGGTCGACGCCGTGATGCTCGACGGCTTCCTGTGCGGCATCCTCGTGCAGCCGGTGCTGCTCGAGCCGGCCGTGTGGCTGCCTTTCGTGTTCGACTTCGACGGCCAGCCGCTGCCCGACGACGTCGACCCCGTCTGGCGCGACCGCGTCTCCGCGCTGGCCGTGCGCCGCTACAACGCGCTGAACCATGCCATGGTGGAAGACGGCTGGTTCAACCCGCTGATCCTCGAGTTCGACGAGGAACACCCGCGCGAGCCGGTGCCCGAGGGTGAGGTCGACCCGCTGGCCGGACTGCCCGAGGTGTCGCAGCCGCTGATGCCGTGGGTCGCGGGCTTCCAGCACGCCGCGCTGAGCTTCCCGGACCTGTCCGAGATGCCCGACGACGCGGTGATGACCGCCCTCGCCCGCCTGTACCGCCACCTGCCGACGGAGACCGACGAGGAGCGCGAGGTGGTGGCGGTGCTCGACAAGGAGTTCCCGCTCGCCACGCTCGACGACGCCATCGAGGAACTGGTGGTCACGGTCGCCGACCTGGCCGACCTGACGCGCGACCAGCGCTACCACGTCGAGCAGGTGCGCCGCGAGACGCCCAAGGTGGGCCGCAACGACCCCTGCCCGTGCGGCAGCGGCAAGAAGTTCAAGCAGTGCCACGGCGCCACCTGAGGCGCTGACCCCGCCCTGGCCGTCAGGCCAGCGGCAGCGGGATGCCGGCTTCGGCGAACACCTCGCGCACCACGGCCAAGCCGTTGAGCGCGGCGGGAAAGCCGGCATACACCGCCATCTGCATCACCACCTCGACCACCTCCACCGGGGTGCAGCCGACGTGCAGCGCCGCGTGCACGTGCACGCGCAGCTGGGGCGCCGCGTTGCCCAGCGCGCACAGCGCGGCCACCGTCGCGAGTTCACGCTCGCGCAGGCCCAGGCCCTCGCGGGTGTAGATGTCGCCGAACGGGAACTCCACGATGTAGCGGGCGAAATCGGGGAAGGACTTCGCGAGGCCGTCGACCACGGCGATGCCGGCGGGGCCGTCCACGTCGGCGAGCCGGGCGGCGCCGCGCTGGTAGCGGTCATGGGAGGTGTGGGGTGTCATGAAGGGCTCCTGGGTTGCAACGACGGCCACTGTAGGAACGCCATCGTCCGCCGTGAATGACCGGGTTCGTGATACCTTTTTGATATGTCCTCACGCCTGGATTCCCGCTCGCTCGCGCTCTTCCTGGCGGTCGCCGACACGCTGAGCTTCCGCCAGGCCGCCGAAACGCTGCACCTCTCGCAGCCCCCGCTGAGCCGGGCCGTCCGTGAACTCGAGGAGCGCCTCGGCACCCGCCTGTTCGACCGGGGCACGACGGGGGTGAGCCTCACCGAGGCGGGCCGCACGCTGCTGCCCTACGCGCGCGGCGTGGCGAAGCTGCTGCGCGACGCCGAGGCGAGCCTCGCCCGCCCGGAGCTGCCGGCCACGCTGCGGCTCGGGTTGACCACTGCCGTCGAGCCGGCCTGGTTCGCCGGGCTGGGCGAACGCATCCAGGCGGCCCATCCCGGCACCACCGTGTCCACGGTGTCCGACACGTCGCCCCGCCTCGTGCGGCAACTGCGGGGTGGCAAGCTGAAGGCGGCCGTCATCGCCCTGCCCACCGAGGCGGCGGGCCTGGAGGTGCTGGAGCTGGATCGCCTGCCGATGCGGGTGGCGATGTCCTCGGCCCACCGGCTGGCGCGCCGCAAGGTCGTCCGGCTCGACGACCTCGGGGGTGAGGCCGTCTTCTGGTTCGAGCGGGCGCGCCAGCCCGCGTTCTTCGACCACTGCCAGCACGTCTTCACCCGGCACCGGTTCGTGCCACGCTGGCTCAAGGAACCGGCCGACCACCACGTGCTGCTCGCCGAGGTGGCGCACGGGCGCGGGCTGGCGCTGCTGCCCTCCTCCTTCGCGGGCCTGCGGCGTGCGGGTGTGGTGTACCGCACGCTGGCCGAGGGCGACGAACTGGCCGTGGGCGTCGGCCTGGCCGTGCCGGCGGGCCAGCACGCGCAGCGCGACCAGCTCCTCGCCTGCCTGGGCATCGCGGCCCGGGGAAAATAGGCCGATGCGCATCCAACTCCTCTCCGACCTGCACCTCGAGCGTTACCCCGACTTCGTGCCGCAGCCGGGCACCGATGTCGACGTGCTCGTGCTGGCCGGCGACATCGGCTCGTACCAGGCGGGGTCCGATCTGACCACCGACGACTTCGGCCTCGGCCGCTTCTCCCCGAAACGTTTCGGCGACCAGTGGCCGCGCGTGCTGTACGTGCCCGGCAACCACGAGTACGACTCGCTGGAGTTCGAACCCACGAAGCACCGCCTGCGGCAGACCTGCGAGCAGCTCGGCATCGAGTGGCTGGACCGCGAGGTGATCGAGATCGGGCCGGTGCGTTTCGTCGGCACCACGCTGTGGAGCGACTTCGACGCGCTGGCCGTGTCGGAGTCCACCGTCACGAAGCAGCTGCAGGCGCGCGAGAAGGCCTTCCGTGCCGCGAACTTCTACCTGCGCAAGTACACGACGCTGCGGGGTGGCGAACCGCTGCTCGCCGAGGACATCCGCGAACTCTCCCTCGACTGCCAGGCCTGGCTGCGGCAGGCGCTGGCCGTGCCGTTCGACGGCACCACCGTGGTCGTCACGCACTTCGCCCCGTCGCTGCGCAGCGCCGACCCGCGCTACGGGCTCACGCCGGGCACGGCCGGGTTCTGCAACGCGATGGACGACTTCCTGCCCGCGGCCCAGGTCTGGATGCACGGCCACCTGCATTGCCCGAACGACTACGTCGTGTCGGGCGAGGTCGAGGGCCGGCCCTTCTCGTGCCGTGTCGTGGCGAACACGCTGGGCTACCGCGGCAAGGGCGAGCAGGAGGGGTTCCAGGAAGGTTTCGTCGTCGAGATCCCCTGACGGGAGTTGACGCGGGTCGGGGTCCGGGCCGCGAGGGTGTGCAACACTCGATTCTCCCGAGACATCTCCTGGAGAGCCCATGAAGATCCTGATCGCCGCCGACGGCAGCCCCTACACCCGCCGCGTGCTCGACTACCTGGCCTCGCATCCCGAGTTCATCGAGGGCCACCAGGAGTACGTGGTGCTGCACGCCGTGGCCGCGGTGCCGGCGCGGGCCGCGTCCAGCGTCAGCAAGGAACTGCTCGACTCCTACTACGACGAGGAGGCCGAGCGTGTGTTCAAGCCCATCCGTTCGTTCTTCAAGAAGCAGTCGCTGAACGCCGACTTCGTCAGCAAGGTGGGCCATGCGGCCGACGTGATCGGCAAGGTCGCGAAGCAGGGCAAGTTCGATCTGCTCATCATGGGCTCGCGCGGGCACGGGGCCGTGGCGTCACTGCTGATGGGGTCGGTGGCCGTCAAGGTGCTGGGCCACTGCGACACGCCGGTGCTGCTGGTGCGCTGAACGAACCGACGACCCTCAGCGCGCGGCCAGGCCCCCGAAGGAGGTGCGCACGAGCAGGTCGATGACCTGCTCGTCGGTGTACTGGCCGCCGGCTTTCAGCACGCCCAGCACCGGGTCGCAGGCGCGGGCGAACAGCGTGTAGAGCACGACCTCGGGAGGCAGCGTGGGGTCCACGTCACCGGCCGCCTGGGCCGCGACGATCCATTCGCCGAGCGTTTCGCTGACCGTCATCAGGCAGTCGAGGTACGGCGTGTGGCCCATCAGCGTGGTGCGCAGCGCGGAGTTCTGCGACGGCAGCGACGGCATCTCGCCGGCCAGCTGCACCTCGAGGCACCACCGCACCACGGCCTTCAGCCGCTCGAGCGGAGACAGCTCCGGGCTCGCCTTGGCGGTGCTTTCCAGGAAGGCGAGCGCCCGCTCCAGCACCTTGACCATGGCCGCCGCAGCCAGCAGTTCCTTCGACGGGAAGTGCTTGTAGAGGCTGGCCTTCGCGATGCCCACGTCGGCGGCGACCTCGTCCACGGTCATCGCCTCGAAGCCCTTTTCCGCGAGCAGCCGGTTCACCGACGACACGATCGCGTCCTCGCGGACGCGCAACACCTGTTCACGGAACGAAACCTTGGCCATCCGGGAATTGTATGGCCTGACCGTCCACGATGTGAACGCAGGGGTTCACGTCTGGACGGAGTCGTTCAATTCAATCGCGGCGGGGCAGGCCCGTGTGGCGCGACAGGCGGGGGGCGGCCGACCACGGCGGCGGCTCCTGGCGGGCTTCCGGTTCGTCGCGGAAACTGGCGTCGAGGCCGAAGGCCGTGCCCATGTCCGCAGCATCGGCGACGTCGCGCGTGCGGGGGGTGGTTCGGACGGCCTGTTGCAGCCAGGCCCAGCGTGGCATGAAGTTCATCGTGGTGGTTCCCTGTCGGTTCGCCTTCAGTGTGCAAGGGCGACCGCCGCGTCAAAGAAATGAACAGCGGCCGGGAAACCGCCAATTGCTGTTTGTCGGCGTTGTCCTACACGAACTCGTCCCGAATGGGGATGGCGACGACCGGGCGGGCGGCGTAACTTCATGGCTGGCCCCACGAATGATCCGGGCCGCGGGAGATCGCCATGCACATCACGCCCCGACAACTCCTCACTTCCGGCACGGCCGCAGCGGCGGTGGCCGGCGCGCTGCTGCTCGGCGCCGAGGACGTCGGGCTGGCGCCCTTCACGCGCGCCCACAGCGTCGATGCCGCCAACCTGTGGATGTCGGGCAACGCCGCCCCGCCCGCCCGCAGCGCGATGCCCCGCCGGGCTCCGGCCGATGCCCACCGCCATTCGGGCGCGCGCTGATCACCCGTTTCCCACCCTGCCATCGGCCGCGGCGTAACCTCGGCCGAGGACCGGCCGCCGTGCCGGCACGGACGGGAGCGCCATGAAGGTCGTCGTGCTCGGGGCGGGCATCATCGGAGTCAGCACTGCCTGGCACCTGCTGCAGCGCGGCCACGAGGTGACGGTGGTCGACCGCCAAGCCGCTGCCGCGCTCGAAACCAGCTTCGCCAACGGCGCCCAGATCTCGGTCAGCTTCTGCGAACCCTGGGCCCATCCGGCCGCGCCGATGAAGGTGCTCAAGTGGCTGTCCCGCGACGATGCCCCGCTGCTGTTCCGGCCGCAGTTCGACTGGTACCAGTGGCGGTGGGGCCTGCGGTTCCTGACGCAATGCACGATGCCCGCGTTCCGGCGCAACGTGGGTGAACTCGTCGCGCTCGGTCGGTTCAGCCACGAGGCGCTGAAGGTGATGGTGGCCGAGACCGGCATCGCGTTCCACCGCCTCGAGCGCGGCATCCTGCACCTCTTCACCTCCGAACACGACTTCGTCACCGGCGCGGCCGCGTCCCGGCTGATGCGCAGCCATGGCGTGGACCGCCGCGTGCTCGACCGCACCGAGGTGCTGCAGGTGGAGCCCGCGCTGCGCCACGTGCCCGGCCTGTGCGGCGGCACCTACACGCCCACCGACGAATCGGGCGACGCGCGGGTGTTCACCCAGGCGCTCGCCCGCCTGTGCGCGGACCGGGGTGCGACGTTCTTCTTCGGCCACGACGTCGCCGGCATCGACCGCGACGGCGACCGAGTCACCGCCGTGCGGGTCACCGAACGGGCCACCGGCGACCGGCGCACGCTGATCGCCGACGCGTACGTCGCGGCCCTCGGCAGCTTCACGGCGCCCGTGCTGCGCCCGCTGGGCCTCGACCTCGACATCTACCCGAACAAGGGCTACTCGGCCACGCTGCGGCTGAAGCGCCCGCAGGAGGCGAGTGTCGTGAGCCTGATCGACGACGCCTACAAGATCGCCATCAGCCGGCTCGGCGACCACGTGCGCATCGCCGGCACCGCCGAGATGGCCGGCTACGACACCGGCCTCGACAGCGCGACCGCCCGCGTGCGCTGCCAGCAGCTCGTCGACCGTTACGAGGTGCTGTTCCCGGGCGTGGCCGACCGATCGGAGCCGCACTTCTGGGCGGGCCTGCGACCGAGCACGCCCGACAACCGCCCGCTGATCGGGCGCACCCGCCTCGCCAACCTCTGGGTGAATGCCGGCCACGGCACGCTCGGCTGGACCCACGGCGCGGGCTCGGGCCTCGCGCTCGCGGAACTGCTCGACGGCCGCCGGCCCGACGTGGCCTTCACGTTCTGCGGCATCCCCCGTTAGCGGGGGCCCGCGTGTGACTTGCGCCACCCGTGTTTCACGGGGGCCGCTCTTACACTGCCGCACCGCCGGCCCTCGGGTCCGGACGGACGAACACGATCAGACCAGCAGGGAGAGACGATGAACAAGGCAGTGGTGGGCGCCGTGGCGCTCGTGGTGGTGGTGGCTGGCGGCGGCGTGGGCTTCGCGGCCTGGTCGGGCGGCAAGGTCGCCGGCGAGCTCCAGTCGCAGACGGCAGCGCTCCTGGCGCCCTTCCCCGGCATCAAGGTGGTCGAGAACAGCGTCAGCAAGGGCCTCTTCAGCTCCGTCCACACCGTCACCCTCGACATCGGCTGCACCCCGAGCCTCGATGCCCCCGCGCTGCAACCGGCCGTCGACGGCGGGCCCGCCGGCAAGCCGCTTCAGATCACCTGGCGCGACCACGTGCGCCACGGCCCGATGCCCGGCGGCAAGGGCCTGGGCCTCGCCACCATCGACACCGAATTCGTGCTGCCGCCCGAGGCCGCCGCGCAGCTGGCGCGCCTCTTCGGCGACAAGCCGTTCGTCCAGGTGCACACCGCGCTGGGCTTCGGCGGCACCTACGTCTCCGAGCTGACCAGCCCGTCGTTCAAGTACGCCGAGGCGGGCAAGGGCGACATCGACTGGCAGGGCCTGAAGGCCACCGTGCGCGGCAGCCTGACCGGCGGCGTGGGCGCCGGCGGATCGTACACGTTCGAGGCCCCGGGCCTCAGCGTCAACTTCGCCTCCGAGCAGGCCAACGGCACGCTGCGCGTCGGCCGCATCGCGCTGCAGGGCGAGGTGACGCCGCAGCCCGACGCCTCGCTGCTGCTCGCGCCGGGGCGCAGCACCGGCGGCATCGACAACATCACGTTCGCGCTGGCCCCGGCCGGTGGCAAGGTGGTGGACGTGCGCTTCGAGAAGCTGGTGTTCGACTCCGAGGCGAAGGTCGACGCCCAGGGCCTGTGGTCGGCCATCAGCAAGATGGGCATGTCGGGCCACGTCGACGACTTCGCGATCGAGCAGATCGACATGCAGGTCTCGCTGAGCCGCCTGCACGGCGCCACCTACCAGGAGCTGCTCAACCGCGCGATGCAGTCCTCGTTCAGCTGCCACAAGCCCGGCGAAGAGGCCGCCATGCGCGAAGCCGCGGCGCTGGCCGCCGACCTGCAGAAGGGCCTCGCCAGCCTGCTGGTGCACAACCCCGAGTACGGCCTCGACCGCCTGGCCGTGCGCCTGGGCGGCAAGACCGCGGAGCTGTCGTACCGCCTGGGCACGAAGGGTGTCACGGAAGCCGACGCCGCCTTGCCGCTGCCCGCGCTGCTGGGCACCAAGGGCTACGGCGCCGCCACGTTCAAGGTGGAGGACGGCTGGATCGAGCAGGTGGTGAAGAAGGTCGTGGCCACGCAGGCCAACGCCGGCGTGGCGCCGCCCGACGAGACCGTGGCCCAGACCATGGCGATGATCAACGCGGCCCTCGACGACTTCGTCGCCAAGGGCTACGTGGTGCGCGAAGGCCAGGCGGTGATGTCGAAGGCCGCGTTCGAAGGCGGCATGCTCAAGGTCAACGACCAGCCGATGAACGTGCCGCTGGGCATGATCGCCAAGTGACGTGACCCGGCGCGGCGGGTGCGCGGGCCTACCAGCCCACGTACTTGCCGTTGACCTTGTAGCGCTTCACCGCGTCCTCGAGGTCGAGGTACTCGCTGCACTTGCGGGCGCACACCTTGTCGAGCCGTGCCAGCCGCTGCTCGGCCGTGGACAGGTCGCCCTTCATCAGCGCCAGTTCGCCCGAGTAGGCGAGCGCCCCGCGGTGGTTCGGGTCGATGCGCAGTGCCGTGTCGTAGTGCTTCTGCGCGGCCGCCGCGTCCGGCGTCTTGCTGCGCCGCAGGCTGTAGCCCATGAGGTTCTGCCAGTCGGCGCTGCCGGTGTCGTTGACCTCGCGCAGCGATTCGATGGCGGCCTCGAAGCGTTTGGCCGCGACGAGTTCACGGGCGGTCGCGAGGGCGTCGGAGCCGCTGCCGCTGTCGGCGGCGAGGGTCCACGGGGGGGTGGCCAGCAGCGCGGCGGCGAGGCACCACGGGGCGAGGAAGCGGTTCATCGGTGAACTCCGGTGGGATCGATCGACCCGCGCATCGTACGGCCTTTCATGGGAGCCCCGTACAATCGCGCCCCCCGCTGTTTGACCACCCCTCCCCCATGTACTGCGCCATCGACTTCGGCACCTCCAACTCGGCCATCGCCATCCCGGCCGCGGACGGCATGCGCCTCGTCGAGCTGGAGCCCGGGCACCGCACGATGCCCACGGCCGTCTTCTACTTCACCGAGGGCCGCGACGACAAGGACGGCCCGCCGCGCGCGTTCGGCCGCGCGGCCCAGGCCGCGTACGTCGACGGCATCGACGGCCGGCTGATGCGGTCGATGAAAAGCATCCTCGGCAGCAACTTCGTCGATCAGACCACCGACGTGGGCGGCGGCCGTGGCGTGAAGTACCTCGACATCATCGCGGGCTACCTGCGCCACCTGAAGACCCTCGCCGAACGCGAGGCCGGCGGCCCGATCCGCCAGGCCGTGCTCGGCCGGCCGGTGTTTTTCGTCGATGACGACCCGGCGCGCGACGCCCAGGCCCAGGCCACGCTCGAGGCGGCCGCCCGCAGCGTCGGCTTCGAGGACGTGCACTTCCAGTACGAGCCCCTCGCCGCGGCCTTCGACTTCGAGAGCCGGGTGGACTCCGAGCGGCTGGTGCTGGTGGCCGACATCGGCGGCGGCACGTCCGACTTCTCCGTGGTGCGCGTGGGCCCCGAGCGTGCACGCCACCTCGACCGCCGCGCCGACATCCTCGCGAACCACGGCGTGCACGTGGCCGGCACCGACTTCGACCGGCGTGTCGAACTCGCGAGCATCCTGCGGGAGTTCGGCCACGGCGCCTTCGGCCCGAGCATCAACGGTGCACCGCCGAAGGAGGTGCCCAGCACCGTCTACTTCGACCTCGCCACCTGGCACCTGATCAACACCGTCTACACGCCGCAGCGTGTGGCCGAGCTGCGCAACATGCGCCCGTTCTACGGCAACCCGGTGCACCACAAGCGCCTGATGACGGTGGTGACGGAACGCCTGGGCCACGAGCTGGCCGCGCGGGCGGAAGACGCGAAGATCGCGGTGGCCCTGGGCGGCGACACGGACATCGACCTCGGCGTCGTCGAGAACCGCCTGTCGGTGCGGCTCACCGAGCAGGCCGCCGCTTCGGCGCTCGACAGCGACGTGGACCGCATCGTGCAGGCCGCGCGCGACACCGTGGCCCAGGCGGGCCTCGCGCCCGAGCGCATCGATGCGCTCTACTTCACGGGTGGCTCCACCGGACTGCGACTGCTGTCCGAGCGCATCGCCGCATCGTTCCCGGCGGCGGAAGGGGTGCGTGGCGACCGGTTCGCGAGCGTCGCGACCGGCCTCGGCCTGCACGCGGCCCGCTGGTTCAGCGGCGCGGCGGCGGGCGGCGCACCGGTGGCCGCGGGCCCCGCGGCGGCACGTTCGCCTGCTGCGGCCGGCTGATGTCGGCCAGCAGCAGCGTCGCCCGCACCAGCGTCTCGACGGCCTCGGTGAGGTCGGCGGGGGGCTCCATCGTTTCGATCTCCGCCAGCAGGTCGTCGGCGTCCTCGAGGTCGTCGGGGTCCAGGTGCTGGAAGACGAGGGCCAGCGGCTCCGTGAGGCGCTGCGCGTCGAGTTGCATCAGCCAGGGGAACCGGTCCACCGCGGCGGCGAACCCGGCCACCCACGGGTAGACGGCGTCGACCTCGGGCGGCGCTTCGCCGAAGCCGTCGTCGTCGTCCTCGGGCTCGTCGCCCGCCTCGTCCGACTCCAGTTCGAACACCCACGGGTCGAACCACTGGCGCGCCACGATGGCCGCGTTCAGTTCACCGGCTCGGCGCTTCACCAGCTGGTGCAGGCGCGTGGGGTCGAACTTCGGCGGCAGCGGCCGGCCGCGCTCGACGTCGGTGACGTGGGCGAGCCAGTCCGCCTCGGGCACCCGCTGCGGCTGCAGCAGCACGCCGCAGAGGTAGCCGTCGAGCATCGTCACGTCGAGCGGTTCGAGGGGCGCGGGGACCCGGTCGAGCAGGGCCTGGAGTTCGTCGATCTCGCGTTCGTCGAGCGGCCGGGGCGCAGGGCGCGCCGGGGAACGGGGTGGGGGGTTGACCATGGGCCATTGTCGCGCGGATGGGGTCGTATCCCCCAAAAGGGGGTGTCGCCGCGCTGGCTGAGGATTCGGCCGATCGGCACATGCAAGCCCTTGATTGTTAAGGAACATTTCTCCCGGTTCCACGATGCGGGCCGGTGAAAAACGTCCCTCCTCTTAGGGATGGGTGTGCCCCGGGCCCCCCCGTACGATCTGCTCCGTGCTGTCACACGGGTCTTTGGAGGCCTTTGCTCCACAGCCTGATCGCCCGCCCGCTTTGCGAACAAATCGAAAAAACGCATCAAAAAGCGGCACAACGAACAAGGGCGACCGGCTGGAACGTTCCCAACGACGTCCTTTCGAGGACTTTTCGAAAGCCCGCCTCTCCCGAGGTGGGCTTTTTTTTCGCCTCGGCGGGGTCAGGCGAGGACCATCTGCGTGCAGCGGAACAGCGCGATCTTCTTGCCGTCCGGCCCCGTCACCGTCGACGACCACACCTGCGTGCTGCGGCCGGTGTGTTCGGCCGTCGCCTCGCAGCGCAGCAGGCCTTCACGCGCGGTGCCGAAGAAGTTGCTCTTGAGCTCGATGGTGGTGAAGCTGCGGGCGCCCGCCGGCAGGTGCGCGATGGTGGCGTAGCCCGCGCAGCTGTCGGCCAGCAGGATGACCGATGCGGCGTGCAGGAAGCCGTTGGGCGCGAGCATCCACGGCAGCACCGTCATCTCGGCCGTGAGGCGGCCCTCGGTGACGGCGGTCACCCGCATGTCGAACTGGCCGGGCAGCGTGCCGGCCTGGCGGGCCATCAGGGTCTCGGGGGTGACTTCGGGTCTCAGCATGGCGCGCTCTTTCACGATCGGTGGCGGAAACGACCAGCATACCCACCAGCCGGTGATCCTGCCCACGCCCCTAGAATCGTTCGCCATGAACAAGTCCCCTTGGTGGAGCGCCGCGGCGCTCGCGGCCGGGCTGCTGCTGGGGGCCGCGAACGCGACGGCCCAGACCCAGACGACGCCCCCACCCGCAAAGCCCGGTGAAGAGGCCGCGCCGGCGGCGGTGTCGCTGTCGGCCCGCAAGGTCTATGAACAGGCCCGGTCGCAGCTCGTGCAGATCCGCACGGTGTTGAAGGGGCAGGCGAGCCAGGCCTCGGTCGGCTCCGGCTTCTTCGTGTCCGACCAGGGGCACATCGTCACGAACTACCACGTGGTGAGCCAGGCGGCGCTCAAGCCGGACCGCTACGACCTCGTGTACGTGACCGCCGACGGCCGCGAGGCCGCCGTGCAGCTGCTGATGCTCGACGTGCTGCACGACCTGGCCCTGCTGAAGGCCGTGCCGCGTTCGGAACCGTTCGATGCGCTGTCGTTCCGCGCCGCCGGCAAGCCGCTCGGCCAGGGCGAACGCATGTACTCGCTCGGCAACCCGCTCGACGTGGGCTTCGCGGTCATCGAGGGCAACTACAACGGCCTCGCCGAACGCAGCTTCTACCCGCAGATCTTCTTCGCCGGCTCGCTCAGCGCGGGCATGAGCGGTGGCCCCGCGCTCGACCAGGAAGGCCGCGTGATCGGCGTCAACGTCGCGCGGCGCGTGGATGGCGAGCAGGTGAGTTTCCTCGTGCCGGCCGAGTTCGCGAGCGTGCTGCTGCAGCGCGGGCGCGATGCCGCGCCCATCACCGGGCCGGTGTGGTCCATCGTGGGCGACCAGCTGATGACCCACCAGGCGCTGCTCACCGACCGCTTCATCCGCCAGGGCTGGAAGACCGGCACGCACCCGCGCTACACCGTGCCCGTGCCGGTGGACCGCTTCATGCGCTGCTGGGGCCGCAGCGAGACCTCGCGCACCGGCGGCCTCGACTTCGAGCGCTCCGACTGCGCGATGGACACCCGCATCTTCGTCGGCGAGTTCAACACCGGCTCGCTGCGCACCGGCCACGAGAGCTACGACGGCAGCAAGCTCGGCAGCCTGCGCTTCGCGAAGCGCTACAGCCAGAGCTTCCGCAACGAGAGCTTCCAGCGCCTGTCGTCGGAGCACCAGACCAAGCCGCAGTGCCACGAGGACTACGTCGACCGCGACGGGCTCCCGCTGCGCGCCGTGGTGTGCCTGCGCGCGTACAAGAAGCTGCCGAAGCTGTACGACGTGTCGGTGCTCGTCGCCACGCTCGACCAGTCCAAGGCCGGCGTGCAGGGCCGCTTCGACGTGCAGGGCGTGAACTACGCGAACGCGATGAAACTCACCCGCCATTACCTGGAGGCCTACGGATGGGCGCGCTCGCACTGATCGAGATCCTCGACCGCGACGGGTCGGTCCGCCATGCCCAGAAGGTGCTGTCGTGGCCGCTGCGCGTGGGCCGCTCGCTCGACAACGACCTGGTGCTCGACGACCCGCACGTGGCCGGCCACCACTTCCAGGTGGACGCCAACGACGACGGCGTGGTCCTCACCGTCGGCGACACCGTCAACGGCGTTGGCATCGGCGCGCAGCGGCTTGCGGCCGGTGAACGCTGGCAGGCCGCCGCCGTGCCGTCGACCATCGTCGCGGGGCGGTCGCACCTGCGCCTGCGCCTGGCCGAACACCCGCTGCCGGCCGAGGTGCCGCTGCGCCACACACGCGTGCTGGCCCAGCGGGTCACGTCCATCGCGTGGCTGGTGCTGGTCAACCTGCTGCTGCTCGTGTTCGCCACGTACCTCGCGAGCGACCCCGAGCCCCTGCCGCGCACCCTCGCCCGGGACGTGATGAGCGGCGTGGCGCTGCTGTTCGCATGGTGCGGCGCGTGGACGCTGCTGTCGAAGCTCTTCACGCGCCAGGGGCACTTCGCGTGGCACGTGCGCGTGCTGCTGACCGCGGCCATCGTGTGGCAGCTGCTCGACGGGCTGATGACCCTCGCCGCGTTCGCGTTCTCCTGGCCATGGCTCACCGGCCATTCGTACGTGCTGGAGACCGCGGTGGCCGCGGCCGCGCTCTACTTCCACCTGCAGGCCGTCGAGCCGCACCGGCCGCTCGTGACACGCGCGTTCGCGGCCGCGGCCTTCGTCGTGGGCCTGGGCCTCACGCTGTGGGGCAACTGGCAGCGGTCGGAGAGCACCAGCAGCGAGCTGTACCAGGCGGCCCTGTTCCCGCCGTCGTTCCGCATCGCGAAGACGGTCGACACGGACCACTTCCTCGAAGGCCTGGAGCCGCTCGAGGCGAGCCTCGATGCCAAGGCAAAGAAGCCGGCCGATGAGGAAGAGTCGTCCGGCAGCGAAGAGGAAGAATGACTACCGGCGCTTCTCGACGATCACGGGCACGAGCTGGAGCACGCTGCGGATCCGCTCCGCGGTGCCCTGCGCCTCGCTGCGGCTCGGGTAGGGGCCGGCCTGCAGGCGGTACATCGACGGTTCGCTGAACACCGCGAGCTGCGGCGCGAGCCAGTCGAGTTCGTCGGACACGCGGCGCTGGAACTGCTCGGCGCCGTCGCGCTGCTTGAAGGCCCCGAGCTGCACCCAGAAGCCCTGCGCCGCCACCGTGCTGGCGACGGTGGGCGGGGTGTCGGGCACCGTGGCCGGCACGGGCACCACCGGCGGCGGTGCGGCAGGCGCGGTGGCCACGAGGGGCGGTTCGGACTCCGGCACGGGCGCCGCAGGCGCGGCGTTGCCACGCTGCCAGCTGCCGGTGCGGATCTGCTCGAACGTGATGCGCTCCACCTCCACCGGCGCGACGCCGTTGAGCACGCCGAGCTTGAGTGCCGCGGTGTAGCTGAGGTCGATCACGCGGCCCGCGTGGAAGGGACCGCGGTCGTTCACGCGCACGATGATCTCGCGGCCGTTCTTCGGGTTGCGCACGCGGGCGTAGCTCGGGATCGGCATCGTCTTGTGCGCGGCCGTCATCGCGTACATGTTGTACGTCTCGCCACTCGCAGTCTTGCGGCCGTGGAACTTCTTGCCGTACCAGGACGCGAGGCCGCGTTCGGTGAGTTCGCCGTCCTCGCGCATCGGCGAGTAGTCCTTGCCCAGCACCTCGTAGGGCTTGTTCGGGCCGCCGCTGCGGATGGGCTCCACGCGGGGCTGCGCATCGGGCACGTCGGACAGGCCGGAGGGCGGGCGGGCCTCGGGGCCGTCGCGCCCGGACGGGGCCTTGTTGGGACCGGACGCACACGCGGCGAGCAGCAGGGCGAGCGTCACCACGCACGAGGCGGCGAGCGAGCGGGTCAGGGTCGGCGGTGCGTGGCGGGAAGTCTCTGTCATGCGTCGGGGGCCCGGGTTCGGGGCATTGTGCCAAACCACCGCGCGAGGCCCGGACCGGCCTCCGCGAACGAATGCACCAAAGGGCACTAGACGCTGCTGGCGGCGGGTGAAAGACTGCGTCGCATGGCCTCGTTCTTCGCTTCGAACTGGACCCGCCGTGCCTTCGGCGGTCTCGTCACCGCCTCCCTTGTCGTCCTCGCCGGCTGTGCCAGTTCGAACAGCAAGACCCCGTTCGGCGACCCGTTGCCGTCGTGGCGCGACGGCCCGGCGAAGACCGCCATCGCCGACTTCGTCTCCGACGTCTCGAGGGAAGGCAGCAAGTCGTTCGTGCCGCGGGAGGAGCGCATCGCCGTATTCGACAACGACGGCACGCTGTGGGCCGAGCAGCCGCTCTACGTCCAGTTCGCCTTCATGCTGGAGCAGGTGAAGGCTGCGGCGCCGCAGCACCCGGAGTGGAACGACAACCCGGCCTTCAAGGCGCTGGCCGCGGGCGACCACGCCGCCGCGCTCGCGAACCAGAAGGCCCTGCTTGAGGTGCTGCTGGCCGCGAACACGGGCATGACCGCGGACGACTACGACCAGCGCATCCGCGCCTGGCTCGCGCAGGCGCGCCATCCGAAGACGCAGCGCCTCTACACCGAGATGGTCTACCAGCCGCAGCTGGAGCTGCTCCACTTCCTGCGGTCCCGGGGCTTCCGGACGTTCATCGTGTCGGGCGGCGGCCACGAGTTCATGCGGCCGTGGAGCGAGGCCGTGTACGGCATCCCGCCCGAGCAGGTGGTGGGTTCGTTCACGCCGCTCAAGTTCGAGGCGGTCGACGGCAAGCGGACGCTCGTGCGCCAGCCAGGCATGGAGATCAACGACGGGCCGGCAAAGCCGGTCGCCATCTACCGCCAGATCGGACGCCGTCCGGTGCTTGCCGTGGGCAACTCCGACGGCGACCTGGAAATGCTGCAGTACACGATGGACGGGCCCGGGCGCCGGCTCGCGGTGCTCGTCCACCACGATGACGCCGAACGAGAGTTCGCCTACGACCGCGAGAGTCCCATCGGCAGGCTGGACAAGGCGTGGGACGAAGCCAAGGTCCGGGGCTGGACCGTGGTCAGCATGAAGGGCGACTGGGTCCGGATCTATTCGCCGGCCGAATGACCGAGGGCGGGGCGATCTGGTACCCCCTGCACACTCCTGCATTTCACGTCCATGACGGCAGTCGGGATTTCAGACAATGCCACACAGCGTGTCGACTTTGAAGTAGTCTCGTTCCCTGATTTCAACGAACGTTCTCGGCGGGCGTCTTGGCCATGCAGTAGGGACGCCTTCCGGTGGGGCAACGGGGCCCTGTCCATTCCTGACCAGGGGAGGTGTTGCATGGGACACTTGACGATGGCGTCGTCCGGATCCGACTGGATTTCGGGTGGCGACCACGAGATGCTCGGTCGCGAGCGGTCCGTGGCCGCCGTCCACGTCGTGGACGACGACGAGTCCCTTCGCAATGCGATTCGCCGGGTGCTGCAGCTCGCCGGTTTCGAGGTGCGCACCTATGGCTCGGCGGGTGAATTCCTCCTGGACCGGCCCGACCGCCTGCGTGGCTGCCTGCTCCTCGACGTCCGCATGCCGGGCCCCACGGGTCTCGACCTGCAGGAATCGCTGGCACGCCGGGGCGCCGTGCTGCCCATCATCTTCCTGACCGGCAACGGCGACCTGCCGATGTGCGTGCAGGCCATGCGCGGCGGCGCGGTCGACTTCCTCTCGAAGCCGGCGCCGCGCGACGTGCTGCTGGGTGCGGTGCAGCGGGCCATGCGCCGCGGTGCCGAACTGCTCGCCGAACGCGACCAGCAGCAGCGGTTGCAGTCGCGCTACGAGACGTTGACCTCCCGGGAGCGGGAGGTGCTGGCCGGTGTCCTGCGCGGCAAGCTCAACAAGACCATCGCCTTCGAACTCGGCAGCGCCGAGCGCACGATCAAGGCCCATCGCGCGCGCCTGATGGAGAAGATGCACTGCAAGTCGGTGGCCGAGCTCGTACACGTGACGGAACAGCTGCAGCTGATGCCCCAGCCTCAGGTCGCCTGACCACCACGCGCCGCACGCGGCCCCCCGTCCCGTGAGCCTCGACATCCCCTCCCCCGCCCGCCCGGCCGGTTCCGCCGTGGCTGCCGGCGAACTGCGCTTCGTGCTCGTGTGCGGCGGGGTGCTCGTGGCCACGGCGGTGCTGTCCCACGTGCTCGCGGTGGCCGACGGCTCCCGCTTCCCGTGGGTCTCCGCCGTCGTGTTCACGGTGATCGGCCTGCAGGCGCTGCTGATCATCGGCCTGCTGCTGCAGCGGCGATGGCGGCGCGAGGCCGAATTCGAGGCGCAGACCTACCGGGCCGAGCTGTACCACGCGATGCGGCTCGCGACGGTCGGTGAACTCACCGCATCGATCGCCCACGAGATCAACCAGCCGCTCGGGGCCATCCTGAGCAACGCCGACGCCGCCGAGATGATGCTCGAGGGCGGCCGGCCGCCAGGAAGCGAGTTGCGCGAGGTCATCGCCGACATCCGGCTCGACGCGCAGCGCGCGAGCGGCATCGTGCGGCAGACCCGCTCGATGATCGGCAAGCGGCCCGTGGCCACCGGCCGCGTGGACCTCAACCAGATCGTGCTCGACGTGCGCCGGTTCATGTCGTCGGCGCTGACCCACCAGGGCGTGGCGATGGACCTGCAGCTCGACGCCGGACCCGTGGTGGTGACGGGCGACACGGTGCAGCTCCAGCAGGTAGTGCTCAACCTCGCGGTCAACGCGATGGACGCCACGTCGGACATCGCGGGACTCGTGCGTCGCATCGACATCCGCACCGTGCGCGTGACGGGTGACCGCATCGAACTGACCGTCACCGACAACGGCCACGGCATTCCCGAGGCCGACGTGCCGCGCCTGTTCGAGCCGTTCTTCACGACGAAGGCCCAGGGCTGCGGGCTCGGGCTCTCGATCGCCCGCGGCATCGTCGAGGCCCACGGCGGGCGCATCGGGGCCGGCAACCAGGCCAGTGGCGGTGCCGTCTTCCGGCTCGTGTTCCCCGCGGCCCCGCCGCAGGCGCTGGCGAGCGATTCGGAATGCGCGCCGCTGCTCGACCTGTCCGAGTGCACCCTGCACCAACGGGCAACGCACCCATCACCAAAGGCCAGTAGCACGGGCGGTGCGCGCGGCTGAAGATCACGTCACGGCAGCGGATCGGGTGCTCCGCCGCCGCCTCGTGAGGGGGGGCGCCGTGGAACCTGCAGGCAACCTGATCTTGCTCGTCGAAGACGACGACGGCATGCGTGCGGCGCTGGCGAGGGTGTTGTCCGTCGCGGGCTTCGACGTGCGCCACTTCGCTTCCGCCGAGGCTTTCCAGACGTCCGTCGGCGCGGTCCCGCCGCCCCACGCGGTCTGCCTCGTGCTGGACCTGCGGCTGCCCGGGATCTCCGGGCTGGAATTGATGCACTGGATGAAGGCGGCGTCGTTCGGCCTGCCCGTCGTGATGGTGACCGCCTTCGACAACGCCGCCGCCCACGAACAGGCGCGCCAGGCGGGTGCCGCGAGCTGCCTGCTCAAGCCGTTCGCGGGCCAGGCCCTGCTGGCGGCCGTCCGCGGTGCGATCGAACCCGGGACGCGCGCCGGCACGCCCTGACCGTGCGGGGTATGCTGCGCGGCATGTCCCTCGACCAGTGGCTCGCCTTCTGCGCCTTCGCGGCGATCTCGTCGATCACGCCCGGGCCGAACAACATGATGATCCTGGCTTCGGGCCTGAACCACGGCCTCGTGCGTTCGCTGCCCCACCTCGCCGGCATCGTCCTCGGTTTCGCCTTCATGGTGCTCGGTGTCGGCCTCGGCCTGCATGCCGTGTTCACCGCGGTGCCCGTGCTCCAGACGGTGCTGAAGTACGCGGGCGCGGCCTACCTGCTGTGGCTCGCGTGGCGGCTCGCCCGTGCCCAGCCGATGGCGACGGACTCGGGCGGTGCCTCCGCGTCCCGCCCCATGACGTTCCTCGGCGCGGCGGCCTTCCAGTGGGTCAACCCGAAGGCCTGGGTGATGGCGGTGACCGCCGTGACCACGTACCTGCCCGCCGCCTTCGGCCTCGCCGACGCCGCCGCGCTGGCCGTGGTGTTCGGGCTGGTGGGCGGGCCCTGCGTGGCCGCGTGGGCCGTGTTCGGCGTGGGCATGCGCCGCGTGCTGCAGAACCCGCGCAGCGTGCGGGTGTTCAACCTCGTGACGGCCGGGCTGCTGGTGCTGTCGCTGTACCCGATCCTGTTCTCGCAGTGATCGCGAGCGCCACGGCCGCCAGCACCGCGGCCACGGCGAAGGTCGTCCGCAGACCGGTGGCCTCGAACACCGCGCCCAGCGCGGCGGTGCCGGCGATGAACCCCATCTGGCGCGAAAGGTTCAGCAGGCCCGAGACCGTGCCACGTTGCGCCCCGGGGGCGTCCGCCATCACGGCGGTCTGGTTCCCTGCCTGGAAGAGCGCGTAGCCGGCCGTGAGGATGGCCAGCGGCACGAGGTAGCCGGCGAGGCCGAAGGCTTCCGGTGCGAGGCCCAGGCCCAGACATCCGGCCAGCAGCGTGGCGAGGCCGGCGCGGGCCATGCGCGGGGCGCCGAAGCGGTCGACCAGCCGCCCGGCGGGCGCCCCGGCCAGCGCCGCGACCACGGGCCCCACGGACATCGCGAGGCCGATCCGGGCGGCATCGAGGCCGAAGGCATCGGCGAGGTGGAAGGGGCCGACGACCAGCGTCGCCATCACCACCGAGGCGACCAGCAGGTTCGGCAGCAGGCGGCTGAGGAGCGTCGGGTCACGCAGCATCGGCCAGGGCGTTCCAGGTGATCCGGCCGAGGGCGGGTCGGCCGGGAGGTGGCGCCAGACGAGGCCGAACGCCAGCCCGCCCAGCGGCACGCCCACGAGGAAGACGGCCGGCCAGCCGGCATGCGCGATCAGCAGCCCGCCGGCGGCCGGCCCGAGCGCGGTGCCCGCCGCACTCACCGACCCGAGCAGGCCCATCGCCCGGCCGGCCTCCGCCTTCGGCACGGACCCGGCGACGAAGGCCAGCGTCAACGCCATCATCGCCGCCGCGCCCAGACCCTGCAGCGCCCGTGCCGCCACCAGCAGGCCGAGGCCCGGGGCCGCGCCGGCCAACGCGGACGCCGCGGTGAACACGCCGATGCCCGCGAGCAGCAGGCGCCGCCGCCCCAGCCGGTCACCCAGCCGGCCGGCCCCGACGATCAGCGCGGTGACCGACAGCAGGTACGCGAGCAGCACCCACCGGACCTGCTCGAACGTCGCGCCGAACGTGCCGGCCAGGGTCGGCAGCGCGACGTTGGCGATGCTGGTGCCGAGCGCGGGCAGCAGCATGCACAGGGCCAGGGCGGCCAGGATCCCGCGGGAAGTGGAAGGGGTCGGGTGGTCCATGTCGGGGCTCCGGATGAGGTGTCGAATGGACGATAGTTGCGGACGTGACATGGCGGAAGGCGCATCATGTGCATTGAATCCATGCACCAGACGCCATGTCACGCCCTGACCTCAACCTGCTGTTCACCCTCGACGTGCTGCTCGCCGAAGGCAGCGTCGCGGGCGCCGCCCGCCGGCTGCGGCTGAGCCCGTCGGCCATGAGCCGGGCGCTCGCACGGCTGCGCGAGACCACCGGCGACCCGCTGCTGGTGCGGGCCGGGCGCGGGCTGGTGCCCTCCCCTCGGGCGATCGAACTGCGCGAGCAGGTGGGCCGCCTCGTGGCCGAGGCCGAATCGGTGCTGCGCCCGGCCGCCCCGGTCGACCCCGCCCGCCTCGAGCGCACGTTCACGCTGCGGAGCAGCGAAGGGTTCGTCGACACCTTCGGTCCCGCGCTGCTGGCCCGGCTGGCCGCCGAGGCACCCGGCGTGCGCCTGCGCTTCCTGCCGAAGCCCGACAAGGACAGCACGCCGCTGCGCGATGGTTCGGCCGACCTGGAGACCGGTGTCGTGGGCCGCTCGGCCGGCCCCGAACTGCGGACGCAGGCGCTGTTCCGGGACCGCTTCGTCGGCGTGGTGCGCATCGGGCACCCGCTGGCGAAGGGCAAGGTCACGCCGGACCGCTACCTCGCCGCCCGCCACGTCGCGATCGTGCGTGGCACGCCGGGCGCGAGGGGACCGGTCGACGAGGCCCTGGCCGCGGCCGGCCGGGTGCGGGATGTCGCTGCGACCGTGGCCGGTTTCGCGTCCGCGCTGTCGCTGGCCCGCGCCACCGACCTCGTGGCCACCGTGCCCGAGCGCCACACAGCGGGGCTGCGGTCGGGGCTCGCCAGTTTCGCGCTGCCGCTGGCGGTGCCGGAGATCACCGTCTCGCTGCTCTGGCACCCACGGCTCGACGGTGACCCGGCGCACCGCTGGCTGCGGGGCTGCGTCCGGGAGACCTGTGCCGATCAGTCCCCGGCCATGAAGTCCAGAGCGCGCAGCGACGGCACGAAGAAGTAGCCCGTGCCCACCAGCGTGGTGAACGGCGAGAGGCCGTCGTGCCGCTGCCCGGTCGGCAGGCCCTGCGCGGTGAAGGCGCGAACCTTCGGCTTCGAGCCCGCGAAGTCGTCCTCGTCCGCCAGGTCGGCGAAGCGGCGGTTGACGAGCCAGCGCGACTCGACGAGTTCGAACTGGCGCTCGAGGTCGGCGTTGAGGGCCATGAAGAACAGGCCCTCGGCCGGTCCCGGGTCGCCCTCGGGCGTGGGCAGGTCGGCGGCGTTCGACGGGCCGGCGTAGACGCGGCCGCGGCGCAACAGGCGGTGCAGCTTCGCGGTGGCGATGCCCGACTCGACGTCCCAGCCCAGCATGTCGCGCGGGTTCGCGCGGCGCACGTGCGCGCCGCGCGGGCACTGCAGGCCGTCGAAGTCCTCGACGCGGTAGCGGAAGTGGTCGTGCGCGGGGTCGTCGTGGGCGTGCGGGACGGGGCACGCGACCAGCGGCTTGCCGTCCTTGTGGCGGCCCACCATCTGCTCGGTCAGCGTGGGGGCGCCCGGGCGAACGGGCGGCTGCGCCGCCTCGAAATCGCGGAAGCGCTGCACGTGCTGCACGATCTGCTGCACGGCGAGGTAGCTGCCATTCATCGCGAAGCGCCCGCCACCGTCGGGCTTCCAGCCGGCGACGTCGGGGCAATAGGCGAGTTCGCCGTATTCGTTGCGGTGGCCGAGGATGAACTCGCCCGGGGCCACGAGGTGGTCGCCGGCCAGCGGCCCCGAGGCCTCCGGTGGACGGCGCCGCAGGCCATCGATCTGCGGTTGCGCCACGCCGTCGCGGAAGCCGAACGGTTCGGTGGACCGGCCGCCGGGCCCGATGTAGCTCGGGCAGGTCAGGACCGCCTGCCGCAGCGCCAGGCCGGACTCGGCCTCGGGGTTCAGCAGGGGGTGGCCCGCGCCCGCGCGATCCTGGTAGTGCGCGAGCAGCACGTGCACGTCGTCGGGCCAGCGGCCGGCGCGCGGGCCGCGCACGAACGGCGTGGGGAACGGGAAGTCATCGCTCGCGACGAGCCCGAGGGCGGCCAGTCCCGCATGGGAGAAGGCGAGCATCGCGATCTCGTCGTGATGGTGCGGCCGGTCGAGGTGGGCGTCGTCGCGGCCGAGCTGGCTGACCGCCTTGACGAGGCGGCTGTCCACCACGGCGCGCAGCCACCGGCGGGCGGCGTCGCGGTCGGTCACCTGGTACAGCCGGTAGGCCCCGTGGCGCAGCGGCATGAAGCCCGACCCGAGGATGGCCTGGATGTCGCCGGCATGGGCCTGCAGGTCGGGGACGGTCTGGCGTGGGGGCGTGTTCATGATTCGGCAGCCCGCATGATCCGGTCGTCCTGCAGCAGGTCTGGCGACGGAGCCGCCAGTGCGTCGCGCAGGCGCGTGGCGCGGGTGATGTCCTGGTTGGAGTGGTTGTAGGCCTCGTAGCGGAACAGGTGCGGCACCATGCTGTCGCGGGCATAGGCCTTGAACCACTGCTCGTGCTTGCAGCCGCCGAACGCGAACCACCGCGTGGGCGGGAAGCGCCGGGCGCGCGTGACCCCGGGCTGGCCCGCCGCGGCGGGTTCGCGCGTGCGCAGTTCGGTCCAGCGCCAGGTGAGGTTGATGCCGTCGGAGGCGCCGAGGATGAACTCGTCGAGGTAGGCGCCGAACTCGCCGTCGAAGTTGCTGCAGAAGATCAGGCGGCGGCCCCCGTCGATGAGGTGCCAGTGGCCGAACTTGATGCCCTCGGCGTTGCCGAGCCGAGCTTCGGTGAACCACGACTCGCCGAGGAACATGATGAAGCGCATCAGCAGGCGCAGTGCGGTGCCGTGCAGCCGGGACCGCACGTCGGTCACGCTGATCATGTGGCCCACCTTGGTGACGAGCGACGCTTCGCAGGCCTCGATGCTGGGATGCGTCTGCTGCACGGCCGGGGTCTCGTGCGGCGTCACCTTGTTGAAGCCGTCCAGGCGCTTGCCCGCGCGGCTCAGACCGACCCACACGACACGCAGCACGACGGCGGCGATCACGAGGAACAGCGTCAGCAGGAGCAGCACGGCGGTGTGGGCCCGGGGCCCGGCCTGCCCCAGCGCCGCCAGGGCAAGGACATGCCGGGCGGGTTCGCCGTGCGCGAGCCAGCCCAGCAGCGCGTCCAGCACGAGGGCCTCGGCCACCAGCAGCATGGCCGTCACGGGCAGCAGCACCGGCGGCCCGAGGTGCGCCGGCACCACGAGCAGGGCCACGGCCGCCAAGGCCAGGGCGCCGATCACGACCCCGACCACGTACAGCAGCACCCCGAAGCCCCAGGCCGCGAGGATGCCGATGGCGCCCCCGAAGTGCCACAGCTTGTCGAGGTAGCCCCCGGGACCGGGCAGGACCCATGGCAGCACGAGGAAGCTGAACAGCGCGACGGCGGCCACCAGGAAACCGCTCGCGATGGGGATCACCCCGGCCCGCAGGGCGGCGGTGACGGCGTACAGCACCACGAGCGAGACGATCACGTACCCGAGCGCCCAATCGGCATACCGGTCGAAGGACAGGAACACCGGCGGGCCCAGCACCGTTTTCGTTCCGACCACGAGGCTGCCTGCCGCGACGGCCGTGCTGCCGATCGTGGCGAGCACCCCGACCAGCAGCATCGCCACGAGCAGTGCGGGCAGGACCAGCTTCAGCAGGATGAGCGCCACGCGCAGGGGCGTCGACAGGTCCGTCGACCGCCAGAAGCTCCGTGGCGACGGGGTGGTCGCGAACGCGTGGTCGGGATGCTGGACGACCCCGCGCGCCGCGTGCGCCAGTCGCTGGCTGGTGGGGGGTTCCTGCCGCTGCAGCAGCCCGGTGCGGGCCGATGCCACCGCCGTGCGCACCGCGACGAACAGCTTCGCTTCCGCGCGGATCTGCGACACCGAGCGGTCGCGCACCCCGATGTAGCCGCCGTCGGCCGGGCTCAGGTGCCTGGAGAGCCAGGTGCGCAGGGCCTCCGCGTCGGCCGGCAGGTCGAACAGGCGGCAGAGCAGGTGCGTGCCCTTGCGCACGAGGGCGTCCACCACCGCGTCGGGGCCGAGGCCCGGGTCGACGGCCAGCTCCAGCAGCAGCGAGGGCCGCGCGTCGACGGGCGGCAGCACGGCGAGGCAGGCGAAGTGGACGAAACCCAGGGTTTCGCAGAGCGCCCGGCACTCGTCACCGAGCGGGGTGATGCGGGCGGGATCCAGGTCGCGAGCCACCTGGTCGGCCTGGCCGGTGGAGACCGGGGCCACGATGCAGAGCATTTGATGGCGGACCATCGGTGCCTTTCCGTGAGGCCGCGTCAGCGGACCTTGAGCCGCATGCGGCGGATGATGGGACCGTCGTAGCGCATCCGCCGCCATGCGAGGTCGGCCCACGTGAGGCGCTCCAGCGCGAGCAGGCCCGCGAGGGCCGACGTGAGGATCTCCACGACGTGGTCCTGCGCGATGCAGTGGCGCGGACCGTGGCCGAAGGCGAGGTGGTAGGGGCCGGAAGGGAAGTCCGTCCGGCCGGCATGGAACGGGCACACGGCCTTCGGGTCCCCGCCCTCCGGATCGAACATCGCGGCGGGGCTCATCAGCGTGACCCGCGCGCCCGCCGCGGTGGCCACGCGGCGGTTGCCGTCGAGGGCGTACGCGGTGTCGCGCGGCACGTCCCGCAGCAGCAGCGGGAACGGCGGCCGGAAGCGCAGCGCCTCGATCACGTGTTTGCGCACCTCGAGGCGGAAGGCCGCCGCGTCGAGTTGCCGGGCCTGGCCGTGCAGCGGGCCGTACACCTCGGGCCGCTGCAGCAGCTCCTGCATCACGAGCGCGCCGGCCTGCACCGTGGCCGGGTGGCCGACCCACATCAGGCCGACCGCGGTGCGTTCGAGCAGCGTGTCGTTCGGCAGCCCCCACGCGGTGGACAGCGCGGCGGCGTGGCGCCGCACGCGCGCGCGCAGCGCGTTGGCGTGGACCTCCGCGCGCAGCTGCACGGCGCGCGACGCCAGCCCGCCGACGATCAGGTGCGCGCCGGGGTAGCGCATCTCGCGGAAGAGCGCCTGCCAGGCTTCGGGCGTGGCCGGGGCCTCCTCGAGGTCCGCGGCGGCCCCGCGGAAGATGGGTCGCATGCCGGCCCAGGCCACGTGAGTGAGGTAGTCGTCGATCAGGTCGAACGAGGGTGGCAGGTTCGTCGCCAGTGCGTGGGCCGCCTGGGCGGCACTGTCGCCGCAGGCGTCCGGCGTGGCGAGCAGCCGGGTGGCGAGCGCGCGTTCCGCCTCGTGCCGCGGGCCGCTTTCCAGGCCGATCAGGAACTCGCCGGCGACGAGGTTCGGCGCGTGCGACGTGTTCGAGAAGCTGGCCGCCCGCGTGAACACGCGGCGCGCGGCCGTGCCGCGCACGACGACGGGCAGCGTGCCCTCGAGGAACGGCGAACGCCGGATCGCCGCACCGGCCCAGCGCAGCAGCGCCGGCTGGTGCACGAGCGCGCTGATGACGCCGTAGCCGATGCGCCGGAAAAGACCGTCATTCGCCATCGTCGCTCCCGTGGAAGTGGTCGGTGTGGGCCAGGTGGTGTTCGAGGACCGCGGTGCGCACGAGCCCGGTCTCGCAGCGCCGCTCGAGTACCACGATGCCGCGGGAGCGCACGAGCGACAGGGCCGCATCGAAGTGCGCATGGGCCTCGCGCAGGTGGCCGGCGTCGGCCTCGATCTCGGCCAGGATCACCAGGGCGTCGGCCTCGTGGCCGGCCTGCTCGAAGTTCGCGGCCGCCGCCCTCGCCTGCTGCGCCGCGACCACCGCCTCGTCCAGGCGGTTCGCCCGCGCGAGCGCGAGCGCGAGGTACTTGGGGAAGTAGTACGCGTTGTAGCGACCGCCCGTGTCGGGCAGCTTGCCCTCGATCGCGTCCTCGAGGAGCGTCACGGCCTCGGCGGCCTGGCCGCACATGGCCATGCAGCCGGCGAGGATCGCGAGCACCGGCGGCAGCATGCTCGTGAGGTCGTTCGACTGGCACGAGATCAGCGTCGAGCGCAGCAGCAGCAGGGCGTCCGCGTGGCGGTCCTGGGCCATCCACACCTCGGCCTGCACGAAGTCGACCAGCACGCGCGAGAAGGCGTGGTCCTGCGACGAGAGCTCCCGGTAGGCCTCGTCGCACGACGCCTGGGCCTCGTCGAGCCGGCCCATGCGCCACAGCACGTCGGCGAGGAAGGTGCGCAGGTTCACGTTCGCCACCACGGCCCAGCCCGGCATGATCTGGCGCATGCCCCGGTCGTTGCCGAACTCGCGCTCGATCTGGCGGGCGATGAAGACCACCTGGTCGTACAGGCCCAGCGCGTGGTGCAGCAGCAGGCGGGCCTGCATCGCCGCCATGCGCACGCTCGGGCTGCCGGCGGTGGCGGCCGTGTCGGCGGCGCGGCTCGCCACCTCGAGGCCGTGGCGGTACGAGCCGCTGATCCACAGCACCACCGCGAGCTGCAGCAGCACGCCGGCCTGGCGGCGCGTGTCGCCCAGTTCCTGAGTGATGGCCTCGGCACGTTCAAGGTTGGTGACGATGTCGTCGGTCTGCCCGAGCGGCAGCTGCGCCCCGAGCACCTTCATGCGCAGCGAGAGTTCGCTCGCGAGGCGCTCCGTCGTGTCGTCGATGCGGCGCGAGGCGTCGAGGCCCTGCGTGAAGAGGCGCAGCGCATCGCGGTAGGCGGAACACGCGATGGCGCGGGCCATCGCACGCAGCGCGAACCCGGCGGCCTGGGCCCAGGCTTCACCGTCGTAGGCGTGGTGCGCGAGCACGGCGGCCTGTTCGGCGAGCTGGTCGGCGAAGTGGCGGGCCAGCGCGTCGAATGCGGCGCGGTGCAGCGCCTTGCGCCGCGGCCGCGTCAGCGTCGCCATGACGGCGTCCTGCACGAGGGCGTGGCGGAACTCGAAGCGCTGGAAGGCGCCGGGGTCGGCCAGCGGCAGCGCCACCAGCAGGCCGGACGACTGTGCAGCGGTGAGGCACAGCTCCGCCTCGTCGGCGGGCATGCCGAGCATGGCACCCACCACCGGCCCGGTGATGGGCCGCGCGACGATGGCCGCGGCCTCGAGGGCGCCCTGGGCGGCGGCAGGCAGGCGGTCGACCCGCGCGCCGATCACCGCGGCGATCGAGGCCGGCAGCCGCACCTCGGCGCCGGCGGCCCCCAGGTGGTAGTCGCCGGGCGCGCCGACGAGCGTGCCGTCGTCGACGAGGGTCATGGCCATCTGTTCGAGGAAGAACGGGTTGCCGTCGGCCCGTTCGACGAGGGCGTCGACCACGGGCCCGAGGCGTGCATCCGTGCCGAGCAGCGCGTGGGCGAGGTCCACCATGTCGCCGGACTCGAGCGGTCCGATCCAGTGTTCGCTGAACCACGGCGCGGAACCCCAGCGGTGGACGAAGTCCTGCCGGTAGGTGGCGCAGAGCAGCACCCGGTGGTGTTCCACCCGGCGGGCGAGGGATTCGAGCAGGCGCAGGCTTTCGCGGTCGGCGAGGTAGATGTCGTCGATGACGATCAGCAGCGGGGCCTCGGCCGCCCGTTCGACCGCGAGGGCGACCACCGTCTCGACGATGTTGCGCAGGCGCTGCGCGGGCGGCATCGCGTCGAGGCTCGCGTCGTGTTCGCCGATGTCGAGCAGGTCGGCCGCAGCGGCCCAGTGCAGGCGCCGGTCCGCAGGCCAGCCCGCGACGATGGCCCGCACGGCGTCGCGCTGGTGCGCGGGGTCGGTGTCGGGCACGCCCATCAGCGTGTGCAGCAGTTCGGCGATGACGGCGTATGGCAGGTGCGTGGTGTAGGCGCGGCCGCACACCCAGTGGTCCTGGAAGCCCGCGTCGCGCAGCGCCTGCGCGTATTCCGAGGCCACGCGCGACTTGCCGATGCCGGCCTCGCCCCGCAGGCCGATGACCCGCAGGCGGCCGGCGCGCACCTGGCGTTCGACCTGCCCCAGCGTGTCGAGCGCGTGCTGGCGGCCCACCAGGGGCCCCAGCTGCCGGCGCCGGGCCAGCGGGTCGACCGCCGAATGCTGCGCGGTGCCACACAGCTCGAACAGCGCGATCCTGCCCACGTCGCGCAGTTCGTGGGTGCCGAGGGGGGTGTCGTCGACCTGCCCGGCCAGCAGCCGGTGCGTGGCGCCGCTCAGCACCACGGTGCCCGGCCGGGCGAACTCCTGCAGGCGCTTGGCGAGGTGGATGCTCTTGCCGTCGACCCGGTCGGTGTTCGAGCCGGGGTCGCGCCACACGATGACCTCGCCCGAATTGATGCCGGCGCGGGTGACGAGCGGGCGGCCCGTGGCCGACCGCGCGGCCGCGCGCCGCTGGATCTCGGCGGCGGCGAGGCAGGCGCGCTGCGCCTGGTCCTCCTGGCCGAGCGGTGCGCCGAACACGACCAGCACACCGTCGCCGTCGATGCGGAACACGTTGCCGCCGTAGGCCGCCACGGCGTCGCACATCAGCTGGGTGGCCTGCAGCAGGTAATCGCGGGCTTCCTCGACGTCGAGGTGCTGGATGCTGGCGGTGGAGCCGCACACGTCGCAGAAGAGGATGGTGGCCTGCTTCCGGGATTCCGCAGGACGGACCGACGGGGGCATGGAGGGCACCGCCCCTGCCGCCAAGGCCGGCTGGCAGTGCGGACAGAATCGCTCGCTGTCGGGCCGCGCGCGGCCACATGCGGAACACATGCCCATCAGTTCCCCCTGATGTGCCCCGTTTCTCGTGTTGCCGGGGCTCTCTGAACTCTAGCAGCCGTGCCGGGTTTGTGGCCTCCGCAAACAGGGGGAGGCGTTGCGCAAGACCCACCGCCGGCAGGGTTCGGGCCGACGCCGGACAATGGATGCCACGCGGCGCCCGACCGGCGCCCGCATCGCGACCTCCCCGATCCCGTGGCCTCCTCCGACCCCTCGTTCTCCCTTCGCCGCATCGCGCTCCCGGCCTTCGGGCCCTCGCTGCTGTTCGGCATCGGTGAAGGGGCCATCCTGCCCGTGATCCCGCTCACCGCCCGCGACCTGGGCGCCTCGGTGCCGGTGGCTGCGCTGGTCGTGATGCTGATCGGCATCGGCTCGATGGTGAGCAACATCCCCGCCTCGATCATCACGATGCGCCGCGGCGAACGCTGGGCCATCGTGGCCGCGGCGGTCTGGTGCGCCATCGCGATGGCGCTGTGCGGGTGGACGGACCACCTGGGCGTGTTCCTCGTCGCGAGTTTCATGATCGGCATGTCGCAGGCCGTGTTCAGCCTGGCCCGCCAGAGCTACCTCACCGAGGCCGTGCCGCCCGAATTCCGCGCACGGGCGCTGTCCACGCTCGGCGGGGTGATGCGCATCGGCCTGTTCATCGGCCCGTTCGTCGCGGCGGCCGCCATCCACACGTTCGGCCTCGTGGGCGCATACGGGGTGGGCATCGTCGCGCTGGTGCTGGCGGGGCTGGTCGCCGCGCGCATCCCCGACCTCGAGGACAGCCACGCCCTGCCCGCCGCCGACGCCCCGGTGGCGCAGGCGCCCACGCTGTGGTCCACGATGCGCGACCACCGCCACGTCTTCGTGACGCTGGGCATCGGGATCATGCTCGTGAGCGCGGTGCGGGCGAGCCGGCAGGCCATCATCCCGCTGTGGGCCGACCACCTCGGGCTCGAGCCGTCGGTGGCCTCGCTGATCTACGGCCTCGCGGGCGGCATCGACATGCTCGTGTTCTACCCGGCCGGCAAGGTGATGGACCTCAAGGGCCGCCGCTGGGTGGCGGTGCCGGCGATGGTCACGATGGCCGTGGCCCTGCTGGCGATGCCGTTCACGCAGGGCGCGATGACGCTGCTGATCGCCGCCGGCGTGCTCGGCTTCGGCAACGGCATCGGCTCGGGCATGGTGATGACCCTCGGCGCCGACCACTCGCCCCGCCCGGGCCGCGCGCACTTCCTCGGCGTGTGGCGGCTGATGGCCGACATCGGCTCCTCGTGCGGGCCGGCGCTGCTGTCGTTCCTGGCGGCCACGCTCTCGCTCGGCGCGGGCATTGCCGCCACGGGGCTCATTGCGCTGGCGGCGGCGGGTCAGCTGGCGTACTGGATTCCGAGGGTGGGGTCCGGCCGGCACCGCTGAGGTCCGCCTTGCCGTCGGTGAGCGTTCGCGGCGGACGGATGAGGGGTTCCATGTCGGGCAGGTGCGTGGGGAACGTCCGGAGGTCCGCTGGCGCGAAGGCCGGTGGCGGGGGGCGCAGCGTCTTGCCCAGCTTCATCTCGTGCGCCCGGGCCATCTCGTCCTCGACGCGGTTGCGGGGCACGTCCACGGTCAGCTTCGCGGGCGTTTCGGCGCGGGCGGCGGGCTTCTTCGCCGGCGCGGGCGGGGGCGGTGGCTGCACGAGGTCTTCGGGCTTGTACAGCGGCTCCCGTGCCACGGGCCATTCCGGCGTCAGGAATTTTCCGTCGGGGGAGAACGTGGGGTCCGCGGGTGCGCTGTGCGTGATGACGGGCCGGGGGGGCGCGTCGTAGCTGGGCGGCGACGATCCGCCCAGCAGCGACAGGACCTTGATCACGACGAAGGCGAGCAGCAGGATCAGGTACCACGGCACGGAACTGCCCGACTCGCTGGGCGCCGCCGCGGGCGAACCTCCTCTCGCCTTCACGGCCTCGCGGTCGGGCTGCGGCAGCTCCTCGAACCACTGGTGCCAGTGGCGGATGTTCTCCTGCGACGTGATGAGCCGCAGCCAGTGCGGGTACCGCTGCACCAGCATGTGGACCATCGGCATCTCGTCCTTCAGCGTGCCCGGCGTCGGGCGGCGGCTGTCACGGAGCCGGCGGATGGCCTTGCGCTGCACGTCGAAGTGGTAGGCCGGCTGGCGGTAGAACGTGAGCTTCTCGGTGATGGCCGCATCGAGCACACCGCCCGCCTGGCCGAACATGCCGAGGCGGCGGCGCTCTTCTTCCCAATGGAAGACGGTGCACGCGGGGCCGAAGAGGAACTCGTGGCCCGGGCGCCATCCGTCGAGGAGCAGGCAGAGCACGCGCCACTCGAACCAGGTGCGCGCCTCGAGGTGGACGAGGCGATCGTCGGCCAGCGCCTGTTCCAGCGCGGCCTGCGCCGCCGCTTCGTCCTCGAAGCCGGCGGCGGCCTGTTCGGCGAAGGCCGCGAACACCTGGTCGCCGGCCTCCTGGCCGGGCGGGGCCTGAGGCGCCACGGGTTCGTCGGGGACGTCCCGAGAAGGCGGATCGGCGAGGTCGACCGGAGGGGACACACCGTCGTCGTCGGTGACCTCGGCGAGTTCGTCGTGCCGGGCCCGGTGTTTCACCCACACGAGCGCGGCCTCGTAGTGTTCCCGCAGCGTCTGGAAGCCGGCGGGGTCGGCCGCCGGGTCGATCTGCTTCAGCCGCTGGGCGTAGGCCCGGCGGATGGCGCGTTCGTCGGCGTCCGCGTCGAGGCCGAGCGCGCGGACGCTGGAGGGCACGTCAGGCATGTCGACCGCCCTCAGGCCGGGCCGCCGTCGAGGACGCTGTGCCGGTCGAGGTGGTCGATCAGGGCCTCGAACTCACGGCGCCCCGGGGCGATGGCGCGGGGATCCTGCGTGGCGAGCAGCTGCTCGAACTTCAGGATCTCCATGCCGAGGCGCTGCCGGTCGTCGCCCCGGTACTGCTCGTAGAGCCGCTCGGCGCGGGCCATCAGCGTGCGGTTCTCCAGGCGGTCCCGAGGGTGGATCTTCAGCTCGGCCAGCGAGCCGAGCAGCCTCGCGATCTCGGGCTCCGACAGCAGGCCCGGGTTGCCTTCAATCAGCAGGCTCGCCGTGTGCCCCGTCTTCCCCACGGTGGCCTCCACCTGCAGCAGGCCGTTGACGTCGTACGTGAAGCGCACGTCGACGGCGCACTCGTGGATCGGCCCGCGCGGCAGCGGCACCTTCAGGGTGCCCAGGTGGATGTTGTCGCGCACGAGGCGCGCCTCGCCCTGGTAGATCTGCAGGTCGAGCCCGGTCTGTCCCTCGGACATGGGCACGTACTGCTTGACCCGGCTGATGGGCACGGGGCTGTTGCGCTCGATGACCGGGTCGAAGTGGCCCTGCGACACGTTGTTGGGCCCCAGCCGCATGCCCACCTCCACGCCGAGCGAGTACGGCGACACGTCGGTCATGACGACTTCGTTCAGCGCGGCGTCGCGGGCCAGCAGGCCGGCCTGCACGGCCGCGCCCAGCGCCACCACCTCGTCGGGGTTGAGGTCGACCGCGGGGAAGCGGCCGAACATCATCGTCACGAGGCGGCGCACGATGGGCATGCGCGTCGCGCCGCCCGCGAGCACCACGTTGTCGAGTTCGCTGCTGCGCAGGTTGGCGTCGCGCAGCGCCCGTTCGATGGGCGCGCGCAGGCGCTTGAGCAGCGGCGCGCAGGCCTGTTCGAGCAGCGCATCGTCGAGTTCCAGCACGTGTTCGGCCTGGTCGAGCCCGACCCGCATCGCGGCCTTCGGCGACGAACTCAGCTCGCGTTTCGCGGTCTCGGCCGACGCGCGCACGCGCTGCATGAAGCGCTCGTCCTTGCGCAGCTTCTCGGGCAGCGACAGGCGTTCGAAGAACAGGTCGACGAGGAGGGTGACGAAGTCCTCGCCACCGAGGAAGTTGTCGCCCGCGGACGCCCGCACCTCCATCACGCCCTCGAACAGCTCGAGGATGGACACGTCGAACGTGCCGCCGCCGAGGTCGAAGACGAGGAAGCGCGCTTCCTCGCCGCGCAGGTGCATGCCGTAGGCGAGTGCCGCCGCGGTGGGTTCGTTCAGCAGCCGGTCCACCTTGAGGCCGGCCAGCTGGCCGGCGGCGCGCGTGGCCTTGCGCTGCGCGTCGGAGAAGTAGGCCGGCACCGTGATGACCGCTTCGGTCACCGGTTCCCCGAGCGCCGCCTCGGCATCGGCCTTCAGCGACTTGAGGATCAGCGCGGAAAGCTCTTCCGGACGGAAGTCGCGTTTGCCCAGGCGCAGCGTCTTGTTGCTGCCCATGTGCCGCTTGAAGAGCGCCGCGCTGCGGTCCGGATGCGTCTGCAGCCGCTCGCGCGCGGCCTTGCCGACCAGCACCGTGCCGTCGTCGTCGAGGCTCACGCAGGACGGCGTGAGCGTGTCGCCCAGACCGTTGCGGATCAGCTCCGACTGCCCGTCTTTCCAGACCGCCACCAGGCTGTTGGTGGTTCCCAGGTCGATCCCGATGATCACGAGGCCCTCCCCCCGTCATTTTTGTTGGGAGGCATCCTACCGTGCACGGTCGTCCGGTTGATGACCTGCCGGGGCGAAGCGTGATGCAGGTCGCAGAGGCGGTGGGCAGAAAGCAAAAAGCCTCCGTCGTTGCCGACGGAGGCTTTGCTTCTTCAGAAGAAGTGGTGGGCCCTGAGTGACTCGAACACTCGACCTACGGATTAAGAGTCCGCTGCTCTACCAACTGAGCTAAGAGCCCCGAATTCTTTTCCGGGTGATGGCGCGTCCGGCTGGGATCGAACCAGCAACCCCTGCCTTCGGAGGGCAGTACTCTATCCATTGAGCTACGGACGCGAAGACGTGGATTCTAGCAGTGCGCGGCACGCTTTCCCAAGGCGGCGGTTGGCCGCCATATAATCCGAGGTTACGCACCCCGCGCAAGGTTATCCCCCGCAGTCGAGGAATCCATGGCCGAAGTCCACATGACATCTGATCACGACGCCCCGCACGAAGGGCCCATCAAGACGCCGAAGCAGCTCATCTGGGCCGTGGTATTCGCCTTCCTCGTGCCGATCATCGGCATCATCCTGCTGGCCAACTACGTGGCCGCGGAGAACAAGCCCGCCGCGGGCAGCGACGGCATGTCGGCCGAAGCCATCGCGAAGCGCATTGCCCCCGTGGCCGGCGCGCCCGAGGTGAAGGACGCGTCCGACCTCTCCACGCTGAAGACCGGCGAGCAGGTCTTCACCGCCCAGTGCGCCGCCTGCCACGCCACCGGCGCGGCCGGTGCGCCGAAGATCGGCGACGCCGCGGCCTGGGGCCCGCGCCTCGCGCAAGGCTTCGACGGCCTGCTGCACAGCGCCCTCAAGGGCAAGGGCGCCATGTCGCCGCAAGGTGGCGGCGACTTCAGCGACTTCGAGATCGCCCGCGCCGTGGTTCACCTGGCCAACCAGGGTGGTGGCAAGTTCGCCGAGCCGAAGGCGCCGGCGGCGGCCGATGCCGCCTCGGCGGCAGCGTCCGCGGCGCAGTAAGCGCGCGGTTCGTCACCAGGAAGACCGGCCCCGGGAGGGCCGGTTTTTTTATGCGCGTCTGGCGTCTATCGCACCCGCTCGCTTTGCTCCGCCTGCGGGCTCAGCGTGTGCCCGAACCGTTCGGCCAGTGCGGCGACGGTGGAGGTCTCGGGTGACCAGTGGCCCTGCTCCACCGCGTCGGCGGCCGTTTCCATGTCGAGCGTGTGCACGATGCCGAGGCCGATGTCGGTCGCGACGAACAGGCGGTCGTGTTCGTCGAGCCACGCGCCGTCGTACACCGCGTCGCGGCCGGCATGGCTGCGCAGCGTGGGCGCTCGGCCCGGCACGGCGTGCAGCCGCCACACGTGGGGCGCGGCCTCGAGTTCGACGTAGACGCGCTGCGGACCGTTCTGGAAGAACCACGCACCGGCCTCGTCGGCCTCGTAGTTGCGTTCGATGAACTCGCGCAGCTTGTCGTGGACGATGCGGCTGCCCTTGACCTGCGGGAACGGGCCGGCGGCCTGGATGCGGTCGTCACGCATGTACCAGTCGCCGCGCGCGTCCAGCGCGAGCCAGCCGTAGCAATCGGGGACGTTGGGCCACTTCTTCAGGGCTGCCTTGACGATGTCGTCCATCACGAAACTCCTGGTGTTGGGACGGAAGGATCATTCTGGCCCGCGGCGGCCGCCACCGCCACGTGGCCGGACAACCACCCCATCACCTGCTCCGGCAAGGTCAGCACGTGGCCGGGCCAGCGGCCGCGCGGGAAGCCGACGTGGCCGCCATGTTTCGGCTGCCAGAGCGTGACGAACGCACCCACCTCGCCGCGGTGCGGCAGCGAATGCCCCGGCACGAACGGGTCGTTGAGCGCGTTGACCACGAGCGCCGGCACGCGGATGCGGTGCAGGTGCGGCTTGGCCGAGCCCCGCGCCCAGTAGTCCTCGGTGTTGCGGAAGCCGTGCAGCGGCGCGGTGAACACGTTGTCGAACTGGTAGAGGTCGCGCACCTGGCGCAGCGTGCGCACGTCCAGCAGCTTCGGGAACTGCGCGGCCTTGCGCAGCGCCTTCGGCAGCATCGTCTTCAGGAACATGCGCGTGTAGATCTGGCGGTTCACGCCGCGGCCGATGGCCGCGCCACCGGCGGCGAGGTCGAGCGGGGCGGAGATGCCGGCCACGGCGGAGACGTTGCGCGAGGCGTCCGTTCCCGCCTCCTCCGCCCAGCGCAGCAGTGCGTTGCCACCGAGCGAGACGCCCACCGCGACGATGGGGCCGCCGTGTTCGGCGCGCATGCGGTCGAGGATCCAGCCGATCTCCTCGTAGTCGCCCGAGTGGTAGGCCCGCGGCGCGAGGTTCATCTCGCCCGAGCAGCCGCGGAAGTGCGGCACGGCGAAGCGCCAGCCGTTCTCGCGCGACCAGTTCGCGAAGGCCTGGGCGTAGTGGCTGGCCGACGAGCCCTCGAGGCCGTGGAACAGCACGAGCAGCGGCCGGGCGATGGGCGGGGTGCCGGGCGAGACGCCGGGCAATTCCTGGCGGTCGACGTCGATGAAGTCGCCGTCGGGCGTGGTCCAGCGTTCACGCTGGAAGACGGGGCGCGGCCCCTGGTAGCGCGTGGAGAACAGGGCCGGCCAGATGGTCTGCAGGTGTCCCCCGAGCTCCCCGTCGCCGGCGAGCCACGCGGGTGAGCGGTAGTTGTCCACGGGGATCTTTCAGTGCAGGACGGAGGGCGCCTCGCCGATCTCGGGCAGTTCCGTTTCGGTGCCCGGACTGGCGTGGTGGGCGGCGAGCCGCCAGCCCAGGTCCGTCTTGACGTAGACGTTGGTGGCGATCACCCAGCCCACCTGCGGGCCGTCCTCGGTCAGCAGCTGGATGCGCTCGAGCACGCTGTGGATCGCGCTCATCGGGCCCTGCTGGCGGCGCACCTTCTCCGGATGGGCGTCGACCACGCCGTTCGAGAACATGGCCTCGAACGCGGCGCGGATGGCCGCGTGGCCGATGACCCGCGGGCCGCCCGGGTGCACGCAGGTGATGTCGTCGTCGTCGCACCACACGGCCATCAGCCGCTCGATGTCGCCGCGTTGCAGCGCGTCGTAGAACTGGTGCTCGATGTCGTCGGGCGAGGCGAGCAGTGCGGCGTCGGGAGGTTTGGGGCGTGCCATGGCGGAGGGTTCAGCTCAATGGAAGACGACGGTCTTCTGGCCGTTGAGCAGCACGCGGTGCTCGACGTGCCAGCGCACCGCACGCGCGAGCACCATGCACTCGACGTCGCGGCCCACCGCGGTGATGTCCTGCGCGCTCAGCGCGTGGTTCACGCGGGCCACGTCCTGTTCGATGATGGGGCCTTCGTCGAGGTCGGGCGTCACGTAGTGCGCGGTGGCGCCGATCAGCTTGACGCCGCGGTCGTGGGCCTGGAAGTACGGCTTCGCGCCCTTGAAGCTCGGCAGGAAGCTGTGGTGGATGTTGATGGCCCGGCCGCGCAGGAAGCCGCAGAACTCGGGGCTCAGGATCTGCATGTAGCGCGCGAGCACCACCAGGTCCACCTCGTGCTGCGTCACCAGCGTCTCCACCTCGCGTTCCTGCATGCGCTTGGCCTCGGGCGAGGCGCCGGCGGCGAGCGGGAAGTGGTGGAACGGGATGCCGTAGCGGTCGGCCAGTTCGGCGAAGGTCGGGTGGTTCGAGACGATCGCGGGGATGTCCACCTCGAGCTGGCCCGAGTGCCAGCGGTACAGCAGGTCGTTCAGGCAGTGGCCGTGCTGGCTCACCATCAGCAGCAGGCGCGGGCGACGCGCCACGCTGTGGAACTGCGCGTTGAGGCCGAACTGCTCGCGCACGCTGGTGAACAGCGAATCGAGCGTGGCGGCGTTCGCGAGGTGGGCCGGCGCCTCGAAGTGCACGCGCATGAAGAACAGGCCGGTGGCGGCGCCGTCGTCCCCGGTGGGGAGGTCGCCGAACTGCTGCGAGTCGAGGATGTTGCAGCCGGCCTGGTACAGCAGGCCCGACACGGCATAGACGATGCCTTTGGCATCGCGACAGGACAGCGTGAGGATGAATTCTTGCGCGCGGGACATGGTGGCTCTCGAAGGAAGCCGCCATTGTACGAAGGGGGCCGGGTCCGGCGCCGGCGGGAGGCCTCTCGAGGCGAACTCTAGCCGGCCAGTGTGTCTTCCAGTGCGGCTTCGACGCGCTGCGGCGACATCTCGGTGAGGCACCGCGTGTGCCCGAACCGGCAGGTGCGCTCGAAACACGGGGCGCAGTCGAGTTGCAGCTCTTCCTTGAGCCACAGCACCCGCGCGCGCGGGTTCAGCGGCGGCGTGTGTTCGGGGCTGGTGGAGCCGAACGCGGCCACCTGCGGGATGCCGAAGGCGGCGGCCACGTGCATCAGGCCCGAGTCGTTGCTGACCGCGCCGCGGGCGGCGGCGATCAGGGCCATCGCGTCGATCAGCCTGGTCTTGCCGGCCAGCACGCGGCAGGCTCCGGGGGCGGCCTTCGCGATCTCCTCGCACAGCGCGCCTTCCTTGCCGGACCCGAGCAGGATCACGGGCTGGCCGTGGCGGGCATGGAGCGAGCGGGCGAGTTCGGCGTAGTGGCTGGCGGGCCAGCACTTGGCCGGGCCGTATTCGGCGCCAGGGGCGAACGCGAAGTAGGCGCGGGGCTCGAGGCCCACCGAGGCCGTGACCGCGGCGAGCCGGGCGTCATCGAAGGAGAGCTTCGGCCGTTCCGCTTCCGCCGGCGGGCTGCCGGCGAGGCCGCTGTAGAACGCGACCATGGGCGGGCGCCCGCCCGGGTTCGGGAACCGCTGGTTCAGCAGCACCGGCCGGCCCTCCCCCTGGTAGCCCACGCGGCGGGGGATGCCGGCGAACCACGGGATCAGCGCCGACTTGATGGAGTTGGGCAGCACGTAGGCCGTGTCGAACCGGCCGCGCAGCGTGGCGGCGATCTGCCGGCGGCCCGACCAGTCGAGCCGGCCGTGGGCGAACGGCAGCTCGATGACCTCGTCCACCTGCGGCATCGCGTGGTAGACGGGGGCGACCCACGGCAGCGCGGCCACCGTGAGGCGTTCGCCGCGCGCCGCGAGGCGGGCACACAGCGGCTCGGACATCACCGCGTCGCCGATCCACTGCGGCGCGATGATGAGGGAGCGGGTCATCTCAATGGTGACCGTGGAAGACTTCGCCCGCCTTGAGGCGGTACACCGTGCTGCAGTACGGGCACTTGCCCTCGCCGGCCGTGACCACGTCGATGTAGACCTTCGGGTGGGTGCTCCACAGGGTCATCTTCGGGTTCGGGCAGGCGACCACGCCCGGGCCCATCAGGTCGGACGCGAGCAGCTCGACGGGCGGCTGGTTGGCGGTGGGGTTCTTGCTCATGGCGATCAGACCTTGGACAGCCACTCGCCGTACTTGGCGTTGCGGCCGTTGACGATGTCGAAGAAGGCGCTCTGGATCTTCTCGGTGATGGGGCCACGCGAGCCGATGCCGATCTCGATGCGGTCGAGTTCGCGGATGGGCGTCACTTCGGCGGCGGTGCCGGTGAAGAACGCTTCGTCGGCGATGTAGACCTCGTCGCGGGTGATGCGCTTTTCCACGAGCTTGAGGCCCAGGTCGGCGCAGATCGCGAGGATGGTGTTGCGGGTGATGCCGTTCAGGGCGCCGGCCGACAGGTCGGGCGTGTAGACCACGCCGTTCTTGATGATGAAGATGTTCTCGCCCGCGCCTTCGCTCACGAAGCCGGCGGAGTCGAGCAGCAGCGCCTCGTCGTAGCCGTCGTCGGTGGCTTCCATGTTGGCGAGGATGGAGTTCGAGTAGTTGCTGACGGCCTTGGCCTGCGTCATCGTGATGTTGACGTGGTGGCGGGTGTAGCTGCTCGTCTTCACGCGGATGCCGCGCTTGAGGCCTTCTTCGCCAAGGTACGCGCCCCAGGCCCAGGCCGCCACCATCAGGTGGATCTTGTTGCCCTTGGGCGACACGCCGAGCTTCTCGTCACCGATCCAGACCAGCGGACGGAGGTAGCAGCTTTCCAGCTTGTTCTCGCGGACCACGTCGAGCTGGGCCTGCATGACCTGCTCCATCGTGAAGGGAATCTTCATGCGCAGGATCTTGGCGCTGTTGAAGAGGCGTTCGGTGTGCTCGCGCAGGCGGAAGATCGCCGTGCCGTTCACCGTGTTGTACGCCCGGACGCCTTCGAAGGCGCCGCAGCCGTAGTGCAGGGTGTGGGTGAGCACATGGATCTTGGCGTCGCGCCAGTCGACCAGTTGCCCGTCCATCCAGATTTTTCCGTCGCGATCGGCCATCGACATGGCAAGGCTCCTGAGATTCGGGTGAAACAAGAAAACCCGTGATTTTACGGACTTGCGGCGCTTCCGCCCGAATCTTCGTTTCCACCCGACGATTCTGGTCGAGTCAGATGCCACGATTGGAGCTTTCCGCCGGGGAGCGTGACGGTCACGGTGACACCGCCCTGGTCCTGCCATTCCCAGGTGTCCGGGACGTTCGGGTGCTCCTTGCCGAGGCTTTTCGTGAGCTGCAGGATCTCCAGCATGGTCATGCCGGGCTTGAGCTTCGCGTTGAGCATGACGCCGCTCGGCACCAGCCCGACCGGCGCCCGGCCGGCGTTCTGCATCACCCGCAGCGTGCGGTTGAACTGCAGCAGCAGCCAGAACACCACCACCGTGGCGGCCATGGCGACACCGGGCCAGCCGTACACGCGCCACCCGAAGGCCACGAAGATCGCGGCGAGGATCCAACCGACGTAACGATTCATGGGGCCGATGTTAGGGCCCGCCGGGCGCGCCGGACGTACGGGGTGCCCGCAGCCCGGGGGATCGGCGGATCAGCGGGGCAGCTTGCGGACGAACTGGATGGGCTGTTCGCCGACGCCCTTCTTCGGCACGCCCGGGGGCGCGCCGGCGTCGCAGCCGTCGCACCCGCAGCCCGGGGCCGACTTCGACAGGCGCTGGAACCGGGCGCGAAGGGCGGACGGCAGCGGGCCGTTCGCGAGCCGGCCCGCCGCGCCGCGCCGCCACGACGCGGGCATCAGGACCCAGGCCGCATACACCGCGCACGCGGCGACGATCAATCCGACGATGAGGTCCTGCATGGCCGTTCCTTCCAGGGGGCGGGGCGATCGGGCCCTAGCCCGTGATCCACAGCGTGACGTGGTACGTCACGTACGAGGCGAGGTACGCGAGGCCGAAGAGGTAGCCCGCCATGATCAACGGGTACTTCCACGAGTTGGTCTCCCGCCGCACCACGGCGAGCGTGGCCAGGCACTGGGGCGCGAAGACGAACCAGGCGATCAGCGCGTAGGCCGTCGCGAGGGACCAGGTCTTCTGGATCACCTCGTGCAGCGACTGCGTCACCGCCTCCTCGTCGCCCGACAGTGCGTACACCGTGCCGAGCGCGCCCACCGCCACCTCGCGGGCCGCGAGGCCCGGCACGAGGGCGATGGAGATCTGCCAGTTGAAGCCGATGGGCTTGAACACCGTCTCGAGGCCGCGGCCCAGCTGGCCGGCGTAGCTGTACTCGATGGGCGGTTCGGTGGCGCCTTCGGGCGGGGCCGGGTAGTTCGACAGGAACCACAGCAGCACGATCAGCGCGAAGATGATGCCGCCCACGCGGCGCAGGAAGATGGTGGCGCGCTCCCAGAGGCCGATCACCAGGTTGCGCAGGTTGGGCCAGCGGTACGGCGGCAGCTCGAGCATCAGCGGCTGGTAGTTCGCGCTCTTGCGGAAGCGCTTGAGCACCCAGGCCACGGCCATGGCCGACACCACGCCGGCCACGTACAGGCCGAACAGCGTGAGGCCCTGCAGGTTGAAGATGCCCACGTCGCGCACGGGCACGAACGAGGCGATCAGCAGCGCGTACACCGGCAGCCGCGCCGAGCAGGTCATCAGCGGCGCGATCATGATGGTGGCGAGGCGGTCGCGCCAGTTCGGGATGGTGCGGGCGGCCATGATGCCGGGGATGGCGCACGCGAAGCTCGACAGCAGCGGGATGAACGCGCGGCCCGAGAGGCCCACCTTGCCCATCAGCGTGTCGAGCAGGAACGCGGCGCGCGGCAGGTAGCCCGAGTCTTCCAGCACGAGGATGAACAGGAAGAGGATCAGGATCTGCGGCAGGAAGACCAGCACCCCGCCCGCGCCGGCGATGATGCCGTCGACGATCAGGCTGCGCAGCGGGCCTTCAGCCATCAGGTGGGTGACCTGGTCGCCCAGCCACTTCATGCTGCCCTCGATGGCGTCCATGGGCACCGAGGCCCAGCTGAACACCGCCTGGAACATCAGGAACAGCAGCACGGCCAGCAGCAGGAGGCCCCACACCGGGTGCATCACGACGGCGTCGATGCGGTGGTTGAAGCGCTTGAACTGGCGAGCGTCCGGCGCCACGAGCGCCAGCAGCCGGCGCACCTCGGGCTGCAGGTCGGCGTACGAACCGGGCTGGTCGGCCGCCGTGGGCGTGGGCCACGAGGCCTGCTGCTCGAGCTGTGAGAGCAGCGCGGCGTGGCCGTGGCTCTGCACCGCCACCGTCTCGACCACGGGGACGCCCAGTTCGGCCGACAGGCGGGCGACGTCGATGGCGAGGCCGCGCTTGCGGGCCACGTCCATCATGTTGATGGAGACGATCATGGGCCGGCCGAGGCGCTTCAGCTCGAGCACGAGGCGCAGGTTCATCGGCAGGTTGGTGGCGTCCACCACCGCGACGATGGCGTCGGGTGCCGGTTCACCGGGGCGCTGGCCCATCACGATGTCGCGGGTGATCTGCTCGTCGGGCGTGGCCGGCGTGAGGCTGTAGGCCCCCGGCAGGTCGACGACCGAGACGGTGCGGCCGTTCGGCAGCTTCGTGGTGCCGACCTTGCGCTCGACGGTCACGCCGGCGTAGTTGGCGACCTTCTGGCGCGCGCCGGTCAGCAGGTTGAACAGCGCGGTCTTGCCGCAGTTCGGGTTGCCGACGAGGGCGACGCGCAGCGGGGTGTGGAGGGTTTCGGTCGTCATGGCACCGACACCTCCACGCATTGCGCCTCGACGAGCCGCAGCGCGAACAGCGTTTCACCCACCTGCACCGCGAGCGGCTCGCGGCCGCCCGGGCCGCGGCGCAGCAGCTGCACCTGTTCGCCGGGCAGGAAACCCAGTTCCCCGAGGCGGTTCAGGGTGGAGGCATCGACACCCTGGGTGGTGCCGGCGTTGACGGCGACCACGGTGCCGCTGGCACCGTTGGGCAGGTCGGAAAGGCGGGGAGAAGGCATGACGGGACTGGAGGTTCGGCGTGACGCTGGTTGTGAATGATAACAACTCGCATCTCGTCCGACACGTTTCCGGTCATCCGGGTTCCCTTCCCCGGTGCCCGTCACGTCAAAGTTCGCGCACCCGGTCCACCGCCTCCTCGATCCGTTCCACCGGGTAGATGGTCAGGCCCTCGATGGGCTTCTTCGGCACGTTGGCCTTCGGCACCACCGCGACGCTGAAGCCGAGCTTGGCGGCTTCCTTCAGTCGCTCCTGGCCGCGAGGGGCCGGCCGCACCTCCCCGGCGAGGCCCACCTCGCCGAAGGCGAAGAAGCCCCGGGGCAGCGGCTTGCCGCGCAGGCTGCTCTGGATGGAGAGCATCACGGCGAGGTCGCCCGCCGGTTCGCTGATGCGCACGCCGCCCACCGCGTTGACGAACACGTCCTGGTCCATGCAGGCGATGCCGGCATGGCGGTGCATCACGGCCAGCATCATCGCGAGCCGGTCGCGGTCGAGGCCCACGCTCAGGCGGCGGGGGCTGGGGCCGCCGCTGTCGACCAGGGCCTGCACCTCCACGAGCATGGGTCGCGTGCCCTCGAGCGTGACGAGCACGCAGGCGCCCGGCACCGGGTCGCCGTGGGTGGACAGGAAGATGGCGCTCGGGTTCGCCACGCCCTTCAGGCCCTTCTCGGTCATGGCGAACACGCCGATCTCGTTGACCGCGCCGAAGCGGTTCTTGATGGCGCGCACGAGGCGGAAGCTGGAGTGGGTGTCGCCCTCGAAATAGAGCACGGTGTCGACGATGTGCTCCAGCACGCGCGGGCCGGCGAGCGCACCCTCCTTCGTGACGTGGCCCACGAGGATGATGGCCGTGCCCGAACTCTTCGCGATGCGCGTGAGCTGGGCGGCGCATTCGCGCACCTGGGCCACCGAGCCGGGGGCGGAGGTGAGCTGGTCGCTGTACATCGTCTGGATGGAGTCGATCACGCAGACCGCCGGCTGTTCGGCGGCGATGGTGGCGGAGATCTTTTCCAGCTGGATCTCGGCGATGACCCGCACCTGCGAGCCGTCGAGACCGAGGCGGCGCGAGCGCAGCGCCACCTGGGCACCCGATTCCTCGCCCGTGACGTACAGCGTGCGCACCGTCTTCGAGAGGGTGTCGAGCGCCTGCAGCAGCAGCGTGGACTTGCCGATGCCGGGGTCGCCGCCGATCAGCACCACCCCGCCGGCCACGATGCCGCCGCCCAGCACCCGGTCGAGTTCGTCGATGCCGGTGGGCTGGCGGTCGACGTCGGTGGCCTCGATCTCGGAGAGTGTGGTGACCGGCTGCGCCGCGGCGAGCGACTGGTAGCGGTGTTTCGAGGGGGATTCGGCGACCGATTCGGTCAGCGTGTTCCAGGCGCCGCAGCCGGGGCACTTGCCGAGCCACTTGGGGCTGGTGGCGCCGCAGTCGGTGCAGGTGTAGATCGATTTGTCCTTGGCCATGCGGGCATTGTCGCCGCCGCCGTCACTCCCTCACCTTGCCGCGGCCCGCTTTCACCTGCGACCGCTGGCTCTTGCCTTCGAGGCGGCGCTGTTTCGAACCGTAGGTGGGTTTCGTCGCCCGGCGCACGCGCGGCACCTTCTCGACGCTGGCCACCAGTTCGGTGAGCCGGGCCAGGGCGTCCTGCTTGTTCATGTCCTGGCTGCGGGACGTCTGGGCCTTGATGACCACCACGCCGTCGGCCGTGATGCGCTGGTCGTTGAGCGCGAGCAGGCGTTCCTTCACCGGCTCGGGCAGCGAGGAGGCCCGGATGTCGAAGCGCAGGTGCACCGCGCTCGAGACCTTGTTGACGTTCTGCCCGCCCGCCCCCTGCGCCCGGATGGCGGTGAATTCCACCTCGGCCGGGTCGATGGCGATCACGGCACCGCGCTCACCGGCACCCGGGGCGCCACGGCGCACATCAGCTCGTAGCCCACGGTGCCGGCGGGGTGGGCCACCTCGTCGATGGGCAGCACCACGCCGCCGGGGCCGCGGCCCCACAGCGTGACTTCGGAGCCGGGGCCGGCGTCGGGCAGGCCCGTCAGGTCGACGGTGACCATGTCCATCGACACCCGCCCGGCCAGGCGCGTGCGCCTGCCGTCGACCAGCACCGGGGTGCCGGCGGGGGCCGAGCGCGGGTAGCCATCGGCGTAGCCGCACGCGGCCACGCCGATGCGCATCGGGGTGTCGGCGACGAACGCGCCGCCGTAACCCACCGCGTCGCCCGGCTTCAGGTCCTGGGTGGCGATCAGGCGGGTGCGCAGCGTCATCGTGGGCAGCAGGTCCCAGTGGGCGATGCCGTGCTCGGGGTGGTCGGGCGAGGCGCCGTACAACATGATGCCGGGGCGCACCCAGTCGCCGCGCACGTCCGGCCGGCCGGGCGACTCGCGCAGCGTGGCCGCGCTGTTGCACAGCGACCGTTCGCCGGGCAGGTCGTGCGTGGCGGCCTCGAAGGCGGCCACCTGGTGGTCCACGCCGCGCGGGCCGTCGGCCTCGGCGAAGTGGGTCATCAGCGAGATCTCGTCCACCTGGGTCAGCCCGGACAGCCGCAGCCAGGCCGAGCGGAAGGCCGCGGGCGTGAAGCCGAGGCGGTTCAGGCCGCTGTTCATCTTCAGGAACACGTGGTGCGGCCAGGTGGTCTTGTGGAGGGCCAGCCAGTCGATCTGGGCCTCGTGGTGCACCACGTGCCACAGGTTCAGGCGGGAGCAGGCCTCCAGGTCGCGGGCGTCGAAGCAGCCTTCGAGCAGCAGGATGGGACCACGCCAGCCGAGCTTGCGGAGCTGTTCGGCCTCGGCGATGTCGAGCAGCGCGAAGCCGTCGGCGCCGCGCAAACCCTCGAAGGCATGGGCGATGCGGTGGCCGTAGGCGTCGGCCTTCACGACGGCCCAGACTTTCGCGTCGGGCGCCAGCTGCCGCGCCCGGACCAGGTTGTGCGCCAGGGCGTCGGTGTGGATCAGCGCTTCGATGGGACGGGGCATGCGGTCGATTCTGCCAGCGCTGTCGCCGTCCCGCGTGGGTGGGCCGCGGGATGCCCGTGCTATAACGCCGCCGCAGGGGGACCAGGACCCGCGGACCGGCCGCCGCATGACAATCGACCGGAACACCCGGCAGCCTTCGAGGCGAATCAGCACGAGCGAATGAAAAAAGGTTTCTACACCATCATGTCGGCGCAGTTCTTCAGCTCGCTGGCGGATCAGGCGTTGCTGGTCGCCGCGATCGAACTGCTGAAGACCACCGGGGCGCCGGCCTGGATGACACCCGCCCTCGGCCCGATGTTCGCGCTCTTCTACGTGATCCTCGCCCCGTTCGTCGGCGCGTTCGCGGACGCGATACCGAAGGGCAAGGTGATGTTCTATTCGAACCTCGTGAAGCTCGTCGGTTGCCTGATGATGCTGTTCGGGGTTCACCCGCTGCTCGCCTACACCGTGGTGGGGCTGGGTGCGGCGGCCTACTCGCCGGCCAAGTACGGCATCCTCACCGAACTGCTGCCCAACTCGCAGCTCGTGAAGGCCAACGGCTGGATCGAGGGCCTGACCATCGGCTCGATCATCCTCGGCCTGCTGCTCGGCGGCCAGCTCGTGGGCGTGCGGCTCTCCACCTTCCTGCTGGGCATCGACCTGCCGCTGATCAACACCGGCATCGATTCGGCGCCCGAGGCCGCCATCGCCACGCTGATCGGCATCTACATCCTCGCGGCCATCCTGAACCTCTACATCCCGCGCACCGACGCGCCGCTGCAGCCGCTGGCGCACGGCCCGGTGGGCCTGGTGCGCGACTTCGCCGCCTGCAACGCGCGCCTGTGGAGCGACAAGCTGGGCCAGATCTCCCTGGCCACCACCACGCTGTTCTGGGGTGTCGCCGGCAACCTGCGCATCATCGTGTTCTCGTGGGCGGCGGCCGCGCTCGGCTACAACACCACCCAGGCCTCGCTGCTGGTGGGGGTGGTGGTGGTGGGCACTGCGCTCGGGGCGGTGGTGGCGTCCGTGAAGATGCGGCTCGACCAGGCCACGTCCACGATCCCGCTGGGCATCGGCATGGGCCTGCTCGTGATCGCGCTGAACTTCATCGACGGCCCGTGGGTGGCCGCGCCGTTCCTGATCCTGCTGGGGGGGCTGGGCGGCTTCCTCGTGGTGCCCATGAACGCGCTGCTGCAGCACCGCGGGCACAACCTGATGGGCGCCGGGCGCTCCATCGCCGTGCAGAACTTCAACGAACAGGCCTGCATCCTGGCGCTGGGCGCCTTCTATGCCGGCATGACCAAGTTCGGGTTGTCGGCCTTCGTGGCCATCACGGTGTTCGGCCTCGTGGTGGCCGGCATCATGTGGGTCATCGGGCGGTGGCACAAGCGGAACGCCGTCGTGCACCGCGACGAGGTCGAGCACCTCCTGGCCCTGGCCCGCAGCGACAAACACTGATCCCCGCAGCGGTCACCCCGGCGAACGCCGGGGCCCGGTCGCCGCAGTGGATCCCGGCTTTCGCCGGGATGACGAGTTCACTGCAACGTCCGGCTCGCCGGCGCCACCAGCGCGTCCTCGGGTGGCGCCAGGTTCAGCGGCGCCGCATCCAGCGTGCACGTCGACATGACGGCCCAGCGCTCGTGCAACTGCCACAGCACGCAGCGGCAGTCGGGCGACAACTGGGGGTGTTCGGCCAGCATCGCGAGGTTGCGGGTGATCTTCTCGCCCATGCCGATGCGGTGGGCCGGATTGGCCTCGGCCTGGAGGAACTGGCTGTAGCCGGTCATCAGGGCGAGGGTGCCGGCGAGCATGGCTTCGACCTGCGGCATGTGGTGTTCTTCGGTCAGGGCGTCCATGGACGGCTCCAGGCGACGTTGAGGAGAACCCATTCTCATGCAAATGCGAGTCATTCGCAATTGACGACCGCCGGGACGGGGATTTCAGGCCGGGGTGGCCGACGACGGGTCCAGCAGGCGCAAGGCCTCGTCGAGGTCCTCCTCCATCAGCGGCTTGGCGAGGTAGACGTCGCAGCCGGCCAGTTCGCCGCGCACACGGTCGCTCGAAGTCGACAACCCGGTGACCATCACGACCTTCGGCACGTCGTGGCCCGCCGGCAGTCGCCCCTGCTTGATGCGCTGGCACAGCGCGAGGCCGTCCATCGAGGCGCGGGGGGCGAGCGCCACGTCGAGGAACACCATCGTGAACGGCTGGGCGCCCAGCCGTTCCAGGGCCTCTTCGGGCGTGTGCGCCACGTGCACCCGGTAGCCGCGCCGCTGCAGGCGCACCTGCATGAAACGCAGCGCGACGCGGCTGTCGTCGACGACCAGCACGTCCTTGCCCTGGCGCGACGTGTCGGCCGTGCCCAGCAGGCCGGGTTCGGAGGCGACCCAGTCGGGGGTGTTCGTGGTGTCGAGGTGGGCAAGGCGCTGCTCGAGCAGCGCGTCGAGTTCGCGCACGATGTGGGTGGGGGCGATGGGCCGCTGCAGGCGTGCCGCGGCGTCGGGCGGGACCTGGGCGCCGATCAGCACGGCGTCGCGCAGGCGGCCCGCGTCGCGCACGGCCGTCACCGTGGGGGCGTGGTCGGCGTTGACGACGACGAAGTCGGCGGTGTCGAGCGAGCCCGTTTCCTCGTAGGCGGGTGTGCGGGCCTCGGCGAGGCGGAAGAACGAGGCGAGCGCACTGTGCTCGAAGTCGCTGAACCCCAGCAACGCGACGGTGTAGCGCAGGGGGATGCGCTCGGTCATGGCAGCTCTCCGGCGGGCGAGGCCGTCATGTTCGGCGGGAAGCCCGGGCCGCGTCAAGCTACGATCCGGCCCTGCCCCCCACTTTCCTGAAGGATTGCGCATGGCTTCGGCTCCCACCTCGGCGTTCGACTTCCAGGCCACCACGATCGGCGGACAGCCGGTCGCCCTCGCCGACCACCGCGGCAAGGTGCTGCTCGTGGTCAACACCGCCAGCGCCTGCGGCTTCACGCCGCAGTTCGAGGGGCTCGAGAAGCTGTGGTCGCAGTACCGCGACAAGGGCCTCGTCGTGGTGGGGTTCCCGAGCAACCAGTTCGGCCACCAGGACCCCGGCACCAACGACGAGATCGCCTCGTTCTGCCAGGTCAACTACGGCGTCAGCTTCCCGATGATGGCCAAGGTCGACGTCAACGGCGACGACGCCCACCCGCTGTGGAAGTGGCTCACCGCCGAAGCCCCGGGCATCCTCGGCACGAAGGCCATCAAGTGGAACTTCACGAAGTTCCTGATCGGGCGCGACGGGCAGGTGATCAAGCGCTACGGGTCGATGGACAAGCCGGGCGAGATCGCGGCCGACATCGAAAAGGCCCTCGGCACATAATCGACGCTTCTTTGCAGGAGCCGATTCATGTTCGAGCACGTCGATGCCTACGCGGGCGATCCCATCCTCACCCTCAACGAGGCCTTCGGCCGTGACCCTCGCCCCCACAAGATCAACCTGAGCATCGGCATCTACTTCGACGACGAAGGCCGCCTGCCGGTGATGAAGGCCGTGAACGAGGCCGAGAGCGGCATGCTCAAGACCCTCGGTGCCCGCCCGTACCAGCCGATGGAGGGCGCGGCGAACTACCGCCAGGCCGTGCAGCACCTGCTGTTCGGCGCGAACCACGAGGCCGTCACCAGCGGCCGCATCGCCACCATCCAGACCCTGGGCGGCTCGGGCGGCCTGAAGGTCGGCGGCGACTTCCTCAAGCGCTACTTCCCCGATTCCAACGTCTGGGTCAGCGACCCGACGTGGGATAACCACCGCGCGATGTTCGAGGGTGCCGGCTTCACCGTGAACACCTACCCGTACTACGACCCGGTCACGGGCGGCGTGCGGTTCGAGGAGATGCTGGCCGCGCTGCAGCAGCTGCCCGAGAAGAGCATCGTGCTGCTGCACGCGTGCTGCCACAACCCCACCGGCGTCGACCTGTCGCCCGCCCAGTGGGACCGCCTGATTCCGGTCATCGCCGCCCGCAAGCTGATCCCGTACGTCGACATCGCCTACCAGGGCTTCGGCGACGGCATCGAGCAGGACGCCTTCGCGATCCGCGCGCTCGCCAGCGCCGGCGTGAGCTTCTTCTGCGCCAGCTCGTTCTCGAAGAGCTTCTCGCTGTACGGCGAACGCTGCGGCGGCCTGAGCGTGGTGTGCCCCGACAAGGCCCAGGCCGACCTGGTGCTGGGCCAGCTGAAGGCGACCATCCGCAAGAACTACTCGAGCCCGCCGACCCACGGGGGCCAGATCGTCGCGAAGGTGCTGCAGACCCCCGCGCTGTACGCGCAATGGGCCGGCGAACTCGACGCGATGCGCGTGCGCATCGCCGCGATGCGGCAGAAGCTGTACGAGGTGCTGTCGGCCAAGCTGCCGGAGCGCGATTTCCGCTACTTCATCACCCAGCGCGGCATGTTCAGCTACACCGGCCTCACGGCCGAGCAGGTGGACCGCCTGCGCGAGGAACACGGCGTGTACCTCGTGCGTTCGGGCCGCATGTGCGTCGCGGGTCTCAACACCCACAACGTCGAGGCCACCGCCGTGGCCATCGCGGCGGTGCTGGCCTGATGCTTCAGGCGGCGGGCGCTGCCGCCCGCCACAGCCGGCCGCACACCCCGCGGTAGACGAAGGCGCCGGCGGGGCTGTCCGGCGACTCGCCGGTGCGCTCCACCGTGACGCCGAAGCCCACGGCCGTGGCGAACACCGATTCCGCCCGGTCGGGCAGCGGGATGCGCCCCGCCGCGTCGGGCGGCACGGGCCCCACGGGCGACACCGCGCCGGTCGGTTCGATGGCCCACAGGTACAGCGTGCGGCCGTCGGGCATGCCCACCGGCACGGGCAGGCGCGTGTCGAGCACGCGGCCATGGCGCGCGGCCGACACCACGATGCCGGTGCTGCCCTCCGGCGCGGCGAGCACCCCCACGTAACCCTCGGGCAACTCCCCGTCGGTCGGGCCCGACTGCCACAGCGGCGCGGCCAGCGGCAGCGCGAGGCCGATCGCGATGCCCAGCGCGAGGGCACCGGCGGACACCGGGAAATGCGGTGACTTCATGGTGATGACATTGTTCGCCCGCCCGCCGATGGGATCAAGAGATCGCCAACGTGGTGAAATGTGCGGTTCCGTTCCCCGATGCAGGACCCGTGACCATGCTGAACTGGATCTTCAAGAAAAAAACCGCCGCCGAGCCGGCACCCGTTCGCCCGGCTCCCGCTCCGGCCCCCGCGGCGGCGCCCGCCGAGACGGCCGCGGCCCGCGAGGCGCGACTCGCCGAATGGGCGGCCCGCCTGGGCCAGGCCTCCGGTGACGACGCGGCGCTGCTGGCGCTGGCACGCGCGGATGGCGCCCCCGTGGACATCAAGGTCGCGGCCATCGAGGCCCTGGCCGGCGAAGCCGCGCTGAAGGACGCCGAACGCGAGTTCCGCACCCACGACCGCCGCGTGTACCGCCTCGCCAAGCAGCGCCTGGCCGCCGCCGTCGCCACGCGCACGGCCCGCGAGGCCGCCGCCGCGCTGCTCGCCAGTGCCGAAGGCCTGGCGCAGGAAGCGGTGATCCCCGCCAACCGCCTCGTCGCGCTGGACCGCGACTGGAAGGCCCTCGACGCGAGCCTGCTCGCGCCCGAGAGCATCACGCGCTTCACCACCCTCACCACGCAGCTCACCGCGCTGATGCACGACCGCGCCGAACGCGAGGCCGCCGTGACGCGCTGGACCGCGGGTGCGCGTGAAGCGGTCGCCCGGCTGCAGACGGTGTCGCTGGCCGTGGCGCAGGGCGCCGAGACCGCCGAAGTGCTGACCGCCGCCGCCGAAGCCGCGGCCACGCTGCAGGCCGGGGTGCCGCAGGGCCACGAGGACCTGGCGCTGGTCGAAGCCCTCGGCAGCGGCCGGCTGACCGCCGCGCAGATCGAGACCCGCCTCGCGTTGCTGGCCCAGTTCGAGGCGCCGGTGGCCGTGCCGGAAGCGCCCGCGCCCGTCGAGGTGTCGACGGACACGCCCACGGCAGATGCGGCCGAAGGCGAGCCGATGCCCGCACCCGCACCGGTGGCCGTCGACCCGGTGGCCACCGCGACCGACCGCTGGCGTTCGCAGCCGCCCGTGGGTGACGAGCGTGTCGCGCAAGCCCTGGAGCAGCGTTTCACCGTCTGGCGGCGCAGCCAGGGCGGCGCCCCGGCGGCTCCGGCCCCCGAGAAGAAGAAGGACAAGCCGCCGCGCCCGAAGCCGGCCGCACCCGATCCCGAAGCCATCGCCCGCGCCGACACGCTGCTGGCCCAGGCCGAGACCGCGCTGGCCGAAGGCCACCTCGCCGAGGCCCACCAGCAGCTCACCGCCCTCGACGACCTCGTGTCGCCCGCCCAGCGCGGCCGGCTGCAGGGCCTGTGGGCCGAACACGGCCGCCTGAAGGGCTGGCAGCAATGGGGCGGCGCCCGCGCCCGCGACGACCTGGTCGCCGAGGCCGAGGCGCTGGCCACGGCCACCGAGGTGCCCGACGCGAAGATCGCGCCGCGCCAGCAGGCCGACACCATCGACGCGCTGCGCAAGCGCTGGAAGGAACTCGACCGCACCGGCGGCCCGTCCAGCCAGCCGCTGTGGCAGCGTTTCGACGCGGCCCTGAAGACGGCCTACGGCCCGGTGGCCGCCGCGCAGGCCAAGGTCGATGCCGAACGCCAGGCCAACCTCGCCGCCCGCGAGGCCCTGCTGGCCGTGCTCGAGGCCACGCCGCCAGCCGAGGAGACCGGCTGGCGCGAGCAGGTGCGTGCGCTCGACACGTTCCAGACCGGCTGGCGCAAGCTGGGCCCGCTCGAACACACTGTGCCGCACAAGTCGCGGGAGGCGCTGGTCGCCCGCTGGCGCGCCGCGCTGGCCCGCATCGAGGTGCCGCTGGAAGCCGCGCGCAAGGAGGCCGAACGCGGCCGCGAATCGCTGATCGCCCGCGCCCAGGCCCTGGCGGCCGAAGGCGCCAGCGGCCAGGGCCGCGACCTGGTGCCGCGTGTGCGCGACCTGCAGGCCGAATGGCAGGAACACGCGAAGTCGGTGCCGCTGTCGCGGGGCGCCGAGAACAGCCTGTGGACCCGCTTCAAGGCCGAGACCGATGCCGTGTTCGCCCAGCGCGAGGCGGTCTTCAACGCCCGCGACGAGGTGCTGCGCGCCAACCTGATGGCGCGCGAGGCGCTCGTCGAGCGGCTCGCGGCGCTGACCGCCGACACCCCGGCCGCCGAACTCAAGCGCACGCTGTCCGAGGTCGACGCCCAGTGGCGCCAGGCCGGCGACGTGCCGCGCCAGGACGTGCCCCGCATCGACGTGGCCTGGCGCAACGCCCGCGAGATCGCCCAGTCGCACCTCGCCGCGAGCGCCCAGCGCAAGTGGCAGGTGACGGTGGAATCGGTGCTGGCCCGCCACGCGCTGTGCGAGCAGCGCGAGCGCGACGGAGCGTCCCCCGCGCTCGACGAGGCCTGGTCCGCCCAGCCGGCCGTGCCGGCCCTGTGGGAACGGGCGCTGGCCGACCGTTGGGCGAGCCCCGCCGCACCGGTCGACACCGACACGGTGGACCAGTGGCTGCTGCAGGTGGAGATGGCCCTCGACATGCCCTCGCCCGAGGCCTTCCAGGCGGCACGCCGCGAGTGGAAGCTGCGCGCGATGAAGGCGGCGCTGGAGTCGCGCCAGTCGGCGGCCGAAGGGACGGTGGGGGCCGACGACGGCTTCGCGCGGCTGCTGGGTCAGCGGGGCCTGGCCCCGGCCCAGCGCGAGCGCTTCGACGCGATCGTGGCGGTGCTGCGCACCCGGCCGCGCTAGGAAGGCTGCCGGGCCACGCCGGAGGCGTTCAGCGGTAGAACGCCTCGACGGTGCCCTTGACCTTCATCATCAGCGGCTGGCCCTTGCGGTCGAGGGTGCGGCCGGCGGGGACCTTCACCCAGCCTTCGCTGATGCAGTATTCCTCGACGTCGTGGCGTTCCTTGCCGTTCAGGCGGATGCCCACCTCGTGCTGGAACACGGCGGCGACGTGGTGGGGGCTGCGCGGGTCGACCGACAGGCGGTCGGGCAGTGCGGGTTTGTCTTCGTTCATGGGGCGATTCTCTCTCGTTTTGACCGCCCGTCAGAGCGTGGCGAACATCGCCACCACGGTGGCGGCCATGGCCGAGGTGGCCAGCCAGCCCATCGCGCGCAGGCGGCGGCCGATCACGTGTTCGCCCATCGTGTCGCGGCGCGTGGCCAGCAGCATCATCACCACCATGATGGGCACGGCGATCACGCCGTTGAGCACGGCCGACCAGAACAGCTCCTTGACCGGGTCGGTGGGCGTGAAGCACAGGATCACGCCGCCGATCGTGGCCGCGGCGATCACGCCGTAGAAGCCCCGCCCCTCGCCCTTGTCGAGCCGCAGGTTCAGGCTGCCGTGCCAGCCGGCGGCCTCGGCCACCGCGTACGCGGCGGAGCCCGCCAGCACCGGCACCGCGAGCATGCCCGTGCCGATGATGCCCAGGCTGAACAGCAGGTAGGCGAACTCGCCGGCGAGCGGGCGCAGCGCGTCGGCGGCCTGGGCCGAGGTCTGGATGTCGTGCACGCCGGACGCGTGCAGCGTCGCGGCCGTGGTCAGGATGATGAAAAAGGCGATCAGGTTCGAGAAGGTCATGCCGATCACGGTGTCGGCCTTGATGCGCCGCAGGTGCCCGCGCACCTCGCTGGGCGTGTGCGGCGCGGTGCCGCCCACGTCCTCCACCTCCTGCGAGGCCTGCCAGAAGAACAGGTAGGGGCTGATCGTGGTGCCGAAGAGGGCCACGACCATCAACAGCATCTCGTTGCCGGCGGGCAGCTGCGGGTGGACGATGGACCCGGCCACGTGCCACCAGTCCAGGCGCAACGAGAAGGCTACCGCCACGTACGACAGCAGCGCGAGGGTCAGCCACTTGAGCCAGCGCACGTAGGTGGCGTACGGCAGGAACACCTGCAGCACGAGGCAGGCGAGGCCGAAGGTCACCGCGTACACGTGGGCCGACCCGCCCACCAGCAGGCGCAGCGCCTCGGCCATCGCGGCGATGTCGGCCGCGAGGTTCAGCGTGTTGGCCACGAGCAGCAGGCCCACCACGCCGAACAGCACCCAGGCGGGGAAACGGTCCTTGATGTTGGCGGCGAGGCCACGCCGGGTGACGTAGCCGATGCGGGCACTGACCACCTGGATCGCGACCATCAGCGGCAACGTGAACACCATGGTCCACAGCATCGAGAAGCCGAACTGCGCGCCGGCTTGCGAGTAGGTGGCGATGCCGCTCGGGTCGTCGTCGGCGGCGCCGGTGATGAGGCCGGGGCCCAGCTGGCCGAGGCGGCGGCGGATCTGGAGCTTCTCGATGTATTTCTGCATGGGCGCGTCGGGGAAGTCAGCACGCGGCGAGTGCGCGCACGACCTCCTCAACGCGGGCCGCGACCGATCCGTGCACCTCGACGTGCCGGTCGCCCCGTGCCGCCAGCTGGTCCCGGTACCAGGCCTGCTGCCGCCCGCGGAAGCTGGCGTCGCGCCGGGTACCGTCCTGGTCGAAGGGGATCTCGTCGCCACACAGCACCGACAACGTGTGGCGGCGCTCGGCCAGCACGGCCAGTGCGGGGTCGGCGCGGCCATGGGTCCAGTGCGCATAGCCGAACGTCGTGAGCGGTGACGTGTCGCACACGAGCACCGGGTCGGCGGACCGGGCGGCGAGGTCCTCGCGGCGAACCTGCTCGCGGGCGATGGCGAGCAGGTCGGCCTCGTCCAGGTGCCCGCCCTGGGCCTCCCAGCGCTCTCGGCCGTACTCGGCGACCGGTGTGCCGCCGAACCGCGCCGCCAGCGCCGCGGCCAGCGTCGTCTTGCCGGTCGACTCACCGCCCAGCAGCACGACCCGCGGGACGAAGTCCGCGCGGACGGCGGGCGGCAACCACCGGAGCATCTCGCCGGGCCGCTCGCGCACCCGGGTGCCGCTGACGGGCACCTGCAGGCGCCGCGGGTCGAACATCTCCGGCCGCACCGGGTGGCCCTGGGCCTCCGCCAGCACCGCGGCGCACGGGAACACATAGGGTTCGCTCGCGAACATCGCGTCGGGGCGCCGGTCCAGCTGCCGCAGCAGCCCGGCGAGGTGCTGCTGGTGCTGGACGTCGGGCGCGTCGTTGGGCGGCGCGCCGGCGCCGTCGAACACGACCACCTCGTGCTGCGGGCAGCATTCCGCGAGCCAGCGCCGACGCAAGTCCGGCCCGCAGCCCGTCAGCTCGGGGTTCGACCAGCTGAGCACCAGCACCCGGTCGCTCAGGCAGCTGGCATGGTCGATCAGCGCGAGGTGGCCGAGGTGCAGCGGCGCGAACTTGCCGATGACGAGGCCGAGGCGATAAGGCTTCATCGGGCCGCCTGCCCCCGTCGCCATTCGTGCCACCAGCGCCACGCCCCGAACCATGCGTTGAACCAGTACACCGCGTAGAGGCCCGCGGTGAGCGTCAGCCCGCGGGACGCGAACAGCGGCACCGACACCGTGTTGACCAGCAGCCAGAAGCCCCACGTCTCCAGCCGGCGCCGCATCAGCAGCAGCTGCGCGACCACGCTGAAGGCGAGCACGGCCGAGTCGGCGAATGGCGCGTAGGCGTCGGTGAAGCGGTGCAACAGCAGGCCGTAGGCGGCCGTGACCGCCACCGCGGCGCCGGCCATCAACACGAGGCTGCGCGGCGCGGACCGCGAGACGGGGACCTCCTCGCCGCGCCGCCGCCAGAGCCACCACCCGGCCGCGCTGGTCGCGATGAAAAACAGCTGCAGCAGCGCATCGGCGTAGAGCTGCGAGCCGTGGAAGACGAACGCGAAGAGCACGCAGCCCGCGATGCCCACGGGCCAGGTCAGCACGTGGTTGAAGGCCGCGAGGCCGATCGACAGCGTCGCCGCGGCGTTCGCGGCCAGCTCAAGCATCGGCATGGGGGGCGTGCCCGGGCAGGTCGCTCGTGTACTGGCGCAGCTTGTCGTCCGCCTCCAGCGGTTCGACCGTCAACGGCAGCGCCTCGCCGAACCGTTCCTCGATGGCATCGCGCAGGCGGGGGGCGAGTTCGTCGAGCGGCTCGGTGCCGTCCACGCGCAGCACGAAGGCGCCGTCGGCCTGCTGGTGGAACGCGAAGCGTGCGAGCGGGAACGGCGCCAGCGCCTGGCTCAGCTCGACGTTGTTGACCCAGTGGCCGTCGGGCGAGCGGTAGCGCACCGGCGAGCGGCCCACCAGGCCGCGCAGCACGGGGCCGCGTGGGCTCATCTCGAGCCGCGCGCGGTCGCCGGTGCGGTAGCGCAGCAGCGGCAGGCAGGGGTTGAAGCCGCCGCTCAGCACGATCTCGCCGGGGGTGCCGTAGGGCTGGGGCTTCCCGTCCTCGTCGACGATCTCGACGTGCAGGTGCGGCTGCAGCAGCACGAAGCCGTCCACCGCCGGGTCGAACACGCCGATGGGGCCGGCCTCGTTCATCGAATACAGGTCCAGCACCGGGCACCGGAACTGCCATTCGAGCGCGCGGCGCAGGCCGTCGTGCAGCGCCATCGACGTGGACAGCAGCGCCCGCGGCCGGTGGGCGAGGCCCAGCCGGGCCAGCTCGGTGAGCGAGATCGGGTCGCCCGAGATCAGCTCCGGTGCCATCGCGTCGAGGTACCTCGCGCGGTCGGCCGGGTCGTTCCAGTCGCCGGGGTGCAGGTTCAGCTTCGCGAGGCCGCATTCGCCGCGCAGCGGGTTCACCGACACGTAGGTGAAGCAGCGCTTCTGGAACCCGGCCAGCACGATGCCCACCTGCCCCGCGCCGGCCTGCAGTTCGACGCCGAAGTGGCGCAGCGCCCGGGCGTGGAAGGCCTGGTAGTCGGCCGCCACGCGCGGCAGCGATGGCACCTTCAGCGGATGGCCGGTGGTGCCGCTGGTGGAAAAGCAGATGACCCGGTCGACCGGCAGCGCGGCGGGCGTGTGCAGGTGCAGCGCGCAGGCCAGGTCGGCCCGCGAGACGAGCGGGATCTCGGCCCACGGCCGCCCCGCGAAGCCCTTCGCCGCCGGCACGGTGGCTGCCAGACGGCGCACCCACTCGTCGGCCCACGGCGGCGGGTCGGCCGCGTCCACCGGCCAGTGGGTCTGCGCCGTCATCACCTGCCAGTGGCGCCAGCGCGCGCCCCAGACGTCCAGCCAGTTCAGGCGGTGGCCGCTCAGGTCGCGGAAGACCGGGGCGTTCGGGTGGTCGACGAGGTGGCGCAGCATCGCGCGGCCGCGCGCGCCCAGCACCGGGAAGCGGCGCCGGGAGAACAGCTGGTCGTCGGGGACGCGGTTCATTCGCGGGTGTACTTGTCGGCGCCCTCGCGGGCCTCGTCGGTGTCGAGCCGCTGCTGCAGCACCTTCGGTTCCACCGGCGGCGGGGCGGGCGGTGGCGGGATCGCCCGCTTCAGCACGAGCGCGGCGCCCAGGGCGACGATGCCGACCCACAGCGCGGCGCCGGTGGCCAGGCGCACGTCGCCCACCCAGGCCACGCCGGTGGCCAGCGCCGCGGCCAGGCACAGGAAAAACAGCATCGCGGCCACGCCGCCCAGGCGGGCGCTCTTGAGGAACAGCGGCAGCACGAGGAGACCGGCGCCCCACTGCCACCAGGCGAGCATGGGCCGCGGTTCGTTCAGCGCGAGGCCCAGGCGCAGCAGCAGCCCGAAGCCCAGCAGGATGACCGCCACGCCGGCGCAGCGCTTCACGACGGGGGGCGACGTGTCGTCGGCCCACCGCGCCAGCGCCCACAGCACGAGCACGGCGGCGGGCACGCCGACCAGCAGCGGATGGGCGCCGCCGAGTGCCCGCAGGCCGGCGGCGAACCCGGGGTACAGCTCAGGCATCGGGATGGGAAGTTGTGCGAATGACCACGGCCCGCACTATAGGCCCGGAGGGGCTTCCCGCGCGGACCGCGATAATCGAAGGTTTTGACGCGTTCCCGTTCCATGTCGACCGAACTCACGCCCCAGGTGCGCCGCCGCCGCACCTTCGCCATCATCTCCCACCCTGACGCGGGCAAGACCACGCTCACGGAGAAGCTGCTGCTGTTCTCGGGCGCGATCCAGATCGCCGGCAGCGTGAAGGCGCGCAAGGCGTCGCGCCACGCCACGTCCGACTGGATGGAAATCGAGAAGCAGCGCGGCATCTCGGTGGCGTCCAGCGTGATGCAGATGGAGTACCGCGACTGCGTCATCAACCTGCTCGACACCCCGGGCCACCAGGACTTCTCGGAAGACACCTACCGCGTGCTGACGGCGGTGGACGCGGCGCTGATGGTGATCGACGCGGCCAACGGCGTGGAACCGCAGACGCGGCGCCTGCTGCAGGTCTGCCGGGCGCGCAACACCCCCATCCTCACGTTCGTCAACAAGATGGACCGCGAGGTGCAGGAGCCGCTGGCGCTGATGGACGAGATCGAGCGCGAGCTGGGCATGGAAGTCGTGCCGTTCACGTGGCCGGTGGGCATGGGCAAGTCCTTCCACGGCGTGATGGACCTGCGCGAGGAGCGCATGCGCGTGTTCACGCCGGGCGAGGACCGCAACCACAACGACGACGAGATCCTCGACGGCCTGAACAACCCGGCCTACGCCGAACGCTTCGGCATGCCGTACGAGCAGGCCCAGGGCGAGATCGAGCTGCTGACCGACGCGGCGCCCGCCTTCGACAGCGAAGCCTTCCTGACCGGCCGCCAGACGCCCATGTTCTTCGGCTCGGCCGTCAACAACTTCGGCGTGCGCGAGGTGCTCGACGCGCTGGTCGACCTGGCGCCCGCGCCGGGCGCGCGTGCGTCGCTGCAGCGCGAGGTGGCACCCGACGAAAAGAAGTTCACCGGCGTCGTCTTCAAGATCCAGGCGAACATGGACCCCGCCCACCGCGACCGCATCGCGTTCGTGCGCGTGGCCAGCGGCCACTTCGAGCGCGGCATGCGCCTGAAGGTCGTGCGTTCGGGCAAGGAACTGCGGCCCAACACGGTCGTGAGCTTCCTGAGCCAGCGCCGCGAACTGCTCGACGAGGCCTTCGCCGGGGACATCATCGGCATTCCGAACCACGGCGTGCTGCAGCTCGGCGACACGCTGACCGAGGGCGAGTCGCTGCAGTTCACCGGCCTGCCGTTCTTCGCGCCGGAAATGTTCCGCACCGTCGAAGTGGCCGACCCGCTGCGCAGCAAGCAGCTGCGCGCCGGCCTCACCCAGCTGGGCGAGGAAGGTGCGATCCAGGTGTTCCGCCCCGTCGCCAGTTCCATGCTGCTGCTGGGCGCGGTCGGCCAGCTGCAGTTCGAGGTGGTGGCCCACCGCCTGGAGCACGAGTACGGCGTCAAGGCCCGCATCATGCCCAGCCGCTTCCAGGTGGCCCGCTGGGTGACCTGCGACGAGGCCGACGGCGGCGACAAGGAACTCAAGCGCTTCATCGACGGCAACTCGCACCGCGTGGCCTACGACGCGGTGGACGCGCCCACGGTGCTGGTCGAGTACGCGCCGGAGCTGCGCGCCATCGAGGCCAACTGGCCGAAGATCAAGTTCCACGCGCTGCGCGAGCACGCGGGCCTGGTGTTCCAGCGTCAGCTGGAAGGCTGACCGAAAGGACAGTGATGAGCATGACCGCCCGTGCCCCCACCCCCGCGCCGTCCCGCCTGTCGCTGTACCTGAACCTGATCCGCTGGGACCGCCCGGCGGGCACCTACCTGCTGCTGTGGCCCACGCTCGCGGCGCTGTGGATCGCCGCGGGCGGCTTTCCCGGCCTGCACCTGGTGGCCGTGTTCACGCTCGGCACGTTCCTGATGCGCAGCGCCGGTTGCGCGGTGAACGATGTGGCCGACCGCGACTTCGACAAACACGTCAAGCGCACGGCCCAGCGTCCGGTCACGAGCGGGAGGATCAGCACGCGCGAAGCGCTCGTGTTCGGCGCCGCGCTGGCGCTGGTGGCCTTCGCACTCGTGCTCACCACGAACGGGCTCACCATCGCGATGAGCTTCGCTGCACTGGCCATCAGCATCTTCTACCCGTTCACGAAGCGGTTCCTGTCGATGCCGCAGGCGGTGCTGGGCGTGGCGTTCAGCTTCGGCATCCCGATGGCCTATGCGGCCGTGCGCGGCGAGGTGCCGGCCGAGGCCTGGTGGCTGCTGCTCGGCAACCTGTTCTGGGTGCTGGCCTACGACACCGAGTACGCGATGGTCGACCGCGACGACGACCTGAAGATCGGCATCAAGACCTCGGCCATCACGCTCGGCCGCTTCGACGTGATCGGTGTCACGTCCTTCTACGTGGTCGCGCTCGCGATCTGGGGCTGGGTCGGCTGGCGCGCCGGCCTGGGTGCCTGGGCACTGGCCGGCCTCGCGGGGGCCGCCGCGCAGGTCGTCTGGCACTGGTCCCTGATCCGGGAACGCCGTCGCGACGGGTGTTTCCGGGCATTCACCCGCAACCACTGGCTGGGTTTTTCGGTGTTTGTAGGCGTGTTGGCGGACTTGGCCTTCCGCTGATCTTGCGCAAGGTTGTTTCAGTCTGTAACGTGAGGGCTTCATGCTCTTCTCGCGTTCGCCGGCTGCCGGCCACCTCGCCTCCGTTGCTTTCCGGGGCCGTTCGTACTGGCAGGTGCTGACACGTGTCGCCCCGGTGGCCGGGGCGATCCACGGTGCCTTCGCGCTGCTGTTCGAGGGCATGGGTGCCTCGCGCCTCGCCCTCGGCAACCTCGCCTTCACCGCGCTGTGGGGCGTGATCTACGGCCTGCTGCGCGGCCGGCACAACCGCCTCGCGGTGCTGCTGCTCTGGGTCGCCATTCCGGGCCATTCGCTGCTGGCCACCCTCGTGCTGGGCTGGGACAGCGGCTTCCACTACTACGTGCTGCTGATGGTGCCGGTGATGTTCGTGAGCCCCGGGCGGCAGAACACCACCCGCGTGCTGCTCGGCACCCTGCTGGCGGTGTTCTACGTGGCCCTCGACATCTCCGCGCGGCGCACGGTGCCGCTGGAGCCCATCGCCGCGGGCGCGCTCGACTGGGTGCGCTTCTTCAACATGGCCAGCACCTTCTTCGTGCTGGGCTACCTCGCCCACGTGTACTTCGGCGTGGTGGGCGTCGCGGAAGGCCACCTGCGGGCGCTCGCCACCACGGACTCGCTGACCGGGCTCGCCAACCGCCGGCGCATCCTCGACGTCGCGAACTACGAGATCCAGCGCGGGCGCCGTGAAGGCACGCCGCTGTCGTTCGTGCTGGGCGACGTGGACCACTTCAAGCGCATCAACGACGGCCGCGGCCACGAGACGGGCGACCAGGTGCTGATGGCGATGGCCGGCGCGCTGCGGGCCGTGGTGCGCGAGCGCGACACCGTGGCCCGCTGGGGCGGCGAGGAGTTCCTCATCGTGTTGCCCGAGACGGGCCTGGAGGAGGCCATGCGCGTGTCCGAGCGCGCGCGCCTGGCCATGGAACACGGCGTGTGGCCCGACGACCGGCCGGTCACGATGACCCTGGGCGTGAGCCAGTGGCGCCCCGAGGAGACCCTGGCCGAGGCCGTGGCGCGCGCCGACGAGGCGCTGTACCGCGGCAAGCACGCGGGCCGCAACCGCAGCGTGCTCGAGCGGCCGGCGGTTCAGCCGAACTCGTTGCCCAGTTCGCCGGCGCGGCGCTGAGCCGCCTTCATCGCTTTCACGAACGCGGCCTTCACGCCGCTCGATTCCATCGACGTCAGCGCGGCGTACGTGGTGCCGCCCTTGGACGTCACGCGTTCGCGCAGCACCGACGGCGGCTCGCTGGACGCTTGGGCCAGCGACGAGGCGCCCGAGAACGTGGCGAGCGCGAGCTGCTTGCCCTGCTCGGCCGTGAGGCCCATCTCTTCCGCGGCCTGCACCATGGCCTCGACGAAATAGAAGACGTAGGCGGGACCGGAGCCCGACAGCGCCGTGACCGCGTCGAGGTCACCTTCCTGGTCCACCCACACGGTGCGGCCGGTGGGGGCCAGCAGGCGGTCGGCGTCCTTGCGCTCCTGCGGCGTCACGGCGGGGCGGGCGTACAGGCCCGCGATGCCCTGGCCGATCAGCGCGGGCGTGTTCGGCATCGCGCGGATCACGCGTTCGGTGCCGAGCGCGGCCACGATGGCATCGCTGCGGATGCCGGCCATCACGCTGAACTGCAGCGCCTTGCCGAGGTGCTGCGCGACGGGCGCCGCGGCCTCCTTGAAGACCTGCGGCTTGACGGCCCAGACGGCGACGTCGGCCCGCTGCAGCACCGAACCCGGCGCCTCGAGCGTGATCACGCCCAGGTCGCGCTGCAGCACCGAACGCTGGTCGGCGTTGGGTTCCAGCACGAGGATGTCCGCGGGGGAGCGGCCGCTCTTGAGCAGCCCGCCGATGACGGCGCTGGCCATGTTGCCACCGCCAATGAATGCGATCGTGTTCATCCGGCAAGTGTAGACCCGGCCCATCGCTTCAACGCGGTGGCCGCGGCCTCCAGGCCGGGCCGCGCCTGCAGGTAGAACGAGAGCTTGCCGGGCGATGCCCAGCCCCGCGGGCGCACCAGGTCGTCAGGAACGGCCGATTCGTTCAGGCACCCGAGGCCCCAGCCCGCGCGGATCGCGGCCACGGCGCCGTGGCTGCCCGAACAGCTCAGCTGCACGTGGTGCGGCCGGCCGTTGCGCTGCAGGGACTGCAGCGCGATCTCGCGCACCGGGCAGCCCGGCCCCAGCAGCACGAGCGGCACGGCGTCGTCGCGCGGCACGGTGAACCGCGGCGCGGCCACCCACGACAGCGGCTCGCGCCGCAGCAGCCGGGCGCCGGGCAGCGGTTCGTTGCTGGTGATCACGGCCAGGTCCATCTCGCCCGCGGCCCACAGCGCGCGCAGCGACTGCGAACTGGACCACAGCAGCTCGATGCGGGCCGGCTGCGTGTGTTCGTGCAGCAGGTCCAGCAGCCCGGACAGGCGCGCCGGCAGGAAGTATTCGCTGATGCCGATGCGCCAGGGCCGCGGTGGTGCCGCGCCGGTCACCGCGGCCCGTGCCGCGTCCTGAAGCGCGAGCAGCTGCTTCGCGTGGGGCAGGAAGCGGTCGCCCGCGGGCGTCAGTGCGAGCGCCCGCGTGCTGCGTGTGGCGAGGGCCACGCCCAGCGACGATTCGAGCTGGCGCAGGTGCGTGCTGACGGCCGACTGCGTGCGATGCACTTCGCGCGCCGCCGCCGTCACCGAGCCATGCCGGGCGATGGCCACGAAGCTGCGCAGCCACAGGGGGTCCAGGTCATTCATTCGAGGTTCCGCTCAATGCCATCGAATCAATCCGATTGTTCGATGAATGCCCTCAGCCTACAGTGAATCCATCCCCTTCACCACCACGGAGTTCCGAGATGCCCTACCTGCACATCCAGCTGTCCGGCGAACCCGACGACGCCCTCGCGGCGCGCGTGGCCGAACACGCGACCGACCTCACCGCCCGCCTGCTCGGCAAGGACCCGGCGCTCACCGCGGTGGTGATCGACTTCATCCCGGCCCGCCGCTGGTTCATCGCGAAGGCGCCGCTGTCGGCCTCGGGCGAACGCAGTTACCACTGGCTCGTGACCATCACCGACGAGACCAACACCAAGGCCGAGAAGGCCGCTTACCTCGCCGCGGTGCACGAGACCATGGGCGGCCTGCTCGGCGGCGTGGCCGACCACTCGTACGTGCAGGTGGCCGACGTGCGGGCCGCGGCCTACGGCTATGGCGGCGTGACCCAGGAACGGCGGTACCAGCGGCCCTGAGCTATAAGAAAAACCATGGGGAGCCGCAAAGAAAATGCGATTTCTCATATCGATTGGGGTTCAATACGCTGCGGGCACATCCACCCGAGGACCCTCCGATGAACCAGGCCCTGCCCGCCACCGCCGCGTTGCCCGTCCCCACCCGCCCCCGCCGCTGGCCCCGCCGCCTGGGCGGGGGGCTGCTCGCCGTCGCCGCGGTGCTGGTCGCCGGCGGCGTGGCGCTGTTCGCGGTGGACTCGCCCGTGCCCCTCGGCCCCGAGCCGTCCGGCCTGGCAGACCCCCTGCCGCCGGCCCACCCGCCCGCGGGGCTCGCGTTCAGCGTGCTGCAGACGGGCGTCTCCGACGGCGCCGCCGAGGCGCTCATCGTGGGCCGCGGCCGCTGGACGGTCCACCGCCGGCCGTCGCAGTCGGCCGTGCTGGTGCGCCACCCCTCGGGCCTGCTGCTGTTCGACAGCGGCCTCGGCCGCCAGGTCGACACCCAGTTCGCCACCAACACCTGGGTCCACCGGGTGATGTTCGGGTACGGGCGGGCCGGGCACCTGCCCGTGGTCGACCAACTCGAACGCGCGGGCTGGGACCCGAAGCAGGTGCGCGCGATCATCCCGTCGCACATGCACTGGGACCACGTGAGCGGGCTGGCCGACTTCCCCGATGCCGAGGTGTGGGTCACGCCGCAGGAGCGCGAGGGGGCGACGCACGGCCACGCCCCGGCCTTCCTCGCGAGCCAGTTCGCCGGCGTGACCCGCTGGCACGACGTGCGCTTCGACGGGCCCGCGCGGCTCGGCTTCCCCGCCAGCCACGACGTGTTCGGCGACGGCAGCGTGGTGCTGCTGCCGATGGGCGGGCACACCGCGGGCCAGACGGGCCTGCTGCTGCGGCTGCCCTCGGGCACGACGTACCTGTTCACCGGCGACGTCACGTGGACGATCGAAGGCGTGACCCAGGCGTCCGACCGCTCGTGGCTGCTGCGCCACCTGCTGCCGCTGGACCACGACGAGGCGGCCAACCGCGCCGTCATCGCGCACCTGCACCAGCTGTCGCGGCGCCACCCCGACATCCGCATCGTGCCCGCGCACGACGAGCACGTGCTCGAGACCCTGCCGAAATTCCCCGCGCTGAGCCCCTGACGTCCATGCACCTCCGCAACCTCCGCTACTTCTGCGCCGCCTGCGAGACCCGCTCCACCGTGGCCGCCGCCCGGCAGTGCCACGTGACCCAGCCGGCGATCTCGAACGCCATCGCGCAGCTGGAGGAAGAGCTGGGGACCGTGCTGTTCACCCGCCAGGCGCGGGGCCTCGTGCCCACCGCCGCGGGGCTGCGGCTGTACCGCCAGGGCGGCAAGCTGCTGGCCGACGCGTCCGCCATCGTCGAGTCGTTCCAGGATGCGGGCAGCCGGCCGCGCCTCGCGCTGCGCATCCACCCGGCCCTCGACACCGCCCACGTCGCGCGGTTGCTGCGGCACCTTCGCCGCGAACTCGTGCCGCTCGAACTCACGGTGCTGGAGCAGGACGCGGCGGCCGAGGACGGATCGCCGGCCGACGTGGAGCTGACCGTGGAGACGTGCGTGCCCTCGGGCCACACCTTCGTGCCGCTGTGGGACGAACGCTACGTGCTCGCGGTGCCGCCCGATCACCCGCTCGCCGTGCAGGAACAGGTGAGCCTGCGCGACCTGCATGGCACCGCCTTCATCGACCGCCTGCACTGCGAACTGGCGCCGCACTGGCACGCGGGCCTGACGCAGCACCACGTGGTGCCCGACGTGCGGGCCCGCGTGCGCAGCGAGGAGTGGGCGCTGGGCCTGGTGGCCGCCGGCGTGGGCGTGACCATCGCGCCGCTGCACGGCGGTCGGGCGCGCCCCGGCGTCGTGGTGCGCGCAGACGTGCCCGAGCTTCAGCCGGTGACCCGCCGGGTGGGCCTCGCCTACCCGGGCACGGCGCAGGGCACCGTGGCCGAGGTCGTGAGGGTGTGTTCGCCGTGGACGCCGGCGGAGGCGGGCGTTTAAGCGCGTGCGCCGAAGATGGCGGTGCCCACCCGCACCATCGTCGACCCTTCCAGGATCGCCGCCTCCAGGTCGGCCGTCATGCCCATCGACAACGTGTCGAGGTCGAGTCCGTCCGACCGAAGTGTTTCGAAAAGTTCGCGCAGTTTCCGGTGGGCCGCCCGCTGTTCGTCCGGGTCATCGGACGGTTCGGGAATGGCCATCAGCCCGCGCAGCCGCAGCCGCGGCAACGCCGCCACCGTGCGCGCCACGGCCGGCAGGTCGGCCGGCAGCAAGCCGCTCTTGGTGGCCTCGCCGCTCGTGTTGACCTGAAGGCACACCTGCATTGGCGGCAGTTCCGGCGGGCGCTGGTCCGACAGCCGTTCGGCGATCTTCAGCCGGTCGACCGTGTGCACCCAGTCGAACTGCGAGGCCACGACCCGCGTCTTGTTGCTTTGCAGCGGGCCGATCAGGTGCCACTCCAGTTCGCCGCGCTGCTCGATGAGGGCGCCGATCTTGTCGAGGCCTTCCTGCACGTAGTTCTCGCCGAAGCGCCGCTCGCCCGCCGCGATGGCCTCGCGGACCGCATCCGGGCTGTAAGTTTTGCTTACGGTTAGCAACGTGACGCTTTGCACGGGGCGTTGCGCCACCGCACAGGCCCGGGCGATGCGCTCGTGCACTTGTTGTATGTTCGCTGCAATCGTCGCCATAATCCCGCGAGCCTATCTCATCGGGACGGGCGACCGCATTCCGCTGCCACCCTTCCCGGGCCCCGAAAGACACATGGACATCACCCAACTGCTGGCGTTTTCGGTCAAGAACAAGGCCTCCGACCTTCACCTCTCCGCCGGTCTGCCGCCGATGATCCGTGTGCACGGCGACGTGCGCCGCATCAACGTCGACCCCCTCGAGCACAAGCAGGTGCACGAGATGGTCTACGACATCATGAACGACTCGCAGCGCAAGGCCTACGAGGAAACGCTCGAAGTCGACTTCTCGTTCGAGATCCAGGGCCTCGCCCGCTTCCGCGTCAACGCGTTCAACCAGAACCGCGGTGCCGGTGCGGTGTTCCGGACCATTCCGTCGAAGATCCTCACGCTCGAGCAGCTCAACGCGCCGAAGATCTTCGCCGAGCTGTCGCTCAAGCCGCGCGGCCTCGTGCTGGTCACCGGCCCCACGGGTTCGGGCAAGTCCACCACGCTCGCGGGCATGGTGAACCACCTCAACGAAAACGAGTACGGCCACGTGCTGACCGTGGAAGACCCGATCGAGTTCGTGCACGAATCGAAGAAGTGCCTGGTCAACCAGCGCGAGGTCGGCCCGCACACGCTGAGCTTCGCCAACGCGCTGCGCTCGGCGCTTCGTGAAGACCCGGACGCCATCCTCGTGGGCGAAATGCGCGACCTGGAGACCATCCGCCTCGCGCTGACCGCCGCCGAAACGGGCCACCTGGTGTTCGGCACGCTGCACACGTCCAGCGCCGCGAAGACCGTGGACCGCATCGTCGACGTGTTCCCCGCAGCCGAGAAGGACATGGTGCGCGCGATGCTGTCGGAATCGCTCGTCGCGGTGATCTCGCAGACGCTCTGCAAGCTCAAGGACGGCACCGGCCGCGTGGCCGCGCACGAGATCATGCTCGGCACGCCCGCGATCCGGAACCTGATCCGCGAGAACAAGATCGCGCAGATGTATTCGTCCATCCAGACCGGCAACAGCGTGGGCATGCAGACGCTCGACCAGAACCTCGTCGACCTGGTGCGCCGCAACATCATCTCGCCCGCGGAAGCGCGCGGCAAGGCGAAGTCGCCGGAGAACTTCCCCGGCTGACCCCGGGCGGAGCTTGCCACGGCGCGCCACGTGCGACTGCAGTGATCGGATCGAGAGATGGCGCTGAAGAAACTGTTCGACCGCTTGAAGCGCGGCCCCGCCGAGGCGGTGGCCGTGCAACCGCGCGACAGTGCCACGTCCGACTCGGGCTTCTTCTCGACCCAGTTCGTCGACCGTGGCGAGGAAAGCCAGGTGCTCGCCACGTGGGCCGCGCGGGCGCCCGACGTGGGCGCGAAGCCGCTCGACCGCGCCGCCGCCGAACCGCTGTTCGCGAAGCTGTGGGGCGCCGACCGCTACGTGGCCGCGCTGTCCCCCGAGGAACTGCAGCGCATGAGCCGCTACCTGCACTTCGTCACCGTGCCCCCCGACCAGGAGGTCATCGGGCAGGACGAGCAGGGCGACTACATGCTGATCGTGCTCGAGGGCACCCTCGCGGTCGACCGCATCCAGCCCTGGGGCGGCCGCGCGCGGCTGGCCGAGGCGCGTGCGGGCGACATGCTCGGCGAGATGTCGCTGCTCGACGCCGGCGCGCGGTTCTCCGCCTGCACCACACTCACCCCGTGCACGCTCGCCGTCGTGGACGCGCAGCGGCTCGATGAGATGATCACCAACGAACCGCGCCTCGGCCTGGCCTTGCTGGCCTCGCTGTCGCGCCGGCTCTCGCTGAGGTTGCGCCAGGTCAGCGCGCGCCTCAGTGCCTTGCTGTCCAGCAACTAGACCGTTTGACCCTTCAGGGAATCGACCATGGAAAGAGATCAGGCATCGAAATTCGTCAACGACCTGCTGCGCCTGATGGTGTCGCGCAACGGGTCCGACCTCTTCCTGACCGCCGACTTCCCGCCCGCCATCAAGGTGGACGGCAAGGTGACGAAGGTGTCGCCGCAGCCCCTCACCGGGCAGCACACCATCGCGCTCGCGCGGGCGGTGATGAACGACAAGCAGGCCGCCGAGTTCGAGCGCACGAAGGAATGCAACTTCGCGATCTCGCCACAGGGCATCGGCCGCTTCCGGGTCAACGCCTTCGTGCAGCAGAGCAACATCGGCCTCGTGATGCGGACCATTCCGCAGACCCTGCCCACCATCGACGCGCTGAACCTGCCGCAGGTGCTCAAGGACGTCACGATGACCAAGCGCGGCCTCGTGATCTTCGTGGGCGCCACCGGCTCCGGCAAGAGCACGTCGCTCGCCGCGATGGTGGACTTCCGCAACGAGAACTCGTACGGCCACATCATCACCATCGAGGACCCGGTCGAGTTCGTGCACCCGCACAAGAACTGCATCGTCACGCAGCGCGAGGTGGGCCTCGACACCGAGGGCTGGGAGCAGGCGCTGAAGAACACGCTGCGCCAGGCGCCCGACGTCATCCTGATGGGTGAGATCCGCGACCGCGAGACGATGGAACACGCGGTGGCCTTCGCCGAGACGGGCCACCTGTGCATGGCCACGCTGCACGCCAACAGCGCCAACCAGGCCCTCGACCGCATCATCAACTTCTTCCCCGAGGAACGTCGCGCCCAGCTGCTGATGGACCTCTCGCTGAACCTGAAGTCGCTGATCTCGCAGCGCCTGCTGCCGCGCCAGGAAGGCAAGGGCCGCATCGCCGCGGTCGAGATCCTGCTGAACACGCCCCTCATCTCCGACCTGATCTTCAAGGGCGAGGTCAGCGAGATCAAGGAGATCATGAAGAAGTCGCGCGAGCTGGGCATGCAGACCTTCGACCAGGCCCTGTTCGACCTGTACGAGAACCAGCTCGTCACGTACGAGGACGCGCTGCGCAACGCCGACTCCGTCAACGACCTGCGCCTGCAGATCAAGCTCCACAGCAACCGTGCCCGCAACGCCGACCTGGCGGCGGGCACCGAACACCTGACCATCGTCTGATGACCACCCGCTCCTACGATCCCGTTCCGTCCCGCCGCGTGGCCTTCCTGGGCCTCGGCGTCATGGGCTACCCGATGGCCGGCCACCTCGCGCGCGCCGGCCACCAGGTGACCGTCTACAACCGCACCGCGGCCAAGTCCGCCCAGTGGGTGGCCGAGTACGGCGGCAAGAGCGCTGCGACGCCGCAGGCCGCCGCCACCGGCGCCGACATCGTCTTCGCCTGCGTGGGCAACGACAACGACCTGCGCCACGTGACCACGGGCGCCGACGGCGCCTTCGCGGGCATGGCCGCCGGCAGCATCTTCGTGGACCACACCACGGCCTCGGCCGAGGTCGCGCGCGAGCTGTCCGCCGTCGCCCGCCAGCGCGGCTTCGAGTTCATCGACGCGCCGGTGTCGGGCGGCAACCTGGGCGCCATCAACGGTGCGCTGACCGTGATGTGCGGCGGCGATGCGAAGGCGTTCGACACGGTGCGCCCCATCGCGCTCGCGTTCTCGAAGGCCGTGACGCTGCTCGGCGAGAGCGGTGCGGGCCAGCTCGCGAAGATGGTCAACCAGATCTGCATCGCCGGCCTCGTGCAGGGCCTGTCGGAAGCCATCGCGTTCGGCCAGAAGGCCGGCCTCGACATGAAGGCCGTGCTCGACGTCATCGGCAAGGGTGCGGCCCAGAGCTGGCAGATGGACAACCGCGGCCCCACGATGGTCGAGGGCAAGTTCGACTTCGGCTTCGCGGTCGACTGGATGCGCAAGGACCTGGGCCTGGTGCTGGCCGAGGCGCAGCGGAATGGCGCGCGGCTGCCGGTGACGGCGCTCGTGGACCAGTTCTATGCGGATGTGCAGGCGCTCGGCGGTGGGCGCAACGACACGTCCTCGCTGATCCGTCGGCTGACCTGACCCTGCGTGTCACCCCGGCGAAGGCCGGGGCCCACCGGTCCCGCAGCGCGCTTCGGCTCCGGTGGATCCCGGCGTTCGCCGGGATGACCGCGCTCAATTCCCGCAGTCCCTCGCCACCAGCCGCAGCAACAGCAGGAACTGCGAGGCGGTGCCGAACCGGCGTGCTTCCAGCAACGCAGGCCCTTCCGGCTGCAGGCGCACGCCGTACGTGTCGTCGTCTCGGTCGAAGCGCACCTCGGCCGCGGCCGACGTCGACAGCGCCACGTCCAGCGGTGCACCCCGCTCGCGGCCGCGCCATGCGGTGACCCGCAGCGTGCAGCCGCCTTCCAGCGCATACGCCCACCGGCGCGACCGGTGCGCCTCGCCACCGATCTCGTTCATCACGCGCAGGCGCTCCGGGTTCTGCATGTCGTGCGGGCTCGTCAGCGACCGGTCCTCGCTCGGGTAGCCGTCGGCGCAGCCGCCGAGCGCCACCAGCGCGGCGACGGCCGCGGCGCGGCGCAGGGGGTCAGTCGCCATCGAGGCCCTCCTCCGGCGGCAGGCGCGTGGCCAGCACCTTGTCGATGGTCTTGCCGTCCATGTCGACGATCTCGAGGCGCCAGCCGTCCCATTCGACGTGGTCGGCCACCTTGGGCAACCGGCCGGTGAGCAGCATCATCAGGCCGCTGAGCGTGTGATACCGGCCGCGCTCCTCCTCGGGCACACGGTCGAGCTGCAGGCGGTCCTTCAGCTCGGGCACCGGGATGTGGCCGTCGAGCAGCCACGAGCCGTCCTCGCGCTGCACCGCCCAGGCGTCGGCGGCGTCGGCCGGCTGGAACTCGCCGGTGATGGCCTCCACCAGATCCTGCAGGGTCACGAGGCCCTTGACCTCGCCGTACTCGTCGACCACGAAGGCCATGTGCACACCCGACGAACGGAAGTTGTCGAGCAGTTCCATGCCGGTCAGGGTCTCGGGCACGTAGAGCGGCGGGCGCAGCTGTTCCTCGAGCGAGGGCGGCACGCCGCGCACCATGCGCGACAGCAACTGGCGGGCGTTCGCGACCCCCACGATGTCGTGCAGGCCGCCGCGCACCACCGGGAAGTGGTGGTGGTCCGAGGACTCGATGCGCGCGTGGTTCACCTCGAACTCGAGCGTGGTGTCGAGGCACACGATGTCGGCGCGGGGCACCATCAGGGAACCGATCTGGCGGTCGTCGAGGCGGAACACGTTGCGCACCATCGTGTGCTCGTGCGACTCGATGACACCGGCGCTCGTGCCCTCGGCGAGTACCGCGTGGATCTCCTCCTCGGTCACCTCGGGGGCCTTGCGGTCGGTGACACCCAGCAGGCGCAGCAGCAGCTGCGTCGAGCCCGACAGCAGCTTCACGAACGGCTTCGTCGCGAGCGACAGCGCATCGATGGGCCGGGCCACGAGCCGGGCCACGGCCTCCGGGTGGCTCTGGCCGAGGCGCTTGGGCACCAGCTCGCCGAGCACGATCGAGAAGTACGTGATCAACACGACGACGAGGCCGGTGCCGGCCCAGCCGGCCCACTCGGCCGGCACGCCGAGGCTGGCGAGCCAGACCGACAGCGGCCCCGCGAGCGCGGCCTCGCCGACGATGCCGTTCAGCACGCCGATCGAGGTGATGCCGATCTGGATGGTCGACAGGAAGCGGGTCGGGTCGGCGCCGAGCTTCACGGCGGCGGCCGCCGCGCGGTCGCCCTCGTCGAGGGCCTTCTGCAGCCGGGTGCGCCGGGCCGTGACGAGGGCGATCTCGGACATGGCGAACAGGCCGTTCAGGAGGATGAGGGCGAGGAGTAAGGCGATTTCCATGGATGGGGGCGTTCAGGGCAAGGGGACCACGGCGACGCGGCCACGCACGGGCGAAGCCCGGTGGCCGATGCGGGAGCGAAGGAGGGCGTGACCGGCGGGGCCGGTCAGCGACGGGCCGAGGGTGGCCGCAGGAGGGTGTCGAGGGAACGCGCGCGGGGCGGTGTCCCGGGGACGGTCAGGCGCAGCGGGTCCGCGGGGCGGACGGCCTGGGGCGGGATGGTGTCGGCGACGTGGTCGGCCGCGTCGTCGGAGCAGTCGCTGTGCTCGCCGGCGAGGTCGACGGCCGAGGGGACGGCGTCGTCCGCCTCGGCATCCGCCGTGGCCGCGGCGAGCGGCCGAGGGTCGGCCACCGCGGCGAACGTGTAGGCCGGGATCAGCAGCGCGAAGACGCAGGCGAGCAGCCAGCGGGGGAACCGGAACGGTGTCCCCCGGAGGAAGCGTCGTGCGCCCGCCGGGTCCATCAGGGCTTGTTGCTGGCCGGCTTGGCGGTGTTCGTCGGGGGCCCCAGCGGCTGCAGCGTGGCCAGCTCGGCGGGGGTCACGATCTCGAACACGCGCACGACCTTCTGCACGCCGCTGATGCGGCTGGTGAGGTCGACGGCGCGGCTGGCCTCGGCCTCGGTCACGCGGCCCATCAGGTAGACGATGTTGCGTTCGGTGACGATCTTGAACGCACCGGCGGACACGTCGCCGGCGTCCACGAGCGTGGCCTTGACCTTCGTGGAGACGAGCGTGTCGTTCGAGCGGGCCGTGAGCGAACTCGAGAAGCCGACCATCAGCTCGTTGACCGTGGAGCGCACGTTGTCGATGCGGGCGATGGCCTGCTCGACGGCGACCTTGTCGGCCTCGGTGGGCACTTCGCCGGTGATCAGCGCGATGCGGTTGTAGCTGGTGACGTTGATGTGGCCGCGGTCGCCGATGGCTTCCTTGATGCGGCCGCCGGCCTTCAGCTCGATGGTCTGGTCATCGACCTGGGTGCCGGAGCTGCGGCGGTCGGTGGCCATGAGGGTGCCGCCCACGACGGCACCGCCGACGACGATGGCCGCACAGCCGGACAGGCTGGAAAGGGTGGTGGCGATGGCGAGCGTGGCGGCGATGGCGCCGAGGCGGAACGACGTTCCCGTCATGTATTTTCCTGTTCTCCGAGCAATTGCAGGTCCACGGCGTCGCACAGGCAGTGCAGCGCGAGGATGTGGACTTCCTGGATGCGTGCGGTGCGTTCGTGGGGAACGCAGATGTGCACGTCGGTCTCGCTCAGGTGCTGGTTCATCTTGCCGCCGCCACGCCCGGTGAGCGCGATGACGGTCATTTCCTTGGCATGGGCGGCCTCGACCGCGGCCAGCACGTTGGCGGAGTTGCCGCTGGTGGTGATGGCGAGCAGCACGTCGCCGGGCTGGCCGAGGGCCTGCACCTGCTTCGAGAAGACCTGGTTGAAGTCGTAGTCGTTGCCGATGGCGGTGAGGATCGACGTGTCGACCGTCAGCGCGATGGCGGCGAGCCCCGGGCGTTCACGTTCGAAGCGGCCGATGAACTCCGCGGCGAAGTGCTGGGCATCGCTGGCGGAGCCGCCGTTGCCGCAGGCGAGCACCTTGCCGCCTCCGGTGATGCTGCCCACGACCGCGCTGACCGCATCGGCGATGGGGCGCGACAGGATTTCGGCGGCGGCGTACTTGAGGTCGGCGCTGTCGAAGAATTGTTGCTGGATGCGTTGTTCGAGCATGGGCATGATTTTAAGACACGGGCCTGGAGCCAAGGTTCCGTGCAGGGGGCGGGGGCGTCAGCCGTCGTCGGTGAAGGCTGCGTGGATCCATTCCAGATCATCGCCGTCGATCACGACGACGTCAAAGCGGCAAGGTGGGGGCGATGCGGTGGATTGCAAGAAGTGGCGGGCCGCGAGGCGCACCCGCCGCTGCTTGGCCGCGGTGATGCTGGCCGCCGCGCCCCCATGGCCCCGGTCGCGGCGCACCCTCACCTCGACGAAGACGAGCGTGCCGTCGCGGTCGCGTACGATCAGGTCCACTTCGCCGCCGTGCCGGCGCGGCCCCGCCGCCACCCGGTAGTTCCGTGCCACCAGCCGGAGCCCGTGGCGCACGAGGTGGTCGAGCGCACGGCGTTCGCCCGCGTCGCCTGCCTGTTGTCTCGTCGTCAAACCCGCCATGGAAGCCTCGACCCCACCGTCCGCCCGCCCGTCCCTGCTGCTGCAAGCCGCCGATGCGGCCGCCGGAACCCAACACTACCCGGCGTCGACCCTGTACGTGGTCGCGACCCCCATCGGGAATCTCGCGGACCTGACACTGAGGGCCATCCACGTCCTGTGGAAGGTGGATGCGGTGGCCTGCGAGGACACCCGCCACACGAGCCCGCTGCTGCGCCACCTGGGGCTCGACAAGCCGCTGATCGCGCTGCACGAGCACAACGAACGCGAGGCCGCGGCCACCGTGCTGGCCCGGCTGGCCGCCGGCGAGCGGGTGGCCTACGTGAGCGACGCCGGCACGCCAGCCGTCAGCGACCCGGGCGCGGCCCTCGTGGCGGCCTGCCAGGCGGCGGGCTACCGCGCGGTGCCGGTGCCAGGCGCGAGCAGCGCCCTTGCGGCGATGTGCGTGGCCGGCGACACCGAGGCCCGCGGCTTCGCGTTCACCGGCTTTCTGCCCCCGAAGGGCAACGAAAGGGCGCTGGCACTGAAGGCCGTGGCCGCCCGCGCCGAGGCCCAGGTGCTGTTCGAAGCGCCGCACCGCATCGCCGCGCTGCTGCAGGGGCTGGCCGACGTGGCGCCGCAGCGGCGCCTCTCGGTGTGCCGCGAGCTGACGAAGCAGTTCGAGTCGGTCGAGACGCTGGTCGCGGCGGACGCCCCCGCCTGGCTCGCCGCCGATCCGAACCGGTCGCGCGGAGAGTTCGTCGTGGTGGTGCACGCACTCGCGCCGCAGGCGGCGCCGGAGGGCGGTGACACCGCCCACGACACGATGCTGAAGACGCTGATGGCCGAACTGCCGCTCAAGCAGGCCGTGGGACTCGCGGCCGAGCTGAGCGGGGCCCCGCGCAACGCGCTGTACGCCCGGGCGCTCGAACTGAAGCAGGCCGGCTGAGGCCGCGCTCACCAGCCGCGGTGGTCGCCCAGTTCGCGGCGGATGCTGCGTCCGGCGTGGTCCTGCATGGCCTCGATGCGCTCGCGCTCGCGCCAGGACACGTGGCCGTCGGCCTGCGCCCACGCCTCGGCACGGTCGATCTCCCGCTGCTGGCGCACCAGGTGGTGCGCCTCGCGCCGGCTCAGCTGGCCGGTGACGATGCCGTGGCGGATGGCCGCGGCCTGCCGGTACTGGCGGGCGTCGATGCGGTCGCTGCGGTACTGGCTGCGGCTGTCGTGGCCGTACCCGTAGCGGTCATGGGCGGAGGCGGCGCCGGACAGCGCGGTCAGGGCCGCGAACACGAGGGCGGCGCCGGCCGCGAAGGTCTTGGAGCGGGTCATCGAAGGTCCTTTCGAGAGGCAAGGAACGAACGAAACACGGTTCGACATGCGTGAACAACGCACGGACGGCCCCGGTCCGATGACAGCGAGGGGTAATAAGGTGTTTCCGGGCGGATGCCACAAGACGGGGACGCGCTCCTACAATCGGCCCATGATCTCCCGCGAACCCACCCTCGAACGTCTGGCGGTCGCCAGGTCCCTGCTGCTCGACCCGTTCGGCCTCACGGACGCGACGGTGGCGAAGGCCCTCGACACGATCGCGGCGCACCGCATCGACGACGCGGACCTGTACTTCCAGTACACCCGCAGCGAGGGCTGGAGCCTCGAGGAGGGCATCGTCAAGTCCGGCAGCTTCGGCATCGACCAGGGCGTGGGCGTGCGGGCGGTCGCCGGCGAGAAGACGGCATTCGCGTACTCCGACGACATCTCCGAAGCGGCGCTGCTCGACGCGGCCCGCACGGTGCGCACCATCGCCGCGGCCGGCCAGAGCGCCACGGTCAAGGTGCCGTCCAGGCCGCGCGTGGCCGGCAGCCGTGTGCTGTACGCGCCCACCGATCCCATCGCCACGCTCGACAGCTCGCAGAAGGTCGCGCTGCTGGAGCGGGTCGAGAAGCTCGCCCGTGCGAAGGACCCGCGGGTCAAGCAGGTCATGGCCGGCGTGGCCGCCGAATACGACGTGGTGCTGATCGCCCGCGCCGACGGCACCCTGGCCGCCGACGTGCGCCCGCTGGTGCGCCTGTCGGTCACCGTGATCGCCGAGCAGACCATCGGCGGCGAGGTGCGCCGCGAGATCGGCTCGGGCGGCGGCGGCGGCCGCTTCGGCCTCGGCTACTTCCAGCAGGACATCATCGAGCGCTACGTCAACGACGCGGTCAACGCGGCGCTCACGAACCTCGAGGCGCGCCCGGCCAAGGCCGGCGAGATGAGCGTGGTGCTCGGCCCGGGCTGGCCCGGCGTGCTGCTGCACGAGGCCATCGGCCACGGCCTCGAGGGCGACTTCAACCGCAAGGGCTCCAGCGCGTTCAGCGGCCGCATCGGCCAGCGCGTGGCCGCCAAGGGCGTCACGGTGCTCGACGACGGCACCATCCCCGACCGCCGCGGTTCGCTCAACGTCGACGACGAGGGCAACGCGAGCCAGCGCAACGTGCTGATCGAGGACGGCATCCTCAAGGGTTACATCCAGGACGCCATGAACGCCCGCCTGATGGGGGTCGCGCCCACCGGCAACGGCCGCCGCGAGAGCTACGCCGCCGTGCCCATGCCGCGCATGACCAACACGTACATGCTGGGCGGCGACAAGACGAAGGAAGAAATCATCTCCGGCCTCAAGCGCGGCCTGTACGCCACCAACTTCGGCGGCGGCCAGGTCGACATCACGAGCGGCAAGTTCGTGTTCTCGGCGTCCGAGGCCTTCTGGGTCGAGAACGGCAAGATCCAGTACCCCGTCAAGGGCGCCACCATCATCGGCAACGGCCCCGACGCCCTCACCCGCGTCAGCATGATCGGCAACGACATGAAGCTCGACACCGGCGTGGGTGTGTGCGGCAAGGAAGGCCAGAGCGTGCCGGTGGGTGTGGGCCAGCCCACGCTGCGCATCGACCGCATGACGGTCGGCGGCACGGCTTGACTTTCCTCAGCACCTGCGTGCTACATTAACGCCCATGCGTCTCGTCGCCTCTTACTTCGGCTACTTCTTTTGGATCTTGCCCACATCCGGCGGAGAGAGAAGCGCGTAGCCCGAAGAAACGCACCAGACTCAAAAAACCGCCGGATCCACGGCGGTTTTTTTTCGCCCGAACATCCCGACGCCATTCGACGTACTTCCCCTCAAGGAGCTTTTCTCGATGAATGCCACCGCCACCAGTGCCGCAGAAGGATGGACGGCCCCGGCCGACCGCACCGGCCAGACCGACGACGAACGCATCCGCAACGTCACCCCGCTGCCCCCGCCGGAACACCTGGTGCGGTTCTTCCCGATCCGCGGCACGCCGGCCGAGACGCTCGTGGCAGACACCCGCCAGCGCATCAAGAACATCATCGCGGGCACCGATGACCGCCTGCTCGTGATCATGGGCCCCTGCTCCATCCACGACCCGGTCGCTGCCGTCGAATACGCCCGCCGCCTGCTCGCCGAGCGCAAGAAGTACGAAGGCACGCTCGAGATCGTGATGCGGGTGTACTTCGAGAAGCCCCGCACCACCGTCGGCTGGAAGGGCCTGATCAACGACCCGTACCTCGACGAGAGCTACAAGATCGACGAAGGCCTGCGCATCGCCCGCCAGCTGCTCACCGAGATCAACAAGCTCGGCATGCCGGCCGGCAGCGAGTTCCTCGACGTGATCTCGCCGCAGTACATCGGCGACCTGATCTCCTGGGGCGCCATCGGTGCACGCACCACCGAGAGCCAGGTGCACCGCGAGCTGTCGTCGGGCCTGTCGGCGCCCATCGGGTTCAAGAACGGCACCGACGGCAACATCCGCATCGCCACCGACGCCATCCAGGCCGCGGCCCGCCCGCACCACTTCCTGTCCGTCCACAAGAACGGCCAGGTCGCCATCGTCGAGACGAGCGGCAACCCCGACTGCCACGTGATCCTGCGCGGCGGCAAGACGCCCAACTACGACGCGGTGAACGTCGAGGCCGCCTGCAAGGACCTCGAGGCCGCGAAGCTGCGCCCGTCGCTGATGGTCGACTGCTCGCACGCCAACAGCAGCAAGCAGCACGAGCGCCAGATCGACGTGGCCCGCGACATCGCCACGCAAGTGGGGGGCGGTTCGCGCCGCATCTTCGGCGTGATGGTCGAGAGCCACCTCACCGGCGGCGCGCAGAAGTTCAGCGCGGGCAAGGACGATCCGTCGAAGCTCGCCTACGGCCAGAGCATCACCGACGCCTGCATCGGCTGGGACGACTCGACCGGCGTGCTGCAGGTGCTGAGCGAGGCCGTGAAGGCCCGCCGCGGCTGAGGGGAACGCGCCTCCGCCCGGGGCGCGCAACAGTTTGCAAGGCAGGCAAGGGCGGGCAAGAAGTCTGGCCCGCCGGGCGTGGGAACGGTTGAATGGGGTCTTCTCCATGCGACACAAGGAAGATCCCATGCCCCGCCTGCCCCGCCTGCCCCGCTTGCCTCGGTCATCCCGCCGCGACGTGCCGTCGATGAGCGAAGCGGCGCAGAAGGTGATCAGCGTCACGCTGGCCAGTTTCGCGATGGCCGCCTCGGCCCAGGCAGCCGCGCCGCGCGAGCGGCTCACCGCCGAATCGGTCTTCACGCGGGCCGATGCCAACCACGACGGCAAGCTCTCGCGCGCTGAGGTGGCCCGCTTCCCGGTGTTCGCCGAGAAGTTCGACCAGCTCGATGCGGACCACGACGGGTCGCTCGACCTGGGCGAGTTCGAGGTGGGGTTCAACGCGCCGCAGTGATCCCGGCGCTGTCATCCCGGCGTTCGCCGGGTGACGCCCTCACTTCGTCGAGAACAGCTTCGCCGCCCGCCCCTTGAGCTCCAGCAGCTCGCTCGGCGTCACCGAATACTTCCCGTTCAGCACGTCCACTTCCACGCGGAACTCCACGTCGCGCTTGCCGTTGGTGAGCAGGCCGGACGTGAACTCGTAGTCTTCCGCCTCCGCCGGCAGGCCCTGGGCCTTCACGTCGTAGTCCTCGTACTGCACGTTGTGGATTTCGCCGCTGGCGAGGTCCAGGGTGCCGGTGGAGTTCACGACGGATTCGGTCAGTTCGTCGACGATCGTGATCGGCAGTTTGAGGTCCACGGCGGGCTCCGGCAGCAAGGGGAAGGCGCGGATTCTAGGCCTTCCGCGAAACCCGTCCCCGCGCCGCCGGTTCCACCCTGCTCAGGCGTCGGTGGCGGTGTCGCGCTCGTGCATCTCCGCGTCGATGCTGCGGAACAGGTCGGCCATGGTCTTGCCGGGTTCGTCCCGGAAGGTCTCGTCGAGCAGCTCCAGGCGCTGGATGCGGTCGATGCGGAAGTTGCGGAACGCGTTGCGGTGCTCGCACCACGCGGCCAGCGTCCACACCGCACCCCAGTAGAAGCAGCCGAGCGGGCGCAGCGTGCGTTCGCTCTCCTGTTCCTTCAGGTCGAGGTACTTGATGCGGACGAACCGGCGCGCCTCGGTCGCCAGCCGCAGCGATTCGAGCCGGGCGCGCGTGTGGGTGTCGAAGTGCACCGGCGGCGCGTACACCGCGAGGCTTTCGGCCGCGGCCCGGGCCGGCGCCGGCAGCACGGCCAGGATCTTCGACAGCGCGGCCTCGGCCTGGCGGGCCAATGCCTCGTCGAGCCGGGGCTGCGCGATGCGCACCGACGCGACCAGCGCCTGGGCTTCCTCATGCGTGAACATGAGCGGTGGCAGGTCGAAGCCCGGACGCATGCGGTAGCCCACGCCCGCCTCCCCCTCGATGGGCACACCCTGCGCCATCAGGTCGGCCACGTCCCGGTACACCGTGCGCTCCGACACCTCCAGCCGTTCGGCCAGGAACTGGGCGGTGCTGAGCCGCCGGCCGCGGATCAGCTGGACGATCTGGAACAGGCGGTCGGCACGGCGCATGGCGGGCAACGGGTGACGGGCGGTGGTGGGCGATCTGGCGCGCCATTGTGCGGCGGCCAGGAGGGGAGGCCAAGCGGGCCATGAGTGGGAGGCGCCGATCACGCTTCAGGCGAGCGAGTGGAGCCCGACCCGGTTGCCTTCGGTGTCGGTGATGTGGGCGCAAAAGCCCCAGTCGTCCGGCAGCGGGGTCTTCTCGACGGCGACCCGGCCGCCGGCCCGGGGAACCCGTGACAGCACCTCGTCGATCGACGGCGTGGACAGGTACACCACGGTGCCGGCCGGCGCGGGCGGCTGGCCGTCGCAGCTCACCGACAGGCAGCCGCCGACCCCCTGGCCTTCGAACGGGAAGAGCGCCATCGAGTGGGCGCCCTCGCCTTCGCGCCGCATCGGCAGGCCCAGCACGGTTTCGTAGAAGTCCTGGGCGCGGTCCAGGTCGAGCACGGGAATCTCGAACCAGTGCAGGGCGTTGACAGCGTGGGCGTGGGGGGTGTGCTGCATGGAAACCTCCTCGGGTTGTCGGGAGGGTCATGCTGCGCGGGGGCTGCTGACAACGTGTTGTCAGCAGCCTGCGCCGATCATTCGAGCGTGGCCTGGCGCACCGCGTGTTCCCAGCCCGCCATCAGCTCCTCGGCACGGGACCGGGCCATCACCGGGTGGAAGCGGCGTTCCACCTGCCATTGCGCGGCCAGTTCGTCGAGGTTGTGCCACACCCCGCTGCTCAGGCCCGCGAGGTACGCGGCGCCGAGCGCGGTGGTCTCGATCACCTTCGGGCGCACGACCGGGATGCCCAGCAGGTCGGCCTGGAACTGCATCAGCAGGTCGTTCACGCAGGCGCCGCCGTCCACGCGCAGTTCGCTGACGGGCGAGCCGCCGGCGGCGACCGCGTCGCGGCTCATCGCCGTCAGCAGCGCCGCGCTCTGGAACGCGATGCTCTCGAGCGCCGCGCGGGCGATGTGGGCCACGGTGCTGCCACGGGTCAGCCCCACGATGGCACCGCGGGCGTCGGCCTTCCAGTACGGCGCGCCCATGCCGGTGAAGGCCGGCACGAACATCACGCCGCCGCTGTCCGGCACCGATTCCGCGAGGCGCTGCACCTCGCCGCTGCCCTTGATGGCCTGCAGGCCGTCGCGCAGCCACTGCACCACGGCACCGCCGATGAACACGCTGCCCTCGAAGGCGAACTCGGGCGTGGCCGTGGGCTGCGCCGCACTGGTGGTGATCAGCCCGTTGGCCGACTGCTGGAAGTTGCCGCCCGTGTGCATCAGCATGAAGCAGCCGGTGCCGTAGGTGTTCTTCGCGAGGCCGGCGCGGAAGCAGGCCTGCCCGAAGAGCGCGCTCTGCTGGTCGCCCGCCACGCCGCCGATGGGCAGCGATTCGCCGAACAGGTGGGCCTCGGTGTGCCCGTACACGTGGCTGGACGGGAACACCTGCGGCAGCATCTCGCGCGGCACGTCGAGCACCTTCAGCAGTTCGTCGTCCCAGGTGTTGTCGTGCACGTTCAGCATCAGCGTGCGCGACGCGTTGCTGACGTCGGTGGCGTGCAGCTTGCCGCCGGTCAGGTGCCACATCAGCCACGAGTCCACGGTGCCGAAGGCGAGTTCGCCGCGGGCCGCGGCCTCGCGCGAGCCGGCCACGTGGTCGAGGATCCACTTGAGCTTCGTGCCCGAGAAGTACGCGTCGATGATCAGGCCGGTGCGCTCGCGGAACAGCGGCTCGAGGCCCTGCTCGCGCATCGCGGCGCACGTGGGTTCGGCGCGGCGGTCCTGCCAGACGATGGCGTTGTGGATGGGCTCGCCGGTGCGGCGGTTCCACACGACGGTGGTCTCGCGCTGGTTCGTGATGCCCACCGACGCGATGTCACGGGCCGTGAGGCCGGCCTTCGCGAGCGCCTCCTTCGCGGTGGCGAGTTGGCTCTCCCACAGCTCGCGCGGGTCGTGTTCGACCCGGCCCGGCTGCGGGTAGATCTGGCGGAACTCCCGCTGGGCCATCGCGACGATGCGGCCGTTCTCGTCGAACACGATGCTGCGCGAGCTGGAGGTGCCCTGGTCGAGGGCGAGCAGGTGTTTCATCGGGCGACCTCGCACTGGACGCCGGCGTTGGCCAGCAGCTTCGGGAAGGGATCGGGGGGCGGAGCGTCGGTGAACAGCATGTCCACCTCGTCGAAGCGCGCGAGCTGCACCATCGCGGGCCGGTTGAACTTGCTGTGGTCGGTGGCGAGCCACACCTCGCGCGAGTGCTCGAGGATGGCGCGCGCGACCTTCACCTCGCGGTAGTCGAAGTCGCGCAGCGTGCCGTCGGCCTCGATGCCCGAGATGCCGATCAGCCCGATGTCGACCTTGAACTGGCTGATGAAGTCGACCGTGACCTCGCCCACGATGCCGCGGTCGCGCGAACGCACCACGCCGCCGGCCACGATCACCTCGCAGTCGGGGTTGTCGGACAGGATGGCCGCCACGTTCAGGTTGTTCGTGATCACGCGCAGGCCCTTGTGGTGCAGCAGCTCGCGCGCGATGGCCTCGGTGGTGGTGCCGATGTTGATGATCAGCGAACACCCGTTGGGCACCGACTTCGCGACGACCCGCGCGATGCGCTGCTTGGCCGCCTCGTTGAGCTGCTGGCGCTGGCGGTACGCGATGTTCTCGGTGGTGGAGCTCGGCAGGCGCACGCCGCCGTGGAAGCGCGCGAGCAGCCCGGCCTCGGAGAGCAGCTTCACGTCGCGCCGCACGGTCTGCAGCGTGACGCCGAACTGGTCCGCGAGCGCCTCGACCGACATCGATCCGCGGGCGCGCAACTCGTCCATCAACTGGGCTTGGCGGGGGTTCGGGATCATGCGAAAGGCGAGGTTCGGTGTTTCCGGAGACGCGAGCGTACCGAAAACGAGACGGTGTCCTCAGGTGGTTTCCCACCCTTGCGCAGTGTTCGCTTTCGGGCTAAAAAGAAAAAAGAAGAACACAAACGAACCCAAACCGAACATCCGGGCGGGTTCGAGCGTGATGCACCGCACAAGCCGCTTCGCGGTGTCACTGCTTGCCATCGTTTCCCCTCCGAGGAGCCCGCTTGAACCCACCGTTGACCGACTGTGACGTGCTCGTCGTGGGCGGCGGCATCAATGGCGCCGGCATCGCCCGGGACCTGTCCGGCCGCGGGCTGAAGGTCGTCCTGTGCGAGAAGGACGACCTCGCGGCCCACACCTCGTCGTCCTCCACGAAGCTGATCCACGGCGGCCTGCGCTACCTCGAGTACTACGAGTTCTCGCTGGTGCGCAAGGCGCTGGGCGAACGCGAGGTGCTGCTGCGCAGCGCGCCGCACATCATGTGGCCGCTGCGCTTCGTGATGCCGCACGACCCGGGCATGCGCCCCGCGTGGATGATCCGCGCCGGCCTGTTCCTGTACGACCACCTCGCCAAGCGCGAGGTGTTGCCCGGATCCTCCAGCATCGACCTGCGCCGCCACGTGGCCGGCCAGCCGCTCAAGCCCGTGTTCAGCCGCGGCTTCGTCTACTCCGACGGCTGGGTGGACGACGCCCGGCTCGTGGTGCTCAACGCGATCGACGCCGCACAGCGCGGCGCGCAGGTGCTCACCGGCTGGCGCTGCGTGGAGGCCCGCCGCGGCGATGCTGGCTGGACGGTCGACCTCGACAACTCCGCCGGCGAGCGGCGCACGGTGCGGGCGCGTGCGCTCGTCAACGCCGCCGGCCCGTGGGCCGCGCAGTTCCTGCAGGCGCACGCCCACCTCGCGGGCTCGAAGACGCTGCGGCTCGTCAAGGGCAGCCACATCGTCGTGCCGAAGCTGTTCGAGCACGACCACGCGTACATTTTCCAGAACCCCGACCGCCGCATCATCTTCGCGATCCCCTACGAGCGCGACTTCACGCTGATCGGTACCACCGACGTCGAACACCACGGCCCGGTGGGCCAGGCGCGCATCGACGACAGCGAGATCGCCTACCTGTGCGAACAGGCGAGCCGCTACTTCGCGAAGCCCGTGACCCCGGCCGACGTCGTGTGGACGTATGCCGGCGTGCGCCCGTTGCTGGGCGACGAATCGAGCGACGCCTCGGCGGTCACGCGCGACTACCAGCTCGACCTGGAGCCGGGCCCGGCGCCGCTGCTGACCGTGTGGGGCGGCAAGATCACCACGTTCCGGAAGCTCGCCGAGGAAGCCGCCGACACGCTGTGCCACAGCCTCGGCGTGAAGGCCGGCCCGTGGACGGCGACGGCCACCCTGCCCGGTGGTGACCTGTCCGAATGGATCGGCCCGCCCGTGCGCCCCGACACCGACTTCGCCCGCTTCGACGAGGCCCTGGGCCGCCGCCACCCGGAGTGGCCCGCCGCGCTGCGCCGCCGCTACGCCCGCGCCTACGGTTCGCGGGTCGACTTCCTCGTGCGGCCGGGCGGCCTCGGTGAGGAGATCGCCCCCGGCGTCTTCGAGGCCGAGCTCGACTACCTGCACGAACACGAATGGGCGCGGTCCGCCGACGACGTGCTCTGGCGCCGCTCCAAGCTCGGCCTGCACCTGACCCCCGACCAGCGCGCCCGCGTCGCGCAATGGTTCGCGGCCCGGTGGCCGTCCTGAATTCCCCTTCCTGAAGTCCACATGCAACTGACCCTGGAAAACCTCGGCAAGCAGGTGGGGCCCACGCCCTACCTGTACCCGATGAACCTGAGCCTCGTGCCCCGCGCCGTGACGGTGCTGCTGGGTGCGACCCAGGCCGGCAAGACCACCTTGATGCGGCTGATGGCCGGGCTCGACAAGCCGAGCGAGGGCACCGTGCGGGTCGACGGGGTCGACGTCACCGGGGTGCCGGTGCGCCAGCGCAACGTCGCGATGGTGTACCAGCAGTTCATCAACTACCCGTCGATGACCGTGTTCGACAACATCGCGTCGCCGCTGAAGCTGCGCGGCGAGGACGGCATCGACGCGCGCGTGCGTTCGCTCGCCGAGCGGTTGCACATCCAGCCGTTTCTGCAGCGCCTGCCCTCCGAACTCTCCGGCGGCCAGCAGCAGCGGGTGGCACTCGCCCGGGCGCTGGCCAAGAACGCGCCGCTGATGCTGCTCGACGAACCGCTCGTGAACCTCGACTACAAGCTGCGCGAGGGCCTGCGCGAGGAACTCACGCACCTCTTCGCCGCGGGCGACTCCACGGTCGTCTACGCCACCACCGAACCCACCGAGGCGCTGCTGCTCGGCGGCTACACCGCGGTGCTGGACGCGGGCGAGCTGCTGCAGTACGGCCCCACGGCCGAGGTGTTCCACCAGCCGAAGTCGATCCGGGTGGCACGCGCCTTCAGCGATCCGCCGATGAACCTCGTGCCGGCGCGTGCGGACGACCGCGGCGTCACGCTGCCGTCGGGTGCGGTGGCCCCGGTGCCCGGCCTCGCCGCCTCCGACGTGACCGTGGGCCTGCGGGCCAGCGCGCTGCGCGTGGCCGAGCGGCCCGGTGACCTGGCGCTGCGCGGCAAGGTGGAACTGGCCGAGATCTCGGGCTCCGACACCTTCGTGCACGTCGAGACGGCCGAGGGCGAACTCGTCGCCCAGCTGACCGGTGTGCACCGCTTCGAGCTGGGCGAGGGCATCACGCTGTACGTGAACCCGTCGCAGGTCTACGTGTTCGACCCCGCGGGTGCGCTGCTGCGCGCCCCGGCCGCGAGGAGCGCCTGACATGGCCCGCATCGACCTCGACCTCGCCCACGCGTACCGCCCGAACCCGCAGCGGGACGAAGACTACGCGCTGCTGCCGCTGAAGATGACGTTCCGCGACGGCGGCGCCTACGCCCTGCTCGGCCCCTCGGGCTGCGGCAAGACCACGCTGCTCAACATCATCTCGGGTCTTGTGACGCCTTCGCAGGGCACCGTCTCGTTCGACGGCGCCGACGTGACGGGCAAGACGCCGCAGCAGCGCAACATCGCACAGGTGTTCCAGTTCCCCGTCATCTACGACACCATGACCGTGGCCGAGAACCTCGCGTTCCCCCTGCGCAACCGTGGTGTGGCCCCCGACCGCATCCGCCAGCGCGTGGGGAAGATCGCCGAGATGCTCGAAATGAGCGGCCAGCTCGACCGCCGCGCGTCGGGCCTGGCGGCCGACGCGAAGCAGAAGATCTCGCTGGGCCGCGGCCTCGTGCGCGAGGACGTGTCCGCGGTGCTGTTCGACGAACCGCTGACCGTGATCGACCCGCACCTGAAGTGGCAGCTGCGGCGCAAGCTCAAGCAGATCCACCACGAGCTCAAGCTCACGCTCGTCTACGTGACCCACGACCAGGTCGAGGCGCTCACCTTCGCCGAGGAGGTGGTGGTGATGACCCGTGGCCGCGCCGTGCAGGTGGGCTCGGCCGACGCGCTGTTCGAGCGGCCCGCGCACACCTTCGTGGGCCACTTCATCGGCTCGCCCGGCATGAACTTCCTGCCGGCGCGCTGGGCGAACGGGCTCGAGGTGGCGGGCCGGCCGCTGGCCGGCCCGGCGCCCGCGACGCTGTCGTCGCAGGGCGAGTTCAAGCTGGGCGTGCGCCCGGAGTACGTGACGATCGCCACCCCCGACGCCCCGGGTGCCCTGCCCGCCGTCGTGACGATGGTGCAGGACGTGGGCACGTACTGGCTCGTGACCGCGAAGGCGGGCGAGGCGCTGCTGCGCGCGCGCCTCGGCCCCGACGCCGAACCACCGAAGGTCGGTGACACCGCCTGGCTCGGCGTGCTCGGCATCCACACCTGTTTCTACAACCGCAACGAGGAGCTGATCGCATGAAGCCGGTCAACCAGAAAGCCTGGCTGCTGGTGCTGCCCGTGGTGCTGTGCGTGGCGTTTTCGGCGGTGCTGCCGCTGATGACCGTCGTCAACTACTCCGTGCAGGACATCATCTCGCCCGAACGCCGCGTGTTCGTCGGCACCGAATGGTTCGCCGCGGTCATGCGCGACGAGGAACTGCACGGCGCGCTGCTGCGCCAGATCGGCTTCTCGCTCGCGGTGCTGGCCGTCGAGATCCCGCTCGGCATCGCGCTCGCGCTGTCGATGCCGGCCACAGGCTGGCGCTCGTCGGCGGTGCTCGTGATCGTCGCCATCTCGCTGCTGATTCCCTGGAACGTGGTGGGCACCATCTGGCAGATCTACGGACGCACCGACATCGGCCTGATGGGCGCGGCGCTCGCGAAGCTGGGCATCGACTACAACTACACCGGCTCGGCCACCGACGCGTGGCTCACCGTGCTGGTGATGGACGTGTGGCACTGGACGCCGCTCGTCGCGCTGCTGTGTTTCGCCGGGCTGCAGGCCATCCCCGACGCCTACTACCAGGCCGCGCGCATCGACGGCGCGAGCAAGTTCGCGGTGTTCCGCTTCATCCAGCTGCCCAAGCTGCGCGGCGTGCTGATGATCGCGGTGCTGCTCCGGTTCATGGACAGCTTCATGATCTACACCGAGCCGTTCGTGCTCACCGGCGGTGGCCCGGGCAATGCCACCACGTTCCTGTCGCAGTACCTGACGCAGAAGGCCGTGGGCCAGTTCGACCTCGGGCCGGCGGCGGCGTTTTCACTCATCTATTTCCTGATCATCCTGCTGCTGTGCTTCATCCTCTACAACTGGATGCAGCGCGTGGGCACGGCGTCGGACGCGGAGGTGCAGCATGGATAAGCGGTTCCGCAAGCGCGTGTTCTTCCTCGCGCTGTATCTGGTGTTCGCGATCCTGCCGGTGTACTGGATGGTGAACATGTCGTTCAAGACGAACGAGGAGATCCTCTCCACGTTCAGCCTGTGGCCGAACGACTTCACGCTGCAGCACTACCGGACCATCTTCACCGACGAGAGCTGGTACTCGGGCTACATCAACTCGCTGATCTACGTGGGCATCAACACGGTGATCTCGCTGCTGGTGGCGCTGCCCGCGGCCTACGCGTTCTCGCGCTACAGCTTCCTTGGCGACAAGCACGTGTTCTTCTGGCTGCTGACGAACCGCATGACGCCGCCCGCGGTGTTCCTGCTGCCGTTCTTCCAGCTCTACACCACGCTCGGCATGATGGACACGCACATCGCGGTGGCGCTCGCCCACCTGCTGTTCAACGTGCCGCTGGCCGTGTGGATCCTCGAGGGCTTCATGAGCGGCGTGCCGCGCGAGATCGACGAAACGGCGTACATCGACGGCTACTCGTTCCCGCGCTTCTTCCTCACCATCTTCATCCCGCTGATCAAGGCCGGCGTGGGCGTGGCCGCGTTCTTCTGTTTCATGTTCAGCTGGGTCGAGCTGCTGATGGCCCGCACGCTCACGAGCGTGAACGCCAAGCCCATCGTGGCCACGATGACCCGCACGGTGTCCGCTTCCGGCATGGACTGGGGCGTGCTCGCCGCGGCCGGGGTGCTGACCATCGTGCCGGGCGCGGTGGTGATCTGGTTCGTCCGGCACTACATCGCGAAGGGGTTCGCGATGGGCCGCGTCTGACACAACAGGAGTCCGAGACATGTTCGAGTGGATGGCGTGGACCCTGCCGGTGGCGGTGTTCTTCACCTGCATCGTGCTGATGCTGGTGGGCATGACGGTGTGGGAGATCAAGTCGCCCACGACGTTGCGCAAGGGGTGGTTGCCGATGGCCACGACGCGTGGCGACCGGCTGTTCATCGGCCTGTTGCTCGCGGCCTACGTGAACCTCGTGTTCGTGGGGCTCGGCGAAAAGATGGTGGGCTGGTTCGGCCTCGAGATGGAGCCGTCGGTGTGGATCAGCTTCGTCGCGTCGATGCTGCTGCTCGCACTGGTGATGCGCAAAGGTTAGTCAGTTCCTTGAAAAGGCACCCGGTCAACCCTTCCCAGCCGTGTGCCAGCTCGATCCATGGGAAGTCCTGAGGAGAGATGAGATGAAACTGCGCTTGAACGGGGTGGCCCGCGCCGCCGCCATCACGGCGGCCCTGCTGGCCGTCGGCCAGACGTCCTGGGCCGGCGAGGCCGAAGCCAAGAAGTGGATCGACAGCGAATTCCAGCCGTCCACGCTGTCCAAGGAGAAGCAGGCGGACGAGATGAAGTGGTTCATCGAAGCCGCGAAGAAGCTCCAGGCCAAGGGCGTGAAGGAGATCTCGGTGGTGTCCGAGACCATCACCACGCACGAGTACGAGTCGAAGACGCTCGCGAAGGCGTTCGAGGAAATCACCGGCATCAAGGTCAAGCACGACCTGATCCAGGAAGGTGACGTCGTTGAAAAGCTCCAGACCTCGATGCAGTCCGGCAAGAGCATCTACGACGGGTGGATCTCCGACTCCGACCTGATCGGCACGCACTACCGCTACGGCAAGATCATGAACCTCACCGACTACATGACCGGTGCAGGCAAGGAGTTCACGAACCCCGGCATCGACATCGAGGACTTCATCGGCCGCAGCTTCACCACGGCGCCCGACAAGAAGATGTACCAGCTGCCCGACCAGCAGTTCGCCAACCTGTACTGGTTCCGCGCCGACCTGTTCGCCCGCAAGGACCTGAAGGACAAGTTCAAGGCCAAGTACGGCTACGAACTGGGCGTGCCGCTCAACTGGAGCGCCTACGAGGACATCGCCGAGTTCTTCACCAACGACGTGAAGAGCATCGACGGCAAGCCCATCTACGGCCACATGGACTACGGCAAGAAGGACCCGTCGCTCGGCTGGCGCTTCACCGACGCCTGGCTGTCGATGGCCGGTACCGCCGACGTCGGCATCCCGAACGGGCTGCCGGTGGACGAGTGGGGCATCCGCGTGGCCGACGACAAGTGCACGCCGGTCGGGGCCTCGGTCTCGCGCGGTGGCGCCACCAACTCGCCTGCCGCGGTGTATGCGCTCACCAAGTACGTCGACTGGATGAAGAAGTACGCCCCGAAGGAAGCCACGGGCATGACCTTCGGCGAGTCCGGCCCGGTGCCGGCCCAGGGCCAGATCGCCCAGCAGATCTTCTGGTACACCGCCTTCACGGCCGACATGGTCAAGCCGGGCCTGCCGGTGGTGAACGCCGACGGCACGCCGAAGTGGCGCATGGCCCCCGGCCCGAACGGCCCGTACTGGAAGCAGGGCATGCAGAACGGCTACCAGGACGTGGGCTCGTGGACCTTCTTCAAGGGCCACGACGCCAACCGCACGGCCGCCGCCTGGCTCTACGCCCAGTTCGTGACCAGCAAGACCGTGTCGGCGAAGAAGTCGGTCGTGGGCCTGACCTTCATCCGCGACAGCGACATCCGCCACGAGTACTTCACCAAGAACGCGGCCAAGTACGGTGGCCTGATCGAGTTCTACCGCAGCCCGGCCCGGGTCGCGTGGACCCCGACCGGCAACAACGTGCCGGACTACCCGAAGCTCGCGCAGCTCTGGTGGAAGAACGTCGCCGTGGCCGTCACGGGTGAAAAGACCCCGCAGGCCGCGATGGACAACCTCGCCGAGGAGATGGACCAGGTGATGGGCCGCCTGCAGCGCGCGGGCATGGCGCAGTGCGCGCCGAAGCTCAACGCCAAGGGCGATCCCAACAAGTGGCTGAGCGACAAGGGCGCGCCGTGGAAGAAACTGGCCAACGAGAAGCCCAAGGGCGAAACGATTGACTACGAAAAGTTGCTGGGCGCCTGGAAGGAAGGCCGCGTCCGGTGACCGTTTGGCCGGATCGGTCATGTGTCCGGCTTGACATGCTCCACCCGCACCAGCCGGTCGTTTCCGGCGGGTTGTAGGGATTAGTCGCCACCTCAGGGCCGCGTGATACGCCGTATCACGCGGCCCGTTTTGTATCAATCCCTTTCTTGCAAGTGCTTACCCCCCTGTTTGCGGGGTCCCGTCTAATTCGGGCTCTTCTTCAAGATGGTGGTACTGCAAGTGGTTCAACGCAACGAAATCCTGAACAAGCTGGCTGTGGTGAGCGCGGTCCTCGCGCTGACGGCCTGTGGTGGTGGTGGCAGTTCCGGCGCCGAAATGGCGACCGATGCCCCGGCCCCGATCGACAACGCTTCCCCTTCCCCCGCGCCGGTGGCCGATGCCCAGGACCCGACCGCGCCCTCCAACCTGGTCGCCACCGTCGTGTCCGGCGCCCGGGTCGACCTCGCCTGGTCGCCCAGCACCGATGACCAGGGTGTCACCAAGTACATCGTGTCGCGCTGCACCGGCGCCGACTGTTCCGCGAAGGTCGAGATCGCGGAGATCGAGGAACCCCGCTTCAGCGACACCGGCCTGACGCCGGGCATCGCCTATTCGTACACCGTGACCGCCGTCGATGCGTCGGGCCGCACGAGCACGTCGCTCGCCGTGGCCGCGGTGCCCGCCAACGGCGACAGCGTGCTGGCCGCCGACACGGTCGCACCGTCGACGCCGTCGGCACTGACGGCCAAGGCCCTGTCGGCCACGCAGATCTCGCTGGCGTGGACGGGCAGCACCGACAACGTCGCCGTGACCGGCTACCGCGTCGAGCGCTGCCTCGCGAATGCCTGCACGAGCTTCGTCCAGGTCAGCACGAACACGTCGACCAGCTTCACCGCGAGCGGCCTGGCCGCGAGCACCCAGTACGCCTTCCGCATCCGTGCGGTGGACGCCGCCGGCAACGTCAGCGCGCACTCGAACGTCGTCTACGTGTCGACGCTCGCGGGCACGGCCGCCCCGGTTCCGGCCCCGGCCCCGGCGCCCACGCCGGCCCCGGCCCCGACGCCTGCGCCGACCCCGGCACCCACCCCTGCGCCCACGCCCGCCCCCGCGCCGGCTCCTGCGCCCACGCCGGCACCCGCCCCGGCCCCGACGCCGGCTCCGGCGCCCGCGCCGTCCACCGGCAAGCCGGCCGACGTGTCGGTCCCCGGCGCGATCACCACGCCGTACCCGACGATCCAGAACCTCACCGTCGAATGGGCCTTCACGGGTGACGCGAACGCCAGCGGCGTCGTCAACGTGCGGTACCGTCCGCAGGGCACGTCCGCCTGGACCACCGGCATGCCGCTGCGCCGCATCCAGGCCGGCAGCAGCTCCGGCTTCTCGTGGAACAGCCGCCACTCCGGCAGCCTCTTCGACCTGCAGCCCGCCACCACGTACGAAGTCGAGCTGTCGCTCGTCGACGCCGACGGCGGCAGCACCACCCGCACCGTGACGGCCGCCACGCGCGCCGTTCCGGCGGCGATGGCGGGCGCGCCGGTCAAGTCGGCCACGCCGTCGACGCTCGCCTCCGTGCTGTCCTCGGCGGTCGCGGGCGACGTGATCCAGCTCGCCGCGGGCAACTACAGCGCGTTCACGATGTCGCGTGACGGCGCCGCCGGCAAGCCCATCGTGATCCGCGGCACCTCGGGCGCCGTGTTCTCGGGCGAGCTGAACTTCATCGGCCGCAAGTACGTGATGCTCGACGCGGTGACGGTCAACGGCGCCGTGCGCTTCGACAGCACCAACCACTTCGCGCTGACCCGCAGCACGATCAAGACGGTGGCGTCGATCCGCAGCGGCAGCGGCGTGGTGGCCTACGGCCGTGCCGAGAACTCGTACATCGCCGACAACGTGATCACCGGCACCACCGGCTGGACCGAGGCCGCCCTGGGCGTCAACGGCGCCAACACGGGTGAAGGCATCGAGTTCACGGGGCCGGGCCACGTGATCCAGAACAACAAGGTGAGCGGCTTCCGCGACAACATCTCGCTGCTCGAGGACGACGAGGCGGTCGACCAGTACAGCATCGACATCCTGAACAACGACCTGTCGATCGCGGCGGACGATGCGGTGGAGGCCGACTTCTGCGCCCACAACTGCCGCATCATGCGCAACCGCATCACCAATGCGTTCATCGGCCTGTCGTCGCAGCCGGGCCTGGGCGGTCCGACGTACTTCATCCGCAACGTGATGTACAACATCGCCCACGTGTCGTTCAAGCTCTACCGCGGCAGCTACGGTGACGTGCTCCTGCACAACACGGTGGTCAAGGGTGGCGACGCCATCGGCGTCTACGCCGGCACCCCGGTGAACAACCTGTACAGCCGGAACAACCTGTTCATCGGCGGCCCGGGTGGTTCGTACGGGGGCTACAACAACGGCACGGGCAAGGCCCTGCAGATCGCCGACCTGGTGACCAGCAACGCGAACATGAACTACGACGCCATCGGCACCACCGTGGGTTCGTTCACCGGCCGCTTCGGCGCCACCGCGTTCAGCGACTTCACGCAGTTCCGCAGCCTGACCACCGAGAAGAACTTCACCCAGGTGAGCCTTGCGGTGTTCAACAGCACGGTGGCCGTGCCGTCCAACGCGATGAGCACCTACGCGGCACCGGATCTGCGCCTCAAGGCCGGCTCGGCCGCCGAGAACGCGGGTGTCGTGATCCCGGGCATCAACAGCGGCTACTCGGGCACCGCGCCCGACGTGGGCGCCTACGAAGTGGGTGCACCGCTGCCGGTGGTGGGCCCGCGCTGATCGCAGCGAACGGTACACGCCGACATGAAAACGGCCCGGGCAACCGGGCCGTTTTTTTTCGCCCGCGTGGCCAGCGAACGCCGTTTGCCCCTCGGTTTCACCGTGGCCCGAGACCGAAAGGAAGTCCCATGTCCCGTGAATCCCGCCAAGCCTGCCTCGAGGCCTGCAACGCCTGCGCGACCGCTTGCGACCACTGCGCCGCGGCGTGCCTCGACGAATCGGACGTGAAGGCGATGGCCGCGTGCATCGCGCTGGACATGGACTGCGCCGCGCTGTGCCGGACCGCGGCCGGTCTCCTGGCGCGGGACAGCCGGTTCGCCTCGCCGCTGTGCGCCTTCTGTGCCCAGCTGTGTGAAGCCTGCGGCAACGAATGCGGCCGCCACCCGATGAACCACTGCCGGCAGTGCGCGCAAGCGTGCCGCCGGTGTGCCGACGCCTGCCGGAGCATGGCCGCCTGATCGGCGCGGGCAAGAAAAAACGCACGACCGGTTGCCCGGGCGTGCGTTCATCGTCGGCCACGAGCCGCCGGAGCGGCTCGCGAAAGACAGGCTCAGCTTAGAACTTGTGCTTGATGCCGATGTCGTAGCCGTTCTTTTCCAGGACGCTGCCAGCGGCCTTGACGGCGGCGTTGCCTTCGTTGACGTAGTCAGCGTAGATCGTGGTGCGCTTGGACAGGGCGTAGTGGTAGCCCAGGCCGAACTGCTTGTCCAGCTTGGTCTTCGTGCCACCGATGGCGGCTTCGTTCTCGAGCTGGCCGTAGGAAGCCTTCAGCTCGCCGTTGCCGATCGGAGCCGTCAGGCCGACGATGAAGGCGGTGCGGTCATCGTTGTTGTTGGCCGAGCCCGTGCCGTACAGGGCGATCAGCTTGACGACCTTGAAGTCCCACGAACCGTTGACCGTCAGCCAGTCAGCGTTGGCGTTCGCCGGGTCTTCGTAGCCGACACCGATGGTGAACGGGCCGCCGTTGTAAACGGCAGCGATGTTCCACGGACGGTCTTCACCGACTTGCTGTGCCTTGATGCCGGTGGCGGCGCCGGAAGCCGGAGCTTGTTCAGCAGCCGTCGCGCGCTCGGACATCTGGGCGCCGATCGTGAAGCCACCGAACGTGCCACGGTAGTTCACCGAGTTGGCGTAACGGTTCGTGGCGATGCCGCGGCCGTTCAGGATCGTGGTGTTCTGGGCGACCGTGTCGGTGCCGAACGGGTCACCAGCCGATTGCGACAGGGCGTAAGCAGCGCTGTCTTCACGGCCGAGGTACACGCTGCCGAAAGCGGTTTGCAGACCAACGAATGCCTTGCCGTCCCAGAACACGGGGTTGGCGACGCCGGTGTCGGCGTTGAAGCGGTGCTGGAACTCGAAGAAGGCCTTCAGGCCGCCACCGAGGTCTTCCACGCCGCGGAAGCCGAGGCGGTTGGCCGAGCCGGCCTGGATTTGACGATCCTTGACGGCTTCAGAGTTCTGGGCGAAGCCTTGGTCGATCTGGCCGTAGATCGTGACCGACGATTGAGCGAATGCGGAACCGCTGACAGCGGCGATCGCGGCAAGTGCGAGCAGAGATTTTTTCATGGTGTGCATTCCAACTTATTTGAGGTCAATCGGCTTTCCATGATCGATGGGGCCGGAGGGCGTGTTGCAAGAGGTTGCCTCACAGCACGACAGAACGCATTGGAGCGCAGCTTGAATGCCGTGTCACGATATCGGTGCGTCACCGTTGGCGTGATGCGACACTCGGCTTGACGTCATCAGTGAGTCACGGTCCAGGCGGGGAAACCCTGAACAGGGCTTCATCGAGCGCTTCCACCCAGTGCAGCACCGGCAAATGGGTGCCTCCCTGGAGGTGGGTGATGCACCCGACGTTCGCCGACAGCAGCGCCTGGGGCCCGCTGGCCTCCAGCTGCAGCAGCTTGCGGTCGCGCAGTTTCAAGGCCAGTTCGGGCTGGAGCACCGAATAGGTGCCCGCCGAACCGCAGCAGAGATGAGGCTCCTGCAGTGCGACGGTCACGTTAAAACCCATTTCTCGCATGTGGGCTTCGACGCCGCCCCGCAGCCGCTGCCCGTGCTGCAGCGTGCAGGGCGGGTGGAAGACGAAGTGGCGCAACGCCGCCTGGCGCAGCCGGGGCTTCAGTTTCGGAACCAGGTCGGGCAGCAGTTCGCTCAGGTCGCGGGTCTTCGCAGCGATGCGCCGGGCCTTGTCGGCGTAGGCCGGGTCGCCGGACAGGGCATGGCCGTATTCCTTGACCGTGAGCCCGCACCCGGACGCGTTCATCACGATCGCCTCGACCTGGTCGATCAGGGGCCACCAGGCGTCGATGTTGCGGCGCATGTCGTCGAGCCCGCCGTCCGGGTCGCCCAGGTGGGTGCGGATGGCACCGCAGCAGCCCGCCTTCGGCGCGACGAGCGACTGGATGCCCGCCATGTCCAGCACCCGGGCCGTGGCGCCGTGGATGTTCGGGGCCATCGCGGGCTGCACGCAGCCGGCCAGCAGCAGCACCTTGCGCGGGTGGGACCGCGTGGGAAAGCGCCCGGCCGGCGTGGCGGCGGCGGGCACCTTGTTCCGCAGCACCTCGGGCAGCAGCGGGCGCACCGCCCGGCCCAGGCGCAGCGCGGGGCCGAACCACCGCGAGGTCAGGCCTTCCTTCAGCAGCCACCGGACCGCCCGCTCGCGCGCCGGCCGCGGCACCTTCCGGTCGACCACCTGCCGGCCGATCTCCACCAGGTGCCCGTACTGCACGCCGGACGGACAGGTGGTCTCGCAGTTGCGGCAGGTCAGGCACCGGTCGAGGTGCTGCTGCGTGCCGGCCGAGACCGGTTCACCCTCCAGCACCTGCTTGATCAGGTAGATGCGCCCGCGCGGTCCGTCGAGTTCGTCGCCGAGCAGCTGGTAGGTGGGACAGGTGGCCGTGCAGAAGCCGCAGTGCACGCAGTTTCGGACGATGGACTCGGCCTCGCGGCCTTCGGCCGTGCCCTGGAACTCGGGGGACAGGTGGATCTGCATGGGGGCTCAGAGTTCGGGGTACAGGCGTCCGGGGTTGAAGATCCCGGCCGGGTCGAACGACTGTTTCATGCGCCGGTGGATGGCGGCGAGCGCGGGCGACAGCGGCGTGAAGACGCCGGGCGACTTGTCCTTCGCGCGGAACAGCGTGGCGTGGCCGCCCGCGGCCGCGGCCACGCGGCGCACCTGGGCCGGCGGCGTCGCGGTGCACCACCAGCGCTGGCCGCCATGCCATTCGATCAGCTGCTCGCCGGAGAACCCGAGCGGCGCCGCCGTCTGTGGCACGGACACCCGCCACAGCGGCACGCCCCGGTCCACCGCCAGCAAGGCCTTCGCGAAGAACTCGTCGGTCTGGTGGCGCACCCCGTTCCAGAACGGCGCCCCGGCGCCCGCCTCGAGCACCTCGCCCCCGGCTTCCTTGAACAGGGCGAGGGCCGCGCGCACCGCCGCCATCGCACCGCGCAGGCGCAGCAGCAGCGTGCCGTCCCACCAGGCGCTGGCGTTGAGCGGCAGCGGCCGGCCGCCCCATTCGTTCAGCCGGGCGAGGGCCGTCGCCTCGTCCATCGCGAAGCGCACCGTGGCGGTGGCCGGCGCGAGCGGCAGCACCTTGAGCGAGACGTCGACCACCACGCCCAGGGTGCCGAGCGACCCGGCCAGCACCCGCGAGACGTCGTATCCGGCCACGTTTTTCATCACTTCGCCGCCGAACTGCAGGAGTTCGCCGCTGCCGTCGAGCAGCGTGGCGCCGAGCACGTGGTCGCGCACCGCGCCCATCGACGCCCGGGCCGGACCCGACAGTCCGGCCGCGAGCATGCCGCCCACCGTGGACTCCGGCCCGAACCCCGGTGGCTCGAACCCGAGGCCCTGCCCCTTCTCGGCGAGCGTGGCCTCCAGTTCGGCCAGGCGCGTGCCCGAGGCGGCGGTCACGACGAGTTCGGTGGGCTGGTAGCTCACGATGCCCGAGTGGGTCCGGGTGTCGAGCACCCGGCCGGACGGGGTTTCGCCATAGAAGGCCTTGGTGCCGCCGCCGCGCACCTCGAGGGGCGTGCGGTCGGCGTGCGCGGCACGCACCTGGTCGATCAATGCAGCGAGTTCAGGAGACGTCGACAAGGGCGTGGACTCAGAAGCGAGGGAGGTCGGCGAACGCCAGCAGGCCGCGGCGCACGTGCATCTTCCCGTACTCGGCGCAGCGGTTCAGCGTGGGGATGACCTTGCCGGGGTTCAGCAGGCCCTCGGGGTCGAACGCGTGTTTCAGCGCGAGCATGCGCTCCCGCTCGGCGGGGGAGAACTGCACGCACATCGACGACAGCTTCTCCACCCCCACGCCGTGTTCGCCGGTGACCGTGCCGCCCATCGCGACGCTGGTCTCGAGGATGTCGGCGCCGAACAGCTCGCAGCGGTGCAGCTGGTCGGGGTCGTTGGCGTCATACAGGATCAGCGGGTGCAGGTTGCCGTCGCCGGCGTGGAACACGTTGGCGCAGCGCAGCCCGTACTTCGTCTCCATGCCGGCGATGGCCTGCAGCATGTCCGCCAGGCGGTGCCGCGGGATGGTGGAGTCCATGCACATGTAGTCGGGGCTCATGCGCCCGCTGGCGGGGAAGGCGTTCTTGCGCCCGCTCCAGAAGCGCAGGCGCTGGGCCTCGTCGCGGCTCACCTCGGCGCGCGTGGCGCCGGAGGTGATCATCACCTCGAGCATGCGGTCGATCTCCTCCGCCACCTCCTCGGGCGTGCCGTCGCTCTCGCACAGCAGGATGGCCTCGGCGTCGAGGTCGTAGCCGGCGTGGACGAAGTCTTCCACGGCGGCCGTCATCGGCTTGTCCATCATCTCGAGGCCCGCCGGGATGATGCCGGCGGCGATCACGTTGGCGACCGCATCGCCCGCCTTTCGCAGGTCGTCGAAGCTCGCCATGATGCAGCGTGCCACGACCGGCCGGGGGACGAGCTTGACCGTGACCTCGGTGATGACCGCGAGCATGCCCTCGCTGCCCACCACCAGCGTGAGCAGGTCGAGGCCCGGGCAGTCGAGGGCGCCGGAGCCGAACTCCACGAGCTCGCCCTCGGCCGTGAAGCCGCGCACGCGCAGCACGTTGTGCAGCGTGAGGCCGTACTTCAAACAGTGCACGCCGCCGGAGTTCTCGGCCACGTTGCCGCCGATGGTGCAGGCGATCTGGCTGCTGGGGTCGGGTGCGTAATAGAGACCGTGGGGCGCGGCCGCCTCGCTGATGGCGAGGTTGCGCACGCCGCACTGCACGACGGCCGTTCGGGCCACCGGGTCCACGTCGACGATGCGGTTGAACCGCGCGAGGCTCAGCGTCACCCCGAGCGCATGCGGCAGCGCGCCGCCGCTCAGGCCGGTGCCGGCGCCGCGGGCCACCACCGGCACGCCGAGGCCGTGGCAGGCCTGGAGCACCGCCGCCACCTGGTCCTCGGTCTCCGGCAGGGCCACGGCGAGCGGCACCTGGCGGTACGCGGTGAGACCGTCGCATTCGTACGGCACGGTGTCCTCGCGCTGCCACAGCAGCGCGTGGGCGGGCAGCAACGGCTCGAGCGCAGCGACCACCCGGGCCAGCTGCTGCGCGCGGTCGGCCGGGGGCGCGGTCACGCGGGCGCCCCGTTCGTGAAGACGGTCAGGACCCCGGTGTAGCCGTAGAGGTGGCGGCGGGCGATTTCGCCGGCGGCGAAAAAGCCCACGAGCGGGACATCGCCGAGCGCATGGCGGATGAGCGCCAGTTCCGCCGACGGCGCGCCGAAGTGCGGCCCCCCGCGGCCGGTGCAGCTGACATACACCGCGCCGGCGATGCCGCGCGCCGGGTGGGTCCCGCGTTCGGCCGTGTCGGCGTGCAGCGCCAGGGCCGCGGCGAGCGGCATCGTCTCGGGTTCCACCTCCTCGCGGATCTCGCTGCAGATGCGCACGAGGTCGCGCCGCGCGGCCTCCACGTCCCGGCGGCAGAACGCGAGCTGCATGCCCGCCTCGATCTCGTCGGCGACGGCCACGCCGCGCGCCTTCGGGTCGATGCCGATCAGGTGGCGCACGCGGGTGTCGGTGCCGAACTGGCCCGGGCGGGCGAGCGCGTCGTCGCGCCCGTCGCTCAGGCCGACCAGCGTCTCGCGCAGCCGGGACAGTGCCTCGCGCGGTTCCGAGGCGTCGACGCCCAGGTCACGCAGCAGCACGTCGAGCGCGGGTTCGCCGTCGAGGGCCAGCACGAGGTTGCGGTCGGACTCGGTCACGTGGCGCACCGGTCCGACGGGCTGGCAGCCCTGCGTCACCCGCGACACGAGAGAGACGCCCGGCCCGAAGGCCACGCCGGACAAGCCGCCTTCGACCACGCGGTCGGCCACCTGCACGCTGCGGGTGCGTGACGACGGCAGCCCGCCGAAGAGGTAGCCGGTGTCGACCCGCCGGCTCATCTCGTGGATGAGTTCGCCGAGGTCGGGCGTGGACGGGTCGGCATGGACCAGTGCGGTGGACGCCCGGAACCCGCCCAGCGGCTGGGCGCCGGAGAACACCCGGAACTGGTCGCGCGGCAGGTCGGAGAGCATCAGCACGAGGGCCGGTTCGTCGATGTACTCCGCCCCGTTCGCGCAGACGCCGACCCCGACCCCGCCGACCCACGAGACCCCGGGCCAGCGTTCGCCGAGTTCGGCGAGCAGCGCGGCCGCATGGGGCGCGTAGTGGTCGGTGACGTAGACCCAGCCCAGCGTGGGCGCGGCGATGTGCGTGCCGGAAGGATCCGCCCGCTGGGCGTCGATCTGGGCGGCGGCCAGGGCGAGGCCCATGCGCCAGTCGGGGTGCGTGGCGTGGGCGTGCGCGAAGAGTTTCATCGTCAGCGCTTCGGCGCCGCGCGCTTTCGCGCCGGGGCGCCGGAGGTCGTCTTGCGCGCCGTCTGGGCGGGCGCGGCCTTGGCCGGTTCGCCCACGGGCGTGCCGGCCGGCTCCTGCATCGCGGTGGCCGCGAGCTGGGTGAACTGTTTGGTCAGCGCGCCCCACCACTGCACCGGGTCGACCATGGACGCGCCGGCCTCTTGTGCAGCGCCCTTGGCCTTCGGTTTCTTCTCGGGGGCGGGCGGCTCGGCGGCGGGCGCCTCGGGCGCGGGTTCCGGCGCGGGGGCGGTGGCGCGTGCGTGCAGCGAGTCGCGCAGGTCACCCATCTGCACGTTCATGGTCTTGAGCGTGGACAGGGTCATGCGCTGCACTTCCAGCGCCTGGATGGTGGCGGCCAGCATGCGGGCGTTCTGCTCGAGCCAGAACTGCACGGTGCGCAGCTCGCCGATGCGTTTGTCGAGCTCTTCGGGATTCAGCGTGGGGGCGATCCACTGGCCCATCGCGGGCATCGCCGAGCCGGCGTTCTTGACGAGGTTCTGCAGGAAGTCGAACCCCGGAACCAGGTTGGTGAAAGAAGGGGTGTCGGACATGGGGTCTCCTGCGGACGCGTGGGCTGAGGGCATCGTACATGCGCCGTGGCGCGTCCGGCAATCGCGCTTGCCCGGATGGTTGCGTGGGATGGAACTGGGGAGCGGGCAAGGCCGGATTGCCGGGCCCCGGGTTGTCCTCCAGGCTCCCCAAGCCCCTCGACGGGCGTTCAAACCACAAGGACAACACCATGAGACAAGCTTCCAGATTCCTGGCCGGCCTCGCGCTGGCCGCCGCGGCGTTCGCGCCGGGCGCCGCCATCGCCGGTGGCCCCGACGTGATCCACGCCGACGACGACGGCACCGACCGCCTCATCATCCGCTACCGCCCCGGCGTGCCGGGCGCGGCCCGGTCGGCCCCGGCTGCCGACCGCACCCGCCTGCACCGCGGCGCCGAAGCCGCGGCGGCCCGGTTCGGACGCCGCCTGCAGTGGGTGCGCGTGGGTGCGTTCGACACCCACGTGATGCGCCTCGACGGGCGCGTCGGCCGCGACGAGGCCGTGCGGCTCTCGAACGAGATCGCCCGCAGCGACAGCAGCGTCGAGTACGCGGAGCCCGACCGCATCCTCCACGCCCTCGCCACGCCCAACGACACCCAGTACGGCCAGCAGTGGCACTACTTCGAGGCCCGGGGCGGGCTCAACCTGCCGTCCGCGTGGGACAAGTCCACCGGCGCGGGCGTGGTGGTCGCGGTGATCGACACCGGCTACCGCCCTCACGCCGACCTGGCCGCCAACGTGCTGCCCGGGTACGACTTCATCAAGGACAGCGGCAACGCCAACGACGGCAACGCCCGCGACGGCAACGCGCAGGACCCGGGCGACTACGCCACGGCCGGCGCCTGCGGCTTCCTGAGCCCGATCCGCGACACCACGAGCAGCTGGCACGGCACCCACGTCGCCGGCACCATCGCCGCGGTGAGCAACAACGGCACCGGGGTGGCGGGCGTGGCGTACCAGGCCAGGGTGCTGCCGGTGCGGGTGCTGGGGCGCTGCGGCGGCTACACGTCCGACATCGCCGACGGCATCGTGTGGGCGGCCGGGGGCAGCGTCTCCGGCGTGCCGGCCAACCCGACGCCGGCGCGGGTCATCAACCTCTCGCTGGGCGGTTCGGGCGCGTGCGACACCACGTCGCAGAACGCCGTGAACCTCGCCCGCTCGCGCGGCGCCGTGGTCGTGGTGGCCGCCGGCAACAGCAACGCGGACGCCTCGGGCTTCTCGCCGGCCAGCTGCAACGGCGTGATCGCCGTGGCCGCCACGAACCGCAACGGCGGGCGGGCCTCGTACTCGAACTACGGGGCCAAGGTCAGCGTGGCGGCACCGGGCGGGGACACCTCGTCGGGTGCCGCGAACGGCATCCTGTCCACGCTCAACAGCGGCACGCGAGGCCCGGGCAGCGACAGCTACGCGTACTACCAGGGCACCTCGATGGCGTCGCCGCACGTGGCCGGTGTGGTGGCGCTGATGCTGTCGCGCAACCCGGCGCTGACGCCGGACGAAGTGGCGAGCCGCCTGAAGTCGAGCGCGCGCGCGTTCCCGGCGTCGTGCTCGGGCTGCGGCAGCGGGCTGGTGGACGCGAACGCCGCGGTGGACGCCGCGGGTGGGTCGACCCCGCCCGCGGGCACGCCCGACGTCGAGCCGAACAACACGATCGCCACGGCCCAGTCGGCCCGCGAAGGCGACACGATCGCCGGGACGCTGTCGGCCACGAGCGACGTGGACGTGTTCGCCGTGCCCATCAAGGCCGGCAGCACGCTGGGCGCGAAGCTCACGCCGAACGCGGCGGCCAACTTCGACGTGGCGATCCTGAACGCCGGCGGCACGATCCTCGCCAGCAGCTCGAACACCGGCCTGGGCGTGCTGGACGCCACGTCGTACAAGAACACCGGCACGGTGACCACCACGTACCACGTGCGGGTGAAGTACACCGGCGGGTCGGCCGGTGCCTACCAGCTGGTGATCGACTGACCGGCGTTCAGCGGGGCAGCGGCTCGCGGGTGACCGTGTAGCCGCGGCGGGCCATCAGGGCCGGGAGGCCCTCCGGCCCGACCAGGTGGAGCCCGCCCACCGCCGCGAACACCGACTGGCCGCCCGCGTGCAGCCGGTCGATGCCGTCGGCCAGGCCCGCGTTGCGGCCCTCGATGAGGCGCCGCAGCCGGGCCTTCTCGCGCGGTGTCTCGACGCAGCGGCACCATTCGGTGTAGTTCGCCAGCTCCTCGTCGCGGCCGGCCTCCCAGGCGCGGGCGAGGCGCAGCATCTGCGGGATCACCCGGCCCTGCTCGAGGTCGTCGAGCATCTGCGCCATGTTGGCGCGCAGGTCGTCCTCGTTGTCGCTGATCAATTCGCCGAGCTGCGTCTCCACCGTCTCGAGCGACTGCACCGGCTTGCCGAGCGAGCGGGCGGCCTGGCCCAGCGAGAAGTCGATGCCGTACAGCGCGTCGAAGCCCTCGCGGCGCACGGCCGTCACGGTCAGCGTGGCACCGAGCATCTCGGGGGCCATCTGGTCGGCCAGGGCCGGCGGCATGCAGGCCTTCTGCAGTTGCGCGCGCAGGCGGCGGTCGAGGACCGGGGTCAGCGTGAGCTTGGGGTCGCGGGCCATGTACCGCTGCATCTTCGCCATCACGGCCGGGTCCTGCGGGTCGAGCTCGAGGGCCAGCGTGTCGCTGCGGCCGAGCGCGTCACGCACGGTGGGGCCCGGGAAGGCCCAGGCCAGGCGGCCCACGTGGATGGTGCCGTAGAGCCACGAGGTGCGTCCGTCCTTCGTGGCGCGCCACAGCATGCCGCGGTCGCGGGCCTCGCGAAGGCCCGTGGCCTGCTGCTCCTCGGTGGGCGGCTTGGCCGCGGGCGGGCACAGCGTGTACTGGGCGCGGGCCGGGCCCGTGAAGGCGAACAGCAGGGCCAGCAGCCAGGGGGCCAGTCGGTGGAGGAGCTTCATCGGCGTTCGCGGAGGTCGAAGGTGAGCACACCGTCGTGCTGCTGCCAGCGCAGGCGGCCCAGCACGTCCATGCCCAGCAGCGGGTTGTCGCCCAGAGCGGGCAGCGCGACGATGCGCAGGTCGTCGACCCGCACGCCGCCCTTGAGCGCCACGTCGGCCCGCATCACCTCGCCGGTCACGACACCGCCCGCGGTGCTGGACTGCACCTCGCCGAGTGCCACGAGCCCCAGCTGTCGCGCGAGCGAGGCCGACACGGCCGTGCCGGTCGCGCCGGTGTCGATCAGGAACTCGACCCGGTGGCCGTTGATGGTGCCGGGCCAGTGGTAGTGGCCGTCGGGGCCGCGCTGGATCTCGACCACGTCGCCGGTGGTCTGGAAGCGGGCCCGGCGCTGCTGCCCCTCGAACGCCTGGAACGCGAGGAACACCCCGAGGCCGACGAGCAGCCAGACGGTGGCGATCTTCAGGGTGTGCGGGAGTTCGGACATGGACGCGTTCGAGTGTCGCCGGTTTTCTCCGGTTCCCGGTGGAGGGGCGGGTGCGAAATATTTCACGGACCGCAGGACGTGCCACGGAGGGTGACGCATTCTCGGGGCGGCGATGTTGCCAGGCACTCTTTCGACACAAAAAGGTCGTGCGATGAATCTCTACAAGAATGCACGTTGGACCCGTTGGAACCAGGACATGACGGCGATGAGGGGACACGCCGCCCGGATGCTGCTGCCGCAGCGCGACGGCACGTTTTTCCTGAGCCGTGACCGCAGCGTCGGGGCCTCGATCGAGGTCGACGGCCGCGTGGTCGTCAACTTCTCGAGCTACGACTACCTCGGCCTCACGCAGCACCCGGAGGTGCTCGCCGCCTCACACGGCGCGCTGGACCGCTTCGGCAGCTCGGCATCGGCCAGCCGCATGGTGTGCGGGCAGACCGCGGTGCATGACGCGCTCGACGAACGCATCGCGCGGTTCCTCGGCACCGAGTCCGCGATGACGTTCAACAGCGGCTTCGGCACCAACGCGAGCACCATCGGCTTCCTGTTCGAACCGCGCGACCTCGTGCTGCACGATGCCTGCATGCACCAGAGCGCGCTGGAGGGCATCCGACTGTCCGGGGCCACGCGCATGAGCTTCCGGCACAACGACGTGGCGGCGCTGGCCGCGCTGCTCGAGACCGAGGCGCCGAAGTACCGCAAGGTGCTGGTGCTGGTCGAGGGCGCCTACAGCATGGACGGCGACGTGTGCCCGCTGCGCGAGATCGCCGCGCTCAAGCGCCGCCACGACTTCTACCTGATGGTCGACGAGGCCCATTCGCTCGGCACCGTGGGCGCCACGGGTCGCGGCATCGGCGAACACGCGGGCGTGGACCGCGCCGACGTGGACCTGTGGATGGGCACGCTGTCGAAGACCCTTGCGAGCTGCGGCGGCTACATCGCGGGCAACGGCGAGCTGGTGGAGTTCCTGCGCTACAACTGCCCCGGCTATGTCTACAGCGCAGCCCTGCCCCCGGTGGGCGCGGCCGCGGCCGAGGCAGCGCTCGGCGTGCTCGAGCGCGAGCCGGAGCGGTCGGTGGCCCTGCAGGACAAGGTGCAGATGGCGCAATCGCTGGCCCGCGCCGCGGGGCTCGACATCGGTTCGGCCGACATCGCGCCGATCCTGCCGGTGATCCTCGGTGAACGCGACCTGACGCTGCACACGTCGTTCGCGCTGTACCAGCTGGGCCTCTGCGCGCACCCGCTCGTGTACCCGGCGGTGCCGAAGCACCAGGCGCGCCTGCGCTTCTTCATCACCGGGCTGCACACCGAGGCCCAGCTGCAGGAGGCGTTCGACGCGGTGGCCACCATCGTGGCCGAGGCCACGGCGTAGCCGGGTCAGTCGGGGGTGGCGACGGCCTGGTCGATGGCGCCGAACACCGACTGGCCGTCGGCCCCCTTCACCTCGATGCGCACCGTGTCGCCGAAGCGCATGAACTCGGTCTTCGGCTCGCCGTGGGCGATGGTCTCGCGGGCGCGCTGCTCGGCGATGCACGCATAGCCGCGCGACGCGTCGGCGTTGCTGACCGTGCCGCTGCCCACGATGCTGCCGGCGCGCAGGTTCCGCGTCTTGGCCATGTGGGCGATGAGCTCGCCGAAGTGGAAGCTCATCTCGGGGCCCGCGTCCACGAGGCCCACGCGCTTGCCATTCCAGGCGACGTGCACCGGCAGGTGCACGCGCCCGCCCTGCCACGCGGCGCCCAGCTCGTCGGGGGTGACCGCCACCGGGCCGAACGCGGTGGACGGCTTGCTCTGGAAGAAACCGAAGCCCTTCGCGAGTTCGCCGGGCACGAGGTGGCGCAGGCTCACGTCGTTCACGAGCATCACGAGGCGCACGGCGTCGATGGCGCGGTCGGCGGGTGTGCCCATCGCCACGTCGCCGGTGACCACGGCGATCTCCGCCTCGAAGTCGATGCCCATGCGTTCGCTGGGCACGTGGATCAGGTCGGTGGGGCCGAGGAAGTCGTCGCTGCCGCCCTGGTACATCAGCGGGTCCGTCTTCAGGTTCTCGGGCATCTCGGCGTTGCGCGCCTTGCGCACCAGCTCGACGTGGTTCAGGTACGCCGAGCCGTCGGCCCACTGGTAGGCCCGAGGCAGCGGCGCCGTGCACATCGCGGGGTCGAACGGGAAGGCGTGGCGGGCGCGGCCGTGGTTCAGCGAGATCGACAGCTCCTCCAGCTGCGGCGACAGGAAGTTCCAGTCGTCGAGCACCTGCTGGAGCCGGGTCGCGATGCCGTTGGCGTAGTGGGCCGTCGTGAGGTCGCGGGACACGACCACGAGCTGTCCGTCGCGGGATCCATCCTTGTAACTGGCGAGTTTCATGGTGAGGGGCGTGGCAAGGGCTTCGGTTTCCCGTATTGTGGATGCATGGACGACCTCGCCCCTTCCCTTTCCCCCGCCCGCTGGCGCCGCCTGCTGCCGGTGTCGGTGCCCGTCATCCTCGCGCATGTGGCCTTCTCGGGCGTGAACCTGTCTCACGCCGAAACCCCCGCGCCGGCGCGCCCGCCTGCGGTCGCGGTGCGGGTGCTCGACGCGCCTGCTCCCGCGCCGTTGGTGGCCGACACGTCCGCCACGCCGGTGGCGCCGGCCAAACGGGCCACCGGCATGAAGCCCGTGGCCGAACCGCACAAGATCACCGAGCCCACCGCCACCGACGCCCCGGTCTACCGCACGAAGATCCCGCCCTCGACGGTGCTGCGCTACGCCATCTCCCGCGGCCCGTGGAGCGGCAACGGCGAACTGACGTGGGAGTTGCTCGACGGCAACCGCTACCACGCGCGCCTCGAAGGGCGCGTCGCCGGCATCAAGGTGCTGACGCAGGACAGCACGGGTCTCCTCGACAACGCCGGCATCGCCCCGGTGCGTTTCACCGACGAGCGGCGCGGCAAGTCCGTGATGGCAGCCAACTTCCAGCGATCGGCCGGCAAGATCACCTATTCCGGGCCTTCGAACGAATACAACCTGGTGCCCGGCACCCAGGACCGCCTCACCTGGATGGTGCAGATCGGCGCCATCGCCGCGGCCGACCCGAAGGGTGTGTCGGCCGGCAAGCGCGTGAGCATGTACGTCACCGGCGCGCGCGGAGATGCCGATGTGTGGACATTCAAGGCCATCGGCGTCGAAAACGTGCCCATTGGGGGCGTTTCGGTGTCCGCCATCAAGCTGGTGCGCGAACCCCGCAAAGTCAACGACACCCTCGTGGAAGTCTGGCTCGACCCGCAGCTGCACCACCTGCCCGTGCGCGCCCGCATGACGAACCAGCCGGAGGGCGAAACGTTTGAACTTCTGCGCCGCCCCACGGATCCATCCTGACGAGACATCCCGGGCTTGAAAGCTGCATGTCCGGCCCGAGCTACCGGTTGCCACCAGGAGAATCACACCATGCAGATGGTCTACAACTCTGACAACTACGTCGTCGTTCAGTTCGACCTGCCCGAAGGAGAACCGCAACACGGCGGCGAACCGCTCTCGCGAGGCGGATTCGAGATCGTCGACAAGTTCGCCCGCAAGGAGATCTTCATCGAGGGCGCGATGGCCGAGGCGTTCAAGGACGAAGTGACCGCGCTGATCGAGACGTCCCCCTCCGAAGAGGAGATGGACGACTACATCGAGCGGTACACGTCGCTGATGCAGCATCCCGTCATCCTGCACTGAAAGTGCGTCACGCGCGTGGCGCGTGAAATTGCCACACAGGCGCGCGGGCGACCCGCGTGTGGGATGGGGCCCTTGCGCTATGGTCGAGGCGCGGCCCGGCGGTATCGGGGCTTGCCCCTTGGTGCGCGGTGCGCCAAGATGGTCCCCGACGGTTGATCCCGGAGCTGCCCCATGGCCACCTCTCGCTTCGACGCCCGTGTCGTGCTGTCGCCCGGCCTGAAGGAGGCGCCGGTCCTCGATCGCATGTGCTCGCAGTTCGTGCTGACCCTCACGGTCCGGCACGCCGCGCGCTTCAACCTGCGCCGGGACTGGAACAGCCTGCTGTCGCTCACCGCGAAGCACCTGGTGTGGCCCGTGAGCGTGCTCGAGCGCCTGCGCGCGTTCCTCAAGCTGCGCTGCCGCGGCAACGAACACTGGACGGGCCACGAGGCCCTGAGCGACGCCGCCTTCATGGCCCGCCACGGCGGCTGGGGCGGCCCGTACGAGGAAGGCACGCTCTTCTTCTACATCGACGAATACATCAAGGACGCCCCGAAGGACCTGCTCGCCGTCATCGGCACCACGGCCGAATGGCTCGACCGCAGCCTCAAGAAGGAGTCCACGCTCGTCGAGAAGAACATCGACGCGCTGGCCGGCCTGCTGCAGCTGAACCCCGCCGAACGCGCGCTGCTGCTGTACGGCACGCTCGCGCGCTACCAGCGCGACTTGCGCGGGCTGCTCGTCGAGTTCAAAGTGTCGAACGCCCAGGAAGCCTACGCCGCCATCGCCGCGGTGGCCGGGGTCAACGAGCAGGAGGTGGCCGAGGCGCTTCGGGCCGGCTCGCGGCTCGAGCGCACGGGCATGGTCGAGAACCTGATCTCCGAGCACAACATCACCGACCTCGCCGACCTGATGAAGGTCAGCGAGCAGCTGCCCCCCGTGCTGATGCGCCACTACGAAGGTCCGTCCGACCTGATGGCGGTGTTCACCCGCCCGGCCTCGCGCAGCGAACTCACACCGGACGACTTCCACTACGTGGGCGACGACCAGAAGGTGCTCACCGCACTGCTGCGCAACGCGGTGGCGCGGCGCGAGCCCGGGGTCAACGTGCTGCTGTATGGTCCGCCGGGCACCGGCAAGACCGAACTCGCGAAGGTGGCCGCGCAGGCCGCCGGCCTCGAACTCTATGAAGTGGAGTACGCCGACCGCGACGGCAACAGCCTGAGTGGCCGCGACCGCTACCGCTCGCTGCAGATCAGCCAGGTGTTCCTCAAGGGCAGCCCCACGGTGGCACTGCTGTTCGACGAGGTCGAGGACGTCTTCCCGCCCATCTCGACGGACGCCGCCCAGTTGATGGCGCGGCTGGACACCGGCGATGGCATGCCCTCGGGCAGTGTCAGCGGCAAGGCGTGGGTGAACCAGATCCTCGAGACGAACCCGGTGCCGGTGATCTGGGTCACCAACCGCATCGAGCAGATCGACCCCGCGTTCCGCCGCCGCTTCCAGTACCACCTCGACCTGAAGTCGCCGCCGCCCGGGGCCCGCGAGGCACTCGTCACCCGCGCGCTCGAAGGCGTGCAGGTGTCCGACGGCTTCGCGGCGCGCCTCGCCGAGCGGCGCGGCCTCACGCCGGCCCAGGTGCGCACCGCGGTCAAGTTCGCGCGGCTCACGTCCGACGGCCCGGAGGCCGGCGCCATCGAACAGCTCATCGAACGCCAGCTCGGCAACGCCGACAAGGCGCTCGGCTCGGCCAGCGTGCGCGGCGCGCGGCGGGTGGTCACACGCTACGACCTGTCGCTGCTCAACACCGAGTCGCGCTTCGAGGTGCCGCGCATCGTCGAGGCGCTGTCCCGCAAGGGCTTCGGCACGCTGTGTTTCCACGGGCCGCCGGGCACCGGCAAGACGGCCCTGGCCGAACACATCGCCCAGCAGCTGCAGCGCCCGCTGATGATCCGGCAGGCGTCCGACCTCGCGAGCAAGTTCGTCGGCGAGACCGAGCAGAACATGGCCCGCATGTTCGAGGAGGCCCAGTCCGAGCAGGCCGTGCTGCTGCTCGACGAGGCCGACAGCTTCCTGCGCAGCCGCCGCATGGCCGAGCGCAACTACGAGGTCACCGAGGTCAACGAGATGCTGCAGGGCATGGAGCGCTTCTCGGGCGTCTTCATCTGCACCACGAACCTGTTCGACGAACTGGACGAGGCGGCGCTGCGCCGCTTCACGTTCAAGGTGCGTTTCCTGCCGCTGACCGCGGGGCAGCGCGAACGGATGTTCGTGGCCGAGGCCCTCGACGGCGATGCCGGCCGGCTCACGGCCGAGCAGTCGCGCCGCCTGCAGCAACTCGACGCGCTGGCCGCGGGCGACTTCGCGAGTGTCAAACGCCAGGTCGACGTGCTGGGCGAGGTGTTCACGCCCGACGAGTTCCTGTCCCAGCTCGAGGCGGAACACCGCGTGAAGCCCGAGGTGAGGAAGCGCCGCGACATCGGCTTCCTGCACTGACGGCCATTCCGTCCTCAAGTTCGGCGGATCGATGCCGAAGACCCTCGGATAAAGAAGAACTCCGAGGCCCAGATGGACACGGGAATGATCGATTGGAGCCTCAACACGGGATGGTGGTTGGTGTCCTGGGGGCTGGCGCTGTTCGCCGCGTACGCCGCACTGGACCTGTCCCGCGGTGTGCTGTCGGCCCACCGCCCGACGGCAATGCGAGCGCTCGCTGGCGCTGCATTGGCACTGGCCACGGGCCTGTGCGCTGCACACTTCGTCGCGATGGCCCATGCCGGCCTGCCGGCGGTGATGCACTTCCACGCCTGGTCCGTGTTCGGGACGCTGGTGCTCGCTTACGTCGGCTCCTTGCTGGGCATCGGCGTGGCGGTGGACCGCCTGCGCCGGCCGGCGCGGGGCATCGCCGGGGCGGTGGTGCTGGGCGCCTTCCTGTGCGCGGTGCCGCTGCTGTTGCTGGGCGCCGTCGAGTTGCACCCGGGTCTGCATTGGCACGATGCCGGCCCGTGGCTCGCCGACGCGGTGCCGCTGGTGGCGGGCGTGGCCCTCGCGTGGTACGTCTTCTCGCGCTGCCGCCGTCCGGCGACGCGCCACACGCTGGCCTGGCAGGCGCTCGCCGCGGTGCCCCTCGGCACGGCGATCGTCGCCGCGAACGCCCTCGTGACCCGCTGGGTGGCGGTGCCCTGGGACGCGATGTCTCCGGCCGCGGCCGGCACGGTCAGCGGCGACACCCTCTTCGCGCTCGCCACCCTCGCGGTGCCGAGCCTCATCGCGCTGCTGCTGCTGTCGTCGATCCTCGAGTCGCAGTTCAAGGCCGCGCTGCGCCGCGCGCGCGAGGAACTGCAGATCGCGGCCCAGACCGACCCCCTCACCGGCCTGCCCAACCGCGCGATGTTCGAGACGTGGCTGCTGCGCGCCACCACCCGCGCCGACCGCCAGGACCAGCGCGTGGCGCTGCTGTTCATCAACCTCGACGGCCTGAAGACGGTCAACGAGTCGCTCGGCCAGGCGGCCGGTGACGCGGTCCTGTGCGAGATGGGCAAGCGCCTGCGCGCGCTCACCGGCTCCCGCGACATCGTCGCCCGCGCCGGCGGTGACGAGTTCCTGATGGTGCTCGAGGGCCACCCCGACCCGTCGCAGGCGATGGCCATGGCCGCGCGGCTGATGAAGGCGCTCAACGAGCCCTGCGAGGTGGCGCAGCGCGAGCTGACGATGTCGTGTTCGGTGGGCGTGGCGATGTACCCGGACCACGGCGACCAGGCCAAGCTGATCCCCCACGCCGCGGCGGCCATGCACTCGGCCAAGCGCAACGGCGGCGGCAACCAGGTGATGTTCGACCCCCGCATGGTGGCCGGCGCGCGCGAGCAGGTGGACCTGCTGCGCGACCTGCGCCGCGCGATCCAGCACCACGAACTGGAGCTGTACTACCAGCCGAAGATCCACGCGCCCAGCGGCCAGATCACCGGCGCCGAGGCGCTGATGCGCTGGCACCACCCGCAGCGCGGCATGGTCGGGCCGCACATCTTCATCCCGCTCGCCGAGAAGTTCGGCCTCATCAACGCGCTCGGCAACTGGCTGATCGAGGACGTCTGCAAGCAGATCCGCACCTGGCGCGACGGCGGGCTGCGCATGCGCGTGGCCATCAACCTGTCGGTGCACCAGCTGCGCCAGGAAGACCTCGTCGACCGCATCGTCGACGCGCTGCACCGCCACCGCGTCGAGCCCGGCCTGCTGACCTGCGAGATCACCGAGTCCGCCGCGATGGAGGACACCCGCACCACGCTGCAGGTGATCGAGCGCCTCTCCGCCGCCGGCGTGCACCTGTCGATCGACGATTTCGGCACGGGCTACTCGAGCCTCAGCTACCTGCGCCAGCTGGCCGCCGAGGAGCTGAAGATCGACCGCAGCTTCGTGATGGACCTCGAATCGAGCGCGGACGCCCGCGCCATCGTCGACGCCGTCGTCAAGCTCGCCCAGGCGCTCGGTCTGAAGGTGGTGGCCGAGGGCGTGGAGACCGAGGCGCAGCAGAAGATCCTGCGCACGCTCGGCTGCGACGAACTGCAGGGTTTCCTGTTCGCCAAGCCCATGTCCGCGAAGGCGCTGACCCTCTGGGCCATCAAGGACGAGGGGCCGAGCGCCCTCGACTTCCGCCCGTCGCTGTTCGACGACTCGCTGTCGACGCCGCTGCATTGAACGCGATGCAGTGGTCCATGAACGCCCGCACCGTGGGCGGCATCTGGCGCCGGCTCGGGTAGTAGAAGTGGAAGCCGGGCATGGTGTGCCATGCCGACGGCAGCACCGGCAGCAGCCGGCCCGCGGCGAGGTCCCCCGCCACCTGGCGTTCGAACGTGTAGGCGATGCCCAGGCCGTCCAGCGCGGCACGGGCCATGTTCAGGCTGTCCGACAGCGTCAGCGGCCCGTCCACCTCCACCTCGGCCAGCCGGCCGTTGCGTCGCACCTCCCAGCGGTAGATGGCCCCGCTCGACGGGAAGCGGTAGCGGATGCAGTCGTGGTGGCGCAGGTCGTCGAGCGTGGCGGGCAGCCCGTGCCGGGCCGCGTAGGCCGGTGACGCGACCATGCACGTGCGCTCCTTCGGTGTCAGCGCCACGGCCACCATGTCGCGCTGCACCGACTCGCCGAGGCGCACGCCCAGGTCGCCACCCTGCTCGACGATGTCGGAGAAGCCGTCTTCGATGCGCATCTCCACGCGCGCGCCCGGATGGGCCTGCAGGAACGACGCGGTGGCGGGGCGCAGCAGCGTCTCGTAGACGATGTGGGGCGCGTTCACGCGCACCCGGCCGCTCGGACCGCCGCGCCACGCGTCGAGGTCGTCGGTGGCCGACAGCAGCTCCCCCACCGCGGGCCCCACGCGCCCGAGGTAGCGTTCGCCGGCCTCGGTGAGGCTCACGCTGCGGGTGGTGCGGTTCAGCAGCCGCACGCCCAGGCGGGTCTCGAGCTGCCGCACCGCCTGGCTCACGGCCGGTGGCGTGACCTCCAGCGCCGCGGCCGCCTCGGTGAAGCTGCGCCGCTGCGCCACCGTGATGAAGGCCACCAGGCCGTCGAGCTGGGTGAGTTTCATTGCAAAGCCGTTCTTCAGAGTTCGTGAAGATTATGGGGATTTATCGATGGAAAGCCGGTGCCTACAGTCACGTCATTCCACCCCACCCGGAGCCTTCGATGACCACCTCCAGCACCCCGTACTACACCCTCGGCCGCACCGGCCTGCGCGTGAGCCGCCTGTCGCTCGGCGCGATGACCTTCGGCACCGAATGGGGCTGGGGATCGGACAAGGAGGCGGCCCGCCGCATCTTCGACACGTACCTCGCCCGCGGCGGCAACTTCATCGACACGGCCGACGTCTACACCAACGGCACCAGCGAGGCCTGGCTCGGCGAGTTCGTCCGCGACGCGAAGGCGCGCGACCAGGTGGTGCTGGCCAGCAAGTACACCTTCAACCTCGGTGACCGCAACGCCAACGGTGGCGGCAATGGCCGCAAGAACCTGCTGCGGGCGGTGGAGGGGTCGCTCAAGCGCCTCGGCACCGACCACCTCGACGTGTACTACGTGCACGCCTGGGACCAGATCACGCCCGCCGAGGAGGTGATGCGCACGATGGACGACCTGGTGCGCAGCGGCAAGGTGCGCCACGTGGGCCTGTCCGACGTGCCCGCGTGGTACGCGGCGCGGGCGCAGACGCTCGCCGAGTGGCGCGGGTACGAGCCCGTCTCGGCGCTGCAGCTGCAGTACTCGCTGGTCGAGCGCAACATCGAGCACGAACACGTGCGCGTGGCCACCGAGCTGGGCATGGGCATCACCGTGTGGAGCCCGCTGGCCAGCGGCCTGCTGTCGGGCCGCTACCGCCGCGACACGAACCCCGACGGCCGCCTGGCCGCGATGAAGGACAACGGCAACCCGGCCTTCCAGCACCTGAACGAGCGCAACTGGGCCATCGTCGACGCGCTGGAGCAGGTGGCCCGCGAGGTGGACCGCCCCGCCGCGCAGGTGGCGCTGAACTGGGTGGCGAACCGGCCGGGCGTGGCCTCGGTCATCGTGGGCGCGAGCCGACCCGAGCAGCTGGACGCCAACCTCGGCGCGCTCGACTTCGAGCTGCCGAAGGCCCTCGCGGACCGCCTCGACGAGGCGAGCCGCCCCGCGATGCCCTTCCCGTACTACTTCTTCACGAACGCGATGCAGGGCATGCTGTACGGTGGCGCCACGGTGGGCGACAAGCCGGCCGGCTACCGCAGCCCGGTGCTCGTGAGCGGCACGGGCAGCGGGGTGGAGTGACCCCGGCGGGCGGCCGGGCGGGGCCGGTTACCTACAATGGCGGGATGAAATTGCCCGCCTTCACCCGCGCCGCCGCCCTGCCCGGCATCATGAAAGACCGCATCGTCATCCTCGACGGGGCGATGGGCACCATGATCCAGCGCTACAAGCTGGGCGAGGCCGACTACCGCGGCACGCGGTTCGCCGACCACCCGAAGGACCTCAAGGGCAACAACGAGCTGCTGCAGTTCACGCGACCCGACGTGATCCGCGAGATCCACGAGCAGTACCTCGCCGCCGGCGCCGACCTGATCGAGACCAACACGTTCGGTGCCACGTCGGTGGCCCAGGACGACTACGGCCTCGGCCCCCTCGCCCGCGAGATGAACGTGGCGGCCGCGCGCATCGCGCGCGAGGCCTGCGACAAGTACAGCACGCCCGACAAGCCGCGCTTCGTGGCCGGCGCCCTCGGCCCCACGCCGCGCACCGCCAGCATCAGCCCCGACGTGAACGACCCGGGCGCGCGCAACGTGCACTTCGAGGAACTGCGCGCCGCGTACTACGAGCAGGGCGAAGGCCTGCTGGAAGGCGGCGCCGACGTGTTCCTCGTCGAAACCATCTTCGACACGCTCAATGCCAAGGCCGCCATCTTCGCGCTCGACGAGCTGATGGAAAACACCGGCGAACGCCTGCCGGTCATCATCTCGGGCACCGTGACCGACGCGTCGGGCCGCATCCTGTCGGGCCAGACCGTCACCGCGTTCTGGCACAGCGTGCGCCACGCGCGACCGCTCGCCATCGGCCTGAACTGCGCGCTCGGCGCGGCGCTGATGCGCCCGTACATCGAGGAGCTGACGAAGGCCGCGGGCGACACCTTCATCAGCTGCTACCCGAACGCCGGCCTGCCCAACCCGATGAGCGAGACGGGCTTCGACGAAACCCCGGAGATCACCGGCGGCCTCGTGGAAGAGTTCGCGCAGGCCGGGTTCCTGAACATCGCCGGCGGCTGCTGCGGCACCACGCCCGACCACATCGCCGAGATCGCGCGCCGCGTGGGCAAGTACCAGCCGCGCTGCGTGCACGGCGGGTTGTTCAGCGAGCTGCTGGCGACGGCGGCGTAGACGCCGCCCGTTCCCCGATCAGGATTTCCACGCGGCGGTTGGCCGCGCGGCCGGCATCGGTGTCGTTCGACCCCACGGGGTCCTGCGCGCCCCGGCCGGCCACCGCGATGCGCACCGGCGAGAAGCCGCGCGCCACGAGCCAGTCGCGTGTGCTGGCCGCCCGGTCGAGCGACAGCGCGTTGTTCGCGGCCACCGAGCCCTTGCTGTCGGTGTGGCCCACGATGCGGACGTCCATGTTGGGGATCTTGCCGGTGACCACCGCCACCTGGTCCAGCGCCGAGCGCGCGGCGGGCTTCAGGGCCGACCGGTTGGCCTCGAAGCTCTGGTCGCCCGGCAGCGTGATCCACAGGCGGTTGTCGGTGCTCCGGTCCACGGTGACCCCGGAGCCCTTCAGGCGGCTCTCGAGCTGGCTGCGGGCGGTCTGCAGCGTGGGTGACCACCCGGCGCCGGGCGCCGGCTTGCCGTAGGCGGGGCCGGGCGCGGAGCCTTCGACGGCCGGCGGGGCGTCGGGCACCTTCCGCGGTGCGGAGTGGCAGCCGGCGAGCCAGAGCGTGGCGCCGACGGTGGAGAGCAGAGTCAGTCGGGAGAGCGTCGCGGGGATCATGGTCTTGTGCTTTCTGGCGGCATCGAGGCCGGGAGGGCCATTGGAACGTCTTCCGCATCGTGCCTTGTAACCGGGCGCGGGACCCGGCTTGCCGATAAAATCCCTCCCTCCTGGTTCCCCAGCTCACCCGCTCCCCACCGTGACCTCTTCCACTGCCGTTGCCGTTCCCCCTCCGATGAAACTGTCGGGCCTGGAGCCCGTGCTGATCGGCGAAGGCACCCTGTTCGTCAACATCGGCGAGCGCACCAACGTCACGGGGTCCAAGGCCTTCGCCCGCATGATCCTCAACGGCGAGTTCGAGCAGGCGCTGAGCGTGGCCCGCCAGCAGGTCGAGAACGGCGCGCAGGTGATCGACGTCAACATGGACGAGGCCATGCTCGACGCCAAGGCGTCCATGGTGCGTTTCCTGAACCTGATCGCCAGCGAGCCCGAGATCTCGCGTGTGCCGATCATGATCGACAGCTCCAAGTGGGACGTGATCGAGGCCGGCCTGCGCTGCATCCAGGGCAAGGGCATCGTCAACTCCATCTCGATGAAGGAAGGCGAGGCGCCGTTCCGCGAGCAGGCCAAGCTGATCCGACGCTACGGCGCGGCCACCGTCGTGATGGCCTTCGACGAGAAGGGCCAGGCCGACACCTACGCCCGCAAGACCGAGATCTGCGAGCGCGCGTACCGCATCCTCGTCGACGAGATCGGCTTCCCGCCGGAAGACATCATCTTCGACCCGAACATCTTCGCGATCGCCACGGGCATCGAGGAACACGACAACTACGCCGTCGACTTCATCGAGGCCACGCGCTGGATCAAGCAGAACCTGCCGGGCGCGAAGGTGAGTGGCGGTGTGTCGAACGTCAGCTTCAGCTTCCGCGGCAACGACCCGATGCGCGAGGCCATCCACACCGTGTTCCTGTACCACGCCATCCAGGCGGGCATGGACATGGGCATCGTCAACGCCGGCATGGTGGGGGTCTACGACAACCTCGACCCGGTGCTGCGCGAGCGCGTGGAAGACGTGGTGCTGAACCGCCAGCCGAACTACAAGGACGGCGAGGAAAAGCTCACCCCCAGCGAACGCCTGATCGAGATCGCCGAGACCGCCAAGGGCGCCGCGAAGGACGACTCCGCGAAGTTCGCGTGGCGCGCCAAACCGGTGGCCGAGCGCCTGAGCCACGCCCTCGTGCACGGCATCAACGACTTCATCGTCGAAGACACCGAGGAGGTGTACCAGGCCATCGTCGCGAAGGGCGGCCGCCCGCTGCACGTGATCGAAGGCCCGCTGATGGACGGCATGAACGTCGTCGGCGACCTGTTCGGGCAGGGCAAGATGTTCCTGCCGCAGGTGGTCAAGAGCGCCCGCGTGATGAAGCAGGCCGTGGCCCACCTGCTGCCCTACATCGAGGAAGAGAAGCGCCAGCTGATCGACGCGGGTGGCGAGGCGAAGGCCAAGGGCAAGATCGTCATCGCCACCGTCAAGGGCGACGTGCACGACATCGGCAAGAACATCGTCACGGTGGTCCTGCAGTGCAACAACTTCGAGGTCGTCAACATGGGCGTGATGGTCCCGTGCCAGGACATCCTCGCGAAGGCCAAGGAAGAAGGCGCCGACATCATCGGCCTGTCCGGCCTCATCACGCCGAGCCTCGAGGAGATGCAGTACGTGGCCGGCGAGATGCAGCGCGACCCGTACTTCCGCGACCGCCGCATGCCGCTGCTGATCGGCGGCGCCACCACCAGCCGCGTGCACACGGCCGTCAAGATCTCGCCGCACTACGACGGCCCCGTGGTCTACGTGCCCGATGCCAGCCGCAGCGTGGGCGTCTGCAGCGACCTGCTGAGCGACGAGAAGGCCGCCGCGTTCATCGCCGACCTCAAGTCCGACTACGACCACGTGCGTGACCTGCACGCGAACAAGAAGGCCACGCCGCTGGTCACGCTCGGCGAGGCCCGCGCGAACAAGGCCCCCGTCGACTGGGCCGCGTTCGAACCCGCGAAGCCGAAGTTCACCGGGCGCCGCGTGTTCCGCAACTACGACCTCGCCGAGATCGCCGACAGCATCGACTGGGGCCCGTTCTTCCAGACCTGGGACCTCGCGGGCCCGTACCCCGCCATCCTCACCGACGAGGTGGTGGGCGAGGCCGCCACGAAGGTGTTCGCCGACGCGCGCGCGATGCTCAAGCGCCTCATCGAGGGTCGCTGGCTCACCGCGAACGGCGTGATCGGCCTGTACCCCGCGAACACCGTCAACGACGACGACATCGAGATCTACACCGACGACACGCGCAGCGAGGTGCTGATGACCTGGCACGGCCTGCGCATGCAGACCGTGCGGCCGGTGGTCGACGGCGTGAAGCGTCCGAACCGCTGCCTCGCCGACTTCGTCGCGCCCAAGTCCTCCGGCAAGGCCGACTACGTCGGGCTCTTCGCGGTCACCGCGGGCCTCGGCGCCGAGAAGAAGGAAAAGCAGTTCCTCGACGCGAACGACGACTACAGCTCGATCATGTTCAAGGCGCTGGCCGACCGCCTCGCCGAGGCCTTCGCCGAGCGCCTGCACCAGCGTGTGCGCACCGACTTCTGGGGCTACGCGCCCGACGAGCAACTCGACACCGACGCGCTCATCGCCGAGAAGTACCGGGGCATCCGCCCGGCCCCGGGTTACCCCGCATGCCCCGACCACACGGTCAAGGGCGACATGTTCCGCGCGCTCACGTGCGACGAGATCGGCATGGGCCTCACCGAAAGCTGGGCCATGACACCGGCGGCCAGCGTCAGCGGCTTCTACCTCGCCCATCCCGAGTCGGCCTACTTCAACGTCGGCAAGATCGGCGACGATCAGGTCCGCGACTTCGCGCGCCGCACCGGCCAGGACGTGGACCGTGTGGAGCGAGCGCTCGCGTCCCTCCGCTGAGTCCGTTCGGCCCGTTTACATCCGAAACAATCCGACTCATCTCAGACCGGTTTCGTCACGTTCCTTCGCAGGAACTGGCGGCCGGACACACGCCACCTGCCGTGGATTGACGGTCTGACGCGTCAAAACGGCCTTTGCGCCGGTGGTACGCCTTTCGCGTGCAAAAGCGCCCGTATCCGGGTGTTATTTGCATGAGGGGGCACGAAGTGAACACACTTCCGAAGAGTCTGGGGAACAAGGCGAGGGTCGCCGCGGCGTCCGCGCTGCTGGTGCTGCTGGCCGCTTGCGGCGGCGCGAAGGAAGACACGGGCGAGACGGTGGCCACGCTGCCGCCGGCGGAACAGCCCACGGCCGAGGCCTCGGCGAGGTTCCTCACGCAGGCCTCGTTCGGTCCGAACCAGGAAAGCATCGACTGGGTCCGCCTGCATGGCCAGGCCGCGTGGGTCCGCCAGCAGCTGGCGGTGCCGCAGACCCCGCACCGCAACTACCTCGACGCCGTCGCGGCCACGTTCGTGGGCACCGATTCCACGCTCCAGCAGTCGCATTTCCGCGAGTCGTTCTGGACGCAGGCGCTGACCGGGCAGGACCAGCTGCGCCAGCGCGCGGCGTTCGCGCTGTCGCAGATCTTCGTGGTCTCGTTCGCCGACTCCAACGTGTCGGGCCAGATCCGCGGCGTGGGTACCTACTACGACATGCTGGGCGAGAAGGCCTTCGGCAACTACCGCGACCTGCTCGAGGCCGTGACGCTGCACCCCGTGATGGGCCAGTACCTCACGATGCTGCGCAACCAGAAGGAAGACGGCAAGGGCCGCGTCCCCGACGAGAACTACGCGCGCGAGATCATGCAGCTGTTCTCCATCGGCCTCTACGAGCTGAACAACGACGGCACGTACAAGGGCGGCACGCCCACCGAGACCTACACGCACGAGGACATCCAGGGCCTGGCCAAGGTCTTCACCGGCTGGAGCTGGTACGCCGGCCCGAACCTCGCCGACCGCACCAACTCGCGCTTCGGCGGCGGCAACGCCCACCCCGACCGCGACTGGCTGCCGATGCAGGCCTACGCGAACTACCACTCGGTGTCCGAGAAGAAGTTCCTGGGCGTCACCATCCCCGCGGCCGCGAAGGCGGACGCCGAGGCCGACCTGAAGCTCGCGCTCGACACCCTCTACAACCACCCGAACGTCGGCCCCTTCCTCGGCAAGCTGCTGATCCAGCGCCTGGTCACCAGCAACCCGAGCCCGGCCTACGTGAACCGCGTGGCCAACGCGTTCAACAACAACGGCCAGGGCGTGCGCGGCGACATGAAGGCCGTGTTCACGGCCGTGCTGCTCGATCCCGAGGCCCGCACGTACGACGCGATGAGCAACTCGACCGGCAAGGTGCGCGAACCCGTGCTGCGCCTCTCGAGCCTGCTGCGTGCCACGAAGGCCACGTCGGTCAAGGGCAACTACACGGGCATCGACGACACCGACAACCCGGTGACCCGCCTCAGCCAGACCGTGCTGCGTTCGCCCACCGTCTTCAACTTCTTCCGCCCCGGCTACACCCCGCCGGGCAGCGACGCCGCGAAGGCCGGCCTCGTGGCGCCGGAGTTGCAGCTGACCAACGAGGTGTCCGTCGCCGGCTACCTCAACTACATCCGCGGCTGGATCTCCGCCAGCGCCTCGCGCGACGTGCAGCCGAACTGGGCGCCGTTCGTCGAACTCGCCGAGGACGTGCCGGCGCTGGTCGCCCGCGTGAACCTGCTGCTGATGTCGGGCCAGATGCCCGAGGCGCTGCGTGCGCAGATCGTCGCGTCCGTCGAGGGCCGCACGATCCGCAAGGCCACCGCCACCAACGCCGCCGACGTGACGGCCGACAAGACCGACCGTGTGCGCATCGCCTTCATGCTCGCGATGGCGTCGCCCGACTACCTGATCCAGAAGTGACGAGGAACCCGCCATGACCATGAACAACGCATCCCGCCGGGAGTTCCTGCGCCGTGCCTCGCTCATCGCCGGTTCCGTCGGCCCGGCAGGTGTTCCGTTCGCGATGAACCTCGCGGCGATGAACACCGCCGCGGCGCAGACGGCCGACTACAAGGCCATCGTGTGCCTGTTCCTCTACGGCGGCAACGACTCCGCCAACATGGTGCTGCCCACCGACACGGCGTCGTGGAACACGTACACCACCGTGCGCAACACCGGCACCGACCCGATCGCGCTGCGCGCCGCGGGCACCGCCGCCGACGCCGCGGCGGCCGCGGCCTCGCCTGCCGCGCTGGGCGGCGTGCTGCCCGTGGTGCCCAACTTCACCGCGTTCGCCGAGAACAACGCCCGCACCTTCGCGCTGCACCCGTCGATGACCGAGATGCAATCGCTGTTCGGTCAGGCGCGCCTGGGCATCATCGCCAACGCCGGTCCGCTCGTGCAGCCGATGACGAAGGCCGAGTACCAGAGCAACACCACGAAGAAGCGCCCGGCGAAGCTGTTCTCGCACAACGACCAGCAGTCGATGTGGCAGGCGCTCGGGCCCGAGGGCGCGCGCATCGGCTGGGGCGGCCGCTTCGGCGACCTCGTGGCCGGCGGCAACACCAACACGGTGTTCACGAGCATCTCGGCCGGCGGCAACGCCGTCTTCATGACCGGGCAGAACGTGTTCCAGTACCAGGTGGGCAGCAACGGCGCCACCGCCATCGGCAACCTCACCGGCACGCTGTTCGGTTCCGCCGCGGCGGCCACGAACTACCGCAACATCATCACGCAGACGAACGCCACGCACCTCATGGCGCGCGAGCAATCGGTGATCACCAAACGTTCCATCGACGCGCAGGCCGTCTTCCAGACGGCGTACGCCGCCTCGACGGTGGCGGCGCCCACGCAGTACATGCGTCCGTCCACGCGCACGCTCGCGAACAACGACCTCGCGGTGCAGCTGCAGACCGTCACGCGCATCATCGGCGCGCGCGCCGGCCTCGGTGCCACGCGCCAGGTCTTCTTCGTCTCGATGGGCGGCTTCGACACCCACGACAACCAGAACCGCGGCCAGGCCGACCTGATGGCGCGCCTGTCGCACGCCATCGGCTACTTCGACACCGCGCTCGCCGCCATCGGCATGCGCGACAAGGTGGCGCTGTTCACGGGTTCCGACTTCGGCCGCACGTTCACCACGAACGGCGACGGCACCGACCACGGCTGGGGGGCGCACCACTTCGTGTACGGCGGTGCGGTCAAGGGCAAGGAGATCTACGGGCGCTTCCCGCAGGTGGGCCTGAGCCAGCCCGACGAGGTGGGTTCCGGCAGCTTCCTGCCCGGCGTGTCGGTGGACCAGATCGGCGCCACGCTCGGCAAGTGGTTCGGCGTGAGCGATGCCGACCTGAACATCGTGTTCCCGAACCTGAAGAACTTCAACGCGAACCTCGGGTTCATCTGATCCGGAAACGGGAAGGCCGGCGCCGCAACCTGGCGCCGGCCTTGCCCATGGGCCGCAGTGGATCCCGGCGTTCGCCGGGATGACAACCCACGTCGCCCCGGCGAAAGCCGGGGCCCACCGTTCGCCGAGCGAGGCTTACTGCTTGTACTCCTCGACCGGCTTGTCGTTCGGGTTCGCCCAGGCCGACTTCGTGGCCTCGCTGGCGGCCAGCCCGACGCGCGTGTTGCTCGGCGGGATCGGCTGCAGGAACCACTTGTCGTAGAGCTTGGCCACTTCGCCGCTCTTCAGCATCGCCTTCACGCTGTCGTCCACCGCCTTCTTGAAGCCCGCGTCGTTCTTGCGGTACATGATGGCGATGGGCTCGACGGAGAGCACGTCGCCCACGATCTTGAAGTCGCCCGGGGCCTTCGCGCGCGAGATGTTGCCGGCGAGGATCTGGCCGTCCATCACGAACGCATCGGCGCGGCCTGACTCGAGCAGCAGGAAGGCGTCGGCGTGGTCCTTGCCGAACACTTCCTTGAACTCGACGCCGTTGGCGCGGCGGTGCTTGCGCAACAGCATCACCGAGGTGGTGCCGGTGGTGGTGGCCACCGTCTTGCCCGCGAGCTGCTCGATGTTCGTGATGCCCGAGGCCCCCTTCACGGCGATGCGCACTTCCTCCACGTAGAGCGTGGGCGCGAAGGCCACGTCTTCCTGGCGCTTGGCGTTGTTGGTCGTCGAGCCGCACTCGAGGTCCACCGTGCCGTTCTGCACGAGGGGGATGCGGTTCTGCGACGTCACCGGCTGGTACTTGATGTCGAGCTTTCCGAGGCCCAGCTGCTTCTGCACGTCGGCGAGGACCTTGTTGCAGACCTCGACGTGGAAGCCCGTGTACTTGCCGTCGCCCAGCGTGTACGACAGCGCGCCGGAGGACTCGCGCACGCCCATCGTGGCCGTGCCGCTGTCCTTGATCTTCTTCAGGGTGTCGTTCTCCTGCGCATGGGCCGTGCCGAGGGCTGCGCACAGCACCGCGAGGGCGAGGGTCGATCGTTTCATGGTCGTTTTCATCATGGTGAGGGAAAGGAGTTCGAACTCAGATGGGCCACACGCAACGCGCGGTGGTGTTGGTGGGCTTGGCGATCGGCGTGTACGTGACGGCGGCGCCCGGCGTGCCGATGTTCAGGCGGCGTTGCGCGTAGCCGGCCGTGGCGGCGGTGCTGGTGCCCACGACGAACTGCTTGAGCTTGCCGTCGTCGGGTGCGACCGACGTGAAGTCGGGCGCGGGCGTGCCGCCGGGGTGCGTGTCGCACGCCGCCGTGCCGCCGGCCACGGTGGGCTGCAGGAACGTCAGCACGTCGTTCGGGCCGCGCACGTACACGTACTGCAGGCGGTTCACGCCGCCGATGCTGACGGTGCGGCTGAAGTAGCGGCCGGACCACAGGCGCGAACGGGTGGCTTCCGACAGGCCCGTGACGGCCTTCGCGCCGTCGGCGGTGCCCAGCTTGACGAGGCGCAGGCCCGTCATCGACAGGCTGCCGTCCGGCTGCACGTGGGCGACGCCCGGGGCGCTCGGGATCGCGAGTGCGCCGTTGAACACCACCGTCGTGTCGCCGAAGTTCACGACGCTCGCGTTGGCGGTGTCGCGCACGTACGCGCCCTTGCGAAGGCCTGCGGACTTGGCGGTCTCGAAGAAGGTCGCCGTGCCGGTCTGCGGGTCATTCTGGTAGTAGAAGGTGCTGTGCACGTAGGTGCCGTCACCGAACATCACCAGGAACTCGGGCTCGTTGCTGCCGTTCGGGCGCACCCAGCCGCCCACGAGCGGGTCGGTGCCGGTCACGCGCTCGAACGTCACGCCGCCGTCGGCCGTCAACGTGTTGCCGGTGACGGTGACGTTGTTCAGCGTGCCGTTGCCGGGACCCGCGGCCTCCGACGCCTCGATGAGGCTCGTGGTCAGCACGCCGCCGGCGAAGGCGTAGCGGCCGTAGCGGTAGCCGAAGCCGTTGTCGAACTGCGTGGTGGTGGTGTCAGCCGTGTTGAGCGCGACGCCGGAGTCGAGCGTCTGGTGCACGAAGGTGCCGTCGCCCGCGAACAGGAACAGCTCCCTCGTCGTCACCGCGCCCACCGTCGACGTCTTGACCCACGCGCCTTCGATCGGCGCGGCGGCCGTCTTCGCGGCGGCGTTCTTGAGGTCGGTGAGGTGGGCCGCCGTGGGCACGAGGCTGTCCTGCAGCGCGGTCGACAGCGTGTCGCGGTCGGCGGCCGGGAGCTTGCCCGCCACCTGCGACAGCACCTGCTGCAGCGAGCCCGTGGCCGCCTGGCCCAGCGCGCCGAAGCCTGCCTTGCCGGTGAGGCCCGACGTGGCGGCCGTCTTCGCGAACGCGACGGTCAGCAGCTGGCCGAGGCCGGCCATCTTGTCGCGCTTGGCCACGGTGCCGACGGTTTCGTCGCTCGCGTAGTTCGAGTACAGCGTGAGGCCACCCACGTCGCCGGCGGTGCCGACGAGGTTGCTGAGGATGTTCTCCTCGGCCTGGGCACGGTTCGGTGCACGGCCGCCGTCGACCTCGGACACGACCAGGGTGGTGTACGGGCTGATGGTGGCGGCCTTGCCGGCCGGTGCGGCCAGCGTGAACGCGGCGGTGACGGGCGCGTCGGCGTTCGTCGTCGTGCCGGCCACGGCCTTCGCGAGCACCGTGAAGCCGGTGGCCTGGGCGGCCGTCAGCTTCTCGATCTTGTAGGTGCCCGTGGCGGACGTGAGGGCCGACGGCTCGCCGGCATCGCAGTCGCGGTTCTCGTTCAGGTCGACGCAGACGGTCGCGTTGGCGAGCAGGCCGTCGAACACGACACCCTCGAGGGTCGACTCGGCGGTGGCCGGCGGCGGAGTGACGGTGGCGGGCGCGTCGTCATCGCCACCACAGCCGGCGAAGGACAGGACCGCGAGGCCGGTGAGGGCCAGGACCAGCGGTTGGGGTTTGAATCGCATCATGGACTTCCAGGAAAGTTGTGCCGCGCGGGGACACGGGACGGTGTCCCGCGCGGAGGGTTCGATGGGGTTCGGCGCGGAGCGGGTGTCGTCCTGCATCAACGGCGGCTGCGGCGGGCGCGGTGCGCGGCAGCACCGAGGCCCACGACGCCGAGGAGCATCGCGACGAGGTCGAGGAGGCGCATCGAGCCGCCGCCACCACCGTCGGCCGCGGGTGCGGCCGTGGGGGCCGTGACGTCGAGGAACGCTGCCGACACGGCACCGGCCTTGTCGTCGTCGTTCACGCCCTGCACGAACACCATGTGGCGGCCCGCCGAGAGGCCGGTGGTGTCGATCGTGCCGGTCACCGTCTTGGTCGCGTCCGGGAAGTCGGACTTGGCCTGGTCGGACGACGAGAGCGTGAGCGGGATGCCCTTCGCGCCCGGCTCCCACGGCATCGTGTCGATGTAGGCCATCGCGGACTTCACGTTGTAGACCACCGGGTACGGCGGGGGCAGGATGTTGGCCTGGCCGGCGTTCGAGTAGCGGTAGCGGTTGTCGTCGACGGTGGCGGTGACGCTCACCTGCTCGCCGGCGGCGACCGAGGCCTTGCCCACGGCCACGTTCACCGTGTCCGGGCCGAACGGCAGCTGGTACGGACGGCGAAGCACGCGGCTCAGGTAGTGGAAGCCGTTGAAGTTCTCCGGGTACGTCTCGCGGTCGAACACGCCGCAGTCCTCGTAGAAGGACCGGCCCATTTCTACCGTGTACGCCGGGGCGCCGAGGTAGCCGTAGACGGCGTCCTTCGTCGTGCCTTCGGTGTTGTAGCTGAGGAGCTGCTGCGACGAGTAGTTGTTGTGGTACGCGAGGCGCTGCGCGATGACCGCCATGCCCTTGTTGTTGGGCGTGTGCGTGTTGTTGTTGTTCTCGGTGCGCTCCACGCCCCACGGCCACAGCACGGCGCGGGCGTTGCTGTGCAGGTCGATGAACACGCCGCCGCCGTAGTTCATGTCGGCGCCGGTCTGCCAGTCGAGCTCACCCGCGCCGCCGTTGTCGCGGTTCTCGGGGTTGCAGTACGTCGCGTTCTTCGGGCGGCCGTCGGGCAGCGCGCCACCTTCCCACCTGCACGCCGCCTGGTTCCAGGTGCCGCGCACGTAGTTCAGCACGGCCTTCGTCTCCGGCTCGGAGGCCGGGCCGGTGCCGCGGAAGGTTTCGCCGCACGAGTTGCCGTCCGAGCCGCCGGTGCCGCCGGTGGCCCAGCCGAACGGGTAGTTGCGGTTCAGGTCGACGCCCGAGCTGAGCGTGTTGGTGACGCCGCCGGTGACGCTGGTGCACGCCGCGGTCACGTAGTTCGTGTTCTTGCGCTGGCGGGCCGAGATGTCCTGCTCGGCGATCTTGCGGCCGTCCGGGTTGTGCACGATGAAGTGGTACCGGTTGGTGTCCAGCATCATCGTGGCGTTCGGATCCTTGCCGTAGTTGTCGAGCAGCCACTCGATGAACTTCATGCCGACTTCCTGCGGCGCGTACTCGCGCGCGTGGATGCCGCCCGTCCACACCATGTTCGGCGGCGCCTCGGCCTTCGCGTCCTGCTTCTCGAAGTTGCCGACGACGATCACCTTGACGGGGTTCGGGTCGACCGGGAACAGGCTCAGGTTGAAGCGCGTGACGATCGACGCCGGCAGGTACTTGATCAGCAGGTTCGCGAACGACGACTGGCTGTTGTCCGGCACGGTGGTGCCCACGGGCGGGATCACCTGCTGCGTGCCCATCCAGCTCTTGCCGAGCGTCTGCACCTTGGCGAGCTTCGGGTACTTCGCGACAAGGTCGTCGAAGGTCGTGTAGACCTCCTCCACCGTGCGGTAGCAGCCGTGTGCACCGTTGGCGATGCTCTTCGTGCCGACCCAGCCCAGGATGCCCTTGCGGTCCTCGGCGTCCTTGGCGCGGCCGGTCACGAACGAATGGATGCGGGCCGTCTCGGTCTCGTCGATCGTGACGTTCGCGCCCATGGCCTTCAGGCTGGCGAGTTCGTCGGGTCCCACCTCGGCGGTGACCTCGTGCTTCTTCTGGTCGACGTACGGGTGGTCCAGCAGCTTCGTGAGCTTGCCCAGCTCATCGGGGCTGCTGTAGGTGATGCGGACGGACCAGATTTCCGGGCCGGTTTCGTCATGGGCGCTGCTGCTGGGCAGCGAGAAGGCCATCGCGATGGCCACGGGCAACGGGGCCAGGCGTGCGATGAGGCGGGGCGAGCATCGGAACTTCACTGCAGGTACTCCTGTGAGGTCGAGCGGTTGTCGGATGAGGTCTCACTGCGCGTGTCCGACCGGCCGGTTCGTCCACGTCACGTGAAACCAATTGCATCGACCGTGCCAGTTTCAAATTCGCGGTATGGCGCGCACCGTGGCGGTGACGCGGCTGTGTCCATTGCGGTGCAGCATCGCGGCTGGCATGACCACTGTCATAGGAAGAACGGGTATGAGCCGTGTGCCCGCTGCTGGTGCGGCACTGCAGCATGGCTGCTGCGCGGGTGTGACAACCTGCACGAGATTCCGTGGGTCGTCATGGCCGCCGGATCGGGAATCCGGCGGCGGCCTCTTTTACAAGAGGCGGTACTTGCGGATCTTGTCGTTGAGCGTGGTCTTCGGCATGCGCAGCGCCTTCGCGCTGTGGGCGATGTTGTCGCCGTGGCGGCTCAGCTCCACCGAGATCAGGGCGCGTTCGAAGGCCTCGACCATGTCGGTGAGCGAGGCCCCGGAATCGCCGTCGGCGCTCTCGGCCGCGGGTTCCAGGCCGAAGCCGTCCTTCCCGATGCCGAGCACCACGCAGTCGGCCACGTTGCGCAGCTCGCGCACGTTGCCGGGCCAGCCGTGCGCCATCAGGCGGTGCATCTGGTCGTCCGACACCGACGGGTGCGGCCGGCCGTAGCGGCTCGACGCCATCAGCATGAAGTGCTCCATCAGCAGCGGGATGTCCTCGCGGCGTTCGCGCAGCGGCGGCACCTCGATGTTCACCACGTTCAGCCGGTAGTACAGGTCGGCGCGGAACGTGTTCTGCTGCGCCCGCTGCAGCAGGTTGTCCTTCGTGGCGGCCACCACGCGCACGTCCACCGGCACGCTCTGGTTCGAGCCGAGCCGCTCGATCTTGCGCTCCTGCAGCACGCGCAGCAGCTTGATCTGCATCGCCATCGGCATGCTCTCCACCTCGTCGAGGAACAGCGTGCCGCCGTCGGCGTACTCGATCTTGCCGATGCGGCGGCGCTGCGCACCGGTGAAGGCACCGGCCTCATGGCCGAAGAGTTCGCTGTCGAGCAGGTTGTCGGGCACGCCGCCGCAGTTGAGCGCCACGAACGGCCGCGACTTGCGGCACGACAGGTCGTGCAGGGCCTGGGCCACGAGTTCCTTGCCGGTGCCGGTCTCACCGTGGATCAGCACGTCGACGGGCGAATTCGCCACCTCGGACACGAGCGAGCGCACCTTCTGGATCTGCGCCGAACGGCCCACCAGCTTGCCCTCGATGGCGTTGCGGTCGGACAGCGCCTGGCGCAGCGCGGCGACCTCGAGCGTGAGGGCGCGCTTCTCGAGCGCGCGGCGCACCACCTCCACCAGCACCTCGGGCGAGAAGGGCTTCTGGATGAAGTCGTACGCACCGCTGCGCATCGCCTCCACCGCGAGGTTCACGTCGCCGTGGCCGGTGATCATGATGACCGGCAGCTCGGCGTCCACCTGCTCGCGGCAGTGGCGCACGAGCGAGAGGCCGTCGGCGCGCGGCAGGCGCATGTCGGTGACGACCACGCCGGGGAAGCGGGGCGCGATCAGCGGCGTGGCGGCTTCGGCGGAGTCCACGGCGCGCACGGAAAGCCCGGCGAGCTGCAGCGCCTGCACGCAGCCGAGTTGCATGTGGGGATCGTCTTCGACGACGAGGACGGACAGGTCAGGCAGCATGGTCGGGGTCCACCGGGCCGGTGGGCAGGTAGAGGGTGAATCGGGCGCCGCCCTCGGGTCGGTCGGCGGCTTCGATCTCGCCGTGGAATTCACGGACGATGTCGCGGGAGATGACGAGGCCCAGGCCGAGGCCCTGGCCGTTGGCCTTCGTGGTGAAGAAGGGTTCGAAGAGGTGGTCGGCCGTGCCGCCGGCGAAGCCGGTGCCGGTGTCGAGCACGTCCACGCGCACCCAGCCCGTGGGGCAGGCGGCGGCGGGCAGGTGGGGCGGCGGCACGCCGTCGGGCAGCGCCGAAGCCTGCAGCGTCAGCGTGCGCGGCGGCCCGCCGCCCATCGCGTCGATGGCGTTGCCCACGAGGTTGATCAGCACCTGCTCCAGGCGGTTCGGGTCGCAGAACGCGGTCAGCTGGCCGGCGACGCAGCGGTTGTCGACGTCGACCTCCTCCTTGCGCATGCGCGGGCCGTAGAGGAACAGCGCGTTGCCGACCGCATGGGCGATGTCGGTGGTCACCGCGACCGGCAGCGACTTGCGCGCGAAGCCCTTGAGCGGCTGGATGATGTTGCCCATCTGGTCGGCCATGCGCGCGATGATGCCGAGGTTGCCCGAGAGCGAGTTCAGGTCGCCGCGCTTCAGGAACTCGGACGCATTGCCCGACAGCGTGCGGATGGCCCCGAGCGGCTGGGTCAGCTCGTGCGTGATGCCGGTGGCCAGCTGGCCGAGGATGGCCATCTTCGCGGTGTGCACCAGCTCGCCCTGTGCGTTGCGCAGCGTCTGCTCCGCGCGTTCGCGTTCCACCACCTCCTTGCGCAGGCGGTCGTTGGCGTCGGTGAGGTCCTGCGTGCGGCTGGTCACCTTCTGTTCCAGTGCGGCGTTCACCTCCTCCAGCATGCGTTTGGCCTGGTAGCGCTGGCGCAGGATGCGGCGGTGCTGCGCGAGGTAGAGGGCCAGCAGCACGACGAAGGCCGCGCCCACCGCCGCCATGAACCCGTACACCGCGGCCTGCCGGCGCGTGGGGCGCAGGTCCGTGAACGTCATCAGCCGCCAGTCCATGCCGTCGAGCGAGCGGCCGAGCACCAGCATCTCCGGGTTGCGCGCGCGGTGGTGGTGGGGCTGGCCCACCGGCAGCACGCCTTCGATCACCTGGCTGTCCTCGTCGACGGACAGCTGCACGACGAGCGGGAAGCGGTCGATGCGCCGGTTGTTGTAGAGGCGCGAGAGCTGCAGGTCCACACGCCGGTCGAGGGTGAGGTCGCCGAGCGAGGTGTAGCGCCACTCCGGCTGCGACGACATGATCACGACCTGGTTGGTGTCCGCGAGCACGGCCTGCGACGACAGCATCTCCCAGGTCTTGTCGATGGCGTGCAGGCCGATCTTGATGGTGGCCACCCCCACCACGCGCGCGCCGTCGCGGATGGGGTGCGAGACGAAGTAGCCGGGTTCGTTGCCGTGCACGCCGATCGCGAAGTGGCGCCCCACGCGGCCCGACAGCGCGTCGAGGAAGTACGGCCGGAAGGACAGGTCCTCGCCGACGCGGCTGTCGTCGGGCACGTCGACGTTGCTGGACGCCAGCACGATGCCGCGGTCGTCGAGCACGAACACCGACATGCTGCCGAGGTGGGCATTCAGGCGCCGCAGGTAGTCGCTGGTGACGCGACGCTGTCCCGGGTTGCGCGGGTGGCGCAGCAGCTGCAGCACGTCCTGGTTCAGCTGGATGGTGGCCGGCACGTGCTCGAGCCGGTTGATCACGCCCTCCACGGCCGACGAGAACAGGTCGAGCCGGTGGTTCGACTCCTGGCGCAGCGTGGCGATGCCCTGGCGCTCGGCCACGGTGAAGCCCGCCCAGCCGCAGCCCACCACCACACACAGGATGGCGAGCGTGAGCAGCAGGCGGCGCAAGGCCGGCCACCCGGCGAGGGAGGGGCCGGCGGGCGGTGCCGTGTCGGCCGGGGTCTCGTCCATCATCCCCGGGGCTTGTCGGTCGGCACGCGGTACAGCTCGAGCAGGTCGTCCGACGGCGGCCAGTTGAGGTTGAGGCCCTTCGGCGTGATGGGCCGCTGGAACCACTTCGTGTGGATGCGCACCGCCTCGCCCGTGGTCATCAGCCGGGTGAGCGCGCGGTCGACGATCTGCTTGAGTTCGGTGTCCTCGCGCCGCAGCATGCAGCCATACACCTCCGACGACATCGGCGTGCCCACCACCACCCAGTTCTCCGGCTTCTGCGCCTTGGCGCGTTCACCGTAGAGCAGCGCGTCGTCGAGCATGAAGGCGTCCACCTGGCCCATCTCGAGCAGGCGGAACGACTCGCCGTGGTCCTTCGCGGTGACGATGGTGAAACGGTCGCCGTTGCGTTCGTTGAACGTGCGCAGCAGGCGGTCGGACGTGGTGCCGGAGGTGATCACGACCTTGCGGCCCTGCAGGTCGGCGAAGTCGCGGATGCCCGAGTGGCGGCTGGTCATCAGGCGGGTGCCCACCACGAAGATCGACACCGAAAACGCCACCTGCCGCGCGCGCTCGATGGTGTGGCTCGTCGACCCGCATTCCAGGTCGACGGTGCCGTTCTGCACGAGCGGGATGCGGTTCTGCGCCGTCACCGGCACGAGCTTGATGGTCAGCGCGGGCAGGCCCAGCTCGGCCTTCACGGCGTCGAGCACCTTGAGCATCAGGTCGTGCGAGTAGCCCACCACCTGGTGGCGTGCGTCGTAATAGGAGAACGGCACCGAGGACTCGCGGTGGCCGAGGTTGATGGTGCCGGTCTCCTTGATCTTGCGCAGCGTGTCGGTGCCTTGCGCGCGCGCGCCACCCGAGGCCAGCAGCAGGAGCATCGGCAACAGCAGGAGCGCGGTCAGGAAGCGGTGGGACAACGAGTTCACGGAGGCAGGAAAGAACAGCAGCGCGGAGGCCCGCGACGGGGGCGATCCTTGCACGGACCGTGCCCGGAAAATGCCGGAACCGGTGCATTGTGTCAGGATGGAGACGGTTCCACGTCTGGGGGAAAGTGCCCATGGCGACGGGTTTCCGTGCGGTCCAAATCGCATTGGACCGGAAAACCGTCCGTTCGGGGCCCGCGACCCGGCCTCATGGGCCATGGCGGGCCCCGAGGGCGGGCTGGATGGCCGGGCCCGGGCGCTTGAATCGCCCGGGGGCTGGGCATGCGCCGAGCAGTCAGGCGCCGCTGAGCACCCGGCGGAACTGGATGGCCTCGGCCACGTGTGGGGTCCGCAACCCCGCATCGCCCGCCAGATCGGCGATGGTGCGGGCGATGCGCAGCACGCGGTGGTGCGTGCGAGCCGACCACCCCAGGCGCGCCGAAGCGGTTTGCAGGAAGGCGGCCGACGCGCCGTCCAGCGCCGTGTGGGTGTCGAGTGCATCACCTTCCAGCCGGGCGTTCGGCACGCCCTGCCGAGCCACTGCGACGTCGAACGCGTGCGCGACCCGGGCCGCGACGACCGCACTGGTTTCCCCGTCCGGCGCCGCGGCCAGCGCCGCGGGTGGCACCGCCGTCACCTCCACCTGCAGGTCGATGCGGTCGAGCAGCGGGCCGCTCAAGCGCGACTGGTAGCGCTGCACCGCATCCGGCGTGCAGCGGCAGGGGCGCAGCGGACTGCCGTGGTGCCCGCATGGGCAAGGGTTCATCGCAGCCACGAGCTGGAACCTCGCGGGGTACTCTGCCTGCCGTGCGGCGCGCGAGATCACGATGCGGCCGGTCTCCAGAGGTTCGCGCAAGGCCTCGAGGGCATCTCTTCGGAGTTCGACGAGCTCATCGAGGAACAGGACCCCGTGATGCGCCAGCGAGATCTCCCCCGGCCGCGGCGGTGACCCGCCGCCAACCAGCGCCGCCGACGATGCACTGTGATGCGGCGCCCTGAACGGCCGCTGCCGCCACCGCTCGGCCGTGAAACTGCCATGCAGGCTCAGCAGCGCCGCCGATTCGAGCGCGGCCTCGATGGGCATGGGCGGCAGCAGGCCCGCGAAGCGGGCCGCGAGCATCGACTTGCCGGTGCCCGGCGGCCCCACCATCAGCACGCTGTGCTGTCCCGCCGCGGCGATCTCCAGCGCGCGCTTGGCACCGGCCTGGCCCTTGACCTCGCGCAGGTCGGGAATGGCGGTCGTGGGAACGACAGGCTCCGGCAGCGCGCGGGCGAGCGGTTCGACGAGCGTGTCGAGCGGTGCGGGCCGGAAGGCCTCGACGACATCGAGCAGATGGCGTGCCCCATGGATCACGAGCCCGTCCACCAGCGCCGCTTCGCGCGCACAGTGCTCCGGCAACACCAGCGCCCGCCCCGACCCGCTGCCCCGCCGCAACGCGAGGGCGAGCGCCAGCGCGCCCCGCACCGGCCGCAGGTCCCCGGCGAGCGACAACTCCCCCGCGAACTCGAACGCCTCGGTGCGCTTCAGGTCGATCTGACCGCTGGCGGCGAGGATGCCCAGCGCGATGGGCAGGTCGAACCGGCCCGATTCCTTGGGCAAGTCGGCAGGGGCCAGATTCACGGTGATGCGCTTGTTGTGCGGGAACGTCAGGCCACAGTTGATGAGCGCGGCCCGCACGCGTTCCCGCGCCTCGCGCACCTCGGTGTCGGCGAGTCCCACCAGCGTGAACAGCGGCAGGCCGTTCGCGAGGTGCACCTCGACCGTCACCGCCGGTGCACCGAGGCCGTCGAGGGCGCGGCTGTGGAGGACGGCGAGGGACATGGCCGTGACTGTGAGTCCGATTCCGTGGCGACCGGCTCGTCCCGTGCGCGGAAAGTCACCGGGACGGCATGGGGTCCGCGGGACGAAGGCCCTGCACCGGCGAGCCCGGTATGCTGTCCGCCATGCCCCTGCACTACGCCCGACGCCTCAGTGGCCGCAACCGCTCCGCCCGGGCGGACCGGCACATCGGTCTCGTGCTGACGTTCGTCGCCGGCGCGGCCAACGCCGGGGCGTTCCTGGCGGTGCACCAGTACACCTCGCACATGACCGGCATCGTGTCGTCGATGGCCGACCACCTGATGGCCGGGGCGTGGAACGTCGTGATCGCCGGTGCCGGTGCGCTGATGGCGTTCGTGGCGGGTGCGGCCTGCTCGGCGGTGCTCGTCAACCTGGGGCGCCGCCACGCGCTCCACAGCGAGTTCGCCGGGCCGCTGCTGCTCGAGGCGGCGCTCCTGCTGGTCTTCGGCCTGCTGGGCAGCCGCCTTGCCGGGCTCCACGCCGCCTTCGTGCCGCTCACCGTGATGCTGCTGTGCTTCACCATGGGACTGCAGAACGCCCTGATCACCAAGCTCTCCCGCGCCGAGATCCGCACGACCCACGTCACGGGCATCGTCACCGACATCGGCATCGAGCTCGGCAAGATGGCCTACTGGAACCGCGCCGCGGGCCCCCACGGCACCGTCCCGCCGGTGCGCGTCAACAAGGACCGACTGAGGCTGCTGAGCCTGCTGCTGCTGAGCTTCTTCGGCGGCGGTGTGGCCGGGGCCTGGGGTTTCGACCGGCACGGCTACCTGGCCACGCTGCCGATCGCGATCCTGCTCGGGGCGGTGGCCCTGCCGCCCGCATGGGACGATGTCGTCGCCTGGTGGCGGGGCCACCGGTCCCGTGACCCCGCGGCTTGACGCGGAACCTCCAGCCGCTCGGGGGCGAGCCCCCTGGCGGAGTTCGTGCGTAGCGCACGCATCGGATGTTTCGTTTCCGTCGAACGGCGGCGGGTGGCTGGAGAATCACCCTCCCCGCCCGAGGTCGCCTCCTGCAACTCCCCGAAGCAATGATCCGTCGCATCGCCACCTGCGTGGCCCTGCTGCCCGCCGCCGCCCTGGCCGCACCCGAAGCAGTCCCGTCGCCCTCGACCCTCGAGGTCCGCCCCGCCGCCCTGGAGTTCAACTGGACCCCCATGGCGATGCCCGATGGCGGCCACACGGCGTTCGCGTCCCTGAACTACCTGGTGGCCATCGACGACGCCTGGTCCATCGGGCCCGGCCTCTACGGCACGGCCAAGGGCAACTACGGCGGGATCTTCACGGTGGGGTTCACCGGGCAGCGGCGCTGGCAGCTCTCGGAGGAGACCCACGTCGCCGCGGGCCTCTACGTTGGCGCCGGCGGCGGCCTGTCGGGCGAAAACATGCACTTCGGCGGCGGGCTGATGCTGCGGCCCGAGCTGTCCCTGCGCACCCGGTTCGGCGCCTGGTACGGCGGCGTGGGGTTCTCCCAGATCCGGTTCCCCAGCGGCAACGTGAAGGGTGACCCGGGCCTCGCGGTCACGGTGGGCCGGTACCTCGATTTCGCCGGGCACGCCACGGCCGATGCGGGCCGGCGGGGCCACGCCGACCGGCGCTCGGGTCTGGGCTTCGACGAGATCTCGCTGACGGCCGGCGGCGAGCGGCCGAGCGCCTCGAGCCGCGACCGGAGTGGAAAGCCCTACTCGGGCGCCGTCGGCAAGGCCGGCGCCGACCTCCGGCAGTACGGTGCCGACGGGCGCTGGTGGGGCGTGGAAGCGGCCGGCGCGGCGCAGGGCGGCGTGGACGGGTACATGGAAGTGCTGGGCCAGGTGGGCCAGGACTGGGCCGTGGCCGGAACCCCCCGCCTGCGCGTCGGCGTTCAGGGCGGCCTGGGCCTCGGCGGCGGCGGCAATGTCGACACCGGCAACGGCTGGCTCCTGCGGGCCGGACCGACGTTGCGCTGGATCACACCCTGGGGTCCGAGCGTGCGGGTGGACGCCGGCGTCTCGCACGCGCCCTCCGGCGAGTACACCGCGCGGTTCGTCCGCGCCGCGCTGTCCCTGCCGCTGGACCGGGTGCCCCAGCCCACGGGGGAGGATCCTGGCGGCACGGTGCGCGTGCAGCAACTGGGGGCCAGCGTGATGCACGTCCCGCGGATGCGCTTCAAGGACGGCAGCGAGGAGGCCGTCAGCCACCTGGCCTTCGTGATGTCGCGCGACTTCTCGCGGCGTGTCTACGGCGTCGCCCATGCCGGCAGTGCCGCATGGGGCCGGGCGGGGGCCTATTCGTTCGGGCTCTTCGGCCTCGGGTTGCAGAGCGAGCCGGTGTGGACGCGGCTGCGGATCGGCGCCGAAGGCTTGCTGGGCGCAGCCGGCGGTGGCGGTGTCGCCGTGGGCGGCGGGGCGGTCGCGCAGCTCGAGGTCTGGGCCCAGTGGGCCTTGACCGACGGGCTGCGGCTGCGGGCCGGGGTGGGCCAGTTCCGCACCCTGCGCAGCGACGACCAGGCCGCGGCGCTGACGCAGGTGCAGCTGAGCTACGCCTTCGGCACGCTGCAGCGCTGACGCCGCCGCAGCACCAGCGTGACACCGTCCTTCGGCCGCAGCGTCACGTGCATCGCCGGCTCGCAGGCCGGCGCGTCGTCGGGCAGCCGCAGCTCGTAGCGCTGCAGCAGCATCGCCGCGATCACCGTCATCTCCAGCATCGCGAAGTGCTGGCCGATGCACACCCGCGGGCCGGTGCCGAAGGGCAGCCAGGCGCCGCGCGGGGCCTTGTCGTCCGGGTCGGTGAACCGCTGCGGCAGGAACCGCGCCGCGTGGTCGAAGTGGCGGCCGTCGCGCTGGATGACCCAAGGGGTCACGCGCACCAGCGATCCCTTGGGGATGCGCCAGTCGCCGAGCTGGATGTCCCGCGTCGCCCGCCGCGACATCAGCGCGGGGATGGGCGGGTAGAGGCGCATCGCCTCCTTCAGCGTCGCCGTCAGCCACGGCAGCCGGGCCAGGTCGGCGGCGACGGGTGTCGCGCCCTGCAGCACCTCGTCGACCTCCTGTTGCGCCCGCGCCAGCGCCTCGGGTTCGCCGGCGATCAGGCGGCTCCACCACAACAGGGCGGTGGCGGAGGTCTCGTGGCCGGCCTGGAAGGTGACCATGCACTGGTCGTGCACTTCCTGGGCCGACAGGCCTTCGCCGGTCGCCTCGTCCCGGGCCGACAGCAGCGTGCCGAGCAGGTCGTCGTGGTCGCCCGGGCCGGCGGCGCGCCGTGCGGCGATGTGGCCGTCGACGAGGTCCCGCAGGGTGCGCAGCGCGCGCCGCTTCGCCGCCTTGCCCGGCAGCGGCAGCCAGTCGGGCAGGGTCATCGGACGGAACATCTCGCGGAATGCGCATTCGCTGGCCACCTGGACCGCATCGATGGCGCGCGTCGATTGCTCGGAGGCCTCGCTGCTGAACAGCGTGCGCAGGATGACGTCCATGGCCAGGCGCGTGAACAGCGTGTCCATGTCGACCCGCCCTTCGACGGCGCCGCCGGGCAGCGCGGCGTCGAGGCCCTTCGCGGCCGAGCCGCTCATCAGCGTGGCGTAGCCGGCCACGCGCCTGGGTGAAAAGCCGGGCTGCAGCATCCGCCGCTGGCGCTGCCACACCTCGCCTTCGGTGACGAGCACGCTCTGCCCCATCAGCTGCTCGAACACCTCGAGGCCGCGCTCCCAGCGCTTCAGTCCGTCCGCGTTCGCGACGAGCAGTTCGCGCACGAGTTCCGGGGAGAACACGTCGTAGGCGTGTTCGAAGGCGACTCGCGCGTACGTCAGGTCGCCGTACTGCGTCCGGAGCTGGCTGGTGAACCCGAGGTAGTCGCGCTGGAGCGCGGCCAGCAGGGGCAGGCCGAACCAGCGGGCGGACGGGCCCGGCGGGCGGGCGGGGCGGGAGGGAGGGACGGTGGAGGTGGCGGCGTGGGTGTCCATGGCGCCGATGTTCACGGCGGCCGCCGGACCCGTATTGAACGTTTTCGACATCGCCGGTCCGGGCGAGGCCCTAGACTGACAGCATGGAATGTTCCGTGCCCCTGTCCGATGCGGTGAACCGTCTCTGGCTCCCCCGGGTGTCCCTGGCGTCCTGCGTCCGGGCCGTCTTCAGCCGGGACACCACCGGCGTGCACCTGCCCGACCGGGCCCGGTACAACTACTTCCCGCTCACGCCGCTGTGCAGCATCAGCTGGTTCTTCGAGGGCGAGTGCCACGTGCAGCCGTTCTCGGCCGCGCCGCGCGGGCCCGCGGTGGCCGCCCCGCTCTCGCGCATCGTCGTCGCGGGGCCGTTCGACCGGCCCTCGCTGTCGTGGAACCCGGGGCCGGGGCACGGGATGATGCTCATGCTGATGCCCGATGCGTTCCGCGCGTTGACGGGCGTGCAGCCTGCCGACCTCGTCAACCGCTTCGCCGACGCACACGAACTGCTCCCCGAGGCCTGGTGCCGGATGTGCCGCGACGTGCTGGCCGCGGCGGACGACGACACACGGGTCGCCCTGATGGAAGACTTCCTCGATCCGCTGTGGCAGGCCGCCCGCCCCGAGACGTCGGCCCCCGGCCGCCGATACCACGACTGGACGCAGGCCATCGCGATGCGCGCCGCCACGTCGGGCCTCGGCCGCAGCGCGCGGCAGGTCGAGCGCCGCATCAAGGAATGGACCGGGCAGCCGCTGCGCTCGCTGCGGGGCATCAGCCGCGCGGAACGGGCCTTCCTCGACGGCCTCGCGGCGCCGCAGCACCAGGCCGTCAACATGGCCGAGCTGGCGGTGGAGTCCGGGTACGCGGACCAGTCGCACATGTGCCGGGAGTCGAAGCGCATCACGGGCTTCGCACCCGACGAGCTGCGGCGGCGCACGCGCGACGACGAGGCGTTCTGGGTGTATCGCATCTGGCAGTGAGCCCTCGGGCACTGCCCGAAGGTGCAGTTGCGGCGCGCACCTCAGCGTCGCAAGATCCGGAAATCCGGCCCGACGCGCAGGAGGGAGGTTCCGATGTTCGCCAAACTGACAGCGATGTTCCGCTACTTCAACGGGGCGGTGCCGTTCCGGCTGGTGCCGGCGATCATCACCACGGCGGTGCTCGTCATCCTGCTGCTGATCCCCACGCCGGAGGGGCTCAAGCCCGAGGCCTGGACGCTGGTCGCGATCTTCCTGACCACCATCGTCGCCATCATCCTGAAGGTGATGCCCATCGGCGTGATGGCGCTGATGGCCATCGTCATCGTCTCGCTGTCGGAGGTCACGTCCGACTCCTCCAAGGGCGCCATTGCCGACGCGCTCAGCAGCTTCGACAGCCCGCTGATCTGGCTGATCGTCGCGGCCATCCTGATCTCCCGCGGCCTCAAGAAGACCGGCCTCGGCCAGCGCATGGGCCTGATGTTCATCTCGGTGCTGGGCAAGCGCACGGTGGGCATCGGCTACGGCCTGGCCATCTGCGACCTGGTGCTGGCCCCGTTCACGCCGAGCAACACGTCCCGTGGCGGCGGCATCGTGCACCCCATCATGAAGTCGATCGCGAACGCGTTCGACTCGGATCCGGAAAAGGGCACCGAGGGCAAGGTGGGCACCTACCTGGCGCTGGTGAACTACCACGCGAACACCATCACCTCGGGCATGTTCGTCACCGCCACGGCGCCGAACCCGCTCGTGATCGACTACGTGGCCAAGGCCACCAACTCCAACATCAGCCTCACCTGGACCACCTGGGCGCTGTGCATGGTGGTGCCCGGCCTGTTGTGCCTGCTGGCGATGCCGCTCGTGATCTACCTGCTGTCGCCGCCGGAACTCAAGAAGACCCCCGACGCCATCGACTACGCCCGCGGCGAACTGCAGCGCATGGGTCCCGTCTCGCCGAAGGAGAAGGTGATGATGGGCACCTTCGGCCTGCTGCTGGTGCTGTGGGCGAACGTGCCGGAGATGATCTTCGGCCCGGCCTGGAACCTCGACCCCACCGTGGTTGCGTTCCTCGGCGTGTTCGCGCTGATCATCACCGGCACCATCGACTGGGACGACGTGCTGTCCGAGAAGGCGGCCTGGGACACGCTGATCTGGTTCGGCGCCCTCGTGATGCTGGCCGAGCAGCTGAACAAGCTCGGGGTCATCAAGTGGTTCTCCGAAGGCATGCGCGACACCATCGCCGCCAGCGGCATCGGCTGGGGCGGCACCGCGGCCATCCTGGTGCTGGCCTTCGTCTACTCGCACTACCTGTTCGCCAGCACCACGGCGCACGTCAGCGCGATGATGCTCGCCTTCCTGACGGTGGGCGTGCACCTGCTGCCACCCGAGTACGTGGGCCTCTTCGCGCTGATGATGGTGGCCGGCTCCACCATCATGATGACGCTGACCCACTACGCCACCGGCACCTCGCCGATCGTGTTCGGCAGCGGCTACGTGACCCTCGGCGTGTGGTGGCGCGTCGGCTTCATCATGAGCGTGCTGGAACTGCTCGTCTTCACCTTCGTCGGTGGCGCGTGGTGGAAGGTGCTCGGGTTCTGGTGACCACGAGGGAGGGCGCATGAGCGATCCGATCGTCCAGCTGAGCGTCGAGGGCCGGCCGCTGCAGGTGCCGGCCACCAGTTCGATCCTGCAGGCCATGGTGGCCGCGGGGGAGACGCTGGTCGAAGGCGTGGGCTGCATGGGCCAGGGGGTCTGCGGCTCGTGCCGGGTGCTGGTGCGGCGCACCGGGGATTCCGAGGTGCGCACGGCGCTCGCCTGCGAGACGCTCGTCGAGGAGGGCATGCAGGTCGCGTTCCTCGAGTACTTCACCCCGGCCGCCCGCCACCGCTACCGCATGGACGAACTCGGCGACAGCTGGGACGCGCTCGCCCGCATCGGCGAGGTGTTCCCCGAGGCCGGGCACTGTCGGCACTGCGGCGGCTGCGACCGGGCCTGTCCGAAGGGGCTCGACGTGCAGCGCGGCGTGAACCAGGCCGTGGCCGGCGAGATGGCCTCGGCGGCCCACGTGTTCGACGAATGCGTGATGTGCAACCTGTGCACGCTGGCCTGTCCCGAACACATCCGGCCCAACCACCTCGGCCTGTTCGTGCGCCGTTTGCTGGCATCGCGTTCGCTGCGCCCGTCGGACCTGCTGCGGCGGCTGCAGGAGATCGAACGCGGCGAACAGGCGATCGACTTCGACGCGCCCGGTGCGCGTCCGCCGGTCTGAGCGGGCGGCACCATGGCCTCCGGCATTCCCTACGACCTCGCGCGCCAGCGCTGGCGGACGGGCGCGACCCCGCCGAAGCGAGCGGATGACGTGTCCGTCCCCGACCTGCTCAAGGGCTACCACCCCGACCACGGGCCGCGCGCCCGGGTCAGCCTCGCGGTCGGAGTCAACCGCGGCGACCCCTGCCAGCCCGACTTCGCCGACCACCTGCAGGCCAACGCGCTGATCGACGACGTCCACATCGCCGGCGCCCAGCTGGTGACCACCGACGTGCTCGTCGTCGGCGGCGGGGGCGGCGGTTGCGCGGCGGCGCTCACGGCCGCGAAGGACGGCGCGCGCGTGATCCTCGCGACGAAGCTGCGCCTCGGCGACAGCAACACCGTGATGGCCGAGGGAGGCATCCAGGCGGCGGTGGGTGCGGACGACAGCCCCCAGCGCCACTTCGAGGACACGCTGCGGGCCGGCCACTTCTGCGGCGAGCCGGCGCTGGTGGCCCAGATGGCGATGGACGGTCCGGCCGTCATCCGCTGGCTCATCGAGCTGGGCATGATGTTCGACCTGGAGGACGACGACCGGCCGCTCGGAGGCAAGCTGCTGCGCAAGAAGCCGGGTGGCGCGACGGCCGCGCGCATCCTCTCGTACCGCGACTACACCGGCCTCGAGATGATGCGGGTGCTGCGCGAAGCGGTCGAACTGGAGCCGGGCATCTCGCTGTGGAACCGCTGCCCGGTCGTCGAGCTGCTGTCCGACGACCATGGCCGCTGCGCCGGGGCCGTGGTCTACCACCTCGAATGGCGCTGCTTCGTGCTGGTCCGCGCGCGGTCGGTGATCCTGGCCACCGGCGGCGCCGGCCGGCTGCACCTGAACCAGTTCCCCACGTCCAACCACTACGGCGCCACCGGCGACGGTCTCGTGCTGGCCTACCGCATCGGCGCGCGCCTGCGCGAGCTCGATTCGTTCCAGTACCACCCGACCGGCATCGCGTACCCGCGCCACCTCGCGGGCGGCCTGATCTCGGAAGCGGCGCGGTCCGCCGGTGCCACGCTGATCAACGGCGAGGGCGAACGGTTCGTCGACGAACTGCAGCCGCGCGACGTGGTGGCCGCCGCGATCCTGCGCGAGTGCGCGGCGGGCCGGGGCATCGAGCGGGGCGGCCAGGTCGGGGTCTTCCTCGACACGCCATCGCTCGAGAAGGCGAACCCCGGCATCCTCGCCAAGCGCCTCGTGACGCTCCGGCACCTCGCGAAGAAGTGCGGCCACGACGCGGCGGAAGAGCCCTTCCTCGTGTACCCCACGCTGCACTACCAGAACGGCGGGGTCGCCATCGACCGGTCGGGTGCCACCGGCACCCCGGGCCTCTACGCCGTGGGCGAACTCGCCGGCGGCATCCACGGCCGTAACCGGCTGATGGGCAACGCGCTGCTCGACATCGTCAGCATGGGCCGCCGCGCGGGCGCCGCGGCCGCCGCGCAGCCGGTGGACGGCGGCACGCTGTGGGGCCGGGCCGGCATCGGCCACGTGCACGCGTGGCAGCGCGAACTCACGCTGGCAGGCCTGCCGCTCGACGTCAAGGCGCCCCAGCTGTTCCCCACCTACGCCCATTTCGACCTGGGCGCCGATGCCGGCCTCGGCGCGGGCATGCCGGCGCACGGCGTCGGTGGCATCCGCTAGGGGGCATGCGATGGACCCCACGTTGAACCAGGTGCTGATGAAACCGGACGTGCGCGTCGGCGCCGACCTCGCGGCGTGGCTCGCACGGGGCGGTGGCGAAGGCCTCGCCAACGCCGTGCGCGATCCGCAGGCCATCGTTCCGCTGATCGCCGACGCGGACCTGCGCGGCATGGGCGGCGCCGGTTTCCCCACCCACCGGAAGTGGGCGCCGGTGGCCGCCGGGCCCGCGGGGGACAAGTACGTCATCTGCAACGGCAACGAGGACGAACCCGGCACGTTCAAGGACCGGTTCCTGCTCGAACACACCCCGCACGCGGTGATCGAGGGCGCGCTCATCGCGGCGGTGGCCACTGGGGCGAACCACGTGGTGCTGTACGTCAATCCCCACGAGAAGCGGGCCATCGCCGCCGTGGGCGAGGCTGTGCGGCAATGGCGTGACCTCGGGCACCTCGCCCCGATCGAAGCCGCGATCGGGGGGCCGCTGTCGCTGGTGCTCGTTCCCAGTTCGGGCCTCTACATCGGCGGCGAGGAGACCGCGGTGATCTCGACGGTCGAGGGCGGCTTCCCGTTCCCGCGCCGCAAGCCACCCTATCCCGCGCAGAGCGGGGTCCACGGCAAGCCCACCCTGGTGAACAACACCGAGACCTTCGCCCATGTGCCCGGCATCCTGCGCCACGGCGCCGCGTGGTACCGCGCCCTCGGCGTGGGCGACGCGGCCGGCACCAAGCTCTACTCGCTGTCGGGCGACGTGCTGCGCCCCGGGCTGTACGAACTGCCGATGGGCACCCGCCTCGACACACTCGTGTTCGACCACGGCGGCGGCATGCTGATGGGCCGGGAGTTCAAGGCGGTGTTCACGGGCGGACCGTCGAACACGCTGCTCACGAAACACCACCTCGACGTCGCCCTCGACTTCGAGTCGGTGCGCGCCCGCGGCTCGCGGCTGGGCACCGGCGCGATGATCGTGGTGTCCGAGGGCACGAGCATCGTCCGCAAGGTCGCCGAGTACGTCGACTTCTTCTCGCACGGCTCGTGCGGCCAGTGCCCCCCGTGCAAGGGCGGCACCTACCAGCTCACGCGGCTGCTCAACCGCATCGACACCGGCCGCGGCGTGCGCGCCGACCTCGCCGCGCTCGAGAACCTCTGCGGCCTGCTGCCCGGCAGCGGCCGCTGCGGCCTCGTCGACGGCGCGGTGACGGTGGTGGCGAGTTCGCTGCAGCAGTTCAGGGACGAGTACGAGGCGCTGCTCGTCCGCTGACGCACCGCGCCGCGCTGACGGTCACTGCATCACGACTTCCAGCACGATGACCTGCGTGGCCTGCGTCGCCGCCGTGAAGTTGTTGTCCGCCACGAGCACCAGCGTGCGGTTGCCGTTGGCGAGGGTGCGGCCCCAGCTCAGGCCCTCGATGTTGTCGAGCTTGATGCCCTGCCACGTGATGGGCATGTCGAGCAGCACGCGGCGGGTCATCGGCTGGTAGGTGGCGCCTGCCAGCGTGTCGATGGCGCCGACGTCGGTGGTGCTGTCGGTGATTTCGGTCAGCACGAGGCGGATGGTGTTGCCGATGCCGGACGCGAACGCGCGTTCGACGGCGATGAACTGCCGGTTGCCCACGGCGAGCAGCTCGGACAGGCCGTTGTCGGGACCGAACGGTGCGCCGGCGGGGGCGTCCACGGGGATCGCGGGCAGTGCGTAGGCGTACTGTCCCTTCGGCTTGCCGGTGGCCGGGTCCATCGCGGTGACACGCACCACGCTGCCGGCCTGCACCGTGGTGAGCGGGCCGTCCTGGATCAGGGCGTCCTCGTTCGCGACGTAGACCGTGCCGTCGGGGGTCACGGCCAGCGCCTCGAAGAGCTTGTTGCTGCGTCCGCCAGTCGTCGCGTTGTCCACGTACCGGTACGCGGACGGCACGGCGAACTCGTGCACGAAGCGGCCGTCCGGGGTCATCTGCCGCAGGAAGGGCTGGTACATCGCACCGGCCGTGGTGCTCCAGTTGCCTTCGGAGGACCAGTAGAGGTCGCCGTTGGGTGCGACGCGCACGGCCTCGGGGTCGACGGTGCGGGCGGTGGCCGGGAACGAGGTGCCGTCCTCGCGCTGCATCAGCACCTGCTTGCGGACCTGCACCGAGACGGCGCCGTTCGTGTCATGGTCGATCGCGAGGTTGTAGAAGCGCGGCGTGCCGCGCTCGCCGCCACGGTCGTCGGAGATGGCCCAGTACGTGCCGTCCGCCGCGCGGTCGAGACCGGAGATGCCGCCGAACTCCACGCCCTCGAACAGCGTGCCGGTGGGAATGGACGTGGTGCCGACGAGCCGCAGCGACGCGATCGACGTCGCGGGAGGGGTGACCTCGTCGTCGCTGCCGCCGCAGGCGGCCAGCGCGAGCATCACAAGGGAAAGGGGGAGGAAGGAACGGAGGGCCATGGGAAACAACTTCTGCCGTGGGAAGGCCGCGAGGCTATCGGGCCTGGATGTCATCCGCATGAAGGTCCTGGGCACGTGCCTTGCCCCAGCGGCGGACCGACAACTTCCACCGCGGACACGGTGACTGCATGGACAAACTCGACTTTCTCGATGGCCTGACCGATGCCGAGGTGTTCGGCGTGTCGGTGCTCAACCTCGTGCTGGCGCTGGCGGTCTCGCTGGTGGTGTACTTCGCGCTGACCGTCGCACTGAAGCTGGTGCTGTCGCGCCTGCAGCGCATCTCCGACCGCACGACGAACCGCGCGGACGACGTGATCGTCGAGGTCCTCGGCGGCACGAACGGTTGGCTGATCGCCCTCGTGGCGCTGCTGGTGGGCGTGGGCATGCTGGACCTGCCCGACCGCTGGGCGTCGCGCGTGAGCCAGCTGTGGTTCGTGGCGCTGGCCCTGCAGGTCGCGCTGTGGGCCAACCGGGCCGTCACGATGGTGCTGCGGCGGCACGCCGCGCGCCAGGCGGGGGCCGGCGTGCAGTCGACCAGTGCGGCGGCCACGCTGATCTCGTGGGGCGTGCGCACGCTGCTGTGGACCATCGTGCTGCTCGCGATGCTGTCGAACCTCGGCGTCAACATCACGGCCTTCATCGCGAGCCTCGGCGTGGGCGGCATCGCGGTGGCGCTCGCGGTGCAGAACGTGCTCGGGGACCTGTTCGCGTCGGTGGCGATCGCGGTCGACAAACCCTTCGAGGTGGGTGACTTCATCGTGTTCGGCAGCGTGGCCGGCACCGTGGAGCTGGTGGGCGTGAAGACCACGCGCATCCGCAGCCTGGGCGGCGAGCAGATCGTGATGTCGAACACCGAGCTGCTCAAGCAGACCGTGAGCAACTACAAGCGCCTGCGCGAGCGGCGCATCGTGTTCGGGTTCCGCGTGACCTACGCCACCACGCCGGAGCAGGCCGAGCAGGTACCGGCGGTGGTGCGGCGCATCGTCGAGCAGAGCGACAAGCTCCGGTTCGACCGCGCGCACCTGAAGGGCTTTGGCGAGAACGCGCTCGAGTACGAGGTGGTCTACATCGTGCAAGCACCGGACTTCAACGTCTACATGGACGAGCAGCAGCGCATCAACCTCGCGCTGATGCGCGAGCTGGCGAGCCTCGGCGTGACGTTCGCGGTGCCGACGCGGTCGCTGTTCGTGAACCGGTCGGACGACGACGTGCCGGACGCGAAACCGCACCTCGTGTAGCGGATGTGTTCACAGCCGCGCCGTTTCGTCAAACGGCCGGCGCATTGCCCTTCCGGCGGCACAAGGGCATGCGGCGGCCGCCGGATTTACCGGCTAGAGTCCTTCGCCCCCGATGACCGTGCCGACCCGACCATGACCGAAGCCGCCACCCCCTTGTCCGTCGTCGGCCGCACGCTGCCCCGTGCCGACGTCGCCGCGCTGCTGGCCGAAGGTGCCGGCGCGCTGCAGTTCGAGGACTGCACATTCGACGGCGAGGACCTGTCCCGGCTCGAGCTGCGCGGTGCGCAGTTCTTCGACTGCTCGTTCATCGAAACCTCGTTCGAACGCACCGATCTGCGCGACACGCGCTGGATGGGCTGCAAGGGCCGCCAGGCGGACTTCCACCTCGCGGACCTGGCGGACGCGCGCTGGGCCCGCTGCGACCTGAACAACACCGTGTGGGCGCGGGCCACGCTGTCGTCCGCGGTGTTCACCGAGGTGAAGCTCACGGGCGCGGGCTTCCACGAGGCGCGCACGCTGGGCCTCGGTTTCCACGAGTCGCTGCTGGTGGGCGTGGACCTGCGCGGCATGTCGTTCCGCAAACAGACGCTTTCGCAGCTGGATCTGTCGGACGCGGACCTCGCGGGCTGCGACTTCCGCGACGCCGTGTTCGAAGGCGGCAGCCTGCGCAACGCCCACCTGCGCAACGCGCGCTTCGAGGGCGCCGACCTGCGCGGGGTCGACCTCGGTGGGCTCAAGCTCGCGAGCCTCGGCGCCGCCTTCAAGGGTGCCCTGCTGTCCCACGGCCAGGCCGCGGCGCTGGTCGAGGAACTCGGGGTGCGTGTCGTCTGAGCCGAGGCTCAGCGCGACCGTGCGAGCTTGAACGTCCCCACCAGCCCGGACAGGTGCAGCACCTGGTCCTTGAGGCTTTCGGTGGCGGCCGACGATTCCTCGACGAGCGCGGCGTTCTGCTGCGTGACCTGATCCAGCTGGGCCACGGCCTGGTTGACCTGGCCGATGCCGTCGCGCTGTTCCGCGGCGGCGGTGCTGATCTCGCGCACGATCTCCGTGACGCGCCGCACCGACGAGACCACCTCGGCCATCGTGGTGCCGGCCTCCTGCACGAGCCGGGTGCCGGACTCGACCTCGTCCACGCTCGTGTGGATCAGCGACTTGATCTCGCGCGCGGCCTGGGCCGAGCGTTGGGCCAGGCTGCGCACCTCGCTCGCCACGACCGCGAAGCCGCGGCCCTGCTCGCCGGCCCGCGCGGCTTCCACGGCGGCATTGAGGGCCAGGATGTTGGTCTGGAACGCAATGCCGTCGATGGTGCCGATGATGTCGGCGATGCGGGCCGACGCGGCCGCGATGCCATTCATCGTGGTCACCACCGCGGACACCACCTCGCCGCCGCGTTCGGCGACGCCGTAGGCCGAGGTCGCGAGTTCGCTCGCCTGCACCGCGGCGTCGGCGCTCTGGCGCACCGTGGCGGTGAGCTGCTCCATGCTGGAGGCCGTCTGCTGCAGGCTCGACGCGGCCTGTTCCGTGCGCGACGACAGGTCCTGGTTGCCCGCGGCGATCTCGGCGCTGGCCGTGGTGATGGACTCGCTCGCACCCTGCACGTTGGCGACGAGGTCGGCGAGCCGGCCCTGCATCGTGCTGAGGTCGGCCACCAGGGTCTGCATCTCGTTGTGGCGTTCGTCGGGCACGGGGGCGGCGGTGAGGTCGCCGCTCGCGACCTGCTCCGCGCGGCGCGAGGCCTCGGCGAGCGGTCGCACGATCGAACGCGCCAGCACCCACGCGCACGCGGCGGCCAGCAGCACGCCGATCGCGATGCCCGAGGCCAGCATGGTGATGCCGGTGCGGTGGTTGGTGTCGGCGGACGCACGCTCCTGCTCGACGCGGTGACGCTGGTACTGCGCCATCGCCTCCACCGAGGCCGCGTAGCTCGCGGCGGCCGGGCGCAGCTTCGACTGGATGTCGTCGTCGGTGACCGGCTCGCCCGCGGCCTTCTTCTTGACCAGTGCGTTGCGCACGTCGCGGAAGGTGTCGCCGGCCGTGTCGATGGCGGCGAAGAGGCGTTTCGTCTCGTCGGTGTCGGCCAGTTCCTCGAGCGACTTGCGCACGACCTCGGAGCGGGCGGACGTGACCTTGCGGTCGGCGTTGATGCGTTTCGTGTACTCGGCGTCGTCGATCTCGAGCAGTGTCTCGGCTCGCACCGAGCTGAGCACGACGATGGACTGCAGCTCCTGTGCGAGCAGCGCACGTTCGGCGGACGGGCCGCCCAGGTCGCTGGCGATCACGTGGAGGGTGTCGAGGCGCCAGATGCCGATGCCGGCGGCGGCCGACATCACGAGGAGGACCAGCGCGAACGCGAGGGCCAGGCGGGGACCGAGGCGGAGCCGGTCGAAGAGGGAGGACATGCGGGATCTCCGGAACGAAAGGATGACCCCCGCTCCCGCGGCGAGGGGTGGATCCCCCGTTTTCGGCGTGGCGGGCCGAGGGTTTAGGGGTTTCCACCCATCCAGTCCCGGCCCCGGTGTCTAGCCGACACCGGCACCGCTGCCGATCGGATGACCGCGGTCAGCAGCCCAGCTCGGTCAGCCCGGGATGGTCGTCGGGCCGCCGGCCTGCCGGCCAGCGGAACTTGCGCTCGGCCTCGGCGATGGGCAGGTCGTTGATGCTCGCGTGGCGCACGGCCATCAGGCCGTTCGCATCGAACTCCCAGTTCTCGTTGCCGTAGCTGCGGTACCACTGGCCCGAGTCGTCGTGCCACTCGTAGGCGAAACGCACCGCGATCCGGTTGCCTTCGAACGCCCACAGTTCCTTGATGAGGCGGTAGTCGAGCTCGCGCACCCACTTGGCGCTCAGGAAGGCGCGGACCTCGGCGCGGCCGTTCACGAACTGGGCGCGGTTGCGCCAGCGCGTGTCGGGTGTGTAGGCGAGCGACACGCGTTCGGCGTCTCGCGAGTTCCAGCCGTCCTCGGCGGCGCGCACCTTCTGGCGGGCGGTGTCGGCGGTGAAGGGGGGCAGCGGCGGGCGGGTTTCCATGGCGGGGGCTCCGGGGTGGGGGTGGTGTAGACAGGTCTGTCTACATGCGATGGCGCGACTCTAGGGCATGTAGACAGATCTGTCTACAATTCCGCATGGACCTCTCCGCCCGCGACCGCATCCTCACCGCCGCCCACGACCTGTTCTACCGCGACGGCATCCGCGGCACCGGCATCGACCGCGTGATCGCGGAGGCCGGGGTCACGAAGGTCACGTTCTATCGCCACTTCCCGAGCAAGAACGATCTCGTGCTGGCGTTCCTGGCCCACCGGCACGCCCTGTGGATGTCCTGGTTCACGGACGCTCTGGCGCGGCACGCCCCGCGCAAGGGGCCGCCGCTCGGCGCGCTGCTGCCGGCCCTCGCGGAGTGGTTCGGGAGCGACGGGTACCGGGGCTGCGCGTTCATCAACGTCGCCGCGGAGCTGGGGCCGTCGGTGCCGGGCGCGCTGGAGGCCGTGCGCGCCCACAAGGCCGACATGGCCGACGCCATCGCCGCGCTGTTGCCGGCGGGGCGCACGCGGCGGGCGGATGCCGCGGCGGTGGCCTTGATCGTCGATGGTGCGATCGTCCAGGCCCAGATGGCGGGGGGCGGCTCCGACGCACTCAAGGCGGCCGCGCGGGCGCTCCGGGCCTTCGACCCGGTTTGAATCGCGCGCACCACTTTCGTGCCGAATCGTGTCTGAAAACTGACAAAAGCACCGTGTCGGTGCTGTCGATGCCCGGCTCATGGGCGGGATGTCCGACGGTGGGGCGGCTCAGGCGGGGAACGCGCATGGCACAGAAGCTGCAGAAGTGTCCCCGCAAGATTCAACCAACCGCCCCATTGGAGTTCCCTTTCATGAAGAAATCGCTTGTGTGCCTGTCCGTGCTGGCCTCGTTCGTGGGTGCTGCGGCCCATGCCGAGGACGCGCCCTCGGTCACCGCGAACGTGACGCTGACCACGAAGTACAAGTACCGTGGCCAGGACCAGAGCAACATCGAGAAGAACGTTGCTCCGGCCATCCAGGGCGGTTTCGACGTCTCGTACCAGGGCTTCTACATCGGCAACTGGAACTCCTCGATCGGCCTCGTGCCGGGCACCGACATCGAGATGGACCTCTATGGCGGCTACAGGGGCGAGATCGCCCCCGACTTCGGCTTCGACGTCGGCGTGCTGCGCTACCAGTACCCGCAGGGCGCCGCATTGAACACCACGGAAATCTACGGCGCGCTGAGCTGGAAGTTCGTGTCCGCCAAGCTCTCGTACAACGCCGGCGACCGCTACTTCGGCCTCGAGGAAGGCCGCGGCACGCTGTACACCGACCTGAGCGCCAACTACGAAGTGGTCAAGGGCGTGACCCTGAACGGGCACGTCGGCTACACGGCCCTCACCAGCGACACCAAGGCCCTGTACCCGTACAAGAGCTACGTGGACTACAAGATCGGCGCCACCTACGACTTCGGTTCGGGCTTCTCGGCCGCGGCCGCCTACGTCGGCGCCACCGAGAAGGAAAGCTGGGGCGACGGCAACAAGGGTCGCTTCATCGTGTCCGTCACGAAGGCGATGTGAGGTCCGGCGCTGCCGGGTGGAAATGTAGCGGGTATCAACCAAGGAGAATCCCATGAAGATGGTGACTGCCATCGTCAAGCCGTTCAAGCTTGACGAGGTCCGGGAAGCCCTCAGCACCATTGGCGTGCAAGGCATCACCGTGACCGAAGTGAAAGGTTTCGGGCGCCAGAAAGGCCACACCGAGCTGTACCGCGGTGCAGAGTACGTGGTGGACTTCCTCCCGAAGGTGAAGATCGAGGCCGCGGTCGACGACGCACTGATCGACCGCGTCATCGAGGCCATCGAAGGTGCCGCGCGCACCGGCAAGATCGGCGACGGCAAGATCTTCGTGTCGCCGCTGGAACAAGTGGTTCGCATCCGCACCGGCGAGACCGGCAAGGACGCGCTCTGACGTCCCGAGAAAGACAACCATGAAGAAACTGCTCGTATCCCTCGCCCTGGGCCTGTCGGTCCTCGGGTTTGCCGGGGGCGTCTCCGCACAGGACGCCGCCGCCTCTGCTCCGGAAGCCGCTGCCTCCGTGGCGGCCCCTGCCGACGCTGCTGCTCCGGCCGCCGCCACCGCGGCGCCGGCCGATGCCGCCTCGGCCGCTCCTGCGGCCGCGCCGGTCGCCAACAAGGGCGACGTCGCCTGGATCATCGTCGCCACGCTGCTCGTGATCCTGATGACCATCCCCGGCCTCGCCCTGTTCTACGGCGGCCTCGTGCGCAGCAAGAACATGCTGTCGGTGCTGATGCAGGTCCTGGTCACGTTCTCGCTGGCCGTGGTGCTGTGGATGGTCTACGGCTACAGCCTCGCGTTCACCGAGGGCAACGCCTTCATCGGCGGCCTCGACCGGCTGTTCATGAAGGGCCTGTTCAACGCGGCCGATGGCACGTTCGCCATGGGTGCCACGTTCAGCAAGGGCGTCTACATCCCTGAAATGCTGTTCGCCGCCTTCCAGGCCACGTTCGCCGGCATCACCTGCTGCCTGATCGTCGGCGCCTTCGCCGAGCGCATCAAGTTCTCGGCCGTGCTGCTGTTCATGGTCCTGTGGTTCACGTTCAGCTACGCCCCGATCGCCCACATGGTGTGGTTCTGGATGGGTCCGGACGCCTACTCGGCCGCCTCGGTGGTCGATGAGATGAACGGCAAGGCCGGCTACCTCTGGCAGATGGGCGCCCTCGACTTCGCGGGCGGCACCGTGGTGCACATCAACGCGGCCGTTGCCGGCCTGGTGGGTGCCTTCGTGATCGGCAAGCGCGTCGGCTACGGCAAGGAAGCCTTCACGCCGCACTCGCTGACGCTGACGATGGTCGGTGCCTCGCTGCTGTGGGTGGGCTGGTTCGGCTTCAACGCCGGCTCGGCGCTCGAAGCCGGCAACAGCGCCGTCCTCGCGTTCATGAACACCCTGGGTGCCACCGCCGCCGCCGTGCTGGCCTGGTGCATCGGTGAGGCGCTGCTCAAGGGCAAGGCCTCGATGCTGGGTGCTGCTTCGGGTGCCGTCGCCGGCCTCGTCGCCATCACCCCGGCCGCCGGCAACGTCGGCCTGATGGGCGGCCTCGTGATCGGCTTCGTCGCCGGTTTCGCCTGCCTCTGGGGCGTGAACGGCCTGAAGCGCCTGCTGGGTGCGGACGACTCGCTGGACGTCTTCGGCGTCCACGGTGTCGGCGGCATCGTCGGCGCGCTGCTGACCGGTGTGTTCAACAACCAGGCCCTCGGCGGCCCGGGCCTGGTCGGCGACTGGGTCACCGCCTCGGTGGTGTCCAACAGCATCGGCGCCCAGGTCTGGATCCAGCTGAAGGCCGTGCTGCTGACCATCGTCTGGTCCGGCGTCGTCTCGTTCATCGCCTTCAAGGTCGTCGACCTGGTGGTGGGCCTGCGTGTCACGGAAGAGGAAGAGCGCGAAGGCCTGGACATCACGGCCCACGGCGAGACGGCGTACCACAAGTAAGCCCTTGCCCCGGCGCCGCGCCTTCACGGGCGGCGCCTCGTGCGATCCCCCCAAGGCCACCTCCGGGTGGCCTTTTTGCTGCCCGGACGGGATGCCTCGTTCGAGGGGGCCGCGGCAGGATGCCGCGACTTGCAGCCGCCCGGCTCGCCCCCACATGCCTAGAATCTCCGCATTGACGCGATTCCGGGCTTCCCATGGTTCCTCACCTCATCACCGCCCTCAACGGCCCGATCAACGAACTGGAGCAGCGCATCCTCGAATCGCTGCCGGCCATCGAGCGCTGGTTCCGCCTCGAGTGGATGGAACACACCCCGCCGTTCTACACCTCGGTGGACGTGCGCAACGCGGGCTACAAGCTCGCCCCGGTCGACACCAACCTGTTCCCGGGCGGCTTCAACAACCTCACGTCCGAGATGCTGCCGCTGGCGGTGCAGGCGGCCATGGCGGCCATCGAGAAGATCTGCCCCGAGGCGAAGAACCTGCTGCTGATCCCCGAGAAGCACACCCGCAACTCGTTCTACCTCGCCAACGTGGCGCGGCTGATGCAGGTCTTCCACCAGGCCGGCCTGAACGTGCGCCTGGGCACGCTCGACGACACCGTCACGAGCCCCACCACGGTCGACCTGCCCGACGGCACGTCCCTCACGGTGGAGCCGCTCGTGCGCACCCGGGGCCGCCTGGGCCTGAAGGACTTCGATCCCTGCACGATCCTGCTGAACAACGACCTGTCGGCCGGCATCCCGAAGGTGCTGGAAGGCCTGCACGAGCAGTACCTGCTGCCGCCGCTGCACGCCGGCTGGGCGCTGCGCCGCAAGACCAACCACTTCCAGGCGTACGAGGAAGTGGCGAAGAAGTTCGCGAAGCTGCTGGGCATGGACCCGTGGCTCATCAACCCGATGTTCGCGCGCTGCAGCGCCATCAACTTCACCACCGGCGAAGGTGAGGACGAACTCGCGGCGCAGGCCGAGACGCTGCTCGCGAAGATCCGCCGCAAGCACAAGGAGTACGGCATTCCCGAGAAGCCGTTCCTCATCGTCAAGGCCGACGCCGGCACCTACGGCATGGGCATCATGACCGTGCGCGACCCGAAGGACCTGATCGACCTGAACCGCAAGACGCGCAACAAGATGAGCGTCATCAAGGACGGTCAGGAGGTGAGCGAGGTCATCCTGCAGGAAGGCGTGCCCACGTACGAGCGCATGAACGACGCCGTGGCCGAGCCCGTGGTCTACATGATCGACCGCTACGTGGTGGGCGGCTTCTACCGCGTCAACGCCGAGCGCGGGGTCGACGAGAACCTGAATTCCCCCGGTGCGGTGTTCGCCCCGCTGGCCTTCGCCGAGTCGAACCAGCTGCCCAAGCCGGGCGTCAAGCCGGGGGCCAGCGCACCGAACCGGTTCTACATGTACGGGGTGATCGCCCGCCTGGCCATGCTGGCCGCCAGCTACGAGTTGGAGGCCACCGACCCGGACGCCGAGGTTTACGAGTAGCCCACCTTGAGGCAAGATGACAAGTTGTTGCATTGCAACATCTTGTCTGTCCGTCAGGTGCAAAATGGCGACCCCTAGTATTTTCAGCCCGCGCTGCCCCCGGCGCCGCGGTCGACCGTGACCCAGCCCCGTCCCACTTCCAGCCTCGCGGCGCTCACGCTGGGCGCCATCGGTGTCGTGTACGGCGACATCGGCACGAGCCCGCTGTATGCGCTCAAGGAGGTGTTCGCCCACGGGCGGGTGCCCCTCACGGAAGAGAACATCTACGGCGTGCTGTCGCTGGTCTTCTGGACCCTGACGGTCATCGTGTCGCTGAAGTACGTCGTGCTGATCCTGCGTGCGGACAACAACGGCGAAGGCGGCCTGATCGCGATGCTGGCGCTGGCGTCCACCGCCGTGGCCGACCGGCCCGCGCTGCGCAACCGCCTGCTGCTGCTGGGCATCTTCGGCACCGCTATCTTCTTCGGCGACGGGGTCATCACCCCGGCGGTGTCGGTGCTGTCCGCGGTCGAGGGCCTCGAGGTGGCCGCGCCCGGGCTGCACCACTACGTCGTGCCCATCACACTGGTGGTGCTCACCGCGCTGTTCCTCGTGCAGCGGCACGGCACGGCCAGCGTGGGCAAGTTCTTCGGTCCCGTGATGGTGCTGTGGTTCGGCGTGCTGGCGGTGCTGGGCGTGCAGCACATCATGACCAACCCGTCGGTGCTGTGGGCGCTGGCGCCCGACCATGCGGTGGCCTTCCTCGTCGCGCACCCCGGCACGTCGTTCGCGGCGCTGGGCGCGCTGGTGCTGTGCGTGACCGGCGCGGAAGCGCTGTATGCCGACATGGGCCACTTCGGGAAGCGCCCCATCCGCCTCGCGTGGTTCGCGCTGGCCATGCCCGCGCTGGTGCTCAACTACTTCGGCCAGGGTGCCCTGCTGCTGGCGCACCCGGAGAACGTCAACAACCCGTTCTACGAGATGGCCCCGCACTGGGCGCTGTACCCGCTGATCGCGCTGGCCACCTGCGCCACCGTGATCGCGTCGCAGGCCCTGATCACCGCCGCCTTCTCCATCACGAAGCAGGCCATCCAGCTCGGCTACCTGCCGCGCATGCACATCCACCACACCTCGGTGAAGGAAGCCGGCCAGGTCTACGTGCCGGTGGTGAACTGGGGGCTGTTCGTCTGCATCGTGTTCGCCGTCGCGCTGTTCGGCTCGAGCAGCAAGCTCGCGAGCGCGTACGGCATCGCCGTCACGATCGACATGCTGATCACCACCACGATGACCTTCTTCGTGCTGCGCTACGGCTGGAAGTACCCGTGGGTGGTGTGTGTGGCCGCCACCGGCTTCTTCTTCATGGTGGATGCCGTCTTCTTCGCCGCCAACATCGTCAAGGTGTTCGACGGCGGCTGGTTCCCGCTGCTGATCGGCGGCGTGATGTTCCTGCTGATGATGACGTGGAAGGAAGGCCGCCAGCTCATGCGCGACCGCCTGCGCGACGACGCCATCGACCTCGAGAGTTTCCTCGAGGCGGTGTTCCTGAGCCCGCCGAACCGCGTGACCGGCACCGCCGTGTTCCTCGTCAGCGAACAGGGCCTCACGCCCAACGCGCTGCTGCACAACCTCAAGCACAACAAGGTGCTGCACGAGACGAACGTGTTCGTCACGGTGACGCACCACGAGGTGCCGTGGGTCGGGTTCGACAAGCGCGTCGAGATGAAGTCGCTGGGCCACGACTGCTGGCAGGTCACGCTGCACTTCGGCTTCAAGAACGACCCCGACGTGCCCGAGGCGCTGAACCTGCTGCGCGGGCGCGGCGTGCGCCTCGACGACATGGAGACCTCGTACTTCCTGTCTCGGGACATCGTGATCCCCTCGCTCGGCGAGGGCATGGCCATGTGGCGCGAGAAGATGTTCGCGAGCATGCACCACAACGCGAGCGGGGCGGCGGACTTCCTGAGCCTGCCCACCAACCGCGTGGTCGAACTGGGGTCGAAGATCGAGATCTGACGCGGCCTCCCGTTTTGTGCAACAGTCCTGCTTCCCACTGAAGCCCGACTGCCATGAACCTGCTCTTCGTCGCCGACCCGCTCGACACGTTCAAGCCCTACAAGGACTCCACCTTCGCGATGATGCGCGAGGCCGTGAAACGCGGTCACCGCATCCTCGCCTGCGAGCCGCGGCACCTGCACTGGCAGCGCGGCGGGCGCGTGAGTGCGCCGTTGCGCGAGATCGCGCTGACGGGTTCGCTCGACGACTGGTACACCACGGTGTCCGAGGGCGTGGTGATGGCGCTGGCCGACGTCGACGCCGTGCTGATGCGCAAGGACCCGCCCTTCGACAGCGAATTCTTCTACGCCACCCACCTGCTGGAGCAGGCCGAGCGCGAAGGCGCGCGCGTGTTCAACAAGCCGTCGGCGCTGCGCGACCACCCCGAGAAGCTCGCGATCCTCGAGTTCCCGCAGTTCATCGGCCCCACGCTCGTCACGCGGTCCGAGTCGGACATCCGCCGCTTCCACGCCGAACACGGCGACATCATCCTCAAGCCCCTCGACGGCATGGGCGGCATGGGCATCTTCCGCGTGGGCCCCGACGGCCTGAACCTCGGCAGCATCAGCGAGACGCTGAACCGCGGCGGCGCGCAGACGGTGATGGTGCAGCGCTACCTGCCCGAGATCGTCAAGGGTGACAAGCGCGTGCTGGTCATCGGCGGCAAGCCGGTGCCCCATTCGCTCGCGCGCATCCCGCAGGGCAGCGAGATCCGTGGCAACCTCGCCGCCGGCGGCAAGGGCGTGGCCCAGCCGCTGAGCGCACGCGACTTCGAGATCGCCGAATCGCTCGGCCCCATCCTCGCGGCGCGCGGCCTGCTGCTGGTGGGCCTCGACGTGATCGGCGACAGCCTCACCGAGATCAACGTGACGAGCCCCACCTGCTTCCAGGAGATCACGCAGCAGAGCGGCTTCGACGTCGCGGCGATGTTCATCGACGCGCTGGAAGCGGCCCTGCGCACGCCGGCCGCCTGATCGAAGGGCATTTCCGGCGGGAGGGGCCCGCGCCCGGCGACAATCGGGGATTCCCAAAGCCCCTCCGGGGTCAGGTCTGAAATCTGAACTCCAAATTTCAGACCTGACCCCGAAACACTTCCCATGGCCGTCCTTTCGCTCTCCAACGCCCACCTGGCCTTCGGCCACGTGGCCCTGCTCGACAACGCGGCGTTTTCGCTCGAGTCGGGTGAACGGCTCGGCCTGATCGGCCGGAACGGGGCGGGCAAGTCGTCGCTGCTGAAGATCCTCGCGGGCCTCGAGAAGCCGGACGACGGGCTGCTGCAGATGACCCAGGGCCTGCGCATCTGCTACGTGCCGCAGGAACCGGTGTTCGACCTGTCCTCGTCGGTGTTCGACGTGGTGAGCCTCGGCGTGGCCGAGGCCAAGGCCGTGCGCCAGCAGTACGAGGAACACGCCGAAGGCGTCGACCTCGACGCGCTGCAGACGCGCATCGAGGCGCTCGACGCCTGGACGTGGGAGCAGCGCGTGGAAACCACGCTCGGCCAGCTGCACCTGGACGGCAGCCGCATCGTCGGCGACCTGTCGGGCGGCATGAAGAAGCGCGTGGCGCTGGCCCAGGCCCTCGTGGCCGTGCCCGACGTGCTGCTGCTCGACGAGCCCACCAACCACCTCGACCTCGACTCCATCGCCTGGCTCGAGGACCTGCTGCGCTCGTTCAAGGGCAGCGTGATGCTGATCACCCACGACCGCGCGTTCCTCGACGGCGTGGCCACGCGCATCATCGAACTCGACCGCGGCATCATCCGCAGCTACCCCGGCAACTTCACCGCGTACGAGCGGCTGAAGGAGGAGCAGCTGGCTTCGGAGGCACTCGCCAACGCGCGCGCCGACAAGCTGCTGGCCCAGGAGGAGGTGTGGATCCGCAAGGGTGTGGAAGCCCGGCGCACGCGCAGCGTGGCCCGCATCGCGCGGCTCGAGGTGCTGCGGGCGAACCGCCAGAAGCGCCGCGACTCGCTGGGCCAGGTGCGCCTCGAGATCGACTCGGGTGTGCCGAGCGGCAAGATCGTCGGCGAGCTGCGCGACGTGTCGAAGGCCTTCGGCGACAAGGTGATCGTCAAGGGCTTCAACGCCACCGTCCTCCGGGGCGACAAGGTGGGGCTGATCGGCCCCAACGGCGCGGGCAAGACGACGCTGCTCAAGCTGATCCTCGGCCAGCTCGCCCCGGACCACGGCACGGTGCGCCAGGGCACGAAGATCGAAGTCGCGTACTTCGACCAGATGCGCAGCACGCTGAACCTCGACGCCACGCTGGCCGACACCATCAGCCCGGGCAGCGAGTGGGTGGAGTTCAACGGCCAGCGCAAGCACGTGATGAGCTACCTGAACGACTTCCTGTTCTCGCCGGAGCGGGCCAACTCGCCGGTGCGCACGCTGTCGGGCGGTGAACGCAACCGCCTGCTGCTCGCCCGCCTGTTCGCGCTGCCCGCGAACGTGCTGGTGCTCGACGAACCCACGAACGACCTCGACATCGACACGCTGGAGCTGCTCGAGGAACTGCTGCAGGGCTACGCCGGCACCGTGTTCCTCGTGAGCCACGACCGCCGCTTCCTCGACAACGTGGTCACCAGCACCATCGCCTGGGAAGGCGACGAGAGCCCGGGCCTGTGGCGCGAGTACGAAGGCGGCTACGAGGACTGGAAGGTGCAGCGCGACCGCGCCCGCAGCCTGCGCGACAAGGCGGCCCGCGCCGCGCCGGCTCCGACGCCGCCCGCCGCGGCACCGGCCGCCGCGCCGGCCCCGGTGAAAAAGGCCAAGCTCAGCTACAAGGAGCAGCGCGAACTCGACGGCCTGCCGGCCCGCATCGAGGCGCTGGAGGCCGAGCAGGCGCAGCTGGCCGAGCAGCTGTCAGGGGTCGAGATCTACAGCGATGCGAAGCGGCTGGCGGCGGCGCAGGCGCGTACCACGGCGATCGATGAAGAGCTGATGGCGGCGCTGGAACGCTGGGAAGAACTCGGCGCTCGGGGCTGAAGACCCGTGTCATCCCGGCGAACGCCGGGATCCACTGGGGTCGAATTGCCACACGCAGGCGGTGGGCCCCGGCGTTCGCCGGGGTGACCGCCGTGGGGGTTACCGCGTCAGCGCCCCGAACCAGGAATCCGTCGCCGCCCGGTGCGTGCGGCTGATGATCAGCCCCGACTGCAGGTACAGCGCATTGAGCAGCCGTGCCGCCCGTTCGCCGTCGAACCCGGGCCAGTCGGACAGCTCGCGCAGCGAGACGCTGGCGCGCTGCAACCGCTGGATGGCCGCGGCCAGCACGCCGGTGGCCCGCAGGTCGCCCAGCTCGATGCCGGGGGCCACGCGGTAGGCCACGGGGCCGGCGATCTCGGGCAGCAGCGTGGCGCGAGAGCCGCGCAGCGCGAACTCCCACAGCACCGGCCGCAGCGGGTGGTAGTGCTGCTCCTCGCCCACGAGGGCCTTCTCGACGTCGCCCGGCGGGCGCAGCACCGCGGGCTCGACGTGCAGCACGCGCAGCTCGGTGGGACGCTGCTTCAGCAGCGCGTCGAGGCTGATGGGGCAATGCACGAGGCGTTCGATGGCGAACACCGTGAGCGGCACGACCATGTCGCCCATCTGCAGGTGGACCACGACCTGTTGGCCATGGCGGACACAGGCGGCGAGCACCTCGAGGGCTTCGGAGGCCTGGCCGGCCTGCTCGAAGCGGCCGAGGTCGGCGAGGAGGGACGGGCTGAGCGCAGGCTGGCGCGGCGCACCCTCGACCACGACCCCGCGGGCCCGAGGGCCGCCAGGTTCGTGGAGGTAGCGTTGGAAGGCGCTGACGCGGAGGAGCTCCGGTTCGCCGAAAGGAATGGTGGGTTCGAACATGCAGCAGGAAATCGCTTCAACCGTGACTTTATGTCACTCCGGGTGTCGCGGGCATTCGCCCTTTCCCTCGAAAGGGAACGTCAGCCGCTGCGGCGTGCGCGCTGCAGCGCTTGCCAGAACGCCGGCTCCTGGGTGGTGGCGAAGTTGATGCGCATCAGCGAGGTGGGCCGCGGCGCTGCGAAGAACAGCGAGCCGGGCGCGAGCAGCCAGCCGTCGTCCAGCATCGTGTGCGACAGCCGTTCGGTGTCCGTGCCGGCGTCGAGCCAGCCGAAGAGGCCGCGCGGCGGCGCGCCGAAGCGGCAGCCGGCGGCTTCGGCCGCTCGCACGGTGCGGGCCCGGGCCGCGTCGAGCAGCCGCGTGATGCGCTCGACGTGCCGGCGCAGCAGCCCCTGCTCGAGGCAATGGGCGATGGCCTGCTCCTGCATCACCGGGGTCGTCAGGCTCGTCAGCAGCTTGGTGTCGATCACGCGCTCGACCAGCGCGGCCGACGCCGCGAGGTAGCCCACGCGCCAGTTGGGCGCGAGGATCTTCGAGAAACCGGAGACGTAGATGGTGCGACCGAGCCCGTCGAGCGCCGACAGGCGCGGCAGGTGCGCCGGCGCGAGGTGGGCGTAGGTGTCGTCCTCGACGATGTGGAAGTCGTGCGTTTGCGCGAGCTGCAGCAGCCGGTGCGCGGTGCCGAGCGCGAGCGATGCGCCGGTCGGGTTGTGCAGCACGGACACGGTCACGTACAGCCGGGGCCGGTCGGCGGGTTTCTGGGCCTCGATCAGGCGGGCCATCGTGGCGAGGTCCGGGCCGTCCTCGCCGCGCGGCACCGGCAGCATGCGCATGCCCAGTGCGGCGAGCCGCGCGTACTCGACGGACCAGCCGGGTTCGTCGACCAGCACCGTGTCGCCCGGGCGCAGCAGCGTGCGGGTCACGAGGTCGAGGGCCTGCGTGGCTCCGGCGGTGGTGACGATCTGCTCGGGCGGCGCGGGCACCCCGACCTCGGCGAGCTTGCCGGACAGCGCGCGGCGCAGCCGCAGGTCGCCCGCCGGTTCACCGTAGCGCACGGTCATGGCCTCCAGCTGGTGGCCACTGGTGACCCGCCGCAGCGCGGTGGCGAGCATCGGCACGTCGAGCCATTCGACGGGCAGGGTGCCGAGGCCGGGCATGGGCCGGGCGCCGGGCGGCTGGAACATGCCACGCACGAGGGCCGTGGCGCTGATGGGGGCGGTGGGGCGGACGGCGTGTCCCGCGGCCGGGGCGGGCGCGCTTGCCGCAGGTCGGGGCTCCCGCACGAAAAAGCCGCGCTGCCGCCGGGCCTCGACCAGGCCCGCGGCCAGCAGCTGATCGTACGCGGCCACGACCGTGTGCGGGCTCACCTGGTGGCGGCGCGCACATTCGCGCACGGACGGCAGCCGCGCCCCGGGGGCGATCAGCCGCTGCCGGATCCGCTCGGCGAACCGCTCCGCCAGCTGGTCGGTCAGCGTGGTGTGGGACTCGCGGGAGAGGGGGGACGCGTTCATGTGTCGGTGGCTCCGCCGATACAGTGCCTGGGACGTATCGTTAAAGTGTATCGGTACTGTGCTGGTCGTGTGCGTAGACTGGGCTTTTGCTTCGAAAGGACCCCGATGAACTGGCACCTCGCCCGCCGCACCGAGCGCATGAACCCGTCGAGCATCCGCGAGATCCTGAAGGTCACCGAACGGCCCGGGATCATCTCGCTGGCCGGTGGCCTGCCGTCGCCGGAGGTCTTCCCGGTCGAGGCGATGCGCGAGGCGAGCGCCAAGGTGCTGCGCGACACGCCGGTCGAGGCGCTGCAGTACGCGTCGAGCGAGGGGCTGCCCGAGTTGCGCGAGTGGGTCGCCACCCACCTGCGCCAGTCCGGCATGCGGGTGGACGCCGCACAGGTGCAGATCACAACGGGCTCCCAGCAGGGCCTGGACCTCGTGGGCAAGGTGCTGATCGACGCGGGCAGCCGCGTGGCGGTGGAGTCGCCCACCTACCTCGGCGCCGTGCAGGCCTTCGGGGTGTTCGAGCCGGAGTGGACCACCGTGCGGTGCGACGACGACGGGCCGCTGCCCGATGGGCTGGCCGACGCGCGCGGCGCCCGGCTGCTGTACGTGCTGCCGAACTTCCAGAACCCGAGCGGCCGCTGCATCAGCGCCGGACGCCGCGAGGCGCTGGTGCGCGCGGCCCGCGAGATCGCGCTGCCCTTCGTCGAGGACAACCCGTACGGCGACCTCTGGTACGACGCGGCCCCGCCGCCGCCGCTGGCCGCGCTGTGGCCCGAGGGGGTCGTGTACATGGGCAGTTTCTCGAAGGTGCTGGCGCCGGGCTTGCGGCTCGGCTACGTGGTGGCGCCGCCCCAGCTGGGCCCCAAGCTGCTGCAGGCCAAGCAGTCCGCGGACCTGCACACGCCGGGCTTCAACCAGCGCATGGTGCTGGAGGTGCTGCGCACGGGATTCCTCGACACCCACCTGCCCGCCATGCGCGCGACCTACAAGCGCCAGCGCGATGCGATGGCCGAGGCCCTGAAGGCCCACCTGCCGGCTGGCTGCCGCTGGGAGGTGCCGCGCGGCGGCATGTTCTTCTGGGTCGAACTGCCCGCCGGCGCCGATGCGGCGCGCCTGCTGCCGCACGCCGTCGAACGTGGCGTGGCGTTCGTGCCGGGCGGCGCCTTCTATGCGGAAGGCGGTAACCCTGCGACGATGCGGCTCTCGTTCGTCACCGCCACGCCGGAGCAGATCGACCGGGGCGTGCGCGCCCTTGCCGACACGCTCCGCGCCCACCTCTGAGGTCCCCGATGAAGCTGCCGTTCTCCCAGGTCGATGTGTTCACCACCACGCCACTGAAGGGCAACGCGCTGGCCGTCGTCCACGACGCCGACGGCCTCACGGCCGAGCAGATGCAGGCCTTCGCCCGCTGGACCAACCTGTCGGAGACGACGTTCCTGCTGCGTCCCACGACCCCCGAGGCCGACTACCGCGTGCGCATCTTCGCGCCGAACCGGGAGTTTCCGTTCGCCGGCCACCCCACGCTCGGCAGCTGCCATGCCTGGCGCGCGGCCGGTGGTGTGTCGCGCACGCCGGGCCTGGTGGTGCAGGAATGTGGCGTGGGGCTGGTGCGCATCCGCGTGTCGGGCGACGAGGCGGCGTTCGCCGCGCCGCCGATGAAGGCGACGCCGGTGGACGAGGTGCTGCTGGGCCGGGTGCGCGAGGCGCTGGGCCTGTCGGCCGACCACGTGCGGGCCTCCAGCTGGCTCGACAACGGCCTGCCGTGGCTGGTGCTGCAGCTCGACAGCGCGGCGCGCGTGCTGGCCGTCGAACCCGACTTCGCGGCCCTGGCGACGCTGGCCGACGTGGGCCTGGTGGGGGCGCACGCGCCGGGCGGCGACGTGCAGTTCGAACTGCGCGGCTTCGCGCCGGGTGGCGGCATCCCGGAGGACCCGGTCACCGGCAGCCTCAACGCGAGCGTGGCCCGCTGGCTGATGGACCGCGGCGAGGCGCCGCCGGCCTACCGCGCCGCGCAGGGCGCGCGCGTGGGCCGGGACGGCCGCGTCTCGCTGACCCGCGACGGCGACACCCTGTGGGTGGGCGGGCCCACCGTCGGGTGCATCCGGGGCGACGTCAGCTTCTGACGGGCGTTCCGCGCCGGGTCAGCGGCGCAGGCGCCAGGCGCCGCGCAGCGTGGTCATGCGGGAGGCGAGCTCCGGATCGTTCGCACGAGCCAGGTCGGTGTACCGGCGCCAGATCGTCCAGCCCATCATCAGGAGGAGCGCACCGAGCGTCGACCCCAGCACGATGGGGGCACGCTTCGGCTTCGACTTGCGGTCGGGCGGGACCGCCACGTCCACCTGCTGCAGCGTGGGCGCGTCCTTGGCCTCGTCCAGCTTCGCGATCTCGAACTGGCGCAGCATTCCGGCCAGCATGGTTTCCTGGAACTTCACTTCCCGCGTGGCGCGGACGTACTCCAGGCCCGCCGAAGGCAGCTTCCCGATCGGGATGTCGATGTTGCCTTCCTTGTCGGCGGCGCCGTTCGTGTTCGACTCCATGCGGGCGAGTTCCGTGCGCAGCGCCGCCAGCTCGGACACCAGCAACCGCACTTCGGGGTTCTCGGCCGTGGAGGCGGTGCGCATCACCTTGAGGCGGATCTCGCGTTCGGCGATGCGGGTCTTGAGTTGGGCCACGGCCTGGATGAGCGCCTCGGCCTGCTTGTCGAGCACGACCATGCCCGACTTCTCCTGCACGTCACGGAGCGCCTGCTCGGCCTTGATCAGGTTTTCCTTGGTGTCCCGCAGCTGCTGCTCGAAGAACACCCGCCGCTGCTGGGCTTCGGACACGGCGAGGTGAACCAGCAGCTTGGAGATCTCGACCGAATGGGCGTTGGCCAGGTCGGCCGCGAACTTGGGATCCTCGTCGTCGACCTCGATCGTGATGACGCCGGACTTCTTGTCGGCCGAGATGCGGATGTACCTCGGCAGCGAGCCGCGGAGCGCCTCGTAGGTCTCGATGTCGTACCGCTTGCGCAGGTCGAAGCGGGTGTCGAGGGCGCGCTGCACGGTGTCGCTGCGCAACAGGTTCACGTAGAGCTCGTCGGGCGTCTTGGCGGAGATGCCGCCCGCCAGGCCACCGAGCGATCCGAGGGCGGCCAGTGCCGCCGCCGATCCACCGCCCTGCTGCTGCGAGCTGGACGGCAGCAGCGACGTGCGGGCCGTGAAGATGTTGGGCATGGCCAGCGAGGCGCCGAGGGACACCACGGCGACCGCCGCGGTGACGGCGGCGATGGCCTTCTTGCCTTCGCCGAGCCACGTCAGCAGGTCGACGAGGCCCACGGAAGGGCCGTCGTCGAAGTGGTCGGTGACGTTCGGCGTCACGGGAACGGAAGTGGTCATGTCAGTTGTCCCGCAGCGTGATGATGGCCGCGGCGCCCAGGCCGAACTGCGCGAAGATCTGCGACCAGTCCTTCAGGTTGCGGACCAGCGCGCGTCCCCACGTCTCGTAGTCGAGCTTGTTCGGCACCACGACGGCATCGCCCGGGTTGAGGGCCACCGATTCGAGCTTGTTGCCGCCGAAGAAGCCCCGGTTGTCGTTGGCGTGTGCCACGGTGCCGTCGGCCCGCAGCACGAACATGTTCGACACCTCGGCGGCGTCGTCGAGGCCGGCCGAGCCGATGTAGTCGCCCACGGTCTTGCCCGGCTTCCACAGGAAGGCGTTGTTGTTGACCACGGCGCCGGCCACGGTCACGAAGGCCGGCTTGGTGGGCACCACGATCTGGTCGAGGTGCTCGAGCGGCACGTCCGGGAGTTCGGACAGCGAGGCCACGTTCGGCTGCAGTTCGAGCGCGATGCGGCCGTTGGGCTCCATGCGGCGCAGGCGCCCGATCTGGGCCTGGGTGGCCGCCGAGCTGACGGCGGCCTGGCCGGCGGTGGCGAGGTCGGAGCGGTTCGCCGCATCGCGGGCCGCCTGCACCGAGGACAGTGCCTCGAGGCGGATGATGGCCGCCTGCAGGTTCTCGCGCTGGCGCTGGCGGGTCTCCTCGCGGCTGAACTCGAGGCCGTACACGTAGGCCTGCGCCGTGAGGCCGCCGGCGCGGGTGATGAGCTGGGGCAGCGTCTCACCCGGCAGCAGCTGGTACGTGCCGGGGGCACCCACTTCGCCGAGCACCGAAACCAGACGCGTCTGGCGGGACACCGGCACGCGCAGGTCCTTCTGGCTGTAGACCGTGACGACGTCGCCGGCCTGCAGTTCGAGGTTGTTGGTCTCGTCGCCGTGCAGCACCGCTTTGCCGAGGTTGAACGGGATGACCTGTGTCGTGAGATCGGCCTTGTTCAGGCGCTCGATCACGGCGTAGTCCCAGTTCACCGCGTCGAAGAGGGGGGACGCGATGCGCTGGCGGGTGTTCGTGCTGAAGCGGTTGCGATCGTTGTAGTCGTCGCGGTCATCGCGGTCGTACCGCTGTGAGCCGTTGGACGAGCGGTTGTTGTCGCCCGTGTTCGACGAGTTCATGCCGTCCCGGTCGTAGGCCTGCTGGGTGCGCAGGCGCTGCGCGTCGCGGTCGTCGAGGTTGTCGTTCGTGGCGCCGTAGGCCATCACACCGTTGCGCGGGCTGCTGGAGCGGCCGTCGGTTTCACCGCGGGGGGAGGTGTTGGTGCGTTCGTAGCGTTCGGACGACCGGTCCTGGCGGTCGTAGCGTTCGTAGCGGTCGCGTTCGTTCCGGTTCAGCGGGCGGCCCGACTCGTCTTCCTCGATCACCTGCACGAGCAGGTTCTTGCGGCGGTAGAAGTCGGGGGAGATCAGGGCCTCGCGGTCCGGGATGAGGTCCCGGATGCGCATGCCGGGGGTGTAGGCGTAGCGCAGCGGCTGGGCCACGGCGCCGCGCAGGGTCACGGCGTTGCTGAAGGCCGGCGAGATGGGCAGCAGCGTCAGCACGTCGCCGTCCTGGAGCTGCTTCTGCAGGCCGTCGGCGTCGAGCTTGAACTGCTCGACGAAGCGGGCGGCGCCGGTCCGCGCGGTGTCGATGCGCTCGATCTGCACCCGGTTGGGGTTCACGAGCACCGGCGAGTCGCCCGCGTAGCGCAGCACGTCGGCCACGGGTTCCTTCACCGACTTCAGTTCGTAGATGGCGGGGCTGTCGATGGTCCCGGTGACGGCCACACGGGGGCCGGCCGGCTGGAAGACGATCACGTCGCCGGCGGCGAGCTGCACGTCCTTCGACTTGTCGCCCTGCACCAGGAAGTCGTAGATGTCGATCTCGGCGACCGTGCGGCCGTCGCGGCGCAGTGAAACCTTGCGCATGGAGCCGTTGGCGCTCGGGCCGCCCGCGGCGACCACGGCCGACAGCATGGTCGACTGGCTGGCGAGCGTGTAGACGCCCGGGACACGCGCCGGGCCGACGACGAACACCTTCACGCCGCGGAGCTGGCCCAGCGTCACGTTCAGGTTGAAGTTGGTGAACAGGCGGCCGATCTGGGCGCGCAGGTGGCTCTCGAGGTTCGAGGCCTTGGTGCCGGCGACGGTGAACGTGCCCACCTTCGGCAGGCTGATCTGGCCGCTGCGGTCGACGGTGGCACGGTAGTCGACGTCGATGCTGCCCCAGGCGCGGATCAGCAGCTGGTCGCCGGGGCCCACCATGTAGTCGGCCGAGACCGGCACGTTGTCGACGGGCGAGAAGCTGTCGGCCGCCTCGTTGAAGAAGCGCGCGCCGAAGGTCTGCAGCTGGCGGCCGGTGGCTGCCTCGACGAACTTCTGGAATTCGCTGGGCCGTTGCGGCAGCATGTCGCTGCGGCGGCCCGGCGACGTGACGGTCGACCGCTGTTGCGTCTGCTGCTGTTGCTGCGTGGGCGAGCCGGGCTGCGTGTTGCCCTGGGAGCCGTCGTTGCGCACCACGACGCCGCTGCGGCCCGTGCCGCCGCTGTCGCTCGCTCCGTTGAGACGCAGCGAGTCGAGGGGTTCGCCGTACGCCGGGGTGTTGAAGCTGCCGGGGGTGGATTCGCCGACGGCGAACGAGGCTGCGGAGAGTGACAGCAGCGAGGCGGCGAAGGCGCCGGCTCTGAGAAGGGAGCGGAAGGACGGCAGGGTCATGCGGAACGAACTCTCGGAAGGCCCGCGGCCGGACCCCGCGGGTGGGGAGGCATCACGGTGCAGCATGGAAGGCAGCCGCGAATATTAGCCGAAGGCCATGATGGGGCCATCCGGTGGAACACGGCGCCCGGCTTTTCGCGGTCGCCCGCCGCGACCCGATAAACTGGCGCCGCCCCCCGAAGCCCTCCTGGAATGGACGCCCCCGACATCCGACTGATCCCCGCCGACGGCCCCGAATGGCTCGACGGCGTGCGCGACATCTTCCGCGAGTACGCCGGCAGCCTCGACGTCGACCTCTGCTTCCAGGGATTCGACGAGGAGCTCGCCACGTTGCCCGGACGGTACGCCGCGCCCGAGGGCCAGCTGATGCTGGCGCTGGTGGACGGCGGCATCGCCGGCTGCGGCGCCTTCGCGCCGCTGCACGACGCGGACTACCCGAATGCATGCGAAATGAAGCGCCTCTACGTCCGCCCGGCCTTCCGCCGCTTCGGACTCGGGCGCATCATGGCGCAGGCGCTGCTCGACGACGCGCGGCGCGCCGGCTATTCCGCGATGCTGCTCGACACCCTGGACGACATGGAAGCCGCCCGCGGGTTGTACGCCACGCTCGGCTTCCACGAGATCCCGCCTTACTATTTCAATCCGATCCCCGGGGCGCATTACCTGAAGGCCGACCTCGACTGACCCGGCGCCGCCTTCGCCTCGTCCTTTTCCTCCTTTCAGCGCAAGACAGGCCATGACCGCATCCTCTTCCCTCGGCATCGAACTCCGCGCCGCCGCCCTGCGCTTCGCCGTGCGCCCCGACCTCGGCGGCTCCATCGCGGGGCTCTGGTCCGGCGACACGCCGGTGCTCCGCTCGACCGAACCGGCCGCGCTCACGCTGCCGCGGTCGTCGGCCAGCTACCCGCTCGTGCCCTACTCCAACCGCATCGGCAACCGCCGCTTCCACTGGGCGGGCCAGGACCACACGACGCCCGACAACTTCGGCAACTACCCCCATTCGGTGCACGGCGTCGCCTGGCTGCGCGCGTGGGAGGTCGTCTCCGCCACCGCCACGAATGCAGTCCTCCGCTACCGCCACACGCCGGACGACCATTGGCCGTTCGCGTTCGAGGTGCTCCAGCACTTCGACCTGACCGCGAAGGCCCTGACCGCCCGGTTCGTGTTCACCAACACCCATGGCGCCGCCGCGCCGGCCGGGGTGGGCTGGCATCCCTACTTCCCGAAGCGCGAGCGCAGCCACCTGGACATCTCGATCGCCGGCCGCTGGGATTCCGACGCCACGCACCTGCCTGTGCGCCGCGAAGCCCAGGCGCGCATCGCCGACGACGTGGCCCGCCTCGACTACGACAACTGCTTCGACGGCTGGACGGGTGTCGCCCGCATCACCGACGAGAGGTTCTCGCTCGAACTCACCTCCACGCTGCCGTACCTGGTCGTCTACACGCCCCGGGACAAGGACTACTTCTGCGTCGAGCCGGTGAGCCACGTCAGCAATGCCATCCAGATGGCCGACCCCGGCGCCCACGGCCTGCGCACGCTGCAGCCGGGCGAGTCCTTCGAAGCCAGCATGATCCTCGCGGTCACCGCCCTGTGAGCGCATCGTGAGCCAAGGCAACCCGATCCCCGAAGACGACGCCCCCTGGGTGCTGGCCGTCGCGGCCCACTCGACGCTGGGCGAGTCCCCGCTGTGGCACCCGGTCGAGCAGTGTCTCTATTACTGCGACATCGCCGAGCACCAGCTGCGCCGCTTCGACCCGGTCACGGAAGAGCTGCGCCACTGGCAGTTCGAGACTCACCTGGCCAGCATCGCGCCCATGCGCGACGGCGCCCTGCTGCTGGCCCAGCGCGACGGCCTGTGGCGCTTCGACCGCCACACCGGCCAGCGCACGCCGCTCGCCGCGCCGCCCTACGACCCCGCGGCCTTCCGCTTCAACGACGGCAAGTGCGACGCGCAGGGGCGTTTCTGGGTGGGCACGCTGAGCGACGCGCGCGTGCCGCAGTCGGCGCTCTACCGCTTCGACCGCAAGCGCGGCCTGGAGGTCGCGGCCGACGGCATCACCGTGTCGAACGGCCTCGGCTTCAGCCCGAACGGCCGCACGATGTACTGGGCCGACACCACGTCGCACACGGTGTTCGCGTTCGACGTCGACCCCGAGGGGGGCGCGCTGTCGAACCGGCGCGTGTTCGCGAGCTTCCCGCTCAAGCAGGCCGGCCAGTCCCTCGACACGTACGGCGGCCGCCCCGACGGCGCGGCGGTCGATGCCGAGGGCTGCTACTGGGTGGCGATGTACGAGGGTGGGCGGCTGCTGCGCATCGCGCCCACGGGCGAGGTGCTGCGCGACGTGCGCGTGCCGGTGCAGTGCCCCACGATGCCCTGCTTCGGCGGGCCGGACCTGCGCACGCTGTACCTCACCACCACGCGCGAGAAGCGCCCCGAGGCCGAACTCGCCGCGCAGCCGTGGGCGGGTGGCGTGCTCTCGCTGAAGGTCGACGTGCCGGGGCTGCCCACCACGTTCTTCGGGTGAGCGTCAATGACCGAGCAGGTGCTCGGTTTGGTTGAAACCAGACAGTGAATAGCGGTTCACGGAACTGGACGGGTTTCCACGTATAATTCCGAGGCTTTGCTGCAACCGGATGTTGAAGAGCCATGGGCGTACCTACCGAACATGGCAACGATGGCTTCCAGGACACAGATGCGGCGCAAGACGAGGCTTTCAAGCCCCTGACACGTGAAGAAGTGTTGAGCTTGAGGGCCCGGAACCCACTGGTCTCGCCTTGGCGAATCCTTGCGGCGCAAGCCGCGCTGGGTCTGGTCTGCGCCCTGGTGACGTGGTGGCTCACGCATCGCGCCAGCGCGATGTGGTCGGCCCTCTACGGTGCAGCAGTGGTCGTGATTCCCGGGGCCTTGCTGGCCCATGGAATCCGGCGTGGAACTGCCAACCCGGCGGCTGCGGCTGCAGGGTTCATGTTCTGGGAACTGGTGAAGATTGCCGTGGCTGCTTCCATGTTGGTGGCAGCGGCCATGTGGGCGCCCGATCTGAGCTGGCCGGCGATGCTGGTCACGATGGTCGTGTGCCTGAAGTTGGGTTGGTTGGCGCTGATCAAGCGGCGCCGGCCCGTTGTGACACGATAACAAAGAGAGTCTGATTCGACATGTCTGCCGAAGCAAACGCTGCTCACCACGCGGGCCCCACGCCCACGGAGTACATCCAGCACCACCTGCAACACCTGCAGAAGAACTTCTCTTTCGAGAGCGTGAAGCAGACGTCCATCGTGGACTTCAGCGTCTTCAACCTCGATTCGCTGGTGTTCTCGGTCATCCTCGGTGTGCTGGGCTGCTGGGTTCTGTGGCTGGCCGCGCGCCGCGCCACCTCGGGTGTTCCGGGCCGCTTCCAGGCCCTGGTTGAAATCCTCGCCGAAGGCGTCGAGAACCAGGCCAAGGGCGTGATCCACAACGCCCAGAGCCGCAAGCTGATCTCCCCGCTCGCGCTCACCGTGGCCCTCTGGATCTTCCTGATGAACTTCATGGACATGCTGCCGGTGGACCTGCTCCCCGCCGCATGGCACACGGCCGGCCCGGCGCTCGGCTTCAAGGATTACCTGCGTGTCGTGCCCACGGCCGACCTGTCGACCACGCTCGGTCTGTCGACCAGCGTGCTGTTCGTCTGCCTCGTCTACAACGTCAAGATCAAGGGCGTTGGCGGCTGGGCCCACGAGCTGATCGCAGCGCCCTTCGGCGACAAGTGGTTCCTGTACCCGGTGAACTTCCTCATGCAAGTGATCGAATACGTCGCGAAGACCGTGTCCCACGGCATGCGGCTGTTCGGCAACATGTTCGCCGGCGAACTCGTGTTCATGCTGATCGCCCTCATGGGCGGCGTGTGGGCATTCCAGTTCAATCCCGTGTCCGGTGGCTTCTGGCTGGGCGTGGGGCATGTGGTGGCCGGGACCGTCTGGACCCTGTTCCACATTCTCGTGATCACGCTGCAAGCCTTCATCTTCATGATGCTGACGCTGATCTACACGGGCCAGGCGCACGACGCGCACTGATCCGTTTCTTTAGCTTTTCTTCCCTTTCGTTTTTCATTCCCTTTAGGAGCAATCATGGATAACAGCTACATCGGTCTTCTGGCACTGGCTTGCGGTCTGATCGTCGGCCTGGGCGCGATCGGCGCTTCGATCGGCATCGCACTGATGGGCGGCAAGTTCCTCGAGTCGTCGGCTCGCCAGCCGGAACTGATGAACGAACTGCAAACCAAGATGTTCATCCTGGCCGGCCTGATCGACGCCGCGTTCCTGATCGGCGTCGCCATCGCGCTGCTGTTCGCGTTCGCCAACCCGTTCGCTGCCTTCATCAAGTAATTCGTCGCCACCCTTTCACGGTTGAAAGGACTGTGCAATGAACATCAACGCAACACTGTTCCTCCAGGCGATCGTCTTCGCGATCCTGGTGTGGTTCACGATGCGCTTCATCTGGCCGCCCCTCACCAAGGCCCTGGACGAGCGCGCCGCGAAGATTGCTGAAGGTCTGTCCGCCGCTGACAAGGCCAAGACGGAGCTCGCCACCACCCAGCAAAAGGTGGGCGAGCAGCTGTCGGCCGCCCGTGACGATGCCAACAAGCGCCTGGCCGATGCCGAGCGTCTGGCTCAGTCGATGATCGAGGAAGCCAAGACCCGCGCAAGCGAGGAAGGCGCCAAGATCATCGCTTCGGCCAAGGCCGAAGCCGAACAGGAAGCCACCCGCGCTCGCGAAAGCCTGCGCGACCAGGTGGCGGTCCTGGCCGTCAAGGGTGCGGAGCAGATCCTGAAGCGCGAAGTCAACGCCGGCGTCCACGCCGACATCCTGAATCGCCTGAAGGCTGAGCTGTAAACCATGGCCGAGCTTGCAACCATCGCGCGCCCGTACGCCGAGGCGCTGTTCAAGGCATCCGACGCCGCCAGCGCGCCGGCCCTGGTTGGAGAAATCCAGTCCCTGGCCGCCGTCGCCGGTGACGCCCAGCTGCGCCAGTTCGCATCCGATCCGAAGGTCACCGCCCAACAGGTGCTCGACCTCATCGGCTCGGTGTTGAAGGCCCCGCTGTCGGCTCCCGCGAAGAACCTGCTGCAGCTCGCGCTCGAAAACGACCGCCTGGCTGCGTTGCCCGAAGTGGCGACGCAGTTCCAGGCGCTCGTCAACGAGCGTTCCGGTGTCTCCGACGCTGTCGTCTACAGCGCGTACCCCATCGAACCGGCCCAGCTGGCCGACGTCAAGGCGATGCTGGAGAAGCGCTTTGCGCGCAAGCTCAACGCCACGGTCGTCGTGCAGCCGGAACTGATCGGTGGCATTCGCGTGGTGGTCGGTGACGAAGTGCTGGACACCTCGGTCAAGGCCCGTCTTGAACAAATGAAGGTGGCGCTGACGGCGTAAGCCGTTCCCGCTGCCCGTCCAACCTGCCGAGGCCTTGCCCGACGCAGACCGGAGAGAAGCTATGCAACTGAATCCCGCAGAAATTTCCGAACTGATCAAGAGCCGCATCGAAGGGCTCACCGCTTCGGCGGACATCCGCAACCAGGGCACCGTGGTGTCGGTCACCGACGGCATCGTCCGCATCCACGGCCTGTCGGACGTGATGCAGGGCGAAATGCTGGAATTCCCGGCCACGTCGGCCGGCACGCCCACCTTCGGTCTGGCCCTGAACCTCGAGCGCGACTCCGTCGGCGCCGTGATCCTGGGCGAGTACGAGCACATTTCGGAAGGCGACACCGTCAAGTGCACGGGCCGCATCCTGGAAGTGCCGATCGGCCCCGAACTGCGTGGCCGCGTGGTCAACGCCCTCGGTCAGCCCATCGACGGCAAGGGCCCGATCAACGCCAAGCTGACCGCCCCGATCGAAAAGATCGCCCCGGGCGTGATCGCACGGAAGTCCGTCGACCAGCCGATGCAGACCGGCCTGAAGTCCATCGACTCGATGGTGCCCGTCGGCCGTGGCCAGCGCGAGCTGATCATCGGTGACCGCCAGACCGGCAAGACCGCCGTCGCCATCGACGCGATCATCAACCAGAAGGGTCAGAACATGACCTGCATCTACGTTGCGATCGGCCAGAAGGCTTCGTCGATCAAGAACGTGGTGCGCGCCCTGGAAGCCAACGGCGCCCTGGAATACACCATCGTCGTGGCCGCCTCGGCCGCCGAATCCGCCGCCATGCAGTACGTGTCGGCCTACTCGGGCTGCACGATGGGTGAGTACTTCCGCGATCGCGGCGAAGACGCGCTGATCGTGTACGACGACCTGTCCAAGCAGGCCGTGGCCTACCGTCAAGTGTCGCTGCTGCTGCGCCGTCCGCCGGGCCGCGAAGCCTACCCCGGCGACGTGTTCTACCTCCACAGCCGCCTGCTCGAGCGCGCAGCCCGCGTGAACGCCGACTACGTCGAAGCCTTCACCAAGGGTGAAGTCAAGGGCAAGACCGGTTCGCTCACGGCCCTGCCGATCATCGAAACGCAAGCCGGCGACGTGTCCGCCTTCGTGCCGACGAACGTGATCTCGATCACCGACGGTCAGATCTTCCTGGAAACCTCGCTGTTCAACGCCGGTGTCCGCCCCGCCATCAACGCCGGTATCTCGGTGTCGCGCGTCGGTGGTGCTGCCCAGACGAAGGTCATCAAGGGCCAGTCCGGTGGCATCCGTACCGACCTCGCGCAGTACCGTGAACTCGCGGCCTTCGCGCAGTTCGCTTCCGACCTCGACGAAGCCACCCGCAAGCAGCTCGACCGCGGCGCCCGCGTGACGGAACTGCTGAAGCAGGCCCAGTACTCGCCGCTGTCCATCAGCCTGATGGGCGCGACGCTGTTCGCGGTGAACAAGGGCTTCATGGACGACATCGACGTGAAGCAGGTCCTCGCGTTCGAAGCCGGTCTGCACACGCACCTGAAGTCCAGCCACGCCGGTCTGCTGAAGAAGATTGAAGACTCCAAGGCCCTCGACAAGGAAGCGGAAGCCGAACTGTCGAACGCCGTGACGGCCTTCAAGAAGTCTTTCGCCTGACCCGCTGACGGTCCGAAGACCCTTTAACGAAGGAACTCCGACATGGCAGCAGGCAAGGAAATCCGCGGCAAGATCAAGAGCTTCGAGAATACGAAGAAGATCACCAAGGCCATGGAGATGGTGTCCGTCTCCAAGATGCGCAAGGCGCAGGACCGCATGCGCGCCGCTCGCCCGTACGCCCAGAAGGTCCGCAGCCTGGCCGCCAACCTCGCGCAGGCCACGCCCGAGTACAAGCACCCGTTCATGCTCGAGAACACGTCGGCGAAGACCACCGGCGTGATCCTCGTGACCACGGACAAGGGCTTGTGCGGTGGCCTGAACACCAACATCCTGCGCTCGCTGACCGCGAAGCTCCGCGAGCTCGACGGCGCCGGCCAGAAGATCGAGGCCGTTGCCATCGGCAACAAGGGCCTCGGCTTCCTCGGCCGCACCGGCGTGAACGTGGTGTCGCAGGTCACGCAGCTCGGCGACAAGCCGCACCTCGACAAGCTGATCGGCCCCGTCAAGGTGCTGTTCGACGCCTACGCCGAAGGCCGCCTGTCGTCCGTCTACCTGGCGTACACCCGCTTCATCAACACGATGAAGCAGGAGCCGGTGGTGGTGAAGGTGCTGCCGCTCGACGCCGACGTGCTGAAGACGGAATCGTCGCAGGCCGCGGTGGGTGCCGGTTCGCACGGCTGGGACTACATCTACGAGCCCGACGCGGCCACGGTGATCGACGAACTGCTGGTGCGCTACACCGAGGCCCTGGTCTACCAGGCCGTCGCCGAGAACATGGCGTCGGAGCACTCGGCTCGCATGGTGGCCATGAAGGCCGCGACCGACAACGCCGGCAACGTGATCGCCGAGCTGAAGCTGGTCTACAACAAGGCCCGGCAGGCCGCGATCACCAAAGAACTGTCCGAGATCGTGGCAGGCGCCGCCGCCGTCTGACGGCCAGCGCACCCCCAGGTCGACGATTCAAGAAACTGATTATTCAAGGATACGAACATGGCTGACGGCAAAATTGTTCAGTGCATCGGCGCGGTGGTGGACGTGGAGTTCCCCCGCAACGCAATGCCCAAGGTGTATGACGCTCTCAAGCTCGAGGGCACGGCCCTGACGCTCGAAGTGCAGCAGCAGCTGGGCGACGGCGTGGTTCGCACCATCGCGCTGGGTTCGTCCGACGGCCTGCGCCGCGGCCTGACCGTGACCAACACCGAAGCGCCGATCTCGGTGCCCGTCGGCCGTGCGACCCTCGGCCGCATCATGGACGTGCTCGGCACGCCCATCGACGAGCGTGGCCCGGTCGCTCAAGACCTGACCGCCTCCATCCACCGCCTGCCCCCGGCCTTCGACGAGCTGAGCCCGTCGCAGGACCTGCTCGAAACCGGCATCAAGGTGATCGACCTGGTCTGCCCGTTCGCCAAGGGCGGCAAGGTGGGTCTGTTCGGTGGCGCCGGTGTGGGCAAGACCGTGAACATGATGGAACTCATCAACAACATCGCCAAGGCCCACAGCGGTCTGTCGGTGTTCGCGGGTGTGGGCGAGCGTACCCGTGAGGGCAACGACTTCTATCACGAGATGGCCGACTCCGGCGTCGTGAACCTCGAGAAGCTCGAAGACTCCAAGGTCGCCATGGTGTACGGCCAGATGAACGAGCCGCCGGGCAACCGCCTGCGCGTCGCGCTGACCGGCCTGACCATCGCCGAGTCGTTCCGTGACGAAGGCAAGGACGTGCTGTTCTTCGTCGACAACATCTACCGCTACACGCTGGCCGGTACCGAAGTGTCCGCCCTGCTGGGCCGGATGCCTTCCGCCGTGGGCTACCAGCCGACGCTGGCCGAGGAAATGGGCCGCCTGCAAGAGCGCATCACGTCGACCAAGGTCGGCTCGATCACCTCGATCCAGGCCGTGTACGTCCCTGCGGACGACCTGACCGACCCGTCGCCCGCCACCACCTTCGCCCACCTGGACTCCACCGTGGTGCTGTCGCGTGACATCGCTTCGCTGGGCATCTACCCGGCCGTGGACCCGCTCGACTCGACCTCGCGTCAGCTGGACCCGAACGTCGTCGGCGAAGAGCACTACAACACGGCCCGCGCCGTGCAGGGCACGCTGCAGCGCTACAAGGAACTGCGCGACATCATCGCCATCCTGGGCATGGACGAACTGTCGCCGGAAGACAAGCTGGCCGTGGCCCGCGCCCGGAAGATCCAGCGTTTCCTGTCGCAGCCGTTCCACGTGGCCGAAGTGTTCACGGGCTCGCCGGGCAAGTACGTTCCGCTGAAGGAAACCATCCGCGGCTTCAAGATGATCGTGGCCGGCGAGTGCGACAGCCTCCCGGAGCAGGCCTTCTACATGGTCGGCACGATCGACGAGGCTTTCGAGAAGGCGAAGAAGATTCAGTAAAAATGGCGCCCCTCGTCCGTTGGGTACAACGGACGATCCCCCAAGGGGATGCGGGCCGGCTTGGGGCGGCCCGGCGCTCGGCCCGCGCGCTTTACTGAAACCGTATTGAAGGAAAACACCATGGCAACCCTGCATGTAGACGTCGTCTCCGCCGAAGAAAGCATCTTCTCCGGCGAAGCCAAGTTCGTCGCCTTGCCGGGTGAAAGCGGCGAGCTGGGCATCCTGCCCCGCCACACGCCGCTGATCACCCGCATCAAGCCGGGCGCCGTTCGCATCGAACGCACGGACGGCACGGAAGAATTCGTGTTCGTCGCCGGCGGCATCCTGGAGGTGCAGCCGGGTGCGGTCACCGTGCTGGCCGACACGGCCATCCGCGGCAAGGACCTCGACGAAGCCAAGGCTGGCGAGGCCAAGCGCCTGGCGGAAGAAGCGATGAAAAACGCGAAGAGCGACATCGACTTCGCCGCGGCCCAGAGCGAGTTCGCCGCGATGGCCGCCCAGATCGCCGCGTTGCGCAAGTTCCGGCAGAAGTGATTCGCCGCGGTGCCTGGTGCACCGCCGGTGTCTCCCGCAAAGCCCGCCCGGGTCTGTCCCGCGCGGGCTTTGTCGTTCCTGGGCGGCTGCCGCCCCTCCTTCTCCCCCTCCTTCGCGGCGCGTGCGCCGTCCGGACCGCCGCCTAGACTGCGCGCGACACCACTCCCGAGGTTCGGACCATGAAGGGCTCGTCTTTCGTTCCTGTCGCCACGCTGCTGGCGGCCGCCACCCTCTTTGCCGGCTGCGCGACGCCTCCCGCGTCCCAGGGCGGCCTCGCCCGCATCGCCGAGACGAAGACGGTCACCTTCGGCTACCGTGAGGATGCCCGCCCGTTCTCGTACCTGGGCAACGACGGCAAGCCCGACGGCTACTCCGTCGAACTGTGCCGCCGCGTGGCCGACTCGCTCAAGGGCCAGCTCGGCCTGACCCAGCTCGATGTGCGCTGGCAGCCGGTGACGGTGGCCACCCGCCAGCAGGCCGTGGCCGACGGCCGCGTCGACATCGAATGCGGCAGCACCAGCCGCACCTTCGGGCGCGAGAAGCAGGTGGACTTCAGCAACCCGACCTGGGTCGAAGGCGCGTCCTTCGTCGCCCTGCCCGCGTCCGGCATCCGCCTCGCCCAGGACCTGAACGGCAAGCGCGTGGGAGTGATTCCCGGCACCACGACCGAGGCCGCGCTGAAACACCTCACCACGCGCGGCATCACGCCGGTCTTCGTGACGGTGGCCACCCACACCGACGGCATCGCCGCCGTGCGCGACGGCCGGGCCGAAGCGTATGCGACCGACCGCCTGATCCTCGTGGGCGAGACCCTCGGCGGCCCCGACGGCCAGACGCTGCGCCTGGGCGACGAGTTCCTCTCGTTCGAGACGTACGGCCTGATGATGCGCCGCGATCCGGACCTGCGCCTCGCGGTGAACAAGGCGCTCGCCGGCGTGTACCGCAGCGGCGAGGTGGAGACCCTGATGCGGAGCATCTTCGGCCCGGAGGCTTCGCCCACGCCGATGCTGCGCGCGGCGTTCGTGCTGAGCGCGCTGCCCGACTGAGCATGCACCCGGTCAGCCGGCCGGGTGCGACGCCATCCAGCGCTGCATGAGTGTGTAGGCCACGGCCAGCACCACCGGGCCGATGAACAGGCCCACGATGCCGAAGGCGAGCAGCCCGCCGATCACGCCGCCGAAGATCAGCAGCAGCGGCAGGTTGGCGCCCCCGCGGCGGATCAGCAGCGGTCGCAGGATGTTGTCGAGCGCGCCGACGATCACCGTCCACACCAGCAGGCCCGTGCCCCAGGCCGGCTGCCCGCTCCAGTAGAGCCAGCCCACGGCCGGCAGCAGGACGACCACCGGCCCGATCTGGGCGATGCACAGCACGAGGATGACCGCGGTCAGCAGCCCGGCGAACGGCACGCCGGCGACCGCGAGCCCGAGTCCCGCCAGCAGCGTCTGCACGAGGGCCGTCACCACGATGCCCAGCGCCACCGCGCGGATCGCGCGGCCGGCCAGCACCACGACCTCCCCGCCACCCTCGCCCGCGAGCCGCTGGCCGAAGCGCACGAGCGCGTTGCGGGCCGTGTCGCCGTTGGCGAAGAGGATGGCCGAGATCACCACGGTGAGCAGCAGCTGCAGGAGCAGCAGGCCGACGCTGCCGAGGGCCCCGGCGATCCAGTGCGCCGCCTGGCTGGCGTACGGCGCGATGCGCGCGGCCAGGCCTTCCTTGCCGGCCAGCGAGATGTCGAGCCACAGGGACGCCAGCTTGTCGCCCACCAGCGGCAGCCGCCCGACCCAGTCCGGCGGCGGCGGGAACGGCGTCTCCGCGAACGCGCGCAGCCAGCGGGTCAGCGTGTCGGTGTTTTCGGCGAGCGTCTGCAGCGCGAGGCCGATCGGCGCGACGAACACGACCACCATCGCGAGTGTCATGATGAGCACGGCGACCGAGGGCCGCCGCACGCGCGCCTGCACCTTCAGCATCAGCGGCCACGTGGCCACCACGAGGGTCATGGCCCACAGGCCGGGCAGCAGGAAAGGGCGCAGGATCCAGAACGAGCCCAGGATGAGCACCCCGAGCACGAGCACGGCGAACACGGTGCGCGTGAGGTCGTGGCGGATGCGCACGAACGGCGTGCTGCCTCCGGCCTCCACGGGCCCCGGCTGCAGCGGAACGACTTCGTCGGACAAGGCCATGGCGACGCTCCCCGGGAAATGGCGACGCGCCATGTTCGCACCGGGCGAACCCCTCCGCCCCCCTCCCTGAAGGTGGGGGCGCCCGTCAGATCAGGATCACGGCGTCGGGCAGTTCGTTGGGGTTGGGCGCGCCGGGGCTCGCCGGGAAATGCGCGGCCAGCAAGGCGTGAACCTCGTCGACCGCTGCCGACAGCCCCTCGGCGAACTGGTTCTTCGCGAAGGCATTCGCCATCCGCGCGGCCACCTCGGACCATTGCGCCTGCGGCACGAGGGCGTTGAGCCCGCGGTCCGCGACGATCTCGATGCGGTGGTCCGCGAGCAGCAGGTAGATCAGCACGCCGTTGTTGTGCTGCGTGTCCCAGACGCGCAGCTTGCCGAACAGCATGACCGCGCGTTCTCGGGCGCTGGCCCGGCGCCACAGGTACGACAGCGGCAGGCCGGCCTCGACGCAGATGCGGATCTCGCCGGTGTGGGCGCGTTCGCTCGCGGCCACGCGCGCCTGCAGCGCCTGCAGGCCAGTGTCGCCGAGGGCGCGGCGCGAGTCGTGTGCATCGCGCCAGCGGTGCTTCAGCACGCGGATCAAACGGTTGCCGGATGCATCCATCACCAGTCTCCCGAGGCGCCACCGCCGCCGAAATCACCACCGCCGCCGGAGCTGAAACCACCCCCTCCGCCGCCTCCTCCCCCGCCTCCGAATCCGCCCCCACCGCCTCCGCCCCCTCCACCGCCGCCGCCGCCCCAGACGATGGGGCCGCCGCCCACGCCCAGCGCACCCACGAGCAGCAGCGCGACGAACCCGGCGCCCACGCCCACGAGCACGCTCGCCGTCAGCCACCAGCCGATGACGCCGACGGCGCCACCGGTCAGCAGCGAGCCGAGGCGCCTGCCCAAGGTGGAAACGGCGATGCCCCCCATCAGCGGCACGCTGACGAGCAGGAAGATCAGGCCGTCCTCGAAATCGAAGCCCGGCCGCGACGAGGGCGATGGGCGCACCGTGGGTTCGGGCAGGCCTTCGCCGGCGATGCGCGCCGAGAGGGCGTCCACCGCGAGGTTGAGTCCGCCAGCGTAGTCGTTCTGCCGGAAGGCCGGCACCATCTGTTCGTCGATGATGCGTTTGGCCGCGAGGTCGGGCACCGCGCCTTCGAGGGCCTTGGCCGGGGCGATGCGCATGCGCCGGTCGCCCTTCGCCACCACCACGAGCAGGCCGTCGCCCACGTCACGGCGGCCGATCTTCCAGGCGTCACCCACGCGTTGCGTGTAGTCGGCGATGTCTTCCGGCTTCGTGGTGGGGACCATCAGCACCACCACCTGCGACCCGTGCTGCGCTTCGATGGCCTGCAACTTGTCGGACAGCGCACGGCGTTGCTCCGTCGACAGCGTGCCCGTCTCGTCGATGACCCGCGCCGACAGCGCGGGCACCGGCACCAGGTCCTGCGCGAGTGCGACCCCCGCGGCCGCCACGAGCAGCAGGCCGAGCCCGAGCCGGCGCAGCAAGGCGATCACTTCGAGGCGGGCTTGTCGAAGCTGACGGCCGGCGGCGTGGAGATCTGCGCCTCGTTCTGCACGGTGAAGCTCGGCTTGATCTGGTAGCTGAAGGCCATCGCGGTCAGGTTCGTCGGGAAGCTGCGGGCCAGCACGTTGTAGTCGGCCACCGCCTTGATGTAACGGTTGCGGGCCACGGTGATGCGGTTCTCGGTGCCCTCGAGCTGGACGCGCAGGTCCTGGAAGCCTTTGTTGGCCTTCAGGTCCGGGTAGCGTTCACTGACGACCATCAGGCGGCTCAGCGCGCCGCTCAGTTCACCCTGCGCCTTCTGGAACTTGTCGAAGGCCTCGGGGTTGTTGATGAGTTCGGGCGTCGCCTGGATGCTGGTGGCCTTGGCACGGGCCTCGATCACCTGCGTGAGGGTGTCCTGCTCGAACTGGGCCTCGCCCTTGATGGTGGCCACGATGTTGGGGATCAGGTCGGCGCGCCGCTGGTACTGGTTGAGCACCTCGGCCCAGGCGCCCTTGACGTCCTCGTCGAGGCGCTGGAAATCGTTGTAGCCGCAGCCGGTGAGTGCGGTGAGCGAAGCGAACAAGACGGCGACGAGCCACGGCCTGCGAATCATGAGTGGGTCCTCCAGATCAGGGAGGTGCATGCTACCCCGGCCGGAAGCCGGACCGCCCGCAAGGTCTTGCGTCAGGACGGCGGCAGCCAGCCTTCGGCGGGAACCCGGTCGCGTGCGCGGGGCGCGGGCCGCATCTGGTCCATCACCCAGTCCACGCGGGCGACGTTGACGCGGCCCTCCGAGGCCAGCCGCGCGCGCTCGCGGTCGGGGTTGTGCAGCAGGCTCGCGAGCCACGCCGCCTCGATGGGCGTGAGCCGGGCCGGGTCCTTGTGCAGGTCGTGGCGCGCCGCGGCGGTGGCGCCGCAACGGCCTTCGCCCCACGGCGCGAGCGCGAGGTACAGGTTCAGCACCCGGGCCTTGCCGAGCGTGCGGTCGAGCTCCACCGCATAGAGCAGTTCGCGCAGCTTGCGCACGGGGCTGCGGCCGTCGCCGGTGTAGACGAGCTTGGCGAGCTGCTGCGACAACGTGCTGCCGCCGCGCACCACGCCGCCGCGCGCCTGGTTCGTGGACCAGGCGGCGGCCATCTCGGTGGCGTCGAAGCCGGTGTGTTCGTAAAAGCGCTGGTCCTCCGCGGCGATCACGGCGCGCGGCAGCCAGCGGCCGAAGCCCGCGGCGGGCACGGCGCCACACGCGAGCTCGGCGTCGGCGAGCCGCTCGGTGCCCAGGCCCGAGACGCGGAAGCCCGTGACCTTCGGCGTCACCGTCATGGTCCGCGACGGGAGGCGCAGCGCGCCCTTCACGTCGAGGCGGCCGTCGATCTGCGCCTGCGACGTCTCGGGCACCACCGCGGCCAGCACGCCGTACGCGTCGGCGAGCGGCACGTCGGTGAACGTGAAGGCGAGTTCGGCGTCGGCGCGGTTCATCGCGAAGGCCCAGCGGCCGACCACCGCGTGGGGTGCCTCGCCGATCACGACCCCGCCGCGCACCTGCCCGTCGATGCCGTGCTCGAGCGTGAACTCCACGCGCGACACGGTCAGCGGCTCGTCGCCCCATTCGGGCCGGCGCAGCGCACAGGGCGCGCACACGGCGAACCACTGGCCGGCCTTCGGCGACGCCGACCAGCGCACCGGGCCCACCGGTGTGGTCCACGTGCGGTCGGCCGCGAGGCCCAGCACGATCGGGTGGGTGGCCACGCGCCACAACGCGGGCACGCTCAGCTCGGCCGACACCGGCCCCACGCGCACGCGCTGCCCCCACTCGCCCTCGGCGGGGCGAAGCGCGTGCAACACCATCCCGAGCAGCAGGGCGGTGATGGTGGCCAGCAGGCCTGCCGCGACGAGGATCCGCAGGGCCCAGGTCCTCACAGCGTCCTCGCGATGGTGACGGCCTGCCACGGGCCGGTGGAGCGGCCCGTCTGCGCGGCCCAGTACCAGCTCGACGTGTCGGTGAAGGCGTGGCCGGCCGCGTCGACGATGCGTTCGCACACACGGGTGGACTGGCCGCCGCGCTCGGCGATGAAGCAGCGCCACAGCTGGTCCTTCGCGTCGGCCTCCAGCTGGGCCTGGCGGATGGTGTAGCCGAGGCCGCGGTAGCAGTCGGCGGCCGGGTGCAGCTGGCGCGTGGGTTCGTTCACCGCGCGCAGCACCAGCACCTGTTCGCCGTCGGTCATCCGCGCGATGTGGCCGGGGAAGCGCGAGGCGAAGCGCTGCTCCACGGCGCTCAGCGCGAGCGGGCGCAGGCCCTTGCCTTCCCACTGCATCGGCCACTCGGGCGACGCGGTGACGGGGGCGGCCGGCGCGGCCGGCCGCGCGAGCGGCGACAGCGCGCAGGCGACCAGCACCGCCGCGAACATCCCCTTGAGCACCACCGACTTCTCACTGCGTGCCATCACGGCCTCCACGGATCACCCACACCACCCCCGCGCACACCGCCGCGAGCACCACGAGACCGATGCCCTGGTGCAGGGCCTCGGACACCGGCCGGCCCGTCGCTTCCATCGCGACGAGCACGCTGTTGCGCACCACGTTGCCGGCCAGCACGAACAGCCCTGCCGCCGGCAGCCGGCGCAGGAACACGCGGTCGGCGAGCCCACCGAACCCGGCCACCGCACACGCGCAGAAGTACGCCATCCACACCATCTGCACACCCGAACACGGCGCGTCGACGATCACGAGCTTGCCTTCCACCACCATCGCCGTGCCCGCGCGTTCGGCGGCGAGGCCGGCCAGCTGCAGGATCCACGTGCTCAGCTGCGCCGTCACCACGCGCAGCGGGAAGCCGGCGTAGAACTGCAGCGACGAGACCACCGGCAGCGCGAGCACCGCGAGCCCCGCCATCGGCAGCGACGGATGGCCCGACGGCAGGAAGGCGCGTGCGCCACAGGCCACCGCGAGGGCCGCGAACACGGCACCGATCAGCGGCGGCAGCCAGAACGTCGCGAGCGTGGCGAGGCCCGTGCTGACCGCCGCGGCCGCCCACCACCGGCCCGACGGGCGGGCCGACATGCGGGGCACCTCGCGGGCCACGAGCAGCGCGAACGCGGCGAGTGCGGCCAGGCCCAGCGGGTCGTCGGAGCCGTCGGCGACCCGCGCCGCGGCCCACCGCCAGTGCGGCCACAGCGCCGCGGCCTGCAGGCCGAGCCAGGCCGCCGGCGGCAGCCGGTCGAGCCGGCCCAGCCAGCGGCCGGACTCGCTCGTGGGGACAACGATGCGGGTCACGGCGGCTCCTCAGGCGCGGCGGCGGGTGGAGAGCGTCGCGCCGACGACCCCCAGGACCACGAGCAGCGCGAGCCAGGCGGCCGGTTCCGGCGTGCTCGGCACTTCCGCGCCGATCGCGAGGTTGCTCACGCCCTCGGGCAGCGGCGACGGCTGGTCCACCGACGGCGACAGCGCCGGGTTCGGGTTGCGCACGATCTTGTCCACGGCGATGAAGCTCGTGTACTGCGTCAGCAGGCCGTGCTGCAGGCCCAGGGCCGTGATGGCCTCCTTCTGCGTCGAGCCGCCCTCGAGCGCTTCCTGGTCCGACAGCGCGGCGATGCGCTGGCGGGCCCACAGCAGGCGCAGGGCCGACGATGTGTTGTCTTCGTGGCCGGCGGTGGCCATCTCGATGCGGTACGGGCCATCGCCCGAGCGGCCGTCGACGATCAGCTTCGCGTGCGTGGTGTCGCCCTTCCACTTGCCGAACACGACCACCGGGCGGCCGCCGAGCACGTCGGGCTGCTGCGCGGGCTCCACGTCGTACGCGTCGAGGCCCTCGAAGCGCAGCTTCACGTTCGTCAGCACCGGCGAATCGATCATCTTGCGCAGGCGTTCGGCCTGCGCGGCGGCCTCGTCCGGCTTCGTCACGATGAACGCCTCGCCCATGCCGGCACGGGCCAGGCCTTCGATCAGGTGGCGGTTGACGCTGCTGCCGATGCCGAACGCGAACACGTTCTGGTGCGACAGGTGCTGGCGCACGAGCTGGAACACCTCGGACTCGACGTTCACGTAGCCGTCGGTCACCACGATCACGCTGCGCGACACGCCTTCGGCTTTCGGCAGCGCGGCCAGGCGCTTCAGCGCGGGCACGATCTCGGTGCTGCCGCCACCGCCCATCGCGCGGATGGTGTCCATGGCCTTGTCGATGTTGGCGCGGGTGGCGGGCACGGAGGTGGGCGAGAGCACGCTGTTGCTGCCGGAGAAGAGCATCACGTTGAAGGTGTCGCTCGGGCGCAGGCTGCCGATCAGGTTCTGCAGCAGCACCTTGGCGGTCTCGAGCGGGTAGCCGTGCATCGAACCCGAGATGTCGACCACGAACACGTAGTCGCGCGGGTTGATCGAACGGCTCGGCGCGGCCTTCGGCGGCTCGATCAGGCCGAGGAAGTAGTTCTCGTCGCCGCCGCGGAACAGCATCAGGCCGGTCTCGATGCGGTCGCCGGCCAGGCGGTAGTCGAGCAGGAAGTCGCGGTTGTTCGCCGGGCGGCTGGCGGCGGGCGCGAGCGCGACCTTCACGTGCGGCGTGCCGACGTTGTCGACGCGCACGTCGTGGGAGCTGGAGGTGACCTCCTTCACGGGCACCGGGGAATCGATGGCGACACGGATGTCGAACGTGGCGGGGGTGGCCTCGCCTTCCTTCAGGTACGGCATGGCGGGCATCGCGCCACCGGCCGACGGGGCGCCGGCGTAGCGCGGGCCCACGACGGTCGGGAACACGAAGCCGTAGCGGGCGTCGGTGGGCGACAGCAGTTCGGTGTAGTGGAGTTCGACGCGCACGTCGTCACCCGGCAGGATGTTCGCGACGTTCATCTCGAACACGTTCGGGCGGTGCTGCTCCAGCAGCGCGGAGGTGCGGCCCTCCTTCTTCGCGGCCTCGTACTCGACGCGCGCGGCCTGCTTCTCCTTGATGCGGGCGGTGAGCAGCCGGTCGCCGAGGCGCACGTTCATCGCGTACACGGCCGACTGCGTCGAGCCGGGGAACACGTAGCGCGCCTCGATCGGGCGCTGTCCTTCGTTGCGGTAGTGCTGCACCACGGTCACGTCGGCGATCACGCCGGCGATGCGCACGTCCACGGCCGTCGCCTTCAGCGGCAGCCGGTCGGTGCCGGGTTCGCTGCTGTTGACGTGGAAGTACGGGCTCTCGGCCTTGCGGGCCTCCGAGTCGTCCGCCCGCGCGGGCGAGGACCAGACCAGCGACAGCACCGCGGCGAACACCGCGATCGCCGCACACCACAACACCCGCCCGATCTGGCTGAGCGGGCCGGGTGGGTGAAGGAACAGGCGCATGACATTTCTCCTTGAAGGGGCCGCCGGGCTGGCGGGACGGATCCAAGGATCGGCGGGGTGTGCGAATGCAGTTGGAAGCGGCGGGGCGCTTTTTCGGGGATTGTGTGAAGGGTGTGTGAAGTCCGCGCCGCCACGCCTCATCGATCGGACAGCCGTGTGTCCTTCGGGTGGCCGATGACGTGGTCGGCCGCCACGCGGGCCGACTGGCCGGCGTTCAGGTCCAGCGTCCACATCGCCACGCCGGGCAGCTTGTTCCAGGCGAGGTCGGCCGGCTGCGGCGAGAAGGTGGACGTGACCCGCACCTGCTCGTCGACGCTGACCGGGGCCGCGTCGAGCACCTGCACCGCGATGGGCGTGGTGTGGCGGTTCTCGACGACGTACGCGCGCGACACGCGGCGTTCCGTGCGGCCGCCCGCGAAACCGCCGGTGCCCAGGCTGTCGCGCTCGGGTTCGGCGGTGACGCGCACGCGCTCGTCGCGGCCGAAGGACAGCGTCAGGCGTTCACCGTCGGCCGTGTTCCAGCGGCCCTGGCCCACGTAGGCACCGTCGCGGTACAGCTGCATCGGGCCGGCCGGCCACACGCCCGCGGGCACGGGCAGGTCGGCGATCAGGAAGGCGCTGGGGTCGAGCCGCGGGCTCGTGCGCACCGCGAGGCGGGCGGTGTCCAGGTGCTGGCCGAGGGCGATCGCGACGCGCTGGCCGCTGGAGGCCACGTCGATGGGCTGGGGCACGTCGAACTCGGTGGCGAAGGCGGTGTCGACCGTCGCGACCTCGAAGGACTCATCGGCGGCGACCTCCGCCATCATCGCGGGGGCGGGGGCCATGGCCGCCATCGGCATCGCGCGGCGTTTCATCAGCTCCTCCCGCGGCGGCTGGGCGAGGCCGACCTGCCAGGGCGTGGGCACGCGGCCCGCCGTCTCGCGGCGGGGCTGGCCGGTGGACAGCACGAGCTTCACGCCGGCCCAGTCCTCGCCGGTGGACTGGGCGACGAGGGCCTGGCGTTCGAGGCGCACCTGGCGCGTCGGGGTGTCGAGCAGCGCGCGGTACGCGGGCGACCACGTGGGGCCGGCCACCTGGTAGCGCAGCGTGACGTCGGCGTCGGCCGCCGTGGCGAGGGTCACCGTGACACTGACCACCTGGGCGCTGGCGCCTCGCGCCCGCGCGCGTTCGGCCACCAGCGGGGCGAGCTGACGGTCGAGGTCGGCCTGCTGCCGCACGAGCTGGCGCTGCTTCGCCAGCGCGTCCTGGCCCGTGCGGCGCACGGCGTCGGCCATGCCGGTCAGCTGTTTCGCATCGGCGGCGGGACGGGTGTCGCGGCCGCCAGCCACGCCCTTGAGGTAGCCCGTCACGAGGCTGAGCGACTCGTGTTCGGCCGACAGCGTGTCCCTCTGTTCCTCCAGCGCGCGGATGCGGGCGTCGAGCGGGTGGGTGGCGCAGCGCGGCGACAGGTCGCGGGTCTCGGTCAGCGCCGTGGTTTCACCGAGGCGCACCGAGGCGTTCGCGGTCACCTGCAGGCTCTGCACGTCGAGGCCGGCGGGCAGGCAGGCGAAGGTCAGGGTGCGGGCGCCGGGCTTCGCGCGGGCCACCCGCTCGATGGTGGCGCTGCCCGGGTAGACCTTGACCTGGGTGATGCGGGAGTCCTGGGCGTGGGCGGTGGCGGTGATGGTGAGGAGGGCCAGGGCGACGGGGCGGAGGATGGGGGTCATGGAAGCCTTTGGGAGTGGGGTCCAGGACTGGTACGTGCGGCGAGCGCCGGCGGGGTGAACTTTCTCGAACCGGGTCACCCGGCGTTCGCCGGGATGACGGGGGATGAGGGAAATCCCAGGGGTTCCCGTGTGCGCCACGCCACACCATCCCCCACAAGGTGGGTCCCGCGGACGCCGGCAATCGCCCGGAACAGGCCACACTTCGGGGTGCGCCGGCAGTCGATTCGACCGGCACTCAGGGCAGGACGGAGTCAACGAGGATGGAAGAACAGAGAATCGACCGGATTCCCGCGCCGCTGGGCCGGGCCGTGCGATGGACGGTGGCCGCCGCGGCGGTGCTGCTGGCCGTGGACGCGCAGGCGCAGACCGCCGCCTGCGACCAGCTCAAGACCTCCCTGGCCGCGCGCCTGCCTGCCCCGGGCACGTACCACCTCGAATCGCTGCCGGCCGGCGAACCCGTGCCGAAGGGCGCCAAGGTCATCGGCAACTGCAGTGGCGGGGCGTACCGCATGCTGTTCATCCGGGGCGCGGCGCCGGCCGCGGCCGCACCGGCTTCAAAGCCCGCGCCGGTGGAGAAGGCCGCGGTGGCGGCGCCTGCGCCCGCGCCGGCGCCGGCCCCGGTCGTGCCGCCCCCGCCCCCGAAGAAGGTCGAGGTTCCCCCTCCGCCTCCACCCGCTCCCGCTCCTGCTCCCGCTCCCGCTCCCGCGCCTGAGCCCGTGGCGGTGGTGGCCCCGCCACCGAAACCCGAACCGAAGCCGGATCCCGTGCCCGAGCCGCGCCCCATCGTGAAACCCGAGACGGACACGGCGGACCTGATGCCCATGCCGGCCCCGGCCGACAACGGTCCGTCGTTCGTCGACGAGGCCACCGGCTTCGCCGGCGAGCACTGGCCGTGGCTCTCCGCGCTGCTCGGGCTGCCCCTGCTGCTGTGGGGCTGGGGCCGGGTGTCGCACTACCGCGCCTACGACGCCGCCGGCCTGCCGCGCGGTCCGCGGCTCTGAGCGGCGTCAGACGTACGACGGCAGCGCGAGGGTCGCGACGGCCCCGCCGTCGGCCGCGTTCGTCAGCGTCACGCGGCCCTGGTGCAGCTCGGCGATCTCCTTGACGAACGGCAGCCCGAGTCCGGTGCTCTTCTTCTGCGTGCCGGGCCGCGCGAGCGAATAGAACTTCTCGAAGACCTTGCCCTCGGCGTACTGCGGCACGCCCGGGCCTCGGTCGCGCACGGTGATGGCCACCGTGCGCCGCGCCCGCTTCACCGCGAGCGTGACCGTGCCGCCGTTCGGCGAGAACTCCACCGCGTTCGACAGCAGGTTGGCCACCGCACGCTGCAGCAGGAAGGCATCGCCCTCGACCGACGGCACGTCCTCCTCGGGCGACACGTCCAGGTCCACCGTCACCCCGCGCGGCGCGCCCGCGTGCCGCGCGGCGGCGGCCAGGTCGCGCAGCATCGGGCCGAGGGCCACCGGGGCCACCGTGTCGAGCCCGCGGCGGGACTCGAGCGCGGTCAGCTCCATCATGCGGTCGACCAGTTCCTGGATGCGCAGCGCCTCGCGGGCGATGTTGCCGGCGAAGCGCGCGCGGTCGGCATCGGGCATGGGCTCCTGCAGCAGCTCGGCCGCGCCGCGGATGGCCGACAGCGGGCTCTTCACTTCGTGGGTCAGCGTCTGCACGTAGTCGGCGACGTAGCTGTGGCCGGCGAGCGCGTCGCGCATTTCGTCGTAGGCCGCGCCGATGGCGCCGAGCGCGCGGCGGCCGAGACGCGGCAGGCTGAACGAGCGCTGGGACCGCACGTAGCGCACGTAGTCGGCGATCACGCCGAACGGGCGCACGAGCCACAGCGACACGATCACCGCGAGCAGCAGCACCGCGGCGGCCGACGTCACGCCGACCAGCACCGTCTTGCGCCGCGCGGCCTCGACGAACTGGCCGAAGCTCTGCACCGGCTTGCCCACGCTCACGACACCGATGATGCGGTCGTTCACGCGAATGGGCGCGGCGACGTACATCACCGTGGTGCGGTGGTCGTTGGCGATGTCGGGGGTGGAGCGGGCGCCGTACTCGCCCTGCAGCGCCAGGCGCACGTCGCGCCATTGCGAATGGTCCTTGCCGGTCTCGCGGCCGAGCGAGTCGAACACGACACGGCCGTCGCGGTCGGCGACGGTCGCGCGCAACTCCACGCGCGTCTTGCGGAAACCGAAGATGTCGGCCTCGAAGCGGCGCGCGTACAGCGCCTGGAACACGGGCCCGAGGGCCTCGGCCTGCAGCGTGCCGTCGACCGACTGGCGTTCCACCAGCGTCGCCATCAGCTGCGCGGTCTCGACGAGCGACTCCTCGGCGCTCTCGCGGTAGCGCGGGTCGATGTCCTCCAGCTGGCGGTACATCAGCCATCCCACGCCCAGCGCGTACGCGAGGAGGATGCCGATGAAGATGCGGGTGCGCTTGCTCATGGCGCGCACCCTATCAGATGGAGAACGTCAGGCGGCCGCCGCCTCGACGTGGGCGCGCCGCACGCGCCGCTTGCCCGCTTGTTTGCCGCCGTACATCGCGGCATCGGCCCGGCGCAGCAGCTCGGCCGCGTCGGCACCGTCGCCGGCCGCGAGCGCGTAGCCCACGGTGATGCCCACCGAACACTCGGTGTGCGTGAGCCGGAACGGCGCGTCGGAACACGCGAGCAGCTTGTGGCCCACCACCTCGGCCTCGGCGTCGCCGCCGAGCTGCGTGGCGACCACCACGAACTCGTCGCCGCCCAGGCGGGCCACGAGGTCGTTCGCGCGCATCACGCCCTTGAGGCGTTCGCCCATCTGGACCAGCAGCTCGTCGCCCGCGTCGTGGCCGTGCAGGTCGTTGACGGGCTTGAAGCCGTCGAGGTCCAGCAGGTACACGGCGGTGAGGCGGCCCGGGGCCGACTGGTCGATCAGCGGCTGCAGCCCGAGCTGCAGGCCGCGGCGGTTCAGCAGGCCGGTGAGCGGGTCGGTCTGCGAGATCAGCAGCACGCGGTCGTGTTCGCGGCGGGTCGCGGCGGCTTCCTCGCGGAACTCGGCCACGCGCACGTTGATGACCATCACCCACGCGAAGATCTGCACCAGTGCGCTGATCATGTAGGTTTCCTGCAGCAGCAGCGTGGCGGGCGCCTGACCGCGGTTCAGCGCCATCGCGGTCATCGCCCCGATGGTGTAGGTGACCCAGCCGCCGATGGTCCACGCGGCCGCGCGGTCGCCGGTGCGTGCGCGTTTCACCGCGACCGTCACCGACAGCAGCATGGGCCACGCACCGAACACGGCGCTGAGGTCGGTGGCCTGGTGGTAGTCGATCCTGCCGGCCGCGAACAGGCCGGCGATCAGCAGCATGACCGCGGCCAGGCCCTGCATCAGGCGACCGAGGCGGGGGTACATGCTCCCCACGTCGAGCGCCCGTTCCGCGAACATGAAGCCACCCACCAGCACGAGCAGCATCATCAGCACCGCGCCGTTCTGCACCATCCAGTGGTTGTCCGGCCACAGGTACTGCTGCGCGAGGCCGAAGTACGAGAAGAAGAACAGGATGCCCGTGACACTCGACCAGGCGAGCCACACGTACAGCGACTCGCGGTTCGCGATGGCCCCGGTGAGCGCATAGGCCAGCACGCACAGGCCGATGCCGAGCGCGATGCCGTGCCACATCTGGAACGCGTTCTCGCGCTGCGACACCACCTCGGGCTGGCGCAGCGACATCGGCACGATCATCGTGCTCGTGGTGCGCACGCGCACGAAGAGTTCGAGGGACTCGCCGGCGGGCAGGTTCAGCAGCGCGAGGTGCGTGCGGCCGGGGAACGGGCGCTCCGCGACGGTGAGGTGGTCGCCCATCTCCACCCGTTGCAGCGTCTCGGCGCCCCGCTGCACGAACACCTCGACGTCGTCGAGGGCCACGTAGTCGATCGTGAACCACCAGCGGAGGGGGGCGTTCGCGGGCACGTCCACCGGCACCCGCAGCCACACCGTGTCGCGGTTCAGGCCGAGGTTGGCGTAGGGCGCGTCGGTGGGCTTGAACTCGGCCCGGCGGGTGAGCACGTCGGGCAGCCGCAGCGTGTGGGCCGGGTCGTCCAGCACCGTGACGGCGGGCCAGAGGTCGATGCTGTCGCCGACGAGGGCCAGCGGGGCCGCGGCACGGGCGCTGAAGGCCAGCAGCACGGCGAATGCCGGCAGCAGGCATTTCAGCAGCAGGCGGGTGAAGAGGAGGATCGGGTCGCGCATGTCGAAGGGCGGCCTGCTCCAACGGGGAGCGGGCCGCATCGTTGCCTTATCGGCAGCGCGTCGCGCCCGTTGAGCGCGAAAGAGGTGGGAAATTCCCGGATCAGGTGCCGATCGATGCGGGCAGGTCTTCCGCGAGCGCGTAGCCCGTGCCGCGGTGCGTGCGGATCGGGTCGAGGTCGGGGGCCACGAGCTTCATCTTCGCGCGCAGCGTCTTCACGTGCGCGTCCACGGTGCGGTCGAGGCTTTCGGTGGCGTCGTCCCACACGCGCTCGAGCAGGGCGTCGCGCGTGAACACGTGGCCGGGGCGCGAGGCCAGCGTCTGCAGCAGGCCGAATTCGTAGCGCGAGAGTTCGAGCAGTCGGCCGTAGTAGCGGATCTGGCGGCGTCCGTCGTCGACGGCCACGGGGACCTGCGCGATGGCCGCCGGGGCTGGCGCCGATGCGGGTTTCGCGGCGCGGCGCAGGATCGAGCGCACGCGGGCCACCAGCTCGCGCGGCGAGAAGGGCTTGGCCACGTAGTCGTCGGCGCCCAGTTCGAGGCCCACCACGCGGTCGATCTCGTCGCTGCGTGCGGTGAGGAAGATCACCGGCACGTCGGCCACGGCGCGCACGCGCTTGAACACCTCGAAGCCGCTGGTGTCGGGCAGGCCCACGTCGAGGATCACGAGGGCGGGGGCGCCGGCGGTCACGTGGGCCACGGCGTCTTCGCCGGTGGCCACCCAGACCGGATCGAAGCCATCGGTGCGCAGCGCGTACTGCAGCGTGTCGGCGATGCCGGGTTCGTCTTCGACGATGAGGATCTTCGGTTTCATTCGGTGGGCAGGAAACCTTCGATCGACAGGTAGCGTTCGCCGGTGTCGTAGTTGAAGCCGAGGATGGTGGCGCCGTGCGGCAGGTCCGGGAGCTTCTGGGCGATGGCCGCGAGCGTCGCACCGGACGAGATGCCCACGAGCAGGCCTTCCTCGCGCGCGGAGCGGCGGGCCATGTCCTTCGCGGCGTCGGCCTCCACCTGGATCACGCCGTCGAGCAGTTCGGTGTTCAGGTTGCGCGGGATGAAGCCGGCGCCGATGCCCTGGATGGGGTGCGGCGACGGCTTGCCGCCGCTGATCACGGGCGACGCGCTGGGCTCCACCGCGTACACCTTGAGCTTGGGCCACAGGGCCTTCAGTTGCCGCGCGCAGCCGGTGATGTGGCCGCCGGTGCCCACGCCGGTGATCAGGGCGTCGAGGCCGCTCGGGAACGACGCGGCGATCTCGGCGGCCGTGGTGCGCTCGTGCACCTCCACGTTGGCCGGGTTGTCGAACTGCTGGGGCATCCAGGCCCCGGGCGTCTCGGCGACGATCTCGTGGGCGCGGGCGATGGCGCCGTTCATGCCCTTCTCGCGCGGGGTGAGCTCGAAGCGGGCGCCGTAGGCCAGCATCAGCCGGCGGCGCTCGACGCTCATGCTCTCGGGCATCACCAGCACCAGGCGGTAGCCCTTCACGGCCGCCACCATCGCGAGGCCCACGCCGGTGTTCCCCGAGGTGGGTTCGACGATGGTGCCACCGGGCTTCAGGCGGCCGTCCTGCTCGGCGGCCTCGACCATCGCGAGGGCGATGCGGTCCTTGATGGAGCCCCCCGGATTGGACCGCTCGCTCTTCACATAGACGTTGTGGCTGGACCCGAACAACCGGTTGATGCGGATGTGCGGGGTGTTGCCGATGGTCTGCAGAACGTTCTGGGCGAGCATTGGGGTTCCTCCGGTCGTGGTGGCAAATTATGGGTGCAACGATAATCCCGGACATGTTTGCACCCCTCCAGAACGACACCTTCCTGCGCGCCTGTCTGCGCGAGCCCACCCCGCACACCCCGGTCTGGCTCATGCGCCAGGCGGGCCGCTACCTGCCGGAGTACCGGGAGACGCGGGCGAAAGCGGGCAGTTTCATGGGGCTCGCCACCAACACGCAGTACGCCACCGACGTCACGCTCCAGCCGCTGGAACGGTACGACCTCGATGCCGCCATCCTGTTCAGCGACATCCTGACGGTGCCCGACGCCATGGGCCTCGGCCTGAGCTTCGCCATCGGCGAGGGGCCGAAGTTCGCGTCGCCGGTGCGCGACGAGGCCGCGGTCGCCCGCCTCGCGGTGCCCGACCTCGACAAGCTGCGCTACGTGTTCGACGCCGTCACGTCGATCCGCAAGGCCCTGAACGGGCGCGTGCCGCTGATCGGGTTCTCGGGCAGCCCGTGGACGCTCGCCTGCTACATGGTCGAGGGCCAGGGGTCGGACGACTACCGTTTGGTGAAGTCGATGATGTACGCCCGCCCGGACTTGATGCACCGCATGCTGGAGGTCAACGCCGACGCGGTGGCGGTGTACCTGAACGCCCAGATCGATGCGGGCGCCCAGGCCGTGATGATCTTCGACAGCTGGGGCGGCGTGCTGGCCGACGGTGCGTTCCAGCAGTTCAGCCTCGCCTACACCCGGCGGGTGCTCGCCAGGCTGCAGCGCGAGAAGGACGGCCGGCGCATCCCCCACATCGTCTTCACGAAGGGCGGGGGCCTGTGGCTCGACGAGATCGCGGCCAGCGGCACCGACGTGGTGGGCCTCGACTGGACGATGAACCTGGGCGAGGCCCGGCGCCGCGTGGGCGGCCGCGTGGCATTGCAGGGCAACCTCGATCCGAACGTGCTGTTCGCCCCGCCGGAGCAGGTGCGCGCCGAGGTGATCCGCACGCTCGACAGCTTCGGTGCGCCGGCCAACGCCGACGGCACCACGGCCGGGCACGTCTTCAACCTCGGTCACGGCATCAGCCAGTTCACCCCGCCCGAGATCGTGAAGGTGCTGGTCGACACGGTGCACGAACACTCCCGGGTGCAGCGAGCGGGCGCCCGCTGACGTGGAAACGGGCCATCTGCGTGCCTGAACGCCCGTACAAACTCATTAATCGTTCGTCAAGGCTTGACTTATCCCCAAAATGCTGCGTGCGGCAACCCCACTGAAGGGGTGCTGCAGCGCAGCAGACATTTCTCGAATGTGCTTGCTAAGTCATTGATTTCATTGGGTTCGCTGATTGCCACGAAAGTGGGCATTCCAAGCGGAAGCCAAACAGATCAACGTCTTAGCGCGCCTGTGGGCAGCTTACCCACAAAGTTATCCACAGATCCGGTGGAAAGCTCCAAAAGTTCATTCAAATCATGGCCTTAAGCGCAATGTCTCAAATGGGCCTGAACTTTGACCGCTAACTCGCTGACTTCGCCAGGGGCGGATCCGGTCCGGCTGGCGGTCGCGGTCGAGGCGCCGCTGCACAGCGGATTGCACGGTCCGCTCGACTACCTGAGCGAGCGGCCGCTCTCGCCAGGCACCTTGGTGCGCGTGCCACTGGGGCGGCGCGACGTGCCCGGGGTCGTGTGGGCCCCCGCCCCCGGCGACGACGAGGGGCATGCGCTGAAGGCCGTCACCGAGGTGATCGACGCGCTGCCGCCGCTGTCCGCCCGCTGGTGCGACCTGGTGAAGTTCACGTCCACCTACTACCAGCGGGGTCTTGGCGAGGTGGCGATGGCGGTGCTGCCGCCCGAACTGCGCAAGCTCGACAACGCCGGACTGGCCAGCCGCATCGCGAAACTGCGCAAGGCGTACGAGAAACCGGCGCCCGCGGCACCCGCCCCCATGCGCCCCGACCTCACGCCCGACCAGGCCGAGGCGCTCGCGAAGCTGGCCGAAGTGAACCTGCCCGGCGCCGCGCCGGTGGTGCTGCTGCACGGGCTGACCGGCAGCGGCAAGACCGAGGTGTACCTGCGCGCGGCCGAGGCGGCGCTCGCCGCCGGCCGCCAGGTGCTGGTGCTGGTGCCCGAGATCAACCTGACGCCGCAACTCGAGGCCCGGTTCGCCGAACGGTTCGGCGGAGGCGACACGCCCCGGCGCATCGTCTCGCTGCACAGCGGCCTGACGCCGGCGCAGCGGCTGAAGAACTGGCTCGCGGCCCATCTGGGCCTCGCTGACCTCGTGCTGGGCACGCGGCTCGCGGTGTTCGCCCCGCTGCCCCGCCTCGGGCTGATCGTCGTGGACGAGGAACACGACCCGTCGTTCAAGCAGCAGGAAGGCGCGCGCTACTCGGCCCGCGACCTGGCCGTCTACCGCGGCAAGCTGGAGGGCGCGTGCGTGCTGCTCGGGTCGGCCACGCCGTCGCTCGAGAGCTGGCAGCGGGCCGAACAGGGCCGCTACCTGCGGCTCACGCTCGCCCACCGGGTCGGGGGCGGCGTGCTGCCGAAGGTGCGGCTCGCCGACATGAACCTGCTGCCCAAGGTGCGCGGCGCCACCACGGCCCTCGCGCCCGCGCTGGTGGCCGCGCTCGCCAAGCGCCTCGAACGCGGCGAGCAGAGCCTCGTGTTCCTGAACCGCCGCGGCTACGCGCCCGTGCTCCACTGCACCGACTGCGGCTGGAAGAGCGGCTGCCCGCACTGCAGCGCCTGGCGTGTGTTCCACAAGGGCGACCGCACGCTGCGCTGCCACCACTGCGGCTTCACGCAGCCGGTGCCGCGCGCATGCCCGGACTGCGGCAACCTCGACATCGCCCCGCTGGGCCAGGGCACCGAGAAGCTCGAGGAGCAGCTCGCCGCCGCACTGCCCGGCGCGCGCGTGGCCCGCATCGATGCGGACACCACGAAACACAAGGGTGCGCTGGAGGCCAGCCTCTCGGCCGTGCATGCCGGGGAGGTCGACATCCTCGTCGGCACGCAGATGGTCACGAAGGGGCACGACTTCCGCCGCATCACGCTGGTGGCCGCGGTGAACCCCGACAGCGCCCTCTTCAGCAGCGACTTCCGCGCGCCGGAGCGGCTGTTCTCGCTGCTGATGCAGGCCGCGGGCCGCGCGGGGCGCGATGCGGCCCAGGCCGACCGCAGCGAGATGTGGGTGCAGACCTGGCACCCGACCCACCCCGTCTACACCGCGCTGCGCCAGCACGACTTCCACGCCTTCGCGGCCAGCCAGCTGAAGGAGCGGGAGATCGCCGGGCTGCCGCCCTATGTGCACCTCGCGCTGATGCGGGCCGAGGCCCGCACGCCCGAGGCCGCGCGCGATTTCCTGCAGGCGGCAGCCGACCTCGCGGCGGAGCTGCCGGGGGCGAACGAACTGCTGCTGTACCCGCCGGTGCCCACGACGATCGCCCGGGTGGCGGGGGTCGAGCGCATGCAGATGCTGGTGGAGGCGTCGTCCCGGCCGCAGCTGCAGCGGGTGCTGTCGCCGTGGATGGCGGCGCTGCCGTCGCTGCGGGCCACGCACAAAGGGGTGCTGCGGTGGGCGCTGGATGTGGATCCGCTGGCGATCTGATGCATCCGGGCATCCCGGCGAACGCCGGGGTGCACCGGTGCCGAAGCGCGCCGGCTGGCGGTGGACCCCGACTTTCGTCGGGGTCACATGATTAGCGGTATACGTCCTGCCCCTTGGCCACCCGCCACTGGTTCTCGAAGTGCGCCGCATCCTCCTCCGAGCGCGGCTTGACGGCCATCAGGATGGCGCCGTCGCGGATGCCCGCGTCGTACGTCTTGAGGCGTTCCTCCGGAATGCCCCAGCCGATCAGCGCACCCACGAGGCCGCCGGTGGCGGCGCCCGCACCCGCGCCCGCGACGGCCGCGGCCAGCGGGCCGGCGATCACGAGGCCGAGGCCCGGGATGGCGAGGGTGGTGCCCACGGCGGCGATGGCCGCGGCGATGGCGCCCACGGTGCCGCCGATCGCGCCACCCACGCCGGCGCCTTCGGCGGCCTTGGTGCCCAGTTCGGTGACACGCACGTCGTCGGCGAAGTAGCGCTGGCGGGTGTCGTCGGACATCACGAGGTTGACGTCGTTCTTGCCGTAGCCCCGGTCCTGGACGGACTGGTAGGCCTGTTCGGCACTGTCGCGGTCACGGAAGAGGCCCGTGACGAGGGGTCCGGTGTTGCTCATGGCGATCTCCTGGAAGTGAGTTCCAGAAGGATGCCGGGGACCGAAGGGCCCGTGCAGCGGACGGCAGCGTGCCCGACGGTGGGCACGCTCCTACAGCGCGGTTACGGGGCCGTCAGCGCTGGCGCGCCGCCTTGGCGCGGGCGAGCCGCTCGCAGAACAACGGCATCGACAGCATCAGCCCGGCCGATGCCGCGAGCGCCATGGGCACGTACGAGCCGGTGGCCTCGATGGACCAGGCGCCGATGAAGATCAGGCCGTGGCCGAGGAGGTAGAGGCGGGCGGAGCGTTGGCGGAGGAAGTGGCGCATGGCAGGCATCGAGAGGATCGTTCGATGAGCCCCAGTGTGCGCCGATCGCTTCCGCGTGAGGCGTAAAAAAGCGCAAGAAAACGCACGCTCACGTGAAACTCCGCCGCCGCTGTCACACGAGCAGGCCGGGCACCTGGGACACCAGCGCCTGCCGCTGCTTCGTGGCCGCACCCAGCAGCGCGAAGCCGAGCAGCTGCCCGTCGCCGCTGTGGAAGCGGGCGTCGCAGCCCTCGTCGGTCAGCTCCACCGACCAGGCGCCCGAGGCGTCCAGCGCCGGCGGGCACACGACCGTGGGGCAGGCCGGCGTCTTCACGATGACCGGCATCGGCGGGTAGACCACCGGCGTGGCGTTGCCGGCCAGGGTGGCCGCCAGCGCCCGCGCCTGCTGCATGATGGGCATCACGTAGGGCAGGGTGTGGCCGTCCACCTCGGCGCAGTCGCCCAGGGCGTGGATGTGCGGCGCGCTGGCCGACAGCAGCCGGTCGGTGACGATGCCGCGGTTCACGCGCACGCCGGCCTCGGCGGCCAGCTGGGTGCGGGCACGCAGGCCCACGGCCGAGAGCACGAGGCCCGCGTCCAGCGAGCCGCCGTCGCTGAGCGTGAGCTTCAGCCCGGCGCCGGCGCGGTCCACGCGGGACACGGACACGTTGAAGCGGAACGACGCCCCGGCCTCGGCCAGCTTCGAGCGCAGCCGTTCGCTCGCCGCGTCGGGCAGCAGGCGCGGCAGCACGCGTGGCGCCAGGTCGATCACGGTGGGCGAGATGCCGCGCGACAGCAGGTCGTTCGCGAACTCGCAGCCGATCAGGCCGGCGCCCAGCACGGCGACCGAGGTGACGCCGTCCAGGCGCTCCGAGAAGCGGCCGTAGTCGTCGAGGTCGTTGACGGACAGCACCGTGTCGGCCGCATCGCCTTCGATGGGGAGTCGGATCGGGTCGGCGCCCACGGCGAAGACGAGGTCGCGGTAGGCGATGCGCTCGCCGCCGTCCAGTTCGACCACCTGGGCCGCGGTGTCGATGCGGGCGACGGTGCGGCCTTTGTGGATCGTGGCCGCGCCGAGTTCGGCGGTCATCTTGTCGCTGTCCTTCATCACGAGGCTCGCGGGCGTCTTGTTGCCGGCCAGCGCGTTCGACAGCATGGGCTTCGAATAGAAGCCGCCGTGGTCGCGGCTGACGAGGACAAGGGGCGTTTCCTTGTCGAGTTTGCGGAACTCGCGGGCGAGCGTGAAGCCGGCGAGGCCGGTGCCGAGGATGACGACGGGATGGGACATGGCGTGGTGGAGAAGCGAAGCGCGTAGCCTAACGCACCTGCCGCCATTGAATTCCGCCCGCCCGCGCCCATCTGCGGGGTACTTCCAGAACACCCCGGGGACCCGTCCGTGCTCACCCTGCTGATCGTCTCGGCCCTGGCCCTGCTGTGGATCGGCTGGCTGGTGACCGAACCCTGGTTCACCGAACGCCGCCGCGCCCGCTGGCGCGCGCTGCCCTTCCCCGCCGACTGGCGCACCATCCTGCGGCGCCGCGTGCCGTACGTGCGTGGCCTGCCGGCCGACCTGCAGTTGCAGCTCAAGGCCCACATGCAGGTGTTCCTGCGCGAGAAGGCCTTCATCGGCTGCGCCGGCTTCGAGGTGACCGACGAGGTGCGGGTCACCATCGCCGCGCAGGCCTGCCTGCTGCTGCTCAACCGGCCGTCCAGCTATTACCCGAAGCTGCGCCAGATCCTCGTGTACCCCGGCGCCTTCCTCGTCGACAAGGTGCACACCGAGGGCGGCGGCATCGTGCGCGACGAGCGCCAGGCGCTGTCCGGCGAATCGTGGTCGCAGGGTCAGGTCATCCTGTCGTGGGACGACACCGTCTCGGGCGCGGCCACGCCGGGCGACGGGCAGAACGTCGTGATCCACGAGTTCGCCCACCAGCTCGACCAGGAGAACGGCCCGGCCAACGGCGCCCCGGCGCTCGGCCCCACCCAGCGGCGCGCGCGGTGGGCGCAGGTGATGGGCGACGCCTTCGCGGAGCTGCAGGCCCGGGCGGCCATGGGCGAACCGTCGCTGTTCAGCACCTACGGCGCCACGAACCCCGCCGAGTTCTTCGCCGTGGTGTCGGAGGTGTTCTTCGAGCAGCCCGAGCGGCTGGCGGCCGAGCAGCCGCTGCTGTACCGCGAGTTCACGGCGCTCTACCGCATCGATCCGGGCAGCTGGTGATCGGATGAACAGTGGGCCGATCGGCCGGTTCATCGGCGGATCGGCAGGCGCGGGTGACGGCTAGGCTGGCGTCTGACCATCCCTCCGACCGCCCGCGATGCTCAAACACTACAAGCGACGCAGCTTGAAAGCCAAGCTGGCCTTCTGGTCGGCGGCGGCCATGGTGGTGGTGGTGATCGCGGTCACGTCCTTCACGCTGTGGGTGCTGCGCTCGGACATGACGCGCAATGCGGCGGACGTGCAGACCACCTTGTCCGACAGCATCGCCCGCGAACTCGACGCCCGCGTCGCCGACCGCCGCCAGGCGCTGCAGCAGGCCGCCTCGGTGATCGACCCCGAACTGATCGGGCGCCCCGACCGGCTCCGCGAACACTTCGCCTCGCGCCCGGTGGTGCTGGGCCTGTTCGACACCCTGATCGTGATCGACCGCGAGGGCCGCATCACGTTCGACACGCCCGAGTTCGCCGGCCGGGCGGGCCGTTCGGTGGCCGACCGCGCCTACTTCAAGGAGGTGATGGCGACGGGGCGCCTCGTGGTGTCCGAACCGCTGGCGGGCCGCGCGACGGCCGAGCCCAACATCGTGTTCGCGGCGCCCATCCGCACGGCCTCCGGCGAGACCGTGGGCGCGCTCGGCGGCATCCTCTACCTCACGCGGCCCAACTTCCTCACCGAACTGTCGAACGTGAAGGTGGGCAAGACCGGGTACGTGTCGGTGATCGTCAAGGGCGAGACGCCGATGATCATGATGCACGGCCACCGCGACCGGGTCATGACCCCGGTGCCGCCGCCGGACCGCAGCCCGCTCGTGTACCGCGCGCTCGCCGGCGAAGAGGGCACGTTCGAGGGCGTGAACTCGGTCGGGCTCGAGGCCCTCTTCAGCTTCCGCCTGCTCAAGAACGTGCCGTGGCTCGTGACCACGGCCTACCCGCTCGCCGAAGCCCGCGAACAGCTGCGCGGCTCCGAGCGGCAGGTGATCGCCCTCGGCCTCGGGCTGATGGTGCTGGCCGGCCTCGGCATCTGGGTGCTGGTGGAGCGCCTGCTCGCGCCCATCGACCACCTGCGCGCGGCGATGGTGCAGTCGCTCGACCGCTCCGAGCCGGTGGTGGTGGACCTGCGCGACGAGACGCGCGAGGTCTACGAGGTGGTCCAGGCCTACAACACGCTGATGGCCCACACGCACGAGGCCCGCGCGGCGGTGCAGCAGAGCGAGCAGCGCCTGCGCACCATCGCCGACAACCTGCCGGTGCTGATCTCGTACGTGGACGCGGACGAGCGCATGCAGTTCGCCAACGAGACCTACCGCGCGTGGGCCGACGTGGATCCGGCCGCCGCCATCGGACGCCGCGTCAGCGAGCTGGTGAGCCCCGATCTGTACGAGCAGCGCCGCGAGGCGCTGCGCACCGCGCTGTCGGGTCAGCGCGTGGAATTCGACCTCGTGTCGACGGCCCGGGGGAAGGTGCGCCACCTGCATACGGTGTACGTGCCCGACGTGCGCGAGGACGGCCGCGTGGCCGGCCTCTACGCGCTCAGCTCCGACGTCACCGCACTGAAGGAGGTGGAGGCGAAGCTGAACGAACAGGCCCGCGTGGACCCGCTCACCGGCCTGCCGAACCGCCGCGCGTTCGACGAGCGGCTGCAGGCGACCGTCGCGCGCCACCGCCGCACGCGGCAGCGCCTCGCGCTGCTGTTCCTCGACGTGGACCACTTCAAGGAGATCAACGACAGCCGCGGCCATGGCACCGGCGACGAGGCGCTGTGCGAGTTCGCGCGGCGCCTGCTGACGTGCGTGCGCCAGACCGACACCGTGGCGCGGCTGGCTGGCGACGAATTCGTCATCATCCTCGAGGGCCTGAGGGACGTCGAGGAGGCGGTGGCCATCGCCGAGAAGATCGGGCTGCTGATGCGCCTGCCGTTCCACGTCGGCGACGAGATCCGCCGCGTCACCACGAGCATCGGCGTCGCCTACGTCGACGACCCGCGCGTCCAGGTCGCCGACATCATGGGGAAGGCGGACGGGGCGCTCTACCGGGCGAAGCGGAACGGGCGGAACACGTTTGCGGTGACCACGTTCTAGCGCTCCGCCCGGGCCCTCAACCCACCTTGTGCCCCGGCACGTCGAACCGGTCCAGGTTCATCACCTTGTCCCACGCCGCCACGAAGTCGTCGACGAAGGCCTTCGCGCCGTCGCTCGACGCGTAGACCTCCGACAGCGCCCGCAGCTGCGCGTTCGAGCCGAAGACGAGGTCGGCCAGGGTCGCCGTCCAGCGGGCTTCGCCCGTCTTGCGGTCGCGGCCCTCGAAGACGCCCGCCTGCGTGTCCGACGGCTTCCAGGCGGTGCGCATGTCGAGCAGGTTGACGAAGAAGTCCGGGGTCAGCTGGCCGGGGCGCTTCGTGAAGACGCCGTGGGGCGTGTGGCCCGTGTTGGCGTCGAGCACGCGAAGGCCGCCGACGAGGGCGGTCATCTCCGGCGCCGTCAGCGTCAGCAGCGCGGCGCGGTCGACCAGGGCGGTGGCCGCGGACAGCGCACTGCCCTTGCGCGTGTAGTTGCGGAAGCCGTCGGCCGCGGGTTCGAGCACCTTGAACGAGTCGGCGTCGGTCTGCGCCGCCGTCGCGTCCGTGCGGCCCGGCGTGAACGGCACGGTGACGGCGAAGCCCGCCTGTTTCGCGGCGGCCTCCACGGCCGCGCAGCCGCCCAGCACGATCAGGTCGGCGAGGGACACCTTCTTGCCGCCCTTCGCGGTCTTCGCGAAGTCCTCCTGCACCGTGGCCAGCGCCGCCAGCACCTTCGCGAGTTCTGCGGGCTCGTTCGCCTCCCAGTCCTTCTGCGGCGCGAGGCGCAGGCGGGCACCGTTCGCACCGCCGCGCATGTCGGTGCCACGGAACGTGGTGGCCGAGGCCCAGGCCGTCTTGATCAGCTGCCGCGGGGCGATGCCCGTGGCCAGCAGCTTCGCCTTCAGTGCGGCCACGTCGGCCGCGTCGACGAGCGGATGGTCGACGGCGGGGATCGGGTCCTGCCAGATCAGGTCTTCCTTCGGGACGAGTGCGCCGAGGTAGCGGCTCTTCGGGCCCATGTCGCGGTGCGTGAGCTTGAACCACGCGCGGGCGAAGGCGTCGGCGAACAGGGCCGGGTCGGCCATGTAGCGGCGCGAGATCTTCTCGTAGGCGGGGTCGACGCGCATCGCCATGTCGGCGGTGGTCATCATCGGGGCGTGGCGCTTGCCGGGGATGTGCGCGTCCGGCACCTTGCCGTCGCCGGTGGTGCCCTTCGGCTTCCACTGGTTCGCGCCGGCCGGGCTCTTCGTCAGTTCCCATTCGTGGCCGAACAGGGTCTCGAAGTAGCCGTTGTCCCACTGGATCGGGTTCGGGGTCCAGGCGCCCTCCAGGCCGCTGGTGATCGCGTGGGCGCCGATGCCGCTTTCGAAGGTGCTCTTCCACCCGAGGCCCAGTTCCTCGACGTTCGCCCCTTCAGGCTCCTTGCCCACGAGGCTCGCGTCGCCGGCGCCATGGCACTTGCCGAAGGTGTGGCCGCCCGCGGTGAGCGCCACCGTCTCTTCGTCGTTCATCGCCATGCGGGCGAAGGTCTCGCGCACGTCGCGGCCGGAGCCGGCCGGGTCGGGGTTGCCGTTCGGGCCTTCCGGGTTCACGTAGATGAGGCCCATCTGCACGGCCGCGAGCGGGTTCGCGAGTTCGCGCTCACCGCTGTAGCGTTCGTCGCCGAGCCACGTGGATTCGGGGCCCCAGTCGATCGCGGGCGGTTCCCAGATGTCCTCGCGGCCGCCGCCGAAGCCGAAGGTCTTGAAGCCCATCGACTCCAGCGCGACGTTGCCGGTCAGGATCATCAGGTCGGCCCACGAGAGCTTGCGGCCGTACTTCTGCTTGATGGGCCACAGCAGCCGGCGCGCCTTGTCGAGGTTGCCGTTGTCGGGCCAGCTGTTGAGCGGTGCGAAGCGCTGCTCGCCGGAGCGGGCGCCGCCGCGGCCGTCGAAGATGCGGTAGGTGCCGGCGGCGTGCCAGGCCATGCGGATGAAGAGCGGGCCGTAGTGGCCGTAGTCGGCGGGCCACCAGTCCTGCGAATCGGTCATCAGCGCGTGCAGGTCGGCGGTCACCGCCTTCAGGTCGAGGGTCAGGAACTCCTTGCGGTAGTCGAAGTCCTCGACCATCGGGTCGGCCAGCGTGGAATGCTGGTGCAGCAGGGCCAGGTTCAGCGCGTCGGGCCACCACTGGACGTTGGTGCGGGCCCGGACGGGCGTGTGCGCGACGGGACACTTCGATTCGGCGTTCATGCGGCTTCTCCTCGCGGGTTGGCTGGGACCGGGAAGCGTAGTACGCAACCCGGCCGGTTGAAAGGGGGCGCGCCGCGGCGGCGTCCCACGCGGCGTGTCTCCGAGTGTCTGGCGGGCCAGGAACGGGGGGAAGTTGAAAGACTCGAAGACTGCGATAGCCTGGACCCTCGACCGTGCCCTTACAGTGGCGGACGCGGTTGCCCTGTCGACTCCTCCGGAAGGATCTCCCCATGCCCTACCCCCGCCTCGCCGCCACCGGCCGGTTCTTCGGCCGCCTCTGGGCCGTCCTCGACGGCACCCGGCGCCTGGTGTTCAACCTGCTGTTCCTCCTGCTGCTGGTCGTGCTGGTCGTGTCGATGGTGCGCGGCGGCGCGGCGCCCATGGCCGAACGCACGACGCTCGTGCTGAACCTTCGGGGGAAGCTCGTCGAGCAGCGGTCCACGCGCCCGCGGGACGCGGCGCTCGCGCAGTTCGGCGCCGGCCGGGCCGATGCCGACACGCAGCTGCGCGACGTGCGCACCGTGCTCGACGCCGCCGCGGCCGATCCGAAGGTGCACAACGCGCTGCTGGTGCTGGACGAGTTCGAGGGCGGCGGCCTGCCCGCGCTGCGCGAGGCGGCCGCGGCCATCCAGCGCTTCCGCGCCGCCGGCAAGAAGGTGACCGCCTGGGGCGGCGGCTACGACCAGCGCCAGTACTACCTGGCCGCGCAGGCCGACGAGGTGTTTTTGCACCCGATGGGCACGCTGCTGATCCAGGGCTTCGGCGGCTACCGCAACTACTACCGCGAGGCGCTGGACCGTGTCGGCGTGACGGTCAACCTGCTGCGCGTCGGCGAGTTCAAGGACGCGGGCGAGGCCTTCGTCGCCGACGGGCCGTCACCCGAATCCCAGGCCGCCAGCCGCGCGGTGTACGACGGCCTGTGGGCCACCTACACGCAGGACGTCGAGAAGGCCCGCAAGCTGCCGGCGGGCACCATCGGCGCGCTGATCGACGACCTGCCGCAGCGCCTCGCCGCGGCCGGGGGCGACCCCGCGAAAACGGCGCTCGACGCGAAGCTCGTCGACAAGCTGATGACCCTCGACCAGGTGCGCGACCTGATGATCGAACGCGGCGCGAAGTCCGAGGACGGCAAGTCGTTCCGCCAGGTCGCCTTCGCGCCGTACCTCGCGCGCCAGGTGCCGAAGTTCACGGGCGACGCCATCGGCGTGGTGGTGGCCGAGGGCGCGATCATCGACGGCGCGGCCCCGGCCGGCGCGGTGGGCGGGCTCTCCACCGCGGACCTGATCCGCCAGGCGCGCCTGGACGAGAAGGTCAAGGCCGTGGTGCTGCGCGTGAACTCGCCGGGCGGCAGCCCGTACGGCTCGGAGCTGATCCGGCGCGAACTCGAACTGACGAAGGCCGCCGGCAAGCCGGTGGTGATCTCGATGGGCGACGTGGCCGCGTCCGGGGGCTACTGGATCTCGATGGCGGCCGACGAGGTGGTGGCCGACGCGGCGACCATCACGGGCTCGATCGGTGTGTTCGCGCTGCTGCCGCGCGCCGACAAGGCGCTCGAGAAACTCGGCGTGCACACCGACGGTGTGCGCACCACGTGGCTGGTGGGCGCGGGGGATCCCCGCAAGCCGCTCGACCCGCGCTTCGCCGAGGTGCTGCAGGCGGGCATCGGCCACATCTACCAGCAGTTCACCACCCTCGCCGCGACGGCGCGCAAGACCACGCCCGAGAAGATCGACGCGGTGGCGCAGGGCCGCGTGTGGACGGGCTCGCAGGCCCTGGAACGCGGCCTGGTCGACACGATCGGCGGGTTCGACGTGGCGTTGAAGACGGCGGCGAAACGCGCGAAGCTCGACGGCGAGCCGCGCATCACCTACATCGAACCGGAACGCAGCCGGCTCGACCGCGTGCTGAGCCTGGTGGGTGGCGTGACGGCCAGTGTGGTGGGCGAACAGCTCGACGCGCGGCTGCCGTGGGTGCAGCCGCCGGCGGTGGCCCAGCAGGCGCGCGACGAGATGGCGTGGCTGGTGCAGCTGGCGGACGGGCGCAACCCGTTCGCGTCGCTGGCCCACTGCCTCTGCACCGCTTACTGAGCGAGCAGGGGGCGCATGAGCGAGGCGAGCCCCGAGAAGGTCAGGAACGACAGCACGGTGCTCGCCATGATGATGCGGGCCACGCGGCCGTTGTCGGCGCCGTGCCGCTCGGCCAGCATCGACACGTTGCTGGCGCTGGGCAGCGCCGCCGCGAGGGCCAGCACGGTGAGCCCGAACAGCGGCACGTCGGCCCCCGCGGCGCGGGCGCCGAAGCCGAGGCCCAGCACGAGCAGCGGGTGCACGAACAGCTTCACGAGCGCCACCGGCAGGTAGTGCGCGACCGGCGTGCGCGTGTGCGCGTGCTGGCCCGCGCGCCACAGCACCGCGCCGATGGTGAACAGGGCCACCGGTGACGCCGCGTCGGCCAGCATCTTGATCACCTGGTCGACCGGGCCGGGGAACACGAGGCCGCTCGCGGCCTTCGCCGCGCCGAGCCCGATGGCCCACGGCAGCGGGTTGCTGAACGCGCCGCGCAGCGCACGGGCGAGCGGCGACGGGTCGGGCCCGTGGGGCGCGTGCGACTCGGCCACCGCGATGCACAGCGAGCTGGTGAGCACGAGGTCGACGAGGATCGTGGTGATGACGGGCCCGGCGGCGGCCTGGCCGAGCACCGCGACGAGCAGCGGCACGCCCATGAAGCCGGTGTTCGGGAACGCGGCCACCAGCGCCCCGAACGAGGCATCCTTCAGGCTCACCTGCCGGCGCGTGGCGGCGATGGTGCCGGTGACGATCACCACGGCGCACACGGCGTAGATCGCGGTGAGCCACGGGTCCACCAGCTGGGCGAACGGCATGCTGGCACCGAACCGGAACAGCAGGCACGGCAGCGCGAAGAACAGCACGAAGCCGTTGAGGCCGGGGATGGCCGACTCCGGCAGGTAGCGCCGCTGCGCGGCGAGCCAGCCGCAGAACACCAGCGCGAAAAACGGGAACGTGACGGCAAGGATCGAGGACATGGGGGTGGAGCCTAACCGCGCAGAACGCCGGGGCGGCCCGATTCGACGTGGAAGGTGGCCGCGGTGCGAACGGTGGCGGCGGGGTCGGCCCCGTTGCTGAGGGCGCGCAGGCGCGCGTCGAGCCGGCCCGGCGCGAGCCGGAAGGCCACGTAGCCCCGTTCGTCGCGGCGGCCGTAGTGCACGTGAGGGTTCCACGGCAGCGCGGCGTCGAGCGGGGCCTGCGGCCGGCCGCGGCTGCTGATGGAGGTGCCGCAGAACTCGGTGGCCACCACCGGGGCGTGCGGGTCGCCGCGCTGGTGCAGGTCGCAGACGTAGTGCGTGTGGGTGTCGCCGCCGAGCACCACCGGGTTCTCGACACCGGGCCGGGCGAGCTGGTCGAGCAGCCGTGCCCGCGCGCCGGGGTAGCCCGACCAGCCGTCCGTCCACACGCGGTCGCCGTCGGGGCGCCATGTGAACGGCGCCATCAGCGTCTGTTGCGCGATGAAGTTCCAACGCACGCCACCGCGGGCGAGGCCGTCGCCGAGCCAGCGCTCCTGCGTGGCGCCGAGGTAGGTGCGTTCGGGGCGGGCCAGGTCGGGGCAGCGGTCGACGTCGACGGTGTTGCCACCGCCCCTTCCCGGGGGCGGGCAGGACTGCGGGTCGCGGTACTGCCGGTTGTCGAGCACGTGGAAGCGGGCGAGCGCGCCCCAGTCGCAGCGGTCGAATACCTGCAGGCCGGGGCCCGTGGGGCGGGTGGACGGCGGCAGCGGCATGTGCTCCCACCACGCCTGGTACGCCCGCGCGCGGCGTTCGAGGAACGCTGGCGCGAAGAACGGGCCCTGGTCGGCGGCGTAGTCGTTCTGCACTTCGTGGTCGTCCCACGTGACCAGCCACGGCGCGCTGGCGTGAGCCCGCTGCAGCGCGGGGTCGCCCTTGTACTGCGCGTAGCGGGCGCGATACTGCGCGAGCGTGCGGGTGTCGGTGAGCCCCTGGTGCATGCGCACGCCGCCGGGCACCGGCGCGTACTCGTAGATGTAGTCGCCGAGGAACAGCACGAGGTCGGGCGATTCGTCGGCGAGGTGGCGCCACGCGGCGTAGTGGCCGTGGTCCCAGCGCTGGCACGACGCGATGGCGAACGCGACCGGGTCGAGGCTGCCGGCCGCCGGCGCGGTGCGCGTGCGCCCGACGGGCGACACCTGGCCCAGCGCCGTGAAGCGGTACCAGTACCAGCGGGCGGGTTCCAGCCCGCCCACCTGCACGTGCACGCTGTGCCCCCAGTCGGCCTCGGCGAGGCCGGTGCCGGAGCGCACGACGTGGCGGAAGGATTCGTCGGTGGCGAGCTCCCAGCGCACCTCGACCACGCGGGCGGGCTGGGCCTCGGGGGACAGCCGGGTCCACAGCACGATGCTGTCGGGGCGGGGCGTGCCCGACGCCACGCCGAGCGAAAAGCAGGGCTCGGGCGAGCCGAGGTTCGCGCAGGCGACGAGGCTGGGTGCGGTGCCCGCGGCCAGGAGGGCAGCGAGCAGGTGGCGGCGGGTGGGATCGGGTGTCATCGGGAAGGTTTCACGCTAGCACAGAGTGCGATGCAAGGTCATCGCGCGGCCTCGGTATCATCCGTCGCCCCCCTCGCTCGCCCCCTGTCGCCCGGACCGCTTTTCCATGTCTGAAGCCCCCTCGCTGAACCCCGCCCAGATGGCGGCCGTGCACCACCTCGACGGCCCTTGCCTCGTCCTCGCAGGCGCCGGCTCCGGCAAGACGCGGGTGATCACGCACAAGATCGGCCGGCTGCTGGAGGCGGGCTATGCGCCGGGCCAGATCGCCGCCATCACCTTCACGAACAAGGCCGCGCAGGAAATGCGCGAGCGCGCGAAGGAACTGATCGGCGGCAAGGCGGCGAAGAACCTCGTGATCAGCACGTTCCACTCGCTGGGCGTGCGCCTGTTGCGCGCGGAAGGCGCGCGCGTGGGCCTGAAGGACAAGTTCAGCATCCTCGGCGGCGACGACGTGGTCGGCATCCTGAAGGACGCCGGCGGCACCACCGACGTGAACATGGCCCGCCGCTGGCAGTGGACCATCAGCCTCTGGAAGAACCAGGGCCTCGACAGCGACCAGGCGGCCCTGGCGGCGCTGGACGACGACGAACGCGTGGCCGCGGTGGTGATGAAGCGCTACGAGGAACGTCTCGCGGCCTACCAGGCGGTGGACTTCGACGACCTGATCGGCGTGCCGCACCGCCTCCTGCAGCGCGACGAGGAGTGCCGCACGAAGTGGCAGAACACGCTGCGCTACGTGCTGGTCGACGAGTACCAGGACACCAACGCGATCCAGTACGAGCTGCTCAAGTCGCTCGTGGGCGAACGCGCGATGTTCACCGCGGTGGGTGACGACGACCAGAGCATCTATGGCTGGCGCGGCGCCACCATCGAGAACCTGCGCCGGCTGCCCCAGGAGTACCCCGCGCTGAAGGTGATCCCGCTCGAGCAGAACTACCGCTCCACCGGCTTCATCCTGCGCGCGGCCAACTGCGTGATCGGCAACAACCCGAAGCTCTTCGACAAGAAGCTGTGGAGCGCGTTCGGCGACGGCGACCCCGTGGCGCTCGTCGAATGCGACAACGAGGAGCACGAGGCCGAGCGCGCCGTGGCCCGCATCAACAGCATCCGCGCCCAGCACCCCGACGCGGCCTACAAGGACTTCGCCATCCTGTACCGGGCCAACCACCAGGCGCGCGTGTTCGAGAAGGCGCTGCGCAAGGCGAACATCCCGTACAAGGTCTCGGGGGGCCAGAGCTTCTTCGAACGCACCGAGATCCGCGACCTGTGCGCGTGGCTGCGGCTGCTCGTCAACAACGACGACGACCCGGCGTTCCTGCGCGCGGTGACCACGCCCAAGCGCGGCATCGGCCACACCACGCTCGGCGCCCTCGGCGAGTTCTCGGGCAAGTGGAAGGTGAGCCTGTTCGAGGCGCTGTTCGCCGAGAGCCTCGGCACGGCGATGAAGCCCGCGGCCGTGGCCTCGCTCCACGAGTTCGGCCGCATGGTCAACGACCTCGAGTACCGCGCGCGGCACACGTCGGGGTCCGAGGACGCGAAGGCGCTGCTGATGGGCTGGCTCAAGGACATCGACTACGAGAAGCACCTCTACGAGGGCGACGACAGCGAGAAGGTCGCGGCCGGCCGCTGGTCGAACGTGATGGACTTCGTCGACTGGATCGCGCGGCGGTGCGGCGGCGAGATCGAGAACGACGGCGGCATGAGCTTCGAGACGGAGCGCCAGACGGTGCTCGACGTGGCGCAGACCATCTCGGTGATCATCAGCCTGGCCGAACGCAGCGACGAGCAGGACCAGGTGACGCTCTCGACGCTGCACGCGTCGAAGGGCCTGGAATGGCCGCACGTCATCCTGGCCGGCGTGAACGAGGGCCTGCTGCCGTTCCGCAGCGAGGACGAGGAGACCACGCCGCAGCACATCGAGGAAGAGCGCCGGCTGATGTACGTGGGCATCACGCGCGCACGTCGCACGCTGGCCGTCGACGTGCTGCGCCGGCGCAAGAAGGGCCGCGAGTTCGTGCCCGGCGTGCCCAGCCGCTTCATCGCCGAGATGAAGCTCGACGAGGTGAAGGAACAGGTGGACCCGCGCGAGAAGCTGAAGGCGCTGCGCGCCGCGGCGGCGGCGCGGGCGTCGATTCCGAAGCCGGAGGAGCCGGAGACGGCTTGACGCCCCATGCCTGTCATCCCGGCGAAGGCCGGGATCCTGGGCGGACGCTGAAGATCCCGGCCTGCGCCGGGATGACATGAGGGCTCAGACGAATCCGAGCTTCTTCGTGGTGAAGTTCTGCAGGTTCGGCAACAGCTGCAGCAGCTGCGGATCGGTGGCCCCGAACCAGCCCAGCAGCGTGGCCGCGTACTGGTCCACCGACGTGGTGGGAATCCAGCGGCCCTGGAGCTCCCACGAGTCCACGCCCACGTCGTCGGGTCCGCCCAGCGTGAGGCTCGGGTAGGTGCCGTAGGTGGTGCCGCCCTTGACCGCGCCACCCACGACGAGGTGCTGGTTGCCCCAGGCATGGTCGGTGCCGCTGCTGTTGTTCGGCGTGAAGGTGCGGCCGAAGTCGCTCTGCGTGAAGCTGGTGACCGCGTTGCCGTAGCCCGTGGCCACCATCGCGGCCTGGAAGGCGCCGAGCGCGTCGCCGAGGGCCTTCAGCAGGCGCGGGTGGGCACCGTCCATCGGGGCGTCGGCGACGGCCTGGCCGCCGTGGGTGTCGAAGCCGTCCATCTGCGCGAAGAAGATCTGGCGCGGGCCGGTGGCCGTGGCATTGGAGACGACCAGCTTGGCGATCTGGTACAGCTGGCGCGCGATGGCGGTGGTGGGGCGCTTGTTCGCGTCGAGCACCGGCGCGAAGGCCGTGTCGATGGCCGCGAAGGCGGTGTTCTGGCCGGGCTTGGTGGCGACGATGGCGCCCAGCCGGTCGGACACGCTGAAGGCGTTGCGCTGCGCCGCGGTGAACGCGGTGCCCAGGTCCTGCGACTGCGTTTCGGCGTACAGCGCGTCGATGGCCTTCTTGCGGGCGGAACCCGCGGCCAGGTTCTGCGCGCCGAAGGTGTCCCCCGGGGTTTCCGGGAGCACGAGGGGCGACTGGCTGTCCGACAGGCCGAAGCGCGCGTTGCCGCCCACCGAGATCACCGGGTTGCCGGCCGCGAGCGTCACCGAGGCGCGGCCGCCCCAGCCGGTGCGGGTCAGCGCGTCGGCCGTGGCGGTCTGCCACAGGTTCTGCTGGTCGGAGTGCGAGTAGAGGTTGTCGGGCAGCAGGTCGGAGCTGGCCGGCTCGGCGCGGAACTGCGCCTTCGTGAGGGGCTTGTAGAGCGTGCCCACGTTGAACACCGGCGCGAGCTGCCCGTCGCTCCAGGCCTTCGACAGCCCCGACAGCGCCGGGTGCAGGCCGTACGAGGTGCCGCCGAGCGGCAGCAGGTTCGCGACCGGCACGTGGATGCCGCCGCGCACGCCCTTGTACTGGTTGTGGCGGGCCGTGTCGGTGGGGACGATGGTGTTGAGTCCGTCGTTGCCGCCGTACAGGAAGATGCAGACGAGCGCCTTGTAGTCGGCCGCGTGGGCGGACTTCGTGGCGAGCGTCAGGTTGGCGAGCGTGCCGGCGCCGAGGGCACCGGCGAGGCCGAGGCCCGAGCGGGTGAGCCATTCGCGGCGCGTGAGTGCCGTGGCGGGGGTGGCGTGGTGGTGGTGCGACATGGGGCGATCTCAGCGGTGCACGTGGTATTGCGGGGAACCGAAGACCAGGTAGGCGGCGGTCTTGACCCGGTTGGCGGCGTTCGAGCCGGAGGCTTCGACGGCCTTGACGACCTCGGCGCGGGCCGTGGCCGGCAGCGTGCGGCCCAGGGCCAGCATCGACAGCCGGTCGACCAGCGTGCCCGCGTTGGCGGCGTCGGTGGACATGGCGGCGAGGTTGACCTTGGTGCCGACCGCGTTGGGCACGGTGGAGCCGGTGGCCGAGGAGCCGCCCCAGTCGAGCAGGTACACGAGGAAGTTCAGCCGGTTGAGCGCGGTGTTGGCGTTGTGGATGCCGAACGTGGGGCCCACGAGCGTGGTGCCGGGCACCGGGTAGTCGGGCGGGTAGAAGTTGAAGACCGACGGTGCGCGGAACACGTGCTGCTGCATCGTGTCGCCCCACCACCAGCCGAACGCGTCCCCGTCCGTGGTGCCGTCGAGTGCACGAACCACGCCGGTGAACATCAGCACCGGTTCGCGCAGCTTGCCGGCGGAGCGGGCCACGGTGTCGCCACGGGCTTCCGTGTCGAGCAGCACGGCGGCCACCGTGGCGGCGAGGTCGCCCCGCTGGCCGGTGCCGAAGCCGTTGTACTTCCCCGACGCGAACGCGGTGGCCACCCGGGCCACGTAGGCACTGGACGGGTTGCTGGACACGAGCTGCTGGATCAGCTGCTTGCCGATGAACGGCGGCGTGTTGGGATGGTTCATCACGCTGTCGAGCACGGTCTCGAGCGCGGTGTCGGCCGTGTGGCCGGAGGCCAGCTTCACGCCGCCGAGGAGCTGGCGCTCCTTCGTGTCGTGGTACTGGTCGACCTTGACCATGTCGCCGCCGTAGTACGTGCAGTTGGCCCCCTTGGGCCAGCAGCCGTAGCGCGAGGCGCCGCCGGCGGGGTACGTCCAGCCCGTGAGGGCGTAGGCGTAGGCGCGCACGGTGTCGTTCGTGTAGGTGGGCGAACACTTGCCGCCCTTGAGCGAGCCGTCGGCCTCGAGCTCGCAGGTGCCGATGGAGAACAGCTGCAGGAGCTCGCGCGCGTAGTTCTCGTTCGGTGCGTCCTTGTCGTTGTTGGCGTTGTTCAGGAAGTCGCCCATCACGGGGGACAGCGTGACCTTGCGCAGCAGGTCGCGGTAGTTGCCGAACGCGCCGGCCAGCAGGGCATTGTGGTAGTTGCGGAAGCCGTAGGTGCCGCTGACGTCGAGGTTGTTCACGACGAGGATCTGCTGCAGCGCGAAGGCCGTGCGCTGGCGCAGCTGGTCGGGCTGGCCGACCGCGTTGCGGTAGAAGTCCCAGACCAGCGGCATGGTGGAGTACCAGTCGCGCCAGCAGTCGTCGCCGCGGCCGGTGCAGAAGTCCGCGGTGCCGGTGTACGTGTGGATCGCGTCGCCCTGACCGCTGGCGTAGCGGGAGGTGGCGGGCAGCGACATCTGGGCCGCCACCCAGGCGGCGGCGCCTTGCGCCTTGATGGTGGTGACGAGCGCCTCGGTGGGGCCGAAGCTGGCCTGGTCGGCGAGGCGCACCGCGTCGGCGGCGGTGGTGGGCTGGGCGGTGGGTGCCGACGGCACGGGTGGCGGCGGCTCGTTCGACGGGACGTCGCCGGTGGGGGCGCTGCTGCCCCCGCTGCCGCCACCTCCGCCGCACGCGGCGAGGACGGCCGTGAACAGGGTCACGGCGGCGGTGGTGCGCCAGCGCCGCCGGCGCGGCGTGGAGGACGTCTCGGAATGGGGTTCAGCGACCATGGATCACCCGTATCTGCTTGCAAATGTGGCGCAGCGTGTCAGTGAGGGACCAAGCAGGTCACCTCCGGACCGCGCGCGCGGCCTGGGGGGCATTGCAGCAGGAAGGGTGCCGGGGGATGTGACGGAATGTCAGCGCGGGACGGCGGCTCAGGGCACGGCCATGCGGCCGAGCACGTGATCGGACATGCCGCGGGCCAGCTCGTGTTCGCCCACGAACACCTTGCCGACGATGTCGCGGGCCAGCAGGTCGGCCTCGCTTTCGTTGTGGCTGCGCACGATGACCTCGATGTTCGGGTTCAGCAGCCGGGCGGTCTCGACCATCTTGCGCACGTTGAACACGTCGGGCACCGCGATGACGAGCATGCCGGCCCGCGCGACGTGGGCCTGGATCAGCACCGCCGGGTCGGCCGCGTCGCCCGCCACCGCGGGGATGCCGCGCTCGCGCAGCTGCTCGACGAGCTCGCGGTGTTCGTCGGCCACGACGAACGGGATGCGGTGTTCGGTGAGCGTGCGCGCGATGCGGCGGCCTACCCGGCCGTAGCCCACGAGCACCACCTGGCCGTGCAGCAGCGAGGCGTCCACGCTCATCGGCAGCTCGGCCAGCGGGTCGTCGCGGGACTCGAGGCGGCGGGCGAACGACGAGTGGTCGCGGATCCACCGCAGGGCGGGGTCGATGGCGGCGAAGAGCGCCGAGTTGAGTGCGATGGAAACGAGCGCCCCGGCCAGGATCAGGCTCTGCCCGGCCTCGGGCAGCAGTTTCATCTGGACACCGAGTCCCGCGAGGATGAACGAGAACTCGCCGATCTGGGCGAGGCTCACGCCCACCGTGAGGGCTGTGTTCAGCGGGTAGCGGAACGCGAGCACGAGGGCGAAGGCCGCGAGCGTCTTGCCCACCATGATGATCAACACGACCACCAGCAGCTTCACGGGTTCGTTGAGCAGCACGGCCGGGTTGAACAGCATGCCCACCGACACGAAGAACAGCACCGAGAAGGCGTCGCGCAGCGGCAGTGATTCCTCGGCCGCGCGGTGGCTGAACTCGGACTCGCGCATCATCATGCCGGCGAAGAAGGCGCCCAGCGCGAACGACACGTCGAACAGCTTGGCCGACGCGTAGGCCACGCCCAGGGCGGCGGCGATCACGCACAGCGTGAACAGCTCGCGCGAGCCGGTGCGGGCCACGAGCCACAGGATCTTCGGGAAGGCCCAGCGGCCCACCACCAGCATCAGCGCCATGAAGGCCGACACCTTCGCGAGCGTGAGGCCCAGCGTCACGCCGATGCCGCGGCCCGGTTCGGCGATGGCACCGGGGGCGGGGTCGCCGCCGAGCAGGCCGGCGATGGGGGGCAGCAGCACGAGCACGAGCACCATGACCAGGTCCTCGACGACGAGCCAGCCCACCGCGATGCGGCCGTTCACCGATTCGAGCACGCCGCGGGCCTCCAGCGCCCGCAGCAGCACGACGGTGCTGGCCACGGACAGCGCGAGGCCGAACACGAGCCCCGCCCCGAGGTTCCAGCCCCAATACGAGGACACGCCCACGCCGAGCAGCGTGGCCACCGTGATCTGGAGCAGCGCACCCGGGATGGCGATGCGCTTGACCGCCAGCAGGTCGGACACCGAGAAGTGCAGGCCCACGCCCAGCATCAGCAGCATCACCCCGATCTCGGCCAGCTGGCCGGCCAGGGCCACGTCGGCGACGAAGCCCGGCGTGGACGGGCCGATCACGATGCCGGCGAGCAGGTAGCCGACGAGCGGGGGCAGCTTCACGCGCGCCGCCAGGTAGCCGAGCACCATGGCGAGACCCAGCCCGACGGCGATGGTGGAGATCAGGCTGACGTCATGCGGCATGCGGGCTCCTCGGGCGGGGGTGTCGGGGCGTCTGGCTGGGTGCGGACCAGTTTACGGGCAGAAACGAAAACGCCTCCGGGTGGAGGCGTTTGAACCGGAGAAGTTCAGGGTCAGGCGGCGTCGGGCGCGACGGGGTGCTGCGCCATCAGCTCGAGCGCCTTGACCAGGGCCGAGTGGTCCAGGTCCTTGCCGCCGTTGGCGGCCACGACCTGCATCAGCTGCGCGGCGCCGGCCGTCTGCGGCAGGCCCACGCCCAGTTCGCGGGCACCGGCCAGTGCGAGGGCCAGGTCCTTCTGGTGCAGGTTGATGCGGAAGCCCGGGTTGAACGTGCGCTTGATCATGCGCTCGCCGTGCACTTCGAGGATGCGCGACGAGGCGAAGCCGCCCATCAGGGCCTGGCGCACCTTCGCCGGGTCGGCGCCGGCCTTGCTCGCGAACACGAGGGCCTCGCCCACGGCAGCGATGTTCAGCGCGACGATGATCTGGTTGGCGACCTTGCAGGTCTGGCCGTCGCCGTTGCCGCCCACGAGCGTGATGTTCTTGCCCATCAGCTCGAACAGCGGCTTGACGCGTTCGAACGCGGCATCGGAGGCGCCCACCATGATGGTCAGCGAGGCCGCCTTGGCGCCCACTTCACCGCCGGACACCGGCGCGTCGACGTAGTCGCAGCCGAGGTCGTTGATCTTCTTCGCGAAGGTCTTCGTTTCCATCGGCGAGATGGAACTCATGTCGACCACGGTCTTGCCCTTCGACAGGCCCGAGGCGACGCCGTTGTCGCCGAAGAGGACCTTCGCGACGTCCGGCGTGTCCGGCAGCATCAGGAAGATCACGTCGGCCTTCTCGGCCACTTCCTTCGCGCTGGCGCAGGCGGTGGCGCCGGCGGCCGTCAGCTCGGCGGGCACCGAACGGCGCGTGTTGACGAACAGCTCGTGGCCGCCCTTGAGGAGGTTGGCGGCCATGGGCGTGCCCATGATGCCCAGACCGATGAAACCCAGCTTGCTCATGTGTGTGTCCTGGAAATAGGGGTGGGAAGGATCAGGGGCGGTACTTGTCGTGCAGGGCCTGCGTGGCGCTGCGGAAGATGCCCAGGTCGCTGCCGACGGCGACGAAGGTGGCCCCCTGCTCGAGGTAGCGGCGCGCGTCGGCTTCCACCGGCGCGAGGATGCCGATGGGTTTGCCGTGCTGGCGGGCCGCATCGAAGATGGTGGCGATGGCGGCCTGCACGTCCGGATGGTTCGCGTTGCCGAGGTGGCCGAGGCCGGCGGCGAGGTCGGACGGGCCGACGAACAGGCAATCGATGCCGTCCACCGCGGCGATCTCGGCGGCGGCGGCGAGGCCGGCGCGGCTCTCGATCTGCACGATCACGCAGACCTGGTCGTTGATGCCGGTGAAGTAGCCGGGCACCGTGCCGTAGCGGTTGCTGCGCTGGGACACCGATACACCGCGCACGCCCTGGGGCGGGTAGCGGGTGGCGGCCACCGCGCGGCGGGCATCGTCGGCGCTTTCGACGAACGGCACGAGGAAGTTGTAGAAGCCGGCGTCGAGCAGGCGCTTGATCTCGACGGTGTCGTTCTGCGAGGGGCGCACCACGGGGGCGCTCGGGCTGTCCTTCAGGGCCATCAGCTGCGGGATGAAGCTGATGACGTCGTTCGGCGAGTGTTCGCCGTCGAGCAGGAGCCAGTCGAAGCCGGCGACACCCAGCACCTCGGTGGTGATGGGGTTCGCCAGCGAGCACCAGCAGCCGATCAGGCGCTTCCCCGCGAGCAGATCGGCGCGGAGCCGGTTCGGGAAGCTGGAATACGGGGTGGTGGGCATGGCGGGACCTTCAAAAACGCGGGCAAAGAAACCCGTTGTCGGTCATCGTACAACCTCAAATCAAGGGGTGCAACCCGGGTGAACCCCAAAGAGAGGTCATCCCGGCGAACGCCGGGATCCACTGCGGCGGGGCCGCGCGGGATGACCTGTGGGCCCCGGCTTCCGCCGGGGTGACCTTTCTCGAGCCGAAGCGCGTTGTGCGCTCAGGCGTCCCCGGCCAGCGCCGCCGCACGCCGACGGCGTTCACGGCTGTTCGCGAGGTGCGTGCGCATCGCCGCGCGCGCGGCTTCCGGGTCCTGCGCCGCGATGGCGTCGTAGATGCTTTCGTGTTCGCCGTTCACGCGCCGCAGGTACGCGAGGCGCTCCGCATCCTCGGTGTGGGCCGGATCGAGCCTCGCGCGCGGGATGGCGGCCATCCCGAGGGCGCTGATGAGGTCGGTGAAGTGCGGGTTCTGCGTGGCGCGGGCGATCTCGGAGTGGAATGCGAAGTCGGCGGTGACCGCATCCAGGCCGGCGGTGACGGCCGCGGCGAACTCGTCGAGCGCCTGGCGCATCGCGACGAGGTTGGCGTCGGAGCGGCGCACGGCCGCGAGGCCCGCCGATTCGGTCTCGAGGCCGATGCGCAGTTCGAGCACCGCGATCACGTCGCGCAGCGTGGCAAGCTGCTCGGGCCCGATGCGGAAGGCGCTGGCCTCGCCGAGGCCGACGACGAAGGTGCCCACGCCGTGGCGCGTCTGCACCACGCCGGAGGCCTGCAGCTTCGACAGCGCCTCGCGCACGACGGTTCGGCTGACGCCGAACTCGTCCATGATCGCGGCCTCGGTCGGCAGCTTCGCACCCACCGCCAGCGAACCGGCGCGGACCCGCTCGATCAGCACGTCGACCACGTCGAGCGCGAGGTTGCGGGGCTTGGTGCGTCTGGTGGCCGTCGTGGGCGTGTTCATCGATTCCCTCTTGTGTTCTTTCCCGGTGCGACGGGTTGTATGACGACCCTCGCTACCCCGGACTGTAGCAAAGCCCGTGCGAAATGCGGCGCAACCTGCCGTCTCGCACGGGCTTCGGGGCTTACTTCACGGGCGCGATGAAGGCGATCAGCTTGCCCATGTTGGACACCCAGTTGCTCGTCGAGATGCCGAGCGGGCGGTCCTTGTTGGTGTACGGCGCGATCACCGGTGCGTCGAGCGAGTCGTACGGCGAGGTGTCGTACACATCACCCACGTGCTTGCTCTGGTACGCGGTCCCCGTGTACGGCGTGGTGGGGCCGTCGCCTCGGTACGGATTGGTCACCAGCGTCAGCGGCGTGAGCCAGTGGTTCTTCGTGCCGAGGTCGTCGATCACGGCCTTGGCCGCGGCCTCCGTCACGTCGGGCGTCTTCATCACGGCGCCGGTGAACAGGTCGGGGAAGTCCACCTCGCGGATCGAGAAGTACTTCGGCAGCGCGCGCGGCGTGGTGACGTTGAGCGGCGAGTTCGCGACCATCTCGGCGATCTGCGCGTCCGTCATCGCGTTGAGCTGGTCGTACGTCGTCCGCAGGGCGGTGATGTTGATGTTGCGGCCGGCAGAGTAGTGGCTCGGCGTGTCCTTGTGGTTGTTGTCCGTGTAGTACGCGCCGTTGTGGATGTTGGAGCCGTAGCGGTGCACGAAGCGGCCGACGTTCGTGCCGAGTTCGATGAACGTCGGGTGCGTGCGGCCACCGCCGAGCAGCGGGTTCTCGGCGATCTGCGTGGGCGTGAGCTTGCAGCTCTCGAGCCACGTGAGCGCGTCCGGCACGCCGGCGAGGTACTTGCGGTCGCCGGTCACGCGGAAGTAGTTGAAGAGCTGCTGCACGTTCGTCTGCGTGGTGTGGGTCGCGAGCGACCGCGGCTCGTAGCTGCGGGCGCCGGCGGGTGCGCCGGCCGGGCGGCCGTTGCGGTCGGTCGCCAGGTGCTGCAGGCCCCAGCCGGCCTGCGGCGCGGGCTGCTGCAGCGTGCGCAGGCATTCCATCGCACGCTTGATCGGCGCGACGAGGCGGGTCTCGCCGAGGCCGATCACGCACATCAGCAGGAACTTGATGTTCTCGCCGGCCACGTCGTCGTTGAAGGTGACCATCGTCGTGTAGTCGCCGTCGTCCATGCCGGCCGTGGCGCCCGCGGGCAGCTGGCCCGGGTTCGGCAGCGGCATCGACGAGATCGCCGCGGGCTGCACGGGCCAGCGCTGCGGCCAGCCGCCATCGGCCACGCCGCCGGTGAACTGGGCCTTCAGCACGAAGTCGATCGCCTTGTCGACGGCGGGCTTGAACTGCGCGTCCTTCTTCTCGAGGTACGTGCGCAGCAGGAACTGCGAGGACACGGCGGTGCCGGCGTCGTCGAACGTCGCGTTTCCGTAGTAGTGCTGGAACTCCTCGAGGCGCCAGCCGTTGGCGCCCACCGTGTCGTACCAGTGCTTGAGCGAGTCCTCGCCCGCGAAGTCGTGGATGTAGTTCCAGCCGCCGGCCGGATGCTGGGCTGCCATCAGTGCCTGCGCGGTGCGCACGGCGGCGTCGTAGTACCGCTCGTCGCCGGTCGCGTGGTACGCGTCGAGGAAGGCGTGGCCCGCGGTCGGGGTGCCCGGCGGCTGGATCCAGCACATGCTGCGCTTGGCTTCCATCTCGCCCCAGCTGACCGACAGGTCGGGCAGGTACTGCCACACGTAGCCGCCGCGGTACGAGACGTTCTCGTCCATGTGTTCGGCGGCGCGCTTCAGGGCGTCGAGGGCCGAGCCTCGCACGCCGGTCTCGGCCGGCGGCGCGGGTGCCGGGGTCACGTCATCGTCGCCGCCGCACGCCGCGAGGGCGATCGGGGCCAGACTGGACATCACGAACATTCTGCGTTTCATGTTGAAGAGCTCCTCTGTGGGATGGGGTTTGCCGGGTTGGCACACGACGACTCTTGTTGTCGGTCATCGTACGACCAGCGTATGTGGCGTGAATTCGTTCACAAATTCGGACAAACCCGAGGGGCTCACAGGGAGGGTCATTAGGGTAATCCCCGCAGTCTGTCGCCTTGACGCGGGGGGATCGGTGGGCGACGATACGATCCGTTGTACGACAACCTACAACACGGCATTTGCGCTGTAGGCGGCGAGTGCCGTGGTTGCGTTGTGTCCCGTGTCTTCTGCTGAATCCGGATCCACATGCCTGCCACCACCTGCTCCATCCGCTTCCCTCGCCTGCTGCTGACGGGCGCCGCCGGTGGCCTCGGCCGCGAACTGCGCTCGCGCCTGAAGCCGCACTGCGATGTCCTCCGCCTCTCCGACATCGCCGACCTGGGCACCGCCGCCCCCGGTGAAGAGCTGGCCATCACGCCGCTCGAGGACCGCGCCGCCGTGCTGAACCTGCTCGAGGGCGTGAGCGCCGTCGTGCACCTGGGCGGCGTCTCGGTCGAGACCCCCTGGGACCCCATCCTGCAAGCCAACATCGTCGGCACGTACAACCTGTACGAAGCCGCCCGCAAGCAGGGCGTGCGCCGCGTGGTGTTCGCCAGCTCGAACCACGTCACCGGCTTCTACCGCCAGAACGAGGTCATCGACGCGGACGATCCGATGCGCCCCGACGGCCTCTACGGCGTCAGCAAGGCCTTCGGCGAAAGCCTGGCCCGCTTCTACTTCGACCGCTACGGCATCGAGACCGTGGCGCTGCGCATCGGCTCGTCGTTCACCGCCCCGCGCGACCGCCGCATGCTCGCCACGTTCATGAGCTACGACGACCTCGAGCGCCTCGTGGTCGCCTCGCTGACCGCCCCGGTGGTCGGCTACTCGGTGATCTACGGCATGTCGGACAACCGCACCAAGTGGTGGGACAACACGAAGGCCGCCCACATCGGCTACGTGCCGCAGGACAGCTCCGAGCCCTTCCGGGCCGAAGTCGAGGCCCGCCAGCAGACGCTCGACTTCAACGACCCCGCCGTGCTGTACCAGGGCGGCCCGTTCGTCCGCACCGGCCCGTTCGAGTGACCGGAGTGAGCGACATGCAAGCCGTCTCCGACATCCGCGACCAGGTGGGCGAAAGCCCGGTCTGGTCCGTGGCCGAACAGGCGCTCTACTGGATCGACATCGAGTCGCGCCAGATCCGCCGCTTCGACTGGGCCACCCGCACCGTGCAGAGCTGGGCCACGCACGAACGCATCGGCAGCATCGTGCTGCGCGAGGGCGGTGGCCTCGTGGCCGGCATGGAAACGGGCGTGTTCGAGATCGACCTGCCGGCCGGCAACCCGCACGCGGCCGAGCGCCTGCTGTTCCCCATCACGTTCGCCGAACCCGGCATGCGCTTCAACGACGGCCGCTGCGACCGCGACGGGCGCTACTGGGTCAGCACCATGGTGCGCGACATGTCGCTCGCCTCGCCCGCCGGCAAGCTCTACTGCGTGACGGCCGCCGGCATCGGCGAGCCGCTCGTCGAGGGACTGATCACCGGCAACGGCCTCGCGTTCACCGACGATCGCCGCTACGTCTATTTCTCGGACTCGCACCCGAACGTGCAGACCGTCTGGCGCGCCCGCCTCGACGCCGAAGGCCACATGGCCCCGCGCGAGGTGTTCGTCGACATGAAGCCGATGCAGGGCCGTCCCGACGGCGCGGCCGTCGACGAGGATGGGGGCTACTGGATCTGCGGCAACGACGGGGGTGTGGTCCACCGTTTCACGCCCGACGGCAAGCTCGACCGCTCGATCGCCGTGCCGGTGTCCAAGCCGTCCATGTGCGCGTTCGGCGGCCCCGAGCTCGACCAGCTGTTCATTGCCTCGATCCGGCCCGGCAAGCCGGTCGAAGGTTTCGATGCCGCCCTCGATGGCGCGCTGTTTGTCACGCGGCCGGGTGGGCGCGGTATCGCTGAAGTTCCTTTCCGCTCACGTTGAACTGGAGTCCTTGAATGAAAAACATCACTCTCCGCTTGCGCACCGGCGTCCTCGCCGCCGTCATGGCTTGCGTCGGTTCGGTGGCCATGGCCACGGAATTCCGCTCGTCCGACATCCACCCCGAGGACTACCCCACCGTGCTGGCCGTGCGCCACATGGGTGAGCTGGTCTCCCAGCGCACGAACGGCCGCCACAGCATCAAGGTGTACGCCAAGTCCGCCCTCGGCATCGAGAAGGACACGATCGAGCAGACCAAGCTCGGCGCGCTGGCCATGACCCGCGTGAACTCCTCGGCCATGAACAACGTGTGCCAGGAAACCACCGTCGTCACCATGCCGTTCCTGTTCAACAGCAAGGAACACATGCGCAAGGTGCTGGACGGCGCCGTCGGCGACGACATCCTGAAGGCCTGCGCGGCCCAGGGCTTCATCGGCCTGGCCTGGTACGACAGCGGCGCCCGCTCGATCTACACGGTCAAGAAGCCCATCAAGACCCTGGCCGACGCCAAGGGCCTGAAGGTGCGCGTGCAGCAGTCGGACCTGTGGGTCTCGCTGCTGGAAGCCATGGGTGCCAACGCCACGCCGATGCCCTTCGGCGAGGTCTACACCGCGCTCAAGACCGGCCTGATCGACGCCGCCGAGAACAACTACCCGAGCTACGAGTCGTCGCGTCACTTCGAAGTGGCGAAGTACTTCTCGAAGACCGAGCACTCGATGGCCCCGGAAATCCTGCTCTTCTCGAAGAAGACCTGGGACACGCTGACCCCGGAAGACCAGAAGATCATCCGCGAAGCCGCCAAGGAATCCGTCGTCTACATGCGCAAGCTGTGGGACGAGCGTGAAGAGAAGTCGCTCGCCACCGTCAAGGCCGCTGGCGCCCAGATCGTGGAAGTGGACAAGGCGTCGTTCCAGGCTGCCATGAAGCCGGTGTATGACAAGTACCTCCAGGATCCGAAGCTGAAGGCCCTGGTCGCTCGGGTGCAGGCCACGAAATGAGCGCTGCATCGCATTCCCCGGCAGCTGCTGTGACCCCGTCCCTGCCGCCGAATCTCTTCACGCGTACGTGCACGTTCATCGCGAAAGCGTGCCTGAACATCGGCGTGGTCGGCATGGTGCTGCTGGTGATTGCGGTGCTGTACCAGGTCTTCGGTCGTTACATCATGAACGACACGCCGACCTGGGCTGAAACGAGCGCCATCCTGCTCGTGCTGTACGTGACGATGCTCGGTGTGGCCGTCGGTGTCCATGACGCCGGCCACATCGGCCTCGAGTCCTTCCTGGTGCTGGCGCCCGAATGGCTGCGCCTGAAGCTCGAGATCCTGATCCACGCGCTGGTGCTGCTCTTCGGCATCACCATGGCGTGGCAGTGCGGCATCCTGTCCGAGTCGGTGTGGGAGTACAAGCTCCCCACCCTCGGCATCTCCGAAGCGTTCCGGTACATCCCTGCCGTCATGGCCGGGCTCCTGATCGCCCTTTTCTCCTTTGAACACATTGTTGCGCTCGTGCGTGGCACCGAGGTAGAGCCGGCATGGCACTGACAATTCTCTGCGTGACGTTCGCCCTGCTGCTGCTGCTGGGCGTTCCGGTTGCCTTCTCGATCGGCCTTTCCTCGCTCGCGGCGATCCTGTACGAAGGCCTGCCGCTCGCGGTGGGCTTCCAGCAGATGATCTCCGGGATGAACCCGTTCTCGTTCCTGGCGATCCCGTTCTTCATCTTCGCGGGCGAGATCATGATGTACGGCGGCATCGCCGACCGCATCATCGCGCTGGCCAAGAGCCTGATGGGCCACGTGCGCGGCGGCCTGGGCATGAGCAACGTCGTGGCCTGCACGCTGTTCGGCGGTGTCTCCGGTTCGCCGGTGGCCGACGTCTCGGCGATGGGCGCGGTGCTGATCCCCCAAATGAAGAAGGAGGGCTACCACGCCGACTACGCGGTCAACGTGACGACGCACGCGTCCCTCGTGGGCGCGCTGATGCCGACCAGCCACAACCTGATCATCTTCGCGCTGGCCGCCAGTGGCAAGGCAAGCATCTCGACGCTGATCCTCGCGGGCATCATCCCCGCCATCCTGCTGACGCTGTGCAACCTCGGCGCGGCCTACTGGGTCGCGGTCAAACGTGGCTACCCGGCGGGTGAGTTCCCGGGCTGGGACATCGTCGCCAAGTCGTTCGCGCAAGCACTGCCGGGCCTCTTCGTCGTCGTGATCATCATCGCGGGCATCCTGTCGGGCGCGTTCACCGCCACCGAGTCGGCCGCCGTCGCCGTGCTGTGGGCCCTGTTGCTGACCGTCTTCGCGTACCGCACGCTGACGCTCGACCAGTTCATCCGCTCGGCTGCCAAGGCCGTGAAGACGACCGGTGTCGTGCTGCTGCTGATCGGCATCTCCTCGATGTTCGGTTACCTGATCGGCCTGTACGGCGTGGCGGAGATGACCGGCAATGCGCTGTCGCACCTGTCGGACAAGCCCTGGGTGATCTTCCTCTGCGTGAACGTGATCCTGTTCCTGCTGGGCACGTTCCTCGACATGGCCGCGACCATCCTGATCTGCACGCCGATCTTCCTGCCCATCTGCCAGCAGTTCGGCATGACGACGGAACAGTTCGGCATCGTGATGCTGATCAACTGCGCGCTGGGCCTGAACACCCCGCCGGTGGGCACCACGCAGTTCATCGGCTGCGCGATCGGTGGTGTGTCGGTGGGCACGGTGATGCGCACGATCTGGCCGTTCTACGGGGCGCTGATCCTGGCGCTGATGCTGGTCACGTATGTGCCTGGCTTCTCGATGTGGCTCCCGAACCTCATCCTGCACTGATCGCCCCGCACATGAAAAAGCCCGCTTCGAGCGGGCTTTTTCTTTGCTCGCGCGCGCGGCCTCAGAGGATCAGAAGCGCCCGGAAATCGTTGACGTTCGTGAACGTGGGCCCCGGCACCACCAGGTCGCCGAGGGGCTTGAAGAAGTTGTAGGCGTCGTTGCGGTCGAGGTGGTCGTCGGCCTTCACCCCGAGCGCGGTGGCGCGGGACAACGTGTCCGGGGTGACCACGGCACCGGCGTTGTCCTCGATGCCGTCGATGCCGTCGGTGTCGGCCGCCAGCACGAACACACCGGGTTCGCCCTGCAGCGCGATGGCGCAGCCGAGCAGGAACTCGGTGGCACGCCCGCCGCGGCCGCCCTTGGCCTTCACGGTGACGGTGGTCTCGCCGCCGCTCAGCACCACGCATGGTTTGGCGAATGGCTGGCCGCGCCGCGCGACGGCGCGGGCCAGGGCCGCATGCACCTTGCCCACCTCGCGGGACTCGCCCTCGATCTCGTCGGACAGGATGTGCGCGTCGAGCCCGGCCGACCGCGCGAGCGCCGCGGCGGCCTCGAGCGACTGCTGCGGCGTGGCGATCATGTGGACCACGTTGCCGTCGAAGCAGGCATCGCCCGGCTTCGGCGTCTCGAACGCACCCGACTCGAGGCCGGCGCGCGCGGCGGCCGGCACGTCGATGCCGTAGCGGTCGAGGATCGCGAGCGCGTCGGCACACGTGGTGGAGTCGGGCACGGTGGGCCCGCTGGCGATCACCTCCGGCGAGTCGCCGGGCACGTCGCTGATCAGCAGCGTGACCACGCGGGCCGGCTGGCACAGGGCCGCGAGCCGGCCGCCCTTGATGGCGGACAGGTGCTTGCGCACGCAGTTCATCTCGTCGATGGCCGCGCCGCTCTTGAGCAGCGCCTTGTTGATGGCCTGCTTGTCCTCGAGCGTGACGCCCTCGGCCGGCAGCGACAGCAGCGCGGAGCCGCCGCCGGAGATCAGGCACAGCACGAGGTCGTCGGCGGTGAGGCCCTTCGCGAGGTCGACGATGCGCGCGGCCGCGTCGCGGCCCGCGGCGTCGGGCACCGGGTGGGCGGCCTCGACGACCTCGATGCGTCCGGGGTTCGCCTTGTAGGCGGGCGGCACGTGGTCGTACCGCGTGACGACGAGGCCCGAGAGCGGGGCACCGGCCGGCCACAGCGCATCGACGGCCGCGGCCATCGCGCCCCCCGCCTTGCCGGCGCCGAGGACCAGCGTGCGGCCCTTCGGCGGCGCAGGCAGGTGGGGCGCGGTGACATCGGCCGGCAGGGCACGCGACACCGCGGCGTCGTACAGGGACCGGAGGAAGGCGACGGGTTCGGAGGCTGGCGCGGGCACGGTGTTCATGCCCCGCATTTTCGGTGGCTTGGGCGCGGCTGCCCACCCCTTTTTCGTCCTGGGCACATCGATTGCCGAGAATGACGCCATGCCCGATGCCAACGACGTCATCCTGGATCCCGACGACCTCGAGGCCAGGGCCTCCCGCGTGCTCTCCTTTGCGCTCGGCAACGGCGTGCTGTTCGTGCTGGCCGTCGACCCCGAGGTCTCGTTCGGGCGCGACGGCGTGGCCGACCCCGTGTGCTTCTTCTCCGGCGGACGGCTCATCGACCTCCCGAACGGCCTGGCGCTGAGCTGGCGCCACGATGGCGAGGTCGAGTGGTTCGGCGAACGCCCGCTGCTGCAACACGGACGCACCCATCGCCTGGACCTGGCGGAAGGCGTCGCCGAACGCGAGGCCGTGCTCGAGGACGCCGAAGGCCGGCAGACCCGCTGGCGAGAGACCCGGTTCGTGAGCCTCGCGCACGCCCACGCCGTGCAGCTGCGCTGGGAGCTGACCCCGCTGAACTGGTCGGGCGCCATCGTCGTGCGGTCCGTGCTCGACCTGCGCAAGCACCCGGTGGCCCACCCCGCCTGGGCGCAGGGCGGCGAGCCCGAGCAGGTGGAGAACCTGATGCCGTCCGACGGTCTTGCGGTGCGGGTGCGCCGGACGCCGGACGGCACGCCGTGGCGGGTCGACGTCACGCTGCGCACGTCGGGCGCGCCGGGCCGGCAGGCGGGGCGGTCCCACGAGATCGGGGGCAGCGACCAGCAGCACCACGTCGAGCTCGCCGAGCAGGCCTCGGTGTGCATCGACGTCGCGATGACGGTGACCGTCGACGACGGCGCCGCGCCGGTGTCACCGCCGGGCTTCGAGCCGGAGCTGGAACGCCACCGCGCCGCGTGGCAGTCGGTGTGGGAGCGGGTCTTCCTCGGCACGAGGGATGCGGCGCTGCAGCGGGCACTGCGGTTCAACGCGTTCCACCTGCTGCAGGCCGTGTCGCCGCGGTCGGTGGGGCGCGACGTGGGGCTGCCGGTGTGGTCGGCGACAGGCCGCGAGCCGGGCCACGAGGCCTGGGACGAGGCGCTCGCGCTGCCGTTCTACAGCCTGCACCTGCCGGCCCTCGCACGCGAGGTGATCCACCACCGCGCGCGGCGACTCACGGCGGAGGCGCCTCGGGCCTGGTGGTCGGCGGCCGCGTTCGGCCTGTGGCGGCATCACCTCTCGACCCGCGACACGGCCCTGCTCGGCGGGGCGTCGGGGGAACTGCTCGTGGCCTGCGCCAGGCGCTGGATGGGGATCGACGCGCAGGCGCGGTCGCTGCCGGCCGCATGGACGTTGCGGTGCGCTGCGCAGCTGCGCGACCACCTCGAGGCGGCGGCGTGGATGCGCCTGCGCGAACGCACGGCACTCTCCGACGCCGAGGTGGCCGCGTGGGACGAGGCGAGCCGGCAGGTTCCCGTGGTGTGGACCGGTGACGTGCTGGTGCTGCCGGAGGGCGATGGCCTCGACACGCTGACGCTGCTGCACCTGCTCGGCCCCGAGGAGTCCGGTGACCTGGTCGCCCACCTCGGCGGCGTGGCCGTTGCCGGCTGGTACCCGAGCACCGTGCGGCACCACGCGGCCCTGGCCGCAGGCCAGGGCCGGCTGGAAGGCGTGGCGCGGGCGGGCGCCCTCGCGGCGGTCGATCGGGCCGCGTCGTGGGCGGCGTTCCAGGGGGCCGTGCATGCGCCGCTGCGCGGGGCCGCGACGGTCGAGGACGGTCTGTCGTTCGGTTCGATGGGCGGGGTGTGGGACGTGCTGCAGCGGCACTACCTGGGCCTGTGGCCCGTGCGGGACGGGCTGCGCCTGGATCCGCACCCGCCCGAGGCCCTCGACGAGGTCGAGGTGCGGGTCGTGCTGGCGGGACACTGGGTGAACGCGCGGCTCGAGGGCCGCCGCCTCACGCTGCGGACCTCGCCCGGCGCCCCGCCGCTCGCGGTGTGGTTCGCCGGGGAGGTCCACGAGGTGGGGCCCGACTCGCACTGGTCGGTGCCGTGCCGCTGAGGGGCGGCACGGGCTGCTCGGTCAGAACTTCACGTCGAGCGCGGCGCGCAGCTCGCGCGGGGTGCCGTAGTACGAGTTCCACGTGGACAGGTGGTACGACTTGTCGAACGCGTTGTTCAGGTTCACCGACGCGCCCACGTTGCGGGTGATCTGGTAGCGCGCCATCAGGTCGACCACCGCATAGGCCTCCTGCGTGAAGCGCACGGGGATCGCCGCGGCGCCGCCGCCCGGGAACACCGAACGTTCGCTGTAGGTTTCGCTCTGCCAGCGCACGCCGCCGCCGAAGGTCAGGCCGTTGCCCACCGAGGCCAGCTTGTAGGTGGAGAACAGCTTGAAGGTGTTGGCGGGGATGGACGTGTCCAGCGGGCCGCCCTCACGCGTCTGCGCGAGGTTGCGTGCGAAGGCGGCGGACATCTGCCACGCGGGCGTCAGTGCGCCCGACACTTCGAGTTCGAAACCGCGCGACAGCGTGCCCGATTCGGCCCGGTACGCCGGCTTGTTCAGGTCACCCCCGACGTATTCGCCCGGGATCGCCACGCCGAAGTTGTCGAGCTGGATGCGGTAGATGGCCGCCGAGACGTTCAGCTGGTTGTCGAAGAAGGCGCCCTTGACGCCGGTCTCCCACGTGTTGCCCAGCACGGGATCGAGGTAGCTGCCGTCGACCGACTGGTGGTTCTGCGGCTTGAAGATGCTGGTGTAGCTCGCGTAGGCCGACCAGTGCGGGCTGAAGTCGTAGACCACGCCGGCGAACGGCGTGATCTCGCCGCTTTCGGCGCGCGAGGAGCTGTCGTACATCACGCCGGCGGGGTCCACGTACGACACGTTGTTGCGCCAGTCGCTGACGCGGGCGCCGAGGATGACCGACAGCTCGTCGGCCGGCTTCAGGCGTGCGGCGGCGAAGGCGCTCGTGAGGCGTTCGCTGAAGCTCTGCGTGCCACGCGGCGCGTAGACCGGTGCCGCCGGCGTGTCGCCATCCCAGGTGGAGATGTCGGGGATGGGGGTCACGGCCCAGCCGGGGAAGTCCGGCGCGACGTCCTGCGTGCGCGACGTGCTCGCGCCCACGACCAGCTCGTGCTTGCGGCCGAAGGCCTCGAACGGGCCGGTGGCGCGCACGTCGAACGTCTCCTGCACCGGCGTGCCTTCCCAGCCGGACCCGTACAGAGAGATGCCGCTGCCGGTGCCGGGGACGACGTTGCCGCCAGCGGCGTAGCCGAGGCGTTCGTCGTAGTCGCTCTCGGAGCGGATGGCCGTGCCCTTGACCGACCAGCCCGATTCGAAGCGGTGTTCGAGCGAGGCGAACACCGAGCTGTTGTGGCGCTCGGAGTAGCCCCAGTTCGCGGCGGCCGAATCGGAGCGCGCCCAGTGGACGAGCGAACCGTCGCTCGCGAAGAGGGGGCGCCCGCCCCGGGCGTGGCCGGTGGCGTCGTGGTGCTGGATCGACACGCCGGCGGTCACCAGCGTGTCGGGCGTCACGTCGGCCTCGATGATGCCGTAGAGGACCTTGCGCTTCTCGTTCAGGCGGTCGATGTACGAGTCGTTGTCCTGCACGGCGGCGACGGCGCGGCCGCGCAACGTGCCGGCCTCGTTGATCGCGCCCGACACGTCCGCCTCGCCGCGGTAGTGGTTCCACGAGCCGACCTCGACGCGGCCGGAGGCCTGGAAGGCCGCCGTGGGCTTCTTGCGGACGAGGTTGATGGAGGCGCCCGGCGAGCCGATGCCGTTCATCAGGCCCGAGGCGCCCCGCACGACTTCGACGCGGTCGAAGATCACGAGGTCGTAGGTCTGGAAGATGCTGCTGTAGTTGCTGTAGTTCTGGCCCACGCCGTCGAGCAGGTAGTTCTCCACCGCGAAACCGCGCGAGTAGATCGTGCTCGAGTCGGAGCCGGCGTTGCCGCCCTGGCTGACGGTCAGGCCGGCCACGTTCTGCACCACCTCCATCATCTGCGTGAGGCCCTGGTCCTCGATGCGCTGGCGGGTGACGACGGTGACGGACTGGGGCGTCTCGCGCAGCGACAGGTTGAGGCCGGTGGACGCGCTCGTCGCGCCGGTGGTGTACGAGCCGGTGCCTTCCGTGGTGGCCTCCAGCGTGGCCTGGCTTCGCACCTTGATGACCGGCAGGGCGGCTTCGCCGCTGGCACCCACGGTGGCGGCCGCGGCGACAGGCGCCTTCACGAGGGCATAGCCGCCGCCCGGCTGCTCCGCGACCGAGAGGCCCGAGCCGGCGAGGATCCGGTCCAGGCCGTCGCGCACGCCGTAGCTGCCCGACAGACCGGCGCTGCGCTTGCCAGCGGTGAGCTGGCCGTCGATGGTCAGCGGCACACCCACGGCGGCGGCGAAGCGGGTCAGCACGTCGTCGAGCGGGCCGGCCGGGATCTCGTGGTGCACCGGGGCCTGGGCACTCGCCTGGGCGTGGGCGGCGGTCGCCGTGGCGCCGAGGCCCAGCGACAGGCAGGCCAGCAGCACGGCCCGGCTGAGGCGGGAAGGGGAAAACGTCGGGGCCACGGGGGCGCTCGGGGTGGGCATGGGAACTTCCTCGGGGATGTGGATCAGGTGGCCACTGGCGGCCTCTTCCTGTTTCCCGGACGAGAAAGGGAAAGTGCTACGGCCCGAGCGAAAAAAATCAGCGGGCGGAGACGGTCACCCAGTAGCGCGAGGCCTGCTGCACCTGGATCGGCAGCACCCGGGCCAGCGACGCGAGCACGCCGTCGGTGTCGTCGAGGGGGTACACGCCCGAGACGACCAGCTCGGCGACGGCCGGGTCGCAGCGCAGCACGCCGCCGCGGTGGCGGGACAGCTCCGCGATCACGTCGGCCAGTCGCCACCGCTGCACCACGAGCAGCCCGCGCTCCCACGCGGTGGACAGCGGGTCGGCGGCGTGGGGACCGTCGACGTGGTGGGTGGTGAAGCTCGCCTGCTGTCCGGCGCTCAGCCGCAGCACCGCGGCGGGCAGGCCATCCGCCGTGACCTCGACCGCGCCCTCGAACACCTGGGCGATCGCGGCCTCGGCCGTGCGCCGGACGCTGAAGCGGGTGCCCAGTGCGTGCACCCGTCCTTCGCGGGTCTCGACGATGAAGGGGCGCGACGTGTCGTGCGCCGTGGTGACGAGCAGTTCGCCCGCGTGCAGGCGCAGGCGGCGTTCGCGGGCGTCGAAGTGCACGTCGGCAGCGGTGCCGGAGTTCATCGCGACCCGGGTGCCGTCGGGCAGGGACAGGTGCCGGCGTTCACCGGGGCCGGTGCGCAGGTCGGCGAGGGCCGTGCGCCAAGGCGGCGTGTCCATCGTGAGGCCCGCGAGCCCGCCCGTGGCCGCCAGCAGCCCGAGGCCGCCCAGCACCTTGCGCCGGGACGGTGTCCGGTCCGCCCTGGCGCCGCGGCGCAGCACCGAACTCGCGACCACGCCGGGCGCGGCGTGCAGGCGCTGGCCCATCTGCTGCACCTGCTGCCAGGCGCGCTCGTGTTCGGGCTTCGCGGCGCGCCAGCGCTCGAAGGCGTCCTGCTCCTGCGGCGTGACCTCGCCGGACCAGAGCGTGACCTGCCACTCGAGCGCGGCCGCGTCGGCCGCCGAGGGGGCGGTCTTCAATGCGTGTCGCTCCCGAGCACCGCGAAGCAGGCCGTCACGGCCTTGAGCATGTGCTTGCGCACGGTGGCGATCGCGATGCCCAGCTGCTCGGCGATGGCGCTGTAGGTGAGGCCGTCGAACTGCGAGAGCAGGAACGTCTCGCGTACCTTGGGCGCGAGCGCATCGAGGGCCGCGTCGATGCGGGTCAGCGTCTCCAGCACGAGCGCGCGCTCCTCGACGGAGGGCGCGAGCGCGGGCGGCTGGTGCACGAGCATTTCGAGGTAGGCCTGTTCGATGACACGCCGGCGGTGCTGGTCCACGACCAGGCCCTTGGCGATCTGCATCAGGTGCGCGCGGGACTGGTCCGGCGGTGGCGTGCGCCCGGACACCAGCACGCGCAGGTACGTGTCGTGCGCGAGGTCGGCCGCGTTGTCGGAACACCCCAGCCGCTTGCGCAACCACCCGTACAGCCAGCCGTGGTGGTGGCTGTAGAGCGAATGGACTTCGTGGGACGGGGCGAGCTCGACGGCCGGCATGGCGAACTGCAGTAATGAGAACGTTTCTCATTATAGAGTGCCAATCCCGGACGGGACGGAGCTGTCTGTGCGGAGCCACACCCGGTCATCGCGGATCGCAAGGCCAGAAAGCAGAAAGCCCCGGGCATTTGCATGCACGGGGCTTTCTGGGCGATCTTGGTGGCCAAGGGCGGAATCGAACCACCGACACGCGGATTTTCAATCCGCTGCTCTACCAACTGAGCTACTTGGCCGCGAGCCTGAGAGTATAGCCTGAAAAATGGTCGTGGCGGAAGAGGCTCGTTTCAGAGCGTGCCGTTTCGCTTGTTGCGGGTCAGGTCGACCCCCAGCTGCTTGAGCTTGCGGTAGAGGTGGGTGCGCTCGAGGCCGGTCTTCTCGGCCACGCGGGTCATGCTGCCGTTTTCCTTCGAGAGGTGGAATTCGAAATAGCTTTTCTCGAAGGCGTCGCGGGCCTCGCGCAGCGGGCGGTCCAGCTCGAAGAGCTGTTCGCTCTGCGGACCGAGCGGCATCGCGGCGAGCGGCAGCGAGTTCGCGGGGATCATCGTGGTCTCGATGGTCATGAGGCCGTCCGGGCGCAGGGCCACGGGTTGCGGGCTCGCGGGGCCCGGCTGCGGGCGCGGCGCGGGCTTGGCCAGCGCCTGCTCGACGGCCCGCAGCAGCTTCTGCAGCGTGATGGGCTTTTCCAGGAATGCGATGGCGCCCACCTTCGTGGCCTCGACCGCGGTGTCGATGGTGCCGTGGCCGGACATCATGATGACGGGCATGGTGAGCTGCGAGGTGGCGCCCCATTCCTTCAGCAGCGTGATGCCGTCGACGTCGGGCATCCAGATGTCGAGGAGCACGAGGTCGGGGCGAACGCGCTCGCGGCAGGCCCGGGCCTGCGCTGCGTTTTCAGCCAACTCGACGCTGTGACCCTCGTCGGTCAGGATCTCCGAAAGCAGGGCGCGGATGCCCAGTTCGTCATCAACAACAAGAATGGTGGCCATGGGTCCTCGATGCGCCCGGCGTCAAGCGGTTGCAAGCACAGCGGGGGGGCTGTCTGCCGGCGCCAATTTTGAAAATGATATCGAAACTTGGGCACCGGCAATACCCTGCCCTGCCTCCGCCTCGCCCGGGAGGTTCGCGAGCCGGATCCGTGCCCCGTGTTCGTCGACGATCTTCTTCACCACCGCGAGCCCGAGGCCCGTGCCCTTGCTCTTCGTGGTGACGTACGGTTCGAAGGCCCGTTTGAGCACCTTCTCCGGGAAACCGGCGCCATTGTCCAGCACCTGGAGGCGCACGGCGCGCACTTCGCCCTGCTCGTTGCGCGCGACCTCGGTGCGCAGGCGCACGTGGCCGTCGGCCCGGTCGTTGACGGCGTCCAGCGCGTTCTGCACGAGGTTGTGGATCACCTGCCGCAGCTGCGTGGTGTCGCCCACGATGAGGGGCAGGCCCTGTGTCAGTTCGGCCTTCAGCCGGCCCGACTCCTGCGCGGTGGCGTAGAGGCCCAGCACCTCGCTCGCGAGCGCGTTCAGGTCGAGCGACTGCAGCCGGGCCGACGGCAGCCGCGCGTAGTCGCGGAACTCGTTGACCAGCGTCTTCATCGCCTGCACCTGGTTGACGATGGTGCCCACCGACCGCACGAGCATCGCCTGGTCGGTGCCCTCGAGCTTCGATTCCAGCTTGTGCTGCAGGCGCTCGGCCGACAGCTGGATGGGCGTGAGCGGGTTCTTGATCTCGTGCGCGAGGCGGCGTGCCACCTCGCTCCAGGCCTCGGCGCGCTGCGCGGACACCACCTCGGTGATGTCGTCGAACACCATCAGCCGGCCCGCGTGCGGCATGGCCGCGCCCCGCACGAGCAGCGTGACCTTGTCGCGCTCCATGCCGTGGACGGTGGGGGTCTGCAGGTCGAACGCGTCCTGCCAGTGGTCGCGTTCGCCGGCCTCCGGGCTCGTGCGGTGCAGGTCGAAGCGCTGCTGCACGGCCGCGGCGAAGTCCTCGAGGCCCGGCACCTCGCCCAGCGGCCGCCCGCGGTAGGCCGACAGCGGCAGGCGCAGGATGCGCGTGGCGCCGGGGTTCACCGTGTCGATGCGGCCCTCGCGGTCGAACACGATCACGCCGGCGGTCAGGTTGTCCAGGATGGTCTGCAGGTTCGTGCGGGCGGACTCCAGCTGCGACAGGCTGCGTTGCACGAGCGAGCGCGCGTCCGACAGCTGCCCCGTCATGTCCGCGAACGAGCGCGTGAGGCCGCTCAGTTCGTCGCTGGCGGCCAGCACCTGCTTCGGGGTCAGGTCGCCGCGGGACACCTGCCGGACGCCGTCGGCCAGCACGAGCAGCGGCCGCGCGAGCTGGTTGCCGAGCGTGACGGCGAGCAGCAGCGCGCCGAACACGGCGAGGATCAGCGTCAGCGTGAGCGTGCCGATGTACATGCGGCGCAAGCCGTTGCGTGCGAGCGCGCGGGCCTGGTACTCGCGGTACGCGGCCTGCACCGACAGCGCGTTGGCCACCACCTGGCTCGGCAGCAGCTGCGTCACCATCAGGAAGCGGTCCTGTGCGTTCAGCGAGAAGCTGCTGTTGGGCATGTACGCCAGCGCCCGGATGCGGGCCTCCGACGTGGTCGACGGGTTGTCCTCGTCGAGCCCTTCGAGCTGGCCCACCACGCGCGACGTGCGCGCCGCGCGCAGCTGCGCCGTCGTGGGCCGCTCGGGGGCGAAACGGGCGGTGCGGCCCGTGGTGGCCAGCACCTGGCCGCTGGACCCGAGCAGCGTCACCTCCTGCGCCGACAGCTGCTCGCGCAGCCGCTCCAGCGCGATGGGCTGCACGGTCTGCGACGTGTCGGTGAGCCGCTCGGCGGCCAGCCGCGTCTTGGTGGCCAGGTCGTTGACCTGCGTGTCGAGCGTGCCGCGGCCGAGGCTCAGGCCGGCCTCGAGCGCTCCCTCCACCTTCAGGTCGAACCAGGACTCGATGCTGCGCGCCACGAACTGGTACGACACCGTGTAGATCAGCAGCCCCGGCAACACGCCCACCATCGCGAACACGAGCGCGAGCCGCATCAGCAGCCGGCTGCCGAACTTGCCGCGCCGCACGCGCAGCAGCAGGCGCACGCCGGCGATCAGGATCACGAGGGTGAGCAGGCCCGCCACGACCACGTTCACCCAGAACAGCCAGACGTAGTGCTGCTCGTAGAGGCCGCGGCTGTTCGTGGCGATCGACAGCAGGAACACCAGCACGAGGCCGGTCCCGATCACGGCGACCAGCGAGATGATCCACGCCCACCGGGATGCCTTGCTCATGGGGTCGGGCTGGATCGTCAATTCAGGCGACGCATGCGATCGGCGCGCAGGGACCAGTCGGCCTGCCCGCCGATGCCGATCTGCATCGGCCGGGGCATCTGGCTCGTGTCGAGTTCGTAGCGGAACTCGACGTAGTACCCGTCGCCCTCCAGCTGGGACGGCTCGGCGATCTTCCAGTTGACCGAGCTGCTGAGCGACGCGAGCGCGTCGGCCAGGTTGTCGTGGTTCTGGTTCAGGCCGCCGAACGTGACCCGGTACTTCCGCGTGAGCGGCTGGTAAGCCAGGCGCCAGGTGCGGGTGGCGTCGTTGACGCGCTTGTCACGCCAGTACCAGCGGTCCCGGAAGACGTTCGCCTCGGCGACGAACACGAGCGGCACGCCCTTCTGCAGCGCGTCCTCCACGCTCTTGGGAAGCTCGAACTTGGCCGAGAACGTGAGTTGCAGGCCGTCGTCGTTCCGGGCCAGCTCGAAGGTGGTCAGGTTGACCCCGCCCTCGGCCCGGGCCGCACCGGCGCCCACCAGCAGCACCAGCGCCAGCGCCCACAGGGCGGTCGCTGCGGCAACGCGCAGGCCGCCCGGCCGGCGCGAGGCGCCGTGGCGGAACCACCGTGAGAAGAAGGGCCAGAGGATCCGGTGCACGCGAGCGGGTCAGGACAAGGGTTTGGTCAGCAGGGCGTAATAGAAGCCGTCGGGTGACGCACCGGATTCGGGCGTGGCACCGTCTCCGTGATTGTCGGGCCGTGGCAGCAGGTGGCCGGGAGAAGGTGGCCGGCCCACAAGGCTGAGGCCGCCCTGGCGTTGCAAAAAAGCGTCGATTCCGGCCTCGCCCTCGGCCTTGAACACCGAACAGGTGCAGTAGACGAGCCGGCCCCCCGGCTTGAGCAGCGGCCACAGGGCATCCAGGATGGCCGCCTGGGTCTCGGCCAGCGCCGGGATGTCGGTCGGACGGCGCAGCCAGCGCACGTCGGGGTGGCGGCGCACGATGCCCGAGGCGCTGCACGGGGCGTCGAGCAGGATGGCATCGAACGGCCGGCCGTCCCACCAGGTGTCGGGTGTGCGGGCGTCGGCGGCGGCGGTGCGGGCCGACAGGCCCAGGCGGCCGAGGGTGTCGTCGACCCGGCGCAGGCGCTCGGGGTCGCTGTCGAGGGCCAGCACGTCCAGGTCGGCCAGCTCCAGCAGGTGGGCGGTCTTGCCGCCCGGGGCGGCGCAGGCGTCGAGCACCCGCGCCCCGGCCGGCAGGCCGTCGCCGATCACAAGGGGTGCGGCCAGCTGGGCGGCCGCGTCCTGCACGGAGACGTCGCCGTCGGCGAAACCCGGCAGATCGTTCACGGGCGCGGGCCGGGCGAGCCGCACGGCGTGCGGGCCCACCACGGTGCCCGCGAGGCCGGCCGCGGCCAGCCGCTCGACGTAGGCGGCGGCGGTCGACCGGCGGGCGTTCACCCGGAGGGTCATCGGCGGGTGGTCGTTGTCGGCGGCCAGCACGTCGCGCCACGCCGCGGGCCAGTCGGCGCGCAGCCGCTCGATCCACCACTGCGGATGGTTCAGCGCGGCGACGGGGTCCTTCTGGACGACCTCGACCACGGCCGCCATGTCCCGCAGGAAGCGGCGCAGCACCGCGTTGACGAACGGCGCGCTGGCCTTGGCGGATTGTTTCGCGGCCTCGACGGCCTGGTTCACGAGGGTGTGCGGGGCGTACTGGGCGCCGGTGCTGTCGCCGGGCCACAGCAGCGCGAGGGCGGTGGTCAGCAGGGCGTCGACGTTCGGCGGCGGCGCCTTCGGCGCGAGAAAGCGGCGCGCGGCCTGGGCGCTGCCCAGCCGGCGCAGCACCTGGAAGGTCAGCGCCTGGGTTCCCGGTCGAGCGGCGGGCGGGCAGCGGTCCAGCACGTCGTTCAACGAACGGCCGGCGCGCACCGCCTGCAGCGCGGCGGCGGTGTGCCCGAGCAGGGTGGAAAGGGGCAAGGAAGGGATGTTCACCTGGCGAGTCTATCGGCCCGGACTGTGCGCCGAGACCCCGCCGGGGCACGAAGCGGCCGGGGCGGTCACAATCCGGGGCTCAGAAGCCCGAGGAACGAGCCATGTCCGGCGAACCCACCGCCCCCATCTTCCGCAGCGAGGCCGAGCTGGCGCAGCTCAGCGCCTCCGAGCGCATCCGCTACCGCCTGGTCGGCGCCGACTGCCGCTACCACGCGAACGACAACATCGCGGCGTTCATCCGTCCGGGCGAGATGGACGAGCTGCGCACCGAGGTCGAGGCGAAGATGCAGGAGGTGCTCAAGGCCCTCGTGATCGACACCGAGAGCGACCACAACACGAACGAGACCGCCCGCCGCGTCGCGAAGATGTTCCTGACCGAGGTGTTCGCCGGCCGCTACGTGCCCATGCCCCTCGTCACCGAGTTCCCGAACGCCGAGCGCCTGAACGAGCTGATGATCGTGGGCCCGGTCACCGTGCGCAGCGCCTGCTCGCACCACCTGTGCCCGATCATGGGCAAGGTGTGGATCGGCATCCTGCCGAACGAACACTCGAACCTGATCGGCCTGTCGAAGTACGCCCGCATCTGCGACTGGATCATGAGCCGCCCGCAGATCCAGGAGGAGGCGGTGACGATGCTCGCGAACGAGCTGCAGGAGCGGGTCAAGCCCGACGGCCTGGCCATCGTGATGGAGGCCGACCACTTCTGCATGCAGTGGCGCGGCGTCAAGGACATCGACTCGAAGATGATCAACAGCGTCATGCGCGGCGCGTTCCTGAAGGACGCGAACCTGCGCCGCGAGTTCCTCTCGCTGATCGGCCAGCGGAACTGACGACCCCTTCACCGAAAGGACCGAACGCCATGCTGGTACGTCTGATGTACGCGAGCCGCGCGAGCGGCGCCATCGACCAGGACACGCTCGCCGCGATCCTGAGGAAGTCCAAGGCCCACAACCCGACGGTGGGGGTCACGGGCGCGCTGATGCTGTGCCCGGCGTCCGGTGTGTTCCTGCAGGTGCTGGAGGGCGGGCGTGCGGCGGTGAACACGCTCTACAACCGCATCGTCGCCGACACGCGGCACCGCGACGTGATGCTGCTCAGCTACGAGGAGATCGACGAACGCCGCTTCGCGGTGTGGTCGATGGGCCAGGTGAACATGCAGCGCCTGAATCCGGCGCTGCTGCTGAAGTACTCGGAGACGGCCACGCTGGACCCGTACGCGGTGTCGGCGCGCGCGTCGATGGCTCTGTTCGACGAACTGGTGGCCACAGCCTCCATCGTCGGCCAGGGCTAGATCGGTTCGTCCGGCGGTTCGACGAAGTGCCGGGCCAGCTCCGGCGGCATCGGGCAGTCGAGCAGCGCGCCGGTGAGGCGCAGCGCGTCGGCCGCATCGGGGTCCAGCCGGCGCGACGGGCTCAGCGACAGGGCCTGGTCGATCCAGGCCCGCACGATGGCCGGGCGCAGCATCCACGGCACGGCCTGCACCTCGGCCAGCGCGTTGACGAAGCCGTCGGCGTCGGGCGGCACGCACGGCGGCAGCTCGTGCGCGGAGATCCACGGCGACATCACCGCGAGGTACCAGCCCTGCCCCGTGGCCGGGTCGCCCGCGGGCACGAGGCGCGACAGGAAGGCCGTCACGCGGCCCACTTCACGCAGCGTGTGCAGCGACAGGTCGGCCATGTCGTTGTGGGCGGCCGGTGCCGCGGCGCGTGGCATCGCCTCGCCCAGCACCTGCCGCAGCGCGAGCCAGTGCAGGCGGTCGATGGGACGGATCTGACCGTCGGCGGCCATCACGCGGCGCGCCGCCTCGACGAGCGACTGGCGGTCGCCGAGCGGGCCGCCGGCCAGGCGCTGCAGCAGGCGCTCGAGCCACGGCAGGCGCGAGGCGCGCGAGAGGTGTTTCGTGGTGTCGCGCAGCGCCTTGGCGGTGCTGAGCCCGCGCGTCTCGTCCTGCCAGGCGCGGCGTTCCCGCTGGCTGCCGGGGGTCAGCAGCAGCGCGAGCACCGCGGCGCGCAGCTCACCCGGACCGTGCACGCGCGACAGCGTGGCGAACGCCTCGCGTTCGTCGTCGCCCATCACGGCGCGGGGGAGGTGGAGGGACGTGTCGGCCATGGGATGGTCAGGGCGTGCGCGGCGTGCCGCTCACCGGCGCGGGCAGCACGGCGGCGTCCCGGAAACCGAAGAGGCTCGACAGCACCCGGGTGGGGAACTGCTGGACGGCCGCGTTGTAGTCGGCCACTGCATCGTTGAACATCTGGCGCGCGAAGCCGAGGCGGCCTTCGGCGCCGAGGAGGTCGTCACGGGCGGCCGCCATCGCGGGGGCCAGCTTGAGCTCGGGGCGGCCGTCGATGGCCTGTTGCAGGCGGCGACACGCGTCCTCGAGCACCTGCTCGGCCATCGCGAGGCTCACCATCGGGCCGGACACGCCGGGGTGCGCCCGCGCGAGGTCGAGCGCCGCGTGGGCCTGGTGGCGCGCGGCCACGGCGGCGTCGGCCACTTCCGGGTCGATCTCCGGGTCGGCACGCGCCGCGTCGGCCAACTGGGGAATCAGCTCGTGGCGGCGGCGCAGCTGGGCCTCCAGCTGCGAGAAGGCCGTGCGCATCACGTTGCGGAGGGACATCAGGCGGTTGTAGGCCCCGACCGCCCAGAACACCAGCACCGCCGCGACGATGGCCGCCGCGATCCCCGAGGAAGTCATGGCATCAGGCCCAGGCGGTCGGTGTCGGCGAACTCGGGCTGGCCGCTCTCGCGCCAGCCCTTGTGGCCGCGGCGGCGCAGCGCGCAGGCCGGGCACTGGCCACAGCCGTAGCCCCACTCGTGGCGCTGCGTGCGGTCGCCGAGGTAGCAGGTGTGGGTGTGTTCGACGATCAGGTCGTTGAGGGCCTCGCCGCCCAGGTCGGCGCTGAAGGCCCAGGTCTGCGCCTTGTCGAGCCACATCAGCGGCGTCTCGACGGTCATCTTCGTGTCCATGCCGAGGCTGATGGCCACCTGCAGCGCCTTGAGCGTGTTGTCGCGGCAGTCCGGGTAGCCGGAGAAGTCGGTCTCGCACATGCCGCCCACCAGCACGTTCAGGCCGCGGCGGTAGGCCACGGTGGCGGCGAACGTGAAGAACAGCAGGTTGCGGCCCGGCACGAAGGTGTTGGGCAGCCCGCTGTTCGTCATCTCGAGTTCGCGCTCGGACGTGAGCGCGGTGTCGGAGATCTGGCCCAGCAGGGACAGGTCGAGCAGGTGGTCGTCACCCAGGCGCGCGGCCCAGCGCGGGAAACCCGCGGCGATCTGCTCGCGCACCGCGGTGCGGCACCGGAGCTCGACCGCGTGGCGCTGACCGTAGTCGAAACCGATGGTCTCGACGTGGTCGTGGTGTTCGAGTGCCCACGCGAGGCAGGCCGTGGAGTCCTGCCCGCCCGAGAAGAGCACGAGCGCCCGGCGCGAGGGTTTCATTGCCGCACTTCACCCTGGCCCAGCACCACCCACTTCATCGACGTGAGGCCTTCGAGGCCCACCGGCCCGCGGGCGTGGAACTTGTCGGTGCTGATGCCGATCTCGGCACCCAGGCCGTACTCGAAGCCGTCGGCGAACCGGGTGCTGGCGTTGACCATCACGCTCGCGGAGTCCACCTCGCGCAGGAAGCGCATCGCGTTCGAGTGGTGTTCGGTGAGGATGGCGTCGGTGTGGTGCGAGCCGTAGCGGTTGACGTGGGCGATGGCCTCGTCGATGCCCGACACCACCTTCACGCTGATGATGGCCGCGAGGTACTCCTCGGACCAGTCCTGCTCGGTGGCGGCCACGACGTTCGCGCCCGGCACCTTCGACAGCAGCGCGACGGACGCCGCGTCGCCGCGCATCTCGACGCCCTTGGCCGCGAACACGGCGCCGATGCGCGGCAGGAACGCGGCCGCGACGGCCTCGTGCACGAGCAGCGACTCGGTGGCGTTGCAGGGGCTGTACTTCTGCGTCTTCGCGTTGTCGGTGACCTTGACCGCGAGGTCGAGGTCGGCCGTGGCGTCGACGAAGGTGTGGCAGTTGCCGTCGAGGTGCTTGATCACCGGCACCTTGGCCTCGCGGCTGATGCGTTCGATCAGGCTCTTGCCGCCGCGCGGGATGATCACGTCGACCGACTCGGGCGAGGCGATGAGGAAGCCCACCGCGGCGCGGTCGGTGGTCTGAACCAGCTGCACGCCGTCGCGCGGCAGGCCCGCCTCGTCGAGCGCGGCCTGCACGAGCTTCCACAGCGCGAGGTTCGAGTGGATGGCCTCCGAGCCGCCGCGCAGGATGCAGGCGTTGCCGCTCTTGATGGCGAGCGACGCGGCCTCGATGGTCACGTTCGGGCGGCTCTCGTAGATCATGCCGAACACACCGAGCGGCACACGCATCTGGCCCACGCTGATGCCCGTGGGGCGGCGGCGCAGGTTCGTGATCTCGCCCACCGGGTCGGGCATGGCGGCGATCTGGTCGCAGCCCTCCGCGACGGTGGCCAGCACCTTCGGCGTGAGACGCAGCCGGTCCACCAGCGGCGCGGCCAGGCCGGCGGCCTCGGCGGCGGCGATGTCACGGGCGTTGGCCTCGGCCAGCGGGGCGGAATCGCCGCGCAGCAGACGGGCGAGGGCCCGCAGCGCCTCGTTCTTCGAGGCGGTGGAGGCGGCGGCCATCTTCGTGGCGGCGGCGCGGGCCGCCGCGCCCATGTGGGCGATGGTGGCCTGGAGATCGGTGGAGGTCATCCCCGCATTGTCCCAAAAACAGGGGCCCGGCGGGGAATCAGGGCGCTGCAGCTTCGGCCTGGACGATGATCCGGACCCGGTCCTCCACGAAGGGCCAGCCGTAGGTCATGCCGAACTCGCTGCGGCGCAGTTCCCCCTCGAAGTCGCCACCGCACACCTCGCGGGTGGATTCGGGTGGTGAGTAGCAGCCGAACCGGACGGCGTGGAGGGTGAAGGACGTCGACTTGTCGCGCAGCGTCAGCTCCCCGTCCAGGGCCACGAGGCGGCCGCCCTCGGTGCGGAACTTCCGGGACACGTAGTACGCCTTCGGGTAGTCCTTCGACGCGAAGAAGTACTCACCTCGCAGGATGCCGTCGAGCGGCAGCACCCCGCTCGTGACCGAGGCGGTGCTCACCGTGACCGACAGCTCGCCGGCACCCGTCGCGCGGTCGTACCGCAACTGGCCCTCCACGTCGTCGAAGCGCCCGCGGTGGGTGGACGTGCCGAAGTGCTTCACCTCCCACCACACCCGAGTGTGCTGTGGGTCGAGTTGCCAGGGCAGGCTTTGTGCTTGGGCGGCGCAGGCGGGGCCCAACCCCACCAAAAGGGCGACGAAGAAGGCCTTTTCACGTCGGCGGCGGTCGAGATAATGGGAAACGAATGACATGACACGGCTCGAAAGGCCATCGATGACCGAATTTACGTCACCTGGGGTGTCGGTGGGAGACCGCGACGGTGACCCGGAGCGTCGGGTGCGCGAGGCCCGGACCGAGCTGTTGTACCGCCGCTCGCAGATGGTGAACTGGGCGGGTGCGGGGTTCGCGCTGCTGCTGGCCGTGGGCCTGCTGCCGTACGTGTCCGCCACGGGCGTCTGGGCCTGGGTGGCGCTCCGCTTCCTCGTGTCGGCGGCCCGCCTGGCGCTCAACCTGCAGTACCGCGCCTCGGACGACCAGGGCCGCCCGTTCTGGGACCACGCCTTCGTGGTGGGCCTGGGCGTGGACGGCTTCGCGTGGGCGGTCATCGGGCTCTGGGTGATCCCGCTCGACCTGCCCACCGTCTCGGTGCTGATGCTGACCGCCATCGTGGGCGTCGCGTCCGTCGGCATCTTCGTGCTGCAGTCGAGCTTCCGGGCGTCGGCCACCTTCGTGGTCTCGATGCTGTTGCCGCTCGTGCTGCTGGCGCTGTGGATGGGCGACCGCTCGGGCCGGTTCATCAGCGCCGGACTGACGGTCTACCTCGTGCTGCTGCTGATCGAGACCCGGTACTCGGAGCGCCGCATCCACGAACTGCTGCGCCTGCGTTTCGTGACCGACCGCATCGCCGAGGAGCGGGCCGAGGCGCTGCGGCTGGCGCAGCGCCAGGGGGTCGTCAAGGACCAGTTCCTCGCCACCATGAGCCACGAGATGCGCACGCCGCTGCACGGCATCCTCGGCCTCACGCGCGCGCTGCGCGAGCAGCAGCCCGACACGCCGCAGCTCGCCCTCGTCGAACGGGCGGGCGAGCACCTGCTGCGGCTCATCAACGACGCGCTCGACTTCTCGAAGCTCGAAGCCGGCGAGGTGCGGCTCGCCCCGCAGACCTTCGACCTGACGGCGCTGATCGACGACGTCGTGTCGCTCTCGATGCTGCCGGCCAGCGAGGCGGGCCTGCTGCTCGAGGCGCGCCTGCACCTGCCGCGCCCGTGCCTCGTCGTGGGCGACCCGGCGCGGCTGCGGCAGATCCTGCACAACCTGGTCGGCAACGCCGTGAAGTTCACCGAGACGGGCCGCATCACCGTGGTGGCCAAGCACAACGCCGAGGCGGGCCGGGCGCGCATCGCGGTGCACGACACGGGGGTGGGCATCGCGCCCGAGCACCTGTCGGTGATCTTCGACGCGTTCCACCAGGCCGACGGCACGTTCACGCGGCGCTTCGCCGGCACGGGCCTCGGCCTGACCATCGCCCGCGAACTCGCCCGCGCGATGGGCGGGGACCTGCTGGTGACGAGCCAGGTGGGCAAGGGGTCGGTGTTCACGCTGAAGCTCGACCTGCCGCACCCGCCGGTGGATGTGCCCCTCGGCGATGCGTCATCGCCTCCGCCGCCACGTCCCGTGGCCCTGGGTGGCCGTGTGCTGCTGGCCGAGGACAACCCCGTCAACGCGCTCGTGGCCGAGGCGCTGCTGCAGAAGCTCGGGATCGACGTGACCGTGGTGGAGGACGGCGCCCAGGCCGTCGAGGCGTTCCGCAGCGGCCGTCCCGACCTCGTGCTGCTCGACTGCCAGATGCCGGTGATGGACGGCCTGGAAGCCGCCCGGCGCATCCGCGCGCTGGAGACGGCCGAAGGCTGGCCGCGCACGCCGATGGTGGCGCTGACCGCCAATGCCTTCGAGGGCGACCGCGCCGACAGCCTGGCCGCCGGCATGGACGATCACCTCGCGAAGCCCTTCAAGGACGAAGACCTCGCCAGGGTGCTGGCGAGGTACTTGCCGGGGAAGTGAGCGGTCAGGCGAGCAAAGCGAAGCCGCCCATCAAGCCACACGCGAGCCCGGGTTTCCCGGGCGACCCGTGGCGCCCCCCGGGGGCAGGAGCCCGAAGGGCGACTGGGGGGCTCACTGTTTGACGGCTTCGACCTGGATCAGCAGGCGCACGTCGTCCGGGATGCCCGGCAGGCCGTACTTCACGCCGTACTCGCTGCGCTTGATGGTCGTCTCGAAGTCACCACCGCACACCTCGCGCTTGAGCATCGGGTTCGTGTAGCAGTTGAAGTTCGACGCGGTCAGCGTGACCGGCTGGGTCACGCCCGCCAGGGTCAGCGTGCCGGCGACGGACTTGACCTTGTCGCCGTCGAACGTGAGCTTGTCGCCCGTGAACTTGGCCGTCGGGTGCGCTTCGACGTTGAAGAAGTCCTTGCTCTTCAGGTGGCCGTCGAACGGGCCCACGCCGGTGTTGATCGACGCGGTGTCGATCGTCACGTCGACCTTGCCGGTCTTGGCGGCCTTGTCGAGCGTCACGGTGCCTTCCTTCTTGTCGAAGCGGCCGCGGTTCGTGCTGGTGCCGAAGTGGCGGGCCTCGAACGTCACGAAGGTGTGCGTCGGGTCGATCGAGTACGTGGCGGACTCGGCATGGGCGGCGCCGGTGGCGGCCAGCACGGCGGCGGCGATGAACAGGGTCTTGTTGAACATGGGATGTCCTTGGTTGGGAAGTGAACGAGCGAAAACGGAGCGCGAGGGAGGGGTTACAGCGGTGCCACGCCGGTGAGCGCGAGCTTGAACTTCACGACGACGTCGTTGGCGACCATCGAGGTGTCCTTCCAGTCGCCGTCACCGATCTTGAAGTCGAGGCGCTTGATGGTGAACGAGCCGTTGGCCGTGGTGTTCAGGCCGGCCTGCGTGACCTGCACGGGCACGACCACGTCCTTCGTGGCGCCCTTGATGGCGAGCTTGCCCGCCACCTCGAACTTGCCGCCGCCCAGGGCCTTCACGGCGCCGGACTGGAAGGTCGCCTGCGGGAAGGCCTTGGTGTTGAACCAGTCGGGCTTGACCACCTCGGCCTCGGTCTCGGCGGCGCCGAGCGACACGCTGGCCAGGTCGATCGTGAAGCCGATCTTCGCGGCCTCGGGCTTTTTCGGGTCGAACGCCACCTGGGCGTCGAACTTCTTGAACTTGCCGTCGACGGGCACGCCCATCTGCTTGCTGGTAAAGGCGATCTCGCTCTGGGCCGGCACGAGCTTCTGCTGGGCGGCGGCGGGCAGGACGGCGGCCACGAGGGCGGCGGCGGCGATGAGTTTCGAAACGGTCATGGTGTCCTCTGTGCGGAAAGGCGGAGATAAGTTCAGCGGCCCAGCGAGGGCAACATGCGGGCGAGCAGGCCGTCGCGGTCGACGAAATGGTGTTTCAGCGCGCCGGCCACGTGCAGCACCACCAGCACCGCCATCGCATACGCCAGGTACCCGTGCCACGGCTTGATGGCCTCGGACAGCGCCTTGTCGGGCGACACGAAGTCGGGCAGCGGCAGCACGCCGAACAGCACGATGGGGAAGCCGGCCGCCGAGCTGTAGGCCCAGCCCACCAGCGGCACCGCGAAGAACAGCAGGTACAGCAGGTGGTGCGTGCCGTGGGCGGCGAGGCGCTGCCAGGCCGCCATCGGCAGGTCCGCCGGCGGGCGGTGCGTCAGACGCCACAGCAGGCGCAGCGCCGACAGCGCGAGGATCGTCACGCCGGCCCATTTGTGCCAGTTGTAGAGCTTCAGGCGCTGCGGCGAGAACGGCAGGTCGCTCATGTAGACGCCGACGCAGAAGGCCACCAGGATCCCGAGCGCCAGCAGCCAGTGCAGCGCGATGGCCATCGGGGTGTAGCGACCAGCGGTTGGTTTCATGTGCGAGCGTCTCGTGGAGGAAGGGGTCGCAAGGATGGGCCGGAAGGCACACCTTGGATGTGCCAAAAGGCACAGGAACGGAATGTAGAGGGATCCGGCCGCGCCCGCTTTCACCGGCCTTGTTGTGACCGTTCAGAAAAAATGCATCGTGCCAGCGTCCGAGGCGCGTGGAAACCCTCTCCGGAGATACCCGTTCGTGGCGAGACGGCCACACCGGCGGCGTTTTCGCCCCCGTACGCTCAGTGCTCCGACTGTCGACTTTCACGGAGCGATTCCATGAACCCCAAGCTGACCGCCACCACCCTCGCCGCCGCTTCCGCACTGCTTCTGTCTGCCGGAACAGCCCAGGCCCAGATCTCCGGCGACGTGATCCGCATCGGCCTGATCACGGACATGTCCGGCCTGTACGCCGACCTCGACGGCGCGGGCGGGGTCGAGGCGGTCAAGATGGCCATCGCGGACGCCGGCGGCAAGGTCAACGGCAAGACGGTCGAGTTCGTCGTGGCCGACCACCAGAACAAGCCCGACATCGCTGCCGCCAAGGCCCGCGAGTGGTTCGACACCCAGGGGCTGGACATGCTGCTGGGCGGCGCCAACTCCGGCACCAACCTCGCGATGGCCAAGGTGGCCACCGAGAAGAAGAAGCCATTCATCTCGCTGGGGGCCGCCTCGGCCGCGCTCACGAACGAGCAGTGTTCGCCGTACATCATCCACTACGCCTACGACACGGTCGCGCTCGCCAAGGGCACCGGCAACGCGGTGGTGAAGTCGGGTGGCAAGACCTGGTACTTCCTGACGGCCGACTACGCCTTCGGCACCTCGCTGCAGAACGACACCACGGCCGTCGTGAACGCCGCGGGCGGCAAGGTGCTCGGCGCGGTGCGCCATCCGCTGTCGGCCAGCGACTTCTCGTCGTTCCTGCTGCAGGCACAAGGCTCCAAGGCACAGATCCTCGGCCTCGCGAACGCGGGCGGCGACACCGTCAACGCCATCAAGGCGGCCAACGAGTTCGGCATCACGAAGTCGATGAAGCTCGCCGGGCTGCTGCTGTTCATCACCGACGTGCACGCGCTGGGTCTCAAGGCCACCCAGGGCCTGTACCTCACCGACGGCTGGTACTGGGACCAGAGTCCCGAGGCCCGCACCTGGGCGCGCCGCTACTTCGGCGTCATGAAGAAGATGCCGTCGATGGTCCAGGCCGGCGACTACTCGGCCACGGCGCAGTACCTCAATGCGGTCAAGGCGACAGGCACCGACGATGGCGATCGCATCATGGCCCACTTCAAGAGCACGAAGATCAACGACATGTTCGCGAAGAACGGGTACGTGCGGGCCGACGGCCGCATGGTCCACGACATGTTCCTGATGCAGGTGAAGAAGCCCGAGGAATCGAAGGCGCCGTGGGACTACTACCGCATCGTCGAGACCATCAAGGGCGACGAGGCCTACACCACGAAGGCCGAGTCCAAGTGCCCGCTCTGGAAGTGACCGCCGCGAATGGGTGACCCTGGCGGCGCCGGGGTGGTCCGCGACTTGCGTTGTCGCGGGCCATCACCGTTCCAGGAGCAGTCCCCATGAAATTCACGCCGACCCGTCTCGCCGCTGCCGCGGCCATCGCTCTGGCCGCCGCCGCCCCCGCCCGGGCCGAAACGTTCAACCTCGGCCTGGTGTCCGCCGCACAGACCTTCACCCTGGGCAACAACGGCCTGGCCGAAGGCTGGATCAACGACATCTACACGTTCACCGTGGCCGAAGGCGCGTCGTTCGACTTCTCCGGTTTCGTCAGCAACATCTTCGGCCGCAACCTCACCGGCTCGGCCAACCTCGGCTCCACGCTGTACTCGAGCGACCCGTCGTTTGTACAAGTTGCGGTTGGTTCTACCGTGCCCACGGACAACAGCAACTTCACGTTCGAGCGCACGGCCACCTACGCGCCCACGGTGCTCGGCGCCGGCCAGTACGGCCTGTACGTGACCGGCCTGATCGGCACCAGCGGTTTCGGTGGCGCCGTGCCGGCCAGCTATTCCGGCCAGATCAGCTTCGGCAACATCGCCGCCCCGGTGCCCGAACCGGCGGCGCTGGCGCTGATGGCCATCGGCCTGGTCGGGGTGGGCGTCGCCGCCCGCCGCAAATCTCGCCCGTCGGCCTGAGCCCCGCCGGGAGGCGGGTGTCGCGAGACGTCTAACATCGCGGCACCCGTCACCCGACCCGCGCCCATGCCCGTTGCCGCCGCCCACCGCCTGCCCCCCCTCCTCGCCCTGGCCGCGCTGAGCAGCGCCGCCTGGGCCCAGGAGCCCACCCTCGAATCCTGCGCCGCCATCGGTCCCGCGGCCGACCGGCTGGCCTGCTACGACAAACTCGCCGGCCGTGCGCCCTCGGCGCCGGTGCCGCTGGCCCCGGCCGGCGAACCCAAGCCGTCCACCTCCTTGCTGGCGCCGAAGGACGAGCCCGCCGCGCCGGCCACGGCCGCGGCCCAGCCGTCGTCCGGTTCGGCGAGTTTCCTGTCGAAGTACTGGGAGCTGGACCCGGAGGACAAACGAGGCACCTTCAACTTCACCGGCTACCGCGCGAACTACGTGCTGCCCGTGCACTACACGAGCAGCATCAACCGCGGGCCCAACTCGCCCACGCAGGCCGTCGTGTCCCTGCCCGACTACCGCCGCATCGAGGCGAAGTTCCAGCTGTCCCTGCGCACGAAGGTCGCCCAGGACCTGCTGATCGACGACGCCGACCTGTGGCTCGCGTTCACGCAGCAGGCCATGTGGCAGATCTGGAACGGCGTCGACTCCAAGCCCTTCCGCAACACCGACTACGAGCCCGAGGCCATCTACATGGTGCCGGTGCCGAAACAGTTGCGTCCGCTCCCGGGCGACGTGCAGTGGCGCTACCTGCAGTTCGGGCTCGCGCACCAGTCCAACGGCCAGTCCGACCCGCTGTCGCGCAGCTGGAACCGCGTCTACCTGGGCACCGGCTTCGAACGCGGCAACTGGGGCCTCACGCTCAAGTACAACCACCGGCTGGAGGAGGACGAGACCTCCGACAACAACCCCGACCTGCTGCACTACCGCGGCCGGGGCGAGGTGAACCTGCTGTGGAGCGGCGGGGCGCACACCACGTCGCTGCTGTGGCGTTCGTCGTTCAACACCACGCACCGCGGCTCGCTGCAGTTCGAGTGGACGTACCCGGTCTTCCGCGATCAGCCGAACGGCCTGCGCTGGTTCGTGCAGGGCTTCACCGGCTACGGCGAAACGCTGACCGACTACAACTTCCGGCAGACGAGCTTCGGCGCCGGCGTCAGCTTCCTGCAGTTCTGACCGCAGCCTCCCACTCGGCGACCAGCGTCGCCTCGTGCGCGCGGGCTGCTTCGAGGTGCCGGGCCTTGACGTGGCCGTACCCGCGGATCTCCTCGGGCACCCGGGCGATGCGGGCCGCGAGGGCCACGTTGTCGCCCCGCAGCTTCGGCAGCATCGCGTCGATGCGGGCCTCGTAGCCGTCGATCAGCCGTCGCTCCTCGCGGCGTTCGGCGGTGTACCCGAACACGTCGAACGGCGTGCCGCGCAGGCCCTTCAGCCGCGCGAGCACGTGGAACGCCCCGCGCACCCACGGGCCGAACGCGCGCTTGACCCCCTCGCCCCGCGCGTTGCGGCGTGAGCCGAGTGGCGGTGCGAGGTGGTGCTTGAGGGTGTAGTCGCCCTCGAAGCGGTCGCGGATGGAGGCCACGAACGCCGGGTCCGTGTGCAGCCGGGCCACCTCGTACTCGTCCTTGTACGCCATCAGCTTGAAGAAGTAGCGCGCGACGGCCTCGCTCAACATCGTCCCGCCCACCGCGGACTCGGCGGCCCGCACGCGCGCCACGAGCGCGGTGTAGCGCGCGGCCCAGGCCGTGTCCTGGTACGCGGTCAGGAAGGCCTCGCGCTGCGCGACCATGTCGTCGAGCCCGGTGCGGCGGATCACGTGGATGGGCTGCGTGGCCGGTGCCATCAGCGCGGCGACCGCAGCGGGTTCGTGCGCGAGCCGGCGGCCCCACGCGAACGCGGCCTGGTTCTGCGCCGGCTTGACGCCGTTGAGCTCGAAGGCGCGCATCAGCGATTCGAGCGACAGCGGCACCCAGCCCCGCTGCCACGCATAGCCGAGCATCAGCGGGTTGGTGTAGATCGAGTCGCCCAGCAGCTGAACGGCCGCGCGTTCGGCGTCGAAGGCGCCCACGTGGTCCGCACCCACGGCGTCGCCGATGGCCGCCTCGCAGCGGGCCGACGGGAACTGCCAGTCGGGGTTGTGTACGAACGCCGCCGTGGGCGTGCCGTGCGTGTTGAGCGCCACGCGCGTGCGGCCCTGGCGCATCGTCGCGAGCGTCTGGCGGTCGGCCGCCACGATGGGGTCGCAGGCGATCACGAGGTCGGCCTCGGCCGTGCCCACCTTGGTGGTGTGGATGGCGTCGGGTGTGTCGGCGATCTGGATGTGGCTCCAGGTGCTGCCGCCCTTCTGCGCGAGCCCGGCCGCGTCCTGCGTCACGATCCCCTTGCCTTCCAGGTGCGCGGCCATGCCCAGCAGCTGGCCGATGGTGATGACCCCCGTGCCGCCGATGCCGGCGACGACGATGCCCCAGGCCGTGGGCGCCGAAGGCACCTCGGGATCGGGCACGGGTGGCAGTGCGAACGGATCGGGCCGGGTCACCGACTTGGTCCCCTTGGGCTTGCCACCTTCCACCGTGACGAAACTCGGGCAGAAGCCGTCGAGGCAGCGGTAGTCCTTGTTGCACGTGTTCTGGTTGATGCGGCGCTTGCGTCCGAACTCGGTCTCCACCGGCTCCACGCTCAGGCAGTGGCTCTTCTCCGAACAGTCGCCGCAGCCTTCGCAGACGAGTTCGTTGATGACCACGTGCCGCTCGGGCTCCGGCATCGACCCGCGCTTGCGGCGGCGCCGCTTTTCCGTGGCGCAGGTCTGGTCGTAGATCAGCACCGAACAGCCCTCGACCTCGCGCAGCTGCACCTGCACGGCGTCCAGCTCCTCGCGCGGGTACACGGTGACGCCCGGGGCGAGGCGGTCGCGCACCTCGTCGTACTTCGCGGGATCGTCGGTGACGACGACGATGCGCCGGGCGCCCTCGGCGTCCAGCTCGCGGGTCATCTCGGGCACGCGCAGCGTGCCGTCGACGGGCTGGCCGCCCGTCATCGCCACCGCGTCGTTGAACAGGATCTTGTAGGTGATGTTGACCTTGGCCGCGATGCTCTGGCGGATGGCCAGCAGCCCCGAGTGGAAGTACGTGCCGTCGCCGAGGTTCGCGAACACGTGGCGGTCGGTGGTGAACGGCGCCTGGCCCACCCAGGTGACGCCCTCGCCGCCCATCTGCGTGAAGGTGGTGGTCTGCCGGTCCATCCACAGCACCATGTAGTGGCAGCCGATGCCGGCGAGCGCGCGCGAGCCCTCGGGCACCACGGTGCTGGTGTTGTGCGGGCAGCCGCTGCAGTAGAACGGCGTGCGTTCGGACCCCGTGCCGAGGTTCAGCGCCTGCAGGCTGCGTTCCTTCGCGTCGATCAGGGCGACGCGCGCATCGATGCGCGCGAGCGTGTCGCTGTCGGCGCCCAGCTTGCGCACGCGTTTCGCGATCGCCCGCGCGATCAGCGCGGGGGTCAGGTCGGCCTGCGCCCGCAGCAGCCAGTTGCCGCTCGGGTTCGGCTGCGACCACTCACCCCCCGTGCGGTCGCCGTCGCTTTCGTCGAACTTGCCGAGCACGTTGGGCCGCACGTCGGGCCGCCAGTTGTAGAGCTCCTCCTTCACCTGGTACTCGATGACCTGCCGCTTCTCCTCCACGACGAGGATCTCTTGCAGGCCGGTGGCGAAGTCGCGCGTGATGGTGGCCTCCAGCGGCCACACCACGCCCACCTTGTGCAGCCGGATGCCGAGCCGGCGGCAGTCGTCGTCGGAGAGCCCGAGGTCGTGCAGCGCCTGGCGCGTGTCGTTCCAGGCCTTGCCGCTCGCGATCAGCCCCAGGCGGTCGTTCGCGGTGGACACGGTGCTGTGGTTCAGCCGATTGGCGCGGATGTACGCGAGCGCCGCGTACCACTTGTGGTTCATCAGCCGCGCTTCCTGCTCGAGCGGCGGGTCGGGCCAGCGGATGTGCAGCCCGCCGGGCGGCATCTCGAAGTCCTCGGGCAGCACGATGCGCACGCGGTTCGGAGTCACGTCCACCGAGGTCGACGACTCGACGATCTCCTGGATCGTCTTCATGCCCGCCCACACGCCGGAGAAGCGGCTGAGCGCGAATGCGTGCAGGCCGAGGTCGAGGATCTCCTGCACGCTGCTCGGGAAGAACACAGGCAGGCCGCAGGCCTTGAAGATGTGGTCGCTCTGGTGGGCTGCGGTGCTGCTCTTGGCGATGTGGTCGTCGCCGGCCACGGCCACCACGCCGCCGTGTTTCGCGGTGCCCGCCATGTTGGCGTGCTTGAAGACGTCGGAGCAGCGGTCGACCCCCGGGCCCTTGCCGTACCAGAGGCCGAAGACCCCGTCGAAGCGGCGCGAGGCCGGGTACAGGTCGAGCTGCTGCGTGCCCCACACGGCAGTGGCGCCCAGCTCCTCGTTGACACCCGGCTGGAAGACGACCTGGTGAGCGTTCAGGTGTTCGCGGGCCTGCCACAGCGCCTGGTCGTAGGTGCCGAGCGGCGAGCCGCGGTAGCCGCTGATGAAGCCCGCGGTGTTCAGCCCCTGCATCGCGTCGCGGGTGCGCTGCAGCATCGGCAGCCTCACGAGCGCCTGCACGCCGCTCATGAAGGCGTGCCCCTCTGCGAGGCGGTACTTGTCGTCCAGCGTGACCTGTTCCAGCGCGCGTCGGACGGCATCGGGAAGTGGTGCATTCATCTGCAGACTCCTGAAAGGGGCTCGTGACCCCATTGCCGTGAGCCCACTGTATCGATTTCCGCTCACCGATGTGGCAACACGTTTTTGCGCAGCGAGGGCCCGAGCGGCAATAATCCGCTGATCCGCAGCCCCGCTCCCCGGAAGGCCCGATGCCCATGTGTCCACCGCCCCTGCCTGTGCCCGCACGCCGGACCTTCTTTGTTGCGGTGCACCAGTGTCGGACCTGAGTCCGCGTGCCACCCGGTGCCGCTGGGGGCGCTGGCTGATGGGCGTCGAGTCCAGGCAGCGCATCCGCCTGCGCCAGTGCGCACTCGCACTGCTGCTCGTGACGTGCAGCGTCGTCAACATGTTCTGGCTGGTGTGGCTCGGGCTTGCCCCGCTGCGGCCCGTGGCCGTCTGGGCGCTGGTGCTGATCGGCGGCTTCGTGGTGTTTTTCGCGGTGATCCGCAGCGGCCGCAACCTCGCGTACGACGAACCGTCGCTGACCGTGCCGCAGATGGTGTTCGCGACCCTGTGCGGCGCCGCCGGCTACGCGCTGGCCGGCCATGGCCGCGGCGGCGCGTTCCCCATCCTGATGGTCATCTTCATGTTCGGCATGTATGCGCTCACCGCGCGGCAGATCTGGCGTGTGGGCGTGTTCGCGGTCGCGGTGTTCGGTGCCACGATGGCCTTGATGAGCCACCTGGAGCCGGAGGTCTTCCTGCCGTCCGTCGAGTCGAGCCACTTCATCATGATCGCGGTGATGGTGCCCGCGGTGGCCATGATGACCAGCCAGCTGAGCCGCATGCGCGAACGGCTGCGCCGCCAGAAGAAGGACATCTCCGCCGCGCTCGCCCGCATCCAGGACCTTGCCACCCGTGACGAACTCACGGGCCTCATCAACCGCCGCCACATGGTCGAGCTGATGGAGCAGGAGCGCCAGCGCGGCGTGCGCTCGGGCCAGACGTTCTGCATCGCGCTGCTGAGCCTCGACGAACACACCGCGCTGCGGTCCGCCCGCGGCGAGGCCTTCGGCGACGAAATGCTCAAGAGCTTCGCCCGCGAGTCGCTCGCGGTGATCCGCATCTCCGACCTGCTGTCGCGCTGGAATGGGGCGGAGTTCCTGCTGATGCTGTCGAACACCCGGTCGTCGCTGGCCCGGCTGAGCCTGGAGCGGCTGCGCGAGCGGGTGCACCAGGTGGCCGCCGACTCCGCCGCGCCGCTGTCCCACACCGGGTTCTCGGTCGGCGTGACGGAACACCGGGCGGGCGAGACCGTCGCCCAGACCATCGAACGCGCCGAGCTGGCGTTGCAGAACGCACAGTCCGCCGGGTCGAACCGGGTCGTGCTGACCTGAGCGATCGCCGGTTCGTGGAAAGCGCACGCTGGCCCCGATTCAGGGGGGCGTGGCCGCTCAAGTCGATTTCCCGGCCGACGATAAGACGGGCCTATGGCATCGCTCTGCGCCCCCCGTTTCCGCTCGGTCTGCCTCGGTCCCTCGACCGGGGCCCGGCAGCTGCGGGCGTCGCAATCGCTGCTGGCCGTGCTGGTCTACGCCTTGTTCGCGGCGGTGCAGCACGCCGAGGTGGTGGCCGGCCTGGTGGACCTCCAGGCCTCGCTGTGGCTCACCGGCTTCTTCATGACCGGCTCGCTCGGGTTCTACGCGGTGATCCGGTCCGGGCTCAACGAACGCGTGGGCAGCGACCCGTCGCTGACGCTGCCGCAGATGGTGCTGGGCGTGCTGTCCACCGTGGGCTCGTACCTGATCACCGGACCGGCCCGCGGCGCGGTGATGTCGCTGATGGTGCTGATCCTCGTGTTCGGCATGTTCGCGCTGCGCCCGCGGCAGGCGCGCTGGCTCTCGGTGTTCGCCTGCGCGCTGCTGGCGCTGGCGATGGTCTGGAAGGGCGCGACCGACCCGCTGCAGTACCCGCCGGCGGTGGAGGCCGTGCACCTGCTGTTCGCCATCATCATCGTCGCCGCGGTGGGCACGCTCACCGCACGCATGGCCGCCATCCGCGCCCGCATGCGCGGCCAGAAGGCCGACCTCGAACACGCGCTGGAGCAGATCCGGTTGCTGGCCACCCGCGACGAACTCACCGGCCTGTCGAACCGCCGCCACATGAACGAGTTGATGGCCATCGAGAAGGCCCGCCAGCGCCGCACCGGCCAGCCCATGTCGGTGGCCCTGCTCGACATCGACTTCTTCAAGCGCATCAACGACACCTACGGCCACGGCGGCGGTGACCTGGTGCTCAAGACCTTCGCCCAGCTCACCCGCGACGGCCTGCGCACCACCGACGTGATGGGCCGCTGGGGCGGCGAGGAATTCCTGCTGATGCTGCCGGACACGAACGCGGCCGACGCCGCGGCGTGTGTCGAACGCATGCGCTCGCAGCTCGCACGCCTGTCGGCCGACGCCATCGCGCCGGGTCTGCGCGTGACGTTCTCGGCCGGCGTGGCCGAGGTGGGCGGGCTCGACGAACTGGAGACGGCCATCGAACACGCGGACCAGGCGATGTACCGCGCCAAGGTCCAGGGCCGCAATTGCACGGTCGTGGCCGGCACGGTGGTGGCATAGGCATTGCAATGACGACGCGAGCCTGTTGCTCGCGGAGCGTGTTGCGTGTCGTTCGTCCTGTGTGATCCCCCGGTGCTGTCTCCTCCCGTCCCCGCCGGGCCGGCGTGGACGGAGCGCCTGCAACTGCTGCTCGAATCCACCGGCGACGGCATCTTCGGCGTCGACCTCGCCGGCCGCTGCACCTTCGTGAACCGCGCCGCCGCGGAAATGCTGGGCCATCGCACCGAAGCGGTGCTGGGCCGCAACATGCACGAGCTGATCCACCACACCCATGCGGACGGCCGGCACTACCCCGAGGCCGACTGCCCCATCTTCAACGCCTTCCGCCGCGGCCTGCCGTGCCGCATCGACAGCGAGGTGCTGTGGCGGGCCGATGGTTCCTCGTTCTCGGCGGAGTATTCGTCGTACCCCATCCTCGACGGGGCGGTGGTGCAGGGCGCCGTCGTCACGCTGGTCGACATCACGGAACGCAAGCGCGCCGAGGCGCAGCTGCACCAGGCGCGCGACCAGCTGGAGCGCCGCGTGGACGAACGCACGGCGGAGCTGACCGGGGCGCTGGGCCAGCTGCGCGAGCTGTCGGCCTACCTCGAACGCGTGCGGGAGGACGAACGCACCCGCATCGCCCGCGAGATCCACGACGAACTGGGGTCGCTGCTGGTGGCGCTGAAGCTCGATGTGAACTGGCTCGGCAAGCGCATCGGCGACCGCCACGAGCTGCAGTGCAAGTGCCACGACATGGGCCGGATGATCGACACCGCCGTCGACAACGTGGGCCGCATCATCACCGACCTGCGCCCGAGCATCCTCGACCACCAGGGCCTGTGGGCTGCGCTCGAGTGGCAGGCCCAGGAGTTCTTCGACACCACCGAGATGCCGCCCGACCTGCGCTTCCACGTGGCCGCCGGCACGGTCGAGCCCGTGGGCGAGGCCGGCCAGCGCTGGGCCATGGCGGTCTTCCGCATCTTCCAGGAGATGCTCAGCAACGTGGCCCGCCATGCACGCGCCCGTTCGGTCACCATCCGCATCGAGGTCGAGTCGCCCCCCGCGCCGGTGCTGCACCTGGAGGTGCGCGACGACGGCGCCGGCGCGTCGCGCGAGGCCCTCGACCACCCGCGCAGCTACGGGGTGATGGGCATGCGCGAGCGGGCCGGCCACTTCGGCGGCCGTGTCGCCATCGACAGCCATCCCGGCCTCGGCACCCGCGTGCGCCTGACCATGCCCTTCCCCACCGAACGCTCCCAGGAGGTGACCCCGTGATCCGCGTGCTGATCTGCGACGACCACCAGATCGTCCGCCAGGGCATCCAGCAGATGCTCGCCGACGCGGGCGACGTGCAACTGGCCGGCGAGGCCGCCAACGGCCCCGAGGCGCTCGCCCGGGTGCGCGAGGGTGGCATCGACGTGGTGCTGATGGACATCGCGATGCCCCAGCGCGACGGCCTCGACGTGCTGCGCCAGTTGAAGAGCGAGTTCCCGCGCCTGCCGGTGCTGATGCTGTCGACCTACCCCGACAAGCAGTACGCCGTGCGCAGCCTGAAGCTCGGCGCGGTGGGCTACCTGAACAAGAGCGCCGACTCCGAGCAGATGATCGGGGCCATCCGCAAGGTGGCCGCCGGCGGGCTCTTCATCACGCCCACCGTCGCCGAACACCTCGCCGGCGCCATCGGCGCCGGCCGCGACAAGGCCGAGGAGCAGCCGCTGCACGACCGGCTCTCGCACCGCGAGTACCAGGTGTTCCGGCTGCTGGCCGGCGGCCGCAGCGTGGGCGAGATCGCCGACCAGCTGATCCTCTCCAGCAACACGGTGAGCACCTACCGCGCCCGCATCCTCGAGAAGACCGGCACGCGCAACGACGTCGAGCTGGCCCTCTACGCGGTGCGCCAGGACCTGTCGCCGGTGATGCATGGCGTGTAGGGCTGGCACTACACGCGAATCGCGGCGCCCGCGATGGGCGCCGCGGCGGGGTGTCCCTACAGTGGCCTGACGCCACCCAGGACCCCCGCCATGACCGACCGATACGACCCGTACGACGCCGACCGCCCGCTGACGATGGGCTGCCGCTGCGGCCAGCACGCGAGCGACGCCGAACATGCCACCGCCGAACTGAAGGCCCGTTGCGAGACCAGCGCCTTCGAGGCCGAGTCGAACGCGTTCATCGAGGCCGCGCTCGTGAAGGCGCTGTTCCCGCAGGACGCCGTGCGGCGCCGTTTCCTGCGCGCCGTGGGCAAGGGCTCGGCGATGGCCGCCATCGGCAGCGTGCTGCCGGTCGCCAGCCTGCAGGCCATGGCGCAGGAGAAGGGCGCGCTCGAGAAGAAGGACCTGAAGATCGGCTTCATCCCGATCACGTGCGCCACGCCGCTGATCATGGCCCACCCGCTCGGCTTCTACAGCAAGCAGGGCCTGGACGTTCAGGTGGTCAAGACGGCCGGCTGGGCGCTGATCCGCGACAAGATGATGAACAAGGAGTACGACGCGACGCACTTCCTGTCGCCGATGCCCGTGGCCATCTCGATGGGCGTGGGGTCGAACGCGGTGCCGATGAACGTTGCGTCCATCCAGAACACCAACGGGCAGGCGATCACGCTGCACGTGAAGCACAAGGACAAGCGGGACCCGAAGCAGTGGAAGGGCTTCAAGTTCGCCGTGCCCTTCGAGTTCTCGATGCACAACTTCCTGCTGCGCTACTACGTGGCCGAAGCGGGCCTGGACCCCGACCGCGACATCCAGATCCGCGTGGTGCCGCCGCCCGAGATGGTGGCCAACCTGCGCGCCGGCAACATCGACGGCTACCTGGGGCCCGACCCGTTCAACCAGCGCGCGGTGTTCGAGGAGATCGGTTTCCTGCACCTGTTGACGAAGGACCTGTGGAACGGCCACCCGTGCTGCGCCTTCGGCACCTCCACCGAGTTCATCCAGCAGAACCCCAACACCTTCGCGGCGCTGTACCGCGCGGTGCTGACCTCGTCGGCGATGGCGCGCAAGCCCGAGAACCGCGAACTGATCGCGAAGGTGATCTCGCCGCAGGCCTACCTGAACCAGCCCGAGACGGTGGTGTCGCAGGTGCTCACCGGCAAGTTCGCCGACGGCCTCGGCAACATCCGCACCGTGCCCGACCGCGCCGACTTCGACCCGATCCCGTGGCAGTCGATGGCCGTGTGGATGCTCACGCAGATGAAACGCTGGGGCTACGTGAAGGGTGACGTGAACTACAAGCAGATCGCCGAGAAGGTGTTCCTGCTGACCGATGCCAAGCGCACGATGAAGCAGCTCGGCCAGCCGGTGCCCGAGGGCGCGTACCCGAAGTTCACCGTGATGGGCAAGGTGTTCGATCCCGAGAAGCCCGAGCCCTACCTGTCGGGCTTCGCGATCAAGCGGACGTGATGGCGGTCTCCCTGAAACTGCGCGCCGCGCTGCTGTCGGCGCTGCTGCTGGCCGTGTTCGTCGGGGCGTGGCAGCTCGCCACGCGGCCCGTCGCGGCCGCGGCCGGCCCGGCCCTCACGCCCGAGCAGATCGAGTACCAGAAGATGCTGGGCAAGGACCCGGGCGCGGCGAGCGCCTCGACGTCGTCGGGTTTCCCGACCCCGGCCCAGTTCGCCGCGACGGCCGCCGGCCACCTCGCGCGCCCCTTCTACGACAACGGCCCGAACGACAAGGGCATCGGCCTGCAGCTCGCGTACTCGCTCGGCCGCGTGGGCCTCGGCTTCGGGCTGGCCGTGCTGGTGGCCGTGCCGCTCGGGTTCCTGATCGGCATGAGCCCGCTGGTGCACCGCGCGCTCGACCCGTTCATCCAGGTGCTCAAGCCCATCTCGCCGCTCGCGTGGATGCCGCTCGCGCTCTACACGATCAAGGACTCGTCGGTCTCGGGCATCTTCGTGATCTTCATCTGCTCGGTGTGGCCGATGCTGATCAACACCGCGTTCGGTGTGTCGGGGGTGCGTCGCGAGTGGCTCAACGTGGCGCGCACGCTGGAGGTGAAACCCCAGCGACTGGCCTTCGAGGTGATCCTGCCGGCGGCGGCCCCCACCATCCTGACCGGCATGCGCATCAGCATGGGCATCGCGTGGCTCGTGATCGTGGCGGCCGAGATGCTCGTGGGCGGCACCGGCATCGGCTACTTCGTCTGGAACGAGTGGAACAACCTGTCGCTCACGAACGTGATGTTCGCCATCACCGTGATCGGCCTCGTGGGCATGGGGCTCGACCAGCTCTTCGCCCGCGCGCAGAAGGCGGTGACGTATGCCGAATGAATTCCTGCGCATCGAGGCGCTCGCGAAGACCTACCCCGGTGCCGGCGAGGCCGTCTTCGACGGCGTCGACTTCGAGATGCGCCGCGGCGAGTTCGTCTGCATCGTGGGCCATTCGGGCTGTGGCAAGACGACGATCCTGAACGTGCTGGCCGGCCTGGAGCAGGCGAGCGCGGGCCACGTGTTCATGGACGGCCGCGAGGTGGCCGGCCCGAGCCTCGACCGCGGCGTGGTGTTCCAGGGCCACGCGCTGATGCCGTGGCTTTCGGTGCGCCGCAACGTCGCGTTCGCCGTGCGCAGCCGCTGGCCCGCGTGGAGCGCGAAGCAGGTCGACGCGCACGTCGAGCAGTTCGTGCGCCTCGTGGGCCTCGACCACGCGATCGACAAGAAGCCGCAGGCGCTGTCGGGCGGCATGATGCAGCGCGTGGGCATCGCGCGTGCGTTCGCGATCCAGCCGAAGATGCTGCTGCTCGACGAACCGTTCGGCGCGCTCGACGCGCTCACGCGCGGCACCATCCAGGACGAGCTGCTGCGCATCTGCGCGCAGACGCACCAGACGGTGTTCATGATCACGCACGACGTCGACGAGGCCATCCTGCTCGCCGACCGCATCCTGCTGATGAGCAACGGGCCGCGCGCCCGCGTGGCCGAGATCGTGGTGAACACGATGCCGCGCGACCGCCAGCGCGCCACGCTGCACCACGACCCCGCGTACTACCGCATCCGCAACCACCTGGTCGACTTCCTGGTGTCGCGGTCGAAGGACCTGTCGCACGGGCGCGCGCCCGCGAAACCGGTCGAAGTGTCCCCCTGAATTCCAACCCGAAGCTGAAGGAGAAGACGATGAGCCGTCTCGACGTGACCGAAAAGATCGTGACCGCCAAGGTGACGAAGGGCCTCAAGTGGTCCGACGTGGCCGAGCAGGTCGGCAAGAGCAAGGAGTGGGTCACGGCCGCGTGTCTGGGCCAGATGACGATGACGGCCGAGCAGGCCGCGGTGGTCGGCGAGATCTTCGGCCTCGACGCCGACGAGCGCAAGTGGCTGCAGGTCGTGCCGTACAAGGGCTCGCTGCCCACGAGCGTGCCCACGGACCCGCTGATCTACCGCTTCTACGAACTGGTGAGCGTGTACGGCACCACGTTCAAGGAACTGATCCACGAGGAGTTCGGCGACGGCATCATGAGCGCCATCGACTTCAAGATGGACCTCAAGCGCGAAGCCGATCCCAACGGGGACCGGGTGCGCATCCTGATGTCGGGCAAGTTCCTGCCGTACAAGATGTACTGACCGGACCGATCGGCCCTCAGTGGCTGATCATCCACGGCCGCTTGCTCGGGAACGCCTTGTTCCCGTTCGGCGCGCGGACCGTGGCCGACCGCTTGCCGCTGCTCGTGCTGCAGCAACCGCACCCCGACGGGTGTTTCAGCCGTGCGTAGTCGCCCGAGCGTTTCGGTTCGTGGCGCGCGCGTTCGTTGATGTCCATCGCGCTGCGCGTGTTGCCGTCCAGCAGCGCGAGCCGCGGAGCGCTTGCGAACACGCGCGGCGACGGCGCATCGCAGTCGGGGCACGCTGCGGGTTCGTTGCGCTGGCTCAGGCTGCGGAAGGCGTCGAAGCCCCCGCAGTCCCGGCATTCGTAGTCGTAGGTGGGCATGGCGGGGGCTCCTGCGGGGTTACTTCAGGTCGGGCGACAACGGCATCGCGATCGAGCCGTCGAGGTGCTTGATCGGCCCCGCGGCGGTCGGGTTGATGTCGAACTCGAAGATGCCCGTGGGCAGCCACAGCGTGGCGCACGAGTTCGGCACGTCGACGACGCCGCTGATGTGGCCCTGCACCGGCGCCGTCCCGAGGATCGAGTAGGCCTGCGCGCCCGAGTAGCCGAACTTCTTCAGGTACTCGATGGCGTTCAGGCAGGCCTGGCGGTACGCGACGTTGACGTCGAGGTAGTGCTGCTTGCCCGACTCGTCGACCGAGATGCCCTCGAAGATCAGGTAGTCGTCGTAGCGCGGGGTGATCGGGCTCGGTTTGAAGATCGGGTTCTTGATGCCGTACTTGGCCATGCCGCCCTTGATCAGCGTGACCTTCATGTGCACCCAGCCGGCCATCTCGATGGCGCCGCAGAACGTGATCTCGCCGTCACCCTGGCTGAAGTGCAGGTCGCCGACGCTCAGGCCCGCGCCGTCCACGTAGACCGGGAAGAACACCTTCGAGCCGCGCGAGAGGTCCTTGATGTCGCAGTTGCCGCCGTGTTCGCGCGGCGGGACGGTGCGGGCGCCTTCGGCCGCGGCCTTGGCGCGGGCATCTCCGGTCATGGCACCCATGTGGGCGGTGCCGGCGGACGGCGGGTTCACGAGGCCCGGCACGCGGTCGGGGTCGGTGGCCAGCAGCGCGGCCTCGCGCTCGTTCCACAGGTCGAGCATCTTCTGGTCGGGCAGGCAGCCGATCAGGCCCGGGTGGATCAGGCCGGCGAAGTTCACGCCCGGCACGTGGCGCGAGCTCGTGAACATGCCCTTGAAGTCCCAGATCGACTTCTGCGCCTCGGGGAAGTGGTCGGTCAGGAAGCCGCCGCCGTTCTTCTTCGAGAAGAAGCCGTTGAAGCCCCACAGGCTGTCCTGCTTCGCGCCGATGTCGAGCAGGTCCACCACCAGCAGGTCGCCCGGCTCGGCGCCCTTCACCCCCACCGGGCCCGACAGGTAGTGCACCGTGGTCAGGTCGATGTCGCGCACGTCGTCGGCGCTGTCGTTGTTCTTGATGAAACCGCCGGTCCAGTCGAAGGTCTCGAGGATGAAGTCGTCGCCCGGGTTGACCCAGCACGCCATCGGGATGTCGGGGTGCCAGCGGTTGTGGATCTTCTCGTTTTCGGTGGGCGACTTCGTCAGGTCGACCTTGATGAGCGTGTCGGTCATTGCGGACTCCAGGGGTTAGGGAATCAAACGGAGAGGAACTGGCGGATGCGGGCGACGTCGGTGCCGGCGCGCGAGCTCTCGTGAACGAGGCGGCCGCCCTCGATGACGAACAGCCGGTCGGCCACGTCCATCGCGAAGCTCAGGACCTGCTCGGAGACGATGATCGTGATCTCGCGCATCTTGCGGATCTCGTTCAGCGCACGGGCGATGTCCTTGATGATCGACGGCTGGATGCCCTCGGTGGGCTCGTCGAGCAGCAGCACCTTCGGGTTCGTGACGAGCGCGCGGGCGATCGCGAGCTGCTGTTGCTGGCCGCCGGAGAGGTTGCCGCCCTTGCGGTTGCGCATGTCGAACAGCACGGGGAACAGCGCGTAGATCTCGTCGGGCACCTTCTTGTCGCGCGCGTTCTCGCGGCCGGTCTGGATGTTCTCGAGCACCGTGAGGGTCGGGAAGATCATGCGGCCCTGCGGCACGTAGGCGAGGCCCTTCTTCACGCGCAGGAAACTCTCGTCCTTCGTGACGTCCTGGCCGTCCACCTGGATGGTGCCGCTCTTGGCGGGCAGCACGCCCATCAGCGACTTGAACAGCGTGGTCTTGCCCATGCCGTTGCGGCCCATGATGGCGACGGTCTCGTTCTTCTTCGCGTGCAGGTCGATGCCGTGCAGCGCCTCGCTCTGTCCGTAGCTGACGTGCAGGTCGGTGACGTGGAGCATGTGGTTTTCCTCCGTTGAATCAGTGGCCGAGGTACACGTCGACGACCTTGGGGTCGTTCTGCACCTGCTCCATCGACCCTTCGGCGAGGATCTTTCCCTGGTGCATGACGGTGACCTTGTGGGCGATGCGCTTGACGAAGTCCATGTCGTGTTCGATCACGATCACGGAGCGGCCCTTGCAGATGCGCTGCAGCAGGTCGGCGGTGAGTTCGCGCTCGCGCACGCTCATGCCGGCGATGGGTTCGTCGAGCATCAGCAGCTCGGGGTCCTGCATCAGCAGCATGCCGATCTCGAGCCACTGCTTCTGGCCGTGCGACAGCAGGCCGGCCTCGGTCTCGAGCGTGTCGGCCAGGCCGATCTCGGCGGCCACGGCCTGCACCCGGTTCTTCACCTCGTCGTCGCGCTTGAACGCGAGCGCACCGAACACGCCGCGGCCACGCGGGAACGAGACCTCGAGGTTCTGGAACACGCTCAGGTTCTCGTAGATCGACGGCGTCTGGAACTTGCGGCCGATGCCCTTGCGCACGATCTCGTACTCGGGCAGCCTGGTCATCTCGCCGTTCTTGAACTTGATGCTGCCCGCGCTCGCGCGCGTCTTGCCGCAGATCAGGTCGAGCAGCGTGGTCTTGCCGGCGCCGTTCGGGCCGATGATCACGCGCAGCTCGTTCTTGTCGACGTAGAGGTTCAGCGCGTCGATCGCCTTGAAGCCGTCGAACGAGACGGTCAGGTCCTCGACCGCCAGCACGAAGTCGGTGTTGCTCATGGTGCGGGGTCCTCAGGTCTGCTGGCTGCTGATGCCCGGCGGCAGTGCGCCGGGTTCGGTGGTCGCGACGGGTTCCGCGCGCTTGGGCACGACGGCCGGCGGCGTGGCCTTGCGAGCGGCCATGCGGCGCTGCCACCATGGCTTGACCTTGTTCGTGTAGAGGCCGGCCAGGCCCTCGGGGAAACCGAGCACCACGCCGATGAACATCGCGGCCATCAGGAACAGCCACAGGTCGGGGAAACTCTCCGAGAAGTAGGTCTTGCCGAAGTTCACGAGCAGCGCGCCGTACACCGCGCCCACGAGCGACATGCGCCCGCCCACCGCCGCGAAGATCACCATCTCGATGCTGGGCACGATGCCCACGAGCGACGGCGACATGAACCCGACCTGCAGCGTGAACATCGCGCCGCCGACGGCCGACAGCAGCGCCGCGAGGCAGAACGCGAACACGCGGAACATCGACACGTCGTAGCCGGAGAAGCGCACGCGGTCCTCCTTGTCGCGCATCGCCAGCAGCAGCGTGCCGAGCTTGCTCTTCTGGATCCAGGTGCACAGCACGATCGAACCGAGCAGCAGGCCCACGCTGACGAAGTACAGGATGTACTTCGCACTGTTGGTTCGGGTGTCCCAGCCGAGCAGCGTCTTCAGGTCGGTCATGCCGTTGACGCCGCCCGTGTAGCCCTGCTGGCCGATGATCAGCACCGTGAGGATCAGCGCGATGGCCTGGGTGATGATCGCGAAGTACACGCCGCCCACGCGGCGCTTGAACATCGCGAACCCGATGACGAACGCGATCAGCGTGGGCACCACCAGCACGAGCAGCAGCGTCAGCGGGAAGCTGCGGAACGGCTCCCACCACATCGGCAGCGCGGTGAGCTGGTTCCAGTCCATGAAGTCCGGGATGCCCGGGGTCGACTGGATCTTCGTGGTGACGGGGTCCGAGGCCTCGAGCTTCAGGAACATCGCCATGCCGTAGCCGCCGAGCCCGAAGAACACGCCCTGGCCGAGGCTCAGCACGCCGCCGTAGCCCCACAGCATCACGAGGCCCAGCGCGACGAACGCGTAGCAGAGGTACTTGCCGACCAGGTTCAGGCGGAACAGGTCGAGGCACAGCGGGAAGACGACGATCAGCAGCAGCGCGAGCAGCAGCACGCTGCCCATGCCGGTGCGGTCCAGCCAGTGTTTGAAGGGGGTCATGGTGCGGGTTCCGGGTGGAGGGTCAGCGGCGCACCTTGGAGGCGAAGAGCCCCTGCGGCCGCAGCATCAGGATCACGACGATGGCCGACAGCGTCAGCACCTTGGCGTTCGAGCCCGACATGAAGAACTCGGTGACCGACTGCGTCTGCGCGATGCCGAAGGCCGAGACCACGGTGCCGAGCAGGCTGGCCGCACCGCCGAACGTCACGACGAGGAAGGCGTCGACGATGTAGAGGCCGCCGCTGGTGGGGCCCGTGGAGCCGATGGTGGTGAACGCGGCACCGGCCACGCCGGCGATGCCGCAGCCGATCGCGAACGTGAGGCGGTCGGTGCGCTTGGTGTTGATGCCCGTCGCGTTGGCCATCGTGCGGTTGGCCACCGTGGCGCGAACGCGCAGGCCCCAGCGCGACTTGTAGAGCGCGATCAGCACGCCGCAGGTGACGAACACCGACAGCGCCATCACGAAAAGCCCGTTCAGCGGGATGTCGAGCCCTTCGGCCGGGGACCACGAACCCATCAGCCAGTCGGGCAGCGTCGGGCTCACTTCCTTCGGGCCGAAGGTGGAGCGGAAGATCTGCTGCATGCCGAGCGACAGGCCCCAGGTGGCGAGCAGGGTGTCGAGCGGGCGCTTGTAGAGGTGGCGGATGAACGCCCACTCGACGCCCCAGCCCACGAAGAACGCCACGACGAACGCGACGGCGATCGCGAACGGGAAGTACGCGCCCATCAGGTGGGGCGCGAAGGATTCGGTGAGGTGGGAGATCGCGAAGATCGTGTAGGCGCCGATGGTCATGAACTCGCCATGCGCCATGTTGATCACGCCCATCTGCCCGAAGATGATGGCGAGGCCGAGCCCCATCAGCAGCAGCACGGAAAAGAGGCTGAGCCCGGCAAAGCCTTGCATCAGCCCGATGTTCATCATGTCGGAGAAGGTCATCGCGACTCCCGGTGGTACGACTTTGGAAGGTGGAGAAGGACGGGCCGGGGCCCGTCCTGCCAGCGGCTGATTACTGGTAGCCCTTCGGGAACGGATCCGGCTGGATCAGCTCGGGCGACTCGGCGACGACCTTGAACTGGCCGTCCTTCTGCGCCTGGCCGATGCGGGTCTTGCTCCACAGGTGGTGGTTCTCGTGCACCTTCACGTAACCTTCCGGCGCGGTCTTCAGCTCGATGCCGGCGGAGGCGGCGGCGATCTTGTCCACGTCGAAGCTGCCGGCCTTCTCCACCGCGGCCTTCCACAGCCACGGGCCGAGGTAGCCCGCCTGGGTCACGTCGCCGATCACGGCGTCCTTGCCGTACTTGGCGCGGAAGGCCTCCACGAACTTCTTGTTGTTCGGGTTGTCGAGCGACTGGAAGTACTTCATCGACGAGTAGAAGCCGGCCATGTTTTCACCGCCGATGCCCAGCACCTCGTCTTCCGTCACCGAGATCGTCAGCAGGAACTGCTTGTCGGCGGTGACGCCGGCCGCCTTCAGCTGCTTGTAGAACGCGACGTTCGAGCCCCCCACCACCGCGGCGAAGATGACGTCGGGCTTGGCGACCTTGATCTTGTTGATCAGCGAGTTGAAGTTCGTGTGGCCGAGCGGGTAGTACTCCTCGCCCACCACCTTGGTCTTCAGGACGTTCTCGATGTGCTTGCGGCCGATCTTCATCGACGTGCGCGGCCAGATGTAGTCGGAGCCCACGAGGAAGTAGGTCTTCGCCTTCTTCTCCTTCGAGGCCCAGTCGAGGCCCCACAGGATCTGCTGCGTGGCTTCCTGGCCCGTGTAGATCACGTTCTTGCTCTGCTCCAGGCCTTCATAGAAGGTCGGGTAGTACAGCATCCCGTTCTCCTTCTCGAAGATCGGCAGCACGGCCTTGCGCGAGGCCGAGGTCCAGCAGCCGAACACCGCGGCGACGCGGTCGTTGACCAGCAGCTTCTTCGACTTCTCGGCGAACGTGGGCCAGTCGGAGGCGCCGTCCTCCTTGATCACGCGGATCTTGCGGCCGAGCACGCCGCCCATCGCGTTGATCTGGTCGATCGCGAGCTGTTCGGCCTGGATCGAGCCCGTCTCCGAGATCGCCATCGTGCCGGTGGCCGAGTGCAGCTGGCCCACCACCACCTCGGTGTCGGTGACGGCGAGCTTGGTGGTGTTGACCTTGGCGGTCGGGAACTGCTGGGCCAGGGCCAGGCCGGCGACACCGCTCATCGACAGGGCGGCGGCGCCCTGGAGGAGCCGGCGGCGCTGTTGGAATTTCGGGGTCGGAACGTGATCGCGGGACATCGTGCTTCTCCAAACGGGTTGTGGGCGAAACCTCGGGCCGGCGCACCGCGTCGGTGCGAAACGCCAGACCCATGACCCGGATGGTGGGAGCGATGACGCATTCGCCCCATACGTCATTCGACTTAGCGCCAGCGCCGGCAGCGCGCGACACACTCCCGACCTGTCATCCCGGCGCACGCCGGGATCCACTGCCTGCAGGCCCGCCACGGGACCGGTGGGCCCCGGCGTTCGCCGGGGTGACCGCGTGCCGGGTTCACTTCTTGCTCAAGCCCCGCCCGAGACAAACCCCACAGGAGTGGCCCGTGGCCACACAGAAGATCTTCCGCATCCGGCGCGACTACAACAGCTGGGTGGCCGACGAAACGCTGGAGGACTACGCGCTGCGCTACACGCCGCGCAGCTTCCGCAAGTGGTCGGAGTTCCGCGTGGCGAACACGGCGTTCGGCGCCACGTCCTTCCTCGCGCTCGAAGCCATCGGCGGCGCCATCGCGCTCAGCTACGGCTTCTCGAACGCGGTGTGGGCCATCCTCGTGGTGGGCCTGATCACGTTCCTCACGGGCCTGCCCATCAGCTATTACGCCGCGAAGTACGGCGTCGACATGGACCTGCTCACCCGCGGCGCCGGCTTCGGCTACCTCGGGTCCACGCTCACGTCGCTGATCTACGCGAGCTTCACGTTCATCTTCTTCGCGCTGGAGGCGGCCATCCTCGCGGCCGCGCTGCAGATGTACTTCGGCTGGCCGCTGCCCGTGTGCTACCTCGTCTCGTCGCTCGGCATCGTGCCGCTCGTGATGTACGGCATCACGGTGATCTCGCGGCTGCAGCTGTGGACGCAGCCGATCTGGATCGTGCTGTTCGTGTGCCCGTACGTGTTCGTGCTCGCGAAGAACCCGTCCGCCTTCGCCGACTTCACGAGCCTGGTCGGCCGCACGTCGAGCAGCAGCGGATTCGACGTCGTGATGTTCGCGGCGGCGGCCACGGTGGCGTTCTCGCTGGTGGTGCAGATCGGCGAGCAGGTCGACTACCTGCGCTTCCTGCCGGAGAAGACGAAGGCGAACCGCGCGAAGTGGTGGGGTGCCGTGCTGGTCGCGGGGCCCGGCTGGATCGTGCCGGGCATGATCAAGATGCTGGGCGGTGCCTTCCTCGCGTTCCTCGCGCTGCAATACCAGATCCCGTCGGACAAGGCGATCGAACCCACGCAGATGTACCTCGCGGGATTCTCGTACGTGTTCGACAACCCGGCCTGGGTGCTCGCGGTCACCACGCTGTTCGTCGTGGTGTCGCAGGTGAAGATCAACCTGACCAACGCGTACGCCGGTTCGCTCGCGTGGTCGAACTTCTTCGCGCGGCTGACCCACAGCCACCCGGGTCGGGTCGTGTGGCTCGTGTTCAACGTGCTGATCGCGGTGCTGCTGATGACGCTCGGCGTGTTCGAGGTGCTGCAGCGGGTGCTGGGTCTCTACAGCACCATCGCCATCGCGTGGGTGGGCGCGCTCGTGGCCGACCTCGTGATCAACAAGCCGCTCGGCTGGAGCCCGAGACACATCGAGTTCAAGCGGGCCCACCTGTACGACCTGAACCCGGTGGGGCTGGGCGCGATGCTGACGGCCGCGCTGCTGGGGGTGCTGGCCCACGTGGGCCTGTTCGGGCCGGAGGCCGAGGCCTTCTCGCCGTTCATCGCGCTGGCCACGGCACTCGTGGTGTCCCCGCTGCTCGCGCGGTGGACCCGTGGCCGCTTCTACCTCGCGCGGCACGACGTCGCCCGGTGGCGGCCCGGCCAGATCCTGAAGTGCTCGGTGTGCGACAACCCGTTCGAGTCGGAGGACATGGCCCACTGCCCGGCCTACGGCGCGCCCATCTGCTCGCTGTGCTGCACGCTCGAGTCGCGCTGCCACGACCGTTGCAAGATGCAGTCGCGCGCGGGTGAGCAGGTCAGCTCGTGGCTCACCGCGGTGCTGCCGCCGCGGCTCGCGTCCACGCTGAACTTCCGCGTGGCGCACTACCTCGTCGTGGCGGTGGCGCTGATCGGGCTGCTCGCGCTCAGCTTCGGCGTGGTCTACGACCAGGAGGGCGCGATGCACGGTGCCGACCGCGCCGCGCTGCAGGCGCCGTTCCTGAAGGTGTTCGCGCTGCTGTCGCTCGCCGCCGCGGTGGGGGCGTGGTGGATCGTGCTGGGCAGCGAGAGCCGGCACATGGCCCAGGCCGAGTCGAACCGGCACAACGAGCTGCTTGCCCGCGAGATCGAGGCCCACCAGCGCACCGACACCGCGCTGCAGGCCGCGAAGGACGTGGCCGAGGCGGCGAACCAGGCGAAGACGCGCTACGTGGCCGGCATCACCCACGAGCTGCGCACGCCGCTCAACAGCATCCTCGGCTATGCGCAGATCCTGCTGAAGGACGAGCAGGTGACCGGCACGCGGCGTTCGTCGGTGGCCACCATCCACCGCAGCGGCGAACACCTGCACGGCCTGATCGACGGGCTGCTCGACCTCGCGCGCATCGAGGCCGGCCGCCTGCGGCTCGATCCGTCTCCGCTGCCGGTGCACCAGTTCCTCGACGACCTCGTGCGCATGGTGGGGCCGCAGGCCGAGGCCAAGGGGCTCGACTTCCGCCTGGAGACCCGTGGGCGCGTGCCCGACTGGGTGCATGCCGACGTGAAGCGCCTGCGCCAGATCCTGATCAACCTGCTGGGCAACGCCGTGCGGTTCACCGAACGCGGCAGCGTGGTGCTGCGCATCGACTGGCGGCGCGAGGTCGTGCGCATCGAGGTGGTGGACACGGGCATCGGCATCGCCGAGCAGGACCAGGAGCGCATCTTCCTGCCGTTCGAACGCGGCAGTGCGGGCCGGCGCAGCGGCGAGCCCGGCACCGGCCTCGGCCTCACGATCACGCACCTGCTCGCGCAGCTGATGGGCGGCGAACTGACGGTGCAGAGCGTGGCCGGCCAGGGCAGCACGTTCGGGCTGCGGCTGTACCTGCGGGAGATCGCCGCGCCCGCCGCGCCGCTCGACCGCCAGGGCGGTTCGCACCGCCCCGTCACCGGCTACGAGGGCCGGCGCCGCACGCTGCTGATCGTCGACGACCAGCCGATCCAGCGGCAGATGCTCGCCGGCATGCTGCTGCCGCTCGGCTTCCGGCTGCGCGAGGCGGCGAGTGGCAGCGAGTGCCTGGAGAGTGTGCTGGAGCAGTGCCCCGACGCCGTGCTGCTCGACGTGTCGATGGACGACATGGACGGCTGGGAGACGGCGCGGCGCATCCGTGCGGCCGGCCAGACCGGGGTGCCGATCATCATGGTGTCGGCCAACGCCTTCGAGAACCGTCCCGACATCCTCGCCGGCGCCGGCTGCCAGGGCTTCGTCGACAAACCGGTGATCGAGAGCGAACTGCTCGACATGCTGCAGCGCCACCTGCAGCTCGAGTGGGTGGCGGAACTCGCCGTGCCGGCGTGGACTCCCGCGCCCGTGGCGCGGCCCGTGCAGCTGCCGGCCGAACCCGCGTCCGAGCTGATGCGCCTCGCACGGCTGGGCCACATGCAGGGCCTGCACCGCGTGCTCGACGACCTCGTCGCCCAACATCCCGCGGCCCACGACGACTGCGTGCGCCTGCGCGCGCTGCTCGAACGTTTCGAACTGGACGAATTCATGAACGAGATCGCACGGGGCCTCGGGGCCACGCAGGCGGAGGCATGGTGAGCGAGACCGTGGTGCTGGTGGTGGACGACGCCCCGCAGTCGCTCGGGCTGCTGTGCCACACGCTGCAGGAACACGGCTACACGGTGCTCGTCGCACGCGACGGCCAGTCGGCGCTCGACCGGCTCGACCTCGCCACCCCCGACGTGGTGCTGCTCGACGCGATGATGCCGGGGCTCTCCGGCTTCGAGACGTGCCGCCGGATCAAGCAGGACGCGGCGCTGCAGCACATCCCGGTCATCTTCATGACGGGGCTGTCGGACACGCAGCACGTGGTCGAGGGGTTCGATGCCGGTGGGGTCGACTACGTGGTGAAGCCCGTGCGCGCGCAGGAGGTGCTGGCGAGGCTCGCGACCCATGTGCGCAACGCGCGGGCCGTGCGGCTCGCGCGCGAGGCGGTCGACGTGGGCGGGCACGGCGTGCTCGTGGTCGACGCGCGGCAGCGTGTTGCGTGGCGTTCACCGCAGGCGCAGCGCTGGCTCGGCGAGTTCTTCCCCGAAGGCGACAGCGCGTGGCTGGGGTCGGGCAGCGAAGCGATCGAACGCGCGAGCCCGGCGAACGACGGGCGAGTGCTCGTCGCGCGTCGCCTCGGCCCGGTGGGACTGGGCGAGGTGATGTGGCTGCTGTCGGTGCGTGCCGCCGGGGTCGCGGCACCGAGCCGGTTGGGCACCGCGTCGCTCACGCCGCGCGAGACCGAGGTGCTCTCGTGGGTCGCGAAGGGCAAGACCAACCGCGACGTGGGCGAGATCCTCGGGATGAGCCCGCGCACCGTGAACAAGCACCTCGAACACGTGTTCGAGAAGCTCGGGGTGGAGACCCGCTCGGCCGCGGCCGCGCTGGCGTCCCGGGAAGGGCTCGGCAGCGAGGCGCCGGCGGGCTCGAGGTGAACCCGCCGGCGCCGCGGTCTCATTGCCAGGCCACGCCGTAGTAGTCGTAGACCTTGCGGCCGTAGTCGTCGGTCCACTCGGGGCGCGTGTCGCGCTCGTAGTGCGGGGCCTTGTCGAGCTGCTCCTTCTGCAGCGGCACGACGTAGCCGTCGAGGCCGGTGTCGTAGGTCAGCATGTCCCACGGCAGCGGGTAGCGGTCGGTGCCCATGCCGAGGAAGCCGCCGAACTCGAGTGCGGCGTAACGCACGTGGCCCGAGCGCTTGTCGATCACGAGGTCGTCGATCGAGCCGAGCTTGTCGCCGTTGGGGTTGTAGACCGGGGTGCCCTCGACCTTGTTCGAGGAAATGCAGGGATGTCCGCTCATGGAGGTCTCCTTCGTGTGGCGCCCGCGGCGACATGCCGGCGGGGCATGTCCCAGTTATCGACGCTGGGCCGCCCGGAGGCCATCGGCGCAGGGCGGCCGGTGCCGTAGGAACGTCCCTACCGCCCCTGTAATCCCGCATTCATCAGTGTTAATCCGGGGTTAAGAAATTGCATCCAAGCGTAGAGTCGCGCCTCACTGAAACCGGTTCCAGTGTGACAAAAGTAGCAGTTCCACGGTGTGGTGGCGGGCACGGCGTGCCCGCGGCCACCCATCACTCGACTGAGGAGTTGACCGTGAAAATGAAACCTGGAGCCTGGCGCTTCGGCGCGGGCCTGTTCGCGCTCGGCGTCGGATTGACCGCCTGCGGGGGCGACGACGACATCGCCCCGCCGGCCCCGCGGGCCGATTGGCCGGCCGTCACCAGCGCGATCCCGAAGGACACCGCGCAGGAGGCGCAGATCAAGGCGATCGTCGCGAGCATGACGCTCGCGCAGAAGGTCGGGCAGATGACCCAGCCCGACATCCGCAGCATCACGCCCGCGGAGGTCACGCAGTACTACATCGGCTCGGTGCTCAACGGCGGCGGCGCCTGGCCCGGCAACAACAAGCGGGCCGCGGTGGCCGACTGGCTGGCCCTCGCCGATGCCTACTGGCAGGCCTCGATGGACACCGACCTCCCGGTGAAGATCCCCGTGATCTGGGGGACCGACGCGGTGCACGGCCACGGCAACGTGTTCGGGGCCACCCTCTTCCCGCACAACATCGGCCTCGGCGCCGCGAACGACCCCGAGCTGATCCAGCGCATCGGCGCGGCCGTGGCCGCGCAGGTGGTGGCCACCGGCATCGACTGGACTTTCGCGCCCACGCTCGCCGTCGTGCGCGACGACCGCTGGGGCCGCACGTACGAGGGCTTCTCGGAGGAGCCGTCGATCGTGGCCTCGTACGGCGGGCGCTACACCACGGGCCTGCAGGGCACTTTCGCCACGTCGGGCCGGCCCACGGTGGTCGCCACCGCCAAGCACTTCATGGGCGACGGCGGCACCGACCAGGGCAAGGACCAGGGCGAGACGAAGGCGAGCATCGACGACATGATCGCGATCCACGGCGCGGGGTACTACCCGTCGCTGGCCGCCGGCGCGCAGACCGTGATGGCGTCGTTCAACAGCTGGACGTTCAAGGGCACGGCGCCGGACGGCACCGCGCTCGACTTCGACAACGTCAAGATGCACGGCAACAAGTACCTGATGACGGACGTGCTCAAGGGCAAGATGGGCTTCGACGGCCTGATCGTGTCCGACTGGGACGGCATCGCGCAGGTTCAGTACAAGGACGCGGGCGGGGTCTCGCGCACGTGCTCGAAGACGTCGTGCCCGCCGGCCATCAACGCCGGCATCGACCTCGTGATGGTGCCGAACGACTGGAAGCAGTTCATCGCCGACACCATCGCGTCGGTGGAGTCCGGCGAGATCCCGGTGGCCCGCATCGACGACGCCGTGACCCGCATCCTGCGCGTGAAGATGCGCTCCGGCCTGATGAAGGTGCAGAACGGGCAGACCGTCTCGACGAAGCCGTCGGCCCGTCCGGGCGCCGGTGATGCCGGTCTGCTGCACCGCGATCTCGCGCGCGAGGCTGTGCGCAAGTCTCTCGTGCTGCTGAAGAACGATGGCAACGTGCTGCCGCTCGCGCGCGGCCAGAAGGTGCTGGTCGTGGGCCGCAACGCCAACGACCTCGGCAACCAGAACGGCGGCTGGTCGCTGACCTGGCAGGGGACCACCAACGTCAACGCCGACTTCCCGAACGCCGACACGATCCTCGCCGGCATCCAGGAGGCCGCGGGCGCGGACAACGTCACGTACTCGGCGGACGGCGCGGGCATCGACGTGTCCACGTTCCAGGCCGTGATCGCGGTGATCGGCGAGACGCCGTACGCCGAAGGCGCGGGCGACATCGGCCGCGCGGGCACGCTCGAACACGCCAAGCGCACGCCGGCCGACCTCGCCGTGCTCGACCTCGTGAAGGGCAAGGGTGTCCCGGTGGTGACCGTGCTCGTGTCCGGCCGCCCGCTGTGGGTCAACAAGGAGCTGAACCGCAGCAATGCGTTCGTCGCCGCCTTCCTGCCCGGCACCGAAGGCAAGGGCGTGGCCGACGTGCTGTTCCGCAAGGCCGACGGGTCGGTGAACTTCGACTTCCAGGGCAAGCTGTCGTTCTCGTGGCCGAAGACCGGCTGCCAGACCACGGTGAACCGCGGCGACGCGAACTACGATCCGCTGTTCGCGTTCGGCAGCGGCAAGCGCTACGCCGAACCGGGCACGGCCGTCGGCAACGCGCTCGACGAGACCCCACCCGCACTCGGCTGCGGCCAGACCGCGAACAACGGCCCTGCCGCGACCGAACCGCTCGAGATCTACAACCCGGCGCAGCATCCGCAGTTCAAGCTCGAGATCGGCTCGGACCCGAACTGGCACGTGCCGATGGGCGATGACCTCAACGCCACGGTGACCACCACCAACGGTGTGCTGACCGCGACGACGTCGCAGCTCAACGTGCAGCAGGACGCGAAGAAGCTCGTCTGGACCGGTGGCGACGCCGAGTTCAAGGCGATGGTGGGCCCGGCCAGCAACCCGCCGGGTGCGGTCGACCTCAACAGCTACGTGCACCCGGACGCGAAGGCCGTGCTGGCGTTCGACATCGCCGTGCACCAGGCCCCGGCCAGCAACGTGGTGGTGCGCGTGGACTGCGTGTACCCGTGCCGCGGCGAGGCCGACGTGACCGCGCTGCTGAAGGGCCTGGCGCTCGACACGAAGAAGACCGTCAAGATCCCGCTGCAGTGTTTCGCGGAAGCCGGCGCCGACTTCGCCGCGATCGACACGCCGTTCCTGCTGAAGACCGCCGGTGCGTTCCAGGCCACCGTGGCGCGGGTGCGCTGGGTGGTGGGGGCCGCGGCCGATGCCGACACGCTCGCGTGCGCGGACCTGAAGCCGCCGCCGCCGCCCGCCATCGAGCCGCTGCCGGGCCCGTCGGTGACGCTGTGGGGGCCGGCGGGTCCGCACGGTGACCTGAAGGCCGACATGTACATCTCGAACGGCACGCACGTGGTGGCCACGCCCGTCGCCGGCGGCTTCGACGTGAACTTCCTCGCCGACGGCGGCAACGGCACGTTCACCTTCAAGGGTGCGGGGCTCAACCTCAGCAACTATGCGGCGGGCACGCTGTCGTTCGACGTGAAGGTGTCGAGCTACGGCGCGAACACGAAGGGCCTGGCCATCAAGATGGAAAGCCCGGGCGACGGCTGCCGCAACGTCGACTACATCCTGCCCGATGCGATCAAGCCCCCGGCCGACGGCCAGGTGCACCACATCACGCTGAGCGTGGCCGACGTCGTGGCGACCGAGAACGCGCCGTGCTTCACGCTCGAGAACGTGACGGTGCCGTTCGGCATCTTCCCGGTGTGGGACGACCAGCAGGGGGTGCAGTTCGAGGTGACGAACGTCGTGTTGACGCAGTAGGGGACGACGCGGCAGGCGCTCAGTCGAGCGTCTGCCGGTAGCGCGCCAGCGCGAGCGTTCCCGCCACGAACAGGAACGCGAGCATGGGCCACAGCTCGGGCAGCACCTGCCCGAGCTCGTTGCCTTTCAGCATGATGCCGCGCACGATGCGCAGGAAGTGGGTCAGGGGCAGCACCTCGCCCAGCCACTGGGCCCATTCGGGCATGCCGCGGAACGGGAACATGAAACCCGACAGCAGCATCGACGGCAGGAAAAAGAAGAAGGTCATCTGCATGGCCTGCAGCTGGTTCGCGGCGAGGGTCGAGAACGTGAAGCCCACCGCGAGGTTGGCCAGCATGAAGACACCGATCATTCCCATCAGCAGCGTGAAGCTGCCTTCCATCGGCACCTGGAACAGCAGGAAGGCCGCACCGATGATCACGCCCAGCTGGATGTAGCCGATCACCACGTACGGCAGGATCTTGCCGAGCATCACCTCCACCGGCCGCACCGGGGTGGCGAGCAGGTTCTCCATCGTGCCGCGCTCGCGTTCGCGGGTCATCGCGAGGCTGGTCAGCATCACCATCGTCATCGTGAGGATCGTGCCGATCAGCCCGGGCACGATGTTGTAGCGCGAGAGGCCCTCGGGGTTGTAGCGGCGGTGGATGCGGATCTCGTACGGCGGGTCTCCGGGCCGCAGCGACGCGAGCGGGCCGGTCAGGTCCGGCGACAGCGCCTGCTGCGCGAGCTGCCCCAGCGCGGCCATTGCGTTGCCCGAGGCCGAAGGGTCGGTGGCGTCCACCGCGACGAGCAGCGCGGGCCGTTCGCCGCGCACGAGGCGCCGCGAGAAGTCGGGCGGGATCACCACCATGAACTGCACCTCGCCGTTCTCGACGAGGGCCTCGGCGGTGTGTTCGCTTGCGCTCTGGTGCGAGATGCGGAAGTAGCCGGTGTTCTGGATCGCGGCGACGAGCGTTCGTGCCATCGGTCCGGTGTCGTACGACACGATGGCCGTGGGCAGCCCCTTCGGGTCGGTGTTGATCGCGTAGCCGAACAGCACGAGCTGCAGGATGGGCACGCCGATGGCCATCGCGAACGTCAGCCGGTCGCGCAGCATCTGCTGGAACTCCTTGATGAAGATCGCGAGCGTGCGCGCGCCCGAGAAGCGGCGGCTCATGGCGGCGCGGCCCGCGGGCCGAAGTTGTCGTCGGCGCGGGCGATGAGGCTCACGAACACGTCCTCGAGGTTCGCGGACGCGCGCTCCCAGCGCTGCCCGCTCCGGTCACGGTACGGGGCGACGGCGGCGTCGAGCGTGGCCTCGTCCTGACCGGTCACGTGGACGGTGTTGCCGAACGCGGCCACGCTCAGCACGCCGGGCGCTTGCTTCAGCGGTTCGACGAGCGCGGCGGCGCCCTCGCCCGCCACCGACCACACCGACAACCGCGCGTCGCGGATGATCTCGTCGGCGGTGCCGCGGGCCAGGGCCTTGCCGTACGCGATGTAGGCCAGTTCGTGGCAGCGCTCGGCCTCGTCCATGTAGTGCGTGGAGACCAGCACCGTGATGCCTCCGGCTGCAAGGCGGTGGATCTCGTCCCAGAAGTCGCGCCGCGCCTTCGGGTCGACGCCGGCGGTGGGTTCGTCGAGCAGCAGCAGCCGCGGCTCGTGCAGCAGGCAGGCCGCGAGCGCGAGGCGCTGCTTCCAGCCGCCGGACAGGCTGCCCGCCAGCTGGTCCTGCCGGGCCGTGAGGCCCAGGCGTTCGAGCGAAGCGTCGACAGCCTCGCGGCGGCGCGGCAGCTCGAACAGGCGGCCCACGAAATCGAGGTTCTGGCGGATCGACAGGTCGTCGTAGAGCCCGAACTTCTGCGTCATGTAGCCCACCTGGCGGCGGATGTCGGCGGCCTGGCGGACCAGGTCGAGGCCGAGGCAGGTGCCCTCGCCTGCGTCCGGGGTCAGCAGCCCGCACAGCATGCGGATCGTGGTGGTCTTGCCGCTGCCGTTGGGGCCGAGGAAGCCGCAGATGCGGCCCGTCCCGACGCGCAGGTCGACGTGGTCGACGACCGTGCGCGTGCCATAGCGCTTGGTCAGGCCCCGCACGTCGATGGCGGGATCGCTCATGGACGCCGAACGTCGATGGGCTGCCCCGGTTTGAGGCCCGCACGCCCGGGGTCGTCTGGCCGGGCCTCGACGAGGAACACGAGGCGCGCGCGCTGCGAGTTCGAATAGATGACGGGCGGGGTGTACTCGGCCTGCGTGGCGATGCGGTCGATGCGGGCGGGCACCGGGGCGGCGCAGCCGTCGCAGGTCACCGTGACGGGGTCGCCGACACGGATGCCGGCCAGTTCCGCCTCGGGCACGTAGAAACGCGCCTTCACGTTGGCGGGTGGCAGCAGCGAGACGACGGGCTGGCCGGGCTGCACCCATTCGCCCACGCGGAAGAACGTGTCGGCGACGAGGGCGCCGGCCGGGGCGGACGCCTGGCGCCGGCTCTCGTTCCATTGCGCCTGCTCGAGGGCGGCCTCGGCGGCCCGGGCCGTGGCGACGGCGGCGGCTTGTTCGTCGGGGCGCAACGGCAGCCGCGCCACGTCGAGCGTGGCGGCGAGTTCGGTGACGCGCTGGCGTGTGGACTCCATCGTGGCGGTGGCGTCGTCGAGGCGCGAGGCTGAAATGAACCCCTGGTCGACCAGCGCTTTCAGGCGGGTGTGTTCGCGGGCCGCGAGCGTGGCCTGGGACTGCGCCTGCGCGAGCTGGGCCCGCAGCGCGGCGGTGTCTTCGAAGCGGCGGCCGAGTGCGGTGTTGCGGGCCTGGGCCTTCGCGGAGTCGACCCGCGCGGCGGCTTCGTCGCGCGCGGCGCGTTCGGCGGTTTCCTCCAGCGCGAACAGCGGCGCGCCCGTGGCGACGGTGTCGCCCTTGCGGGCCGCGAGCGTGCGCAAGGTGCCACCGGCGGGCAGCGCCACGTAGACGTAGTCGCCCTCGACATACCCGGACCACGCCGGTGCGGCGGGCTTGTCGCAACCCGCGAGGCCGCACAGCACGAGGATCAGGGCGGAGGCTCGGCGCATGGGACATTGTCACCAGGGTCCGGCGCGGTTCGCAAGCCCGTCTTATACTGGCGGCCAGCGCTGATTTGTTCCGGCTTGCGGGCGCTTAATAAATTCCGCTAAAGACGTGGCCCCGACCCGGTCCCGCTTTTGGCGGCGCCGGGTTGTTTCATCTGGGTGATCCATGGGATCTGTCGGCCACGTCCAACCGCAATCGATGCACTTCGCAGAACCGCTGCCGCTCAAGAGCGGCGCCGCGTTGCGCGACTACACCCTCGTCTACGAGACCTACGGCACGCTGAACGCCGCGCGCGACAACGCCGTGCTGGTGTGCCACGCCCTCAACGCCTCGCACCACGTCGCCGGCACGTACGACGGCCAGCCGAAGAGCGAGGGCTGGTGGGACAACCTCGTGGGCCCGGGCAAGCCGCTCGACACGACGAAGTTCTTCGTGATCGGCATCAACAACCCCGGCTCCTGTTTCGGCTCCACGGGCCCGATGCAGGTGGACCCGGCCACCGACCAGCCGTATGGCGCGCACTTCCCCGTCGTCACGGTGGAGGACTGGGTCGACGCGCAGGCCCGCCTGCTCGACCGCCTGGGCATCACGCAGCTGGCCGCGGTGCTGGGCGGCAGCCTCGGCGGCATGCAGGCGCTGAGCTGGTCGCTGCGTCACCCGGACCGCCTGCGCCACTGCATCGCGGTGGCCACGGCGCCCAACCTGTCGGCGCAGAACATCGCGTTCAACGAGGTGGCGCGCCGCGCGATCGTCACGGACCCCGACTTCCACGGCGGCCACTTCTACGCCTACGGCACCGTGCCCAAGCGCGGCCTGCGCGTGGCACGCATGATCGGCCACATCACGTACCTGAGCGACGACTCGATGGAGGCCAAGTTCGGCCGCAGCCTGAAGGGCGAGGCGTTCGGCTACAGCACCCAGGACATCGAGTTCGAGATCGAGAGCTACCTGCGCTACCAGGGCGACAAGTTCAGCGACTACTTCGACGCGAACACGTACCTGCTGATCACGCGCGCGCTCGACTACTTCGACCCGGCCCGCGAACACGGCGGCGACCTCACCGCGGCATTCGCCCAGGCCCGCTGCAAGTTCCAGCTCGTGAGCTTCACCACCGACTGGCGCTTCTCGCCGGCCCGCTCGCGCGAGATCGTCAAGGCGCTGCTCGACAACCGCCTGTGCGTGAGCTACGCCGAGATCGACGCACCCCACGGCCACGATGCGTTCCTGCTCGACGACAGCCGCTACCACGCGCTGCTGCGGCAGCGCTTCGCCAACATCGCGGCGGAGGTGAAGTGATGAGCGAACGGAAAGACATCGAACTGATCGCCGACCTCGTGCCGGTGGGCTCCCGCGTGCTCGACCTCGGCTGCGGCACCGGCGAACTGCTCGCGCACCTGCGCGACAAGCGCCAGTGCACCGGCTACGGCATCGAAATCGACGACGCGAACGTGCTGGCCTGCACGCAGAAGGGCGTCGACGTGATCCAGCTGAACCTGGAGGACGGCCTGGCCATCTTCGAGGACCAGAGTTTCGACGTGGTGCTGCAGCTCGACACCCTCCAGCACCTGCGCAACACCGAGCGCATGCTGAAGGAGACGGCGCGCGTGGGCCGCGTGGGCATCGTGAGCTTCCCGAACTTCGCCCACTGGCCCAACCGCGTGCAGATCGCCGCGGGCCGCATGCCGGTCACGCGCGTGCTGCCCTACCAGTGGTACGACACGCCCAACATCCGCGTGGGCACGTTCAAGGACTTCGAGGTGCTGGCGGGCAAGAACGGGCTGCGGGTGCAGGAGTCGTTCGGGATCCAGGACGGGCGGGCGGTGCGGACGTTGCCCAACCTTCGGGCGAGCGTGGCCGTCTTCAAGTTCGACCGAGGCTGATGGAGCCCCCAGTCGCTTCGCTCCTGTCCCCGAGGGGCGCCGCGGGTCGCCCGGGAGACCCGGGCTCGCGCGTGGCTTGATGGGTCGGCTTCGCTTCGCGCGCCTTCTTATTCCTTGCCGAGCAGCGCTTCTTTGAGCAGCGTATCCGCCGGCTGCGGCCCCACCCAGATCTTCAGCACCATCGTGAAGAACTCGGCGTCGCCGACCGGTTCGCCCTGCGGCTTGCCGAGGATGTAGAACAGCGTGCCCTTGCCGGGAATGAATTCCATCGCGAAGGTCTCGCCGGGAGCGACCTTCGGGCGGCCCGAGAAGATCTCGATCAGGCGCAGGCTCGAGAGGCTGTGCTTCTGCGTGAGTTCCTTCGGCGAGTTCTCACCCATGCCCTTGATGAACAGGCGGCCCAGTTCGGTGCCGGGCAGGTCGCGCAGGGCCACGAACTGCAGCTTCTTCGGGCCGGGCAGGGCGAGCAGGTCGTCCACGGTGCCGACCTTGCGCGTGGTGTAGAGCGCCATGTCGTAGCCGTTGAAGATGCCGCGGCGGCGCGTGCCCTGGCCGTTGATCTGGAGTTTGGTGCCCAGCACCTCGGCCGTGGGTTCGAACTTCGAGACGGTGGGGGCGGCCTGGGCCGCGGTGACCCAGAGCGCGGCCGCCATGGTCATCGCCAGCGCGGCGTGACGGGTGAACGACGGACGACGGGCGGGGGTGTTCGGCAGCATGGGCCTCTCCAGGGCGATTATTCGAATGTGCCTGCAGTGTCGGCGAGGGTTTGTGCCAATGGCAAGCGGAAAAGCCCTGTCACACGGGACAAATTCACTGTCTACACTTCCTTCATCATGCTGAGCACCCTCTCGACGGCCGACGGCCTGAAGCTCCACGTCAAGCACAGCCCGGCGGGTGACCGCGGGCGGGGCACCGTCGTGCTGGTGCACGGCCTCGGCGAACACAGCGGGCGCTACGCGCACGTCGTGAAGGCGCTGAACGGCTGGGGTTGGCACACGGTGGCCTACGACCACCGGGGCCACGGCCGCAGCGAAGGCGCCCGCGGCGCCTTGAACGATCCCGACGCGATGCTGGCCGACCTGTCCCTCGTCGTGGCCGCAGCGCGGGCCGAACACGTGGGGCCGCTCGTGCTGCTGGGTCACAGCATGGGCGGGCTCGTGGTGGCGCGTTACGGGGCGGAAGGCACGCTGCATGATCCCGAACGCTGGTTCCACCCCGTCGACGCCATCGTGATGTCCTCGCCGGCCCTCGATGCCGGCCTGTCGGGCGGGCAGCGCTTCCAGCTCCGCATGATGCGGTGGCTGGCGCCCAACCTCGCCGTGGGCAACGGCCTCAAGCCCGAGTGGGTGTCGCGCGACCCCGAGGTGGTGAAGGCCTACGTGGCCGACCCGCTCGTGCACGACCGCATCACGCCGAAGCTCGTGTCGTTCATCGTCGACGGCGGCGAGTTCGCCCGCCGCCAGGCCTCGGCCTGGAACGTGCCCACGCTGCTCGTCTACGCCGGCAAGGACCGCTGCGTCGCGCCGCAGGGCAGCCGGGCGTTCGCGTCGGCGGCGCCGGCGCACCTCGTCGAGACGCGGGAGTTCCCCGCGCTTTACCACGAGATCTTCAACGAGCCCGAGCAGCAGGAGGTGCTGGCCGCGCTCGAAGCCTGGCTGACGACCCGCTCCGCGCGGGTCGCCGACGTCAGTTCAGTTCCGTGACGAACTGGTCGCGCGGGCGGCGCACCTTCTCGAGCTTCACGAGCCAGTCGCCCTCGGCCTGGCGGTAGCCGAGCGGCAGCAGCGTGACGCTGCGCAGGCCGCGGGCCTTCAGGCCCAGCAGTTCGTCCACGGCGGCGGGGTCGAAGCCCTCCATCGGGGTGCTGTCCACACCCTCGAACGACGCGGCGATCACCGAGGCCCCGAAGCCGATGTAGGCCTGGCGGGCGGCGTGCTCGAAGTTGACCTGGGCATCACGGCCCGGGTACGACGCGAGCAGCTTCTGGCGGTACGCCTCCCAGCCGTCGTTGGTGCCGCCGCGCACCTGGTTCGTGTAGTCGAACATCTGGTTGATGCGCTCGGCGGTGTAGTTGTCCCAGGCGGCGAACACCAGCAGGTGCGAGCCGTCGGTGATCTGGGCCTGGTTCCAGGCCACCGCGCGCACCTTGGCGCGCAACTCGGCGTTCGTGACCACGATCACCTCGAACGGTTGCAGGCCGCTGGAGGTGGGGGCGAGGCGCGCGGCCTCGACGATGCGGTCGACCTTGTCTTGCGGCACGGCCTGGGCCGGGTCCATCTTCTTGGTGGCGTAGCGCCAGTTCAGCTTGTCGAGCAGTTCCATGATGTCGGTTCGGAAAGTCATTTCGGACGAGCGTGCGAATGTAGGGCCGCCGGGCCGAACGTGCCGGGCACGGGACATTCGCGCTTGTGCTAGGGCCTGTTGACACTACGGGAAGGCTCGCGTGGCTCGTCAAAAGGTCTCCCGCAAGGCGCACGGCGCAGCCCAGGCTGTCCGCCTGGGCAAGCCGTGCAACGCGGCGGGAGACCTTTTGACGAGATCACCCTTCGGGCTGGTGCCTGCCAAGGCGCTGGGCCGCGTTGCGCCGCTTGCCCGGGCGGACGCCCGGGCCGCACGTCGCGCCTTGCCCAGCCCCTTGGCAGGCACCAGCGCGAGCCTTCCCGTAGTGTCAACAGGCCCTAGGCGCCCGAGCGGCGGAGGGCGGTCAGCGCCGCAGGTCCAGCCGGATCACCGGCACGGCCGGGGCGGCGAAGCGGTGCTTCACCCGGTCCATCCAGCCCGGCTTGGCCGTGGCGTCGTGCAGCGGGTCGTGCCGGGCGATGGCCTCGCGCAGGTCGGCCGAGAAGGTGTCCTTCGACTCGATGACTGTCATCGACACGCCCGGCGGCAGCAGCGGGTCCAGCAGGCGGGTCAGGGTGTCGCGGTGGCGGTCGGCCTGCGTGGCCTCCAGCAGCACGGCCGCCTGCGTGCTCGCGGCCGAGTGGATCACCGCGAGCCAGGCCCGGCGCACCGACGGTTCGCTGGCGCAGTGGGCCAGCAGCGGGGCCGCCAGTTTCGACACGTCGGGCGGCGGCATGGCCTCCACCACGAAACCGTCGGCCACCCGGCGCAGCAGCATCAGCGTGCGCAGGCTCAGCAGGTCGTCGTAGGTCAGCAGGCAGCGTTCGCCGTGGTCGTCCAGCACCACGTTGAAGCGCTGGTTCATCACGAACGACAGCAGCGCGCCGCCGGTCTGGTGCAGCGTGGGCGTGGCGACCGGCGGGTGGAGCGTGGCCGGGTCGTGCAACCAGACGCCCAGCGTGGGCAGTTCGCCGGGGTCGCCGGGGAACAGGTGCAGCCGCTGCGAGCCGTGCCCTGCACCGTTGGCCGCGGGGTGGCGTGCCCCGGGGAACCAGACGGGGGTGTTGACGAACTCCATGACCGTCACCTGCGTGCCGGCACTCGAGAGCGCACCCTCGGTCCAGGCTTGGAGACGGCGCAGCAGGTCAGTCGTCATGTCGGCATTCTTCCACGCCGCGGCGCCCGACCGGAAGGCCCGCGAACGGGGTGCCATCCAGGTGACACCTCGTTCGCTGCACGCCCGTCTAGAATTTCGCCCCATCACCCACTACAACGCGAGACGACCGCCATGATCCAACACGACAAGCTGTACATCGGGGGGCAATGGGTCCCCAGCGTCGGCAGCGAAAGCCCGAGCACCGTCACGTCGCCCGCCACCGAGGACACGATCGCCACCGTCGTGCGTGGCACGGCCGACGACGTGAACCTCGCGGTGAAGGCCGCGCGCGAGGCGTTCGACGCCTGGTCCAGCCGCCCGGTGGCCGACCGCGCCGGGTTCCTGATGAAGATCCACGAGGGCCTGAAGGCCCGCGCGAACGACATCGCCCAGGCCGTCACGTCCGAGATGGGCATGCCGCTGAAGCAGTCGCTGCGCATCCAGGCCGGTTCGCCCATCGCCGCGTTCAAGCTGTACGCCGGCCTCGTGCAGAACTTCCACTTCGAGGAGGAAGTGGGCAACTCGCTGGTCGTGCGCGAGGCCATCGGCGTGGTCGCCGCCATCACGCCGTGGAACTACCCGCTGCACCAGATCGCCGCCAAGGTCGCCGCCGCGCTGGCCGCCGGTTGCACGGTCGTGCTCAAACCGTCCGAAGTGGCCCCGCTCGACGCCTTCATCCTGGCCGAGGTGGTGCACGCCGCCGGCCTGCCGGCCGGCGTCTTCAACCTCGTGACCGGCCGCGGCACCGTGGTGGGCGAGGCCATGTGCTCGCACCCGGACGTCGACATGGTGTCGTTCACCGGGTCCACCCGCGCCGGCCGCCGCATCTCCGAGCTGGGCTCGGCCACCATCAAGCGCGTGGCGCTGGAACTCGGCGGCAAGTCGGCCTCGATCATCCTCGACGACGCCGACTTCCCGACGGCCGTGAAGGGTTCGGTGGGCGCCTGCTTCCTGAACGCCGGCCAGACCTGCACGGCCCACACCCGCCTTCTGGTGCCCGAGAGCCGATACGAGGAAGCGGCGAAGCTGGCCGTCGCCGTCACCCAGGCCTACAAGGTGGGCGATCCGTTCGACGAGACGTCCACGATGGGCCCGGTGGCCTCCAGGGCCCAGCGCGACACCGTCAACGAGTACATCGAGATCGGCCTGGCCGAAGGCGCCGAGCTGCTGACCGGCGGCACGGGCGCGCCAGAGGGCCTCGAGGGCAAGGGCTGGTACGTGCGTCCGACGGTGTTCGGCCGCGTGAAGCCCGAGTCCCGCCTGGCCCAGGAAGAAGTGTTCGGCCCGGTGCTGGCCATCATCACGTACAAGGACGAGGCCGACGCCATCCGCATCGCCAACGGCACGCCGTACGGCCTCTCGGGTGGGGTGTGGTCGGCGTCCGACGAGCGGGCGCAGCAGGTGGCGCGGAAGATGCGCACCGGCCAGGTCGACATCAACGGCGGCACGTTCAACATGCTCGCGCCGTTCGGCGGCTACAAGCAGTCGGGCAACGGCCGCGAGTTCGGCAAGTACGGCCTGGAAGATTTTCTGGAGATCAAATCGTTCCAATTCAAGCGTTCGTGACGCGGAGCGTTTAACCTGAGAGGGCTTGCCGAGTTGGCAGGCCCTTTTTTGTTGCCCCGACGCCCCAAGCGCCATCCATGAAACTCATTCCCTTCGCGGCCGAACACCTGGAGGTGGGAGCGTCCCTGCCCTTCGACCTGTTCGATGCCGCCGGTCGCCTGATCATGCCGCGCGACGCGGTGATCCAGGACGTGACCCAGTTGGGCCGCCTGACTGCACACGACCTGATGGTTGACGAAGACCAGAGCGCCGAGTGGCGTCTCGCCCGCCAGCGCGAACGGGAACTGGCGGACGCCTTCGACGACGCCTTCAACCCGAAGGCCGAGGCCGCGGAAGCCGCGCCGCCGCGCCTGGAACTGATCTCCGAACTGGGCCTGGTGCAGCAGCAGCTGAACGTGCTGCTGCTCGAGGTGTCGCCCGACGACAAGTGGGTGCCGCGCCTGCTGGCCGTGGCGGGCCGCATGCGCGACCTGATGGACGAACACGCCGACGCGCTGCTGTTCCTCGTGCTGCAGCGCGCGGTGCGGCGCTACGAGCACTACAGCAGCCGGCACGCGCTGCTGTGCGCGATGACGTCGTCGCTGTGCGCGCAGCAGCTCGGGTTCGAGGCCGCGGAGCTGCGCTCGCTCGCGATCGCCGCGCTGACGATGAACTGGAGCATGACCGCGATGCAGGACGAGCTGACGCTGCGCGAGCGCACGCCGTCGCTCGACCAGCGCATCCGCATCGACCGCCATCCCGAGATGAGCGCCACCCAACTGAAGGAGGCGGGCGTCACCGACACGCTGTGCCTCGACGTGGTGGCCCGCCACCACCAGGACGGTCCGGCCGACCTGCCGCTCGGGGCCTTGTCCGCGGCCGACCGGCTGGCGCGGGTGCTGCGCCGCCTCGACGTGTTCTTCGCGAAGATCAGCCCGCGCCTGAGCCGGCCCGGCATGCCGGCCACGCTGGCGGCGCGTGCCGCGTGCCTCGGGTCCAACGGCGAGGTCGACGAGGTGGGCGCGGCCATCATCAAGGTGCTGGGCATCTACCCGCCGGGCACCTGCGTGAGCCTCGCGAACGGCGAGGTGGCGATGGTGCTGCGCCGGGGCGTGCACGCGAGCCAGCCCCTGGCCGTGAGCCTCGCGGGGCCGGGCGGCGCCGAACTGAAGGTGCCGCAGCTGCGCGACACCTCCGAGGCGGCCCACCGCATCACCGGCACCGTGAAGCCCACGGACCTGCGCGCCGCGGTCAACGTGGCGGACCTGCTGGCGATGATGTGACCGGTCAGGCCGAGGCCAGCAGCGTCTCGGACACCCGCCACAGCTGCTCGGCCACGGCCTTGTCCATGATGTGCGGCGCGTGGCCCGACGTGCGGTTGCCCGGTTCGGCCGGCAGCCCCTGCTGGCAGTCCTCCAGGTAGAGCCCGCCCTGGCCTTCGAGCGCCGGGGCCGTGGCGGCCCACACGCTGGTGGCGGCGCCCTGCGCCGGGGTCTTGAAGCGGCTGGAGATGCGACCGTCATCGCCCACCCAGCCCATCGCACGCTTTTCGTCGTCGGGCACGTGGCGGTGCAGGTCGGTGTCCACACCGCCCGGGTGCACGGCCAGCGACGTGATCCCGTCGGCGGCGTGGCGCGCGTGCAGGCCGAGCGACATCAGCGCGTTCGCCGACTTCGCCTGGCCGTAGGCCTTCCACTTGTTGTACCCGCGGTGTTCGAAGTGCAGGTCGTCGAAGTCGATGCCGGCGAGCTTGTGGCCCATCGAACTCAGCGTGACCACGCGGGCGTTGCCGGCGGCCTTCAGCGCGGGCAGCAGCGCGGTGGTCAGGGCGAAGTGGCCCAGGTGGTTCGTGGCGAACTGCGATTCCCAACCCTGCGGCGTGCGCGCGAGCGGGCACGCCATCACGCCGGCGTTGTTGACCAGCAGGTGCAGCGGGCGGTCGCCCCACGATGCCGCGAAGCGGCGCACGCCGGGAACGTCGGCGAGGTCGAGCACGCCCGTGTCGATGGCGGGGTTGCCCGTCTCGGCGCGCAGCCGCTCGGCGGTGGCGCGGCCCTGCTCGGCGTTGCGCACGGCGAGGGTCACGCGCGCGCCGGCCGACGCGAGCGCACGCGCCGTCTCGAGGCCGATGCCGGCGCCACCGCCGGTGACGATGGCCGAGCGGCCCGTGAGGTCGAGGCCCTGCACGACGTCGAGTGCGGTGCTGCGGGCGTGGAAGGGGGAAGTGATGGGCATGGTTGTCTCCAAAGTCCACGCGGGAGGATACGGACCCGGCCCGGTTTTAAACTTCACCTAGGTGACAGGTGTCCTGAGCTGGAAGTTCGTTGATGAATCCTGCCGACAAGCGCCCCCATCCGTCGTTGCGGTGCTCGCGAGGCATGAGCCTCGCTGCGCGCCGCGCCTCGTCTGGGGGCGCTTCTCGACAGGATTCGCCACCGCTCGGGCACCTGTGAACGCTGCTCAACGAACTTCCAACTCAGGACACCTGGAGCCCCCCATGAACGCACGTGACCCGCTCGCCCCGCGCAGCCCCGACCTGCCCGGCGCCATCGCCGCCTTCACCGACCGGATGTGGGACGAGGAGATCGTCCCCGCGCTGACCGACTACATCGCCATCCCCGCGAAGAGCCCGATGTTCGATGCCGACTGGCAGAAGAACGGCTTCATCGACAAGGTGGTGCGCGACGCCGCCGCCTGGGTCGAAAGCAAGAAGGTGGCGGGCCTGAAGCTGGAGGTGGTGCGCATCGAAGGCCGCACGCCGGTGATCTTCTTCGAGGTGCCGTCCACGAAGCCGGAGAGCACCGGCACCGTGCTGCTGTACGGCCACCTCGACAAGCAGCCCGAGTTCAACGGCTGGCGCAACGACCTCGGGCCATGGACGCCCAAGTACGAGGACGGCCTGCTGTACGGGCGCGGCGGTGCCGACGACGGCTACGCCGTCTACGCGTCCATCGCCGCCATCCTCGCGCTCGACGCGCAGGGCGTGCCGCGCCCGCGCTGCGTGGGCCTGATCGAGGCCTGCGAGGAAAGCGGGTCGTTCGACCTGCCCGTGTACGTGGATGCGCTGAAGGACCGACTGGGCGACGTGGGGCTCGTCGTGTGCCTGGACAGCGGCGCCGGCAACTACGACCAGCTGTGGCTCACCACCAGCCTGCGCGGCATGGTGAGCGGCACGCTGAAGGTGGAGATCCTGAGCGAGGGTGTCCACTCGGGCGATTCGAGCGGCCTCGTGCCGTCCAGCTTCCGCATCCTGCGCCAGGTGCTGGACCGCCTGGAGGACTCGAAGACGGGGCAGTTGCTGCCCGAGAGCTTCCACTGCGCCATTCCGGCGGACCGCATCGAGCAGGCCAAGGCCACCGCGCAGATCCTCGGCGACGAGGTGTGGAAGCGCTACCCGTGGGCCTGCGGCGCCGACGGCGGCCCCACGCTGCCCACCACCACCGACCCGCTCGAGGGCCTGCTCAACCGCACGTGGCGCCCCACGCTGAGCGTGACCGGCGTCGACGGTTTCCCCGCGATGAAGGACGCCGGCAACGTGCTGCGCCCGTACACCGCGTTCAAGCTGAGCCTGCGCCTGCCCCCGCTGATCGACGGCAACGAGGCGGCGGGCCGGCTCAAGACGCTGCTGGAGGACAACGCGCCGTACAACGCCAAGGTCACCTTCGCCGCGGACGGCCGCGTGGGCGCGGTCGGTGCCACGGGCTGGAACGCCCCGAGCCTGTCCCCCTGGCTCGAGTCCGCGCTGAACCAGGCGTCGATGGACCAGTTCGGTGCGCCGTGCGGCTACATCGGCCAGGGCGGCACCATCCCGCTGATGAGCCTGCTGCAGCAGTGTTTCCCGAAGGCCCAGATGATGGTCTGCGGGGTGCTGGGTCCCAAGAGCAACGCCCATGGTCCGAACGAATTCCTGCATGTGCCGTATGGCAAGCGCCTGACCGCCGCCGTGGCCCAGGTGATGGCTGCCGCCAACTGACCCACCCCATCAGGGGGTGCCCGGCTCCCGTATTCACGGGGGCCGTTCCGTGACGCAGTTCACTTAACATTCCTTCACAGACACCTGAACCGGGCCGGCGCCTTCGTGCCGTCACCGTGGGCCACAGTGCCCAGCGCGCGTGCGAGGGAAGGGGGAGGGAACAGAAGGCACTGCGCCATGACACGGAACCACCGACAACTTCGGGCCGCCGCATGCGGCGGCCACCACCTTCACCGCGGATCGACTGGAGCGGCACGCTGATGTGTGGCATCGCCGGCATCCTCGACCTGGGGTCCGCGCCCGCGCCCACCCGCGCTGAACTCGGCGCGATGATCGGCGCGTTGCACCACCGCGGCCCCGACGGCACCGGCTTCCACCTCGACGGGCCGGTGGGCCTGGCCCACGCGCGCCTCAGCATCATCGACCTCGCCGGCGGCCACCAGCCGCTCGCGAACGAGGACGACACGGTCTGGACCGTCTTCAACGGCGAGATCTTCAACTACATCGAGCTGCGCGCCGACCTGGAGCGCGCCGGCCACCGCTTCGCCACGCACTCGGACACCGAGGTCATCGTGCACCTCTACGAGGAACACGGCGACGACTTCGTCCAGCACCTCAACGGCCAGTTCGCCATCGCGCTGTGGGACCGCCGCCGCCAGCGCCTCGTGCTGGCACGCGACCGCACCGGCATCCGGCCGCTCTTCCACATGGTGCATGCCGGCCGGCTGCTGTTCGCGTCCGAGGTGAAGTCGCTGTTCGCCGTGCCCGGCGTGCCGCGCCGCCTCGACCCGCACGCGCTCGCCGAGATCTTCACCTTCTGGTCCACCGTGGGCGACCGTTCGGTGTTCGACGGCGTGCAGTCGCTGCCGCCGGGGCACCGCATGGTGATCGAGAACGGCCGCGCCGAGGTCTCCCGCTGGTGGGACTGGACCTTCCCCGAAGGCCCCATCGCCGACAACCGCTCCGCCGAGGACCTGGCCGACGAACTGCGTGCGCTGATGATCGACGCGGTGCGCCTGCAGCTGCGCTCCGACGTGCCCGTGGGCGCGTACCTGAGCGGCGGGCTCGACTCGTCCATCATCACGTCGCTGATCCACCACCACACCGACGTGCCGCTGCGCACGTTCTCGGTCACGTTCGACGACGGCGAGTTCGACGAAAGCGCCTACCAGCGCGAACTCGTCGAGCACCTCGGCACGAAACACTCGCAGGTGCGCTGCACGCGCGCCGACATCGCCGCGAACTTCCCGCGCACGCTGTGGCACACCGAGTCGCCCGTGCTGCGCACCGCGCCCACGCCGCTGATGATGCTGGCCGGCCTCGCACGCGAGCAGGGCTACAAGGTGGTGTTGACGGGCGAGGGCGCCGACGAGGTGTTCGGCGGCTACGACCTCTTCAAGGAAGCGCGCGTGCGCCGCTTCATGGCCCGCCAGCCGCAGTCCGCCGCGCGTTCGCAGCTGCTCAAGCGGCTGTACCCGTACCTGAAGCACTCGCCGGCCAGCGGCGGGCTTTTCGCGAAGCAGTTCTTCAGCGAGGGCCTCGAACACCTCGGCCAACCGTGGTTCGCCCACGTGCCGCGCTGGAACACCACGGGCCGCATCGCCCAGTACTTCTCGAAGGCGCAGGCCGACGCGGTGGCCGGTTGGTCGCCGTACTCGGCCATCGGCGCCACGCTGCCCGAGGCCATCGGGCGCTGGTCGCCCATGGCGCGCGACCAGTACGTCGAGGCGCACACGCTGATGTCGGGCTACCTGCTGAGTTCGCAGGGCGACCGCATGGCGATGGGCCACTCGATCGAGGGGCGCTTCCCGTTCCTCGACCACCGCGTGATCGAGTTCGCCAACCGCCTGCCCCCGCGCTACAAGCTGATGGGCCTCACCGAGAAGTACCTGCTCAAGCGCTCGATGAAGGGCCTGCTGCCCGAGTCGGTGCGCACGCGCAGCAAGCAGCCGTACCGCGCGCCCGACAGCGCGAGCTTCTTCCACGACGGCAAGCCGGTGGCCTATGTCTCCGACCTGCTCAACGACGAACGCATCCGCCAGGCCGGTTACTTCGATCCGGAGCCGGTGCGCCGCCTCGTCGAGAAGTGCCGTGCGGGCCGCGCCATCGGCTTCGGCGACAACATGGCCTTCGTCGGCATCCTGTCGACGATGTGGATCGACGCGATGTTCGTGCGCGGCGATGCCGTCGCCGCGCGGCCGTGAGGACCTCCGCCATGCTGATGCACCAGCTCCTCGAACTCACGGCCCGGACCATGCCGGACCGCATCGCACTCGTCACCGACGGGAAGCGCCTCACCTACGCCGAGGTCGATGCCCGCGCCGACACGCTGGCCGCGGCCCTGCAGGACGCGGGCGTCGAGCCGGGCGACCGCGTCGCGACCTGCCTCGACAACGGCCTCGATGCGGTGGTGGCCCTCTACGCGGCGATGAAGTGCGGCGCGGTGCTGATGGCGATCAACCCGCTGACGAAGCGGCAGCGCCTCGCGGCCGTGCTGAACGACGCCCGCGCGAGCGTGCTCGTCACGCACGCGGGCCTGCTCGACGAGGTGGGCGCGGCGCTCGCCACGAACCGCAGCGTCCACACGTGCTGGGTGGCCGGCGACGTCCCGCCCGCGGGCGCCGACACGCGCTGCCGTCCCATGCCGTCCACCGAACCGGGCGGGTCGCCCGCGCCCGTGCCCACCACCGACCAGGACCTCGCGGCGCTCATCTACACGTCGGGCTCCACCGGCGAGCCCAAGGGCGTGATGCTGAGCCACCTGAACATGGTCTCGGCCGCGCGATCGGTGAACGCCTACCTCCAGCTCACGGCCGACGACGTGGTGTTCAGCGCGCTGCCGCACGCCTACAGCTACGGGCTGTACCAGGTGCTCTCCACGTTCATGGTGGGCGGCACGCTGGTCCTCGAACGCTCCTTCTCGTTCCCGGTCAAGGTGCTGCAGCAGATGGCACGGGAAGGGGTCACGGTGTTCCCCGGCGTGCCCACGGTGTTCGCGCGGCTGCTGGCGCTGAAGACCCTCGCCGACCACCCGGTGCCCACGCTGCGCATCATCACCAGCGCGGCCGCGGCCTTGCCCGATGCGCACATCCATGGCCTGCGCGAGGCGTTCCCGCACGCGAAGCTGTACGCGATGTACGGCCAGACCGAATGCAAGCGCGTGACCTACCTGCCGCCCGAGCTGCTCGACGAGCGCCCCGGCAGCGTGGGCCGGGGCATGCCCAACCAGGAGATGTGGCTCGAGGACGAGGCCGGACAGCGCCTGCCGTTCGGCAGCACCGGCGAACTGGTGGTGCGCGGCAGCCACGTCATGCGCGGCTACTGGGAGAAGCCGGAGGCCACGGCGCGCGCGCTGCGCCCGGGCCCGTACCCCGGCGAGATGGTCCTGCATTCCGGGGATATCTTCCGCACCGATTCCGATGGATATTTCTGGTTCGTCTCGCGCAAGGACGAGCTGATCAAGGTCCGCGGCGAAAAGGTCAGCCCGCGCGACATCGAGAACGTGCTCTGCGCGATGCCCGGGGTGCTCGAGGCCGCCGCCATCGGCTGCACCGACGCGGTGGTGGGCGAGGCCGTGAAGGTCTTCGTCGCGCTGCAGCCGGGCCATGTGCTCACCGAACGCCAGGTGATCCAGCACTGCGCCAGCCGCCTGGAGACCGTCATGGTGCCGAGGCACGTGGTTTTCGTCGACGAGTTGCCGAAGACCGACTCCGGAAAGATCAGGAAGGCCGGCCTCGTGTGAGGACGGACCGTTTCATCGAGTTCAACGAAAAGGAAGCAGGGGAATGACTGACAACATCAAGGCCACCGTTCGCGCGTACATCGCGGAGAACTTCATCATGCGCGGCGACGGCAGCGAGATCGCGGAGACCGACTCCTTCATGGAGAAGCACCTCGACTCCACCGGCTTCCTCGAACTCGTGACCTTCCTCGAAGAGACGTACGGCATCGCCGTCGACGACGAGGAGATGCTGCCGGAGAACCTCGACAGCCTGAACAACGTCGACGCCTACGTGCGTCGCAAGCTCGCAGCGTGAGGTGCCCATGACCACGAACTCGATCGGGCCGAAGGTCCTCGACATCGACTGCGCGGCCGAGGTGGCACGCATCTCCGAGTGGATGGTGGACGCTGTCTCGAAGCTCAACCGGCGCGGCGTGATCATCGCGCTGTCCGGCGGCGTCGACAGCTCCGTGTGCGGCGCCCTCGCGGTGAAGGCCCTGGGCCCGAAGAAGGTGTTCGGCCTGCTGCTGCCCGAACACGATTCGTCGAGCACCAGCGCCGAACGCGGCACCGAGGTGGCCGAGCAACTGGGCATCGAGTACCGCCTGGAACACATCGGCCCCACGCTCGAGGCCATCGGCTGCTACCGCTGGCGCGACGAGGCGATCCGCAACGTCTTCCCCGACTACGGCGCGGGCTGGAAGAACAAGATCATCATCGCGGGCGGCGCCCGCGGCGGCGTCAACTTCTTCAAGCTGGTGGTGGAGAACCCGGCGGGCGAGCGTTTCGAGAAGCGCCTGCCCATCCGCGAGTACCTGCAGATCGTGGCCGCCACGAACTTCAAGCAGCGCATCCGCAAGACCTCCGAGTACTTCCACGCCGACCGCCTCAACTACGCGGTGATCGGCACGCCGAACCGCCTCGAGTACGACCAGGGCTTCTTCGTGAAACACGGCGACGGTTCGGCCGACATCAAGCCCATCGCCCACCTCTACAAGACGCAGGTGTACGCGCTCGCCCGCCACCTGGGCCTGCCCGCGTCGGTGTGCAACTCCACGCCCACCACCGACACGTACAGCCTGAGCCAGGGCCAGGACGAGTTCTACTTCGCGCTGCCGTACCAGCAGATGGACGTGGCGCTGTGGGCGCACAACCACCAGGTCACGCCGGCCGACCTCGCGCCGGCCCTCGGGCTGACGGTGGAGGAGGCCGCGCACATCTACGCCGACATCGAGGCCAAGCGCCGTGGCACGCACTACCTGCATGCGCGGCCGGTGCTGCCGGAGGCGGTGGGCGAGATCCACGTCTGATCGAACGGTCATCCCGGCGGACGCCGGGACCCACGGCGCTCGCAGCGCGCCCGCCGACAGTGGGCCCCGACGTTCGTCGGGGTGACCACCCTCTGCTTGCCCGTCCCTCCCGCAGGGATTTAATGTGACTCTTATAGTCACACAATGTCGTCCGCCAACACCCAGTTCTCCGTCGCCGCGCACCTGATGGCCGCGCTGGGCGCGCGCGATGGCGAAGGGGTGCGTTCCGCCGAGCTCGCCGCCAGTGTCAACGCGGACCCGAGCTTCGTGCGCCGCGTGCTGTCGAAGCTCGCGAAGGCGGGCCTCGTCACCACCACGCGCGGACAGCACGGCGCCTGTTCGCTGGCGCGTGCCCCTTCCCGCATCTCCCTGCTCGACGTCTACAAGGCCGTCGAACCGCCGGCGCCGTGTGCGATGCACGCGTACCCGGTGTCCGAGGAATGCCGGGTGAGCCGCAACATCAAGCGCTGCATGGACGACGTCCTGCGCGAGGCCCAGCAGGGCTTCGAGCAGGGCCTCGCCCGGCAGACGCTCGCGGACGTGGTCGACACCGTGAACCGGGGCCGGTGAGTCAGCCGTCCCTTTTTTTTGCGCTTTATTGTTCTTTCGATAGTCACAATTCATTCATTGCCGTGGAGCACCTCATGACACTTTCAACCGCCACCCGGAAGGGCACCCCATGCTGAGCGCCGACACCACCGCCTCCCCGGCGGATGCCGCGCGCCTCGGTGCACAGGCCGCATCGCCTGCACGCGTGTCCGGCTGGATCGCCGTGATGTCGCTCGCGGTGGGCGCGTTCGCCACCGTGACCACCGAGTTCCTGCCCATCGGCGTGCTGCCGCTGGTGGCGGCATCGCTCGGCGTGACCGAGGGCACCGCCGGCCTGATGGTCACGATGCCCGGCATCGTGGCCGCCATCGCGGGCCCGGCCCTGATCGTCGCGTCGGGGCGCCTCGACCGTCGCGCGGTGCTGCTGGTGCTGTCCGCCCTGCTCGTCGTGTCGAACCTGCTTGCCGCGATCGCGCCCGACCTCACGACGATGCTCGTCGCACGCCTGATGCTGGGCCTCTGTGTCGGGGGCTTCTGGACGTTCGCGCCGGGCGCCACCGCGCACCTCGTGCCGGCCGACGCGCAGCCGCGGGCGATGTCGTATGTGCTGGCCGGGGTGTCGGTCGCGACGGTGGCGGGGGTGCCCGCCGGCGCACTGCTGGCGAACCTCGTCGGCTGGCGTGCGTCGTTCGGCGTGGCCGCCGGCCTGTCGGCGCTGATGTTCATCGCGCAGATGCGCCTGCTGCCGCCGATGCCGCCGGCCCATGCCACCCGCGCCCGCGACCTGCTCAAGCCGTTCACGACGCCGCGTGCCCGCGCCGCGCTGCTGACCACGCTGTTCCTGATCGCCGGCCACTTCGCCGCGTACACCTACCTCACGCCGCTGCTGCAGCAGCGCTACGGCCTGTCGCCGGCCGTGGTGACGACGCTGCTGCTGGTCTACGGCGCCGCCGGATTCCTCGGCACCTTCGTGGGCGGGCGGCTCGCGTCGCGCAACGTGCTCGCGGTGGCGCTGCTGGCCGCGCTGCTCGTGGCCGGGGTGCTGCTGTTCGCGGCCACCGTGGGTGGCGGCGTGGTCGCCGGTGCGCTGGTCGCGCTGGTGTGGGGTTCCGCGTTCGGCCTGATCCCCGTCGCGATGACGACGTGGATGCAGACCTCGCTGCCGCGGGACGCCGATGCCGGGCAGGCGGTGCTTGTCACCGGGTTCCAGGTGGCCATCGCCTCGGGCGCCTTCCTCGGCGGTGTGGTGGTCGACCACCAGGGCATCCCGTCGGCGATGGGCGTCGCCGGCGGCCTCGCGCTCGTCGCGGCGGTGTTCGTGGCCGCCGCGTTCCGCCCGAAGGCCGGATGACCGCGGCTCAGGCCGGGGCCGACACGCCCAGCATCGCGGCGCCCAGCGCCTCGGCCACCTCGATGCCGTCGACCCCGGCCGACATGATCCCGCCCGCATAGCCGGCGCCTTCACCGGCGGGGTACAGGCCGCGCACGTTGAGGCTCTGGCGGTCCTTGCCCCGCGTGATGCGCAGCGGGGACGACGTGCGGGTCTCGACACCGGTCAGCACCGCGTCGGCCATCGCGAAGCCCTTGATCTGCCGTTCGAAGGCCGGCAGTGCCTCGCGGATCGCGAGGATCGCGTAGTCGGGCAGGCTGCTGCGGCCCTTCGCGCCGAGGTCGGTGAGGAACACCCCCGGCTTGTACGACGGCTGCACGTTGCCGAAGGCCTTCGACGGGCGGCCCTTGATGAAGTCGCCCACCAGCTGGCCCGGCGCCTGGTAGCCGCCGCCGCCCAGCTCGAACGCGCGCGTTTCCAGCTGGCGCTGGAACGCGATGCCGTCGAGCGGGTTCACGGGGCCGTCGGCGCGACCGTCCTGGCGGTAGTCCTGCGGGTTGATGCCCACGACGATGCCGGCGTTCGCATTGCGTTCGTTGCGGGAGTACTGGCTCATGCCGTTGGTGACGACGCGGCCTTCCTCGGACGTGGCCGCCACCACCGTGCCGCCGGGGCACATGCAGAAGCTGTAGACCGAGCGGCCGTTCTTCGCGTGGTGCACGAGCTTGTAGTCGGCCGCGCCGAGGATCTCGTTGCCGGCGTTGGGGCCGAAGCGGGCACGGTCGATCACGCCCTGCGGGTGTTCGATGCGGAAGCCCACCGAGAACGGCTTGGCCTCCATGTAGACGCCCCGCTCGTGCAGCATCGCGAACGTGTCGCGCGCGCTGTGGCCGAGGGCCAGCACGACGTGGTCGGTGCGCAGCTGCTCGCCCGAGGCGAGCGTGAGGCCGCGCACCTGGCCGTCCTCGACGTGCAGGTCGGTCACGCGCTGCTCGAAGCGGATCTCGCCGCCGAGCGCCTCGATGTCCGCGCGCATCTTCTCGACCATGCTGACGAGGCGGAACGTGCCGATGTGCGGCTTGCTGACGAAGAGGATCTCCTCCGGCGCGCCGGCCTTCACGAACTCGGTCAGCACCTTGCGCGTGAGGTGGCGTGGGTCGCTGATCTGGCTCCACAGCTTGCCGTCCGAGAACGTGCCCGCGCCGCCCTCGCCGAACTGCACGTTCGACTCCGGGTTCAGCACCCCCTGGCGCCACAGGCCCCAGGTGTCCTTCGTGCGCTGGCGCACTTCCTTGCCGCGTTCGAGCACGATGGGGCGCAGGCCCATCTGCGCGAGGATGAGCGCCGCGAAGATGCCGCAGGGGCCGAAGCCCACGACCACGGGGCGCGGCCGGTCGCCCGCGAAGAAGCCGGCGGGGGCCTGGCCCACGAACTTGTACGCGGTGTCGGGCGTGGCGCGCACCTGCGGGTCGCCCTCGTGCTGCAGCATCACCGACGCCTCGTCGATCAGGTCGCAGTCGATCGTGTAGATGAGCACGATGGCGCTCTTCTTGCGCGCGTCGTACGCGCGGCGGAAGACCGTGAACCCTCCCAGGTCGGCGTCGGCGATGCCCAGGCGTTCGACGATGGCGGGGCGCAGCGCGTCCTCGGCGTGGTCGAGGGGCAGGCGGAGTTCGGTGATTCTCAACATGGGATCAGGCTTTCGGCCTCGGGGATTCGTCGTTGGTGCTCGGTTCGGGCTGTTCCTCGGCGCGCATGTCGTCGAACGCGGAGTCCTCCTCCAGCGCCGGCGGTTCGTCGGCCAGCAGCTCCTGCGGCAGGAAGCCGCCCGACTGGTGCTTCCACAGCAGCGCGTAGTGTCCGCCGAGCGCGAGCAGTTCGTCGTGGGAGCCCTGCTCCACGATGCGGCCGCGGTCCAGCACGATCAGCCGGTCCATGCGGGCGATGGTGGACAGCCGGTGCGCGATGGCGATCACGGTCTTGCCCTCCATCAGGTCGAGCAGCTGCTCCTGGATGGCGAGTTCCACCTCGCTGTCGAGTGCCGAGGTGGCTTCGTCGAGCACGAGGATGGGGGCGTCCTTCAGCACCACGCGGGCGATGGCGATGCGCTGGCGCTGGCCGCCGCTCAGCTTCACGCCGCGTTCACCCACCTGGGCCTCGTAGCCGGTGCGGTCCTTCCAGTCCTGCAGGTCGACGATGAAGTCGTGGGCCTGGGCCTTCTTCGCGGCGGCGACGATCTCGTCGTGCGTGGCACCGGGCCGGCCGTAGCCGATGTTGGCGGCGATGGAGCGGTGCAGCAGCGAGGTGTCCTGCGTCACGAGGCCGATGGCGCCGCGCAGGCTCTCCTGCGTGACGTTCGCGATGTTCTGGCCGTCGATGCGGATCGAACCCTGCTCCAGTTCGTGGAAGCGCAGCAGCAGGTTCACGAGCGTGGACTTGCCCGCGCCGGACCGGCCGACGAAGCCCACGCGTTCGCCGGGGCGCACGGTGAGGTCGAAGTCGTCGAGCACCTTGCGGCCGTCCGAGCGGCCGTACGTGAACGTGAGGTGCTCGAAGCGGATCTCGCCCCGGGGCACCTCGAGCTCCGGCGCGCCCGGCGCGTCGGTCAGCGTGTGCGGCACGGCGATGGTCTCCATGCCTTCCTGCACGACGCCGATGTTCTCGAAGATGCCGGTCACTTCCCAGCTCACCCACCCGGCCACGTTCGCGATCTGCCAGGCGAGTGGCAGCGCGGTGGCGACGATGCCGGCCGACACGTCGCCCCGGCCCCACAGCGTGATGCCGATGGCGGCGGTGGACACGAGCAGCATGGCGTTCATGGCCGCGAGCGTGGCCATGAAGCGGGTGATGAGGCGCATGTGCGCGGCGATGGCGACGGTGTGCTCGTCGATCATGTCGCGCACGTAGGCGTCCTCGTCGCGCACCCGGGCGAACAGCTTCACCGTCAGGATGTTCGTGTAGCTGTCGACCACACGCCCCATCACCGACGACCGCGCTTCGGAGCTGACCTTCGCGAGGTCGCGCATGCGGGGCACGAAGTAGCGCAGGAAGATCACGTAGCCGATGAACCACAGCACCGTCGGGATCGCGAGCCGCCAGTCGGCCAGGGCCATCAGCACGAGCGAGCTCACGCCGTAGACCGCGATGTACCAGATGGCGCGGATGCTCGCGACGACACATTCGCGCAGCGCGTTGCTCGTCTGCATCACGCGGTTGGCGATGCGGCCGGCGAAGTCGTTCTGGAAGAAGGGCCAGCTCTGGCGGACGACGTGCCAGTGGCTCTGCCAGCGCACGAGGCTCGTGACCCCCGGCACCACGGCGTTGTTGCGCACGAGGCTGTCGGCGATGAGCGTGACCGGCCGGCCGATGACCACGAGCGCGGCCATCGCGAGCAGCGACGGCACGGCGGCGCTGAACGCCGCGGCGCGGTCGGTGGCCTCCATCAGCGTGACCAGGCGCCCGATGAAGATCGGGATCAGCATGTCGATCAGCGCGACCGCGAGGCCGGTGACGAACATGGCCGCGTAGAGGCTGCGCGTCTGGCGGATGAAGTGCCAGTAGAACGCGACCAGCCCCGTCGGCGGCGGGCCCGGCGGCAGGGCCGTGGGCTGGATGCGGGTTTCGAAGAAGCTGAACATGGGGCCGTCGGTTGCAGCCCGCCATTGTCGGGCCTGCCGTCCACGTCCGTGGACCAGACGTCAAAAAGCCGCCCGGAGGCGGCTTTTTTGAAGGCGCTCGCGTCGACTCAGGAGCCGGACTTGGCGCCGCGGACCGACGCGCGGGCTTCGGCGCGCACCTCTTCGCGGTCACGGCCGGTGCCGGCCGGGGCGCGGGCGTAGTCGTTGCCACGCTCGAAGTCGTCGGCGACGGAGTCCTGGTTGCGCGACTTCAGGAACTCGGCCTTGACCTGTTCGCGGGTCAGGCCGGCCTGGGTGGCCGACGCCGGGGCGGCGGCGGGCTTGGCGGCGATCTTGACCGCGGCAGGCTGCGGGTTCAGGTTGAAGCCGGTCATCGGGTCGAACTCGCCACCGGCGAAGGCGGAGGTGCCAGCGAAGGCGAGGGCGGCGGCGGCGATGAGGGTGCGTGCGTTCATGATGGGGTTCCTGTCGGAGAGTGTTCGGATTCGGTGGGGCCGGGGCTCAGGAGCCGCCGGCGACGGAGGCCTTGCCGCCGCGCAGCGCGGTTTCGGTTTCGGCGCGGACCTGGGCGCGGGTCAGCGTCGAGGCGCTGTCGGGGGCCTGGGCGTATTCGATGCCGGTGTCGAAGCTGACCAGCTCGCCGTCGGCGCGGGCGCGGAGGTACTCGGCGCGGACGTCGGCGCGGCTCAGGGTCGAGGCGGCCTTGGGGACTTGCAGGTACGCGGTGCCGGCGTCGAAGCGCTCGACCGGGGCGGCAGCGGTGGCCTTGACGGCGGCGCGCGGGGTGGCGGAGGACACCACGCCGAAGCCGGTCATCGGGTCGAACTCACCGCCGGCGAAGGCAGAGGAACCGAGGAGGGCGAGGGCGGCGGCGGCGACGATCTGACGGCTGTTCATGATGATGTTCCTGCGTTCTGAGGTTGATTCGTACAGGGCCGGCGGCCAACGCCGTCCTGTCCTGCCTCGGTGAGTCGCTGGGATGTGGCTCATCGATGGGATGAACTTTAGGGATTACCCTCAAGGAGAAAAAGCGGCGTTCCTTCAATTCCGTGTTGCGGAAACCGAAACAATGGGACCACCTCGGCCCCTTTTCGCACGCGCAATGAAAAAAGCCGCCCTGAGAGGCGCAAAAAAGCCGCCTCGAAGGGCGGCCGAAAAGCCACCCGGAGGGTGGCCTCATGGAGACGGTCGAAAAATCAGGAGCCGGCGGCGACGCGGGCGTTCTTCAGCGCGAGGCGCGTTTCCTCGCGGACCTGCTCCCGGGTCAGCGTCGACGTGGCCTTGGGCGCCTGGGCGTACTCGACGCCGGTGTCGAAGCTCACCAGCTCGCCGTTGTCGCGGGCGCGGGCGAACTCGGCCTTCACCTGCTCGCGGGTCAGCGTCGACTGGACCTTCGGGGCCTGGACGTAGGCGATGCCGCTGTCGAAGCGCACGATCTCGTCGTTCTTGCTGGCGAGGGCGAACTCCGCCTTGACCTGTTCGCGGGTCAGCGTCGACTGGCCGACGGGGCCGAAGCCGGTCATCGGGTCGAATTCACCGCCAGCGAAGGCGGAAGCACCGAAGACGGCGAGGGCGGCGGCGGCGAAGAGTTGCTTGCGGTTCATGATGATTTCCTGGGGATCTGAAGGTTGACTGTTCGGGCATGGCGGCGAAACCACCGTCCTGTCCTTGCCTCGGTGAGTCGCCTCTTTGTGTGGCTCATCGATGGAGTGAACTGTAGGCATTGCGAGGGCATCAATAAACCACCTATCATTCAACTCCGTATTGCAAAAAATGGAATGATTGGGCCGGGCCATGGACAGACTTCATTCGATGCGGGTGTTCGCGCGGGTCATCGACGAGGGCAGCTTCGCCGGGGCGGCCCGGAAGATGAACCTCTCCGCCGCCGTCGTGACGCGGCTCGTGGCGGACCTCGAGGAACACCTCGGTGCGCGGCTCATCAACCGCACCACGCGGCGCCTGGCGCTCACCGACACGGGTGAGCTGTACCTCGAGCGCGTGCGCCAGATCCTCACCGAGGTGGAGGAGGCCGAGGCCCAGGCGAACGCGGCCACGTCGGAGCCGCGCGGCCACCTGCGCGTGCTGGTGCCCCCGGCGTTCGCCGTGCACCAGCTCGCGAAACACCTGCCGCGTTTCCGGCAGCAGTACCCGCTGGTCACGCTGGAGCTGTCGGTGCCGGGGGTGGTGGAAACGGTGGACGAGAACCACGACGTCACGATCATCACGTCGACCCGCCAGGTGCTGGACGGCGACTTCATCGCACGCCGCCTCGCCGGCTCGGAGGTGGTGATGTGCGCCGCGCCGTCCTACCTCGACCAGCGCGGCCGCCCGCAGCATCCCCGTGACCTGCAGGAGCACGAGGCGATGATCCCGACGTTCACCCGCGAGGCGACGTTCAAGCGCTACCAGGCGCTGTCCGGGCCCGACGAGGAGAACGAGGTGCGCATCGTGCCGCACCGCCCGGCGCTGAGCACCATCCACATCGACACGATGTACGCCGGCGCCCTGGCCGGGCTGGGCATCGCGCCGCTGCCGTCGTACGTGATCGAGGACGCGCTGCTCGAGAACGCGTTGGAGCGGGTGCTGCCCGAGTGGTACCTGCTGACGAGCTCGATCTACGCGGCGATGCCCACGCGCAAGTACGTGCCGGCGCGCACGCGCGCCTTCATCGACTTCCTGGTGGCCACCTTCGGCGGCGAGGACCGCGACCCATGGCTGGCCGCCGCGGGCTGCGCGATGCCGGGTGACTCAGCTCAGTAGAAGCCTTCGACCCGCGCCGTGCCCGCCAGCCGTTCGAGCAGGTGGGCGAGCGGCCCGAGGCCGTTGTAGCGGGTGGCCACGTGGTGGGCGTACTTCCACACGAGCGGCAGGTCCTTCAGGTAGGCGTCCTTGCCGTCGCGGTGGGACAGGCGGGCGAAGATGCCCAGCACCTTCAGGTGGCGCTGCAGGCCCATCCATTCGAAATCGCGCCAGAAATGCCCGAAGTCTTCGGGGACCGGCAGGCCGGCCTTGCGCGCGCGCTCCCAGTACCGCACCGCGAAGTCGATCTGGACCTCTTCCTCCAGCTCGACGTAGGCGTCGCGCAGCAGGCTGGCGAGGTCGTACGTGATGGGGCCCCAGACGGCGTCCTGGAAATCGAGCACGCCCGGGTTGGCCGCGGTGCCGGGCTCGCCGCTCACCATCAGGTTGCGCGAGTGGAAGTCGCGGTGCACCAGCACGGCGGGCTGGGCGAGGTTGTTCTGCAGGACCAGCTCCACGCACTGGGCGAGGCGGGTTTCCTCGTCGGTGGACAGCTGGGTGTTGATGTGCCGGGCGATGTACCAGTCCGGGAAGAGCTGCACCTCGCGGGCGAGCAGGGCCCGGTCGTACGCCGGCACCTGGCCCTGGGCCGCGATGCCCTGCAGCCGGACGAGCGCGCCGATCGCGTCGCCGTACAGCGCCTTGGCGTTCGAGTCGTCCAGCACCGACAGGTACGTGCGATCGCCGAGGTCCGACAGCAGCATGAAGCCGCGGGCCTCGTCCCAGGCGATCACCTCGGGCGCGTTGAGGCCGGCGCCGCGCAGCAGCCCGGCGACGTGCACGAACGGGCGGCAGTCTTCCTGGGCCGGTGGCGCGTCCATCACGATGCGGGGGCCGTTCGCGGTGTCGACGCGGAAGTAGCGGCGGAAGCTGGCGTCGGCGCTCGCGCTGCGCACGCTGGCCGTGTCGATCGCGTGGACCGGCGCGAGTTCGCCCAGCCACTGGGCGAACGCGGCTTCGCGTTGCGGGTCGGCCCAGGCGATGGGCGGAAGGGGCTGCGCGGAGGAGTGCGGGGAAGACGGCATGGCGGAGGGGTGGGGTGGTCACGGGGGCTCGCGGGACCGGACCCTCGTGGATAATCCCCGGATTCTACAAACCGCCTGCTTCCCGCCTCGCCCCCCGCCAGGCCGCGGCAGATCCCGGGTCACCCCGCTCGTCACCATTCCCGATCTTTTGCTGCGTCCGCCCTCGATCTCCCTGCAGGTGGCTCCTCCCGTGTCCGGCGTGCGGCGCCTGTGCGCCGGCGCGCTGCTCGTGGCCGTCGCCTGGGCGCCCGCCGCGTGGGCGCAGGTGCGTCCGGCGGGGGCCGCTTCGGCGCCTGCTGCCGACAGCAGCAGCTCGCTCAAGGACCAGCCGGTCCATGTCGAGGCCGACGCCATCGAGGGGCGGCCCGACCAGGGGGTGGTGGCCACCGGCGACGTGAAGCTGCGCCAGGGGCCGATGACCCTCACGGCCGACCGCGTGAGCTACGACCAGCCCACCGACACCGCCCGCGGCTCGGGCAACGTGCGGCTCGCCACCGACGATGGCAACTGGCTGAGCGGTCCCGAGGTGCAGATCGCGGTGCACCAGTTCGAGGGTTTCTTCTCGTCGCCCGAATACTTCATCGCGCCCACCCGCGCCGGCGGCCGGGCGTCACGCTGGGAGTTCCACGGGCGCGAGCATGCCGAGGCGCGCGACCTCACGTACACCAGCTGCAACCGGGACGACCCCGAGTGGCTGCTGACGGCCGACCACGTCGAGCTCGACTTCGAGAAGAACGAGGGCCGGGCCCACGGTGCGGTGCTGCGCTTCTACGACGTGCCCATCCTCGCGGCGCCCACCTTCACCTTCCCGCTGTCCGACGACCGCAAGTCGGGCTGGCTGCCGCCGTCTCCCACGATCGACAGCAAGGGCGGTTTCCAGTTCGCGATGCCGTACTACTGGAACATCGCCCCGAACCGCGACATGACGCTGGTGCCGGTGATCAGCGCGAAGCGCGGTGTCGGCCTCGAATCCGAGTTCCGCTACCTGCAGCCGGCCCACGAGGGGGTCGTCCGGCTGCACTCGCTGCCGAACGACGCGCTGACCGGCGACGCCCGCGGCGGGCTGCGCCTGATGCTGGAAGGCGCGCTGCCCGGCGACACGCTCTACAAGCTCGACGGCCTGCGCGTCTCCGACCGGGACTACTGGAAGGACTTCCCGCGCAACGTGACGAGCCTCACGCCGCGCCTGCTCGGCACCGACCTCACCATCTCGCGCCACTTCGAGCGCTGGACGCCGTACGCGCGCATCAAGAGCTGGCAGGTGCTGCAGGACTCCGACCTGTCCGAGCCGCTGATGCAGGCCCCGTACGACCGCCTGCCCCAGGTGGGCGTGCGCACGGTGCAGCCCGTCCCGGGCGGCCTGCAGTTCGGCCTCGAGACCGAGTACAACCACTTCGCGAACCCGCACAGCTACCTGAACGACCCGCGGGTCCAGGAACTCATCGCCGCAGGCGTGCCGCCGCGCGCCACGGGCGAGCGGGTCCATGCGCTCGGCTCGGTCAGCTGGCCCTACCTCACGCCCGGCTGGTCCTTCGTGCCGAAGGTCGGCGTGAACGCCGCGTCCTACCAGCTCGACCAGCCCATCGCCACCGGGCCGTACCAGGGCCAGACCAAGGTCAGCCGCGCGATCCCGTCGTTCAGCCTCGACAGCGCCTGGACGTTCGAGCGCGATGCCGACTGGTTCGGCCGCGACGTGCGCCAGACCCTCGAGCCGCGTGTGCTGTACGTCAGGACCGCGTACCGGCAGCAGGCCGGCCTGCCCAACTTCGATTCGGCGGTGCGCGACTTCAACGTCGACTCCATCTACACCGAGAACGCGTTCTCGGGCGTCGACCGGGTCTCGGACGCCAACCAGGTCACCGCGGGGGTCACCACCCGGGTGCTCGACCCGCAGAGCGGCGCCGAAAGCCTGCGCCTGGGCATCGCCCAACGGGTGCTGTTCTCCGACCAGCGCGTGGCGCCGGACGACGGCGACACCATCACCCAGAGCGTGTCGGACGTGCTGCTCTTCGGCTCGTCCAACCTCTCGAAGCGCTGGTACCTCGACGCCGCCCTGCAGTACAGCCACGACCTGCGCCGCACCGTGCGCTCCGTGGTCGGCGCCCGCTATACCGCGCCCGATTACCGCACGTTGGGCCTCAACTACCGCTACAAGGCGAACGAGACTGAACAAATCGACTTCTCCTGGCAATGGCCGCTGTACGGTCCGCCACGGCGCGAGCGCCTGAGTGGCACCGGCACGTCGTGCGGCGGGGCCTGGTACACGGCCGGCCGCGTCAACTACAGCCTGCTCGAAAGCCGCGTGACGGAGGCGGTGGCCGCCGTCGAATACGACTCGGGCTGCTGGGTCGGGCGTGTCCTCGCGCGCCGGCAGTCCACCAGCACCCGAGAAGCCACCACGCAGGTGGGCCTCGAGGTGGAGTTCGTGGGCCTGTCCCGGCTGGGCACGAACAGTCCCATGAAGGTCTTGAAGGACAATATCCCGGGCTACCGCCCGCTGCGCGACGATCCCGACGCGCCCGCTGCCCCTTGAAACACCCATGATGTCATTGCCCCGTTTCACTCGCGCGCTGCTCTCGCCGCTCCTGTTGTCCCTGCTGCTGTCGGCCGTGTCCCCGGCCGCATTCGCCCAGGCGAGGCGCCAGGTGCCGCGCACGGCCGACTACATCCTGGCGGTCGTGAACTCCGAGCTGGTCACCGCCAACGAGCTGGAGCTGCGCGTGGCGCAGGTGCGCGACGAGGCCCGCCGCAGCGGCGGCCGCCTGCCGCCCGACGACGAGCTGCGCCGCCAGTTGCTCGACGCCCTCATCGACGAGCGGGTGCAGATCACCTACGCGCGCGACTCGGGCATGCGCGTGGAAGACACCGAACTCGAACGCGCCGTGGCCAACATCGCCGCGCAGAACCAGCTCACCACCACGCAGCTGCGCGACCGGCTGCGGGCCGAGGGCATCGACTACGTGCGCTTCCGCAACAACATCCGCGACCAGATCATGATCGAGCGGAACCGCGAGCGCGAAGTCCAGGCCCGCATCAAGATCACCGACGCCGACATCGACGACTACCTCGCGAAGCAGCGGTCGAGCGGTGCCACCACCCAGTTCAACATCGCCCAGGTGCTGGTGACCGTGCCCGAGGGGGCGACCGACGCCGTGGTGGCCGAGCGTCAGGCCCTCGCGCAGTCGGCGCTCGCGCGCATCCAGGGCGGCGAAGACTTCGCCGCCGTCGCGCGCCAGCTGTCGGAAGACGCGAACAAGGAAAAGGGCGGCGAGATCGGCATGCGCCCGGGCTCGCGCCTGCCCGAGGTGTTCCTGAACGTCGTGCGCGACATGAAGACCGGCCAGGTGTCGCCCACGCTGCTGCGCACCGGCGCGGGCTTCCACATCCTCAAGGTGATCGAGCGGCGCGACACGGGGGGTCTCGTCGTGACGCAGACCCGTGCCCGGCACATCCTGCTGCGCCCGTCGCAGCAGATGTCCACGCAGGCCGCGTCGCGCCGCCTGCTCGAGTTCAAGCGCCAGATCGAGAGTGGCGCCAAGTCGTTCGACGCGCTGGCCCGCGAACACTCCGAGGACGGCAGCGGCCCGCAGGGCGGTGACCTGGGCTGGGTCTCGCCGGGGGCCTTCGTGCCCGAGTTCGAGGAGGTCATGAACTCGCTGCCCATCAACGGCATCTCCGAGCCCGTCACCTCGCGTTTCGGCATGCACCTGATCCAGGTGATGGAGCGCCGCGACACGCAGGTCGAGCCGAAGCAGCTGCGCGAGCAGGCCCGGTCCGTGCTGCGCGAGCGCAAGTACGAGGACGCGCACAGCGAGTGGCTGCGCGAGATCCGCGCCCGCGCCTACATCGAGATGCGCGAGCCGCCGCAGTGACGACGACGAGGGGGCGTCCGTGGTGAACCACATCCCGCGCAAGCGCTTCGGCCAGCATTTCCTGTCCGACCGGGCGATGGTCGAGGCCATCGTCGACACCATCGACCCGCGGCCCGGCCAGGCGCTGGTGGAGATCGGCCCCGGCCTCGGCGCCATGACCGACCCGCTCGTGGCCCGCTCCGGCAAGCTCACGGTGATCGAGCTCGACCGCGACCTCGCGGCCCGGCTGCGCAAGCGCCCCGAGCTCGAGGTCGTCGAGTCGGACGTGCTGAAGGTCGACTTCCACGCGCTGGCGGCCGCCTTCGGACAGAAGCTGCGGGTGGTGGGCAACCTGCCGTACAACATCTCCACGCCCATCCTGTTCCACCTGCTCGAGGTGGTGGACCACGTGGTCGACCAGCACTTCATGCTGCAGAAGGAGGTGGTGGACCGCATGGCCGCCGCGCCGGGCAGCAAGGACTACGGGCGCCTGAGCGTGATGCTGCAGTGGCGCTACGAGATCGAGTCGGTGCTCGACGTGCCGCCCGAGTGTTTCGACCCGCCGCCGCGTGTCGATTCCGCCATCGTGCGGATGAACCCGCTGCCGGCGCCGCCGGGGGTGGATGCCGCGCTGCTGGGTGAACTCGTGACCACGGCCTTCTCGCAGCGGCGCAAGGTGCTGCGCAACACGCTGGGCAAGTGGCTCGACGCGCGGGGGTTCAGCGGCGAGGTGGACCTCACCCGGCGTGCGGAGGAGGTGCCGGTGGCCGAGTACCTGGCGCTCGCCGCCGCGGTGGCCGCGAAGGGCTGAGGCCGCGTCGGGACGAAAAAAAGCCCGCGGGACGCGGGCTTTGATTCGATCGTGGCGGGACGCCTCGTCAGGCGGCGCTGAGCCACATGGAGGTGTCGAACGCGCTGCTCATCATCGGCATGTTCATGCCGAAGTTCGCGTTGGCGGCGTTCTTCGATGCCGGCTTGGCCGGCTTGTCCGTCGTGATCTGGGCCGATTCCGCAGCCCGCTCCCATGACCCTTGTTCTTGGGAGCGGGCTACTGAAAAGAATAGAAACACCGGAACTGGACCTTGCGCTCGGCCCAGAAGTCGGCCGTGTCGCGGAACACGTCGAGCAGCTGCTCGCGGGCTTCACGGTCGAAACGCGGGTTGTCCGGCAGCTGTTCCAGCACGACCACGAAACCGGGCTGGCTGCCCGACTTGTGGACCAGGTCCGTCATGCAGTCGTAGAGCGCGTCCAGGTTCTTGCCGAAGTGGGCCGGGAACAGGAAGGACTCGGCGATGGCCTCCATCACGTCCTGCTTGCTCTGCGCAGCAGTCAGGTTGGCGTAGAGGAAATGCTGGCCGGCCGCCTGTGCGGCTTCCTGCAGGTCTTCCACGCGGTAGGCGCGTATCGACTGAACAATGTTTGGACGGACTGTCTGCAACAGCATGGTCGCGTTCCTCCTTAGGTCTAGAAATTGAACTTCGCTCTACCGGTGCTCACTTCACGATGCGGCGAAAGCTCGCGTAGTGGTCATCGGTATAGAAACAGGCGTCGGGGAGTTTCACTTCGGTGCCCCCGCACACGATGCGCCGGGCCCCCCGGTCGCGCGCGCCCACCGTCTTCACGGTGTACTCGCGGTAGTAGCTGCGCGGCGCGTCGGGCAGCAACCGCTCGCGGTTGCCGAACACCACACCGTCTTTCGAATAGGGAAAAGGTCCCCCCTCGCGGATCAGCAGGAGGGTGTCCACCGCCTGCATGGGGAGATCGTCGACCTTGACCACTGGGAGCCGGCTCTCGGTCGCAGGACCCTTGGCGGACGCGGGGGAAACCGCGGTGCCAAGCAGCGCTGCAGCTGCCAAGAGGATGGTGAGCCCTGACTTGCTAGAGGCTTGCCGAATGGCCGACCCAGCGGTGAAGAACACGGGTAATCCCTAGAACGACAAACCGTCATGTTACCGAATCGGGCGAAAAAGCTCAAGCCGCTGCCTCAAAATGGAGCAGCGGCCTGTGTGAGATAGTGTGCGCTCACAGAGCTGATTCGCGACGTATTTCGGGGATTCGAGGGCTTGCTAGGGGGTTCTACGGGGCCGTGAAAAGAGGTGTGACACCTGGCGGAGGGGAGATGGCCCGTTCCGCCAGGCAGGTCGGGTCAGCGGAGCGCGTTCGCGTCCGCGACGGTCAGCGCGGTCATGTTGACGATGCGGCGGACGGTGGCCGACGGCGTCAGCACGTGCACCGGCTTGGCCGCGCCGAGCAGCACCGGGCCGATGGCGATGCCGCCGCCGGCGGCGGTCTTCAGCAGGTTGTAGCTGATGTTCGCGGCGTCGATGTTGGGCATCACGAGCAGGTTCGCCTCGCCCGTCAGCGAGCTGAACGGCATGATCTGGCCGCGGGCCTTTTCGTCGAGGGCCACGTCGCCGTGCATCTCGCCGTCCACCTCGAGCCAGGGCGCGATGTCCTGGAGGATCTTCAGCGTGTCGCGCATCTTCACGGCCGACGGCTGGGCGCTCGAGCCGAAATTGCTGTGCGACAGCAGGGCGGCGCGAGGCATCAGGCCGAAGCGCTTCATCTCCTCGGCCGCCATCACGGTGATCTCGGCCAGCTGCTCGGCGGTGGGGTCGTAGTTCACGTGCGTGTCCACGAGCATCACCATGCGGCCGGGCAGGATCAGCCCGTTCATCGCCGCGTAGGTGTTGGCGCCCTTGCGCTTGCCGATCACCTGGTCGATGTAGTTCAGGTGCATCGTGGTGGTGCCCCACGTGCCGCACAGCAGGCCGTCCACCTCGCCCTTGTGCAGCAGCATGGCGCCGATCAGCGTCAGGCGGCGGCGCATCTCGATCTTGGCGAGCTGCTGCGTGACGCCCTTGCGGGCGGTCATGCGGTGGTACGTCTGCCAGTAGTCGCGGTAGCGGTCGTCCTGCTCCACGTTGACCACGTCGTAGTCGCGGCCGGCCTGCAGGCGCAGGCCGAACTTCTCGCAGCGCTGCTCGATGATGGCCGGGCGGCCGATCAGCGTGGGACGGGCGAGGCCTTCGTCGACGCAGATCTGCACGGCGCGCAGCACACGTTCCTCTTCACCTTCCGAGTAGGCGACGCGGCGGTTCTTCGCGCCCTTGGCGAGCGAGAAGATGGGCTTCATCGTGGTGCCCGACGCGTACACGAAGGTGTTGAGCTTCTCGCGGTACGCGTCCATGTCGGCGACGGGACGCGTGGCCACGCCGGAATCGGCCGCGGCCTGGGCCACCGCCGGCGCGATCTTCATCATCAGGCGCGGGTCGAACGGCTTCGGGATCAGGTACTCGGGGCCGAAGCTCAGGTTCACGCCCGCGTAGGCCGCGGCCACCACCTCGCTCTGCTCGGCCTGGGCCAGGTCGGCGATGGCGTGGACGGCGGCGATCTCCATCTCGATGGTGATCGTGGTGGCGCCCGAGTCGAGCGCGCCGCGGAAGATGTACGGGAAGCACAGGACGTTGTTGACCTGGTTCGGGTAGTCGGTGCGGCCCGTCGCGATGATCGCGTCCGAACGCACTTCCTTGACTTCCTCCGGCAGGATCTCCGGCGTCGGGTTGGCCAGCGCGAGGATGATGGGCTGCTTCGCCATCTTGGCGACCATCTCCTTCTTCAGCACGCCACCGGCGCTCAGGCCGAGGAAGATGTCGGCGCCCTCGATGACCTGGCCCAGCGTGCGCTGCTCGGTCTTCTGCGCGAAGGTGATCTTGTCCTCGTCCATCAGCTCGGTGCGGCCTTCGTAGACGACACCGGCGAGGTCGGTCACCCAGATGTTCTTGCGGGGCACGCCCAGCTTGACCAGCAGGCCCAGGCAGGCGAGCGCGGCGGCGCCGGCACCCGAGGCCACGAGCTTGACTTCATCGATGCGCTTGCCGGTGACCTTCAGCGCGTTCAGCACCGCGGCGCCGACGACGATGGCCGTGCCGTGCTGGTCGTCGTGGAAGACGGGGATCTTCATGCGCTCGCGCAGCTTGCGCTCGACGTAGAAGCAGTCCGGGGCCTTGATGTCCTCGAGGTTGATGCCGCCGAACGTGGGTTCCAGCGCGGCGATGACGTCGACCAGCTTGTCGAGGTCCTTCTTCTCGTTGATCTCGATGTCGAACACGTCGATGCCGGCGAACTTCTTGAAGAGGACGCCCTTGCCCTCCATCACCGGCTTCGCGGCCAGCGGGCCGATGTCGCCGAGGCCGAGCACCGCGGTGCCGTTCGTGATGACGGCGACCAGGTTGCCGCGGGAGGTGTAGCGGAAGGCGTTCGCCGGGTCGGCCACGATCTCCTCGCACGCCGCGGCGACGCCGGGCGAGTACGCGAGGGCGAGGTCACGCTGGTTGACCAGCTGCTTGGTCGCGGCAATGGCCACTTTGCCGGGCGTGGGGAACTCGTGGTACTCGAGGGCGGCACGCCGCAGTTCGGCGCGTTTTTCTTCAGCATTGGCCATGACGGTGGTTCTCGCGAATGTCCTGATCGACGGAGCGTGGGACGGGATTGTAGGAGTGTGCTCCTGCACACCCGTGCCGGGTTCGGCATTCGACTCCTGCGCGGCCGCCGGCACATGCGCGAAACTGCGTAGAGCCGGCCCGGCCGGGTCGGCAATACTCATCCGATGAATCCCCCGCCGCCGATGCCGAACCCCACCGAACTGGCGCGGCCGCCCCGCCGCTACCGGCGGGCGCTGCTGTGGGCCGTGCTCGTCACGCTGCTGCTCGTCGCGCAGTCGCTGCTGGTCTGGCTCACGCTGAACTTCGAGAGCAACCGGGCGCAGGAGGACGTGGAAGGGGTGGCCGCGGCCGTGGTCGTCGACCTCAAACAGGCGCTGCGCCGCGACCAGCAGAACCTGCAGGCCCTGCTCTGGAACGACCCGTCGCCCGAGTCGTGGCGCCAGGAGAGCGCGACGCTGCTGCGCGCGCGGCGCGAGCTGCTGCGGGTCGAGCGCCGCGACGAGGACATGCGGCTCACCGGCGCCGTGGATTCGCCGTTCCAGCAACCCATCTTCAGCCAGATCGTGCGGGACGACCTCGACCTCGAGGCCGACCTCGCCTGTGCCGCCGCGAAACGCCAGGCCGGGCCCGCCTACTCGCGCACCTACTTCGTGCCGATGTCCGGCGCGATGGGGCAGGAGGTGGTGGACCTGTGCATGCCGGTGGTCAACGAGGGCCGGGCCGACGGCTTCATGGTCAGCACCATCTCGCTGCCGCGCCTGCTCGACGAGGTGGTGCCGGCCGACGTGATGCGCGGGCACGAGCTGTCGTTCGTCGAGGGCGACGGCACGCGGCTCGCCCGGGCGGGCGTGCCGCGGGGCGCGGGGGTGTTCAAGTCCGAGCGGCTCGTGGACCTGCCGGGCATCACGCTGCAGCTGCGCGTCGACAGCAGCAGCCAGCGCCCGCAGCTGATCCCGAACCTCACCACCGCGCTCGTGCTCGGGCTGTCGCTCGCGCTGGGCGTCGTCGTGGCGTTGCTGGCGCGCGACGTGCGCAAGCGGGCGAAGGCCGAGTCGGCACTCGCCGAATCGCTCGCGTTCCGCAAGGCGATGGAGGATTCGCTCGTGACCGGCCTGCGCGCGCGGGACCTGAACGGCACCATCACGTACGTGAACCCGGCCTTCTGCGACATGGTGGGTTTCCCGGCGGTCGAGCTCATCGGCCAGACCATTCCCTCGTACTGGCCGCCCGAGAAGGTGCCCGAGTACCTCGAGCGCCAGGCGGCGCGGTTCGCCGGCACGACCCCGCCGCGCGAGGGGTTCGAGACCGTGTTCATGAACCGCGATGGCACACGCTTCCCGGTGATGATCTACGAGGCCCCGCTGGTCGACGGGGCGGGCCACCAGACCGGCTGGATGAGCGCGACGCTCGACCTGAGCGCGCAGCGCAAGGTGGAGGAGATGTCACGCCAGCAGCAGGAGCGCCTGCAGGCCACCGCGCGCCTGGCCACGGTGGGCGAGATGGCTTCGCTGCTGAGCCACGAGCTGAACCAGCCGCTGGCGGCCATCGCGAGCTACGCGGCGGGCACGCTCAACCTGATGTCGGACCCCGACATGAACCCCGCCGCCACCGAGACCCAGGGCCTGCTGCGCCAGGCCGCGCAGCGCATCGCCGAACAGGCCGAACGTGCGGGCCGCGTGATCAAGAGCGTGCACGACTTCGTGCGCCGCCGCGAGCAGGCCCACGAGCCGGTGCGTGCGGACCACCTGATCGACTCGGTGCTCCCGCTCGTGCGGCTGCAGGCGCGCAAGAGCGGCGCGCGCATCGAGATCGACCTGCCGACGCCGGTGCCGCGGGTGATCTGCGACCGCACGATGCTCGAGCAGGTGATGCTCAACCTCACCCGCAACGGCATCCAGGCGATGGAGGGCGACATCCCGCTCGCCCGCCGCGAGTTGATCATCCGCGTGCGCCAGAGCCACCCGCGCTGGGTGGCGTTCAGCATCATCGACCACGGCCCCGGTGTCGACCCGGACGTGGCCAGCCGCCTCTTCACGCCGTTCTTCACCACCCGCACCGAGGGCATGGGCCTCGGCCTGAGCCTGTGCCGCACGGTGATCGAGCAGCACGGCGGGGTGCTGGACTTCCAGAACGTCCAGGATGGCCACGGCCGGGTGACGGGCGCAGAATTCAGGTTCACGCTGGCGGCGGAAGCGCCGCACGGCCCGGCGCATCCCGCCCGGGCGCGGTACGCGGATCCATCGAACCGATAATCACGCGCATGACCTACCCCCCGTCACCCCCGCTCGGACTGCCGATGGTGTACCTCGTCGACGACGAGGACGTGGTGCGCGACGCGCTCGCCTGGCTGCTGCGGTCCCGCCGGCTGCTGTCCGAAGGCTTTGCCAGCGCCGAGGCGTTCGAGGCCATGCTCGACACCCACCCGCTGCCCGGCAAGGTCGACCCCGCCAAGGCCGCCTGGCCCGCCGCGCCCAGCTGCCTGCTGCTGGACGTGCGCATGCCGGGCACGAGCGGGCTGGTGCTGTTCGACCGCCTCGTCGAACGCGGCCTGCTGCCGTTGATGCCGGTGATCTTCCTGACGGGCCACGGCGACGTGCCCACGGCGGTCGCGGCGGTCAAGCGCGGGGCGTTCGACTTCGTCGAGAAACCGTTCTCCGACAACGCCCTGGTCGACCGGGTCGAGCGGGCGCTGGAAGCCAGCGCCGACGCCATCGGCCGGCAGCGGGCGAAACAGGCCGTGCAGCGGCGCCTGTCCGAACTCACCGAACGCGAGCGCGAGGTGATGCACTGCGTGATCGACGGCCGCCCCAACAAGCTGATCGCCGACGCGCTGAACATCAGCGTGCGCACGGTCGAGGTCCACCGCGCGCGGGTGTTCGAGAAGATGGACGTGAAGTCGGCCGTGGAACTCGCCAACGTGCTGCGCGACCACGGAGGCGGGGCCACGTGAGCGCCCTCGGCGAATTCGACCTGATCGCCGCCTACTTCACCCGCCCGGTGCAGCGCGCCGTGCTCGGGGTGGGTGACGACTGCGCACTGCTCGCGCCGGGCCATGGCATGCAGATGGCCATCTCCAGCGACATGCTGGTGGAGGGCCGCCACTTCCTCTCGACGGTCGCGCCGGATCGCCTCGGCCACAAGGCCCTCGCGGTCAACCTCAGCGACCTGGCCGCCTGCGGTGCCCGCCCCGTCGCGTTCACCCTCGCGCTGTCGATGCCGCGGGTCGACGAGGCCTTCCTCGCCGGCTTCTCGCGCGGCCTGCTGGCGCTGGCCGACGCCCACGGGTGCGAGCTGGTGGGCGGCGACACCACGCAGGGCCCGCTCAACATCTGCATCACCGTCTTCGGCGAGGTGCCCGCGGGCCAGGCCCTGCTGCGTTCGGGCGCGCGGGCCGGTGATCACCTGTACGTGAGCGGCACCGTGGGCGACGCCCGCCTCGCGCTCGAGGCCTTCCGCGGCACGGCGGCGCTGTCGGGCGACACCTTCGAGCGCGTGCGCCTCGCGATGGAACAGCCCCAGCCCCGGGTGACGCTGGGCCTCGCCCTTCGCGGCGTGGCGTCGAGCGCCATCGACATCTCCGACGGCCTGCTGGGCGACCTGCGCCACGTGCTGCGCCGCTCCGGCGTGGCGGCCGTCATCGACGCCGACGCGCTGCCGCGCAGCGCCGACCTGTCCGCGCAGCCGGTCGCATTGCGGTACGAATGCGGCCTCGCGGGCGGCGACGACTACGAGCTGCTGTTCTCCGCCCCGGCGTCCCACGCGGCCCGAGTGGCCCAGGCCTCGCGCGAGACCGGCGTGCCGGTCACCCGCATCGGCCGCATCGAGCAGGGCGCGGGTGTGCGCGTCGTCGACCACACGGGCGCCGAGGTCCCGATGACCTTCGGCGCCTTCGACCACTTCAAGTCATGACCGACACCCCGGCGCCCCCTCCGCCGCTCCAGCCGCTGCAGCCCGCACCCATCCGCCGGCCCACGCTGCGCTTCATGTTCAGCCACCCGGCGCACGTGATCGCGCTCGGCTTCGGCAGCGGCCTGTCGCCCGTCGCGCCCGGCACGGTGGGCACGTTGTGGGCGTGGCTCGCGTTCATCGTGATGCGGCCGGTGCTGACCGACGTGCACTGGGCGCTGCTGCTCGGCCTCGGCACGCTCGTCGGCTGGTGGGCGTGCACCGTCACCGCGCGGCACATGGCCGTCGCCGACCCCGGTGCGATCGTGTGGGACGAGATCCTGGCCTTCTGGCTCGTGCTGTGGCTCGTCACCCCGGCCGGCCTGCTGGGCCAGACCGTGGCGTTCGCGCTGTTCCGCTTTTTCGATGCCGTGAAGCCGGGCCCGGTGGCCTGGGCCGACGATCGCTTCAAGGGCCGCCGCGGCGAACCGCCGGGCTGGCGCCAGGGCTGGGGCATCCTGTTCGACGATTTCGTGGCGGCGCTGTGCGCGCTGCTGGTCATCGCGTTGTGGAGGTGGCTGGTGTGAGCAGCGTGGATCCCATCGAGGCCGTGGAGGCCGACGTGCGTGCACTGGCCGCGGCGCTGCTCGCGCGCGGCGTGCGCCTGGTCACCGCCGAGTCGTGCACGGGCGGGCTGATCGCCGCGGCGTGCACGGCCATCGCCGGGTCGAGCGACTGGTTCGACCGGGGCGTGGTCACCTACAGCAACGACGCCAAGACGGACCTGCTGGGCGTGCCCGGTGCCACGCTGCGCCGCCATGGCGCGGTGAGCCGGCCCGTCGCCCTTGCGATGGCCCAGGGGGCGCTCGCGCGGGCGCCGGCCGGGCTCGCGCTGGCGGTCACGGGCATCGCGGGGCCGGGCGGCGGGTCGCCGGACAAGCCGGTGGGCACCGTGTGGCTTGCCTGGGCGGTCACGGGGCAGCCCGCCGAGGCGGTGCTGCTGCAGCTCGACGGCGACCGGGCGGCCATCCGCCTGCAGACGGTGCGTCACGCGCTGCAGGCCGGGCTCAAGGCCCTCTGAGGAGGTCCCTCAGCGCTGGCCGTGCCAGATGCCTTCGATGGACAGCGTGTGGTGCAGGTCGCCGCGGCCCCAGCGGCCGCGGAAGCGCTGCCGGTCTTCGGAGAAGCGCGCGAAGAAGTAGCCCTGGCCGTAGGTGTCGGTCCACTCGCAGCGCAAGACCACCTCGTTGCGCATCTCGCAGGGGCCGAGCGTGCCAGGCACCTCGCGGCCGTCGGGTTCGACGAACACGTAGCGGCCCACGGTGCGGTCGTTGCGGTCTTCCCAGAAGACCGTGGTCACCGGCAGCCGCCGGCCGCCGCTGAAGATCTCGCCGGTGTACTTCGTCTCCTCGGGCGCCGACGTGGCGCAGGCCTGCAGCAGCGCGGCGAACGCCGCCAGGGCCAGGGCGCGGGGCGCGTTCATGACCGGCGGGTGTTGAGGTCCACGCTGCGGCGCTTGGCCAGCGTCACCATGTCCTGGCCGGCGTTGATGAACTCGACCTGACCCTCGCGCATCTGCTGGCGGGCCTTGTCGAGGTCGGTGGTGGCGGACGAATCGAAGGCATCGGCCGCGGTTTTCGCGCCGGCGCCGAGCTTGCCGAAGCCGGCAACCATGCGGGCCTGGATGTCACGCACCTCCGGGGATTTCATCTCGGTCTTCTCGAGCGTGTCCCGGGCACGGCCGATCGCGGCGGCCGATTCGCGCATGATCGCCGCCTTCTCCGGGTTCGTGGCCGCCGCCTGCACCTTGGTCATCGCCTGCTGCACGTCGGCCTGGGCCATGGCGGTCTGGCCCGCCGCGTTGAGCGCGACGAGGTCGGTGCCGATGGGATCGATGCGGCTGCAGGCCGTGAGCGCGGCCAGGCCGAACGAGAGCAGGGCGATGGTGATCGGGCGCATGGCGGTTCCTCGGGAGATGGCGTTCAGGACGACAGGGCGAGCCGGCGGCCCGGGCCGACCGGCTTGCGGGCGCTCACCGCGACCCGCTCGCAGATCATCAGCGACAGGCGGCGCAGGCCGGCCCATGCGTCGACGGGCCAGCCGGGGTGGCGCAGGCCCTTGGCGAGGCCGTCGCACACCTGCGCGGCCTCGACGAGTTCGGCGAGCGCGATGTCGGTCAACACTGGCGCCGCCCGTTCGAACAGGCGTTCCTTGGCGCCCCAGACCCGCGCCTCGCGGAGGGCCATCGGCAGCGGCTTGCCGTCGTTCATCGCGTCGCGCACGCGCTTGAGGGCGAGGATGTCGTTGGCGAGGGTCCAGTGCACGAGCACGGCCGCCTCGCCTTCGGCCTGCAGGCCGTCGAGCATGCGCAGCGCGCGCGCCACCTGGCCGGCGAGCACCGCCTCGCCCAGCTTGAAGACGTCGTAGCGGGCGACGTTCAGCACGGCGCTTTCGATCTGCTCGAAGCTCAGTTCCCCGGCGGGGTACAGCAGGCCGAGCTTCTGCACCTCCTGGTGCGCGGCCATCAGGTTGCCCTCGACGCGGTCGGCGAAGAAGGCGAGCGTCTGCTGCCCGGCCTCGCCGTCCATCACGCGCTGCCCCTGCGCGGCGAGGCGCTGGGCGATCCACGTGGGCAGGGCCTTGCGGTCGATGGCGTCGACCCGCACCGTGACCCCGGCGCCGTCGAGCGCGAGGAACCACGCACTGCTCTGCTGCGTGCGGTCGAGCTTGGGCAGCTGCACGATGGTGACCACGTCCTCGGACAAGGTCTCGCAGTAGCGCTGCAGCGCCTCGGACCCGTCCTTGCCCGGCTTGCCCGAGGGAATGCGGATCTCGACGATCTGCCGGTCGGCGAACAGGCTCATGGCCTGCGACGCCCCGAGCAGGCCGCTCCAGTCGAAGTGGGCGCCGGCCACGGTGTGCACCTGGCGTTCCGTGTGGCCCGCGGCCCGGGCGGCGGCCCGCACCGCATCGCACGCTTCCTGCGCGAGCAGGGGCTCATCGCCGTAGAGCGTGTAGATGGGGCGCAGGCCCTTGGTGGCACACTGCTTCAGGTGGCCTGCGAGCTGGTCGGCACGGACTTGCATGGCGGCCGCCTCAGAGCTTGACCGCGGCGAGGCGGCGCATCACCTGCAGCGCGATGTCGTCCTGCATGGCGCGGTAGAGCAGCTGCTCCTCCTGTTCCTTGGCGAGGGCGTCGCGCTCGTTGTAGGTCATGTCGCGCGTCTGCAGGATCTCGGTGCGGGGGATCAGCTCGCGCCCGTTGTTCGCCTTCAGGCGGAACGTGAGGCGCTCGCGCAGCTGCAGTTCACGCGCCAGGCCGGTGGACGTGAACGCGACCACATTGCGCTCCTGGGCGTCGACCAGCACCTCGAAGATGGCCTCGGCCGCCGGCGGGGCGTCGACGAGCCGGGTGGAGGGGGCGGAGGCCAGTGCACGCCGCAGCGCCACGCCCATCGACGACGTGGGCTTGAAGCCCGAGAGGTGCAGCGTGCGGAACGGCAGCTCCGGCGGCCGACGGAGCTGGAAGCCGCATCCGGCGAGCGCACCCGCGCCGGCCGCGGCGGCCAGCACGGACAGGCACAGCCGCCGGGACACGGGCGTCGGGCGCTTCGTCATCAGACCACCACGTTGACGAGCCGGCCCGGCACGACAACGATCTTCTTGGGCGGCTTGCCTTCGGAGAAGCGGATGAACTCGGGGTTGGCGAGTGCAAGCGCCTCGATGGCGGCCTTGTCGGCACTGGCCGCCACGCGGATCGAGCCACGCAGCTTGCCGTTGACCTGCAGCATCAGCTCGATCTCGTCCTGCACCAGCGCGGCCGGGTCGACCTCGGGCCACGCCGCGTCGAGCAGGTCGCCGCCCACGGCCGCATAGCCCAGCTCGTTCCACAGGTGCCACGTGATGTGCGGGCAGGCCGGGTACAGCACGCGCAACAGGATGCCGTAGGCCTCGCGGATCACCGCGGGGGCATCGCCCTTGAAGCCCTCGAGCGCGTTCAGCAGCTTCATCGCGCCGGAGACGACGGTGTTGTACTGCATGCGCTCATAGTCGTAGCTGACCTGCTCGAGCACCTTGTGCACCTCGCGGCGCAGCGTCTTCGCGTCGTCGGACAGTGCCGAGGCGTCGACGGCGCCCGAGGCGCGCACCGCGTCGGCGTGCTTGACGCCGAAGTTCCAGATGCGGCGCAGGAAGCGGTTCGCACCTTCGACACCGGCGTCGTTCCACTCGAGCGTCTGCTCGGGCGGCGACGCGAACATCACGAACAGGCGGGCCGTGTCGGCGCCCTGGCGCTCGATCAGCTGCTGCGGGTCGACGCCGTTGTTCTTCGACTTGGACATGGTGGTCCAGCCTTCGTACACCACCGGCTTGCCGTCCTCCTTGTGGACGGCCGACTGCACGTGCGCGTGTTCGTCGCGCACGATGTCGAGGTCGTGGGCCCAGTAGTAGTCCTTGCCGCCGGTGTCGTGCGTGCGCGAGAACGCCTCGTTGAGCACCATGCCCTGCGTCAGCAGCTTCGTGAACGGCTCGTCGATCTTCACGAGGCCCAGGTCACGCATCACCTTGGTCCAGAAGCGCGCGTACAGCAGGTGCAGGATGGCGTGTTCGATGCCACCGATGTACTGGTCCATCGGCATCCAGTACTGCGTGCCCGCGCCCACCATGGCCTTGTCGTTCGTGGCGTCGCAGTACCGCATGAAGTACCACGAGCTGTCGACGAACGTGTCCATCGTGTCGGTTTCCCGGCGCGAGGGCTTGCCGCAGGTGGGGCAGGCCACGTTCAGGAAGGCCGCGTGCTTGTTCAGCGGGTTGCCGCTGCCGTCCGGCACCACGTCTTCCGGCAGCACCACCGGCAGGTCCTTCGCGGGCACCGGCACCGGGCCGTGGTCCGGGCAGTGGATGATGGGGATCGGGGTGCCCCAGTAGCGTTGGCGGCTGATGCCCCAGTCGCGCAGGCGCCACGTGGTCTTCTTCTCGCCGAGGCCCTTCTGCGCGAGGGCCGTGGCCACCGCGTCCACCGCGGCGCCGTAGGACAGGCCGCTGAAGTAGTCGGAGTTGATGGTGACGCCGCGCTGCTTGTCGCCGTACCACTCCTGCCAGTGGTCGTAGCTGAAGTGTTCGCCGTCGATGGTGACGACCTGCAGGATGTCGATGCCGTACTTCTTCGCGAAGGCGAAGTCGCGTTCGTCGTGCGCGGGCACGCCCATCACGGCGCCGTCGCCGTAGCTCATCAGCACGTAGTTGCCGACCCACACCGGCACCTGCTCGTGCGTGAGCGGGTGCGTGACGAAGAGGCCCGTGGGCACACCCTTCTTCTCCTGCGTGGCGAGTTCGGCCTCGGTGGTGCCGCCGGCCTTGCATTCCTCGATGAACGCGGCGACCTTCGGGTCGGTCTTCGCGGCATGGGTGGCGAGCGGGTGCTCGGGGGCCACGGCGCAGAAGGTGACGCCCATCACCGTGTCGGCGCGGGTGGTGAACACGTACAGGCGGCCGTCCTGGATGAGCTGGCCATCGGCGCCGCGGATCTCGTGCGGGAACGCGAAGCGCACGCCCTCGCTGCGGCCGATCCAGTTCTCCTGCATCAGCTTCACACGTTCGGGCCAGCCGGGCAGGCCGTCCTGCACCTGATCGAGCAGTTCACCGGCGTACTTCGTGATGTTCAGGTAGTAGCCCGGGATCTCGCGCTTCTCCACGGGGGCGCCCGAGCGCCAGCCGCGGCCGTCGATCACCTGCTCGTTCGCCAGCACCGTCTGGTCGACCGGGTCCCAGTTGACGATCTGGGTGCGGCGTTCGCAGATGCCGGCCTCGAGCATCTTCAGGAACAGCCACTGGTTCCACTTGTAGTACTCGGGCGAGCAGGTGGCGACTTCGCGCGACCAGTCGATGGCCAGCCCCATCGCCTGCATCTGCTTCTTCATGTAGGCGATGTTGTCGTAGGTCCACTTCGCCGGCGGCACCTTGTTCTTGATGGCCGCGTTTTCGGCCGGCAGGCCGAAGGCGTCCCAGCCCATGGGCATCAGCACGTTCTTGCCCTTCATGCGCAGCTGGCGCGTGAGCATGTCGTTGATCGTGTAGTTGCGCACGTGGCCCATGTGCAGCTTGCCGCTGGGGTAGGGCAGCATGGAGCAGGCGTAGAACTTGGAACGGCTCGCGTCCTCGGTCACGCGGTAAGCGTCGGCGGCGGTCCACGCGGCCTGGGCGGCGCGTTCGATCTCGGTCGGTTTGAAGTCGGGGCTCATGGGAGGGCGCAATCAGGGGCGCTCGAAGGGTGTCCCCGATTATAGAAAACAGGGGCCCGACCCCATTGCGGCCGGGCTCGTCCCGGCTTAAAAACACCCCGGGCACCCGCCCGGACGGCCGCGAAGTCGGCCGAAAACCACAACGGAGACAAATCATGTTCACGAAACGCTTCCGGCGCCAGGCGCTGGCGGCCGCCGCATTGGCGTCCGCGATCCTTCCCGCGTCCGCCGCCCACTGGGCCCTCACGGGTGACGTGGGCGCGCACGACCCGTCCATTCTCCAGGAGGGTGACCGCTGGTTCACCTTCAGCACCGGCGAGGGTCTGCAGGTGCTGGCCGGCGACAGCACCGGCCGCAACTGGACCCGCGCGCCGCGCATCTTCCTGTCGCCACCGTCGTGGTGGAAGACCTACGTGCCGAACCAGAAGGCCAACGACGTGTGGGCGCCGGACGCCCACCAGTTCAATGGCAGGGTGTGGGTGTATTACTCGATCTCGACGTTCGGCAGCAACACGTCGGCCATCGGGCTCGTGTCGGCGACCAGGGTCAGTGACGGCCGCTGGACCGACAACGGCCTCGTGCTGCGATCGACCAGCGCCAACGACTACAACGCGATCGACCCGAACCTCGTGGTCGACGCGTCGGGCAACCCGTGGCTCGCGTTCGGCTCGTTCTGGAGCGGGCTGAAGATCGTGCGCATCAACCCGTCGACGATGAAACCCACCGGCTCGCACACGTCCATCGCGAAGCGCAGCGCCGGCATCGAGGCGCCCAGCATCGTCTACAACAACGGCTGGTACTACGTGTTCGCGTCCATCGACAAGTGCTGCCAGGGCATCAACAGCACGTACAAGATCATCTACGGGCGCTCGCGTTCGATCACCGGGCCGTACCTCGACAAGAGCGGCAAGAGCCTGCTGAGCGGCGGTGGCACGGTGTTCGATGCTGGCAACGCGCGCTGGAAAGGGCCAGGCGGGCAGGACGTGGGGCACGGCGTGATCGCGCGGCATGCGTATGACGCGACGGACAACGGCAACCCGAAGCTGCTCGTCAGTGATCTGAAGTGGACCAGCGACGGCTGGCCCACGTACTGAGTTCAGCGAGGGTCACCCCGGCGAACGCCGGGGCCCACCGTGGCCGCAGCGCGCCCTGGTGGCGGTGGATCCCGGCGTTCGCCGGGATGACGGGGGATGGGGCTACTTCTTTCGCTTCAGCGTGGAGCTCATCATCTGGCTCCACGACCCGTCCGGCTTCTGCGTCCACCCCGAGAACTCGCGCGTGTCCTTGTCGACCCACTTGATCACGTCGCGGTACTTCGCCTTGCCGTTGCCGTCCATCGCGGGGCCTTCGGCCGCCATCGTCAGCGTGGTGCCATCGGCCTCGCGCGTGATGTCATAGACCCACAGCTTGGGCATCATCGAGCCGATCCACGTGCCCGTGAACTTCTTGCTCTCCTCGTCGTAGCCGAGGGTCAGGATCATGGTGCCGGTTTCGCCGCCGGGCATCGGGCAGGTGCCCACGCACTGCACCCAGAACGCTCCGATGCGGCTCACGGTTTCGGTGCCCTTGTAGACCTCGCCGGCCATGCTGGCCTCGCTGGTCCATTCGCCCACGAAGCGGTCCAGCCAGGCGTGTTCGGCGGTGGGTTGGATGTCGTCCATGTCGGTTCCTTGTCTGATGGTGAATCGATTGGTTGAGTATGCGCATGTGCCGCGACAAGTCAACCGATGGCCTTGCGCTTCGTGGGTCGGCGTGACTAGAATCCGCCTGCTTGTCGGGGTGCCGAGGGTCGATTCGATCCGAGGCTGAGATGGCGCATCACGCCAAACCCGTTGAACCTGATTGGGATAACCCCCGCGTAGGAAACAATGCACTCGGCCCTGGCGCACCTTCGCGCCCGGTCTCCAGGCAGGCACCCCACCACTGGAGGCACGATGGCCAAGCAACCCACCCACGTCGACACCGACGACCTGTCCCGCCGCATCACGCGCGCACCGTTCCCCGGCTCGCGCAAGGTCTACATCGACGGCGCGCAGTCCGGCGTGCGGGTGCCGTTCCGCGAGATCTCGCTCACCGACACGCTCGTGCACGAAGGTGCGGGTGAGCCCCGCCGCGAGCCGAACCCGCCGCTCCGGGTGTACGACGCCTCGGGCCCCTACACCGACCCCGACGCGCGCATCGACATCACCCGCGGGCTGCCCGGCCTGCGCACCGCATGGATCGAGGCACGCGGTGACACCGAGGTGCTGCCCGGCCTCACGAGCGCCTACGGCCGCGAGCGCCTGGACGACCCCGCGCTGTCGGCGCTGCGGATGGCCGCCTCGCCGGTCCTGCGCCGCGCGAAGGCCGGCGCCAATGTCTCGCAGATGCACTACGCGCGGCGCGGCATCGTCACGCCCGAGATGGAATTCGTGGCCGTGCGCGAGAACTTGCTGAAGGCGCAGCTGCGCGAACGGCTGCTGACCGAACGCCTGCCCAAGCCTGGCCATGGCTTCGGCGCCACGATGCTGCAGGACATCACGCCCGAGTTCGTGCGCAGCGAGGTCGCGCGCGGCCGCGCCGTGATTCCGTGCAACGTGAACCATCCCGAGAGCGAGCCGATGGCCATCGGCCGCAACTTCCTCGTGAAGGTCAACGCGAACATCGGCAACTCGGCCGTCACGTCCGGCATCGAGGAAGAGGTGGACAAGCTCGTGTGGGCCATCCGCTGGGGCGCCGACACGGTGATGGACCTCTCCACCGGCGACAACATCCACGAGACGCGCGAGTGGATCCTGCGCAACTCGCCCGTGCCCATCGGCACGGTACCGCTGTACCAGGCGCTCGAGAAAGTGCACGGCAAGGCCGAGGAACTCAGCTGGCCCCTGTTCCGCGACACGCTGATCGAGCAGGCCGAGCAGGGCGTCGACTACTTCACCATCCACGCAGGCGTTCGCCTCGCGTACGTGCCGCTCACAGCGAATCGGCTCACCGGCATCGTCTCGCGCGGCGGTTCCATCATGGCCAAGTGGTGCCTCGCGCACCACCGCGAGAGTTTCCTGTACGAACACTTCGACGAGATCTGCGAGATCATGAAGGCGTACGACGTCTGCTACTCGCTGGGTGACGGCCTGCGGCCGGGCTCCATCGCCGACGCGAACGACGAGGCCCAGTTCGCCGAGTTGCACACGCTGGGCGAACTCACGCAGGTGGCGTGGAAACACGACGTGCAGGTGATGATCGAGGGCCCCGGCCACGTGCCGCTGCAGCTCGTGAAGGAAAACGTCGACAAGCAGCTCGAGGCCTGCTTCGAGGCGCCGTTCTACACGCTGGGGCCGCTGATCACCGACATCTCGCCCGGCTACGATCACATCTCCTCGGCCATGGGCGCGGCCAACATCGGCTGGTACGGCACCGCGATGCTCTGCTACGTCACGCCGAAGGAACACCTGGGCCTGCCCAACCGCGACGACGTGAAGCAGGGCCTGATCGCCTACAAGATCGCGGCCCACGCGGCCGACCTCGCGAAGGGCTTCGCCGGCGCGCAGATGTGGGACAACGCGGTCTCGAAGGCCCGCTTCGAATTCCGCTGGGAAGACCAGTTCCGCCTGGCCATCGACCCCGACACCGCGATGGCGTACCACGACGAGACGCTGCCGAAGGAAAACGCGAAGGTGGCCCACTTCTGCTCGATGTGCGGGCCGAAGTTTTGTTCGATGAAGATCTCGCAGGAGGTGCGCGAGTTCGCCCGGTTGAACCCCGCGGTGAAGCCGGGTGCGCTGCCGGTCGTCGAGGTGCACCGTGCGCTCGGCGAGAAGGCGGTCGAGTTCCGCGAACGCGGCAGCGAGATCTACCTCTGATGCCCCACGCCGCCATTGCCGGCGCGGGACTCGCCGGCCGGCTCGTCGCCTGGCGCCTCGCCCGCGCGGGCTGGCGCGTGAGCCTGTTCGACCGCGCCGCGCGGGACGACCGCCGCGCGGCCTCGCACGTGGCCGCGGCCATGCTGTCGCCGCTCGCCGAACGGGTGGGCAGCGACGGGACCGTGTTCGACCTCGCGCAGCGGTCGATGGTGCTGTGGCCCGCGTGGCTCGCCGAGCTGCAGCACGACAGCGGCCAGGCGGTGTACCACCGCCGCGAAGGCACGCTCGTGGTGGCCCACCCGGTCGACCGCGCGAACCTGACCCACTTCGAGCAGGTGCTGCGGCAGAAGCTGCCGCCCACGCACCAGGGCCTCGTGCGCCCACTCGACGGCCCGGCACTCGACACGCTGGAGCCGGCGCTCGCCGGGCGCTTCGGCCACGGCCTGCACCTGGTGGGCGAAGGTCAGCTCGCGAACGACGAACTGCTCGCGGCCCTCACGGTGGCGCTCGACCGCTTCCGCATCGAGTGGTTCGACGGCTGCGAGGTGGGCACGCTCGCCGCAGGTGAACTGCAGACGGCCGACGGACCGTGCCGCGCCGACGTGGTGATCGACACGCGCGGCCTCGGCGCCCGTGGCCGCTGGCCCGGCCTGCGTGGCGTGCGGGGCGAGGTGCTGACTGTCGCGTGCGACGGTGTGGTGCTGCAGCGGCCGGTGCGCCTGATGCACCCGCGCTACCAGCTCTACGTCGCACCGCGCCCCGGTGGGCGGTTCGTGGTGGGCGCCACCGAACTCGAGAGCGAGGACACGGGCCCGGCCACCGTGCGGTCCGTGCTCGAACTCGGCAGCGCGCTCTACAGCCTGCACCCGGCGTTCGGCGAGGCGCGGGTGGTGCAGGTGGCCGCGAGCCTGCGGCCCGCGTTCGACGACCACCGTCCCGCGCTGCGCCGCGAGGCCGGTGTGTGGGAGCTCAACGGGCTCTACCGCCACGGCTACCTCTGCAGCCCCGCGCTGGTGGACGAACTCGAACAGGCGCTGCTGCGATGACCTGCCGCCTGTTCCTCAACGGCCTCGCGCTGGACACCGACGCGGCCTCCCTCGCCGACCTGCTGCGCACCGAAGGCTTCGACCTGTCGGGCGCCATCGCCTGCGCGGTCAACCGCGCGTTCGTGCCGCGGTCGCAATGGGCCTCGCGCCCGCTCGACGACGGTGACCAGATCGACGTCATCTCACCCGTCACCGGAGGTTGAACGACATGGAAACGACTTCGTGGACCGTGGGAGGGCAGGTGCTGCAGAGCCGCCTGCTGCTCGGCACGGCGCGCTATCCCTCGCCGCAGGTGCTGTCGCACGCGGTGGCTGCCAGCGGCACGCAGGTGCTCACCGTCGGCCTGCGCCGGCTGCAGCCGGCCGAAGGCGGGGGCAACGCGTTCTGGGAACGCGTGCGCGCGATGAACTGCCGGCTGCTGCCGAACACCGCGGGCTGCCACTCGGCCGACGAGGCCGTGACCCTGGCCGAGATGGCGCGCGAGATCTTCGGCACCGACTGGATCAAGCTCGAGGTCGTGGGCGACGACTACACGCTGCAGCCCGACCCGTTCGGCACGGTCGATGCGGCCACGCGGCTGGTGAAGTCCGGCTTCCACGTGTTCGCGTACACCACCGACGACCTCGTGGTGGCGCAGCGGCTGCGTGATGCCGGCGTGGCCGCGATCATGCCGTGGGCCGCGCCCATCGGCACCGGCCGCGGCCCGCTGAACCCCCATGCGCTCGAGACGCTGCGCGCCCGATTGCCCGACGCGGTGCTGGTCGTCGACGCGGGCCTCGGCCGGCCCTCGCACGCCGCGACCGTGATGGAGATGGGGTTCGACGCCGTGCTGCTCAACACCGCGGTGGCCGAGGCGGGCGACCCGGTGCGCATGGCACGGGCCTTCGCCGACGCGACCCGCGCGGGGCGCCTCGCGTTCGAGGCCACGCCGATGGCGCAGCGTCAGGCCGCGCAGGCGTCCACGCCCACGGTGGGGCAGCCGTTCTGGCATTCGTCATGAGCCCCCGCCCGGCCGCTCCGAAGGGGGCTCGCACCGCAGTGCGAGGCACGGAGGTTTCCAGATGAGCTGTCTGCTGACCATCGCCGGGCACGATCCGGTGCACGGGGCCGGCATCACGGCCGACCTCGCGGCCTGGGCCGCGATGGGGCTCGACGGGGCGAGCGTGGTCACGTCGTTGACCGTGCAGAACTCCGAGGGGTTGGTGCGCATCGAACCCGTCTCACCCGTGCTCGTGCGCGACGCGCTGCAGGCCGTGCTGCGCGATGGCGAGCCGGCGGCGATCAAGGTGGGCATGACCGGGTCGGTCGCCGTGCTGCAGGAGGTGACCGCGTTCGTCGCGGCACGGCGTTGTCCCGTGGTGGTGGATCCCGTGATGGCGGGGTCGAACGGGACCGCGGCGCACGCGGGTGGCTCCGAGGCCTTCCTCGACGCGCTGCGCGGCCTGCTGCGCCACGCGACCGTTTTCACGCCGAACGTGCCCGAGGCGCGGCGGCTGTTGCCTGCCGGTGTGCCGATCGACCTGGAGGCGCTGCGCCGCTTCGGAGGTGGCGCGGTGGTGCTGAAAGGCGGGCACGACGAAGACCCGCTCCGCAGCGTCGATCGGGTCTCGGATGGCGAACGTTCGGCCACGCTGTCGGCCGCGCGCCTGCCCGAGGTGTCGCATGGCACGGGCTGTGTGTTCTCCGCGGTGCTGGCGGGCATGCTCGCGTCCGGCTGGGACGTGTTCGAGGCTGCGGCGGAAGCGAAGGTCCGGGTGCTCGCCGGCATCGCGCAGGCCCGCCGGCAGGGGCCGGGGCGGCCGCACACGCAAACCGCGGCGCGGCCCGACAGCTCGCATCTGCCCGCCTTCGAATGGGGGCCGGACGTGTGGACGGTGCCGCCGCCCTTCGCCCCCATGCCGTCGCCGATGGGGTTCTATCCGGTGGTGCCTGATGCGGTCTGGGTCGAGCGCCTGCTGTCCTGGGGCGTGCGCACCGTGCAGCTGCGCGTGAAGGCCGGCACGCTCGACGCGGACGTGCTGCGCAGCGAGATCGGCCGCGCCGTGGCGGCGGGCCGTGCCGTGCCGGGCGCGCAGGTTTTCATCAACGACCACTGGCAGCTGGCCATCGCCGCGGGGGCCTTCGGGGTGCACCTGGGGCAGGAAGACCTCGACACCGCCGACCTTGCCGCGCTCCGCCGCGCCGGGCTGCGCCTCGGGGTGAGTTCGCACACGCCGGCCGAGATGTCGCGGGCGCACGCGGTGCAGCCGTCGTACGTGGCCATCGGGCCGGTCTATCCCACCACGCTGAAGGCGATGCGCTACGACGCGGTGGGCCTCGAACGGCTTCGGGAATGGACCCGGCGCTACCAGCCGCGGTACCCGGTCGTCGCGATCGGAGGGATCTCGCTCGAACGCGCGCCCGGGGTCTGGGCCTGCGGGGTCGATTCGCTCGCCGTGGTGAGCGGGGTGACCCAGGCGGCGGACCCGCGGGCTGCGACGGAGGCGTTTTTGCGAGGGGTTCCTGCAGGGAGGAGGGGGCTGCTGCGGGATGGTGCGGGCGGGGACTGAGGCCTAGCCTCGGCAGGCCGTGAACTCACACGATCTGCCATGGACACCTCTCCCGACCGTTCTCCTGTCGACCACCACACGCCTGTGCTGCGGCTGCGCGCCGCGGTGCTCCATTGGGCGCTGTGCCTCGCCCTGTGGGGGCTGCCCATCCTGTGGGCGGTGCATTCGGGGTGGCGGTGGCCCGACCTGCACCTGGTGAGCTACTTCGTGGCGGGCTTCTACCTGAACCGGCGTGTGCTGCGCCGGCTGGTGGTGTGGCACCCGAACTTCGACACGGTGAAGAACGTGGCGTCGGGCAAGCTCGGGGCGTTTCTGTTCTGGCCGGTGAGCTATCCGGTGCTGTTCTTCAAGTTGGCGGTGGTGAAGGTGTTGTGAGGGGGTGAGCGGGGTGCGTTGCGGTTGCGCCGCAGGGACCGATATGACCTCGGAGCACTCGAGCGCGCCGAACGCCAAACACTCGTCATCCCGGCGAACGCCCACTGCTGCCCGGGGAAAGCGAGACGACCTCAAAACACTGGTTGTCCCGGCGAAGGCCGGGACCCACTGCGGGCGTGGAGCGTGCGTGGCAGCTAGTGATCTGGCGTAACGTTGTCTCTTCGGGAGAGGCCGCGCCGGGTCTCGGCCCGGCAGCCGACTTACTTTCTGACGTCAGAAAGTAAGCAAAGACCGCCCCCGATCCGGCGGTCCTGCCCGGCGGAGCCGGTCAGGACTGCTCTGCGGTGCTCGCGGCTTGGGGACTCGCCCACAACTCGGGACCTCGAGGGGTCCCTCAAACAAGTGGGCTCGACCGCCGCTGCGCGGCGGCAACCCCAAGCCGCTGCGCTCCTCGACGCCTCCAACGGGGGGTTGAAGATCCGCCGGCTCGCTTCGCATCGTGCTTGATGAGGCGCACATCGCCTGCGGCGACGTGCAGCCACGGACAGGTCCGCGGTGCGTGCCGATCGAGTCGCCGCAAGCGTGATCGCTTCGGATGGCCCTGTTCATCGGACGCCGCCGCGAGCGTGCCGATTCTCCCCGGACAGCAATGGGCGAACGCCGGGATCAACTGCGGGCGCGGCGCGTCACCGTGTGATTCGGCCGGGCCTGCATTCGTGCGCCTCTCTTCTCAAGAGGGCTGCCCTGCACACAGTGGGCCCCGGCGTTCGCCGGGGTGACCATGCAAGGCCGGGACTAACGCGACGCCGCGTCGGCCGGCGCGGCCGGCGTTCCAGCGGGTACCGCCGGCTCCGCCACGAACCCGATGCGGTTCAGCCCCGCCGCCTGCACCGTGCCGATGAGCTCGGCCACGGTGCCGTAGGGCACGGCCTTGTCGGCGCGCAGCTGCACCTCGGTGGTGGGGCTCTTGCGGGCGGCGGACTGGACCTGGTCCTTGAACGCGGCGGCCGTGACCGGCTTGTCGGCCACGTACAGCTGGCCGCGGGCGTCGATGGACACGGCGATGAAGTCGGGCACGTCGGACGCCGAGGTGCCCTCGGTCTTCGGCAGGTCGAGCTTGAGGCTGGCCGTCATCAGCGGGGCGGTGATCATGAAGATCACCAGCAGCACGAGCATGACGTCGATGAGCGGCGTCATGTTGATGTCGCTCATGGGCGTGGGCTTCGCGGTGCGTTCGAGGCGTCCGAAGGCCATGGCGGGACTCGTGCGCGGTTCGGGCGTGGATCAGGCCGACACGGCGGTGTCGGACACCATCTCGCGCAGGTCGTGCGCGAACCCTTCCAGGTCGGCCTCGCAGCTCGAGACCTGCTTGCCGAACACGTTGTAGGCCAGCACCGCGGGAATGGCCACGGCCAGGCCGGCGGCGGTCATCACGAGGGCTTCACCCACGGGGCCCGACACCTTGTCGATGGTGATGGCGCCCGAGGCGGAGATGCTGACCAGCGCATGGTAGATGCCCCACACCGTGCCGAAGAGGCCGATGAACGGTGCCGTGCTGCCGATGGAGGCGAGCAGCACCTGGCCGAACTGCAGCTGGGCGAGCACGCGGTGCAGTGCGTCGCGGAGGCGGCGCGTGAGCTGCGATTCGATCAGGCCGTGGGCTTCGAGCGTGCCCGCGGGCGGCGTGGCGGTCGCGGCGTCGAGCAGCGGCGACAGCGTGCGCTCGCGGTCGAAGGCCGCGAGCTGCTCACGCCCCCGGTCGAGCGACGGTGCGGCCCAGAAGGCCGGCACCGCGCGCCGGATGTCGGTGCGCACGCGCTGCAACAACCAGCCCTTCCAGAAGATCAGCACCCAGGCGCTGATGGACATCAGGACCAGCAGCACGGCGACGCCGCGGATGACCGCGTCGCCGTGTTCCCAGAATTGCCAGGCGCTGCCGTTCATGCGGGCGCTCTCAGGCGAGGCCCAGCACGTCGTTCATGTCGAACAGCCCGGGACCGCGGCTGGCGAGGAACCGTGCGGCCCGCAGGCTGCCTTGCGCGTAGGTGGCGCGGCTGCTGCTCTTGTGGGAGATCTCGATGCGTTCACCGGTGCCGGCGAACAGCACGGTGTGGTCGCCGATGATGTCGCCGCCCCGCACCGTGGCGAAGCCGATGGTGGAGGGGTCGCGTTCGCCGGTGACACCTTCGCGGCCGTAGACCGCGCATTCCTGGAGGTTGCGGCCGAGGGCGTCGGCCACCACTTCGCCCATCTTGAGGGCGGTGCCGCTCGGCGCGTCGACCTTGTGGCGGTGGTGGGCCTCGATGATCTCGATGTCGTAGCCCTGGTTCAGCGCGCGGGCGGCCATGTCGAGCAGCTTCATCACGACGTTGACGCCGACGCTCATGTTGGGCGCCATCATGATGCCGATGTGGCGGGCGTGTTCGGCGATCTCGGCCTTCTGCGCGTCGGAGAAGCCGGTGGTGCCGATCACCGCCGCCACGCCGTGTTCGCGGCAGGCCGCGAGGTGGGCGAGGGTGCCTTCGGGGCGCGTGAAGTCGATCAGCACCCGCGCGCCGGCGAGGCCCTTGGCGAGGTCGGACGTGATGGCGACGCCACTCGGGCGGCCGAGGAAGGCGGCGGCGTCCTGGCCGAGGGCGGGGCTCGAGGCCACGTCGAGGGCGCCGGAGAGCACGCAGTCGTCGGTGTTGGCAACCGCTTCGATCAGCATGCGGCCCATGCGGCCGGACGAGCCGGCGATGGCGATCTGGATGGGGGAGTTCATCGGGGCGTGCGGGAAAAGCGGGTCAGGAGCGTTCGAGCGGCGGGTAGGCGCGCACCGGGCCTTCGGGTGCGGAGGCGGGCGCGGCGGCCTGCACCGGCACGGGCAGTTCCTTCAGCTGCTCGGGCGTGAGCACGAGGGGCTTGGGGCTGCGCGACGATTTCGCGTTGTCGATGGAGTTCACGAAGTCGCGTTCGGCCGGGAGCGATTCGGCACCCTGGATGCTCTTGAGCGTTTCACCGTCGAAGAACACCACGACCTGGCGCTGCTGCGGTTCGGTGCCCTGACGGCGGATGGTGAAGACGTAGTCCCAGCGGTCGCCGTGGAAGGTGTCGGTGAGCAGCGGCGAGCCGAGGATGTCGCGGACCTGCGTGCGGTTCTGGCCCGGCTTGACCTGGGCGACCTGCTCCTTCGTGAGCACGTTGCCCTGGACGACTTCGATGCGGTACGGGGTGATGAGGCCGAGCAGGGTGCTGTCGGACGATTGCAGCGAGCTGCAGCCGCCCAGGGCGGAAACACCCAGCGCCAGCAGCACGAGCACCTGGTTCCGGCGGGACTGGACAGGGAAACGGAAAGAGCGCATGGTGATGGGGATGGGCAGCGGAGACTGCAACCTCGATATGATTCGACGATTCTAGCGGCTGGGGCTGATGCCCAGGCCGTGCCGCACCCGTGCAAAACCCTGGGCCGCCAGGGGGTGCGCGGTCTCCCATTGACGTCCAGACTGCCGATGTCCGCCATGTCCAACGCCGACGAACTCAAGAGCAGTGGCCTGAAGGCCACCCTTCCCCGCATCAAGATCCTCGAGGTCTTCCAGAACACCACCCAGCGGCACATGACCGCGGAAGACGTGTTCAAGGCCCTGCTGCAGGAGGGGGCCGACATCGGCCTGGCCACCGTTTATCGGGTGCTGATGCAGTTCGAGCAGGCGGGCCTGCTGTCGCGCAACCACTTCGAGTCCGGCAAGGCCGTGTTCGAGCTGAACGAGGGCAAGCACCACGACCACCTCGTGTGCGTGACCTGCGGCCGCGTGGAGGAGTTCTACGACGCCGAGATCGAGAAGCGGCAGCACAACGTGGCGCACAGCCGCGGGTTCGAGTTGCAGGACCATGCGTTGGCCTTGTACGCGGTGTGCACGAAGAAGAACTGCGAGCACAAGCCAAGTAAGTAGGCCCCCAGTCGCTTCGCTCCTGCCCCCGAGGGGCGCCACGGGTCGCCCGGGAGAACCGGGCTCGCGTGTGGCTTGACGGGTCGGCCTTGCTTCGCAGGCCTCAGCCGGCTTTCTGCATCGCTTTTTGGTGCCGCTCGATGAACTCGCGGTACGTGTCGATGCCGCGCAGTTGGAGGATCGTGCTCCGCACGGCGGCCTCCACCAGCACGGCCAGGTTGCGCCCCGCGTCCACCGCGATCACCACCTTGCGCACCGGCACGTTGAGGATGTCCTCGTTGAGCGGTTCGTAGGGCAGGCGCTCGAAGTCGCGTTCGAGTGTCTCCTTGCGCACGAGGTGCACGATGAGCTTCAGGCGCATCTTCCGGCGCACCGCGGTCTCGCCGAAGATGGACTTGATGTCGAGCAGCCCGATGCCGCGCACTTCGAGCAGGTTCAGCAGCAGTTCGGGGCAGCGGCCCTCGATGGCCGTCTGCGAGATGCGGTACAGGTCCACCGCGTCGTCGGCCACCAGGCCGTGGCCGCGGGAGATGAGTTCGAGGCCGAGTTCGCTCTTGCCCAGGCCCGATTCACCCGTGAGCATCACGCCCACGCCGAGGATGTCCATGAACACGCCGTGGCGCGTGGTGCGTTCGGCGAACAGCTGGCTCAGGTAGCCCCGCATCACGTCGATCACGTGGCCGGCGGATTCGTCGGTCACGAAGAGCGGGATGTCGGCGCGGTCGCACAGGGCCACCAGGCGGTCCGGCGGCGACTGGGCGTCGGCCACGATCACCACCGGCGGCTCGAGCGTGACGATGCGCTGGATGCGGCGTTCCTGGTCCTCGAGGGAAGAGTCCTGGAGGTAGGCGACCTCGCGGCGGCCCACCAGCTGCACCCGGTACGGGTGGATGTAGTTGAGGTACCCGACCAGGTCGGCGGCCGACTGGGCGTTGCGCACGGCCGCTTCGTCGAAGCGGCGTTCCGGGTGGGCGTGACCGGCGATCCATTCCCAGCGCAGCGCCGGCCGGTGTTCTTCGAACAGCGCCTCGGCGCTGATGACGGATGGTTTCACGCGCGGACGAGGTTGACGGGCAGTGGTGGGATGCGGGGTGCGCTCAGGCGACCGATTTGAGCGGTTCCCAGTTGGCGATCAGTTCGTGCACCTTGGCCGCCGAGTCTTCGGTCTTGAGGCGTTCGCGCAGTTCGCGGTCGCCGAGCATCTCGGCGATTTCGGAAAGGATCTCGAGGTGGCGCTGGGTGGCGGCCTCGGGGACGAGCAGGAAGATCAGCAGGCAGACCGGTTCGTCGTCGGGGGCGTCGAACGGGATGGGCTGCTGCACGCGCACGACGGCGGCGAGCGGGTTCTTGAGGCCCTTGATGCGGCCGTGCGGGATGGCCACGCCATGGCCCAGGCCCGTGGAGCCGAGGCGTTCGCGGGCGAACAGGTTGTCGGTGACCGTGGCACGTGCGATGGCGTGCTGGTTCTCGAACAGCAGACCCGCGTGCTCGAACGCGCGCTTCTTGCTGGTGGCATCCACATCCACCAGCACGTTGCTGAGAGGCAAGATCGCGGCGAGTCGGTTCATCTGCGGATCACGGTGTGCCCCGGACGGGCATGTCTTCTGAATGACAGACCTCAAATTCTACGAGCCTGCCGGAAAAGCGCGGAGGGCTCGGGCATTGTCCAAAAGCGAAATTGTGCACTTTTGTTGTTGCATTGCAGCACCCCGAATGAACGGGTTTCGACAGCATATCGTTGACCGGAACAAAAAAAGCGGCCCGCAGGCCGCTTGATTCACGCGTCAGGAATTCACGCGGTGGCGTCGATGCGCTTGGCCGCGACGTGGTGGTGGTCCTGGAGCTTGTCCTTGTGACGGCACACCTGCCGGTCGAGCTTGTCCATCAGCTGGTCAATGGCGGCATACAGGTCTTCGTGGCTCTGCTCCACGAAGATGTCCTTGCCCTTCACATGGACGGTGACCTCGGCCTTCTGCCTGCGTTCCTTCTCCTTGTTCTTCTCCACGGAGAGCAACACGTTGATGTCGACGACCTGGTCGAAGTGGCGAGTGACCCTGTCCAGCTTCGTGAGCACATACTCACGCAAGGCCGGAGTGACGTCGAGGTGGTGGCCGCTGATCGTCAAGTTCATGAAGACTCCTTTCGCAGGGGGTGAAGAAACCGGGCAAGAAATCGAACCGCAGACTGGCTTGCAAAGTCAGGGGGCGGAAAGGTGGCTGATGGACGTGGGTAGGGATGGAAAGTGAATGCGCCGGGGGCGCGGGAAAGAGGGGGGGTTTGGGCTTTTCGAGAAGGTGGAAGAACAACGCTGTCAGAGAGAAAAACCCGAGGTCGATGAATTCAGTGTGCGCCTGAAATCGGTGTGTGACAAGGGTGTGACCCGCATGGGGACATGCCCGATCCGCATGGCTCGGTCAGAGTGCGGAATCCGGGCGTTTTTCGAGGTAAAGCACTGTTTCCGGGGGTAAATCCGGGTCCAGTCGCACCACGGCGGGTCCGGGCGCACGGCGCGGGTGACATAATTTCGGTCGACGCGATTTCCTGGAACCGGCATGGACAGCCCTCACTCTCGCTGACCGTCCGCTCCGACACCCTCGGCGAGCCTCGTGCCCCGATGCGGCCCGGAGTGAGACGGTCTCACCCCCGACCTCATTCCCCGGCCCCGCACGACGAGCATTCCGTCGGGGTCCCGCTGGAGCCCCTGCATGCTGAACGTGTTCACGCTGGCCAATGGCCGGTTGTTTCAAGAAGAGATCGAGCGCCTCGAGGCGCTGGCCGACGTCAACCCCGTGTGGGTCGACCTCGAGAACCCCTCGCCCGAAGAGATCGGCTGGGTCGAGCAGCGTTTCGGCCTCAGCATCCCGCAGGACATCGTCGACGAAGACCTGGAGGAGTCCGCCCGCTTCTACGAGGAGGACAACGGCGAACTCCACATCCGCTCCGACTTCCTGATCGACGACGACGAAACGCCGCGCAACGTGCGCGTGGCCTTCATCCTGCACAACAAGGTGCTGTTCTCGATCCACGGCGAGGACCTGCCCGTCTTCCGCCTGCTGCGCCTTCGCGCGCGCCGCATCCCCGCCCTCATCGACGACGCGAAGGACGTGCTGCTCAAGCTGTACGACGCCGATGCCGAGTACAGCGCCGATGCGCTCGAGGGCATCTACGACAGCCTCGAGAAGGTCAGCGCCCGCGTGCTCAAGCAGGACGTGGGCGACCAGGCCGCCGGCGAGGCGCTGGCCGCCATCGCGCGCGAGGAAGACTTGAACGGGCGCATCCGCCGCAACGTGATGGACACGCGCCGCGCCATCAGCTTCATGATGCGCAGCCGCATGCTCAACGCCGAGCAGTTCGAGGAGGCGCGCCAGATCCTGCGCGACATCGATTCGCTCGACAGCCACACCGCGTTCCTGTTCGACAAGATCAACTTCCTGCTGGACGCGACGGTCGGTTTCATCAACATCAACCAGAACAAGATCATCAAGATCTTCTCGGTGGCGAGCGTGGCCCTGCTGCCGCCGACGCTCATCGCGAGCATCTACGGCATGAACTTCAAGTTCATGCCCGAGGTGGAGTGGCGCTTCGGCTACCCGCTGGCCATCGGCCTGATGCTCGCGAGCATCATCTCGCCGTTCTGGTACTTCCGGCGCAAGGGCTGGCTGAAGTGATCCTCAGAGGCCGGTGCCTCGCCGCACGGCCGTGAAGTAGAGCCCGTCGCCCAGGTGGCGCAGGGCCTTCATCCACCACGTGAAGCGCTTGGGGAAGTGGATCTCGAAGCGCCCCGCGGCCCAACCCTTGAGGATCTCGTCGGCGGCGGTCTCGGGCGAGATCAGCGCGGGCATCTCGAAGTCGTTCTGGGCCGTGAGGGGCGTGCGCACGAACCCCGGGTTGATCACCGAGACGCCCAGCCCGTGCGGGTGCAGATCGAGGTAGAGGGCCTGGGCGAGGTTGATCAATGCCGCCTTCGTGGGCCCGTAGCCGAGCGACTGCGGCAGCCCGCGGTAGCCGGCCACGCTGGACACGAGGCTCACGTGGCCCTGGCCGTGCGCGAGCAGGTGCGGCAGCACGGCGTCCAGCAGGAACAGCGCGCCCACGTAGTTGACCTGCTGGTGCTGCAGCGCCTCGCCGAGGTCGAAGTCCATCGCGCGCATGGCCTTGTAGTGGCCGGCGCAGTACATCGCGACGTCGATGTGGCCGCGCGCGGCGATGATCTGCCGCGCGGCGGCCCGCAACGCCCCGGGTGTGCAGGCGTCGGCCGGGATGGAGAGGCTGCCGGGATGCTGCGCCACGAACGCCAGCAGCGCCGGGCCGTTGCGGGCCGTCACCACCACCTGGGCTCCCCGCGCATGCAGGGCAGATGCGGTGGCGCGGCCGATGCCGCTGGACGCGCCCACGATCCACACGACGCGGCCCCGCCAGTCGGTCAAGCGTGGGTTCAGGGACATGGGGTGTTCAACCTTTCGTGAAGGCGAGGGTGACGTCGCCCAGGTGCACGCCGAACTTGCTCATGCGCGCCTTGTTCAACATCGTGCGGTCGTCGATCAGGTACATCCAGTCGTCGAACCGCACCTCGATCACGCGGCCGTCCACCGGCAGCTTCAGCGTGTATTGCCACTGGAACGCGTTGCCGGCCACCTGGCCCTCGGCGCGGCCCACGACGTCGTCGGCGGTGCCCGTGTAGCGCCCGCCGCCCTCCTGGCGCAGCCGCCAGACCCGGCGTTCCGTGTGGCCGTCGCTGTAGGTGAACCGCTCGTCGAGCACGCCGTCGGGCCCGCTCCAGCGGCAGTCCATCGCCACGACGAACCGGCGCACCACGCGGCCGCTCCGGTCGGCGAAGAGGCCGTGGGCCGTGACCCTGCCGTCGAAGTAGCGGGCCAGGTCGAGCTCGGGCCGCTCGCTGGCGTAGTCGGCGGGTACCGGGGCGGCGCAGCCGGCGGCGAAGGCGGGCGCAGCGGCAAGGAGCAGGCGTCGTTTCATGCGGACCTCGGAGGATGGCGGATCCAGAGCACGGCCAGCAGCGTGGCCGCGAGCAGCTTCAGCGCGCAGGGGATCAGGCAGTACGCGAGCGTGAGCGCGTCGAGTGCGCCGGGCGTGGACGCGCCCGGGGCATAGCCGGCCCACTGAAGCACGGGCAGGGCGAGGCCGGCGGCGAGCGCGAGGTTGAGCTTCGTCGCGAAATTCCACCAGCCGAAGTACGCGCCTTCGGAGGCGCCGCCGTGGCCCGCCCCCTGGATCACGCCGGCCACCATCGCGCCGGGCAAGGTCAGGTCGGCCCCGAGCGCGAGGCCGCTCAGCACGCACACCGCGGCGAAGGCGGCCACGTCGCCCGGTCCGAGCCGTGCGGCCCACGCGAACACTGCGGTGGCGAGCACCATCGCGAACCACCACCCGCGGGCAAGGCCCACGCGGCGCACCACGCGCACCCACACCGGGATCGACAGCGCCCCCGCGCCGAAGTAGCAGAGCAGGAACAGCGGCTCGAGCCCCGGTGCCTGCAGCCGGTCGCGGATGAAGAACAGCACCAGGGTGGCGGGGATGGCGCTCGCGATGCCGTTGACGAGGTAGATCGCCAGCAGCCGGCGGAAGGCCGCGGTGTGCAGCGGCGAATGGGCCGCGTGCTTGGGCGCTGGGGCGCCCTCGGCCCGCGGCGCGCGGCGCAGCAGCACGACGGCCGCGCCGAGGGCCAGTGCGAACACGGCGGCGGTGACCGGCAAACCCGCCACGGTGGGCAGCACGCTCGCGAGCAGCACGCCGGCCAGCGCGAGGCCTTCGCGCCAGGCGACCACGCGGGCGCGCTGGGCCTCGCCGCCCCCGAGCCGGGCGCCCCAGGCCTGGTGCAGGATCGACAGCACGCTGTAGCCGAGCGTGGTGGCCGCGAGCAGCACGCCGAACCACACGAGCACGCCGGACCCCTGCACCGAGGCCGGCGGCACCATCAGCCCGTGGAACGCGAGCGCGAGGAGCAGCGCGGCGATGGCCGCGGTCATCCAGGCGGTGGCGGGCGGGCGCGCGAACACGCGGTCGGCCCAGCGGCCGATCCACGGGTCCACGAGCGCGTCGAGCAGGCGCACGCCCAGCAGCACGGCCCCGAGCACCGCGAGCGGCACGCCGAAGCGGCCGGCGTAGTGGTTCGGCACGACGACATACAGCGGCAGCGCGGCGAAGGCGAGCGGCAGGCCGAGGCCGCCGTAGCGCAGGCCGTCGGTCCATCGGCCGGTCCACGCGGTGTTCATGTCGAGGCCCCGATCAGGTCGCGGCGAAGCGACGGCTTGGAGGTGCGCGGGGACAACCAGATGCCGAAGAAGCGGTCCGCGAAATCGGGGTCGCCGATCTCGCGGCGCAGCGTGCCGTTGACGAAGAACCGGGCGCTCTCGCGCGGCCGCAGCACGCCGGTGATGCGGTCGCCCTTCACGACATCGGGGAACGCGGCCGACATCTCGGCGAGCCAGGCGTCGGCCTTCGCGGCGGGCACGTCGCCCACGTGGCGCATCTGGTCGAGCGAGGCTTCGGCGATGCCCACGCCGGAGAGGGCGCGCGCGTACTGCAGTTCGAGTGCGAAAGGCTGGCGCTGAAAGGCGGCGGCATCGAATCCGGGGCGGGTCCACAGGCGTGCATCGCAGACCAGGAAGCCGAAGTGCCGCATGTGTCCGCTGCCCTGCAGGCGGGCGCCGGGCAGTTCGGCGGCCACCTCGTCCGGCACCCGCGACTGCGCCTTCGCGCCGCCGGCCGCGGCGGCAATGGCGATCAGCAGGGCGCGGCGGGTGGCCATGGCCTCAGGCGTGCTGGAGCGTGAACTGCCAGACGCCGGTGTTGCCCGTCGCGAACGCGGCCTCGCAGTAGGCGAGGTAGAACTCCCACGTGCGAAGGAAGCGGGTGTCGAAGCCGAGCGTGCGCACGTCGGCCTCGCGGGCGAGGAACTGCAGGCGCCAGCGGCGCAGCGTCTCGGCGTAGTCGGTGCCGAAGGACAGCTCGTTGACGACGCGCAGGCCGGCGCGTGCGGCGGCCGCGCGGAACTGCGACGGGCTCGGCAGCAGGCCGCCCGGGAAGATGTACTGCTGGATGAAGTCGGTGCCGTTCACGTAGCGGTCGAACAGGTCGTCGCGGATCGTGATGGTCTGGATGCACGCGCGGCCGCCGGGCTTGAGCTGGCGCCGCAGCATCGCGAAGTACCCGTCCCAGTATTCGCGGCCCACGGCCTCGAACATCTCGATGGACACGACGGCGTCGAACGGGCCGTCGGCGATGTCGCGGTAATCCTGGTAGCGGAGGTCGCCGGCGAGCCCCCGCGACGCAAGCCGCTCCTGGCCGAAGGCGAGCTGTTCCGCCGACAGCGTGACGCCCGTGACCTCGGCGCCGAACTCGCTCGCGGCACATTCGGCGAGCGCACCCCAGCCGCAGCCGACCTCGAGCACGCGCGCGCCCGGGGCCGCGCCACATTCGGCGAGTGCGCGGCGCACCTTGGCCCATTGCGCATCGGCCATCGGGCGCGAGAGGTCGCCGTCGAACCACGCGCTCGAGTAGTTCATCGTCGGGTCGAGCCACAGCGCGTAGAACGCGTTGCCGAGGTCGTAGTGCGCGTGGATGTTGCGCTTGCTGCCCGCGCGGGAGTTGCGCTGCAGCAGGTGTTTCGCACGGTGCAGCAGCGCGCCCCACCACGATCCGTAGACGATGGTCTCGATGGCATCCCGGTTCGCGGCCAGCAGTGTCATCAGTGCGACGAGGTCGGGCGAGGACCAGTCGCCCGCGATGAAGCTTTCGGCGAAACCGATGTCGCCGGAGCGCAGGGCGGCACTGCAGGCGTTCCAGTTGCGCAGCCGGATCGTGGCGCGCGGGGCATCGGCCGCGGCGTGGCCGAAGTGGCGCACGCTGCCGTCCGGCAACTGCACGTCGAGCACGCCGCGGGGCAGGTTCTTGAGCAGCGCGAACACCGCCCGCGCGGCAGCGGGGGCTGCCGGCGGCAGGGACGGGAACGCGGGCGAACGGGTGGTGGTGCTCATCGGTCGGCGGCCTGTCGGATCAGTGGGTGACGAAGGCCTTCGGGGCCTCGGGCTTGCGGATGAACGGCACCCGCTTCATCCAGAGGCGCAGGGCCTGCCAATGGATGCGTGCGATCACGCCGAAGGTCATCAGCGGCATGCCGAAGAAGGCCGTGCGAAGGCTGTGCGTGTCGAGCGGTTCGAGGCGGCCCGACACACTCGTCTGAAGCAGCGCGCCCGACTCGTCGTCGTGGTCGATGCGGACCACGGTGCGGCCGTCGTCGGTGCGCATGAAGCGGAAGCGGTAGGTGCCGGCCACGCTGCAGAACGGCGACACGTGGAATACCTTGGTGGCCCGCAGTTCCCGGCCGAACGCGACGCCGGGGCCGGTCAGCAGGTAGCAGTGGCGTTCGCCGAACGTGTTGTTGACCTCGACCACCACGGCGGCCAGCGAGCCGTCCGTGCGGTGGCAGTACCAGAAGCTCACGGGCTTGAACGTGTGGCCCAGAACCCGCGGATAGCAGTGCAGCCACACCTCGCCCGCGGCGTCGGCGATGCCTTCGCGGGCGAGCAGTTCGTCGAGCCAGGCGAGGCTGTCGTCGCGGCCGTCGCCGTGGTCGCGGTCGTGGAAGCTCACGAGGCCGAAGCGGTTGCGGGGCAGGTCCGGTGACGGCTGCGCGCGCAGGCTGCGCATCGGCAGCATCAGGAAATACGTGGGGTAGGCGAAACGGTTCGGCACGGGCCGCAGGCGCGTGTGCCGTACCTGGCCGCGGCCGAGCAGCGGCGCGTTCATGCGGCCGTCTCCAGCGTCCGACGTGCGGCCCACTCGCGCCGCAGTCCGTCGACGACCGCGAGGCCCGACATCAAGCCGTCTTCGTGGAAGCCGTAGCGGGTCCACGCGCCGCAGAACCACGTGCGCTGGCGGCCCTGCAGGCCGGGCACGCGTTTCTGCGCGGCGATGGCGGCCTGGTCGAACACCGGGTGGGCGTAGTCGATGGTGCGGTGGACGAGGTGGGCGGCGGGGGGTGTGACCGGGTTCAGCGACACGATGACCGGGGTCTCGACCGGCAGCGGCTGCAGCCGGTTCAGCAGGTAGTGCAGGCAGACCGACGCGTGTTCGCGCGACAGGTCGGGCGCTCGTTCGTAGTTCCAGGCCGCCCAGGCGAGCTCGCGCCGCGGCAGCACGGCCGTGTCGGTGTGCAGCACGGCGCGGTTGCGGTGGTAGCGGATGGCGCCGAGCACCACACGCTCTTCCGCGGTGGGGTCGACCAGCAGCTTCAGCGACTGATCGCTGTGGCACGCGAGCACCACGTCGTCGAACCGCTCGGTGCCGTGGTCGGTGGCGACGAGCACGCCGTCGGCGAGGCGGCGCACCTGGCGCACCGGCGTCGCGAGGCGCGTGTCGCCGATCGCGGGCAGCATGCGCCGCACGTACTCGCGCGCGCCGCCCACCACGGTGAACCAGCGGGGCCGGTCGCGCACCTGGATCAGGCCGTGGTTGTGGCAGAACCGGATCATCGTGGCGATGGGAAACAGCAGCATCTGGTCCGTGGGGCAGGACCAGATGCACGCCACCATCGGCAGGAAGTAGCCGTCGCGGAAGGCATCGGAGAAGCCGTGGGCGCGCAGGAACGCGCCGATGGGCTGCTGCAGCGCTTCGTCCTCCCCACGTTGGGCGAGGCCCGTGCACAGGCGGTTGAAGCGGGCGATGTCGAACAGCATGCGCCAGAACCCCGGGCGCAGCAGGTTGCCGCGCTGGGCGAACACGGTGTTCAGGTCGGAGCCGCTCCACTCGAGGTTGTGGACCGGGGCCTTCACCGAGAACGACATGTCGCTCGGCGCCGTCTCGACCCCGAGTTCGTCGAACAGCCGGATCAGATGCGGGTAGGTGCGTTCGTTGAAGACCAGGAAGCCGGTGTCGACGCCGAACGTGTGCCCGTCGAGCGTGAGGTCGACCGTGTTCGTGTGGCCGCCGAAGTGCGAGCCGGCCTCGAACAGCGTGACCTGGGCGTCAGGCGCAAGCCTGTAGGCCGCCGACAAGCCGGCGATGCCGGAGCCCACGACAGCGACGCGGCGGGTCATGCAGACCTCCGCCGGTCGTCAGGAAGAAAGATTGCCGCACAGCGCCCCAGGATGAAGTAGGGAGGGAGGAGGGAGGAGGAAAACCATCCAGGGATTGCAGTCGGTGGAACCGAACGGCTGTGCGACAGGAAAAGGGAGGCGGTGATCCGGCTCTGCCGGGTCGCTCGTGCCTTTTCGATGCGTCGGGTCGGGTTGAGTTCCGTCACGCCCGCACGAATTTGCACACCGCGCCGCGGCAGGGGCGTCGGAAGCGTGCAAGAACCGGCAGGGACATGACGTGAACTCATTGGTCACAAATATAACTCATGAGTTCTCATTTTGCATCCAGAAGTTTTTCCACCGCCGAAACGAAGGCCGGATCGCCCGGTTTCGTCGTGCTGCCGAAGCTCTGGACGGTCTGCCCGTCGCGGGCGATCACGTACTTGTGGAAGTTCCAGCGGGGCGCGGCACCGGTCTTCGCCTTCAGGTCGGCGAACAGCGGGTTCAGCGGGTCGCCCGCCACGCGGCTCTTCACGAACATCGGGAACTTGACCCCGAAGGTGTTCTCGCAGAAGTCGGCGATCTCCTTGTTGGAGCCGGGTTCCTGGCTGCCGAAGTCGTTCGACGGGAAGCCGAGCACGACGAGCCCGCGCGGACCGTATTTCTCGTTGAGGGACTCGAGGTCCTTGTACTGGGGCGTGAAGCCGCAGAAGCTCGCCGTGTTCACCACGACGACGACCTTGCCGGCGTACTGGCAGAGGTTCTGCGGCTTTTCGTCCTGCAGGCGCGGCACCTGGCGATCCAGCAGGGCGGGGCAGGCGGCCTGGGCGCCCGCGGCGCCGAGCGCCAGGGTGGCCCACAGCAGGCAGCGGGAAAGGAATGGGGCGGTCATGGGAGGTCTCCGGCGGCTGAAAAAAAGCCAGGATGCCACTTCGCCGCCCGGCGTGCCGGCGGGGGAAAATGCACTCCGGATGACCGATGTCCTTGACAAGTCCGGGGCAGCCCCGAACTGTCATGGAGGCACGTCTAGAATGCTGCACCCTCACCTTGGGCCGAACCATGCTGTATCCCGAACTCTTCAAACAACTCGAAGCCGTCCGTTGGAACATGGACACCGACATCCCCTGGGATCAGTTCGATGGCAGCCAGCTCAGCGAAGAGCAGGCACAGACCATCAAGATGAACGCGATCACGGAGTGGTCGGCCCTGCCCGCCACGGAAATGTTCCTCCGCGACAACCGTGACGACAGCGACTTCTCGGCATTCATGAGCGTCTGGTTCTTCGAGGAACAGAAGCATTCGCTGGTGCTGATGGAGTACCTGCGCCGCTTCCGTCCCGACCTGGTGCCCACGGAGGCCGAACTGCACGAGGTGCGCTTCGAGTTCGACCCGGCCCCGGCCCTCGAGACGCTGATGCTGCACTTCTGCGGCGAGATCCGCCTGAACCACTGGTACCGCCGTGCCGCCGAATGGCACTCGGAGCCGGTCATCAAGGCCATCTACGAGACGCTCGCCCGCGACGAGGCCCGCCACGGCGGCGCCTACCTGCGCTACATGAAGCGTGCGATGCAGAAGTTCGGCGACGAGGCCCGTGCCGCGTTCGCGAAGGTGGGCGTGCTGATGGCCAGCGCCCGCCGCACCGCCCAGGCGCTGCACCCCACGAACCTGCACGTGAACGAAAAGCTGTTCCCGCGCGACACCATCCAGAGCCGCCTGCCCGATCCGCAGTGGCTCGAGCAGTGGCTCGACAAGCAGATCCAGTTCGACGCCGTGTGGGAAACGAAGGTCGTCGACCGCATCCTGCACAACATGAGCCTGCTGCTCGAACGGAGCTTCGCGAGCGTCCAGGAACTCAACCGCTACCGCAAGGAAGTGACCGCGAAGGCGCTCGCCGCCGCGAACGGCCGGCCCGCTGCCGGCGATGCCCAACCTGCCTGATGTCGTTCCTCGACAAGCTGTGCGCGCCTGACGACCTGCCCGCGCGGGTCGCGGCGCTGCCGCAGCCGGTGGTGTTCACCAACGGGGTGTTCGACATCCTGCATCGCGGCCACGTGAGCTACCTGGCCCAGGCCCGTGCGCTCGGCGGCAGCCTCGTGCTGGGCCTCAACAGCGACCAGTCCGCGCGCCAGCTGGGCAAGGGCCCCGACCGCCCGCTCAACGCCGAGGCCGACCGCGCCTGCGTGCTGGCCGCGCTCGAGAGCGTGAGCCTCGTGGTGCTGTTCGACGAGAAGACCCCGGTCGAACTGCTCAAGCGCGTGCGGCCGCAGCTGTACGTGAAGGGTGGCGACTACGACATCGAGTCGCTCGAGGAGACGAAGTGGGTGCGCAGCTGGGGCGGTGACGCCCGGGCGCTGTCCTTCGTCGACGGTTACTCCACGACGTCACTCGTCCGCCGCATCCGCGGCTAGGAAGGTGCGAACGGCTCCGGCTCGCCCGCTCGTGCCGCCGCAGCGCGCCCCCTCTGCGTTGCAAATGCTCGCCGTAGCTCAAGCTAGGGCTGCGCTTTGCGCCTTGATGGGGCGCCCTGCGGCGACCCGCTCGGGCGCGCCGGAGCCGTTCACACCTTCCGATTCACAAGCGCGATCCCGGCGACCACGCCGCCCAGCGCCACCAGCAGCCGCACCGTCACCGGCTCGCCCAGCAACACCACCCCGAGCAGCAGCCCGAACACCGGCGTCAGCAGCGTGAATGCCGAGAGCTGCGTGGCGCGGTAGTGCCGCACCAGCCAGAACCACACGAGGTAGCTCGCGAACACCACGATCACCACCTGGAAGGTGAGCGAGGTCCAGGCGAGCGGAGACAGCGACGCGGTCCAGCGGTCGCCCTGCCACCACGAGCCCAGGGCCAGCAGCAGGCCCGATACCCCCAACTGCCACGCGAGCGTCTTTTCGGGTGGTGCGGACGCGAGGCGCGACGCACGGATCACGAGCGTGGTGGCGCCCCACAGCACGGCCGCCACCACACCGAGTGTGTCGCCGAGCCACTGCTGCGGCCCCGCAGCGGGTTGGGTGAAGCCCTCGGCGAACGCGAAGGCCACCCCCGAGAACGCGAGCAGCAGCCCCGCGAGCTGCGTGCGCGTGAGGCGTTCCGCGTGCGAGACGAACGGCATGCCCAGCGCCACGACGAACGGCGCGAGGTAGATGAACACGATCATGCGCGACGCGGTGGTGTACTGCAGCCCGAGGAACACGCAGGCGAACTCCGCGCCGAACAGCGTGCCCGCCGCGAGGCCGCCGGCCAGCGTGCCGTCGCGCGCGCCCATCCGGATGCCCCGCCACCGGGCCCACGCGAGCACGAGCACCACGCCCAGCAGCGAGCGCAACGCGGCCTGCACGAGCGGCGGCACCTCGCCGACGATGGCTTTCACGGCGACCTGGTTCAGCCCCCACAGGAAGCTGCAGCCGACCACCAGCACGACGGCCAGCCGGTCGAGGTGCGCGTGGCGGTCAGGCACGGGATGACCTCGCGCCGAGGGCCGCCGCGGCCAGCCCGCACAGCAGCCCGGCCACCGCGCCGGTGAGGTGGGCGATGGGGGCGACCGGGATGTCCCACTGCGGCGAGACCTGCACCGCGGCGCGCCACGGCGTCTCGGACAGCACCTTCGCGGCGACCGCCACGAGCGTGGCCACGCCGATCCACCGGTGCAGCCCGGTGCGCGTGGCCGCGAGCTGCACCGCGGCCACGGTGACGCCGGCATGGAGCAGCCCCGACAGCCCGCCGTAGTGGCGAAGCTCCGGCATGCTCAGCAGGCCGAGGTGGGTCAGCGGCCAGGCGGCGAACCATGCGACGGTGGCGCGCGGCGGCATCTCGCCCGACACGCCGAAGGCGGCGATCAGCGCCGTGGCGGCGAGGTTGCCCCACAGGTGCAGGGGGCTCAGGTGCACGAAGGCGGCGGTCCACCACCGCCAGGGTTCGGCGAGCCAGCGCGCGGGCTGCCAGTCGATGGCCTGGGGGCTGACCAGCGCGGGCGCGAGCAACGCACCGGCCGCGAGGACCACGGCCAGGGCCACCCAGGCAACCCCGGGAGACCGCGGGTGCAGGGCGGGCATCAGGCCGCGGGCGGGAACACCGCGGCCCACAGCGCGAGCACGGCGTCGCGTTCGGCGGCCAGCAGGCTGGTCTCGAACTGCGTGGGCTTCTCGTCGAGCCGCGCCCGGTGTTGCGCGCGGCGCAGCTCGCGGTAGGCGTTGGCGGCGTCGCGGCCCACACCGGCGGGCAGCAGCCCGCAGGCCTCGGCACGCTGCAGCAGCGCGATGTTGCCGACGTTGTCCTGCAGCTCGGGGTGGTTCGCGCTCTCGGCGAGCACCAGCACCTGCACCGCGAACTCCACGTCCATCATGCCGCCGGGGCTGTGCTTGACGTCGAAGAGGCCCGGCTTGACCGCATGGGCCGACCGCACCTTCTCGCGCATGGCCGCCACCTCGGCGCGCAGCGCCACCGGGTCGCGCGGGGCGCACAGCACGGCGCGCCGCACGGACTCGAAGCGCGGCGTCAGCGACATGTCGCCCGCGGCGAGGCGCGCGCGCGTGACGGCCTGGTGCTCCCAGGTCCACGCGGTGTTGCTGCCTCGGCCGACCTGGTAGTTCTCGTAGGACTGCAGCGACGTGACGAGCAGGCCCGAGTTGCCGTTGGGCCGCAGCGCGGTGTCGATGTCGAAGAGTTCGCCGGCCGCCGTGCGCGTGGTGAGCCAGTTGATCAGCTTGCGCACGAAGGCGGTGTAGATCTCGGGCACGCGGTCGCGGTCGGGTTCGTCGGCATCGTCGAACAGGAAGACCACGTCGAGGTCGCTGCCGTAGCCGAGTTCCTTGCCGCCGAGCTTGCCGTAGGCGATGACCGCGAAGACCGGGTTGTCGCGGTGGCGCTGGCGCAGGTGCATCCAGGCCCAGCGCACGGCGCAGTCGAGCGTGGCGTCGGCCAGGGCGGACAGGTCGTCGGCCACCTGCTCCACCGTGATGTGGCCCTCGACGTCACGCACCAGCGTGCGGAAGACCTCGGCGTGGTGGGCGCGGCGCAGCGTGTCGAGCAGCGATTCCTCGTCGGCCTGGTTGAAGCGGGCCCAGGCCACGTGGCGGGCTTCCAGGTCGGCGATGTAGCTGTCGCGTTCGAAACGGCCGTGCAGCAGGCGTTCGTCGGCGAGTTCGTCGATGACGCCGGGGTGGCGCATCAGGAACTGCGCCGGCCAGCGGGCGAGGCCCAGCAGGCGCAGCAGCCGCACCTGCACCTCCGGGCGTTCGACCAGCAGCGCGAGGTAGCTCTCGCGGCGCAGCAGCGGCTCGAGCCAGTCGATGAAACGGGTGGCGGCCTCGAGGCTGCAGGTACCGGCGGTGACGGACTGCGCGGCGCGCAGCACGAGGCGCGCGAGGCGCTGCTTGCTCTCGTCGCGCAGCAGGCGGATGCGCGGGTGCTCCATCCACGGGCGCACGCGGTCGGCCAGCGGGCCTGGCAGCTGTTCGAGGAACTCCTCGCTGTCGATCGGTTGCGGCGCGGGCCGGCAGCTCTTGCCCTTGCAGCTGCCGTTGCCGCCGCCCGAGGGCGCCTGGCCGTCGTGCAGCAGCGCGTCGAACTCCATCGCGACGAACTCGCGGGTCTCGCAGAGCGTGTCGAGCAGTTCGCAGGCGTCGGTGTCGCAGGCGGCCATGCCCATGCTGGCGGAGATCCAGGCGAGGTCGCCGTCGGCCGTGGGCAGCAGGTGGGTCTGCTGGTCGTCGAGGAACTGGATGCGGTGCTCGATGCGCCGCAGGAACGTGTAGGCCTCGGCCAGGCGCTCGGCGCTGGCCGGTTTCATCAGGCCGCCGGCGGTGAGGCGCTGCAGCGCCTTCAGCGTGGAGCGCGTGCGGATCTCGGGGAACTGGCCGCCGCGCACGACGAGCAGCAACTGCACGATGAACTCGATCTCGCGGATGCCGCCGCGCGAGAGCTTCACGTCGTTCGCGCGTTCCGGGCGGCCGGCGGCGCGGCGCTGGGCTTCGTCTCGCACCTTGCGGTGCAGCTGGCGCAGCCCTTCGAACACGCCGTAGTCGAGGTACTTGCGGTAGACGAACGCGGTGACCGTGTCACGCAGCGCGATGGCCCGGCCGGTGCGCAGGCTGGAGAACGGTGCCACGACGCGGCTCTTGAGCCACGCGAAACGCTCCCACTCGCGGCCCTGCACGAGGAAGTATTCCTCGAGCATGGACAGGCTCACGACCGCGGGGCCCGAGTTGCCGTTGGGCCGCAGCGCGAGGTCGACGCGGAACACGTTGCCGTCTTCGGTGACGTCGCCGATGAGTGCGTAGAGGCTGCGGGCCACCTCGCTGAAGTACTCGTGGGCGGTGACGGACTTGGGGCCGGTGGTCTGGCCGGCGTCTTCGTAGACGTAGATCAGGTCGATGTCGGACGAGACGTTGAGCTCGTGCGCGCCGAGCTTGCCCATGCCGACGACCCAGAATTCGATGCGTTCGCCGGCCTCATTCAGCGGCGGGCCGAAGCGGGCGTCCTGGTCGGCGCAGGCCTGCACGACGGCGCGGTCGAGGGTGACCTCGGCCAGGTTCGTCATCGCGCGGGTGATGTCTTCCATGGCCGCGTTCTGCTCGATGTCGAGCACGGCGAGCCGCTCCAGCACGAGGTGGCGGGCCACCCGCATGGCGCTCGGCAGCGCACGGCCGCGCGCGAGCAGCGTGTCGATCAACGCGCCGATGAGGTCGGTGTCGGGCAGGCCGGGCGGCAGCAGCGAAAGTTCGTCGGCATAGCGCCGGCGCACGCGCTGGACGAAGCGGCTGTGTTCGGCGAGGGCGCCGCGGGCGGGAGACGCGGCAGGGCGCGTGCGGGCCGGCGGGGCGGAGGTGGACTCGGTGACCATGAGTGTTGCGAAGTGCCCGCGATGCCGCTGCTGGCGGGGCTGGGCCCAGGGATTTCGCCGGATTCTGCCCCACATCCAAACCCTCTGCTGTGCGGGGACACCCTGAAAAACGCACGGCGATGCAACGTGATGTGTCGTCTGCACGCAGCCCGCGCGTTCGGCGTAAGCTCGAACGACCCGCCCGACGACCCGCTCCCGGAGCACACCATGCTGATCGCTGCCCTGCAGATGGTTTCCACCCCCGACGTGGCCCGCAACCTCGACCGCGCCAGGGCCCTCATCGGCGAGGCGGCCGCGGCCGGCGCGTCCCTGGTGGCCCTGCCCGAATACTTCTGCCTGATGGGCCGCAGCGACCGCGACAAGCTCTCGGTGGCCGAGGCCCCCGGCAGCGGCCCCATCCAGGACACCCTCGCCGAGGCCGCCCGCACCCACGGCGTGTGGGTGATCGGCGGCACGCTGCCGCTGCGCACGGCGTCGCCCGACCGGGTGCTCAACAGCTGCAACGTCTACGCGCCCGACGGGCACCACGCCGCGCGCTACGACAAGATGCACCTGTTCCGCTACGACAACGGGCGCGAGCGCTACGACGAGGGCCAGGTGCTCGACGCCGGCCAGCAGCCGGTCGCGTTCAATGCGGGCCCGCTGCGCGTGGGCCTGAGCATCTGCTACGACCTGCGCTTCCCCGAGCTGTACCGGGCGCTGACCGTGCCCCCGTGCGACCTGCTCGCCGTGCCCGCCGCGTTCACCCACACCACGGGCCGCGCCCATTGGGAGCTGTTGCTGCGGGCGCGGGCCGTCGAGAACCAGTGCTACGTGATCGCGCCCGCGCAAGGCGGCCTGCACGAGAACGGCCGCCGCACCTTCGGCCACAGCCTGATCGCGGACCCGTGGGGCGAGGTGCTCGCGATGCGCGAGGAAGGCGATGGCGTGGTGATGGCCACGCTGTCACCCGAACGCATCCAGGCGGTGCGGTCGCAGCTGCCGGCGCTGTCGCACCGGCGCGGCGCCTTCCCGCCCACGGTCACCGGCGTCCGAACATCATCTGCCGGGCCAGCAGCGACCTGAGCGGCGGCGCCACCTGCAGTGCCGCGAGGCCCGCGCCGCGCAGCGTGCTGAGGCCGGGCAGCTGCCACGTGAAGCTGCGGGCCAGGAAGTCGGTGGCGGCGATCATCGCCCAGCGGTCGGGCGCACGTTGCCACTGAATGCGGCGCAGCGCCGTGTCGAGGTCGGCGTGGCGGCCCAGCTGGGCCACCAGGTCGTGGGCGTCGCGCAGGCCGAGGTTCAGGCCCTGTCCGGCGACCGGGTGCAGCGTCTGCGCGGCGTTGCCGATGCGCACGGTGCGCCCGTCCACCAGGCTGCGTTCGGCGTTCAGCCCCAGGGCGAACGACTTCAGCGGGGTCACGGCGGTGACACGCCCCGCCCCTTCCGGGAACAGGGTGTTGAGCACGGCGAGGCGCTGGGCCTCGTTCAGCGGGGCGACCGGGTCGTCGTCGGACGGCACGCACCACACGAGCGAGGCCCGCTGCTCGCCGCCCGGTCCGTCGGGCAGCGGCAGCAGCGCGGCGGGGCCGTTCGGCGTGAAACGTTCGTAGGCGACCCCGCGCTCCCCGCCGGACAGGGTGACCGTACCGACCCACGCGGTCTGCCGGTAATCCCTGCTCACGCCTTTGCGTGCCTGGTCGCTGAATATGCCGCCCTCGGCCACCACCGCCAAGTCGAACCGTTCGGCCACGCCGGCGTCGATCTCCACGCCGCCCGGCACCGCCTTCAACGCCGACACCCGGGTGCCGAAGCGGGCCGACAGCCGGGCCGGATCGGCCTCGCAGGCCGCCCGCCAGGCGGCCTGAAGCGGGGCCACGATGGTGCCGTACGACGCTACTGCGCCCAGCTGGGGCACTTGTTCCGTTGCGGCATCGATGCGAAGTGCGGGCTCACGGTCGGAGCCCAGGGCGAGGCCCAGGAGGGCCGGTTGCTGCTGCGAAACGTGGACGGCGCGGATCGGCATCGACCGGGCCGAGATTTCCGTCCACACGGCCAGGCGCTGGAGGATCTGGACGCTCCCGAGCGAAAGCGCGAGGGTGCGTGGATCGGCCGCGACGGGGGCGTCTTCGGGGCGGATGTCGAAGGTGCAGACCCGCACGGAAGGAAGCTGGCGCGAGATCTGCAATGCGAGGGCAAGGCCGACAGGCCCGGCACCGATGATCGAAATGGAGAAATCCGGCGTTTTGGCGGTCATCTGTGAAGCCTGTCACGAATGGTGGTCCCCGGCGCCAAAAGTCAACGTGGGACACCCGTGAATGAGGGGGGCATGAACGCTGCATTGTCCCCCTGCACGCGGGGGGCGCGGGTCCACAATTCTTTACACAGCGTGGCACATTGGCTCAGGCATTTTGCCCACGGTTATTGACTAGGAGGTAGTAAATGAAACTTAAGCTTTTGGTGGCTGCGATCGCGCTGGCAACCGCCGGTACGGCCATGGCCAAAACCGAAAACCTCGGCGACATGGGTCCCCCGGGCCTCGCGCTTTTCGGCAACTGGTTCACGTCGGGCCAGTCGTTCACTGACACCTACACGTTCAGCATCGACAGCGGTGCGAACGGCGTCGGTGGCGTGTTCGACTTCGACCTGTCGTGGGGCATGCACATCGACCTGACGTCGGTGTCGCTGACCGGCGGCGGCCTGTCGAGCGCCCTCGTCGACAACACGCCGCTGTCGTTCAGCTTCGGCAGCCTCGCGGCTGGCACGTACAACCTGATCGTCAAGGGCGTGGCCACGGGCAACTCCTCGTGGCTGGACCCGCTCGGCGTCGGCTACGCAGGCAAGCTCGTGACCACCCCGACGCAAGTCTCGGCTCCGGTTCCGGAACCCGAAACCATCGCCATGATGGCGCTGGGCCTGGGCGTGATGGGCTTCGTCGCCCGTCGCCGCAAGCAACTCGGCAAGTAAGTGACACCACGGCGCCGCTCGCGGCGCCGGTCGCTGGAAAGCGGATCGGTTTTCCGGTCCGCTTTTTTTTGCCATCCCACGCATGACACCCCCGATTCGAGGCGTGAACTCCCGCACGGGATCCGGGTCTGTGCCATGCTCGCTCGCCCGCTCCCGGGAGGCTTCGCCCCCGCCGCCGCGTTAGGCTTCCATCCCTGTCCGCAGCCCTGATCAGGAAAATCCGCCCATGTCCGCTTCGAACCGTCCTTCCTCCCGCCACCTCGTCCTGCTGGCCACGGTGCTCTGCGCCGCGCTCGCGACCGTGGCCTGCAGCAAGGGCAGCGACACGAAGAAGTCCACGTCGCAGGTGGCCGTCAAGGTCAACGGCGAAGAGCTGTCCGTCCACCAGGTCGACCTCGTGATGCGCCGCCAGGCCGCGAACGTGCCGCCGGCCCAGCAGGACGCGGCGGCCAAGCGCGTCCTCGAAGGCCTGGTCGACCAGGAACTCGCCGCCCAGGCCGCGAAGAAGGACAAGCTCGACCAGGACCCGCGCGTGGTTCAGCAGATGGAAGCCGCGAAGCGCGACGTGCTCGCCCGCGCCTACCTCGAGCGCCTCGGCGAGAAGGTCACCGAACCGTCGAGCGACGAGATCGACCGCTACTACGAGACCCACCCGAACCTCTTCAGCCAGCGCCGCCTGTACTCGCTGCAGGAGACCAACTTCTCGGTCGATCCCCAGAAGATCGCCGCCCTGAAAGCCCGCCTCGAGGCCACCACCAGCGTCGAGAAGTTGAACGAGGTGTTGCGCGGCGACTCCGTGCAGTTCTCGGCCCGCCAGACCTCCGTGTCCGCCGAGGACGTGCCGCTCGCCATCCTCGACCAGCTCGCCGCGCTGAAGGAAGGCCAGTCCCTCGTGCTGACGCGCGATGGCGCCGGCCGTGTGCTGACGCTGATCAACGCGCAGCTCGCCCCCGTCGGCCCGGTGCCGGCCAAGCGCCTGATCTCCGGCTACCTCACGAACGACCGCAAGCGCACCGCGCTCCAGGAAGGCGTGAAGGCGTTGCGCGAGCAGGGCAAGATCGAATACCAGGGCCGCTATGCGCAGCTGGTGTCCGGCGCCGCCAGTGCGCCCGAAGCCGCTCCGGCCGCCGCGCCCGCGTCCGCCCCCTGATCCGTCCGATGGCTGACGTCGCCCCCGCTTCCGCCGCCCGGTCCGACCACGGAGCGGGCCGCTGGTTCGCGCCGCTCGACCCGGTCGCCACGTTGCTCGTGGTGGCCGGCGTGGCCGCGCTGTACGTCCCCACGTACTGGGATTTCCTGCACGGCTTCTGGGTGTCGTACAGCCAGGGCCACGAGCCGCTGGTGATGGCCATCTGCGCGTGGCTCGCGTGGCGCCAGCGCCATGCGCTCGCGGCGCTCGACAGCCGCGGCGCACCCGTGGCGACGGCGGTGGTGCTCGGGATCGGCCTGCTCTGCTACATCTTCGGCCGCACCCAGCAGTTCCTGCGGGTCGAGCTCGTCTCGCAGATCCTGGTGCTCGCCGCCATCGCGCTGTACTACCGCGGCTGGCCGGGACTGCGCCTCGTGTGGTTCCCGCTGTTCTTCCTGCTGTTCATCGTGCCGCTGCCGTACGGCACGGTGATGGCCATCACGGGGCCGCTGAAGGCCGCGGTGTCGGTGGTGGCCACCACGGTGATGTCCGCGCTCGGTTATCCCATCGGCCGCTCGGGCGTGGTCATCACCATCGGCCAGTACCAGCTGCTGGTGGCCGAGGCCTGCGCGGGCCTGCAGACCATGTTCACGCTCGAGGCCATGGGCCTGCTCTACACGAACCTGATGGCCTACCGGTCGGCCGTGCGCAGCGTCGTCCTCGCGGTGATGGTGGTGCCGGTGGCGTTCTTCGCGAACGTCGTGCGCGTGATCATCCTCGTGCTGATCACGTACCACCTCGGCGACGAGGTGGGGCAGGGCTTCGTGCACGGCTTCGCGGGCATGGTGCTGTTCGCGATCGCGCTCGTGTTCATCATGGGCTTCGACCGGCTCCTCGGCCTGGTCCTTCCGAAGAAGTGGGCTGAATGATGCTCCCCGCACGACGCAAGGCCCTGGTGCTCGCCGCGGCGATGGGTGGCTCGGCCGCGCTCGCGGTGGTGGGCAAACCCACGCACAAGCTGTCCGACGACCGGCCGCCGATGAAGCTCGAGGCCATCTTCCCGGAGCGTTTCGGCGAGTGGCAACTGGTGCCGTCGGCCGGCGCGCTCGTGCGGCCGTCCGACGAGACGGGCAAGCTCTACGGCATCTACGACCAGGTGCTCGAGCGGGTCTACTTCAACCCGCGTGGCGAGACGGTGATGCTGTCGGTGGCCTACGGCACCGAACAGTCCGTGGGCCTGCAGGTGCACCGGCCGGAGGTCTGCTACCCCGGCGGTGGCTTCAAGGTCTCGCAGCTGGAGCGGCGGTCGCTGCCCATCGGCGGCATGGACCTGCCGGTCACCCGCATGCTGGCGGCCCAGCCCGGCCGCTCGGAACCCATCACGTACTGGACGGTGCTGGGCGACCAGGCCGAGAACGACAGCCGCGCCTTCCGCTGGCGGCAGATCTCGTTCGGCCTGCGCGGCCAGATCCTCGACGGCATGCTGGTGCGTGTCTCCACCATCGACACGCAGGTCGAACGCGCGTGGGCCACGCAGGCCCGCTTCGCCGACGCGCTCGTCGCGGCCGTGCCCACGCCGCTGCGCGTGCGCGTGGTGGGCAAGCCGCCGACGCCTTGAGCCCACACCCCTCCGGGGGTGCCCGGCGGCTCTCCGGGAAGCCCTATGATCCGGGGATCTTCACGGGGAGACCGACATGGGCCTGATGGATTTCATCAAGAAGCAGTTCATCGACGTACTGGAATGGACGGAGTCCGGCGACGGCACGCTCGCCTGGCGCTTCCCCATGGCCGGGAACGAAATCCAGTACGGTGGTTCGCTCACGGTGCGCGAGTCGCAGATGGCCGTGTTCGTCAACGAAGGCAAGGTGGCCGACGTGTTCGGCCCCGGCATGTACAAGCTGACGACGCAGACGCTGCCGGTGCTCACCTACCTGAAGAACTGGGACAAGCTCTTCGAGAGCCCGTTCAAGAGCGACGTGTACTTCTTCAGCACGCGCCAGCAGGTCGACCAGCGCTGGGGCACCTCGCAGCCGGTGACCATCCGCGACAAGGACTTCGGCGCCGTGCGCCTGCGCGCGTTCGGCAACTACAGCTACCGCATCGCCGACCCGAAGCTGTTCCACACCGAGATCTCCGGCACGCGCGACCTCTACACGGTCGCCGACCTCGACGGCCAGTTGCGCGGGCTGATGCTGCAGCACATCTCCGACGCCGTCGCATCGAGCGGCGTGGCCTTCCTCGACCTGGCCGCTAACCAGATCGAGTTCGCGAAGGCGCTGCGCGAGGCCACCGCGCCGTCGTTCGAGGCCATCGGGCTCAAGCTCGAGGGCGTGACGATGCAGAACGTCTCGCTGCCCGAGGAGCTGCAGAAGATCCTCGACCAGAAGATCGGCATGGGCATGGTCGGTGGCGACATGGGCAAGTTCATGCAGTACCAGACGGCGCAGGCCATCCCGAAGTTCGCCGAAGGCGCGGGTCAGGGGGGCGGTGTCGCGGGCGACGCGATGGGCCTGGGCGCCGGCGTGGCGCTCGGCCAGGTGCTCGCCGGCCAACTGGCCCAGGGCCTGCAGCCTCAGCAGCCCGTGGCCGTGCCGGTGCCGGCCGCCGCGGCGGCCGGTGTGAAGCCGGAGGACGTGATGGCCACGCTCGAGAAGCTCGGCGACCTGAAGTCCAAGGGCATCCTGACCCAGGAAGAGTTCGACGCCAAGAAGGCCGAGCTGCTGAAGAAGCTGGTGTGACCGCACCCCGCCGTCCCCGCTTCCCTTGACCACCGAACCGTCCCCGCAGCGCGCCTACCGCGCGGCGTGCCCGAACTGCGGCGCGCCGGTCGACTTCCGTTCCTCGGCCTCCGCCTTCGCGGTGTGTTCGTTCTGCCGCAGCACCCTGGTGCGCGAGGGCGACGCGCTGCGCAAGATCGGCCAGGCCGCGGACCTGTTCGACGACCACTCGCCGCTGCAGCTCGGCGTCACCGGCTCCGCGTCGGGGCACGGCTTCGCGCTCGTCGGCCGGCTGCAGTACCGCTACGGCCAGGGCACGTGGAACGAATGGCACGCCCTCTTCGACAACGGCCGCAGCGGCTGGCTGAGCGAGGACAACGGCGCCTACGTGCTGGCCTTCGACCAGCCGCTGGCCGAGGCCGTGCCCGCGTCCGACAAGCTGATGGTGGGCAACGCCCTCACCGTCGCGGGCCAGCGCTGGCACGTGGCCTCGGTCACCGTCGCCAAGCTGATCGCCGCGCAGGGTGAACTGCCTCACCCCCCGAACGTCGAGCGGGGCTTCGTCGTGGCCGACCTGCGCGCGGCCGGCGGCGACGTCGGGACGCTCGACTACAGCGACCGCGCGCGTCCGATGTGGTCGGTGGGGCGGTCGGTCCAGCTCGCCGACCTGAAGCTCGTCGGCCTGGCCGATGGCCAGGGCGGCGGCGGCGGCGGGGCCGAGAAGACGCTGAAGGCCCGCGGCCTCGAATGCCCGAGCTGCGGCGCGGCGCTCGAGGTGAAGCTGTCCACCACGCAGTCGATCGTGTGCCACCAGTGCCATGCGGTGGTCGACGTGTCGCAGGGCGTCGGCGGCGACCTCGCCCACTACGCGCAGGAGAACGGCAGCGAGCCGCTGATCCCGCTCGGCACCAACGGGGCGCTCAAGCTCGGCAACCGGCCCGGGGTCACGTGGCAAGTGGTCGGCTACGTCGAACGCTGCGAGGTGCCGGAGGACGCCGAGGACGAGGAGCAGTCGTTCTGGCGCGAATACCTGCTGTACCACCGCACGTCCGGCTTCGCGTTCCTGATCGACGCCGAGGACGGCTGGAGCTGGTCCGCGCCCATCACCGGCGTGCCCGAGGGCCAGGGTGCCAAGGTCCAGTACGACGGCAAGGCGTACCGCAGGCTGTACGACTACCGCGGCCAGATCACCTACGTGCTGGGCGAGTTCTACTGGCAGCTCACGCGCGGCCAGCTGACGTACAACACGGACTACCTGAGCGGCACGAAACGCCTGAACCGGGAGGAGACGCGCGAGGGCGACACCCACGAGGTGGTGTGGTCGGCCGGCGAATCGCTCTCGGCGGAGACGGTGCGCAAGGCCTTCCGGCTCGCCCCCGACAAGGCCGCGGCACTGCAGCGCGATGCCTCGCCCACGTCCGGCGGAGGCTCGTGGCTCGGCAAGCTGTTCCTGTGGGGGTTCATCCTGATCGTCGTGCTGCTGGTGGTGCGCTGCGCCACGCACGAGGACTGCGGGTCCGAGCGAAGCCGCTTCGGGCAGGCGTCGGCCGAGTACCAGGCCTGCATGGCCAACCGCAGCAGCAGTGGCAGCAGCAGCCGCACCGGCGGCGGGTCGTGGGGCGGTTTTTCCAGCGGGGGAGGCCACAAGTGACGGCCACCCTCCTGTCCATCATCATCATTGTCAAGACGTGTCCGAGGAGGTCCTCATGTTCGGAATCGAATGGTTGAAGCCGAGTGTGTTCGGCGGGTCCATCCTGTACGCCCTGATCGGCGTGCTGATCTTCTGGATCAGCTTCATCGTGGTCGACAAGCTCACGCCCTACGACCTGTGGGCGGAGATCGTCGAGAAGAAGAACGTGGCGCTCGGGATCGTGGTCGGTTCGATGTGCATCGCGATCGGCATGATCGTCAGCGCTGCAATTCATTGAGCCCCCCAGTCGCTTCGCTCCTGCCCCCGAGGGGCGCCACGGGTCGTCCGGGAGACCCGGGCTCGCGTGTGGCTTGATCTGCGGCATCGCTTCGCTCGCCTTGTCTCTCTGATGACCGCTTCCTCTCCTTCGCCCGAGTCGTCGCGGGTGCGCCCCGCCGAGGTCGCCCTGCTCGTCTCGGTGTTCGTCGTCGCGGCCTGCGGGTTGCTGTACGAGCTGGCCGCCGGGGCGCTCGCGAGCTACCTGCTCGGCGACTCGATCCTCCAGTTCTCCACCGTGATCGGGGCGTACCTGTTCGCGATGGGCATCGGCTCGTACCTCTCGCGGTTCTTCGAGCGGCAGCTCATCGCGCAGTTCCTGCGCATCGAGCTGCTCGTCGGGTTCATCGGCGGACTGATGCCGGCGGCCCTGTTCGCGCTGCAGACGGCGTCGCCCAGTTCGTTCCGTTTCGCGCTCTACAGCCTCGTGCTCGTCGTCGGCACCCTCGTGGGCCTCGAGATCCCGCTCGTGATGCGCATCCTCAAGCGCCACTTCCGGGAGCGTTACGCGCTCAAGGACCTGGTGTCGCAGGTGCTGACCTTCGACTACCTCGGGGCGCTCGCGGTGGCCGTCGCGTTCCCCCTGCTGCTGGTGCCGTCGCTCGGCCTCGTGCGCACCGGCGCGCTCTTCGGGCTGATGAACGCGGGCGTCGCGGTGTGGGCGCTGTGGCTGTTCCGCGGCGAGTTGCGCGGCCTGTGGGGCCATGTCGCGTCGTGCGTGCTGGTGATCGCCGCGCTCGCCGCGGCGATGGTGGGGGCCGACCGCATCAGCACCTGGGCGGAAGACCGCTTCTACGCCGACCGCATCCTCTACAGCGAGACGAGCCGCTACCAGCGGGTGGTGGTCACGTCGAGCAAGGCCGGCACGCGGCTGTTCCTCAACGGCAACCTGCAGTTCCACTCGCGCGACGAGTACCGGTACCACGAGGCGCTCGTGCACCCGGCGATGGCCGGCCACGGCGCGCCGAAGCGTGTGCTGGTGCTGGGCGGCGGCGACGGCATGGTGGTGCGCGAGGTGCTGAAGTACCCGTCGGTCGAGCGCGTCACGCTGGTCGAGCTCGATCCGCACATGACCACGTTGTTCTCCGAGCAGCCGCTGCTGCGCTCGCTCAACGGCGATGCGTTGCGGTCGCCCAAGGTGCACGTGGTGAACCACGATGCGTTCGCGTGGCTCGAGCAGAACCCCGGCGAATACGACGTGATCGTGGTCGACTTCCCCGATCCGACGAACTTCTCGATCGGCAAGCTCTACACCACGAGCTTCTACACGCTGGTCGACCAGCACCTCGCGGCCTCGGGCTACGCGGTGGTGCAGACCACCTCGCCGCTGATCGCACGCAAGAGCTACTGGACCGTCGCGCAGACGATCGAGGCGGCGGGCCTCACCACGACGCCGTACCACGCGCACGTGCCGAGCTTCGGCGAATGGGGCTTCATCCTTGCCAGTCGCCGGCCCTTCCGCACGCCCACGGAACTGCCGGCGGGCCTTCGGTTCCTCACGCTCGACGGCCTGCCCGCGCTGTTCCAGTTCCCGCCCGACATGTCGCGGGTGCCGGCCGAGGTGAACCGCCTCTCGAACCAGGTGCTGGTGCAGACCTTCGAGCAGGAATGGGGCAAGGTGCACTGATGGTCGACCCCACCCGCCGCGCGTTGCTGGCGGCGGCCGCGGCCTTGCCGCTGGCGGCCTGCCACCGCGCCCCGCCGCCGTTCGTCGGCGGCTGGGTGGGCGCCTCGGCCGACCGCGGGCACCGGCTGCGCGACCTCGGCAAGAGCGGCAGCCTGCCGCCACCTTCCGTGACACGCCGTGCCGGGGTTCTGGTGGTGGGCGCGGGGGTCGCGGGTCTCGCCTGTGCCCGCGCGCTGGTGGCCGCAGGCGTCGACGACGTGCAGTTGCTGGAGCTGGAAGACCAGGCCGGCGGCAACAGCCGTGGCCACCGGCTCGCCGGCATGGGCTGCCCGCTCGGCGCGCATTACCTGCCCGTGCCCGCGGACAGCGACCGCGACCTGCTCGCGCTGCTCGAATCGCTGGGCCTGTGCCACCACGCGCACGGGCGCTGGGTCTTCGATGAACGCCACCTGTGCCACAGCCCGCAGGAGCGCCTGTTCTTCCGCGGCCATTGGTACGAAGGCTTGCTGCCGGTGCCCGACGACGACCCCGCGGCGCTCGACGCGTACCACCGCTTCAGCGCCGCCGTGGCCACGGCCAGCCGCGAGGCCGGCTTCGCGCTGCCCACGGCCACCGTCCCGTGGACACCGGCCCATGCCGCGCTGGACGCGGTCACGATGCGTTCCTGGCTCGACACGCAGGGCCTGCACCACCCGCTGCTGCGCGCCTACCTCGACTACTGCTGCCGCGACGACTACGGCGCGGGCCTCGGACAGGTTTCGGCCTGGGCCGGGCTGAACTACTTCGCAAGCCGCCACGGTTTCCACGCGCCAGGGGCCGATGCCGCCGACCGCGACGCCGTGCTCACGTGGCCCGAGGGAAACGGCTGGCTGACGGCACGGATGGCGGCGCCGCTGCAGTCCCACCTGCACACGGGGCGCATCGCGCTGCGGGTCGAGGCGGGCCGCGACGAGGTGGTGGTGGACACCTTCGACGTTCGCCACGACACGGTCGAACGCTGGACGGCCGGCCGCGTGGTGCTCGCCACCCCGCTGTTCGTGTCGGCCCGCCTGCTGGCCGCGCCGGTGCCCGCGCTGGCCGAGGCCGTGTCGCGCCAGCGCCATGCGCCGTGGCTGGTCGCGAACCTGTTCGTCGACGACGCGCTGGATGATCCGCCCGGCGCCGCGCCGGCCTGGGACAACGTGATCCACGGCAGCCCGCTGCTCGGGTACGTGAACGCGATGCACCAGGACACCCGCCCCCACGACGGCCCCACCGTGCTCACCGCGTACTGGGCGCTGGGCGGCGACGACGCCGCCACGCTGCAGGCGCAGCGGGCCCGGCTGATGACGGACCCCTGGCGCACGTGGGCCGACGCGGTGGTGGCCGACCTGGCCGTGGCCCACCCCGACCTGCCTGCGAAGGTGCGCCAGGTGGACCTGATGCGCTACGGCCATGCGATGAGCATTCCGGTGCCGGGCGTGCGCGGCAGCGCCGCGCTGGCGGCCCTGGCGCGGCCGCACGGGCGCGTGTCGTTCGCGCATGCGGACCTGTCGGGCTATTCGGTGTTCGAGGAGGCGTACGCGCACGGCGTTCGTGCGGCACGCGAGATTGCGGGTCGAAGCGCCTAGTCGCGCATCAGGGCTTCGATGTCGGCCACCGACACCGGCACCCCGCGGCTGATCAGGTCGCAGCCGGTGGCCGTGATGACCGCGTCGTCCTCGATGCGGATGCCGAGGTTCCAGTAGCGGTCGGGGGTGTCGGGGGCGGGGCGCACGTAGAGGCCCGGTTCGAGCGTGACCACCATGCCCGGCTGCAGCGCGCGGGACGGGGGCTTCACGACCGTGTGGCCCTGTTCGTCGTGGGTTTCGCTCGGGGGCTCGTCGAGGGCCAGGTACTCGCCCACGTCGTGCACGTCGCGGCCCAGCCAGTGGCCGGTGCCATGCATGTAGAAGCGCTGGTAGGCGCCCTGCTCGAGCACGTCGTCGACGCTGCCGACCACGTCGCGCCGGAGCAGGCCGGTGTCGAGCATGCCCTGCGACAGCACGCGCACCGCCGCGTGGTGGGCGTCGCGCTGGCGGGCGCCGGGGCGGGTGACGGCGATGGCGGCCTCCTGCGCGGCCAGCACGATCTCGTACAGCTCGCGCTGCGGCGCGCTGAAGCGGCCGTTGGCGGGGAAGGTGCGGGAGATGTCGCTCGCGTAGCCGTCGTACTCGCAGCCGGCATCGATCAGGCACAGCTCGCCAGGGTGCAGCAGCGTGCTGCCCGCCGCGTAGTGCAGCACGCACGCATTGGCCCCCGCGGCGACGATGGACGGGTAGGCGGGGCTCTGCGCACCGTGGCGGCGGAACTCGTGGAGCAGCTCGGCCTCGATCTCGTATTCGTGCAGGCCGCCCTGCGGGTGCTGGCGGAAGTGCCGGCCGCAGAAGCGCATGGCCCGCGCGTGGGCGCCGGCCGAGATGGCGGCGGCGCGGCGCATGGTGGCGAGTTCGTGGCCGTCCTTGATGAGGCGCATCTCGTCGAGCAGCGGGCCCAGGTCGAGGTGGGGCACGCCGGTGGGTGTGCCGCCGGCCGCGCGGGCCTCGGCGATCCAGCGGGCGAGCGGGGCCCCGGCGTGGTCGGCCGCGGCGAACACGCTCCACACCGCGGGCGCCCGGGCGATGAGGGCCGGCAGCAGTTCGTTCAGGCGTTCGACGGGATGGGCCTCGTCGACACCGAGCACGGCGGGTGCCTGCTCGGGGCCGAGGCGGGGGCCTTCCCAGATGGCACGCTCGGGGTTCACGGGGCGGCAGAACAGCGTGCTGTGGCCGTCGCTGCGCAGCACGAGCCAGCTCTCGGGTTCGTCGAAGCCGCTCAGGTGGTGGAAGTGGCTGTCGTGGCGGAAGGGGTGATCGCTGTCGCCGTTGCGCGGGCGTTCCGGAGCGGTGGGAAGGATCGCGATGCCACCGCCGGCGGATTGCAGCCGGTGCGCCAGCTGGCGCCGCCGGTCGCGGTACGGTTGAGCATTCATGCGCTGATTGTCATCATCGGAACCGCCGCACCGCCCCCCTCGGAAGGGGGCTTTTTCATGACTTGGGGGGGCGGCGTGTTTCGTCTCGCGGAGTGGCCTCGGCTTGCCCGGAGGCGGCCTGGCGGCGCAGGCGCCGCAGCGCGCGCTGCATCTCCTTGTCGGCGTCTTCGGCCGGGGTGTCGACCGGCGGGACGGAGTCGGGGTCCGGTGCCCGCGGTGTGCGTGCGCCGCCCGGGCGGCGCGACGCGAGTTCCTGCATCAGTTCCTGGCGGGATCGGATGTGGTTGGCCACGGTCTCGACCGCGTCGAGGTCGACGTACGCGTCGGTCTTCGGCAGCGCGACGATGCGCTTGTCGTTCATGCGCAGGTTGAGCCGGCACACGCGGTTGCGCGAACCGTGGCGCAGCGTGAAGCCCGGCGCGTCGTCTTCCTGCACGGAGATGTCCCGGATGTTCTCGATGGCGACCTGGTGCACCTTCTGCCCGAAGCCGCGCTGGAACCAGACCCAGTCTGCGCTGGCGGCCACACGCTCCCAGCGCTGCAGGTCGAGCCCGATGGCCACCACCAGGACCAGCAGGCCCGCGCTGCCGACCCAGCCGTTGCCGAGCGTGATGCCGAGGCCGAGCAGCAGGCCCGCCGCGAGCACGATGCCGACGATCTGGGACGTGGCGGAGCCGGGGGTGCCGTAGATGGAACGCTGGTAGCCCGAGGCCTCGGGCGCCCCGCTGGCGAGCGGCGTGACGGACGAGAAGATGGCCTTGAGCGTCCGGCCGAGGGCGGCATGCACGCCGACGGCCAGCACGAATCCGAAGAGCAGCCAGAAGCGCGAATGGGTGGCCGGCAGCAGCCACAGCGCGTAGCCGAGCGCCCCCAGGGCCACGACGGCACCGGCCGCGACCGCGGGCAGCGAAGAGGTTTTCAGGATCATCAGGGTGCCACGGTACCAAGAAGGCTGGCGGCGGGATAGGGGGGACGCCGGCCCGTCCGCCGCCAGCGGCGTCCGGGGCGGCCTGGTGTCGATTTCAACCGGCGGATCTGTGGTTCGGAAGACTCAATTCTTTACGAGGTGTAGCCATCCGGCGGCAGGGCATTGAGTGCGGCGAGCTGCTCGGGCGTGCCGACGTTCTCCCAGGCGCCGCCGTACACCTCGGCGGTGATGCGGTGCCGCCGCATGCCGTCGAACAGCAGCGGCCCGAGCGGCGCACGCGTGCCGGCCGCGAGGTGCGCGCACAGCGAGGCGCGGCACAGCGCGAGGTTCGAGTAGGTCCACGTGCGGCCGTCCGGGCCCGCGCCGTCGGCGAGGCCGAAGCCGTCGTCCCCGAGGCCGAAGTCGCCCTTCGGGTGGAACGGCGGGTTGGGCACGAGCCACAGGTGGGCGAGGTGATCGCCTGCGGCGAAGGCCGCCCCGGCGGCCGCGTCGAAGCGGAAACCCGGGCAGAAGATGTCGCCCGAGACGACCCAGAACGCATCGTCCGGCCCGTCGGCGAGCCAGGGCAGGGCCTTCGCGATGCCACCCGCGGTCTCGAGCGCGTCGCCGTGGTCGCGGCCTTCCATCGAGTAGCGGATCACGAGGCCGAAGCGCGAGCCGTCGCCGAGCGCGGCGGGGATCTGGTCTTCCAGCCACGCGGTGTTGACCACCACCTCGCGCACGCCGTCGCGCGCGAGCGCCTCGAGGTGCCACTGGATCAGCGGCTTGCCGTGCACCGGCAGCAGCGGCTTGGGCGTGTGGTCGGTGAGCGGGCGCATGCGGTTGCCGCGGCCGGCCGCGAGCACGATGGCCTTGAGCGGCGCGGTCATGCCTCGGTCCCTCGCTCGAGGGCGTGGCGTTCGGCGCGCCCGGGCGCGAAGTGGGCCTGCAGGTGGTTCATCAGCGTGTGGGCGCGGTGGGTGTTGTCCGCGCCGAAGTTGCAGACGTAGACGTCGAGCGTGACCGCGCCGAGCTCCGGCCAGGTGTGCACCGCGAGGTGCGACTCGGCGAGGAGGACAACGCCGGTGCCGCCACCGGCGCCGGGGAAACGGTGGAACAATTCTCCGACCGGGGTCAGCCCGGCTTCGCGCACGGCCTCGAGGCACAGTGTGCGCAGCGCATCGACGTCGGTCAGGGCCGCCGTGCGGGCGGCGCAGTCGCGCAGGTCGGCGGTCAGGTGCAGTCCGTTCATGTCGCACGATTATCAAGGAGGTTTTCACGATGACCTGGCCTTCCACCACCGTCACCGTCGCGGCCCGCGTGCCGTGGCACACCGCCTACGAGTACGCGCGCCACCCCGACAACCTGCCGTCGTGGGCCTCGGGCCTGTCGAGCGGCATCGTGTTCGAACACGGCCGCTGGATCACGCAGTCGCCGATGGGCCCCGTGGCCGTCGAGATGGCGCCGGAGAACCCGCTGGGGGTGCTCGACCACGATGTCGAACTGCCCGATGGCACACGCTTCCACAACCCGTTCCGCGTGGTGCCGAACGGCGAGGGCTGCCTCTTCGTGTTCACCGTGTTCCAGACCGGTGGCGTGGGCGCCGACGCCCATGCGAAGGACGTCGCCCACGTGCGGCAGGACCTGGAGGCGTTGAAGGCCTTGCTGGAGGGCGACCGGCCCTGAAAATCCGGTGGGTCGGCCGGGCCGCTAAAATGCGGGGTTTCCCCACCGCCCCCCTGCAGGAACCGCATGGCCACGAACGCTCCCGTCCAAGACACCTCCTTGATGGCCAATGCCATCCGCGCCCTGGCGATGGATGCGGTCCAACAGGCCAACAGCGGCCACCCCGGTGCCCCGATGGGCATGGCCGACATCGCCGTCGCGCTGTGGAGCCGCCACCTGCGCCACAACCCGGCCAACCCGCAGTGGGCCGACCGCGACCGCTTCATCCTGTCGAACGGCCACGGCTCGATGCTGATCTACGCGCTGCTGCACCTCACCGGCTACGACCTGCCGATGAGCGAGCTGCGGAACTTCCGCCAGCTGCACAGCAAGACCGCCGGCCACCCCGAAGTGGGCATCACCCCGGGCGTCGAGACCACCACGGGCCCGCTGGGCCAGGGCGTGACCAACGCCGTGGGCTTCGCGCTGGCCGAGAAGCTGCTGGCGAACGAATTCAACCGCGATGGCCACACCATCGTGAACCACCACACGTACGTCTTCCTGGGTGACGGCTGCCTGATGGAAGGCATCAGCCACGAAGCCGCCGCGCTCGCCGGCGCCTGGAAGCTGAACAAGCTGATCGCGCTGTACGACGACAACGGCATTTCGATCGACGGCCAGGTCGCCCCCTGGTTCATCGACAACACGCCGAAGCGCTTCGAAGCCTACGGCTGGAACGTCATCGACGCGGTCGACGGCCACGACGTCGACGCCGTGGACCGTGCCATCGCCAAGGCCAAGACCTCGGCCACGAAGCCCACGCTGATCGTCTGCAAGACCGCCATCGGCAAGGGTTCGCCGAACCGCCAGGGCACGGCCAAGGCGCACGGCGAGGCGCTGGGCGCCGAGGAAATCAAGCTGACGCGCGAAGCGCTCGGCTGGGGCCACGAGCCCTTCGTGATTCCCGAGCCGGCGTACGAGCAGTGGGACGCCCGCCACACCGGCCTCGCCGCCGAAACGGCCTGGGTCGACGCGTTCGAGGCCTACTCGAAGGCCCACCCGGAACTGGCCGTCGAGTTCGTGCGCCGGGTCGAAGGTGAACTGCCGAAGAACTTCGCGCAAGTGGCCGTCGATGCCGCCATCGCCGCCCACGCGAAGGCCGAGACCGTGGCCAGCCGCAAGGCCAGCCAGCTCGCGCTGGAAGCCTTCACGAAGGCCCTGCCCGAGATGCTCGGCGGCAGCGCCGACCTGACCGGCTCGAACCTCACGAACACCAGCAGCACCCCGGCGCTGCGCTTCGACGACGCCGGCAAGCCGAACGGTGGCCGCCACATCAACTACGGCGTGCGCGAGTTCGGCATGGCCGCCATCATGAACGGCGTGGCGCTGCACGGCGGCTACATCCCCTACGGCGGCACCTTCCTCACGTTCAGCGACTACAGCCGCAACGCCATCCGCATGGCGGCGCTGATGAAGCAGCGCGTGATCCACGTGTTCACGCACGACAGCATCGGCCTCGGCGAAGACGGCCCGACGCACCAGTCCATCGAACACGCCGCCTCGCTGCGCCTGATCCCGGGCCTCGACGTCTGGCGTCCGGCCGACACCGCCGAGACGGTGGTGGCCTGGGCCACGGCGCTGCAGACGAAGAACCGTCCGGCCGCGCTGCTGCTGTCGCGCCAGAACCTGCCGTACGCACCGAAGAGCGACCTGGCGGACATCGCCAAGGGCGCCTACGTGCTGGCCGAGCCGAGCGAAGTGGGCCTGAACAAGAAGGCTCAGGCGGTCATCATCGCCACCGGTTCCGAAGTGGGCCTCGCGCTGCACGCGCAGCAGCTGCTGGCCGTCAAGGGCATCGCGGTGCGCGTGGTCTCCATGCCCAGCACCTCGGTGTTCGACCGCCAGTCCGTCGCCTACAAGAGCGACGTGCTGCCGGCCAAGCTGCCGCGCATCGCCGTCGAGATGGGCTCCACCGACGGCTGGTGGAAGTACGGCGTCTCGGCCGTCGTGGGCATCGACACCTTCGGCGAATCGGCGCCCGCCGGCGTGCTGTTCAAGCACTTCGGCTTCACCGCTGAAAACGTCGTGGACACCGTCCGCGTCGTGCTCGGCAAGGGCTGACATACATCACCCCCGTGGCCACCCGCCGCGGGGGCTGACGTGGGTCCAACGACCTCTTTCTTTCAATCGACCTCACCCAGGAGAGTAGACATGACGATCAAGATCGGTATCAACGGTTTCGGCCGCATCGGCCGCATGGTGTTCCGCGCCGCCGTGAAGAACTTCAAGGACGTCGAGATCGTCGCGATCAACGACCTGCTGGAACCCGACTACCTCGCGTACATGCTGCAGTACGACTCGGTGCACGGCCGCTTCGACGGTGAAGTGTCCGTCGACGGCAACACGCTGATCGTCAACGGCAAGAAGATCCGCCTGACCGCCGTCAAGGATCCGGCCGAGCTGAAGTGGGGCGAGGTCGGCGCCGACGTGGTCGTCGAGTCCACCGGCCTGTTCCTGACGAAGGAAACCGCCGAGAAGCACCTGGCCGCCGGCGCGAAGAAGGTCATCCTGTCGGCCCCGTCGAAGGACGACACCCCGATGTTCGTCTACGGCGTGAACCACACGTCGTACAAGGGCGAGGCCATCATCTCGAACGCCTCGTGCACCACGAACTGCCTGGCGCCGCTCGCCAAGGTGCTGAACGACAAGTGGGGCATCAAGCGCGGCCTGATGACCACGGTGCACGCCGCCACGGCCACCCAGAAGACCGTCGACGGCCCGTCGAACAAGGACTGGCGCGGCGGCCGCGGCATCCTCGAGAACATCATCCCGTCGAGCACGGGCGCGGCCAAGGCCGTGGGTGTCGTGATCCCCGAGCTGAACAAGAAGCTGACGGGCATGTCGTTCCGCGTGCCGACGTCCGACGTCTCGGTGGTCGACCTGACCGTCGAACTCGTCAAGGAAGCCAGCTACAAGGACATCTGCGCCGAGTTCAAGGCCCAGTCCGAAGGCGCGCTGAAGGGCGTGCTGGGCTACACGGAAGACAAGGTGGTCGCCACCGACTTCCGCGGCGACGCCCGCACCTCGATCTTCGACGCCGAAGCCGGCATCGCCCTCGACAGCACGTTCGTGAAGCTCGTGTCGTGGTACGACAACGAATGGGGCTACTCGAACAAGGTGCTCGAGATGGCCCGCGTGGTCTCCAAATAAAAGGTGTCACCCCGGCGAACGCCGGGGCCCACCACCCGCGATGGATCCCGGCGTTCGCCGGGATGACAAGCGGAGACACGGCCCTTCGGGGCCGTTTTTCATGGCCGCGCGTTCAGCGCGTGCAGGCCGTGAAGCCCTTGCCCGCCAGCCCCGGCACCTGCAGCGCCATCAGCTGCTGCTGCAGCTCCGGCGACACGTTGGCGACGCGCAGCGTGTGGGTGACCACCGGCGGCACCATCTGGGCGAGGCGCGCGGTGCGCACGCCCTTCGTGGCGACGTCGGCCAGCGCGCGCTCCGCCGCCGCGCGGTTGTCGAAGCGGCCGAGCGCCAGGCCGTCGCCCAGCTCGGGCACCTGGCGGACTTCCTCGGACGTGACCTTGAGCCGCCGCAGCTCGTCGACCTTCTTGCGCCGGGTGTCCGCATCGGTGTACGGGCCCATGAAGACGATCCAGGCCGCGGGGGTCTCGTGGCGCGCGTCCTCGATGCGGTCGGGCGGCACCACACCGGCGATCGCCGACTTGGCCGGGGCCAGCTGGGCGGCCGTGTACGGGCCCACCTCGAGGCACACCGTGGGGGCTTCGGGGGCGGCCGCCACGGCCGTGGTGGTGCCGCCCTTGGCGGGGCCCGCCGACAGCACCCGCACGCGTTGCGGTTCCACCTGCAGCGCAAGGCGGCCGGGCTCGCGGTCGCCCTGGGCGCGCACGCCCACGAGGTCGTCGAGCCAGCCCTGGCGCCAGCCGTAGAACGCGGCGTTGGCGATGACGAGGAGCAGGACCAGCAGCCTCAGCACGGGGCGTCCTCGGCCGCTCCCTGGAGGCGCACGCTGACCTCGCCGCTGGCGACGTCGCGCACGGTGCCCTGAGGCGTCAGCACGAGCAGCGCACCGGACGGCGCGATGCCCTGGGCGACACCTTCGGGCAGGTCGGCGAGGGTGGTGGTGACCGCGCGGCCGCGCAGCAGGTCGCGGGCGGCGAACCGCTCCATGAAGGCGGGGAAACCGTCGCGCTGGAAGGCCACGAGGGCGTCCACCAGCGGCCGGGCGATGCGGCCGAGTGCGGCGGGGGCACTGATGCCGGGGTCGAGTTCGTCGAGGCAGGCGTAGCCGGTCGTGAGTTCCGCCGGGGTGCCCGCGGGCAGGGGCAGCACGTTCAGGCCGACGCCGATCACCGCGAGCCGGTTGCGCCCGACCGTGGTGGATTCGATCAGGATGCCGCCGAGCTTGCGGCCGCTGAGGGCCTCGGGCGTCTGGCGGTCGAGCAGCCACAGGTCGTTGGGCCACTTGAGGCCCACCCGCGGGCCGGCGGAAGCGGGGCGCGGCTCGACGGCGTCGGCCAGCGCCACGCCCACGGCGAGCGAGAGCCCCGACCAGTCGACGCTGCCCATCGGCAGCGACAGCGAAAACGTCAGCGACGCCCCCCGCGACGACGACCACGTGCGGCCCATGCGGCCGCGGCCGCCGGTCTGGTGCTCGGCCACGAGCAGGCAGGGCAGCACGTCGGCCGCGCGGCGGCCGAACGCGGCGCTCTCGCGGCTGCGGCGGACCTGGGCGAGGGTGGTGTCGTCCTCACCCAGCGCGCGGGCGCGCTCGAGCAGCGTGGTGTTGGTGGAGACGGTCTGCGGGACCACCTCGATGCTCAGCCCGGGCAGCAGCGGCTCGAGTTCTTCCCAGAGCGATTCGGCGTTCCAGAGGAGGCTCATGGCGGACGGCGGCTCAGCGTTTCGGGGCGAGCATGGTGCCGCGGCAGGCGTCGGTGCCGCAGCGGCACTCGAATTCCTTCTTCAGCTTCTTCGTGTACTTCTGGTCGATCACGAGGCCGTAGTCGTAGAACAGCTCCTCACCGGGCAGGATGGGGCGCAGCGCCTTGATGAACACCCGGCCTTCCACCTCGTCGGCCTCGCAGTTGGGGTCGCAGGCGTGGTTGATCCAGCGGGCGGAGTTGCCCTGGACGTTCCCGTCGATGACGTGTTCCTCGTCGACGTGGAAATAGAAGGTATGGTTCGGCTGGCTCGGGTCGTGCGGGTGGCGCCGCAACGCCTCGGGCCAGGTGATGACCTCGCCCTTGTACTCGATGACCCGGTCACCCGGCTGGATCTCGGCGACGGCAAAAACCCCCTTGCCGTGCACCCCCGACTGGCGGACCTGGATTCGGCGCCCTGACGACGGGGCCTCGGTGGAAATTCGGTTTTTGGGGGTCTTGGCGGCGCGGGCTTGCGTCATCATCGTCTTTGGGTACATTGAAATCGTAGGTGCGCGCCTGTGTGTGCGTGCGCCTGCGGCGCGCGTGCGTATACACCCGCGTAAGCCTCGATTGTAGAGAGACACGCCGACCGGGTCGGCGTTTGCATCAGAAAGAGCCATGAGCAAGACCCTCATCATTGCCGAGAAGCCTTCCGTCGCGCAGGACATCGTGCGCGCGCTGACCCCCGTTGCCGGCAAGTTCGAGAAGCACGACGAGTACTTCGAAGGCGAGCACCACCTCGTCACCTCGGCCGTCGGCCACCTGCTCGAAATCAAGGCGCCGGAGGAGTACGACGTGAAGCGGGGCAAGTGGAGCTTCGCGAACCTGCCGGTCATTCCGCCGCACTTCGAGCTGAACCCCATCGACAAGAGCAAGGGGCGGCTGAACGCCATCGTCAAGCTCGTCAAGCGCAAGGACGTCTCCGAACTCGTCAACGCGTGTGACGCGGGCCGCGAGGGCGAACTGATCTTCCGGCTCATCCAGCAGCACAGCAAGAGCAAGCATCCGGTCAAGCGCCTGTGGCTGCAGAGCATGACGCCCGCGGCCATCCGCGAGGGCTTCGAGAACCTGCGCACCGACCAGCAGATGCTGCCGCTCGCCGACGCCGCGCGCTGCCGCTCCGAGGCCGACTGGCTCGTGGGCATCAACGGCACGCGCGCCATGACCGCGTTCAACTCGCGCGACGGCGGCTTCTTCCTGACCACCGTGGGCCGCGTGCAGACGCCCACGCTGTCCATCGTGGTGGAGCGTGAAGAGAAGATCCGCCGCCACGTCTCGCGCGACTACTGGGAAATCAAGGCCACGTTCGCCGCGCAGGCCGGCGAGTACGACGGCAAGTGGTTCGACCCGAAGTGGAAGAAGAACCCCGACGACCCCGAGCTGCGCGCCGACCGCATCTGGAACGAAGCCGAGGCCAAGGCCATCGCCGACGCCTCGCGCGGCCAGCCCGCCTCGGTCACCGAGGAATCGAAGCCCAGCACGCAGAGCGCCCCGCAGCTGTACGACCTGACCAGCCTGCAGCGCGAGGCCAACTCGCGCTTCGGCTTCTCGGCCAAGACCACCCTGTCGCTGGCCCAGGCCCTGTACGAGAAGCACAAGGTGCTGACCTACCCGCGTACCGACAGCAAGGCGCTGCCGGAAGACTACGTGCCGGTGGTCAAGCAGACCATGGAGATGCTCGCCACGGAAGACCTGCCCGGTCCGCTGCAGGCGCTGGCCGCGCACGCGCGCAAGGCCGTGAAGGAAGGCTACGTCAAGCCGAACAAGCGCATCTTCGACAACGCGAAGGTGTCGGACCACTTCGCCATCATCCCCACGCTGCAGGCCCCGAAGAGCCTCACCGAGATCGAGGCGAAGCTGTACGACATGGTCGTCAAGCGTTTCCTCGCGGTGTTCTACCCGTCGGCCGAGTTCCTGGTCACCACGCGCATCAGCACGGTGGAGGCGGCGGGCAAGTCGCACAGCTTCCAGACCAACGGCAAGGTGATGGTCAAGCCGGGCTGGCTGGCCGTGTACGGCCGCGAGGTGCAGGAGGACGACGCCAACCTCGTGGCCGTGGAGCCGGGCGAGAAGGTGCGCGCGGAAAGCGTGGACCTCAACGCGCAGAAGACCAAGCCGCCGGCGCGCTACTCGGAAGCCACGCTGCTGAGCGCGATGGAAGGCGCGGGCAAGCTGATCGATGACGACGAACTGCGCGAGGCCATGCAGGAGAAGGGCCTCGGCACCCCGGCCACGCGCGCGGCCATCATCGAAGGCCTGATCCTCGAGAAGTACATCATCCGCGACGGCCGCGAGCTGATCCCCACCGCGAAGGCCTTCCAGCTGACCACGCTGCTGCGCGGCCTCGGCGTGGAAGACCTCACCAAGCCCGAACTCACCGGCAATTGGGAGCACCAGCTGTCCGAGATGGAAAAGGGCCGCCTGAGCCGCGAGCGGTTCATGGCCGAGATCGCGGCCATGACCGAACGCATCGTCGCGAAGGCCAAGGAATACGACCGCGACACCATCCCGGGCGACTACGCGACGCTCAAGACCCCGTGCCCGAACTGCGGTGGCGTGGTCAAGGAGAACTACCGCCGCTTCACCTGCACCGGCGCCGATGGCGCCAGCGAGGGCTGCGGCTTCTCGATCGGCAAGATCCCGGGCGGTCGCAGCTTCGAGCTCGACGAGGTGGAGCAGTTCCTCGCGAACAAGCGCATCGGCCCGCTGGAAGGCTTCCGCTCGAAGGCCGGCTGGCCCTTCACGGCCGAGCTCAAGCTGACCTTCGACGACGAGATCAAGAACTGGAAGCTCGAGTTCGACTTCGGCGAGGACGCCAAGAAGGACGGCGAGTCGGGCGAGCCGGTCGACTTCTCCGACCAGCAGTCGCTGGGCCCGTGCCCGAAGTGCCAGGGCCACGTGTACGAACACGGCGCCAACTACGTGTGCGAGCACAGCGTGGGCGCGAAGGTCACCTGCGACTTCAAGACCGGCAAGATCATCCTGCAGCAGCCGGTGATCCGCGAGCAGATGACCAAGCTGCTCGAGACCGGCAAGACCGACTTGCTGGAGAATTTCGTGTCGAACAAGACGCGCCGCAAGTTCAAGGCGTTCCTCGCGTTCGACAAGAAGGAAGGCAAGGTGAGCTTCGAATTCCAGCCGCGGGCCGCGAAGCCGCCGGCGGCGAAGAAGACCGCGGCCAAGACGGCCGCCAAGAAAGCGGCTTGACCGGGGTGCCGCGCCCGTGACCATGCACAGGAACAACAAGACCATGAACGTGATGACCAAGATCGTGACGCCCGCGCTGCTGGGCCTGCTGCTCGGCGGGTGTGTCAGCGTGACCATGCCCTCCGAGATCGAGGCCGCCCGCAAGGCCGCCGAGACCGCGAAGGAGCAGGCGGCCGCGAAGGACCTGATCCAGCAGGCGCGCGGCGCGGCGGGCACGGGCAAGGACAAGCCGGTCATCACGCATTCGTACATCGGCAAGGACAACCAGACCGTCGCCGACATCAAGCAGACCTGCGTGGTCGAGGCCACGCAGAAGCTCGCGCAGAGCGTGGGGACGGACGTGCGGTCGGTGGTGCTGGAGAACGAGGTCGTGACGGCCAAGGGCAAGGTCGTGGCGAACTGCAAGCTCGCGCTGCAGGAGTAACACCCTTCACGGGTCATCCCGGCGAACGCCGGGATCCACAGACGCTGGCGCGCTGCGGGACCGGTGGGCTCCGGCGTTCGCCGGGGTGACGGCGTCTCCTACGTAGTTGACGCAACGCGCCCCCGAGGGTTTACGCGGATACTCGCAGGCCCATGCTCCTCGGCCCCGTCCTGCTCAAGCTGATCGCCATCCTGTGCGTGATCGCGCTCGGGTACGTGGTGGGGCGCGCGCGGTGGCTGGGTGACAACGACCCGGCGCGCACGCTCGGCAACGCCGCGTTCTACATCTTCGTGCCGGCGCTGCTGTTCCGCACCACCGCCCGGCTCGACCTCGCGGCGATGCCCTGGGGCACGCTGATCGCCTTCTTCGTGCCGGTGGTGGCCCTGATGATCGGGGTGTACGCGGTGCTGCGCTGGCGCCTGCAGCCGGGCGAGCCGGTGGCCGGACCCAGCGTGCGCTCCATCAGCGCCTGCTTCGGCAACACGGTGCAGATGGGCATCCCGATGGCCGCCGCGATGTTCGGCGAAGCCGGGCTGTCGATCCACGTGGCCCTCGTGAGCGTGCATGCGCTCACGCTGCTGACCATGCTCACCGCCTTCGTCGAGATGGACCTCGCGCGCGACCGCGTGCGCCAGGGCGGCGGCGACACCCACGTCGGGCGCATGCTGCTGACCACCGCCCGCAACACCGTGATCCACCCCGTCGTGCTGCCGATCCTGGCGGGCTTCGCCTGGAACGTGCTCGGCCTGCCGCTGCCCGGCCTCGTCGACGAGACCCTGCTGCAGCTCGGCCAGGCCGTGGTGCCGCTGTGCCTCGTGCTGATCGGAATGTCGCTCGCCTACTACGGGCTCAAGGGTGCGCTGCGCGGGGCCCTGTGGCTGTCGGCGCTGAAGCTGCTGGTGCTGCCGCTGGCCGTGCTGGTGGTGGGCCACTGGGGGTTCGGCCTCACCGGCCTGCCGCTCGCGGTGGTGGTGATGGCCGGCGCGCTGCCAGTGGGCAACAACGCGCTGATCTTCTCGCAGCGCTACCGGACGCTGGAGGCCGAGGCCACGGCGACCACCGTGGTCTCGACGATCCTGTTCGCCGCCAGTGCGCCGCTGTGGCTCTGGGTGCTGAGCCTGGTCCGCTGATCAGGTCGAACGGGCGACCAGGTCGAAGTGCTCGACCACGGGCGGCGCCGCGAAGAACGGGCCCACGATGGCGCGCCACTGCGGGAACAGCGGGCCTTCACGGAAGTCCTTCATGTGGTTGTCCAGCGTCTCCCAGTAGATCATCAGCAGGTAGCGCTCGGGCGACTCGATGCCGCGGTTGACCTTGTAGCCGCGGAAGCCGGGCGACTTCGCGATCACGGTCTCGACCCCGCGCTGGATGGCTTCGTCGAAGGCGGCGTTCTGGCCGGGCTGGATGCGGATGTCGGCAAACTCAAGAATCATGGGATCTCCAAGGGGACGAGGGCGGGAGCATAGGGCCAAGGGGCCGGGATCGTGTCCGCCATGACATGCTCGTGACGGGCTGCTGCTCGTCCCGGCACATGTCAAATTTTGTCACTTTCCGTCCCAGCGCCCCAATTCAGTGGAAAAATGCGCGTTCCATCGGCGAACGCCGGTGACAAATTGCATCTTTTGTGTTGCGCCCCGGCGCAATCACTCAAACTCCACCGCACGACTGCCACGGCCCCGCCGAAGCAGCGTGCGCCTCAGCAGTAAAACGAAGTACATCCGGTCACGGATTCACACGGGTCGGGCATCAAGGCCCTCGTGAGAATGCCGAGAAACCGGATGGGGAAACCGCGAGCGGCCCCATGGTGTGGCCGCCACGGACAGGGAGAAATTCCAGATGAAGAACGCGCGTTTTTGGTCCGCCCTGCTGGCGGTTGCGGTCCTGTCTGCCTGCGGCGGCAGCAAGGGGGCTGAGGAAACCGGCACCACCACCCCGTCGAACGGCACGGCCGGCTCGGGCTCGGGCGGCACTGACACCGGTTCCAACACGGGCTCCGGCTCGGGTTCCGGCAGCGGCTCGGGCACCGGTTCCGGTTCCGGTTCGGGCTCCACCACGCCGGTCCTGACGCTGACCCGCACCGGGTCGGGCACCATCACCTCCGCCCCCGCAGGCATCTCCTGCGGCGGCACCTGCTCCGCCTCGTTCGCCACCGGCACGGCCGTCGAACTGACCGCCGCAGCCGGCTCGGGCTACACGTTCTCGGGCTGGACCGGCGGCGGCTGCTCCGGCACCGCGTCCTGCAAGGTCACGCTGAGCTCGTCCCAGGTCGTCCAGGCCGACTTCGTGCCGGCGGCCGTCACCGGCACGCAGTACGTGCCCCTCACGCTGGCGTCCGGCCCCGCCGCGGCACGTGTCCCGGTGCGCACCGGCGTGCCGTTCCCGGTCGGCGCCGTCAGCAGCATCGCGAAGCTGCGCCTCGAGACCACGGCCGGCACCGAAGTGCCCGCGCAGTTCGATGCGCTGGTGTACTGGCCCGACGGCTCCGTCAAGGTCGCGCTGACCCAGATCGTCGCCTCCCTCGGCTCGCAGGCCGACTACCGTGTCGCCTACGGCCCGAACGTGTCGCGCGCCTCGCTGGCCACCCCGGTGAGCGTCACCGGTACCGGCAGCACCGGCCTGACCGTGGACACCGGCCTCGTGCAGTTCGCCGTGACCACGAAGGGTGTGGTCAACAAGGTCTCGCGCAAGAGCGGCGCCGTCTACAACCCGGTCATCGACGGCGGCGAGTTCTTCCTCGTCAACGCGAAGGACAACCTCGAGTACACCGCGTCCGCCGCAGGCGACGCCGTCGTGACGGTCGAGGAGAGCGGCCCGCTGCGCGCGGTCGTGAAGGCCACCGGCACGCTGACGGCCTCGGGCGGCTCGAACCCGATCAAGTACCTGGTGCGCTACTACGCCAGCCAGGGCTCGGACAAGATCGACGTCGAAGCCACGATCATCGACGACCGCAAGGAAGACAACGTCCAGAACGTGCCCGCCACCTTCGCGTTCGCCGCGAAGGCCCTGGGCCTGCGCTGGAACTATGTCGCGACGTCGGCCGAGTACCGCTTCGGCGGCGAGAACGGCGCGGCCTACGGCGGCACGGCCGCCGGCGAGACCTACATCGCGCAGGGCGGCAAGTTCAACTACGTCGACGGCGTCGACAACGGCCACACCTTCAGCTACACCGGCGCCGGCACCGGCGCGAAGGCTCCCGGCTGGATGGCCGTCGACGGTGGCAACGCGCACATCGGCGTGATGGTGAAGGACTTCTGGCAGCAGTTCCCGAACGAGCTGAGCGTCAACACCACCACGAAGACCATCACCGCGTCGCTGTTCCCGGCCCGCTCGGTCGGCGCCACCGCGCAGACCACCGCGCCCGCCCCGACCGCCACCGAGTACCTCCGCGCGAACACGCTGTACTTCGCCCGCCCCGGCGGCGCGAAGACCTACCAGCTGCGCCTGGCCATCGACGAGGCCAAGGCCGGCACGACCGACCTGGTCGCGCTGAACGACAGCTACCAGCGCCACCGCCTCGAGCTGATGTCCACCCCGGCGTGGTACGCGGCCTCGGGCGTGTTCGGCGACCTGAACGTGGGCGCGTCCACCACGGGCGCCACCGGCTACAACGCCTACCTGATGCAGGACATCTACGAGCGCAGCGTCGAGAAGACCGACGGCAACGCCACGATGTTCGGCTGGCGCGACTACGGCGACCGCCTGCGCGCGGGCTGGAACGTCGTGAACAACGTGAAGATCCCGAGCTTCTACAACGACACGCACGTCGGCGCGAACAACTTCTTCACCCAGTTCCTGCGCACGGGCGACCAGCGCTGGTATGGCATCGCCGAGATCGCCACGAACCACTTCCGCGACATCGACGTGTCGCACGGCCCGCGGTCGGGCTACTGGGACGGCACCACGCCGGCCGGCGAGATCCACGCGATCTCCCACGAGAACATCGACCACCAGGTGCGCAACATGCACTGGGGCCATGCCCACGTCAGCGGCATGAGCGACGCCTGGCTGCTCACCGGCGACAAGCGCTCGAAGGACGTGCTCGAGGAAGTCGCGATGTGGTGGAAGGCCGTGTCGCCGCAGTTCTTCAAGCGGCCGTTCGCGATGGCCGACAAGTACCGCGAGGCCGAGCGCGACTACGGCTGGCCGCTGTACGTGATGAACGAATGGGTGCGCGCCACCGGCGACGCCGCGTACCACAAGGACGTGGCCGGCGGCCTCGTCGACTACCTGAACCAGTGGTTCCGCACGCCGGCCAACCACATCGGCTTCGACCCGTCGAAGGCGGTGGGCGCCCAGCTCAGCAACAACGTCATCAACCTGAACAACGCCGCTGCGGGCACGGGCTACTGGACGATGACCAAGATGGACAACAACCTCGGCTACAACGCCACGGGCACGAACCCGTGGATGGCCGGTGCGTTCGTCGGCAACATCATCAAGTTCTACGAAGCCGACCAGCTGTTCACCGCCGCGGGCAAGGGCTCGGGCCTGAACCGCACGCAGA